>BNJT01002688.1_pt1 | contig 596094 bp, 638 predicted proteins | sample 8540491 | NCBI WGS metagenome assembly BNJT01 (sample SAMD00202455, study PRJDB9452) | human saliva metagenome | host: Homo sapiens | reverse complement strand
GAAGTAAAAGTGCTAATAAACGCTAATCAGAAAATAAGTAAATCCCAGTAACATAATAAGTTGCTGGGATTTTTTTATTCTTAATAATAATTAAATCTTATCGTTTTTTTAATCGTTTTTGTGCTTATATTTGTACTCATATTTGTGCCGCGACTTAATGGGAGATAAAGTGCGACTTAATTTAAAAAGATAAATTGATAATCAAATAGATACAAATAGTATGGCGAGTGCAAAATTTCAAATAGAGCGGAAATGCGAAATTTGTGGTAAATCTTTTATTGCAAAGACGCTAACCTCCAAATACTGCTCTAAGAACTGTTCTCAAGCAGCATATAAGCAAAGGAAAAAGGAAGAACAGTTGGATGCATTGAAAAGAGAAAAAGGCAGCGAGAGTCCCGAAGAACCATCCTTATCTCTCAATAGCTGATGCAACTGCATTATTTGATATTGGACGAGATTCCCTTTATCGCTTAATCAGGAATAAACAAGTCCGTTATTATAACCTCGGACTAAGGATGATACGTATTTGCAAAGCTGATTTACAAGAACGTTTTAATCTACGTCCTTACGATGAAAGAAGAAAAGAAAAACAATCAGAAGTAAAGACTTATCGGCTTGAGCCTGAAGATTGTTATACGATTGGAGAAATAGCCAAGAAGTTTTGGTATCCATGATAGTACTGTATATCTGCATATTCGCAAATATTCTATTCCAACAAGGCAGATTGGTAATTACGTCTATGCGCCAAAATCAGAGATAGACAATTTGTATAAACACTAACCCGCGACATACAATGAGAAAGGAACTTGATAACACAAAGGCAACAGTACGATTGCGAAAGAGTGCCTATCGAAAAGAATGGTACCTGTATATAGAAAGCTATCCTGTGAGAGTAGCTGGAAAAGATTCTCCACAAAGAGTGCGTGAGTATCTAAACAGAACAATCACTACTCCTATTTGGGATAAAAAGCAGAACTGCTCGTACAACCGAAGCAACCCAAACCTTCAAACCTAAACGAGATTTGAACGGAATTATCTTGTGCAAAAAGTGAGATAGACCAAGAGGCCTGTATTTATGCAGATAGTGTTAGAAAACTACGGCAGCGTGAATATGATAATGCAAGCCTGTATAGTGACACAGAAACAGAACAAGCAGAACAGAAAGAACGATTGCAACAAAAATTTCATCAAGTACTTTGATAAAGTGGCAGACAAGCGACACCGTAATAGTTCCCTTTCAATTCAAAACAAACTGGGGAGCGAGTACATGCTTTATTGAAAATGTTTGCTGGAGACACGCTACTCTTTTTCACAGATAGATAATAGATTGGCAGAAGATTTCAAGTTTTTCTTGTTATCTGCTCCTTGTGGTGGAAGTAAAAAGGGACAATATCACGAAACACAGCTTCCACATATTTTTTTCTATTTTTTTAAGGCTGCACTCAAACAAGCATTCATAGACGGATATTTGACCATAGATTTATCTGCAAAAATCAAAGGCATACAGGAACAAGAATCCCGAAGGGAATACTTAACCCTTGATGAACTTAACAAGTTAGCTAATACCCCTTGTGAACGTGATGTACTTAAACGTGCAGCACTATTTTTCAGCTCTGACAGGATTAAGACATTGCGATATTCAAAAAGCTAAAATGGAAAAGAAATTGCCATAGAAGGTAACCAAGCTAAGCTTCTCTTTACTCAGAAAAAAAGACAAAAGGGGTAGAGTATATGCCTATTTCAGAGCAGGCTTTTAAACTTTGTGGAGAACCAAGACAACCAGAACAACTTGTTTTTGAAGGATTACCAAATCCTTCTTGATTTCTCGCCCATTAAGGGCATGGATTGAGAAAGCTGGTATTCAGAAACACCTCAGCTTTCATTGTTTTAGGCACACATTTGCTACCCTTCAACTTGCAAACGGAACAGACATCTATACTGTAAGCAAGATGCTTGGGCATACAAATGTCAAAACAACTCAAGTATATGCAAAGGTTGTCGATGAAAAGAAAAATAAAGCAGCCAATGCTATTCAAATAGATATTGAAAATGATAAAACTTAATTCGACAACATAATATGAATACCAAATATTTTGAACACATCGTAGTTTATCTGTCCGTTCTTGTTGTTTTGTGTCATCATTGCGTTGTTCGCAAGAGTGGTTGCCTTACGTTTAGGGGGTTGATGAATTTACTGCACAAATAGTCTTTTGGAGTGTTGTTGCCATAGGAATCATCGTTTATTCTATATTGTCTATTTTGGTAGAGGGACTATTTACGGCATTAGTCAAGTTTTTCTTTCCAAAGAAACAAAAAGATAAAACAAATGATAAAACATCCGACGCTGAAGCAGAACAAGTAGTAGACGGTGTTAATAGTCCATCTGCCGCAGAACAGCAACAATCAATGGACTTTGACTCAATTCGGCAACAGCAACAAAAAGATAATGGACCAAAAGGAACAGGATAAACGTACGATAGCCATTAAATATACTCAACAGCAATTCGCACCTTATGTTTCAGATAAAGATTTGCTCAAGCTTTGTGAATATATAGAATTGTATTCCGCTAAGCTTCCCTTATTACACGTTGAACCAATTAATATCAAAGGTCTAGTTGCTTTAGACCTGTTTCATTTTGGTTGGAATATATGGAACCATTTTAGAGTTGGCAAGCAAGATGAAATTTCACAGTTCCTTAAGCAGGTTTTTGCCACCACATTCAAAGATGTAGAAGTTGGGAGCATAAAAAGTCACCTCCGTGATGATGAGAAGAGAGGCACTATACCTATTGTACAAAGCCTTTCAGACCACCAAATAACAGAATAACACACAATCCTATTGTGTTTTTATAGTGTTTCTTCAGTGTCTTAGGACACAGAGGAAACACTTTTTTCATTTGCACCGTAAAAATCAATAACAAGTATTATGGTACAAAATGAAATCACTTTTGAGAACTTGCCAAAGGCAGTTGCTCACTTAGTCAGCGAAGTTGCTGAAATCAAGAATTTAGTATGTAAAGGACAAACACCTGTTGTCCCTCCCAAACGTATTCCTATTGGAATAGATGATGCGTGTAAACTTATAGGGAAAAGCCAAACCCACGGTTTACACCTTTAGTACGTAAACGCTTACTACCTTGTTATAAGAATGGTAAGCATCTCTATTTTTGAAGATGAGTTATTGGCATGGATTGAAGGAGGTAAGAAAAAAGACTGTTTCCGAAATCAACGAGGAGGCAAAAGCTTTTATCTCTGAGAAACATTCTGATTCTTCCCTTTTATAAATATATGCATTATGGAAAAGGAAAGAACTGAAGGGCGAGCCAAGCAATCTAAGAATGAACGCATAGAACAATTCTTGAAAGAGCATTATGCTTTTCGTTTTAATACAGTTAAAAGTAGAACAGAGTTTCGAGAACAAGATTCTAATACTTCATTCCGTCCTCTTACTAAATATGATATTAATTCTATGCGGCGGCTGGTAGATGGGACTTTGGGAATATATACTCCAGCAGATAATATTCGAGCAATATTGGAGAGCGACTTTTTGCAATAAAGTTAACCCGATTCGTGAGTATTTGTTGAATCTTCCAAAGCCTAAAGGTGAAGATGAATCTGAAATTATAAGGTTGGCAAATTGTGTTGTGGTGAGAAATCCTGATAAATGGAAACACTACTTTGTAAAATGGTTGGTTGCTGTCGTAGCCAATGCTATGGATGATTTACAGTGTCGTAATCATACATGTTTAGTTCTTACAGGTGAACAAGGAAAATTCAAAACAACCTTCCTTGATTTACTCTGTCCAGAAGAACTGAAGAGTTATCTTTTCACAGGAAAGATTGACCCACAAGGAAAAGATGTACAAACACTCATTGCGGAATACCTTTTTATCAATATTGACGACCAGCTAAAAGCACTCAATAAAAGGGATGAGAATGAATTGAAGAATCTGATAACGACGCCAAGAGTAAAATATCGTAGACCATACGACACTTACATCGAAGAGTATCCACATCTGGCAAGCTTTATGGCATCTGTTAATGGTAATGATTTTCTAACAGATCCGACAGGCAGTCGTCGCTTTCTACCTTTTGAAGTTGAACACATTGATATTGACGCAGCTAAAGGGATTAATATCAATAAGGTGTACTCTGAGGCAGTTGAATTGTGGAGAGTTGACTATCATTATTGGTTCAATGAAGAGGAAATAGCTGAACTACACCAAGAGAGCGAAGGGTTTCAAGTGCAGACTGTTGAGTATGAAATGCTTCTTAAGGCATGGAAAAGCCTGCAGCAACTGAAGAGAGTTATATGACCACTTCTGAAATCTTAAACTATTTGCGTGGATATACAACGCTTAACCTAAGTGAAAGGAGAATGGGAGAAGCCTTGAAAAAAAGGCTGGTTTCTTGCGGAAATCCAAAAAGGATAAGTGGCAATCCAATGTATGTCTATCATATACGCAAGATTGTTCCCAATCCTTTTATCCAAAGTTACAATACAAATTATTAATACTACTTTACTACAAAGAGGGATAAGACATTGAAAGGGAAAAGGTTAGACCGTAGTAAATAATGATATAAGGTATTACTACCTCATTACTACCAACCTACCATATACATGTGCAATGATTACTACAACAATAGTTAGTACTACATATTTTTCTTTCATTGTCAATGACTTACAAAACAATAACATTGTAGTAAGTAATAGGTTTAAGAGTTACAAGTATGACAATAGATGAAATTAAAGCAATATCAATTAAAGATTACTTAGGTAGTATGTCTATATACCCTATAAAGAATTATGGCTATTACGGAATGTATAAAAAGTCCATTCCGAAATGAACATACTCCAAGTTTCAAAGTTGATTATAACCAAAATCTATGGTATGACTTTGCACTTGCTGAAGGTGGGAGTCTTATAGATTTAGTTATGAAATTACATAATTGCAGTTTAATACAAGCTATAGAGTTGTTTAATGGCAAACAAAATAACCTACCAAAAATTCTCCATAGCTAATAGCAAAACAATTTCTCCAAACCAATCACGTATAGAGGTTATTGGCTCTACCAACTTATGTCATCCAAATCTCATAGATTATTTCACACATAGAGGAATCAATCTGAACATTGCGAAAAAATATTGTAGGGAAATCCATTATAGAATTGGTGATAGGAGTTTTTACGCAATAGGCTTTCCAAACAATTCTTATGGGTATGCGTTGCGCAATCCATACTTCAAAGGGTGTTTGCCCCCTTCCGATGTGTCGTATGTTCCCAATCCTTCAGAACAAATCAATCTGTTTGAAGGTTTTATAGATTATCTTAGTCTGCTTACGATGAGTCCAGATGAAGAGAAGAAAGCTGCACTGATACTTAACTCGATTAATAATATCAAAAAAAGTCAATATTTTTCCTTTCAAAGCACAAGCTCATTTGTTCATATTTAGATAATGATGAAGGAGGTAAGCGAACTTTAGAACAACTTAAAAGAGATGGTTTTGCTGTTCAAGACTGCTCTTCCGTCTTCCAAAAATTATAAAGACCTAAATGAGTATTTATGTGCTGAATTCAAGCATTCAGAGAAAGCAGAAATCAAGAAAAAAATAAAGGGATTAAGCTATGATTATAGGAATAGTTTGGCATAATCTGTTTTTTTCGGAGAGCAAGTTTATGTTTTGGGCATACCAAAACCACTTGCTCCACCTCCTGATAGTCGTTGCAGAGAATCATCCCGCTGGTCTCCATCAAATTAAATTAAAGAAACAAGTATGATAAAAACAGAATATAAAAAAAGGTGGTCGTCCAAACCAAGGGCGTAGCCGAAAAAGAAGAAATACCGTATCACGGTGAAACTGAATACACAGGATTACTATACGCTTAAAGGCAAAGCCAAAAGCGCAGGAGTAACCATGAGTGAGTTTGTAAGGAAAGTTCTTGATAAAGGAAATGTCATTGAGCGACTGACCGTAGAGCAAGCAGACTTCATCCGCAAGCTGTGTGGAATGGCAAACAATCTCAATCAGTTGGCACATCGTGCCAATGCGGAAGGATTTCATACCATTGCTCCTTTCCATAAAAATCATTATTAGCAAGATTGATGAAATCCTAAATCTGATACGAAGATGATAGCCAAAATTATGAAAGGTTCGGGCTTCAAGGGTATTATTAATTACATCCTTGACCCGAAGAAAGGAACGGAACTTATAGACAGTTCCGGAGTGAGAATAGACAGTATCAACCATATTGTTCAAAGTTTCATCGACCAAACAGAACTTAATCCACGAGTGGGTAAGATTGTGGGACATATCTCCCTAAGTTTCTCTGTACAGGATTCTTCCAAATTAAGTAACAAGTTCATGGCACAAATGGCTCGTGAGTATATGGAGAAGATGGGGATAAAAGATACACAGTACATTATCGGTCGCCACTTTGACAAAGAGCACCCTCATGTGCATATAGCTTTCAACCGAATAGATAACAACGGCAAGACCATCTCTGACCGTAACGACAGATTCAGAAGTGAGAAGATTTGCAAGGAACTGACCGCCAAATATGGTTTATACTTTGCTGGTGGCAAGGAGAAAGTCAAAGAGTATCGCTTGAAAGAACCTGATAAGACCAAGTATGAAATCTATCAGGCGTTGAAAGCAGAGATTGCTCAGTGCAGGGAATTGGAAAGACCTTCTTGCTCACTTGAAAAAGCAAGATATTGATGTCCGCTTCAAGTACAAAGGCAACTCACAGGAGGTGCAGGGAATTATCTTTGAAAAGAATGGCTATTATTTCAATGGCTCTAAGGTGGATAGGAATTTCAGCTATTCTAAAATAGACTTTGTTTTGCAACAGAATAACAGGGAACACGAACAGCAGGCACAAGGAATGATAAACCTCATATCCAATGTTGCAAGTGTTACGAGCGAAATTACCAACGACCTCATCGAAGGAGGATTGGGATTGTTCCAAACTCATGGTACTGTTCCTGCGGAAGTTTACAACACACTCGATAAAAAAATAAGAAAAAAAGAAAAAAACGTAAAAATACATTTATAACTATGGCAGATAATAATACATTTGTCCTCTTTGAGGAAATCAAAAACAAACTGGAGACAATTTACAGGGAGTTAAAGGAGTTGAAAGAAAAGGAGAACGGTTCTGTTTCTCTCCCTGTTCAATCTACACCAGCACAAAGTGATGAACAGAAAGAACAAGAATTGCTCAATCAGTATGAACAGCGAACGAAAGAAGTGATTAACAAGTATATTGGAGTACAAGTACGCATCAAGGACGAGGAGGCTAAATCCATGGACAAATTGGTGGCAAGTGTCTTGACCATGTTGCACGAGTGGCAGGAGCAGAAAGAGCAACCACAACCGCAGGAACATATTCATAGGCACAGCTTTGACATTAAGTCCTCGAAAGTCTTTACTTATATGGTAGCAGTATCTGTCCTTTGTTTTGTTTCTTTGGTCGGCAATTACTTCTTGTGGCAAAGTAAACAGCAATACAAGGATGATGCCTTGAAATTTCGTATCATCAGAGTGTGGAGAGGATGTAGTCCCAAGGAAATCCTATGGCTCAATGATGTGTTTGACATTCATCGCAATGAAAAAGATTATCAAACTAATCAAGGAAAAAGCAGATGATTACGACATGGAATTGAAGCAAAAAGGCAGATAGTTTGATGCAGAATAACCTGCAAAATAAGAAAAAAATAAATAGTGTTGAACACATAAACTTTTAATAAGAGGGGAAAAATTCCCTCTTATTGAGTATTTTATACAAGAAAAATTTACTATATTTGCAAACAATCATATAATATTTATGGAAAGTCCAACTAATAGAATTAAAGAGGTACTTATCGAGAAAGGGATTAAGCAAACATGGCTTTGCTGAAAAAGCTCGGCAAGAGTTTTACTATTGTGAACTCATACGTTTGCAATCGTCGACAGCTAAGCCTAGAATTGCTATTTCAGATAGCAGAGATTTTGCAGGTTAATCCAAAGGAGTTGATTAACACCCCAGATGAGTAATAAGAAGTTTTTCGATTTACATCAAGAATAGAGTTCAGACATAATAAAAAAAGAATCATGGCAAAACAAAAATACAGCTGATATTGGATTTGAAAAGGAAATATGGAAAGCAGCAGATTTGCTTCGTGGTAACCTTGATGCTTCCGAATATAAATCGGTAGTATTGGGATTGATTTTTTTCTAAAAATACATCTCCGATAAGTTTGAGACTAAATATCAAGAATTAGTCAATAATGGTGAAGGATTCGAGGAAGACCGCGATGAATATATGGCAGATAATATTTTCTTTGTTCCACAAGAAGCACGGTGGAGTGTGGTAGCAAAAGCAGCCCATACACCAGAAATAGGTACGATAATCGACAATGCCATGCGTCTTATTGAAAAAGAGAATCTCCGTTTGAAAGGCATTCTGCCCAAAAATTTTCGCCCGACCAGAATTAGACAAAAAGGCGTTTGGGCGATGTGGTAGATTTATTTACCAATATTCAAATGAAAGAACATGGAGATTCCAAAGATATATTGGGACGCACATACGAATATTGTCTTTCTAAATTTGCAGAAGCAGAAGGGAAATTAGCAGGAGAATTTTTATACACCTGCTTGTATTGTTCAAACACTTGTCGAAGTTCTGAAACCTTATCACGGACGAGTATATGACCCTGCTTGCGGATCTGGTGGAATGTTCGTACAGTCTGCCAAATTCATAGAGAGGCATCAAGGCAATATCAAAGATATTTCTGTCTATGGTCAAGACAGCAATCCTACGACATGGAAGATGGCACAGATGAATCTTGCCATTCGAGGCATTGAAGCTGATTTGGGTAAGTTTAATGCAGATACATTCTTTTGACGACCAACACCCCACATTAAAAAGCTGATTTTTATCATGGCTAATCCGCCATTCAATCTCAGTGATTGGGGAGCAGACAAGTTGCAAGATGATGTGCGTTGGAAATTTGGCATTCCACCATCGGGCAATGCCAACTTTGCATGGTTACAACACATGATTCATCATTTATCTCCCAAAGGGAAAATAGGTATGGTATTGGCAAATGGTTCTTTATCTTCACAGACAGGAGGAGAAGGAACAATTCGTGAGAATATCATCAAGGCCGATTTAATAGAAGGTATCGTTGCTCTACCCTCACAGCTGTTTTTATACCACAGGTATTCCTGTTTCTCTATGGTTCCTCAATCGAGAGAAGAAACAGAAAGATAAAATTCTGTTTGTAGATGCAAGAAACATGGGAACAATGGTTACTCGCAAACTTCGTGAGCTCCAAGAAGCAGATATAAAAAAGATTGCAGACACTTTTGATAAATATAATGATGGTACACTTGAGAATGAAAAAGGTTTCTGTGCAGTTGTAGCCCTTGGCGATGTGGCAAAAACAAGACTATATTCTTACCCCTGGACGTTATGTCGGCATTGCAGAACAGGAAGACGATGGTGTTCCTTTTCAAGAGAAGATGGATAAACTCACAACCGAATTGTCTGGTTTATTTGCCCAATCTCATGATTTGGAGGAGGAGATACGAAAACAGTTGGCAGCTATAGGTTTCACTATCAAGTAAATGACTGCATGTTCTTCCATATTATCAATTCATTAATATAGAAGAACATGAAAGAAAAATTGATTTCAGAAATTAGCAATGCAATGGCAGGTATATTAAGTGTAGAACAAATGGCACAACTCAATGGAGTATTATTGCAAGTAATTAGCAACTACTCCATTACAGCAGACGACGAGCTGATGCAAGAGAACAATGCATCTAACGAACGTCTGTTAGAGATATTCTTGTCAGCTAAGCAAGTTGAAGGTTGCACCACGCCTACCATAAAAATATTATGGCTCGACCATTAATCAGCTTTTTCAAGAAAAATGCCTAAAAAAAGTTACGAACTATACAACAGAGGATATTCGTGCTTATTTGGCTGTATTTCAACGGAAACACAAATCGAGTAAAGTTACAATAGACAATATCCGTCGTATCTTTTCATCTTTCTTTTCATGGTTAGAGGATGAGGATTACATCATTAAAAAGTCCTGTACGTAGAATACACAAGGTTAAGACTGGAACACAGATTAAGGAAGTCCTTACTGACGAAAAATTTGGAACAACTGCGCGATAACTGTACAAGGGTACGAGATTTAGCCATGATAGACCTATTGGCTTCTACAGGTATGCGTGTTGGAGAACTTGTAAAAGCTTAATCGTGAGGATATAAACTTCAATGAGCGTGAGTGTATCGTTTTCGGTAAAGGTAACAAGGAACGTATCGTGTATTTCAATGCTCGTGCAAAGATTCATTTGCAGCAATATCTCGCAGAGCGAAAAGACAGAAACAAAGCATTGTTCGTGTCTCTTGCCAAACCACACAATCGATTACAAATATCAGGGGTTGAGACAAGATTAAGAAAGATTGGGAAGCTTTCAAAGATTGTCCGTGTCCATCCACACAAGTTCCGTCGAACACTTGCAACTATGGCTATAGATAAAGGTATGCCAGTAGAGCAAGTACAAAAAAACTCCTCGGGCATGTCAAAATTGATACCACCATGCACTATGCAATGGTCAATCAAACAAATGTGAAACTCTCTCACCGTAAATTCATCAGTTAAATCAAAATGCAAATAGCATATTATACATATAGCTTTATATCAACCGCTATTTTATAAAAAAATAGGCGGATAAATGATAATTTAGAGCAACAGGCACAGGCTTTGTTCAAATCTTGGTTTCGTGGATTTTGAGCCATTTAAAAGATAGAAAATTTGTGAATTCTGAACTGGGAATGATACCTGAAGGGATGGAGAGTTGGAACTCTAAATGAATTAATTACATCTACTTTAGGTGGAGATTGGGCAAGAGGATGCAATAGGGAATTATGTAAAGAAGGTCTCGTGCATTAGAGGTGCTGATATCCCTGAAAATTAGATCAAGGCAATAGGGGGAATATGCCTACAAGATTTATTTTAAACAAGAATTTTCTAGATAAAGCATTAAAGGCAGAAGATCTTGTCGTTGAAATTTCTGGAGGTAGCCCTACTCAATCAACAGGAAGAATTTGTCAAATATCTGACACTCTTTTAAAGAAATATGATGATGTTGTGATTTGTACCAATTTTTGTAGAGCTATAAAAACCAAACGTCCATATTCTCAATTTATCTATTATTTATGGGAATATCTTTATAAGCGGGGAGGATGTTTTTTTATACGAAAATGGTACAACAGGTATTAAAAAAATTTAGATATTAATGGGTTATTAGAAAAAGAAATAATTGTCATACCTGATGAAAAATACCGTCCATAAATATATGAGTATTTGCAATTTGTTTTCACAAATTGTTCAGTCTAATGGCTATGAATCTGAAAGACTTGTTAGACTTCGTGACACTCTCCTTCCTAAACTGATGTCTGGCAAGCTGGAAAATTAATGATATAAACAACTAAATTCCCATTTATGGAAGAGAAGAAAAGGACAACATAAGAAATCAATTCGCTTCTTCAACGACCGTGAAGTACGTGCCGTATGGGATGAAGAAAGTAATTGTTGGTGGTTTTTCTGCAACAGACATTGTGCGTGCCATTAATGATGAGCCTGACTACACCAAAGCTGGTAACTATTGGCGTTGGCTAAAACGTAAGTTGAAACAAGAAGGCATTGAACCCGTGAGTACTACTCACAGCTTTAAATTTGAAGCACCAGATGGCAAGATGCGTATTGCAGATGTCCTTGATAGTGAAGGAGTGACTTTATTAGCAAAGCACTATCCTAACAATCGAGCAAATGAGTTCCTTGATTGGTTTACATATAGTGATAATACATTAGATGGTCAAAGTCGAAAGAAAGCGTATCAGTTATATGAAAGTGGTTTGCTGAAAAGTCTTGAGCCAGGCAGCATACAATGTTTACAACAGATTCATGCTTATCTCTTTGGAGGTTTGTATGACTTTGCTGGACAAATCCGCACGAAGAATATCTCCAAAGGTGGCTTTACCTTTGCTAACTGTATGCATTTCCCTGCTACGCTACAAACGATTGAAAGAATGCCAGAAAACACCTTCGACGAAATAATGGACAAGTATGTCGAAATGAACGTAGCCCATCCTTTTATGGAGGGTAATGGACGAAGCACGCGTATCTGGCTTGATCTCATGCTGAGGCGTTCTCTCAAGCGGTGTGTGGATTGGAGCCAAATAGACAAAAACGAGTACCTGTCAGCAATGCGTGAGAGTGTGTCTGATAGTATGCGCATTAAGACTTTAGTAGAGTCTGCACTCACAACAAAGATTGACGACAGAGAAATGTTTATGAAGGGCAGAGACTATTCATATTATTATGAACAAAAATGATTGATTTTCATCATGGAAGAGTGGAAAGAATATAAATTGGGAGAAGTTATTAATATCTTAGACTATAAAAGAATTCCTTTATCTTCAGCAGAAAGGAAAACACGAGAAGGGGGATTTCCTTATTATGGTGCACAAGGTATTATTGATTATATTGATGATTATATCTTCGATGGAACATATTTACTTATAGCAGAAGATGGAGAAAATCTCAAATCCAAAAAGCAAGATATAGCTCAATTAGCTCATGGAAAAATATTGGGTTAATAATCATGCTCATATAGTAGAGAGTAATGGAATATGTGACATTAGATACTTGTGTTATATTCTTAATAATATAGATTTGTCAGGTTACATAACAGGTTCGGCACAACCCAAACTCAATCAAGCTAATTTAAGTGCAATATCAATCATTCTACCCCCATTAAACTTACAAGAACAAATTGCTGATTTTATCTCTATATTCGATGATAAGATAGAGCTCAATCGACGGATAAATGATAATTTAGAGCAACAGGCACAGGCTTTGTTCAAAGTCTATGGTTTGTGGATTTTGAGCCATTTCAAAGATGGGAAAATTTGTAGATTCAGAACTGGGATGATACCTGAAGGGATGGAGAGTTGGAAACTCTAAATGAATTAATGCAAACACTTTAGGTGGATGCTAAACGAAAGCCTCTTTTCATCACGAGAGCGAGAAAATATGATAAAAGATGTATCCTGTATTATGGTGCAACTTCTATAATGGATTATGTCGATAAATACATTTTTGATGGCACATATCTTTTGATGGGTGAAGATGGAAGTGTAATCGATCGACAAAGGATATCCTTATTTACAATATGTATTTGGAAAAATTTGGTCTAATAATCACGCACATGTAATGTAAAGGAAAAATAATAATTTGTTTCTACCGAAATGTTACATTGTCTGCTGTTGAAAACATATTCTCCTATATGTAACAGGTGCAGTAGCAAGCGAAGATAAGCTATGCTAATATGAGAAAGATTCTTATTACTCAACCACCACATGAGATAACTATTATTTTGTCATCTCTTATAAAAATACCCATATATGAGATAAGAAAGCAAAAATGAGTTATGAAAATCTGAAAGACTTGTTAATATTCAGAGATACTCTCCTTCCTAAACTGATGTCTGGCAAGCTGGAAATTAATGATATAAACAACTAAATTCCCATTTATGGAAGAGTGGAAAGAATGCACAATAGGAGATGTCTGTAATACTATTTCAGACACATATAGAGGTAACGCTAAAGACGTTGTCCTTATAAACACATCTGATGTACTTGAAGGAAAATGTCTAAATCATCAAAAAGACTCCAAATAAGAATTTGAAAGGACAGTTTAAGAAAACCTTCCAACAAGGAGATATTCTTTATAGCGAGATACGTCCTGCTAATAAACGATATGCCTATGTTAATTTTGCGCCTCAAAAGACTACATAGCTCTACAAAATTGATGGTCATAAGGCATAATGATAAGATCACACCTCAATATTTATTTTATATTCTTACGAACGATGTAATAATAAGAGAGTTGCAGATGATAGCGGAATCCCGCTCTGGCACATTTCCACAGGTAACCTTTTCAGAACTGGCAAATTTCTCTATATCTTTGCCTCCTATCTCACAACAAAAAGAAATAGTTGCGGTTTTCAAATCCCTTGACGATAAAATCGAACTCAATCGACGGATAAATGATAATTTAAATTAAGATTAATTATGCAGTGGACAAGAGAATATATTGCAAAAGAACCAAGTCTTAGGACTTTTGAAACGCATATTTCAACAATAGAAAAACAATGTTGAGATTAATCCTTCTTTGTGCGTTGAAGTAAGCAAAAGTCTGACAGAAGCACTTTGCAAAACAATTCTCACTAATCAAAATACAACGTACAAAGATGATATTTCATTTAATGGTTTAGTAAAACAGACCTTAGAACATCTTATAGAACAGACTGGAAAGGAAATAGTTGGTCTATCTGAACTATGCCGTAGAATTTCTACTGTCGCCCAATCAATTGCAGAGATACGAAATAATGCAGGATTTGTTTCACATGGTTTGGATGTTTTGCATCCTCAGATAGACAAATCACTATCCCTACTGATATACAAAAACAACAGATGTACTCTGTGGGTTCATTTTACATTTTTTTATTTCAGTTATGCCCACCACACTAACCAAAGATTAATTTATCAAGATTGCGAGTGCTTTAATGATTGGTTTGATGAAGAAAATCCATTAGAAGTAGGAGGCGTACACTTATCAGCATCAGAGGCTCTTTACAACTTAGATTATCAAGCTTATAAAGCTAACTATATAGATTATTTAGAATTTCTTTTAGAAATGAATGAACAATAAAAATAAAAATACAATGCCCTTCACAGAAGATAATTACGAAAAAAAGCACTGATATCCCTCTTTGAGGGAATGGGCTATCAATATTTGTACGGTCCATATATTGAAAGAGACTACTATGTGCCATATTATGAAGCACAATTAGAAGAAAGTCTGCAAACTGTTAATCCAAAAAAGCCACATGTAGCTATTCACGAGGCGATTATCAAACTACGCAATATTGATATGGGTAGTTTGACGCAGCGTAATGAAACTTTTACAGACTATTTGCAGCATGGCATAGAAGTTTCTTATTTCAATGGCAAGGAAATGCGCAATGAAATGGTTTATTTGATAGACTTTGAGCATACGGACAAGAATACTTTTCAAGTTATCAATCAATGGACATTCATTGAAAATGCAGAGAAACGTGCCGATATCATTGTATTTGTGAATGGTTTACCATTGGTGGTTGTAGAATTAAAAATCACCTTCCCGTGAAGAGACGGACGCTTCAGAAGCATATCTTCAACTCCGCAATTATATGAAGGATATACCATCGTTATTCGCTTTCAATATGTTCTGTGTAATGAGCGATATGGCTCATTCCAAAGCTGGAACAATTACCAGCAAGGAAGACCGTTATATGGACTGGAAGACAAAGGATGGCAATTATGAAACAAACGAAGGACTGCACTACGATACCTTTTTTTGAAGGAATATTTCAAAGAGAACGGCTTTTTGGATATCATCAAGAATTTTATTTGTTTCTCCAAAGAAGAAAAAAAGGGAGTGCCAAGATATTAGCTGGGTATCATCAGTATTTTGCTGTGAAGAAAGCTATCGAACGTACCAAACATGCTACAGTAAGTAATGGTAAAAATCGGTGTGTTCTGGCATACGCAAGGCAGCGGAAAATCATTGTCAATGGTTTTCTACGCCCACTTGCTTCAACAAGAGTTATCTCAGCCCACAATAGTTGTGATTACCGACCGCAATGATTTGGACGACCAACTTTATACCCAATTCTCTAAATGTAAGGAGTTCTTGCGTCAAACTCCAGTGCAAGCCAATAGTCGTGAGAATCTAAAAGAGCTATTAAGTGGACGAGAAGCTAATGGCATTATCTTCACAACTATGCAGAAGTTTGAGGAGTCTGACGAACCTTTGTCAGAGAGAAGAAATATTATCGTGATGACTGATGAGGCACATAGAGGACAATATGGTTTTGAGGAAAAAGTCGACGCCACTACAGGTAAGGTCTCTATCGGCACGGCAAGAATCATTCACAATTCACTACCCAATGCTTCATATATTGGCTTTTACTGGTACACCTATTTCTACTAAAGACCGAGATACCGTAGAGGTTTTTTTGGCGATTACATTGATATTTATGACATGACGCAGGCGGTTAATGACGGTGCTACTTGTCCTGTATATTATGAATCCAGAGTTATCAATCTAAATCTTGACGATGTAACCTTGCAAGCCCTTGATAACGAATACGAACTGTTGGCTGAAGAAGGTGCAACGACAGAACAGATAGAGAAGAGCAAGAAGGAGATGTCGCACTTGGAAGAGATACTCGGTGCCCCAGCTACCATCGATTCTCTTTGCCAAGACATTATCAAACACTATGAGGAAAAATCGTCAATATGAATTGACAGGTAAGGCAATGATAGTGGCATATTCGCGTTCGATAGCGATGAGTATTTATCATCGACTATTGGAGCTTCGTCCAAAATGGACGGATAAAGTAAAAGTTGTCATGACGGGCAGCAACCAAGACCCAGAAGAATGGCACGATATTATCGGAAACAAGCAGTATAAGAAAGAACTTGCCAAACGATTTAAGGATGACAACGACCCGATGAAGATTGCTATTGTAGTCGACATGTGGCTCACAGGCTTCGACGTTCCCTCATTGGCAACTATGTATGTTTACAAACCAATGAGCGGACATAACCTAATGCAAGCCATTGCACGAGTGAATCGTGTATTCAATGGCAAAGTGGGTGGATTGGTTGTTGACTATATCGGTATTGCCAAAGCCTTGAAAGAAGCCATGCGTGATTATACGGGACGCGACAGAAAGAACTTTGGAAACCCAGACATCAAAGGCATGGCTTTTACAAAGTTCAAAGAGAAGTTGGAAGTGTGCCAAGATTTATTTCATGGTTATAATTATAGTAAGTTCCACACAGGAACAGATGCCGACCGTGCTAAATTGATCAAAGGTGGTGTAAACTTTATGTTGGCAGCCGATAAACAAGAACTATTACCGCTTTATATGAAAGAAGCTGCCTTGCTGCACAATTCCATCACTCTTTGCCGAAGCCTGTTGAATGAAGAGCAACGCTTCTTAGCTGCATTCTTTGAAACTGTGCGCACTTTGCTCTCCCGAATGACAGGTAAAGGAAAAGTTACGAAGAAAGAAATTAATGCTCGTATCAGTGAATTGCTGAAACAAAGTGTAAAAAAAGTGAAGGTGTAATCAATCTTTTCTCTGATGTTAAAGCCGAATTTTCCCTCTTTGATACAGCCTTCTTAGATGAAATTTCTAAGATGAAAGAAAAAGAATATAGCTGTAGAACTGCTCAAAAAAACTATTGGCGGAGAAAGTGGCACTCTATCAAAAGACCAATATTGTGCAGTCAGAGAAATTCTCTGACCTGCTCAATCGCTCTTTATCCAACTATTTGAAAGGATTACTCACCAATGAAGAAGTTATACAAGAACTTTTGCAGTTGGCAAAAAGATATTGCCTCGGCTGATTCAGCAGCTAATGAACTCGGCCTCACTCCCGAAGAAAAAGTCATTCTATGATGCCTTGACCAAACCGCAAGCAGTACACGACTTCTATAGTAATGAAGAATTGGTAGCTATGACAAAAAGAACTTACCGACTCTCTGCGTAAGAACCGCACTATCGACTGGCAGAAGAAAGAATCAGCCCGTGCAGGTATGCGCAGAATGATTAAACATCTTCTGAAAAAAATATCATTACCCACCTGAGGAAGCTGCCAATGCACTGGAAACTGTCATCAAACAATGTGAACAGTGGACGGATAATGAACAAGAGAATTATTCAACAAAAATCAGCCAAGATGTATGAAAGTCATGAGGATGAAATACAGATGGCAGCAGAACCATAATTTCTTAAGAGACAGATATTGTTAAAAAGAATTACGCAGGAAATAATCATTATTAAATAAAAAAATTTCATTTTATGAAGTGTAGATGAATGCATATAAATAGATTCTCGTGATTCAATCAGTGATCAATAAATAATTTTTACCAAAAAAATAACTATATGAATACTTTTAATTATATATGTATCTGACATACATTTTACTGGCAGAAAAACCAGAAAATGAAGGAGTTGTTCTCAATGCATTTTTTTAAAAAGATGTAAAAAGACAACTTGATGAAATACCACATAAAGACACCTTTATTTTTTTATAGGGGAGATTTAGTTCAAATGGCTGATGATAAAGGAACATACGATTTGTTTTTGGAATGATTTAATTGTTCCATTGCTGGATTTTTGGTATTCCTAAAGAACATATTATCTGTGTTCCTGGTAATCATGATATTCAGAGGACTAAAATTGAAGAAAAAGAAATTCTTGTATACCGCTTTTTAAAACCGAAAAAAATTACTGAAGGAGATTTTTAATGACTTTATAGAAAAATCAAGATAATAAAACTCTTTTTAGTTAATAAATTTGAAAAATTTCGAGTATTTCATAACACAAAAAAATGGAATGTGCTAATTATGATTCAATCGGCTTTTAATATAGAGTTAAATGACGAATGGAGTGTATATTGTATAAATTCCTCACTAACCTCATTTGCTGGTATAGATGATCCTCAGTATCCGACATTGAAAGATGATAAGGGACATCTAAATATTGCGACAAGAGCATTGTACGACTGGGTAAAAGATTAATTCAAAGAAAAATATTAATGCTACATCATCCGTTCGAATTCCTAACAGAATGGTCTTCCTCTGAACTAAAAATAGTAAAAATTACATTTTGATTTAGTCTTAACAGGACATACGCACGAACAAAAATATCCTTTTGTAACAATAATAATATAGACAGCTTTTATTTGGTGCATGGCACCACAACTTTATACAGATAAAACAGACAAATTAGGCTATTGTTTTATAGAATTAAAGGAAAAAAATTCGTAGATAAGATAACTTATCGGGAATGGTTTTCAAGCAGAAACTCTTTTTCGTAAAGGCATAGATTTTACTGAAGATGAAGATGGGGTCATAAAAATTTGATAGCTCAAAGCCATTTATAACAGATCCCATTACAATAAAAATGGAAGAACGTTTCAGGGATACGATGAATGTTTACGGTGATCAGCCACTTATATGGATTGATCGTTTCTTTAGTAATCAAAGATTTGATCATTCTTATCGACTTAAAAAGGATTGTTTACTTGATGAAGCTACTATTATGTCTAACAATCAAAATATAAAAATCATTACTCCAGCTCAATATGGGTTATCCTCTTTTGCTTGGCATTTTATATTGAAGTTGTGGAAAGAACGCAAGGAGTTCTGTGTATATATTGATGGAGGATTAATAAAAAAAGCCGCAGTGACTAAAAATATTAATTCACAATTAAGCGTATTTAATGTCAAACAGGAAGATGTTAAACGCATAATTATCGATAATTGGACACTTTCAAACAAAGATTCTAAACAGATATTGGCGACAATAACACAAGATTATCCTCAAATCCCAATACTTATACTATGTCCGATGCTGGAGAAAACATTGTTAGAAACAGAGAATATGACAACCTCAGAATTTAATTTTTCCATTCTGTATATGGCACCGTTGCAGACCTGCCAAATTCGTTCTATAGTAGAAATATACAACCGTCATAAATATATTGGGCAAAACGACATAGTATTAAAGAGATTGGATGCTGATATACAAAAACTTTAACATGCACCGAACCCCTTTTGAACTGCATTACTTTATTGGAAGTGTTCAGCAATTCATTTGATGAAAATCCTGTAAATAGAACAGCAGTAATAGAAAAAAGTATTGCGAATTATCTTTGATAATGCCGATGTGCCTAGTTACAGGTCCCTTCCAGATGTAAAGGATTGCGAGTTTGCACTTGGCTATTATTGTGAGCATATGATAAGAAAAGAAGATTTTTACTTCACTGAAAAACACTTTTGTGAGACATTATATAAATTTTGTGATCAGCAAAAATTGACAATAGAAGTTAGTTATTTATTTGAATTATTACAAAAAGAATCATATAATTTGTCAGTATGAACCAAATCTTTATGGGTTCAGATTTGCATTTTGGGTGTATTATTTTGCAGCAATGCGTATGTCAAAGAGTCCTGAATTTAGTAAATTCATACTCGACAAAGAAAATTATGCTCATTATCCAGAAGTCCTTGAGTTTTATACAGGTAGTGATCGAGCTAGAAATGATGCCGCAGATATTGTGACAGAAGATATTATGCGTATATCAAAAATAGTACACGAAAAGGTTGGCATACCCGAAGGTATTAACCCTTTTTCAAAAATTACGATTAGAGACAACAGATGAGCAAGTGACGAAAGCAATTCAACAATTAGAGTCCAATCTTCAGAAGACAAAGTTACCAAATGAAATAAAGGATGCTATTGTAGATCAGAACTATATCCCCTCAGCCCCCTTTAATCAATCTGTTTATAAGGTCTTTGAGAATTATTCGGTAAACTATTTACAGGAAATGATAGGTGTGGCTTCCAAAGCTTTACGTAATAGCGATTATATTGAACCAGAGAAAAAAATAAAACTTTTTACGGCAATTACCAATGCATGGTATGACACAATAAGAGTTATATATCTTATGGCTCCTGCATTAGCACACGATGGCTTTTGCCAGATACGATGGCTTTTAGTTTAGTTCTAACTGATGGATTTAACGAACACAGGAATAATCCTAACAGATTGCTCATAGCAGTTATATCAGCTATGCCTTATAACTTGGTAAGATGGTATAAAGACAATTTCTATTCATCAAAATTGTCACAACTGATATTTGATCAAATTAAATTAGAAACAAATTCTGTTATTAAACATCTTCTCATCTGTATTGTTATCCATGAACAGCCTGATGGATGGGATAAAGTTGTGAGAGATTATTTATCAGATTTGGATAAGCATTCATTCTATTACGGGGATTCTTTGGATACATTGAAATCAATGTATTCGAATGGTAATATGTCAGATGCGAATATTCAGAGGACAAAAAAAGCTTAATTCTTTTTATGCTATACAAAACTTGTATCGAATGACGATAAAATGCACCCAGGAGAAATAAAAGCATATCAATAAAAAAAGTATTGCCAAGCAGAGAACAGACAGGAAAGTGTGAAGACAGCATAGGACAAGAATAAAGATAATTGCATCCTTTACCATATATCACGAACAGTTGATACACCAAGACATTAAAAAAGATTACAATGAAATAGATTGGCTTTAATTTTTTAGAAGACTGTCAACATCCAAGATGATTTCTAATCAATACTACTCGAATTGAGGAAACATTTTTGTACCATACAAATATAAATCATTGATAATCAGTATAGAATATATTTGAGGAAGTGAAGTAATTCGATTATACAAGAACAGAATTATTGATATGCAACAGGGAACAACTTAATCGGTTGTTCCCTGTTTTTCTTTGCCCTCTTTCGTTATTTTTAGAAGGAATCGTCACATTTATTTATCACAAAGAAAAGTACTTGCAATGTTTATTCCATTTGTATTTAGAGTTGTAATTCATCGCAAATACACTAAAATTCATTAATTACGATGAAAGTTAAGACGCTCGTTTTTTGTTCCTATAGTAATTCTAAACAACATCATCCACCCTCTCTCCTATCCCCAATCATCGACTACTCCTCCACCTTACAACTCTCTCCTTTATAATTTCACATCTCCATTAATCTCTTTACCCCACCTACTGCACCCGTCCCACAACCTGACTCTCTCGTATAAGCATTCTTCTCCCTAATAATCCCACTGCTTTTTTTGCTCTTTAACATCAATGCTATTATATCACAATAACATTGAGTTTAGATTGTAATTGCAATGAGATTTAAATAAGGGTTTAAGATCTATATTTTTCATTACTTTTTATCATAAAAATTATAAAGAACTTTTCACAATAATAAGATTGGAGATAAAGAAATAAGAATATTGAAAAAGATATTGTATTTTTTTGTTATCGAACAAACAAGAATAGAAGAAAGAAAAACACTCCAAGGTCAAAAAGATTATTGATGTATTCTTACAAAAAAAGCAAACCAGACTATGCAAGATATTACAAATCCCCTATACAGAAACAATGAGTTTCCACAAAAAGATGACGGCACTCTATTTCATTTCACATCGGCAGAATCTTTTTAAAAATACTAGAAGACTTAACTTTAAAAAGTATCTTCATTTCAAAAAAATTAAATGATCTTAATGAAGGGAATATTCATAATTTTGATATAAATGCTAATTTTGAAATAATGAATGAAGCCCAGAAAAATAATAAACGAACAATGTTCAACAATTAGTTTTTTTCAAAAAAACTATTTAATAAATGGCCGTTGCATAAGAGGTACTAATCATCCTGCTATGTGGGCTCATTATGCAAATAATTCAGATGGCGTTTGTATCGTAATAGATAAGAACAAGTTTATGACAATGAATAATAAGATACTTAAAAAGTATTTTTCATAAATTTGAAGATATTGAGTATTCCTTTAAAAAACTCAGTGGAAGACTCAACCCTAATTACAAATACGGATTCCTCAGAAAAGTTTATTCAAATAAACTATAAACATTTATTTTTTTAGAAAACATATAGATTGGGAACACGAAGGAGAACACAGACTATTTTTTTGATGGGTTATACTGGTAAATTTAACATTAAAGGTTGCATAAAGTATATAGTTTTAGGAGCTAAATTCTGTCAAAACAATGATAGAATGGAAAAAAATTAACAAATACCATATCCGACAATCAATCTGTTTGTTATCAATATTTTTAGTCCACATTCATTCGCATTCATGAGTTATCATAGATCTGGTTATATTATCTTAGATGGTGCGCATAAGATTCAAGAGCATTTATCTAAGTTCCCCAATAGGTCATTTAAGAAGTGATGTTGCATTTACCCTCTCAAACACAACCGACACAAAGTGAGTAAACTGTATACAAAGCAACCAACAAATTAACACAAGAAATGCTATAAGAAAAACAAAGAAATGCAACCAACAAAAATAACAAACACCCCTTTATCCAAACTCAGGATAAGCAATTTTCTTGCTTTCTCCAGCAAAAACATTTGGCGAGACTGGCAGCGGTTTGCGACACCGCAACCATCAATGGACTATTCTTTCCGTTGATCATCACATCGCAACTCGACAGCATCAACATTTTTCTGTTTCAGTTCAGTGGTTAAGTCTTCAGGAATTTCTTGCGTTTTTTTATGGTCTCCAAAAACGATGTCGTCTACAAAGGGACGATAAGGCTCCATGATGTCATCAGCTAAGCAATAGGCATTGTATCGGTTGTGATGATGAATGCCAAAGACAGGCAATAAGCCGCTACTCACTAAGGCTCGAGCCACAATTGCACGCAGAATGGCATAGCCATAGTTCAGTAGATTATTAGGCGGAGTACCCTCTTTGTCACGTGTAAAATCAGGAATCGACACAAAGATGTTCTTCCAATAATAAGCAGCTGCTTGCGCTTCGTTATTGTCCGAGTCGTCACTCTTCACGTTTCTTGCCAACACATGCAATGGAGCAAACGAACGTGTGGTGTGCTTTTGCAAACAAAATGCCTGATTTTCGATCTTTGCTTTCACCGTTTGTTGCCATAATTGCTTACGCAAAGGGACACTCGATTCGAGTTGATTGCGGAACCGCTCTTGATGAAGTGTGTTACCCGAAAGAGGCAAAAGCAAGCCTATAGGCATGCGTTTCGCATCGCAAGTAACCACCGCCACAACATTATCGAGCAGTGCCGACATCAATCCTTGCGTTATCGTAATCTGCTTATTGTCAAGCACCACAACGCCAAGGTCTTCAATAGAAATTGTCCTCACCGCCTCTTTCTTCATTTCTTCGGATAGCGTTGAGTGCTCAATCTCGGGCAATCTTATCACCATCTGCTCATTACGAAGCGACAAATAGGCAGGATTACCAAAATATAAGGTCTTTTTTTATCATTCTCTATTTCGCATTTTTCATCGCCATAAGCTGCGTATTAAAACGTATATTGTTCAAGCTTTCTATTGTAGCTTCAATCTCCTCAACGCCCTTTTCAGCTCCATCTTGTGGTTTTGGCGTGTTATCGATGTAGTTTCTTAGATTTTCTTCTAACTCATTAGCAGCCTTCACCGCATCATAATACCACGAACTATCTTGTCGAGCCTCAGACGTTAAGAACTTTAATGTAGAAGTCTGCACATCCTTTTCGGACTTAATCTTCACTTTAAGATATACTTCTTTAGCCACATATTCTTTCCAGTTACGTGACGTTATAATTCTATATCCCTTTATTTTTAGGTGAAATAAACGAAGTCTGTCGATGTTTTGACTTTACATCTACACCCACTTCCATACCTAAAAACGTCATCGAACGAAAACACATTAGGAATATGAAAATAAGCCCAAACAAGACAAATTCTGCGACGTTCCACATCAATCAGTACCGCATAGTTCTTGCAGGTCACCATTTCAGTTATCGTAAAGTCCTTCAATGCCACCAATTTAGCAGCCCAACTATGGTGAAAAAGCAAACCATTAACAGATGGATAGTCATAGATATTCATTGTTCTGAAATTTCTTTTTGTTGCTCCTATCTCATCAGGTAAAGCCTTTTCAACCCTTTTGTGGTTAATAAATAACGACAATTTAAACACTATTATTCCACCCAAGAAAAATCCAAAAAAATAAATCATAATTCATTCAGTTAGATTGTTTATAATATTTAGTTTTTTTATTCTTTTTTTATCCACAGACGATTGTTATTGCTCTGTCAAAAAGATGTTTTTTTCCTCGCTTTTTAGTAGCTTTGCTAATACAAGTGTTTTTCATTTAGACGAGTATAAACGATCATTCTGTTACTAGTTCGATATACAAATATAATAAAAAAATCGAACACTATTATTAACATATATGATTTATTTTTACCACTTTTTTTCAAGTATAACAGTATAAAAAGAGAACGAGAGCACATCGTTTATTTGATAAGAACAAGAAGATAAGAACACAAAAAGAGACAGAAGTTGATTGTTTTACTTCTGTCTCTTTCTTATTATTTCAATCTAAATATATTTTCGAAAACTCTCAAATAAAAGGGATCTTTCCTCCTATTCTAAATGCCTGCGCCATGCTCGAATGTAGAAACGGTGGCACGACTTTGCACTACTCGTGATCCAGGAGGCAAGTCGGTGGTTTGCCAAACATTTCCTCCTATGATGCTATCGTGCCCAATTCGAATTCTACCTAACACCGAAGAGTTAGAATAAACCACCACACGATCTTCTAATATAGGGTGACGTGGCTCTCGAAGAAGATGTCCTTCGGGATCGAACTTAAAGCTACGTGCACCAAGAGTTACGCCTTGATAAAGACGAACATTATTGCCAATGATACACGTTTCGCCAATAACAACACCCGTTCCATGGTCGATACTAAAATAATCGCCTATCTCTGCACCTGGATGAATGTCTATTCCCGTTTGCGAATGCACAGCCTCTGTAATCATTCTGGGCAACACAGGCACTCCAAGTAATAAGAGTTCGTGAGCCAATCGATAGTGAAGCATGGCTTTCAAAGCTGGATAACACAAAATAACTTCTTCGATATCTTGCGCAGCAGGGTCGTTATCGAACACCGCTTGCACGTCTGTTCCAAGCTTTCTTCGTAACTCAGGAATACGTTCTAACAGCTTTTCGGCTACCCTACTACCAAATTCTTCGGCAGAAACAGCATCACAACTGGGCAACATTCGATAGGTTCGGGCTGCTTGTCCTGCAATAACCGCCACAAAACGAGTGAGCGTTTCACCCAAAGGGCGACAATCGAAATAACCTGAAAACACGATAGAACGAAACAAACTGATGGTTTCTTCTAACTCACTAGCATCTATTCCAACAATGTTTACTTTGGGAATATGTTGATCGGGTTGCTCAAGTTGAGATAAAACTTGTTGAATGGAATTTATCATAGCTTTACATCTGTTGTATGTTAGTCGTGTGCATAGAGAACAGTTGAAAGATAACGCTCTCCAGTATCGGGCAATAACACTGCTATGGTCTTTTCTTTTAGGTCGTCACGCTTAGCTAATTGCAAGGCAACAAAAGCGGCTGCACCTGATGAAATTCCAACCAATAGACCTTCTTTCGAAGCCAATAAACGAGCGGTTGCAATGGCTTCATCGTCTGCCACGGTAATAACTTCGTCTACAACTGCCGCATTATAATTGTCGGGAACAAAGCCTGCACCAATTCCTTGAATTTTATGTGGGCCTGCTTTTTCCTTGTGATAACATTGGAGATGCAACGGGTTCAACTGCAATAACCTTTTATATTTGGATTATACTCTTTTTAGCTTTTTTTGCCTACCCCACTCACTGTTCCTCCTGTTCCAACACCTGCAACAAACACGTCAACATGTCCATCGGTGTCTTTCCAAATCTCTTCGGCAGTGGTGGCATAGTGCTTGTTTGGATTGGCTTTATTTTCGAACTGACCAAGTATCACGGCATCTTTCAATTCGCTTTGAATAAGCTTTGCTTTGGCAATGGCACCCTTCATTCCTTCTGATCCTGGTGTAAGTACCACTTCTGCACCATAAGCTGCAACCAATCTTCGACGTTCAATAGACATCGTTTCGGGCATGGTTAATATCAATCTATAACCTTTCAAGGCACTAACCAAAGCCAATCCAATACCCGTATTACCACTTGTTGGCTCTACAATAACGCTGCCTTCATGCAAAAGTCCATCACGTTCTGCTTGCTCAATCATGGCAAGTGCAACACGATCTTTTACACTTCCGCCCGGATTAAATGCTTCTATCTTAGCCACAACACGTGCCTTTTGCATCTATGTCTTTTTTTCTAATTGTCCTAACTCTACTAAAGGAGTATTTCCTATTAGCTCAATTGCTGATTTCATTATTCTTTCCATAACTCTCATTTATTTAAATTATACATCTCCCATCAACAGCAATGTTGTTATCCTGTTGCTCGTCTCTGGGCTTTTTATCTTTATTTTTTTACGTTTCTACAAACGTGTTCTCTTTATTGTTATCCCGCTCTTTGTAGGGCTTATTACTACATTCCTTTACCCGAACCAGCACCCAAACCAGGTACTTGCGAATTGCTATCTTCTCGCTCTTGGAAGTCGTTTGTAATTTTACTTGAGCGTTGTTGGAATGTTTTTCTTTGTATTTCCGAAATTCCAAGCCACTGTAAACATAAGATTTCTAAGAGGAATTTTTGATATTCATCTTATTCTCAAAAATCGTGTCCTTTGCTATATTGTTTGATCTCTAACTTGCCTGTTAGTGGTGAGAGATAGAGCAAACTCAAGCTTAGTTTATCGTTGAATAGACTCTTTGTAAGTGTCGAAATCAAAATATTATGACCAGTTTGATAGCCCTGAAGAGTGTATTTGTTGGTAGAACCAGTGACATTCACATTCCATTTCAAATCCCATGGCAATGTTTGTTGCACTCCTAAGAATGCCGTTGCCATCCAACCTGAGTTATGTTGGTTGAGCTGTGCAGACTTTAAGTCGGCATACTCAAGAGTGAGATTGAGCATTATTCGGGTCTTTTTAGATAGAGAATAGTTCATGAAAGTGTTGAAATTAAATGACTTACTTTTGCACAATGTTGCCATAAGTTCTATTTAAAATGCCACTTTGCATAAATGAGTATTCTTCTATTTTATTATTTGCAAAAGTTGTACCAAGCGTGAAATTGGCCATAAACTTGCGTGAGAAGGTGTTATAAACCAGATTAATGTTGTGAGTCTTTTCCACCTCTAAATCGCTATTTCCATAGCTTATTATCGTTGGATTAGAGCGGTCTACATAAGGATTTAGATAGGTAATACCAGGGCGAGTGATACGCATACCATAGTTAACACCTATATTCTTTGTTCGAGAAAGATTGTAGGTGACACTGGCAGAAGGCACAAGATTGCCATAATTCTTTTTAAAATTAGAGCCTGCACCCAAAACAAAATCTACACTTTCCCATGTATGCTCGTATCTAACTCCTGCCTTAGCACTCACATTTTTTTCAATGTAACCTTATATTCAGCATACTCTGCTAAGATGCTTTGAAGATTCTTATAATTAACGCTTTTGGCTGGATCATACTGCTCAACGCTACCCACTATATCGTAAAAACGAGAGTCGGAAGAGTTTCGCCTACTGATATATTTGGCACCAGCATTCAACTGTTGGGTCTTACTTAATGCTGTGATATAATCCACTTGCAATGTATGTTCGGTTCCACGTGTCTTTGCTTCTGAATAAAAGATCAGCGAGTGGAATAGTGACCAACGCAGAAAGAGGATCGTAGTTTCGTCGGTTTTCGCTACGAGCAGGACTGGTTGTAAAAAGATAACTCAACGTAATGCTACTTGTTCTGCTTCTATTTAAGAAACGCTGATAATCTAAACTACCATTATATGAGTTGTTGACATTTTTCATTGTCATATCATTGCTATACGAAAAGCCTGTTCCATAGCTACCACCCGTGAAACTTGTTGTTGGATGTCCATCGTTATTCATCTCGAATTGAGTTATTCCTAACGTTGCATTCACATTGCTAACAGAGTCTATTTCATACCCCAAACTAACATTAGCCATAGTGAAAGGCATTCTTGTTGAACCCGTTTGATTATAAATCATACGTGAACCATCGCTCGCAATACGTTCCATCTCGGTTTCAACACCTTTCACCCTACCTCTGTTGTTCATTATGTTGGCACTATAACTAAACTTGCCTTGCTGTCCACCGATAAAGCTCGAAAGTCGCAAACCTATTGCAGCTGCAGTTAAACTAACATTTCCATTATAGCCGTTTTGCTTCATTTTAGAGTTGGAAGATGCATTCATAACGATGTTGAGCACGCCTCCAGAACCCTCGGCATCATACTTTGCACCTGGATTGGTTATCACTTCGATGCTCTTTACCATTGACGCTGGCATGGCTTTAAATACCTGCGAAGGATTAGAAGAGAACATAACGCTGGGCTTTCCGTCGACATACACTTTGAAAGAGCTTTGACCATTCACCGTGATATTGTCTTGTCCATCGACGGTAACCATAGGAACTTTGCGCAACATATCGAGCACTGTACTGGCTTTTGAGTCGTTGTCGGCTTGCACATCATACGACATTTTGTCGGTTTCCATCTTCACAAGTGGTTTTTGTGCCACCACTTCAACGCCTTTAAGCTGTTTGGCATTGTCTTGAATAAGCAACTTGCCTAAGTCTATCTCGCCCCCTCTGGTACCCAACTGCACGTTGCGTATAATTTCTTTGCGACCCATTGAGCTAAAAGAAATCAAGAAATGGCCCTGTCCATTCACTGTATGAGCAAATGTTCCGTCCATATTTGTAACCCACATGGCAAGGGGGTTATCGCTCTTACGCTCTTTATAAACCCTAATAGTTACATAAGGTTCACCTTGACTTGTAAGCGAATCTACCACCATTCCTTTTATTGTTGAGGTTTGGGCATAACTATTTACGGAGCCTAACAACAGGCCAAAAAGAATAATAAAGTGCTTTTTGTTTTCATATATCTTTATTTCTTTCATTCATATTCTATTTCTTCTTTATGGCTGGTTTATAATCTTGCCATCATGTTCGAAATCGAATATAACCCTATAAGCTGGTTCGTTTAGAACTGTGATCTTTTATAAAGTGAGCCATTTTTACCTTTATCTTTAAATGATCAGATGAATATATTCTGATAATAAAAAAATATTTCTTTATTTTTTTATTGATACTCTTTTTTGCTTATACCACATACAAAAATCAACGGTAAACAGACACAACCAAATGCAAAAACAAATAGTTCCTAAGCCCCCTAACCATGCTAAAGGAGTGCGTATAAATGCTGCAACAAGCGGAGATGCAATTTCTTTTCCATTTACTGTCAAGCCTTCTGTATAGACAACATCATCTGATTTCGCTGAAGTACCTTCAAAAAAACAGACTATGAAACTTTATATAATTCCCTTTTTAGTTTTATCAATAAAGAAAGTGATGGTATCACCTTTGTTAATTTCATAGTCGTCGAGTTTATATTTTTGGAGGAAATAAAAAAAGAATGGATAAGAATTTTCATATCCTTGCCAATATATATGGTTTGTATCTCCTTCCAAACTAAAAATTTACTTCCCAACCACTATGAGACGTTTCAAGTATGCGTATTCCATGAACAATGCCTGTTTTTACGTGGCAAGTCATCTCTAACTGAGAGGAATCCTATCACATAAAAAGGTAATAAGAAAAAAAGAGTTGCCACCATGCAATATATTCTGGCAGGAATATCCCAATACTTTAACATAGAATCTATTTTGAATTTATACCTTAATTTCATAAATACCAACTTTCTTCTTTATTTCTTTTTGGGGACTCAAAACACTCAGTAGATAAACTTTTAGACGTTCGTTTTCATTTCTAACAAAGCTTTCATGGCATCATGCTCGTCAGCTTTTCAAAAATAAATTGGGCGCCATTTCTTTTTGATAAAGAGATTTTTTTCTGTTTCGATAAGGCGCAAAATAATCTGCTTTATTTGTAAAGGTAGGAATTTAATAAATACAAATCGATTTTTTTGTTTTAATATTTTAACAGAAAGAATTGACACTTGACGAATGTCTTGTTTTGAGTAAAACGCCCTAATAAAGAGTCATTTTTTTATTCTTATCTTGTTTTTGCATTTCTAGTCTATCTCTGTTGACTTTCTTTCTCATCTTCATTCTACCCACAAAAATAAATTCAATGCTTTTACCTTGCAATAGCAATGTTTTTACCTACCAATATCAATGCTTTTTAGCACCCAATTACAGTGCTTTTTTTAAAGAAATAAAGAAAGTCATCATTACTACTTAGAAAAAGCTATCGATGTTTTTTTCTCATAAAAAAATACTTACAAAAATCATTGATAATATAAAACATTTATATAACTTTGTTTGTGGTAATCGTAATCTAAATGCTGTTGTATCTTTTTGACTATCAATGATAAGAACGCAACGTATTATTATAATTAGCTACATTTAAAGAACTCTTTCTTGGGGAGTTTATCCACAATTGAGTTGTGTTATCTTAAAATACGAATGTTTATGATACTTAAAAAACACGCCATATAGATGGTTAGCTTACATGGTAGGCTGGTTTATTTTTTTGAGTCGTTTATTGGCTATTCCAAGAGATACGATCTAACTCAGGAGTCCTTTACAGTCTTTAATATCATTATTGGTCAATTCTATTTGCTCTTACAGGTTTGGAAAAGAAAAAGGGAAGATCGCTGGCGTGCTTATTTTTATCATTGGCTTAGTGATTTGCATACTTATTGCATTTTTTATATATGCGGTGGCATTGGGAGCAAGTATGATGCATTAGGTCTTTAGACTTACATTGACAATATTTTATCCCTTTTGCATCCTTTTGAACGAAGAGTTTCTAATAAAATCTATTTCGATGGGATTGGTTTTCCTATCAATTGTCCTCAAAGAAGGATTGTATTACATCTAAAAAAGTGAATGTTTATGATGAAGAAATTTATGCCTTATAGATGGATTGCTTACATAATAGGCTGGTATGCGTTTCAGTTTTTTCCTGTCTATTTCCGCATGACGCACTTAGATGAGGAGTTTATTACATTCCTCTTTTGCATATCAGTTGTGGTAATTGCCATTTTATCTTATGAGTTTAGCTTAGAAAAAGGAAAGGGCAAAGGTGTGTCTATCTTCATATTATGTATGATTATAGAGGCACTTGTTGCGTTCTTCACTTTTATATTCTTGTTAGGAATGAGCTGGCACAATTAGTTTAGAGAACTTATATTTTGCTGCTTTTATGTTTGTTCCATAACAGAAGAATATATTCGTATGCGAATAATACGGCACAAGAAAGAAGATGCAAATGGAACACACTGCATTTACAAACTAAGGACCTTAGAATACATGGCGAAAATAAACGACATCCTTTGCAGAATTCTGCAAATAGAACATGGCTTTCAACACATTATTGATGGAGCTGACCAAATATTTTCTGCTTATTCGAAAGAACAATGTTTGAACTTTGCTTTTGAATGGTTTAAAAGTAAAGATTATCAAGTCCGCATGTTAGCAGCAACCATGTTGGGAAAAATTAGCAAATGAGAACAATAACGCTCTCTATTTCCTCAAAGAACAAGTGAGTAAGGATAGCAATTGGCGTGTACAAGAGATGCTGGCAAAGGCTTTTGATGAGGTTTGCAAACGCAGAGGATATGAGAAGTCGGTGCCACTTATCGAAGAATGGATAAACGACAACAATCCTAATGTTGCTCGTGCAGTAACTGAAGGACTGAGAATTTGGACAAGTCGCCCTTTCTTTAAAGAGCATCCTACAACGGCAATTGCGCTCATTAGCAAAACACAAAGGGAACGAAAGCGAGTATCTTCGTAAATCTGTAGGAAACGCTTTGAAGGATATTAGTAAGAAACATGCAGAATTGATAAGACAAGAAGTAAAACTATGGGACTTATCTAATCCTCGAATTCTATTCACTTACAAACTTGCAAGTAAGCTTTTATAAGCCTAAAGCCTATTTTTAGACTGCTAATAAAAAGATGTTGATTGAACTTATTCAATCGAAGAAATGATGAATATATTGCTTAGTACTTTGTTTTTTTGGGATTCTGATAGGGAGTTTTTTTTGATAATCAGCATTTAGTCTGTTTGCGGTTTGGAGATATATTGTAAATAAATATTACATCACTTGAAAGTCAATATTACTATATTAGAAGCTGTATAAACATACACCTTCGGACAAGCTCTTAGTTCTTTTTGGTAGGCATTGGGCATAAAGCAATTTACGTCTGACAGGCTTTTTATATTTTTACTCTGTGCACTTTAATTCCTTTCAAAAGACATTTATTTACGCTGTAAATAACTTATATTGCTTTAATGCATGTTTCCTTCTTCTATTTAGTAAATGTCTTATGGTCTTCTAAATGGCTGTTTGTTGGGTTTCTGCAAGCGCTTTAGGTTCTTATCCTTTTATTTGTACTCTTGAAGTCGTCAGTATAAATAAACTGGTGCCTCCTTTATATTTTGTTTTAATAGGCATTTGTTTATCTCTTTTTGCTATTTATTTGCCCTCTAAGCCATTCTTTTTCTATTGAAGAAACATTTCCCTATACATCTTTAAGATAAGCCTTTTTATTACGTTATAAGTTATTCTTGGTAGCTTATAAAAGGTTCTCGGTATAAGTCATCTATTTGTTCTTGCTCTGAAGTCGTTTCTATAAATGCATAGAAAGGCCTTCTTTTGCTTTATGAGAACAAATACTCATTATCTATAAGTCATTATTTCCTAACCACTAATATTTCCTCTCTGCCTTTAAAAGTATTCTTTGTTGTCTTCTTTAATCCCTTCAAGGTCTTCTTTCGATACAAGCATAATATGGGAACGTAGATATTTAGTGTTCAATAAGTGTTCCTGATATCCTTCCTTTAATGCTTTCAAGCTCCTCTTTTGATACAAATACAAAAAAAGAGAGCTTAACTGATTACTCAATTAAACTCTCTCTAATAAAAAAGGCAGCTACCTACTCTCCCGCATTGCATTGCAGTACCATCGGCGCAAGTGGGCTTAACTTCTCTGTTCGGAATGGGAAGAGGTGGAACACCACCGCTATAACCGCCTGATATACCTTTATAATATCAATAACATATCTACAAAGCAAAATGTATGATTAAATAAATCACAACGGATGAAAATAATCTTAGTCTGAAAGCTTTGGGCAATTAGTAGTGCTCGGCTTTGACATCACTGTCTTTACACCTACACCCTATCAACGTCGTCGTCTACAACGACCCTCAAAGGAGTTCTAATCTTGCGGATGGCTTCGCACTTAGATGCTTTCAGCGCTTATCCAAACCAGACTCGGATACCCAGCGGTGCCCCTGGCGGAACAACTGGTAAACCGGAGGTCTGTCCATCACGGTCCTCTCGTACTAGTGACGGCTCCACGCAAAACTCCAACGCCCGCGATAGATAGAGACCGAACTGTCTCACGACGTTCTGAACCCAGCTCGCGTGCCACTTTAATGGGCGAACAGCCCAACCCTTGGGACCTTCTCCAGCCCCAGGATGTGACGAGCCGACATCGAGGTGCCAAACCACCCCGTCGATATGAGCTCTTGGGGGATCAGCCTGTTATCCCCGGAGTACCTTTTTATCCTTTGAGCGACGGAGTTTCCATACACATCCGCCGGATCACTATGCCCTAGTTTCCTACCTGGTCGGCATGTCTGCCTCTCAGTCAAGCACCCTTATGCCATTGCACTCTAATAGGTCGGTTACCAATCGACCTGAGGGTACCTTTGGAAGCCTCCGTTACGCTTTTGGAGGCGACCACCCCAGTCAAACTACCCACCAAACAATGTCCTCGTAATTCACGAGTTAGACCTCAGACAGCCAAAGGGCCGTATTTCAAGGATGGCTCCAAGAGTGCTGGCGCACCCCTTCAAAGCCTCCGGCCCTATCCTACACATCGGATGACCAAGGTCAATGCTAAGCTGTAGTAAAGGTTCACGGGGTCTTTTCGTCCCATCGCGGGTAATCGGCATCTTCACCGATACTACAATTTCACTGAGATCATGGTTGAGACAGTGTCCAGATCATTACACCATTCGTGCAGGTCGGAACTTACCCGACAAGGAATTTCGCTACCTTAGGACCGTTATAGTTACGGCCGCCGTTTACTGGGGCTTCAATTCAAACCTTCTTCCGAAGAATAAGCTCTCCTCTTAACCTTCCAGCACCGGGCAGGTGTCAGACTGTATACATCATCTTTCGAGTTAGCACAGCCCTGTGTTTTTGTTAAACAGTTGCCTGGACCGATTCTCTGCGCCTCACTACCATTACAGTATGAGGACCCCTTATCCCGAAGTTACGGGGTCAATTTGCCTAGTTCCTTAACCATGAATCTCTCAACGCCTTAGTATATTCTACCCGACTACGTGTGTCCGTTTACGGTACGGGTGCTTTTAACAATATGTTTAGAGCATTTTCTTGGAAGCAGGATTACCCACACTATTGGTTCGCTCCGAGGAGAAAAACCATACTATCAAGGTCGGATCTGATTGTGGATTTACCTGCAATCATCAACTCCTACACTCTTTAACGAGGACTTCCGTCGCCTCGCGGTGGTGTCACTTCTTCGTCTGCCCATCACTCATTAAAGCAGTAACGGAATATTAACCGTTTCTACCATCGCCATCGCCATTCGGCTGAGACTTAGGGACCCGACTAACCCCGGGGTGATTGACATTGCCCGGGAAACCTTGGTCTTACGGCGGAGGGAATCTTACCCTCCTTATCGTTACTTATACCTACATTTGCTTTTCCATAAACTCCAGATATAGTTGTCCTATATCATTCAACGTCGATGGAATGCTCCCCTACCGATACTTTTTTTAAATACTATCCCGCGCCTTCGGTATCTGCCTTATACCCGATTATTATCCATGCCCGGACCCTCGACCAGTGAGCTGTTACGCACTCTTTAAATGAATGGCTGCTTCCAAGCCAACATCCTGGCTGTCATGGGGACCAGACTTCGTTAGACTAACTTAGACAGAATTTGGGGACCTTAAACGACGGTCTGGATTCTTCTCCTCTCGGGGACGGACCTTAGCACCCGCCCCTTACTGCACGACTGCAAAGCGTAAGCATTCGGAGTTCGTCAGGTCTCGATAGGCGGTGAAGCCCTCTTGACCTATCGGTCGCTCTACCTCTTACGTTAATCATCGTACGCGGCACCCTAAATGCCTTTCGGGGAGTACGAGCTATCTCCAAGTTTGATTGGCCTTTCACTCCTACACTCACCTCATCCAGAAGCTTTTTCAACGCTTATTGGTTCGGACCTCCATTCCGTGTTACCGGAACTTCATCCTGGACAAGTGTAGATCACTTGGTTTCGCGTCTACCACCACTGACTTAACGCCCTGTTAAGGCTCGCTTTCACTGCGGTTGCTCCACTTAAGAGGATTAACCTTGCCAGTGACGGTAACTCGTAGGTTCATTATGCAAAAGGCACGCCGTCACATCATAAAAAAATGCTCCGACCGCTTGTAGGCGCATGGGTTCAGGATCTATTTCACTCTTCTTATCGAAGTTCTTTTTCACCTTTCCCTCACGGTACTGGTACGCTATCGGTCTCATGGGAGTATTTAGCCTTACCGGATGGGCCCGGCAGATTCACACAGGATTACACGTGTCCCGCGCTACTCAGGATACTACTATGTCTTGGCATGCTTCGAATAAAGGGCTTTCACCTGCTATGGCTAAACTTTCCAGAATATTCTTCTCGCAATTCAAGTACAACAACGTAGTCCTACAACCCCAACATTGCATAATACAACATTGGTTTGGGCTAATCCCCGTTCGCTCGCCACTACTGGGGGAATCATTAGTTTATTTTCTCTTCCTCGAGGTACTAAGATGTTTCAGTTCCCTCGGTTCGCCTCATATATCATATATATGATAATTACCTTATGGTAATTGGGTTGTCCCATTCGGAAATCCGCGGATTAATGGTTATTTGCACCTACCCGCAGCTTATCGCAGCTTATCACGTCCTTCATCGCCTCCATGAGCCAAGGCATCCGCCATGCGCCCTTAATTACTTTCTAAACTTGATTTATCTTTATAAAAAAAGATAAACTCATACTTTCAGCTGTTGATTTATTTGTTTAATCTACAGTTTTGCTTGTATCAATATGTCAAAGATCTTATTTCTTACGAATCATATTCGTAAAACGAGTGGAGAATAACGGATTCGAACCGTTGACCCCCTGCGTGCAAGGCAGGTGCTCTAGCCAGCTGAGCTAATCCCCAAGGGTTAACTTTTATTAGGTAGTCCCAGGCAGACTTGAACTGCCGACCTCCACATTATCAGTGTGGCGCTCTAACCAACTGAGCTATAGGACTTCGTTCTGGTTAAGTTCAAGTGCCAAGGCTAATGATTTGCCCAGCATCATTTTTTTCCCTTGTAAACAAGACAAGTAAGTAAGTACAAGATTATAAATACATATAACCCTAAATTATAAATAATAGACGTCTCCAGAAAGGAGGTGTTCCAGCCGCACCTTCCGGTACGGCTACCTTGTTACGACTTAGCCCCAATCACCAGTTTCACCCTAGGCCGACCCTTGCGGTCACGGACTTTAGGCGCCCCCGGCTTTCATGGCTTGACGGGCGGTGTGTACAAGGCCCGGGAACGTATTCACCGCGCCATGGCTGATGCGCGATTACTAGCGAATCCAGCTTCGTGGGGTCGGGTTGCAGACCCCAGTCCGAACTGAGACGCACTTTGAAGATTAGATCTCATTTGCATGAAACCAACATTCTGTATGCGCCATTGTAACACGTGTGTAGCCCCGGACGTAAGGGCCGTGCTGATTTGACGTCATCCCCACCTTCCTCACACCTTACGGTGGCAGTATTCCCAGAGTGCCCAGCATTACCTGATGGCAACTAAGAAAAGGGGTTGCGCTCGTTATGGCACTTTAAGCCGACACCTCACGGCACGAGCTGACGACAACCATGCAGCACCTCCACAGCTGCCCCGAAGGGCCTCATCATCTCTGAATCGTTCAGCTGCAGTTCAAGCCCGGGTAAGGTTCCTCGCGTATCATCGAATTAAACCACATGTTCCTCCGCTTGTGCGGGCCCCCGTCAATTCCTTTGAGTTTCACCGTTGCCGGCGTACTCCCCAGGTGGGATGCTTAACGCTTTCGCTAAGCCACTGACCATTAAAGGCCAACAGCGAGCATCCATCGTTTACTGTGCGGACTACCAGGGTATCTAATCCTGTTCGATACCCGCACCTTCGTGCTTAAGCGTCAGTAACGTTACGGTAAGCTGCCTTCGCAATCGGAGTTCTTCGTGATATCTAAGCATTTCACCGCTACACCACGAATTCCGCCTACCTACTACGCACTCAAGTTCGACAGTTCGCGCTGCACGATAGAGGTTGAGCCACTATATTTCACAGCACGCTTATCAAACGGCCTACGCACCCTTTAAACCCAATAAATCCGGATAACGCCTGGACCTTCCGTATTACCGCGGCTGCTGGCACGGAATTAGCCGGTCCTTATTCATGTGATACATGCAAATAAGTATACATACCTAACTTTATTCTCACATAAAAGCAGTTTACAACCCATAGGGGCCGTCATCCTGCACGCTACTTGGCTGGTTCAGATTTCCATCCATTGACCAATATTCCTCACTGCTGCCTCCCGTAGGAGTTTGGACCGTGTCTCAGTTCCAATGTGGGGGACCTTCCTCTCAGAACCCCTACTGATCGAAGTCTTGGTGAGCCGTTACCTCACCAACAAACTAATCAGACGCATCCCCATCCAATACCGAAATTCTTTAATGTATAATTCATGAGAAAAAAATACATACCATCAGGAATTAGTCCGTCTTTCAACGGGTTATGCCTGAGTATTGGGTAGGTTGGATACGCGTTACTCACCCGTGCGCCGGTCGCCATCATTGGTTGCAAGCAACCAACATGCTGCCCCTCGACTTGCATGTGTTAAGCCTGTAGCTAGCGTTCATCCTGAGCCAGGATCAAACTCTACATTGTAAAAATTTCTTATATTTTTTTCTCCATCAAGGAGAATGTATTCTGACTTAGAACGACTATCCTTTATAACCTTTATTGAAGTAATCAATTAACGGTTCGTATTTATACCCTGTTGTAAAAAACAACAAGACTCTTGTACTAACTTGTCTGTTTATGTAAATCTATTCAAAGAACTCTATCTTTATCGCTAACAGAGATAACTCTCGAAAGCGGATGCAAAAAGTACAACTTTTTAAAAACACAATCCAAATAATTCAAAAAGAAAAATTCAAAAAACAACTTTTTACTCCACAAATGGGAAAAATCAACCAAAAGAACAATTTCACCTATTTATATTATATAGGGACAAAAGAAAAAGAACACCCACTACACAAGATTTATAAAAAAATACAAATTGCAAACCAACTCTTTCCTATTCCTCTCCATTCAGAAACCACCTAAACACCGACAGAGCAGCCTTCACTCCGTAAAAGCTATGTAATTAGGGGCTCAAAAAGCAATCCTTTTTACAACTCAAAAAAACATTACAATTACACAGCAAAAAGAATGCTATTACCAAACACCCAAAAACAATCAATTTAAAAAAATAAAAATAAGAAAAATAGATTAAGAATTATTATTTTTTTATGTATATTTGCAAAAATAAACACAAACAAAAACCATTTACACAAATACAATGAAAACGTAGGCATTCGTGCTTCTTCTTTTTCATTTTTTTCAAAGAAACTTATAACAATACCTTATAAACAAAACAAACTATTCAATGTTATGAAGATGTATACTACACCATTTTCTTCATCTCTTCACCATCGAGTTGCACAGCTTTTTTTATTGCTTCGGCCATAATAAGCACTGCGCCAATGCCCTTCTTAACACAGAAGACTTATGCGCAAACAACTGCACAAAGCGTGTCGGGATCAGTGATTGACAAGAACAATGAGACTCTTGTTGGAGCCATTATTAAAGTTCTCCCCAACGGAGATATGACCCAAACAGATGCTAAAGGCCGATTCGAATTAAAGGAATTTGCCTGCCAATGCCAAGCTACAAGTGTCTTATTTGGGTATGAAAACAACCACAGTGAGCGTTGATGGAAAGAAAGAGCTAACCATTTTGCTCGAGAATTCAGACAACAATATTGGCGAAGTCGTTGTTACTGGTTATCAAGATGTTCGTCGTCCTCGCATGACGGGTTCTGTTTCGGTAATTAAAAAGTAGTGATATTGCCAAAATGGACGTGCGCTCTATGGACCAAGTTCTAAGAGGAACGATGTCTGGAGTTGCGACAACTTACAATGGAAGACCAGGCTCTGACGCATCAATACGTATTCGTGGAGCCAACTCTATCACTGGAAGTACAGAGCCAATATGGATTGTAGACGGCATGCCTCTTAATGGAATTGCACCCAGTGTCAGCAATAGTAACGACTTACAACGCTTTAGTTACCCAAACTGGTATTGGCGATATTGCACCAAGTGACATTGAATCTATCACTGTTTTAAAAGACGCTGCAGCCACAGCTATATATGGAGCACGAGCTGCAAACGGCGTTATTGTGGTGAAAACCAAAAATGGTAGAGAAGGAAAGGCCACATATAATGCCTCATTATATTATGGTATAACAGAACGTCCCTACTCTAATATTCGCATGATGAATAGCGAAGAGAAGATCAGATTCGAAAGAGAAATGTTCTTAGATGGAGAATATGACTCGGTAGGACGTGTCGCTTATCTTCTTAATCTTGTGAAAAATGGAGCGATTACACAAGAAGAAGCCGACAAAGAAATTAGCTTATTACGCTCACGAAACACCAATTGGTTTAAAGAACTCTATCGCCCTGCTAACACTCAACAAGTGAACTTGAGCTTATCGGGTGGTTCAAAACGCACACAATACTATAATTCGTTCACCTTTTTAAATCAAAATGGAACCGAGCTAACCAATAATTATAAGCGTATAACCTTTAATAGTAAGCTATATCATCACTTTTCTGATAAGCTAACGCTACAAACTATTTTGGCAGCAACGTATCGCAACGACCGCAGCACCGCATCGGTTATATCACCCATGAGCTATGCTTACCAAGCCAATCCTTATGAAGATCCCAATGGTTACGATAAGAGTTACGACATAAGGGTTAGCCGTTTGCACCCAGGACTTCGTTGGGAAACGCTTAATATGAAACGTGAGATGTTAGAAAACCAAAACACTTCACGCTATTTAGGTCTTTCATTAAACGTTAAGTTACAATGGATTACACCACTCGAAGGACTTATCTATACCTCTCAAGCATCGGTATCGGTATCGAACACCTCGTCTAGAAGAGAAGAAGGCGAAGGCACTTACACCAATATGCGTAATAACTGGGAAGCAACTTATGTGCAAGGAAACGAAATTCCTGCAGCTAATGTCTTAGGTTCTCTACGTGAAGGACAATATAACACTGATGCCTATACCTGGAGAAACATGCTTTCTTATAACAAAACGTTAGGCAATGACCACAGTTTAGAGGTGATGGCAGGACAAGAAATCACATCGAATGTGAATTACAGTTCTTACAATTACTCTCCTCAATACGATAAAGTGCACCGCATTGTGGGCTTCCCACAAGTGCCACAAGGCACCGATATGTCTCGTTTCCCCTTCTCTTGGTTAGGCGGAACAGGCAAATACGAGTCTAAAATGTCTTCGTTCTTTGCCAATGCCACTTATTCTTATGCTGATAAATATGTCGTAAATGCATCTGCACGCTACGATGGGTCAGACATTATTGGTAACCAAACCAGTTTACTCCATTATGGAATGTGTCTGGACGTTGGAATATTTACAAAGAACCATTTATGAAATGGGACTTTATTAACTTTTTATCAGTGCGTGTAGGCTATGGTTACACGGGTAGTATAGACCATAATGCACTTCCATTTGTCACTATGAAGCTAACAGAAACACGTCCTTATGCTGGCTTAGTGGTACCAACATCGTATAAAAATGCCAACCCTAACATTAAATGGCAAACGAAAAAGGACTTTAATATTGGTTTAGAATCAAGCTTATGGGATAATAGAATTACATTTAATGTGAACTATTATAATAATAAGGTGGTAGACTTGCTCGATAATAAGTCGCTTCCTTACTCTTCAGGTATTAACTCTATCAAACAAAATGTTGCCAACTTGGTGAACCGTGGTTGGGAGTTTGACTTAGGATTTACACCTATTAGAACCAAAGATTTTGAATGGGCACTTCGTGGAAACGTGAGCTTTAATAAGAATATTATTACCAAAAACATTCTATCAAGAGTTTAAACAGGTACCACAAAAGAGTTCTCTCTTATCTGAAAAACGACAATGTGTACATTCAAGGTTATTCAGTTGGAGCATGGTTAGGATACGACTTTGCAGGCATAGATCCTAAAACTGGACACACATTGGCTTATGCTGAAGATGGAACAAAGGTAGACATGGATATGTTTAACAATAGAACTTTGGCGCTTAAACGTCCACCTATGCACTATTTAGGAGAAGGTAATCCTACCACAACGGGTGGTTTTGCTACTGAATTTAGATACAAAGCAATGGGAACTAAATGCTCAGTTTGAATTCCAAACAGGACATCTTATACCAACAATCTCTAGCACAATGAACCACAATTACAACTATTCTGGTAACCGATATATCGCTGATCAATATCGTTGGAGAGCAGTTGGTGATGTGGCAGAGCGTCCTTATTTGGGTATAAACAACACCGCATACGACCAATATCGCTTTAATACTTCATTAGAAAAAGGCGACTATCTTCGTTGTACTTACACCAGTTTAGGCTATCGTTTAACTGAAGAGTTATGCAAAAACTATCTGTTCGCAGTGCTCGTATTGCCATAACAGCAAGTAATCTCTTTACCCTTACAAACTTTAAGGGTATCGATCCCTGCATCAATGGGTACACTTAGCTACCCTTCTACCCGCACTTATAGCATCACACTGAATGTAGGTTTCTAATAAATGGTTTATTTAATATCCTAAAAAAATATGAAGAACAATATTTTTAAAATATAAGCTACAAGCATGTGCATTACTTGTTTGTGTGCTCACATTCTTTAGCAGTTGTAAAGATTATCTCTATGTAGAACCAACCAATCAACTAACGTTGAACAGCTTTACTGATGTGAAACGTCTGTTAGGAGGTAGCCTAAGAAACTATCAAGAAGGCAACGATTATCTCTCAGGAGTGCCTAATGTGGTCACTTTCTACGATGAATATCTTATTACTTACTTCTATTCTGACGATTGTAATACAGATAAATATCTTGATACTTGGATGGGACAAAACAATAAAGGCGACTTTTAATAAATCGCAAACTTGGAAACATCCTGATATTCATGAAAACATTTGGAGTACCTATTACAAAGCTATTGGATTCTATAACCTTATATTGGCTGAGCTTAAGAAGCACAATACAAGTAATAAAGCAGAGTCTGAATGCGTGGAAGGAGAAGCAAGAGTTACAAGAGCTTATTGTTTTTTCCACTTAGTTCAATTGTTTGCGCCTTACACAGACAACCAACTTGGCTTGCCATTAAACACCGAACCCGACAAAGTAGGCTCTTATGATAGTAGAAGACAAACGCAAAAAGAAAACTATGCATTTATTATTTCAGAGTTAGAGACCGCTCTTAACTTCAATGCAACACCAGAACCAGATTACAATATCTTCTATAATAAAACATTTATAAAAGGTCTTTTAGCACAAGTTTATTTGTATAAAGCTGGTTCAGGAGCTAAAGAAGATAACGATTATGCTAAGGCTTCTCAATATGCAAAAGAGGTATTGGCAAGCGGAATTACCTTTAATGATATTAAAACAACCCCTGCAACATCAGACGAATTTGGCGTTTTAACATCTAAAAAGTTTGCTCCTTTAATGTTCTTATATAGCGATGGTCAGAAATTACAAGACATTGTAGGAAATAAGAACTATGAGTTAGCTCAATATCCAGCCGACGATTTGTATGCACTCTACACCGATAACGACCTTCGTAAAAAAGAGTTTTTTGCCGATGATAAAGGTATTATAAAGTTTGATTGCGATTTTCCATGGTCGTATATACGCTTTATTTTATGCTCAGGTGCTGAAATGAAGCTCATAGCAGCAGAGGCAGAAGCACGCCAAGGACATGATGATGCAGCCTTAAAAGAGCTAAAAGAGTTTGCAGCTACTCGTTATACAAACTATGTAGAGCCTGCTCGTGCTAATTTATTACAAAGCATTTTAGACGAAAGACGTAAGGAGTTCTGTTTTGAACCTTTTATTCGTTGGTGCGACATGCGTCGTATAGGAGTAGAAATGAGCAGAAAACCTCGCAACAAACAAGAAGAACCCGAGGCTTATAAGCTTACAAAAGACGACTTTAGATACACTATGCCCATCCCTAAAAAGGCTGAGTTAAAAGATAACGATATTGCTCAAAACCCTGGATGGAATAATTTTTAAACCTCACCTATCTTACATTTTTATGATAGAAAGACAACTAAAATAAAATGTAAATGGTTTTATAAAATATAGAAATATGACAAATAACACGTTTATTTCTGCGCTTTTGCGCTATAAACTTCAATGGCTAAGCGCCAGTTTGGTAGCTCTTGTTTCATTGTTTTCAAGCTGTAATAGAGAAGAAACTTTCCTTGAGCCAACAAGAATTGGTGAAGATAAGATTACACGCTTCGAGATTTATCCCAATGCATTAACCTTAAATGCCGACGGAACCAGTAAACTTAAATTCTTAGTAAAATGTTTTTATAAGGTAGACTCAACAGAAGTGCAAATGTTAGACGACCGAGTGCCTGTAGACAAGATAGTGGTTACAAGCTCAGACGGTAAAACTTTCAATATAAATGAGGCTTTTACAAGTACTGCTAATACAGATTCTGTGAGCTTTACAGCAACTTGTAATAACTTAAAGTCACCCAAAGTGTCGGTAGCTCTACGCCAACCACAAAGACTTAAACCTAACTCCTTTGCGAATTCCAGTGGTGTTTATATCGCTATATAACGAAAAAAACCAAAGCTTCAAATGGAGTCTGTCACACCTAATCTCTTAAAAAGATGATTGAACATGCTAACCAAGCATTCTCAGGAGTGAACAGTCAAGCACCCAATGGCTGTGATGCTAAAATGACATTCTACATGAAAGAATATAAAACCATCAAGTTATCAGACGAAGAGCATGAGGAGATTACATCGTATATTCAAAAGAACTTACTTGCGGGAGCAGACAAAGTGATTTACGTTTGGCTAATGAATGCAGTGCCATACTGGAAGATGAACGAATCAAAAGTGCACCCAGAATACACTTTTTGGCGACCCTTCTGACATTAAAGGAATTGACTTTGAGAAGATAACATCATTGGAAGACATCACCAATTTAGAGCCTCAAGAAGTGGGAATACCTATGACTTTTTGCAGATGTTTTTCAACAAGGTACAGGCTATGCAGTAAGAGATTTTGAACGTATGTTAGGTAGATTCTATGGTTTATTGCCTACAGGTGTCAACCCAGACATATACAAAGACCAAAAAGATGTTGACTATTGCCCAGACACTTATTCGTTCTTTAAAGATGATGGAAGCATAGAAAAGAAGTCTATACCTTTATATAAGAATGGTCCAAGCTACTTCTTTAATTCATATAACATCATGGATGAACATTCAACAAACACTTCTGTGAGCGTAGATCAAGTGAAACGCATTCGACAAGTGATTAAAGATTGTCCATATCGTCAACAACACGATTAATAAATAGAATGTCTAAGTCGGGCGAAAGCCTCTACTTGACATTCCTATACAACATAAAAGAAGTGATTGATACAATGTTATCAATCACTTCTTTTTTAGCTTTAGACAAATGAGTGAATTGCTATTTGCTTTATATATAATAAAGGTGTAGCCCTCACTCATCATTATTTCACGGCAGAAATACTTACTTTTCTAATTCGCTTTTTAATGATTTCTTTAATGCCTTGTATAAGTCTTTCTTGCGAAATACCGCTCTTTTCGCTCATCATTTTCACGTCTGCACGAGCCGCAATAATCTTTCCTAAAGGACTATTTAGCATGCGGAATTGTGATGAAATTTCAGTTAATCTCTTCTTTAAGAAAGGATATTGTTTTAAAAGCGTTTTGAGTTTAGTATCTCCATCAATAACTATTTCAGCACCATCAGCAACAGTTTGCTCCTCAGAGTCATGCTCTTCTTCCTTTAACCTCTTCTTTTGGAGCCTCGTTTGCCCATGTTAAAAGGGTTTGACTACCTTCCATTGCACGAATATGAGTGCAGTCTTGCATCATTTCCAACACGCCTCTGAAACGTCCTTGCTCATCTCTTACAGCCACATAAACGATGTATAAGAACAAACCTGGCTTGTTAATCCAGAACTCTGCCTTACTTTGTTCACCGCTTCTAAGCTTGTCTATCACCTCACGAACAATGTGTGCGCTTTTCTTTGGGTGACAGTTCATCACCTCACGGCCTATCACATTCTTGCTACGAGGGAAGATTCTGTGATCGGTATCGCTATAAAAAACAAACCAATTCGTTTTCGTCTACATACGAAATGTCGATAGGAAGATGCTTGTATATCAAGTTGATTTGTTCAAGAGTCAACTTTCCTGTGGTTACATTTAGCTTCTCTTCGCCACCCACACTATATCCATATTTGTTCAACAAAGCCTGCAAGTCTTGTGCAAAGCCGTCTACTTGTTGGTTCGAAGTGGTGTTGGTTTCTTTCTTAGGTGTATGCTCTACAGTGAAGAAAGCAAAGCCAATCTCTTGATCACCCGATTTCATATCCTCAAATTCAGCCTCATTTATCAAAGCCATTGATGTGGGATATAAAAATCACTTCCTCTTTATGCATCAAGTCACGGCCATAGTTTAGCAATTCTTCTTGCTTAGCAATGAACTCTTCTTCCTTACCTTCTTCGAGCAAATGTTCCGACTCTCTGATGATATCTCTCACAAAATCGTCGAAGGTCCACATCACCGTTGTAGGACGTGTAAAGCCCTTTTGCTCTAAAACAGGATACAACTGGTTTTGCTTACGCTTAAAGTGTGTGGGATATTGACTAATCTTTTCGTATAGTTCTAACCATTGATTTTTAATCATTGGGATATTGAACAAGGTCTTCAACAGACAACAACAGCTTGCGCATCTCATCGTTTTCACGATAATATTGTGCTATTGGGTGGTCTGAAGGCAACTCAGGACGAGAGTAATCCATAAACTCATCGAGCAATTCGAGGGTCTTTTTCATGTTCACTCTAATACATTCGTGGTCGTCTTCTTCCACCATTGTTTGTTCAATTAGGGCAATATGAAAAGGTTTAATCTTTCCAACTTGCTCTCTAAACATATCTTTTGCTTGTTCAAGAGTAAGCTTTCCTGTTTCGTATAATTCTTCTATTTCAAGAATTTTGTCGAGTTTGTCTTGCTCAATTTTGGGCAAGTTGGCTTTCATTTTATTTTCCATTTGTATCTTGTTTTTATTCTATTTCTAACTGTTCTTTTCGACATTTTCAATGCCGTTTCATTCTTATTGCTTACAAATGTACAAATATATATCAAGCTATTCAGTAACAATTGTTACTCTTCAGAATTAAATAGTGTTAATAATCGATTTTTCTTTTGAATTGAGAAGAGCACCCATTCAAAAAAAGAGGAAAAAGAAATTGATTTGAAGATTGAATCGAATCGAACTATAATAGTATTGCTTTTGTGGTGTAAAAGCAGATCTTTTAGACCTTAAAAGCATTGACTTTACAAGTCAAAAGCATAGCTATTGCAATGCAAGTCGACACACTTTGTCTATCCATCTCACTACCAATGGCTTACAATTTAACTCAAAAGCTCTATTCTAAAGGTTGTTCCTACTCCTTGTTCTGATTGTTTTACAAAGATATGTCCTTTGTGATATTGCTCTATAATGCGTTTTGCAAGCGACAAACCAAGTCCCCAACCACGCTTTTTAGTAGTGAAACCAGGTCGGAAAAACATTAGCAATATCTGCCTTGCGAATGCCCTTTCCTGTATCAGACACATCTACTACAACACCGTGTTTCATATTCATCACCTCGATAGTGATGGCTCCTTTACTGCCAATTGCATCGATAGCGTTCTTACAAAGATTCTCTATCACCCACTCAATCAACAACATATTGATGCGTGCCACAGCGGGTTCGGCACTCAACTTCGTTTCTATTGCAATGCCACTCGATGCTCGTTTACCAATATAAGCTGCCACTTTCAACACAATATCGTTCATATTGCATGGCTCAAAAGTAGGTTGGGAGCCTATTTTCGAGAACCTATCGGCAATAAGTTGAAGGCGTTTCACATCTTCGCCCATATCTGTTATAAATGGATCGTCGGGATATTGCTCTTTAAGTATCTCGTTCCAAGCCATCAAACTCGATATTGGTGTACCCAATTGGTGTGCTGTTTCTTTCGACAAACCAACCCACAAGCGGTTTTGTTCTGCCTTTTTGCTCCATAAAAGGGCTAAAAGTGCCAGTGTAATGAAGAGCACCACAACGGTAAGTTGTATGTAGGGATAAATGGTTAGACGCTTTATTAGAAGCGAATCGTCGTAACACACTTCTATAAAATCATGAGGATTATCGCTCATCTGCAACTTAATGGCACGCCCCTTGAGCTTCAATTGGTGCGCAAGAGCAAGGGCTTGACTATTGACATCTGCCGACTTTGTGGCGGTGAAGTTGATGTTTCGAATGGCTTGCACGCTGTCTTTGGCATCTATCACCACAACAGGTATGGTATTATTGCCGTTCACTACCTTCAAAACAAGAGCCAAATCGGTGTTCTCGTCGGCTGTGTTCAGCGAATGAATGGCCTCTGCCCACACTTCCATTTTGTTGCGTTCTTCTTGCGAAAGTGCTTCGGTTATAGTATGAGAAACCCACAATGAGCCTATAGCAATGACGATTGCTATAACAAAAAACATAATCTTTATATAGTGAGTTCTACGTGTCCATTTCATTATATCATATAAACGCAAAAACAATAGCTTTTATTATAAATCTTACTCAACATTCAACAACTGAGCAATTATTTTGCCTTTGTCTTAACATTCGACAACAATTGAAACACTCTTTTTATGCTCTTTTTCAACGCAAAGACAACAAAAGAATGCTTATTTTTGTAGTTCATTCAACGATAAAATATAATTAAATGATTAAATTTCAAGATGTAACTATTGCAGATAAAGACACCATTCAATCGTTTACTTTGCATGGTGAACTGCAAAATTGCGACCTTTCTATCGCCAACATCATCAGCTGGCGCTTCCTATATAACACACAATGGGCAATAGTTAACAACTATTTGGTATTCCGATTCTACGTCAATCAACATCTAGCATATATGCTTCCTGTTCCTCGTCCCACTGAAAACGAAGACGGAAAACTATCTGTTAAGCCTTGCGATGCATGCTCTATCGAGGTGATTAAGGCTTTAAAAAGAAGATGCAAATGCATTGGGTCACCCCTTTCTTATGCTGGGTGTGTGCAACTGTATGGTTGATGTTATAGAGCAGTTTATGCCTAACACGTTTGAAATGAAGCCGAATAGAGACTATGCCGACTATATTTATACCCGTGAAAAGTTGGCTCTTTTGTCGGGGAAAAAGCTACACGGAAAGCGCAACCACATCAATAAATTCAAGTTATTATACCCTCATTACGAATATAAACCATTGACAAAAGACCTTATTCCTGAGTGTTTAAAGTTGGAAGAGAAATGGCGTGAGGCATCGATTAACGATGGTTCGAACCCCGAACTGCTTGCAAGTGAGTTGCGTTCGATGACTCGTGCGTTTGAATTTTGGGACGAACTGGGTTTAATTGGCGGTACACTTTGGGTGGATAACAACCTCATTGCCTTTACATACGGCTGTCCTATCAATCAAACAACATTCGATGTGTGTGTTGAAAAGGCCGATGTGTCGTACGAAGGGGCGTTTACTATGATTAATAATGAGTTTGTTCGCCATCTTCCTGAGCAATATTTCTATATCAATCGTGAAGAAGATATGGGCGAAGAAGGACTTAGAAACGCTAAACTTTCATACAAACCCGATATCATTCTCGAAAAGAATACGGTGATGGAGCATCATCCTTTTGTAGCAAAAGACGAGGAAGAGCACGTTAAAAACGAAACAAAAGAATTGTGGAAAGAGGTGTTTAACGACAAAGAAGCATTTGTTGATATGTATTTCAACAGAGTGTTTAGTCACGAAAACAACTACACCATTCAAATAAATAAAAAGGTGGTGGGTGCTTTGCAGGCTGTTCCTTATCAGCTAAAGTGGCACAATCAAACTGCCAAAACGGTATATATAAGCGGTGTTAGTACATCACCTTCGATGCGAAACCTCAACATCGGTAACAACATCATGCATCAAGCGCATTTCAATAGCTATCATAAAGGAGCAGTATTTGCTGTTCTTATCCCCGCAGAAGAGTGGTTATACAGTTGGTATGCTAAGTGCGGATATGTTGAAAAGATTGATTGTGTGGCTTTGCCTTTCGACATTTTAAATACAAGTGTCACTGAACTAAATGCTTGGCAACAGCAACAAAGCACCATATTGTTACACAACGATGAGCAATGGGACATCGCAAAAGAAGATGTTCGTATTGATGGTAGCGACTATTCGGCTAAGGATAAAGAGGCTAAGGGAATGATTAGGGTGATTAATGCACACGAGGCTTTGAAGCTATATGCAAGTATCTACCCTGAAGAAGAGAAGGTGTTGCACATCAAAGGCGACAGAGATATTCCTTCGAACAATGCTTATTACATCGTAAAAGATGGTAAGGCTATTAAAACCGATGAGCCTTTTAGCAACGCAACAACCATCAAAATAGACGAGTTAGCTAACATCTTGTTCAGCAACGACAAGCCTATTATGACGATGATGCTTAACTAATGGTTTTCAACTACTTTGCAATGGCTTTTCAAAAGCAATGATATTGCATTGTAAAAGCATTGAGTTTACACAACAAAAGCATTGAGATTGGAGAACAATAAGAGTGAGTTTAGAAAGCAAAAAGATTGAGTTGATTTTCTAATTGAATATACATTACGAAAAAAAGAGGTAACCTATTACAAGTTACCTCTTTTATTTTTTTATGTCTAAACCAACTATCAATTAGTTCTTAACAACGTATGTTGCACCAAAATTTGTGCCTGCAACATTTGCTTTTTTAGGATCTCTTGAGTCGGCAATTACTGGGTCTAAGACAGTCTTTTGAGCTGCTGAATAATAAACAGTCATGCTTTGTAAGATACCAGGATTAGCCTTTTGACGTTTGTTGTCCTGCATAAATTTTTTTTTCAAAGCAGTTAGCTTTGTGATATCCAAAAGTGCTGAGACGACCGTGAGAAATGTCAAGATATGTGAGCGAAGTGTTATCTCCTAAGATCAATTCTTCAAGTGGACTTAATGATGATCTCAGTGTACCTAACTTTTTTTATTTGCGCTTATATCAACCTTAGTTACCTTTGTATTATATAAATCTAAGTTGATTAATCCTGTATTAGCAGATATATCTAAGCTAGAAATTAATGTGTTAGATAACATCAAATCTGTTAGATTTGCACCCGCAGAAGCTAAACCTTTAAGTTCTTTTGTCTTTGCACTTGCAAGGTTAACTGACTTCAACTTGGTTTGATTACTAAAGTCTAATGACTCTAATTGAGAACCAGAAGCAAGGAATTCTACAATTTCTTTATTCTCACTTAAGTTGGGGAATGACTTTAATGAATTATTTGAAACAGCATTAACATAGAGCAATTTGGGCGAACCTTCAGTCTTAATATATTCAACTTTACCACTATAGAAAGTCTCAATACGCGTCAATTCGGGTAGATTACTTGCATCAAGTCCTTGCAACTTAGCATTGTGATGAGCTGAAATAGTTTCGAGTTTGCTATTACCTTTCACAGTAACTTCTGTCAAATTATCCAAATATATGGCTGTAAACTGAGTAAGTTTATCAAGTCCAGTCACGTCTATTGAAGTTACTTTAGGGCTTCTTAATACAGTAATTCTATCAATTAATTGAGGATATTTAGAGAAGTCTAACTTGCCTGCAAGATTCTTATTACTACTGAAAGCTACACCTGTTACATTGCGATAGTATTGCAACTCATCGATAGATGTTAACTTATCGATGTTATTTGCAACAAGAACGTCCCTTTGTAAGAAAGAATCTTTTTCGAGGTTATCTGCCTTGTAAATATCAAGGTTTCCATCTGCCTCTCTCTCCAAACCTGTTACTCTTTTGGCTAACAGCTTCAATCAAACCTTGATTCTTTAAGATAAAAGATTTAGCCTTACTTTCATTAATTGTAATCAAACCTAAGTCCTTTACTTCACCACGTTTGATAGCAACTGCAGAGCGAACTTTATATTGTACGGCCTTACCATTGTTTAAAACGAAAGCTAAAGTCAAGCCTTGTTCAAGTGTAGTAGTAGGTAATGCTACATAATAAGCAGTTTGTTCTGCAAATAAACCCGATTCAGGTTTGTATGTAACAACAGGAGATCCTGATACAACTTTATTCTTTAATGTTGATATTGCCTTGTTACTATCGAATGTAACTGTCGACTCAAAACTTCCAGAAAGAGGCTCTTGATTAATTGAAAGCAATGTAACTTGCTTCACATTTGCAGAACCTTTGAATGTAAACTTAAGCAATCCACCTAAATTATAAGCCTTAAAAGTATCTTCTGGCTTTGGAATTAGAGCCACAGAAGGGTTGGCTTTGGGATCAAATGTATTGGCAATAGCTGTTTGTTTGTTTGAAAGTGTATAGCTAAATACCGCTTGTGTTGTTGATCTATATGCGATTTTGCCTGTTTCTTGATATGGATATATTGCGTAATATGGTGTTGGTTTATCGGCAGCCTGACCATAAAAACGAGCCACATTACCGTTCATTGAGGTCTTGAAAGGCTGTGTTGCATCTCGATTAGAGCCATAATAACCAATACCAATAACGTCGTTTGCAGTCCAAACCACGCTACTTCCATCAGAAGCAAGTGCAGTTCTTGTTGCAGCTTCACCATTCTTGCTAAAGAACGACATATTAACTAGTTTCTCATTGCTTGTGCTTTTCTCGATAGCGTCATCGTCCTTAGAACAAGAAGCCACACCGAACGCTACACATCCGCATAATAAAAAAGGTATTATTTTTTTCATTTGTGTCTACTTTTTGTTTACTGTTTTAATCTAATTACTTAATTAAAATGGTGAATCATCATCTGTTGCGTCATCTATAACCAATGAAGGATCAGTACTAGGTGTGAACCCTTCGTGAGAATTTGCACCCACACTATTCACCATAAAAACATGTTCCTGCCTCAATCTTTTACTTCTGAAGTACAGGGTTTTACATAGCTTTTTCTTCATAATCTTTTGGGTATTAATCTATTTTTAAAATATAGCGCAAAGATTAAGCCCAATCGCTTATTGCGCTTTTAAAGGGCTGTGTTTTTTTATTTCAACTATGTGTTTTATTGAATTGTTTTTGATCCTGAGTTCAATTCAAAAAAAGCTTAGTGATTTATACTGTTTTAATCTCCTTCTTCTACTTATAGTTTATTATTAAACTCTAATTACGCTTTTTAAATCGACTGCAAAATTACAGCCTTTAACGCCAAATAGAAAGCAAAACTGAAAAAAATATTTTACTACAAAGTAGTATATTTTTTTGACATATATCATTTTATTAATACATTTACAACTAACTTATATCATTTCAACTGATTTACAGAGATTACACTATCAAATGAAAGATTATTGAATAAAAAGATGCATATAAATTCAATAAAAAGAAAGAAAATGAAAAGAAATCGAAACAAATATCGAAATTTATGTTTAGAAAATAAAGAAAAAAATAAATATATTTGCAAACAAATAGAAACTTTTATAACAAAAAAAGGGACGTCTTTAATATCGTTATTTATATGATAATAGTTGATGAACTTTGATGTAATAAAAAAAGCAAAGAGAGAGTGATTGATTCGCTATTGCATTTCTATTTCCAATTCATTTACTAACAAATACAAATTGTTTTTTTGCTTATGAAGAAAAAGATTTTTACCCTTTTTGGTAGGTTCCCTACTAACATTTTTCACCCGTTGTTGCAACGCCAACACAAAAACCAAACATTGCCTCTTACAGAGCAAGACGCTAACGAAAAAAAGGCTCATTAGTGATCACTCACGACCCTATTAAGCGTGTAGAAGGATTTGTTGGAGCATCTACTTTGGTCACCACGCTACACATTAAGGCAACCAATATCACATCAGAAGTGACCTTAGAGCTTACTGGTGCTGATAAAACCAATTTCACATTAGGGAAGACAAAGCTAGATGCTGGCACCTGGGAACAAGACGTTAAGGTGAGTTACGACCCCATAAAGGTAAAAAAAGTCACAAAGCAACTATCATTGTAGATTGCCCTTCTTTGCCCGAAGCATCAACTACAATTGCTATTGAAGGCATTGCTGTTGATAAGAACAATCCCCCAACATTCGCTGTAACTCCACAGACATTAGAAACATTTACATGCGAAGAAAAGAAAACAGTTACCCAAACTATCAATATAACATCGCAGAATTTGGCTGAAAACATACAGGTTTATCCAACCCAAAAGCATGTTTTCAAAGTGAGTAGTGCATCTGTTTACCGCAATCTTCCAGGCAGAGTGGTGGTTACTTTCGCTCCTCTTAAAGCTGGAGAGTATAAAGATACGCTTGTACTTCACACTTATGGCGGACAAGATGTACGCATTCCGCTTGTGGGAAGAGCCACAGCTGCATCACAAGTTGTGGAGAAAGAGGGTACAGAATTGGTGTTAGACACTTCTAATCCACTTCGTGTTTTGAACGAAACATTTAGCAATCAGCCTAAAAAAATAAGCCACTTGCATTGGCAGGTTGGGTGAACAATGCCACCAAAGGAACAAGAGCTTGGTGGGGATTTAAAAACCCTAAGTTACGACAAAAACACCTGATGAAGAGGTGGCAAAGGTAACTGGTTTCGACTCAAAAGTGGAATATGGATCAGAAACTCCTTGCGAAATGCTTCTTGTAACACCTGCTCTCGACTTTAAAAAAATGCCGCTTCTAAAAATCTTTACTATCCGTTTAAGAGGCGACCTTTTTACAAGATAATATGACCGACACACTAAGAGTTTATTATATAGAAAAAGACGGAGATAAGATCTATAAGTTACCTATTGAGGGCTTTAAGATACCTAACACTAAAGGACGAATCGGGCGAATGGAAAGAATACCACATCGACTTTACCGACCAACCTCTTGCTGATGTGTTCTTCATTGGATTTGGTTTTGTAGGCACAAGAGGTGCAACCAGTTCTGCAACTTATTTCATCGACGACATATCTTTTGGTAGAACAGACCTTCCTGTCATCACTCCTTCGGCTCAAAAGCTCGAACTAACCACTCCATTAGGTGAGCAAAAGAACTTTACCGAGGTTCAAGTTACAACCAAAAACACCAAAGAACCCGTTAAACTAACATTGTCGGGACGCCATAAGAGCAAGTTCAAATTATCTGAAAAAGAACTTCCAAAAGAAGGTGGTTCATTCTATGTGGCATTCAAATCTAATGTAAATGGTGCGCATTTCGCAACTGTTAAGCTCACATCTCGTGGTGCTGCCGACCAATATATCGAACTTGTTGCACTCAATGGCAATGTAACTGCTATTTCAGACGTGCCCACTCTCGACTCTGAGGCTGTGATTTACGACCTCAATGGCAACGTGGTGACTACCACAAATACCAACAACCTCGATGAATTAAAGGCACAACTTCAACGTGGAATTTATATTGTAAAGACCAAAGACGCTACCTTTAAAGTAAGAGTTAACTAAACAATTCAAATTAAATAGAAGATTTTTTCTTCACATATCCGAATCTCTAAGGTACCAATAGGTGAAAGACTTTACGGCTTTTAAGCTGTAAAGTCTTTTTTCTTTGTTTGCCAATCGCTCCTTTATTCAACGTTCTTACCATCCAATTTTCGATACTGAAGAAAACTACATGCAACGGGGTTCCAACACAAGCGTTAAGCCATCACGATATAATTGCTATGCTTTTTGCATTGAAAAAGCATAGCTTTTAGCCCCTTAAAAAGCTATGACATTGCGAGCTAAAAAGAATGCTTTAAAAAGAGAAAGAAAAAAGAGCCGCCGAGCATAAGCCCAACAACTCTTTCTTTCTATAATAGTTTCATGATACAGATTTCTTATTATTAATGAGAGACTACTATGCAAATTTAAGAATTAGCAGTTCTTTTGTCTTTCAAAGATCATGCACTTGTCATTCAAAGCACGTCTTAATAAGAACAAAAAAGCCCGATAAAAGATTGCAAAAGATGAACGATTTTGGGAACATTGTGCCACATTGCGTTCTTTTATCGGGAAAACAAAAAACCTAAAAATTATTCAATTGCTTTGTTTAATCGCACAGAGCAGGTCTGAAGATCTTCGCTGTTAGGACCTGTCATAATTGTAAATTCGCCAGGTTCTACCACATATTTCATGTCGTTGGTATAGAAACCAAGGTCTTTTGCATTCACGTCAAGTTCCACCTCAACGCTCTGTTTCTTTGCAATAAACACCTTTTTAAATGCCTTAAGCTCTTTCACAGGACGCACCATTGATGCTACTTTGTCGGCAACATATAGCTGAACGATCTCTTCTCCGTCAACATCTCCTGTGTTTGTAACACGCACTTTCACCTTAAGGTTACCTTTGCTGTCGAATGTAGGAGCACATTTTGGAGCGTCATACTTATAGGTTGTGTAGCTAAGTCCAAAGCCAAAAGGAAAGAGATTGGCATTCTTTAGGTCGATATGACGCACAGTTGAGCTATGTTCCATATCGCCTGGACGACCCGAACGCTTGTAATTATAGTAGTTAGGAATTTGTCCTTCGTGTTGAGGGAACGATGTTGTGAGCTTCGCAGAAGGGTTATAATCACCCGTTAAGACATCTGCAAGCGCATTACCTGTTTGTGTTCCAAGGAACCAAATCTCTATAATTGCATTCGAATACTTCATTACATTGGTAAGAACAAGTGGACGACCGTTCATCAATACCACCACAACAGGTTTTCCAGTTGCAGCCAAACGCTCGAGCAATTGCTCTTGAACTCCTGGCAAGTTAAGCTTCGCTCTACTGCGAGACTCACCACTCATAAGTGCCTTTTCGCCCATAACAGCAATGATTACATCGCTTTCTTGAGCCACTTTCACAGCCTCATCGAAGCCCGAAGTGTCTTCGCCTGCGAAATCACAACCCTTAGCATAGTTTACAACCACTTTGTCGTTCCATTTGTTTTTCAATCCTTGTTGAACCGAAACAACATCGTTGGGCAATCCAAAAGCTTTCCAAGAACCAAGTAGTTCTGCCTGATTAGCTGCCAAAGGACCTACAAGAGCCACTTTTTTTACATTGCTCTTCAAAGGCAAGATGTTATCTTTATTTTGAAGAAGAACAATTGAACGCTGTGCAGCTTTGCGTGCTAATGCCATCACGTTGTCTGACATTATTTCTTTTTTCTCACGTGATTCGTCGCAGAAACGATAAGGGTCTGTAAACAAACCAAGTTTGTATTTCACTGCAAGAATGCGATAAACCGACTCGTTAATCACGTCCATCGACATCTGTTTGTCTTTCACAGCTTCTTTTAAATACTTATTATAGACACCATCTGTCATGTTCATATCCACGCCAGCATTAAGTGCTAACACAGCAGCTCCTTTATCATTATCAACCACTCCTTGTGTAGTGAGCTGTTGAACACCATTCCAGTCGCTCACAACAAAACCCTTAAAGTTCCATTGTTTGCGAAGGATATCGGTTAAAAGCCATTTACTTCCATGAGCAGGAAGGCCGTTTACATCGTTAAAAGCCGCCATAAATGTTTGCACACCAGCATCTACACAGGCTTTGTAAGGAGGCAAATAAACCTCGGCAAGTGTAGAGTTCGACATGTCAACAGGTGCATAATCACGTCCAGCTTGTGGTGCTCCGTAGGCTGCAAAGTGCTTAGCACAAGCCAAAACAGAATTGGGTTGCCACAAGTTCCACTGAAAACCCTTCACACGTTGTTGTGCTATTACGCAACCAAGGTAGGTATCTTCGCCCGCACCTTCAACCACTCTACCCCATCGAGGGTCTCTTGCTATATCCACCATTGGCGCAAATGTCCAGTGAATACCAGAGGCAGAAGCTTCGATAGATGCAGCTTTTTGCGGTTTCATACATCAAATTTAAGTCCCAAGAACACGCCTCAGCAAGAGGTGTTGGGAAGATAGTTCGATAGCCATGAATAACATCGTATGCAAAAAGAATAGGTATTTTCAAACGAGAAACACTCATATTCTTCTCTTGAATCTTTTTGATTTTTTGCACACCACCAATATTTCAAGATAGAGCCTACCGCTCCTTTTTGAGAGCAAAGAGTCTGACAATGCTTCGCTTTGTGGACCCGTTAAGAGATCGTGTCCCACATATTGTGAGAGCTGACCAATCTTCTCTTCTAAAGTCATTCGACTCATCAAAGATTTGATAAAACGGTCCATTTCTTTTTTTATTCGATGTCGTTTGCACAACAGATGAGCTGGGCACAGCGTATTGCTGCGCCATTGTTGTGCCCGAACTCATCAAAAAGAGAGGTAATATATAATAAAGATATTTCTTCTTAAACATTATCTTCAGTTCTTATTATTTTGTTGTTATTGTTGCTTTTAAAGTATCGAAATTGATATTGATTGTTGTACCAGACTTCCAAGAGTAATCCTTATTTGGTTCAGGATCACCATGCTTACGATAGTAGATCTCGCCTGTTTCAGGATTAATAGCCATTTCGTGCTTCCAGAAAGAGAAGTCGGGCTTGCCCAAAGTGCTGAAGAATGGAATGACAGGGTTAAGTCTTAAACGACCATTTGCAGGTAGAGTACCAGTCATTGAGCGTTTGTCTGCACTTAAAGTAAATGCCCATTCTTTTTCTTCCCACTTGTTAACAGCAGCTCCAATAGCATATAATTCGAGTGGTTGTATGCACACTGTTCTTGTATTCAAATCAACATACACCATATATATACCATCATCTGGAATAATAGCCTTATTATTCTTTACCTCAAAGCCAACTGCATGATCTAATGAAACGAATTCACCACGACCAAATACTTTTTCTGTTGAGAAGCGAAGAGCTTCGCCCTTTTCAAAGTAATGGATATAATACCAGCGGTATTTCTCACTGAATGAACGTTGGAAACTTTGTACATTTTGAGAACCCCAGTTCATATTTCCTAAACGAGAAGATATCAAATAAACCGCAGATGGAGTGTTTGGCACATCTTTATCATTAAGAGTTACATCTAAATGTCCTTTATTGTTTTCTACATCTACATTTACCTTGATGCCTTTTACCACAGGAACTGGCTCGAAGCCCTTATCGTTTAAGCCTTTGTAAACGATCTTATCATTATAGATATTGAAGGTCATTGAGTTCCAATCTCTATCGTTGAAACGTGAAGTTGCATAGAGTTGTAATGCGCCTTCGGCTGTTGTTGTGGTAGAGAATACATTACCCTTAGATGTAAGAGCAACCTCGCTTCCACCGAAGCACTCGCCTATTCCACTGATAGAAGGTTGTTCTAATGCAATAACCTTTCTGTGTAAGTCTACGTAAAGGAGATAAGTTCCGCTCTTTTCTACAGTGTAAACACCATTACCTGCAGAGGTTAAGCCTACAACATTGTCGAGAGCTGCAAAAGTTTCTGTGCCTTGTTGGGTCTTAGTTAAAGATATCTTTTGTTGAGCTTGTAGAGTTACAAAACGCCAGAAAGAGCCGTTTCCTAATGAACCAACAGGTGCAAGTTCTAATGAATGAGAAGAAGTTGCAGAGCCATTGCCACTTACTTGAGCAAACAATGTATGTGTGTAGTTGGTTGGTTCTGGTTCAATTAACTCTTCACCTTCAATCTTTCCAGAGAAACGTCCATCTAAAATACTATATTGAACACTCATAATATAATTACCTTTATGTGCTAAACGCAAGGCAATGTCTGAAGTTGAGGTCAACGATTGATATTCGTTTGTAAGTAGATTGGTTTTCAATGTTCCGCCCATACCAGTGAGTTGAGCATTGAGTTGATAGTTTTCTGTGTCTGACAAACGAATGGTTTGCAACGAATCGGCAACAATTGAGAACATATATTCTGTTGCTTGGAAAGCTTGTTTGTCGGTACTTGTGCTCCAAGTAACAACGTGTGTGAGTTTATCATACGACATATTATCGAATGATAACTCTTTTGCTCCACTTTCATTCAATGCAAAAGAGCTCTTAATTTGAAGCTGATAAGGAATGACGGTGATTTCGTTTAGAGGCTTGTTATAAACCACTTTATAGAAACCATCACGACTAACGGTGATATCTGCACCACCTTCTACAAGTTTAGAAGTTGCAGTTTTGCCATTAGCAGCAGCGAGATTGTCTTTCACTCCGTATTTCTTTGCCTTGCCATTTGCATCGACAACAGAAAGAGAGAAACCGCCTGCTTGAGTTAACCACGCATCGATTTGTAAAAGAGTGCTATCTTTTAACTCTTGAAGTTTTGCCTTAGGAACCTCATAAGTGAACTCGGTTGAAGAGCCTTTAATATAAAGTCCTTCCTTAATATTTGTCTCTTCGGCAAATCCAATATTGTTTTCTACACAACCTTGAACAAGGAATAAGCCCCATCATGAGGCAGAAGGTTGCACATATTTTATATAAACTATATTTTTTTCATGTTGATGTTTTTATCTATCAATATTACCAACCTGGGTTTTGTTTCCAGTCATTATATTTTAAGAATTCACTATTAGGAATAGGATACCAATACATCTTTGGCATAAAGACACGATGCTCGATAACCTTTGGAGAGTAAACAAATGCAGCTCCAGGAACGGCTGGTGTCACCACTTTTTTCAATGGTTCGTTGGTTCGAGTGTACACTCTTACCCAGTCGATGTCCATCTTTAGCTCTCTTAAAGAAGGGTCTCTATCTTCAGGATAGCCCACTCCTATTCTATCAGGAGCACCTATTTGACCTGTGATAGCAAAGTCCCAAGCTTTCTTTTTCTAATCCTTGTTTAAATGTTTCGATAACAAACTTGTTGTATCTATCACCATGATCACGAGTCTTAAACGTATTGGTTTCTTGTCCATCAAATAAGAATGTGATGATAGCATGCTTCTTTGGTTCTGCTGGATCTGGCTCTATTTGCACACCATAAGTGTGGAAGTCGTTGCCAGGGTTAAAGTTCAAAGAGTGATGTCTACCGAAAACCATTAGCGTTAACTACCAATGAATTGGTTTGATTATCGTGAATGTGAACTGTTTGACTCACCTTGTATTTTTTTGAGGATAGTTCTCGAATTCTTTCACAAAGAACTCTTGAATATCTAACTCACATACATCATATCCAAGATGATGTCTTAACCATGAGCTCATCCATACACCATAGTTCCAGGGGATTTTAGCACGGATTTCAATTCTACTATATAAAGGATAGTATTTAGCTTCATTGCCATACTTGCTGGTTTCACGGCTAATTAGACCACCAGACCACCATGGTTCTTTCTTAGAGGCATCTTTATGTGTGCTCTTTGGTGGGTTTCCGTTGCGTGTTGCAGTGATTCTTGCAAAGCTTAAACCATTCTCTTTAACCATAGACACTTGTTCTTCACGATAGGTTTGCACCATTCCTTGCTGCTGACCGTATTGTGCGTTCTTTGTACGAGAATCGCCTAAGACACCCCAATAGTGGTGGTCTATGCTTGAACCATTGAACTCGTCGCCATCATAATAATACCAACCTGCTGGAATTTCACTTGCAGGGATAGTTTCAGTTGTTGTACTTCCTGTTGTAGATGAACTGCCACTGCCTCCTGTTTGAGTTGCAGTGATGTCTAAACCTTGTAGATCTGAGCCTAAAGTTTTAGAGCCGATCTTCCATCTACGCACGTCCCATGCTCTGTGTTCTTCAAACGCAAGCTCTACTCTTCTTTCTCTTCTGATTGCCTCTCTCATTTGCTTCTTGAGACAAACCAGCAGCTAAAGCAGGTTGATGAGCACGTTGACGAACAGCGTTTAGATAAGTAAGAATGTCTGCATGACCAGGATTATACTCGTTAAGAGCTTCGGCATAGTTTAGATACATCTCTGCTAATCTAAAGATAGGCCATGTGTGTCCCAATCCATTTGAAGCGGTTAAGACATTCACATCTTCGTTTAAATACTTGCGAAGGTAATATCCTGTCTTGGTTCCATTGGGCTTATTCACTCCGTCTTTACTATCTGTTGCGGTTTCAACCTTTGCGTTTTTCAAGTTAGAACCATTGTAGAAAAGAGTCGCATTCAATCGTTCATCACGATCTTTGTATGGCTCTGCAGCCTGTTGAGCATTCGCCCAGCTAAACAATGAACCGTCTTTCATCTCGTAAGCATCAACAAGATTCTGTGAAGGATTAATGCCTCCTTGACCTCCGAAGCTTACAGGAAAGTTTCTTTTCTCTAGGTCTGCGCTGTTATTATAACGCTTAGCGAAAAATCATTTCACTACTCTTGAAGTTGTTCTTAAATAGACTTGAGTAGCTTGGATGTAAGCTATATTGAGTGATGTCGATAACAGCTTTTGCAGCCTTTGCAGCCTTTTCCCACTTAGCAGGAGAGCTTGGAAGATTGCTTTCGTCTGTGTTTTGCCATTGAACATATAGCGGACTTGCTGCATATAGCAACAAACGGCTCTTCAATGCCAATGCTGCTCCCTTGGTTGCGTGACCCAATGCACTCTCATCTCTCCATGGAGTTAATTCCAAATCTTTAGCAGCTGCATCGCACTCGTTAGCAATTGCGTTAACACAATCGTCCATACTTGGGCGTTTAACATCGCTATGATTAGCCTCTAAAGCCAATACTGACGAAACATAAGGAGTAGGACCAAAACGCTTTAGCAACTCAAAGTGGAAATAAGCACGCAAGAAACGAGCCTCAGCCTTCCACACTTTCAAATCCTTTAAGCGGTTTTCATACTCTGTTGTGTTATTTGGATCGAGCTTATACTTATCCAAATTCACTTTGTCTACATTGTCAATAAACTCAGAAGCAAGGCGAATACCAGTGTAACATCTGTTCCAAATGTCATCTGGATTATTGTTATCTGTCCATGAACCAATGTTGAACAACTGAATATTTGAACCATCAATGCGATGTTCTGCATCATCAGTTGCAGCGTCGAACATACCTCCTTCAGAGAATCTCATAAAGCCATCGGGAATGAGTTCATAAACACTCACTAAATTCTTTGCAGTTAGTTCGTATGAAGAGAAAGTCTTTTCCTTGCTTACATACGAATCGGTTTCTCTATTTAAGAAGTCACTACATGACGAGAAAGCTAATCCTAATACAAGAAATTTAGATATAATAAAATAATTTCGATAGTGTTTTTTTCATCATCTTTTACCTTTCATTTAAGTTTATAATGATACTTTTTAATCCTACGTTTACAGTCTTTGTAATAGGATAATTATTCATTGTATTCATCTCTGCATCAAACAAACCATTGAGCTTACTGATTGTAAACAAGTTGGTTGCATTGATGTATAGGTACATATTCTTTATCTTCATCTTATTGAGGAAAGGCGAAGTTAAAGTGTAACCTAATTGAACATGGCGCAATCTTAGATAAGCACCACTACGTTGCCAATATGTAGATGAACGATAATTGTTCGAGAATATTGTTGACGATAGGCGTGGATAAGATGCATTAGGATTGCTCTCTGTCCATGAATCCATCGCAAGAGTTGAAGCAGAAGAATTGTCTTGGAACGAATAGATACCTGTTCCTGCAAGTGTCAATGTTCTGTTTGCCACTCCATAAGCCAATGCTTCGAAGTCAAAGTTATTCCACTTGAAACCAAAACGTAATGAATACATCCACTCAGGAACAGTTGAATAGCCTGCAGCTGTGATGTCTTTATCGTCGATAACGTTGTCGTTATTGAGGTCTTTGTATCGAATATCACCGGGACGAACTTGACCAAACTGAGGAATTGCACTGCCAGTAGCAAGATTTCCTGCGTTATCAAAGTCGTTAGTGCCATACAATCCTTGAGCAATAAGAGTGTAAGGAGTGTCTATTGCATGTCCTCTTCTGTAAAGATAAGGATATGCTTTAGCCTCTTCGCCCATGTTTACGATCTCGTTTTTAGCATAACTCAACATACCATTTACAAAGTAATTCACCTTTTTATTAATGTTACCATGGTATGAAAGGTTTAATTCAAAGCCGTGATTCTTTACCTCACCAACATTAATATAAGGTACTAAGCTACCGAATGAAGCTCCAACAATTCCAGGAACAGAGCTATATGATTGAGTAAGAATACCGCTTTGACGTTCTGAGAACAAATCGAATGTGATATCAAAGTTCTTCCACAAGGTTGCATCAACACCTAAGTTAAAGATGTGTTTGTGCTCCCATGTAGCGTCTTTGTTTGCCAACATCAAAGCTCTAAAGCCTGAACTGTTGTTAGAGTTTACACCGAATAGGTAGCCACCATTGCTCTTATACACTGCATCGAACAAGTGTCTGCCTTGTGTTTGGTCGTTTCCAACCATACCATAAGATGCTCTTAGCTTCAAGAAGTCTACGGTATTACATTGCTTTAGGAATGATTCGTTAGACAAAATCCAACCTAAAGACAATGAAGGGAACAAGCCAAAACGCTTTGATTCATAGAAGTTATCACTTCCCATGTACGATGTTGAGAGTGTAGCAAAATAGGTTTTACGATAGCCATACTCTACATTTGCTCCGTAGTTGATGTACTTTCTGTCGTAACGCACACCATATTCTTTATAAATATCAGATAAAGCGAAAAGCAAAGCCTTTACATCGTGCATGCCAAACGATTGCTTATAGGTTAATTGTCCACGCAAGTTGAAACGTGTAGCATCAGTTTTAAAGCCTTCTTCTGCTGTTAATGGCGAATCAACTCCAAAGGGAGTGTAAGCATAAACGGGCATATTGTTAGCATCAACTCCTGTTTGCGACAACGCATAACGTGCATAAGTGCGAGTTTTAGGCGATGTTTCTATAAGCGTATTGTAATATCCTGCAGCCACAGAAGCTTCTAAACCTGGGAGCAGTTTGTTTAAATCATACTTTAATTGAAGAATGATTTGCAAACGTCTACTGTTCTCTTTGTTGAGTCCTTGCTTCAATAAATCACCCACAGGGTTGGTAAATACGGCATTACCTCCCATTGTTTCATTGGGGTTATAGATAGGGAATGCAACCGAAGGAATACGTCTTGTGAGTGCTAATAACGAATAAGCGTCATACGAACCGCCTGGAGTTGTATGCTCACCGATATTTCCTCCAGCATATAAAGCAGCTGATAATTGCTTACTTATATTGATATCAATGTTTGTTCTGAAGTTAAATCGAGTGAGAGAAGTGTTGGCATTTTCTTTGCCTTTCTTATCAACTCCATTGTATAAGCCTCCATTACTCAATAGACCAAGGGTGACATAATATCTCAAAACATCATTTCCACCTCTAAAAAGTCATATCTCCTCTGGTTAAAGGAGCAGTGTTCTTTAGAACAGCTCTTTGCCAATTTACATTAGGGATAAAGGTATGGATTGGTGCCCATCTTTATCTCGTTTAATTGGTCTTGAGAATATTTTGGTGCCAAACCATCATTCACCAAGGCTTGATTATACAAGTTAGCATAATCCACTCCGTCTAAAACTGGCGACAACTGAGTTGGAGTTTGAATACCTGTTTGTAAACGAATTTCAACCGAAGAGCCTGCAGTTCTACCCTTCTTTGTTTCGATTAGTATCACACCATTAGCCGCTCTACCTCCGTAAAGTGCTAATGCTGCAGCGTCTTTCAACACAGTTACGGTCTCGATTTCATTCGCAGACACCATATCTAAAGAGCTTTCAAATCCGTCGACTATAACTAATGCTGTCTGTTGTTGTGCATAAGAGCTTCTTCCTCTTACATAAACATTAGATAAAGAGAAATCATTTCCTGGCTCTCCGCTATTTTGTTGTACCATTAATCCAGGTAATAATCCTTGAAGAGCATTACCAACAGATGGAATACTGATATCATTTATCACCTCACCTTTGATGATTGACTTTGCAACGGTTGAGCTATTAACATGCAAAGAATCTCGAGTTTGTGATGTAAGTCTTTATATCTTTGCTTGTAGACCCATACAAATAAGCATTTCCGCTATGAGCCATTAACAAGCTAAAAAGTATTACTTTATATTTCATAATCTAACTTATCTTTTCTAATTACCAACCTGGGTTCTGCTTTTAAATACCCTTTATCAATTTCGATTTGCTTAATAGGATGTAGATAAGAGCGTCTACTCCAAGAACGACGTTCGAACACATAAGGTACATAATGCGCCTTATTAGGTTGTCCTACGATTGGACTTAGCTTCAAGCCATACATCTTTCCTTGCATCACTCCTTCGTTTTCAGCAATCATCCAACGACGGATATCCCAGAAACGATGGTCTTCATAAGCCAATTCTACAGCTCTTTCATTACGCAATTTTTTTGTCTGAATTCGTCCTTAGTTAAAGCGTTATCGAAAGCAGGCATACCGCTTCTTGCACGAACAAGATTTACTGCTTGGAACGCTTCTGCAGGTGGATTATCGTAATATTCGTTAAGTGCTTCTGCATAATTCAAATACAACTCTGCCACTCTAAACACAATCCAGTCGATGTTTACAGTATTTAATGGAGGTGTAACCTTTAGAGTTCGAGGCACCCATTTACGCACTAAGTGCTTTGTTTTATCGTTAGCTACACTGTGAGCACCGCCTGGGTAAGAAGTTTAAAACACCCACTTCGTCATTCCAAAGTGCACCATGTGCTGCAATAGTTTGCTTGAATCGAGGGTCAAGAGATTCGTATATATCTAACAAGTCATCTCCTCCGTTATCTTTCCACGCTGCCTTTTGACCTGTCTTTGTTTCATAATACTTCACAAAGTTAAAGGTTGCGAATAGTCCACCATCAGACCAACTCTGGTTATTAGCCCAAGATGGCAAGTCAGCTGCTAATGGTTTCTCGCTCACTTTGAAGTTACGATACTTCTTATTAGCAAGAATGATCTCGCAGTTATCAGGCAAAGTCCACATCTGCTCATAGTTGGTTTCAGGGTTACCTTCATCATATAAAGCATAGAAACCACTTGCTTTCACTGCTTCGATAGCATCTTTTGCAGCGTCAGCAGCCTTCTTCCATCTTTCTTTATCTTCAGAAGCGTATCCAATAAGATTGTTATCTGCACCTAAAGAGAGATATGGGTGATTTGTATTAAACAAAGGACTTGCTGCATAAAGCAATACTCTTGCCTTTAAACTCAATGCTGCTACTCTATTAGCACGACCCTTTTTGGTTGCGTCTGTATAATAGTTTGGAAGCAACTTAGCCGCTCTATCGCAGTCTGCCACAATTGAATCTACACAATCAGCGAATGTGTTTCGAGGCAAAGTAGTAACATCGCTGGCATTTAAACGACGACGAACGATGGGCAATCCACCATATCTATACACGCCTTCCCAAAACACTAATGCTCTCATAAAATAAGCTTCACCAGTTGCACGGGTATTAAATTCAGGGTCACCTTGGTCTAATGGCACCTCATGAAGACGCTCTAACAAGATGTTACACTTACGCAATGTCTCCCATCTCATAGTGTGATGTGGGTCTTCGTCCCAGTCAATACTATTGTTATTGTGGTTATCTTTAGTTCCAAGAGGAATTTCCTTTACCCCACTCTGCACCTTCTTCAGCCTCATCACATGCAGAAGCTAAGGTTGAAGAAGCAGCCAACTTACGGTCGGCATCACTACTATTCATAGAGAAACCCAAAGGCATACCTTCGGCATACACGCCAGTTAGGTAGCTTTCTGTTAGGGTTCTATCTGCAAAAACCTTGTTTTCATCAAGCTCTGCAGATGGTGGTGTTTCTAAATAATCACTACACGAGGTGAGTAGTGCACCACAAACAAGTATATAGATTAAATTCTTTCTTTTCATAAAATCAGAAATTCACGTTAATACCAAGGTTATAAACTCTTTGCAAAGGATAGGTATTGATTTCCACATTTCCACCTTTTGAAGGTGCTTCAGGGTCGAGGTCAATCACCTTTGTCAATGTCAATAGGTTCGAACCGCTTACATATAGGCGAACACTTTCTAAGCCTAAGCTCTTCACAAATGCCTTTTTAAAGGTATAACCTACTTCAACATTCTTCAAACGAAGATACTTTGCATCTCTAATCCACAAGTCAGATTCACGATAGTTGTGGTCTGTTTCTCTGTTAGGATTAAGTGAAAGACGTGGGAAAGTGATCTTCTCGTTAGCTGCATAACGTTCTGGTGTCCAGCGTTCTTTAATCAACTCCTTAGCACTTTCTTCGCCTTTGATAAATGGCCACAATGAACGTCCAAAGTATTTAATAGACACATTGTCTGCACCTTGCCACAAAGCAGAGAAGTCCCAGTTGTTCCAATTGAATCCAAAAGAGAAACCATACACGATTTCTGGAATGGGTGAATAACCAATTGGCACCATATCATAGTTGTCAATCTCACCATCTTTGTTCACGTCTACATATTTAACGTCTCCTGGTTGAAGCTTATTTCCGCTCCAAGCACTACGTGGACGGCTCAAAGAATTGATTTCTTCCCATGAGTTATAGAATCCATCTGTTAGCAAACCAAAGAACTGATCTTTGCGTCTTCCTGTTTCTAACTGATATTTGTAGCGTTTATTCACCTCGTCTCTATAAAGGATTTTTGTTGCGAGCAAACGAGTAGTTGAAACGCACCCAATAGTTAAATTTATTGATTCTGTTGCGATAGTTAACATCTAATTCCCAACCTTTGTTCTCCATTTCTCCCAAGTTATAAGCAGGAAGGTTTGCACCTATAATCATAGGTTGGGTTGAACGGTTGGCAAGAATGTTGTTTCTCTTTTTCTTTAAACACATCGAACGAAACAGTAAGATGGTTCTTTAAGAGGTTAGCTTCGAATCCGAAGTTCATTTTTCGTGCCTTTTCCCATGTTAGATTGGGGTTTCCTATCTTGTTCTCGATAATCATTCGAGAAGTAGAATACGACGAAGCGTCACCGAAGTGATATTTATAAAAATCTTTATCAGGCGCATATCCGTAAGAAGAAGGCATGTAAAGGAAACGTTCGCCACCAATTTGATCGTTACCAACTTCACCATATGAGCCTCTAAGTTTTAAGAAAACAACCCAATCATTCTTTGGAAAGAAGGGCTCTTCGCTCACTACCCAACCCATAGAAAAGGCAGGGAAGAAACCAAAGCGTTTTCCTTTTGCAAAGTTCTCTGTTCCGTTATAACCCATATTGATTTCGGCTAAGTAACGTGAATCGTAAGCGTATGTAATACGGCTCACTAAACCTTGATAGGCATTAGGCACGTTAAACTTCAATGCAGGCGAATAATATTTACTTTGATTGTATAGCAACAATCCTGTAACATGGTGTTTACCAAATTGTTGATCGTAGTTTAATGCAGCCTCAAAGTAAACCTTTTTTTGTTCTTATTCCAGCTGTGTCCAGTGTCCCAAACAGTCTCTTCTATTTGTGGAATCAACAAAACATTATTAGGATCTTGTTGATCTCGGCGTGCAACATAGAAAGGATAGCTCTTATAAAAACTTCTTTCTGCTATAGTAATAGCTGTCGTAAGCAATGCTTGCATGCACCTTTAAAGCCTTTCAAAAAGAATACGAGAAAGGTCGTAGGTGAGTTTAAAAGTAGAGTTCAAATTGTTTCTACTATCTTTAGAAAAGCCATTACTTAGAAGTGATTGCCATGGGTTGGTAGCTCCTAATCCATCTTGAATCTTAACAATTTTGCCATCAATCATACCTGGAGAGCTAAGTGGATTGGCAAACGAAACTGCTCTCCAAATATCGCTATTACCAGTACCTGGAGTCACAACATCTTCTATTTGCACTGCTAACTGTGCCGATGCTGTGAAATCATCAGTGATAGTAAAGTCGAGATTTGAACGGAAGTTATAACGTGTGTTACGTGAGTTTACGTCGTGATCTTTATCGATTTTTGTATGTTTAAACATACCTTGTTGATCGAAGTAACCTGCAGAAATAAAGTACTTTACACGTTCTGTACCTCCACTAATATTAAAGTTGTGTTGTGTTCTAAAAGAAGTTTTCTTCAAAAAATCTGAAGTCCAATCCATATTAGGGTGCAACACTGGGTCGAATCCGTTTTTATACAATTCGATATCCTTATCTGTAAATCTTGGTTTAAAGGTTGCTCCAGAGGCATAAGCATCATTCTTTTGCGCTTCGTTGTATAGAGTTGCATAGTCGGCACTATTTAAATAATGTGGAAGTGCTGTGGGTTGTTGCAACGATACGTTTGCCGAATAGCTTAAAGAAGGTTTGCTTTTGCTACCTTTACGAGTGGTAATAAGCACCACACCATTTGCTCCTCGCACACCATAGATTGCAGTTGCAGAAGCATCTTTCAAGATATTAACAGATTCTATTTCATTAGGATCGATACCATTAAAGTTTGGTCGCTCCACACCATCAATCATAACAAGAGGCTCGGTGTTGTCTGTAAAGGTACTAACACCACGCACTAACAAGCTCGAAGCATCTTCACCAGGCGCTCCACTACGTTGAACTGCCACCAAACCAGGCATTCTTCCCACCAACATGTTACTGACATTGGCTTGTGGAGTTTGCACCAATTCTTTGGTAGACATAGTTGAAATAGCAGCAGTTACGCTCTCTTTCTTTTGCTTACCATATCCCACAACAACGATTTCGTCCAACTTTTGAGCGTTGTCTTCACGCAAAACAACATGAAGTTTTTGCTTTCCTTTTGAAGAAATTTCTTGAGGTTGATAACCAATATAAGATACTAAAAAGAATATCTTCGGGCGCAACCTCGATATTAAAAGCACCGTCAATGTTGGTAACGGTACCTACATTGCGACTTTTTACATAAACAGTTGCACCAATAATGGGTTCGCCTTTTTCGTCGACCACACTACCAGTGATAGGCTGCATCACTCCTTTTTTTTATCGTCTTTTGTAAGACTTTTTAGAAGCAGGTGCTTGCTTATCTTGCTTCTTTACGATTGATATCACCTTGCCATTTACGCTGTGTGTTAATCCTAAAGGCTCTAAAACCTGTTGCAACACTTGTATCAATGCCTGTCCATTAGACGACACATTTACTTTTGTTGCTGGGTTTAATACCGAGTTTCTATACACAAAAGTGTAGTTTGTTTGACTCTCGATTTGTTTAAAGAACTCGCTAAAGGTGTTGTTCTTTACACTTACATTCACCTTTTCTGTTTGTGCATTACCTACCATTGGGGCAAGAAAACCAAGCGCAACAAGATAGGTGCGTGGCTTTAACAAATAACACAAGTGCCTTTTATCAGGCAATAATCGTTTCTGTTTTTCTAACGTCATGAGGTTATTTTTGAATTTAATTTTATTTTTAAGAATTATTTAAATGGATATACTTCCAAATGTTGTTCGTTGTTGTTTTTTTCTATTTGATATATACTTGTTTTTCTTTGATTGAATAATTAAAGTTATATAATCGGCTCAAAGCATCTAACATTTCAATGATGCCAGTCTGCTTAAATGTTCCTGTAATTTTATCGTTCATTGGTATATTTCGTTGGAAGTGGAACTCTACTCCATAAGCATTTGAAACATCTTCGAACACCTCTTTAAGTGGAGTGTCTTTGAAAACGAGGGTTCCATTGCGCCAACCTGCATCGCAAAGTAGGTCTGCCTCTTGCCAACTCAATTTGCTTTCCACCTTATTATATATAGTCTTCTGACCTGGAACTAAATGACATTCGTTCTTTAAATGAGGCGAAGTGAGTTTTACGCTGCCACTGAAAAGTGCTGTTTCGATGGCTTTTTCAGACACCTTAAGATTGAATTGTGTTCCTAATACCTCTACATCCATATCTTTCATCGATACAACAAAGGGACAAAGAGGATTTTTGGCTACATTGAAATACACCTCACCTGAATCGAGTTTGATGTGACGTTCTACACCAGGAATAATTGAATAGCGAAACGCTGTACCACCATTGACTTCCAAGTGAGTACCATCTGGCAAAGTAAAAGCAGCCTTATTACCCTTCAATATGCGTACACTTGTGTAGTAATTGCTATGCTTTTGCAATCTATTTTCATAGCTTTTAAAAAGCGAAGCCAATCCAACAAAAAGACAAAGGAAACAAGCTGCAGACAAAAATCCATGTCCTGCGCTTTCTCATTCTGATGGTTCTTTCAATCTGTTGATATAACAATTCACGCTCTTCGGCTGTCATCTTCTCAACAGAATGGGTGCTTTCGTTCTCTTCTAACACTTCCCATAGAACTTCGTCCGAGATGTTTTTGCATCTCGTTTTTTTCAATCTCTTCAATTCTGAAGTGCTTAGTTTTCCTGCAAAAATAGTTGCTAAACAGTTGTTTTAACTCTTCGTTTGTCATTGATATATGGCACCTTAAAGGGTTTAAAATTCATATAAGAAAGAAAGTAACCAGCAAATAAGACCACCTTTGGTGAGTTCTTTTCTCAACACTTTCAATACTGTTGTAAGATAGTTTTTCACTGTTTGTGGAGACAAACTGAGGTTTTGTGATATTTCTTTTATCGTCATTCCCTTGTCTCTACTCATTTTATATATCTCGCAAGCACGTGATGGCAGTTTGGTTTTACTGCTCTCTACATACTGCAATACATCTTTATATAGAATGTCGCTGTCGGCTGTTTTATTCTCGTTTATTGCTCCATAAAGAGAAACATATTGATCGATTGTGATTTCTTTGACCTCTTTTCTGAACATATCTATAATGAGATGATGGGCAATAGTGAAGAGATATGCCTGCAAATTAGCTTCTGGATTTAAGGCGTTTCGGTTATCCCAAAACTTCAAAAATGTGTCTTGTACAATGTCTTGAGCCAGCTCTGGGTTCTTAACTTTTTTCAAAACAAAGGCATATAACGAGTCAACTTGCTCGTTATACACCTCTTTAAACAAATCATACGAATTATTAAAAGGAACTACATTATTGTCTTGTTTTGCACGAAACATGGTATTATTTAAACCAATTAAAACTCCGCACAAACATAAGTTCAATGCCCATTATTTCTATTTCAACTTAAAGCTAAAATGTTTTATATTCTTTTTGTTGAGTTCTGAATAGTCTACTTCCATTCTATCTTTCTTCACTTCGCATAACAAATAGCTCATATTGCTATTCACTAACACTGGGAAGTGAATGTCGTTGGTTGCTTCTTGGAACTCATATCGGTGTAAGTGACCCGACAACATCACCGAAGCTTGCATCTTGTTAAGCGTTGGAACCATTGTTTCTTTAAGATGATAGTATCCATGCCAAGAGCCAAATGCTGGTGGAATGTGTGAGAACACGATCAAAGGATATTTCTTATGGCGTTCTTCTTTAGCCAAATTCTTTAGCCAAAGAGCTTCTCTTTCTCTATATTCGTCGAATGCTGCGATGTCACTATATTCCATATCGGTGTCGGGTTTGTCTTCTCCTGAATCTAAAAAAACAAGAAGTCTATACCCGCAATATGCTGCAAACGATAATATTCATTGGTCTTTGTTGGGAAGTAATCTATCACATGATCGGCAAAAGATCCACGTGTTTCGTGGTTTCCACGATTAAATAATATGGGGATTTTTGTAGCGAACATAGAAACACAAGTATCGATATAAGCTCGCAAAACATTGTTAGGATCGCCCACCATGTTCGACATATCGCCATTTAAAAAGCACAAAGTCTAACTTCGAAAAGTCTACATCTTTTGCACAAATCTTTCATAAAAGCAGCTCGCTCATGAATATCATTTAAAACCAAGAAGCGCACATCTCTGCGTTCAACAGGATAGGTTTTAAACTTATAAGGCTCTTTTTTATACACGATAGAAGCAGCTGTTTCGCCGTATGTAACCCAGTCACTCCAAGTCCAAGTGCGCATCTCTTTTGTGAAGATACGATAGCGATAAGGAGTATTTGGACGAAGATTCATCACCTTAACGCAATGTAAGGTGTCGCTAACATTCTTTCTTCCACGAACGGTATCGAATACTTTTCGACGTTCTTTTTCCATAAAAAAATGCATGCCATCTTCTTCTGCAATTTCTACCCAAGACATACCAGGTTTATCTGTAACCCACATAATTGTGACTGAAACTGAGTCCATATCGCAAATGTATGGACCATGAGTTATCTTTATTGCAAAAGCATTCTGCATGCAAAAAAGCATGAAAAGGAATAGTATTTTTTTCTCATTGGTATAATGTATTGTTTAGTTTGTTGATTCATAATCGTTTATTGCACAGAAGACAATAGGACACAAAGCCCATTTTAATCTCCGTTTATAAATAATACGCAAAAAGTACTAAATTAGTACTATAAAAAAAGCTATTTTTTTTATGTTAATATCCCACTTTTCCCTCTAACACCCCCTCAAACGCTATCAACTTTTTTTAGGGATTTCCCTATATTATTTAAGGATTTTCCACCAACCTTTTTACTTTTTTTATTGTATAACTTTGCAGCATTAAATCATTAAAACGATAGGATTAACAGCCCTTAAGGTTGTTTCTTAATATAGAAAGGAACAAGAATTATGAAAAAGATTAGTTATGAGTGTTGCAACTGCAGCATTACTTTTAAGTAGTTGTGGCGGTGCTCAAGGCACAGGAATGTATATTGGTGCTAACATGGGAGGAATGTTAGGAAGTGCTGTTGGCGGACTATTTGGCGGCATGAATGGTAGCAACATCGGTACAATTATAGGCGTTGCAGGTGGCGCAGCCGCTGGAGGTGCAATCGCAAAGAATAAAGCTGATCGTGCACAACAACGTCCATTCGATTCTTCTTACGAAGGAGTTGATGGCCTATACTCTAACTTCAATGGTTCAGATGTAGCCCTTTCATCAGACAACTCACTATCTTCTAATCTTGTAAATGCTTCATATAGCAACAATGATGATAGAATATATCCATTCGGAAGCGCACAAGTTGCACAACCACAAGATTACAATACCACTCAAACTGTAACTGTTGGACAACTCGAAAGAAAAGCTCAACCACAGAATGAGCGTACAAGAGACATCGTAGAATTGCGCAATCCTCGTTTCCAAGACGATAATAATGATAATATATTGGTGAGAAATGAGATGGCAAAAGTTACATTTGAGATATTCAATAACGGCACAGAACCTTTATATAATGTAGACCCAATTGTTGAAGAAACAACAGGAAACAAGCACGTTTACATTTCTCCTACTTTGTCGGTACAACGCATCGACCCAGGAAAAGGTATCCGTTACACAGCTCTTGTCACAACAGACAAGTGGTTAAAGAATGGCAACATCACTCTAAAAGTATATGCACGACAAGGCGCACGCACTATCACTGCAATACAAGAGTTCAACATTCCTACTCGAAAGAAATAAGGAATAATAGCATAGCAGGTTGTTTTTGAAATGTTATAACAGAATACTTTGTATTCAATAAGGAGTTGAGAGTAATCTATTCTCAACTCCTTTCTTTTTTAATAATAAGTTATAAATAGCATGCTTTCTATTTTTTTGTAACTTTGCACCCATTGTTTTTGTAGCTAATAACTATTTGTTGGCGACACAATAAAATAAATATCGCATGAACAGAACATTTCAACAACAATTTAATTGGCAAGCCAAAATAGCCATTTTTCTAACAAGTGGATTCGCTTTTTATATGTTTTGGCAACAGAAAGCCCTTGTAGGAACGTTGTTTGCACTATTCGCTCTCTTTATAATAAACTACATTATCAATAGCAGTTATACGTTTAAAGCAATTGATAATCAACAGTTCTTAGAGATCAATCACGGACGTTTCTATCGCAAGAAAATTGTTTCTCTTGCACAAATCAACAACATATCGACCCATAAGATATGCTTTGGACTCATCACTTCGCTCATTATTGAAACAGAAAACAAACAATATATTGGAATACAACCACAACAACCAGAATTATTTATCAATGAGTTTTATAAACGAAAGAATGCAAACAATAAAAATGATGACGAATAATAGTCGCCTCTACTCTGTCATTTTTATTTTATTCTTACTGCCTCTTCATATCTTTGCGCAGATTGATAACGAGGTAAAAGACCAAAATGTAGAGACTTCGGAGCTTGATTCTGTATCGGCATCTACCATCTTTGAGGATAGCACGGCATTGCCTTGGCCACTCAATAAGCAAGAACAATTGCAGGCACTACTTAACAACAAGATGTTTAAAACATCGCAAGTGGGATTGATGGTATATGATATTACAGCCGACTCAACAATCTTTCAATTCAATGAAAAGCAACTTTTGCGTCCAGCTTCAACCATGAAGCTCATCACTGCCATTGCTGCTTTAGACAAACTTGGCGGTGGTCATCAGTTTAAAACATCGTTATGGAAGACGGGAAACATCGAAGACAGGGTGCTAAAAGGCAATCTTTATTGTGTAGGAGGATTCGATCCGATGTTTAACAACGATGATATGCACGCCTTTGTCAATGGTCTTAAAGAGTTAGAAATTGACACTATTGCGGGCTATATCTTTGCAGACACATCGATGAAAGATGGAGATAAATGGGGAGAAGGCTGGTGTTGGGACGACGATAATCCCACGCTTACACCTTTATTGATAAGTGGTAAAGACCGATTTATGGAGCGTTTGATGCACCTTTTGCAAGAAGCTGGCATCACAGTAACGATGGGTTGGACCTCAGGTACAAAGCCTTACGAAGCCGTTCAGATTGAAAGTAGATTCCACACCATCGATCAAGTGCTCATGAAGATGATGAAAGATAGTAACAATCTCTATGCAGAAGCTATGTTTTATCAATTGGCAAGCAGCGCAGGAAGGCGTCCTTCATCGGCTAAAGATGCACGAACGGTGATTAAACAGCTAATCACTAAGTTACAAAAAGACCCCAATAAATACAAAATTGCCGATGGATCAGGACTATCTTTATATAATTATGTAAGTGCTGAACTTGAGGTTGAGTTCTTAAAGTATGCTTATAACAACAAAAACATATTCAGACATCTCGACCCTTCGCTTCCTTCTGCTGGCGTAGATGGCACTTTAAAGAAGAGAATGCAAGGCCAATACACTCGAAGTAACGTGCATGCTAAAACAGGAACACTCACTGGAATTAGTTCACTTGCTGGCTATTGCACTGCCGCAAACGGCCATTTCTTGTGCTTTGCCATCATCAATCAGGGATTAATTCACAACTCTAACGGACGTGCTTTTCAAAATAAAGTGTGCGAAATTCTATGCGCTCCGTAAATAAATATATAGTAATTATTTTTTCAACTCAATAAAAACCAAAGCAATATGAACGAAATTAAAAACTTAGTAGAACAGCTCATTGAGCTAACGGGCATTCATGGTGCAAGTGTTGTACCCATTCGTTATGCCCTATTCTTTATCATTGCGATATTCTTATCGTGGTTTTCTGGCTGGGCAGGATGGTACATTATTCGCCCTATTATACAAAAGATAAGTTCTAAAACGCCTACAGAATGGGACACTCTATTATTTAATGACACTGTTCTTCGCACGTTTTGCAAGCTCATTCCTGCTGTTGTTATCTGGAAATTGTTGCCTTTGGTGGTATTTCAACACGCCACTTTAAAAGACATAGTGGCTCGACTAACAGCTGTATATATATGTGTAATGGTGGTAAAATTATTGCTTGCCATCATCAAATCGGTTGAAACAAAGAAGACAAAGAAGGGCTCTAAAATGCAACTTTATGCCAAATCGTTCTTGGGAGTCGTTCGTATTGTCATATTCTTCTTGGCTGGAATTGTTATCATTGCTACCTTATTTAATAAGAACCCCTTAACGCTTCTTGCAGGATTGGGTGCTACTTCTGCCGTATTGATGTTAGTGTTTCAAGACACTATACAAGGTCTTGTGGCTGGAATTCGCCTCAACAGCAACGAAATGGTACGCATTGGCGATTGGATTACCGTTCCTGGTACACCCGCAGATGGTATTGTTGAGGACGTAACTTTAACTACAGTGAAGGTTAGAAACTTTGATAATACAACCGCAACAGTCACCCCTATGGCGCTCGTTAACGGCTCTTTCCAAAAACTGGAGAAGTATGGCTGCAGGCTCAGGACGCCGTGTTACACGACAAGTTTATTTCGATTTTAAAAGTATTGGCTTTGTTTCTGACGAGCAAAAGCAAGCTCTTATCTCGAAAGGGCTATTCACTGAAGACGAACTAAAAGGCAATCAAATCAATATTGCACTCTATCGTCAATACATCGAACGTTACCTTTCAAGCAGAAAGGACATTGTTCCAGAAATGGGTTTATTGGTAAGAGAAGTAGAAGCCACACAATCTGGCTTGCCTTTGTGCTTCCTTTTTCTTTATAAAGAACGATCCTGCAGTGCACTACGAGCACACTTTTGGCAGAGATAGTGGAATGGTGTTATGCTATGGCTAACGAGTTTAAGTTGACCATTTATCAACAATTCCCCAACCAAAAACGCATAAAGGGTTCAACCCCTCTATAACTTAATAAAGACGCAGGTTCAACGAGCTTGCGTCTTTATTTTTTTATCTCACCTCTTTATAATAGCTATGCTTTTACACTGCAATAGCAATGCTTTTTAGGGTGCAAACTCAATGCTTTTTACATGCCAAAAAGCTATCAAATTGTTTTGCAAGAAATAGCTCAACGCACAACGAAAGAATTTTTTTCTTATATTTTTGATGTTTGAAATAAAAAAACTCTAATTTTGCGTTTAATATTTGCATTTGAAGTATAACATTTAAGTAAAAAAAGAAGCACCCGTCCTACACACAAGGGCAGTTGCTTTTTTACATAAACAAGATGAAGAAATATTTATTACAACTATTTATTATGGTGCAATTGCTGGTGATGTGCTCACTAAGTGCAATGGCACAAAAAAAGGCGATTCGGCAGTCAACGCTCCCCAAACACCAACTCCAACAGCACAAGTGGTAGACACAACTTTGGTGAAAGGACTTGAATCGATGGAAGAAGACAACGCTATCAGTCAGCCACAAACAGGTTTTTCACAACGCACTTAAAACAAAAGTTTATTGAGGGAAACGCTGGTTTTATGTCGTTGGTGGCATTGGCTTTGGTCTTAGGACTTGCCTTTTGCATTGAAAGAATCATTTTCCTCACTTTGTCAGAAATCAATGCAAAGAAGTTTATGGAGGAGCTTTCGGAAAACATTAGCTCTAAAAATTTAGATAAAGCGTTGCAACAATGCGATGCAACAAGAGGTCCTGTGGCTGCTATTTGCAAGGAAGGCGTTATGCGAATAGATCAACCTATCGAAGAAATAGAACGTTCTATCGTTTCGTATGGATCCGTGCAAACGGCCTATTTTGAGCGTGGTTGCTCGTGGATTCGCTTGTTTATTGCCATGGCTCCATCGTTAGGTTTCCTCGGAACTGTTATCGGAATGGTGCTTGCTTTCGACCAAATACAAACTGCAGGCGACATAAGTCCAACCATTGTTGCATCTGGAATGAAGGTAGCTCTTATCACAACCATCTTCGGAATCATTGTAGCTTTGATCCTACAGTTATTCTATAATTACATCATCTCAAAGATAGACCACCTCACTTCTCAAATGGAAGAGTCGGTAATGACTCTTCTCGACGCTATAATGCAATATAAAACAAAGCATGAAAAAGAATAAATTGAAGATAAAAGACAACAAGCGATTAGCCAATATCAGCCTAAGAGTACTTTGTTTACTCACTTTGGTAATATTTTCGCTATTCTTTTTAGTTGGATACGATATGCCATCGCTAACTAAAGAGGGAATGGTTGAGCCTCTACTCACCAACACTGTCCTTGTCTTTACTTATATCGTTCTTTTCTTATCCATTGCTATTGCTGTTTGGTCGCTCATCAAAGAGTTTTTACTTGGGGCACAACTGCCCAGCGTTCAGAATGGAATTAAGGTGAAACTCATTCGAAATTCTACCTTCATCAGCGTCCCTACTCTACTTATTCTATTCTTCTTATTAGGTTCTTCATCACCTTTGAAAGTGAATGGAATAGCTTTTAACAACGCATTTTGGTTGAAAGCAAGCGACATGTTCATTTCTGTTTCTATTTTGTTGCTATTCATTGGCATTGTATGTGCAACATGGGGAACAATTAAAAGCTATAGAAGAGCATAAATGTTATTTAGAAGAAAGAAACAAGAAGTACCCGAACTGAACACTGTTTCAACAGCAGACATCTCGTTTATGCTGTTGATATTCTTTCTTGTAACTACCTCGATGAACCTCGATAAGGGCTTAAAAGGGAGAATACCACCTAAAGAAAAGAAGGAAAAACAAGAGCAAACGGAGGTGAACAAAACCTCGTTTATGTCGATAGAGCTATTGGCCAACAACCAAATTACGCTCGAAGGCAAACCCATTGGTCTTGATTCTATCTCATCGGTAGCCTCTCGTTTCATCTTGAAACATGCAAAAAAGCACGTCATCTATATTCATTCAAACCCCGAAAGCAACTATAATAGCTACTTTAAACTACAAAATGCACTTGCTTTGGCTTATCAAAAAGCTCGCAACGAATTGTGTTTAAAGCGTTATAATTGCGAGTATGAATTGGCAGATGCAGGCGAACGTGAAGCAATTGCGCACGATTTGCCTCAACGAATTGTTGAAAATGCATATGAAAACGACAAAGGAGGTGAGCAATGAGTCTGTTTAAAAAGAAACAACACGATGTTCCTCAATTGAACACAGCATCGCTTCCCGACCTCATCTTCTCTGTGTTATTCTTCTTTATGATTGTAACGCACATGCGAACCGACAACTCTAAGGTGCGCTATTCACTACCCAAAGGTATGTCGTTGGCGAACTTGCATGAGAAGAAAGCATTGTGCTCTATTTCAATTGGTAAGCTTTTTAACGCCCAATGTGCCCCCTCACGAACAGCCAACTGTTATTGAAGTGAATGGCAAACCCGTTGCAAAAAGAGCAATTGACCGAGGCTATTAAGGAGGCAAGAAAGCAGTTGAAGCAAGGCGACAAAAATCTTTTCACCGTATTAATAAAGGCTGATGAGCACACGCCTATGCACGAAATTATGTTCATTAAAAAAAGGCTCTTCAAGAGGCAAAGGTCGACAACGTGTTTTATGTTGGACAGTCGATGCACCACCAATAACCATCAACTACAACACAAGTTCAAATAAGTCAAGGAGAAAAGTTGATGTAAAAAGATAAAAAAACAAATAAATTATCAGAGAGAAAAAGACTAAAAAAATATCATTTAATACACTTTATTTACCATCAAAACATTTTTAAATACGCAAGAGATAACATTTAAGCGAAATCTTACTTTTTTTGATATATATATGTTGAAAAAAAGAACAAAAAAAGTGCGTAATTATAACAAGAAAGCATTAAAAAAAGTTGGCAGTTTCTTTCTTTTTATGTTATCTTTGCATCATTAAAAAAACACATAAATATGGGACATCATAGTTTAGATCATTTAGATAAAAAGATTCTTCAAATGGTGGCAGAAGATGCACGCATACCTTTCTTAGAGGTTGCTCGTGAGTGCAATGTAAGTGGTGCAGCCATCCATCAACGCATACAAAAGCTTATCAACTTGGGTGTTATCAAGGGTTCACAATTCATTATTGACCCTGAAAAAGATTGGTTATGAGACCTGTGCTTTCATTGGTCTTAACTTGAAAGATCCAAGCGATTTCCGTACTGTTGTTGAGGGATTGAAGAAGATTCCTGAAGTGGTTGAATGTCACTTTACATCTGGTGAGTTCGATATGTTTATTAAAAATCTACGCATTTAACAATAAACATATGATGGATATCATTCACAATAAGATTCAACCTCTTAACCTAAGAGGAACTCACTCGCTTATTTCTTATCACGCAGAAATAAACAGACAGCTTCCAAAAGAAGATATTCAAATTCCTCAAGGAAAGAAAAAGTACAATCGAATAATGAACAATACTGAATGCTGTAGTGAAACAAAAACACTACAGCATTTTTTTGTTTTTATACTGCAAAGGCAGTTCAATTTCGGTATAAAAAGCAAAAGAACGCTTCCCAAAAAGCATTGACATTTCTATATAAGAGCAATGTTATTCACTCGCAAAGTCACTCTTATTTCAATATAATAGCAGTGCTGTATTCTCTAAAACAGGCACTTCTTCTCCCCAAAAGCCACCCAACAGCTCTATAAAAGCATGGAGTTTTTTTCGCTTAAAACATCTTTTTTTCTTCGAAAGACTACCCTATCTATCTCTTTCAAAACACTACTTTCAAATAGTAAGTAGTTTCTTTTTGAACAAGAAAATATCTATTTTTTTCGGTCTCAAAATGACAAAAAAATTACATTCTTTTTTTGCTGTTTGCGGTAACAAAAAGCTAAAAAAATAAGAACAATAAAAAAATTATATTTTTTTATTTTTGGTGGTTATACAAATAACTCTTATCTTTGTCATAATTGTTAACCTTAAAAAAATATTAAGCCTATGAATGTAGATGAAGTATTGAGTCGTTTGGAACAAAAATATCCAGGCGAAAAAGAGTATCTACAAGCAGTAAAAGAAGTACTTGTATCTATCGAAGAAGTGTATAACGCTCATCCAGAGTTCGAAAAAGCGAAACTCATTGAACGACTGGTAGAGCCCGAAAGAATTATTACTTTCAGAGTACCGTGGGTAGACGACAAAGGAGAAGTGCATGTTAACACAGGCTACAGAGTGCAATTTAACAGCGCAATTGGCCCCTATAAAGGCGGACTTCGCTTCCATGCATCTGTAACACCGTCTATTTTAAAGTTCTTAGGGTTTGAACAAACCTTCAAGAATGCATTAACAACGCTCCCAATGGGAGGCGGAAAAGGTGGCTCAGACTTCTCTCCTCGAGGCAAGAGCGATGCCGAAATAATGCGTTTCTGCCATGCTTTTATGTCGGAACTATACCATTATATCGGAGTTGACGAAGATGTTCCAGCTGGCGATATCGGTGTAGGAACACGTGAAATAGGCTATCTCTTTGGTATGTATAAAAAAAGCTAAAACATCAATGGGGAGGCGTTTTAACTGGTAAAGGCATTGAATGGGGTGGCTCAAAGATACGCCCTGAGGCTACAGGTTATGGCGCATTATACTTCGTGAATGAGATGTTGCAAACCAAAGGAATTGATATTGCAGGTAAAATAATAACAACAAGCGGTTTTGGTAACGTTACATGGGGCGTGATTAAGAAAGCAACTGAACTGGGAGCAAAGGTCGTTACGATTAGTGGTCCTGATGGTTTTATCTACGATCCCAATGGTATCAGCGGCGAAAAGATAGATTATCTATTAGAACTACGTGCTTCGGGCAATGACATTTGCAGTCCTTATGCCGACGAATTCGAAGGAGCACAGTTCTTCAAAGGCGAGAAACCATGGCGTATCCCTTGCGATATTGCATTGACATGCGCAACCCAAAACGAGCTAAATGAACACGATGCTGAACTTCTTTTACAACACAAACCATTGTGTGTAGCCGAAGTTTCAAATATGGGATGCACAGCCGAAGCGGTTGATCTCTTCTTAAAAAGCTAACCAATTGTTTGCACCTGGTAAGGCAGTTAATGCTGGAGGTGTGGCAACATCGGGTTTAGAAATAACCCAAAAACAACCTTCGTTTGCCTTGGAGTGAAAAAAAGAAGTGGATGAAAAAAACTACATTACATCATGCACTCTATTCACGAGCAATGCGTTAAATATGGCACAGAACCAAAGTGGCTATATCAATTATGTGAAGGGCGCAAACGTTGCTGGATTTATGAAAGTTGCTAACGCCATGATGGCGCAAGGCATAGTGTAGAACGAAAAACAAGTATAGTGCAAATAAACAAAAGAAACGTAATCATAATATGTATGATAATGCTTTTGCCACCTGTGTTACGCACAACAACAGCGTGGCAAAGCTACCTTTTACTCTAAAAGGGCTACAGGTGCTCGCACTGCCAGTGGTGAGTTACTTCATCACGACAGTTTAACTTGTGCGCACCGAACCTATCCTTTTGGGTCGAAACTGCGTGTTATTAATCCTGCTAACGGCAGAGAAGTAGTGGTTAGGGTAACAGATAGAGGACCATTTGCACGTGGACGCATAATAGATTTATCGTGGGGTGCTGCCAATATGTTAGATATCCTTTCAAAAGGGGTAGCTACTGTTATTGTAGAACCTATCGAAATTAGTAAAATTCCATATCGTCCTAAAGATAAAATCGATCTTCCTGAAATTGATTTCGATGTATCTGATGCTGGATATAGCTTCATTCAACAATGGAATACGGAAACACCTAAAAAGGTAGAGGCGGCTTCTAAGCAGACAACGAAGGAGAAAGCTGTTCCTTCCAAAACTAAAACTGCCAATAAAGAAGAGTACAACTCTACCCCACCAACAGACAAAGGTAAAGAAGAGAACAACAAACCTAAGTCAAACAAGTGGAGCAATGTGTTTGAAAAAAACTTAAGTTTTGGGACAACTAATAAGAAAACGAAATAGAACAAGAACAATGAAAAAAATCTTACTAAAAAAACTAGCCCTATGCCTACTTTTTCATCTCCATAGGGACTATTACTTATGCACAATCGTTATTTGTTGGCAGCTATAACATAAGATACAAAAATAACCATGATGCTAAAGCGGGATTCGTTTGGCAAAAGAGATGTCAGGTTATTTGCGACCAGTTGAAATTTGAAAATCCTGATATCTTCGGTGCTCAGGAGGTATTGGTAGAGCAATTACACGATATGTTGGAACAACTTCCCACCTATAATTATATAGGCGTGGGTAGAGACGACGGCAAAGAGGCTGGCGAATACGCTGCTATTTTTTATAATAAAAACGAGATTGAGAAACTAAAAGACGGCCATTTCTGGCTCGCAGAGAATCCTAAAAAGCCTAAATTGGGTTGGGACGCTGCTTGTATTCGTATCTGCACATGGGGTAAAATTCAAGCAAAAAGCAACGGGATTTACTTTCTATTTCTTTAATCTTCACACCGACCATGTTGGCGTTATCGCACGTCGTGAGGCCGCAAAGTTGGTAATTAAGAAGATAAAAGAAATCGCAGGAGCCAAGGCTCCCGTTATTCTTACGGGCGACTTTAATGTCGATCAAAAAGATGAGACATACGACTTATTTGTTAATTCGGGCTTATTGAACGACTCATACACCATCGCTCAAAACCGATTTGCAGAGAATGGAACTTTCAATGAGTTTGATTCTGACACCAAAACAGATAGTAGAATCGACCATATTTTCTTGACCAAATCCTTTGAAGTTCAACGTTATGGAGTGCTCACCAATAGCTATTGGACCGAAGATACGGAGTCGGAAGCAAGAAAAGGAAAAGATGCTCCACAACAAATCAACCTAAAACGATTTACAAGAAGAAATCCTTCAGACCATTATCCTGTATTTGCAAAGATCAAATGGGTGAAGAAATAAAAAAAGATGAGGCGTTTCAATCAAGAATATATAAAAGTATTGAAACGCCTCAATAAATATATCTCTTATTGAAGATATACATCTAAAAACACTTCTTTTATTTTGCTTTCAAGTAAAATTAAATTACCTTTGCAGATGCTAGTGTTGGCTCTTTAAGTACAATGTACTACTGCATTGAAATATTACACAAAGTATGTGCATTCCATAACCTTTATGAGCATAAAACAGTTAGCTAGTTTTTAGATGGCGTTTATACAACATTGTGATGATTGAGAACGAAAATTTAAGATTATTAGACAAGATAACATTTCCTAAAGATTTGAGACAATTAAGCATTGAACAATTGCCTCAAGTGTGCAAGGAATTACGAGAAACCATAATAAATGAGCTCTCTGTTAATCCAGGACATCTCGCTTCGTCGTTAGGAACGGTAGAACTTACGGTGGCTTTACATTATGTTTTTGCCACACCTACAGACAGATTAGTGTGGGATGTGGGTCATCAAGCCTATGGACATAAGATACTTACAGGTAGAAAAGAGATCTTTTCAACTAATCGTAAGCTTAACGGAGTGCGCCCATTCCCATCTCCTTCTGAAAGCGAATACGACACTTTTGCATGCGGACATGCTTCGAACTCGATCTCAGCAGCATTAGGAATGGCTGTTGCAGCTAAGCGTTTGAACAAGAAAAACCAACATACTGTGGCTATTATTGGCGACGGATCTATGAGTGGCGGATTGGCTTTTGAAGGCTTGAACAACGTGTCTTCTACTCCAAATGACATGTTAATCATCTTAAATGATAACAACATGAGCATTGATAGAAGCGTTGGTGGAATGGAAAAGTATTTATTACAGCTCGATACTAACGAGACTTATAATAAAATAAGGTTCAAAGCTTCGCAATGGTTACATTCAAAAGGCTATCTAACAGATAAGCGCCGACAAATGATTATACGACTAAATAATGCCATTAAATCGGCATTAAGTAGTCAACAAAATGTCTTTGAAGGCATGAATATACGCTATTTTGGTCCCTTTGAAGGTCACGATGTAATTGAACTTGTTCACATGTTACGTCGTTTAAAAGACATGAAAGGTCCCAAGATGCTACACCTTCACACCATAAAAGGTAAGGGATACGCTCCTGCAGAAGAGCAAGCTACGGTGTGGCATGCACCTGGTAAGTTCGATCCTACAACGGGAACGAGAATCGTTAGCGATGAAACCAACACCCCACCACGTTATCAAGATGTCTTTGGAGAAACTCTTTTGGAACTCGCAAAGATGAATGATAAGATCGTAGGAGTGACTCCTGCGATGCCAACAGGTTGCTCTATGAATATCATGATGGGTGAAATGCCCGACAGAACATTCGACGTTGGAATTGCAGAAGGACACGCTGTGACTTTCTCTGCGGGTATGGCTAAAGACGGTTTGATACCATTCTGTAACATATATAGCGCCTTTGCGCAACGTGCTTACGATAATATTATTCACGACACAGCCCTTTTAAATCTTCCTGTTATATTCTGTTTTGACCGTGCAGGCTTAGTAGGTGAAGACGGACCAACGCATCATGGCGTGTTTGATCTTGCGGCTTTACAACCTGTACCCAATCTTATTATCTCTTCTCCAATGGACGAATGTGAGCTAAGAAGATTGATGTACACTGCTCAACTGCCTAATCATGGTCCATTTGTGATACGCTATCCTCGTGGAAAGGGAACGCTCATTGATTGGCGTTGCGCCCTTGAAGCAGTAGAAATAGGTAAAGGACGTTGTTTAACTGAGGGCGAAGACGTTGCCGTTATCACCTTAGGTCCATTAGGAAACGACGTCCAACAGATTATAAAGGAATTGAGTTCTGAAGACAATAACATTAGTATTGCCCATTACGACCTACGCTTTTTAAAGCCACTCGATGAGCAATTGCTGCACGAAGTGGGTAAAAAGTTCAAGCGAATTATCACCATTGAAGACGCAGTTAAAGATGGTGGAATGGGCAGTAGCATCACTTGTTGGATGAAAGACCACAACTACCATCCTACAATTGTAAGAATGGGAGTGCCCGATAGTTTCATAGAACATGGAACAGTTGATGAATTACGCAAGATTGCAGGATATGATAAGGCTGCAATAAAACAAGAAATTTTAGGTTAATATGAAGATTATCATTGTTGGAGTTTATGCCATTGGTACCCACTTGGCAGAGTTATTATCTCGTAATAACGAAGAAGTCGTATTAATAGACAATAATCCAGACAACCTTGTTCGTCTAGATAGAGACTTCGATTTACTTACTATTTGTGCAGAACCAACCAGCATTAAGGCCCTAAAAGATGCGGGTGCAGAACATGCCGACTTGCTTATTGCGGTTACTCCACAAGAAACTGTCAATATAAATATATGCGTATTGGCAAAGAACTTGGGGACAAAACGAACCGTTGCAAAGATAGATAGTTTAGAATATCTTAACGAAGGCATGGATAAATTCTTCAAACAAGTGGGCGTCGACTCACTTATTTATCCTGAAATGCTTGCTGCAAAGGACATTATATCAGGCTTAAAGATGAGTTGGGTGCGTCAACGTTGGGACATTCACAATGGTGCTTTGGTGATGCTTAGTATCAAATTGCGAGAAGGTTGCACCATATTGAATCAACCTCTCAAAAGCATTAGCGAGCACAAAGAGCCTTATCACATTGTAGCCATACGTCGTGGAGATGAGACTATCGTTCCTGGTGGAGACGATGAACTAAAACTTTATGACCTGGTTTACTTCATGACCACCAAAAATTATATTCCTTATATTCGCAAAGTTGTAGGTAAAGAAGACTACGACGATGTGAAAAAACGTTATGATTATGGGCGGAGGTAACACCTCAGTGCGTGTTGCTTCGACCCTACCAAGCTATATTTCGGCTAAAATTATCGAAGTAGACGAAGCGAGATGCGAAGAACTTAACGAGCTACTCGATAGCGACACGATGGTAATTAATGGCGACGGAAGAGACATTGGCTTGTTAAAAGAAGAAGGAATACGCAACACTCAAGCCTTTGTTGCAGTTACTCCCAATGTCGAAACCAATATTCTTGCTTGCTTAACTGCTAAAAGACTCGGTGTAAGAAAGACCGTTGCGCTGGTGGATAACATTGATTATATCAGTATGGCAGAGAGCCTTGACATCGGAACAATTGTGAATAAGAAGACCATTGCAGCAAGTGAAATCTACCAAATGATGCTCGATCCCAATGCGAACAACATGAGATTCATCATGACTTCGAATGCAGATATCGCAGAATTCAAGGTTCAAGAAGGTTCAAAAAAATCACCAAAAAGAAAGTCTACGAGCTTGGTTTACCAACCGGATTAACCTTAGGTGGACTTGTAAGAAACGGCGAAGGTATGCTTATTAGCGGTGGAACTCAGATTGAAGCAGGTGACATTGTGATGGTATTCTGTCACGATTTACGAATAACAAAGATAGAAAGATACTTTAATTAAGATTGAGATGATTAATTGGAAAATTATATTTAAGATTCTAGGTTCATTATTATTTATCGAAACAGCCCTACTCCTTAGTAGCGTTGCCGTGTCGCTTTTCTATCATGAATTCGATTCTTTAGCTTTTATTGTATCCTCATTAATTACTCTTTTCTTTGCTTTCTTTTTCCGTTCATTAGGAAATGAAGCAGAAAAATAGCATGTCGAGACGTGACGCTTACTTTAGTTGTTACGCTCTCGTGGACCATCTTTAGTATCTTTGGTTCATTACCTTTTATGATAACAGGAGCCATACCTCATTTCACCGATGCTTTTTTTGAAACGATATCGGGCTTCACAACCACAGGAGCAACTATCATAGACGATGTTGAATCCTTGCCTCATGGATTACTTTTTTGGCGTTCAATGACCCATTGGATAGGTGGATTAGGAATTGTATTCTTTACCATTGCCCTTCTTCCATCACTTGTTGGCGGTTCTGTTAAGATCTTCTCAGCTGAAGCAACGGGCCCATTCAGTCAAAGTTACACCCCCGTTTAAGTACAAGTTCTAAATGGATTTGGAGCGTTTACCTCATTCTCACAATTGCATGTGTCCTTAGTTTCAAGCTATGTGGAATGGGATTATTCGACAGTATCAATTATTCTATGGCCATTGCAGCCACAGGAGGCTTCTCAACTCACAACAGTAGTATTCTTTATTTCCACTCTTCTACGATAGAATACCTTTCTATTTTCTTCTGTTTTGTGTCAGGAGTCAACTTCACTTTATTGTATATGGCAGTAGCGAAGCTCCGCTTTAAGGCCTTATTCCGCAATGCAGAGTTCATATTCTATTGCTCAATCATCTTAGGCTTCACCGCTTTCATCATGTTCGAGCTCATCTATCGCAACGGATATGAGTTAGAAAAGGCATTTAGAAGTAGTCTTTTCCAAGTTGTTTCTTTCATCACCACCACAGGACTCTTTAGCGATGACGCAGGAAAATGGCCCCATGTCACTTGGGTAGTCTTAGCAATGTGTATGTTCTTCGGCTCTTGTTCAGGTAGTACAAGTGGAGGTTTGAAATGTGTTCGAGGCGTATTGATTCTCAAAATTATATCTAATCAGTTCAAACAGATCTTGCATCCCAATGCCGTTTTACCGCTAAAGATCGACGGAACAAATATCGAAATTCGTAAACGTGTCACCCTATTGGCTTTCCTTGCCGTTTATTTGATATTGGCAGTGATTGCTGCTTTCGTGATGATTGCAGCGGGAGTAGACAACACCAACGCCATTACTATCGCATTAAGTTGTATGAGTAATGTTGGACCAACATTGGGTATCGAGATAGGTCCTACGATGTCGTGGAGCATTTTGCCCGACTTCGCTAAGTGGATTTGCTCTGCTTTGATGCTGGTAGGACGTTTAGAGATATTTACTGTGCTTGTTATTCTTACTCCAGAGTTTTGGAAGAAGACCTAAAAGCAAGCCCCAATCATTTGTTTTAGCTACTTTTGTTCATCCAGTTCTTATTCTTTGCCCTCAATTCTTCATTAACATTCGTTGGCAGATAGAATAAAAACAGCTAACTTTGCACTGCTTTTGCAATAGTGCAAGGCACAATTATAAAACAAAGTATGTATAAAACAATTTTCAACAAGCGCAATAGCATCTTGTTTAAGCGTTTCTCAAACAAGGGCTATTCTCTTTTTTCTGTGCTTAGAAAAGAAGTTCTTATCGGTACTTTAAGTGTTGCTACACTCACAAACGCTAAGGCTCAAAGCATTAGTGTGAATGAAGCAAAGACCGATTCTACTGTTCTTGGAAAGGAAAAAGAGGTTGATCTCAGTGAAGTTCTTATCACTGCGTCACGTGCTCCGCTGACAGTTGCTCAGCAATCGAGAATGGTTAAGGTGCTTGGTCGCGAAGAAATTCGTGCCATTGCAGCACAAAGTGTTAACGACTTATTGAAACATGTTATTGCAATTGATGTGCGACAACGTGGTGCAATAGGTGCTCAAACGGATATAAGTCTACGTGGAGGAACCTTCGAACAAGTGGCAATACTTGTGAATGGCATTAATATTGGCGACCCACAAACAGGACATAATGCTTTTGATATACCCGTTGACATGAGCCAAATAGAACGAATTGAGGTGTTAGAAGGCCCTGCAGGCAGAGTTTACGGAACCTCTTCGTTATTAGGAGCCATTAACATCATCACCAAACTAACCAAAGACAACAACGTAAGAGCATTTGCCAAAGCCGGCTCTTATGGTTTCTTTTCAGGCGGAGCAGCACTCAATCTTTCTCAATCACACTTCACCAACACCCTATCGGCAAGTTACACCCGAAGCGATGGCTATTCGGTTAGCTCGAAAGGTCATCACAACATGGATTTTGAAGGAGGAAAAGCTTTTTATCAAGGCAGATATAACACCGACTTATTGCAGTTGAACTGGCATGCAGGATTAAGCAGTAAAGGCTGGGGTTCGAATCTTTTTATGGCGCATCAGACGACCAATACGAACACACCTTTAAAACATTCACGGCTTTGCAGGCTGACACTAAGAAGGGATTCATGAAACTTCATGGTGCAATATATTGGAATAGAAACGAAGATAGATATGAATGGCATCGTGGAAACGAAAACCCTGTGCCCTTTAACTATGCTCGTTCGAATGTTTATGGCACCAACATCAATACTTATTTCGACTGGACTGCAGGCAAAACAGCTATCGGCTTTAGACCTCAGACAAGAAGACCTTGTGAGCACAACACTTGGCGAATTGATGGCGAAAAGCAAAAACACATTTCGGGCACCAACAGAGATTATACTAAGGAGTTTAATAGAACAAACGTGTCGATTTTCTTCGAACACAACTTAATTCTCGATAAGTTCAGTGCTTCATTGGGCATTATCAGCTCGTATAACTCGTGGATTAAAGGCGGAATGAGAGTATATCCTGGTATCGACATCGCCTACCAATTGCTCCCTACCCTAAAGGTCTACGCCTCTTATAACTCATCACTTCGCTTGCCAACAGCCACCGAATTGTTTTTACAAATACAAGGGATTTGAGCCCAATAAATATCTAAAACCTGAAGAACTTTCGGCTTTTGAATTAGGAGTGAAGCACCAAACACCTGTATTAACTGCATCGGCAAAGGTGTATTTCAATCATCTTCGCAATCAGATAGACTGGATTGGCTCTACAGATGCAACGGGAAACTTTGTTTGGAAGAGTGTTAACTTTGGTAAGATCAATAGCGTTGGAACAGAATTGGCGCTCGATTTGCGCTTGCAACAGCTATGGCCTACCCAAAAAGATAATGAAGAACTTCTCGCTCGCTTATGCGCATATTCATCAAAAATTCGCACAAAGATGCAGGGCTTACAAAGTCGCTATGTGCTCGAATATCTTCGCAATAAGCTGTCGGCAAGTTTAGCTTTATCACCTTTGAAAGATCTTAATACCACCATAATGTATCGTTATCTCGACCGCACAGGCAGCGTGGTAATCTCGCCAACTCAAACCGAAAAAAATATCGTCCTTATGGTGTTTTCGATTGTCGTGTGTCGCTTGATAAACCTCGATATAGCTGCTTTGTTGAGGCTAACAACCTCTTCAACAAGAAGTATTACGATTATGGTAGAATTCCACAACCTGGCTTTTTGGATCATGGCAGGAGCCTCTTTTTAATATCAACTTATGATGAAGTATCTATTAGTAGCTCTCCTCTCTTGTTTCGTGTGTATTGCATGCGACAAGCAAGAGGAAGAAAGAATGACCGATGTAACTACAACATCTGACTTGAAAGAGGGCGATCTTTTATTTTGTGTGCAACAAAATAAGAATGCCATTAGCGAGGTAACACAAGGTTTTAATGGTGAGAATATTCCTCACGTGGCTATCTTTCACAACGATTCTACGGGTAGTTTTGCACTCGAAGCCTCTTTTATGGGCGTGAAATTAACCCCTATCGATAAGTTTAAAAAGTGGCTAAAACTAAATAAAGTGCCTTATGTTTTGGTGGGACGACTAAAGAATCGTGACAATATTGAGGCGTCGGTGCAAAACGCAATGAAGTATATCGGAAAGCGTTATGACTTTAAGTTCGATTCGACCGACGACGAGATTTATTGCAGTGAGCTTATTCAACTATGTTATAAGGACAAAGCTGACAACCTGATTTTTAAGCCTATCCCCATGAGTTTCCATGATAGTACGGGCGTTGTGACCGACTATTGGAAGAAATATTATGCTCGTTGGAAGATGGAAGTGCCCGAAGGAGCACCAGGAAGCAATCCAGGTAATTTGTCGATGAGTAACCAACTCAACATTGTTCATCGTTGGTTCTACGACAACTAACTCTTCACTTTTCTGCAACAAAATACTGAAAATCAATTAAATTGAGCTTTTCGAGCAGAAAAGCTCCCACAAGGTTTGGCGCAGATAATGCCACTGCACCAAACCTTTTTTCTTTCTCTTTTCGCAACTCTTTCTCGCTTTTCCCCATCAAAGCTCATCACCATCACGCTCTAAAAAGCCATTTTGTCACTTATGCCGTAAATAACATTTTCACGTTCACATCAAGCATTACATTGGCTGTATAATACAAACACTGGCTGACTCTCTTGTAAGTGCCAGCCAGTGTACAGTTAATTCCTAAATAACTATATTCTTCTTGGCACTAAGATTTAAATGGTGAGTACCAACTACTCCAATGCTCGGTTAAAGAACAGTCTACGTTCTTTAACCACAATGATAACAGACACGATGAGCAATAATACCGTCTGTATACACTTGCTATCGGGGTGAGTTGCAAATATTTCATTGAAATAACCTGCCGTAATGTGAAAGATAATAGCTATGAGGATATTTCGGTTGGTTTTATAATAAAACCAGTTCATCAAAATAACAAAAGGAAAGATGCTAACGATGAAGTTCAGACTATAAATCCATCCCTCCTGCACTACATTGGCGTGGTAATAACCTTTGATACCCGCAAGAGGGAAATGCCAGACAGCCCAATAAGCTGCAAACAGCATAGATGTTTTGAAGAGACTCATTCGAGAACGGAGGCAGTCTGTACCATAACCATGCACGCAAGTTCCTCAAATGTAGGTGCGAGGATAAGGAGGAACCATACAGGGAAAACACCCGAAGTGAAAGTGTAATGACCTGTAATAATGAATTGAGATGAACTGTAACCGAACAACAGAGATATTGCCATGGCACACAAGATACTTGCAGGCATCAGCAGGCAAGCGGTGAGATAATATTGCCACTTAAAAAAAGACAGGTTTAGGAATCGTCCAAGGAAATCCTTACGAAGGTCTTGATGTCGAGAGACTAACATAATGGTTAGAACCATTGGGAAGCAAAGTCCAGCTAGTCCCAACAATGGGGCTGTCCATGCACTTTCCGAATAAACTACATGATGACTTACATAACTGGCAGCAAACCAAAATATCCATGGGATAAGGGTTGCCAAGAGATAGAAAAGTATCGTATGATGATACTTGATGACGATGTTTTCTTTCATATTCCTTAAATGTTATCAATAATCACAGATTACGTATATTACAAGATGTGCATGAATAGTAATAACCAATGTATTACAAAAATTGTCACAAATATACTTTCTACATCCCAAAGAGCCAAAATGATATACTTAAAATAACGTAAGTTCGACGAATTATAAGCATCTATACATTGGATGATTAACGAGATTTATGGTTACCTTAGATAGTTAATATACAAATCGTTACAAACAAAAATCGCTATGATCACCGAGGACAAAGTTACTGAAATATTTTGTATGCAGATGACTCCAGCAAGTTTTTGATGCAATGACAACAAAATATACGCTAAAACCTACAGGAAAAATATCATCGAAGCTCTACAATATTAAAGGCAGAAAACTTCTTACCTAATTGAAAAGTAACATGAAAAAGCATTAATGAGTGTTTCAGACAGACTTTTACTCAGAAAAAGAACCATGAAAAGAAATTCTGCTATTCTGTTCTATTTTAAATTTTCCTGTCATTCCTGTCACTCTAATTTCGATTATAAACCACTGATAATAAACCTTATACAGAGAATGTTAAAAGTGACAGCAAACTAAATAAAAAAATAACTAGGCGTTACATTAATAACAAATACAAGCATGATGACCATTTGTTAGGCTGATAATTCCAACCTTCTAAATATTCATCATGCTAGAGATATAGATGATTACTCTATAACATAGACCTAACTTATGCTCCTCGCTTTATTCTACTGGGAGAATACATGACCTAAAATCACGCCTTAGCGAATAAGGCATTTTCTTTCCATAGCCCAACCTTATAAGAATAGTAGGATATTCATTACGGATTTGAAGTTGTGTTACCATTTCTTTTGCAATATTACTTTCCTCATTAGGCTGATTGAGATAAGCATTTGCAATCCCCATCTGCGTTGAACGCAACAGTATCCGTTCCAAGGTTCTGCCTAGTGCAACCCACTGCTCAACAGTATTATCTTTTGTAGTGAAAAGTACCATATGAGATGCAGAAGCTATCTTTTTTTTATCCCCTTTATTCTGTGTTTTCTCATTGATGGCCTTTGACATGATAAATTTTGCCAAGAATAAAGGAACATTCGGAGCACCGAAAGTAGCATAACTAAGACCATCTCTTGTATTATTCTGATGTCTCTTATTATAACGCATCCACTTTGTAAGCTCTGTTTTAAAAGCTTCATTATTCATTTGCAAGCTATTACCAGCATAAACCCTATCCGTTATTTTCTCATAATCAATAGTTCCCCTCTTATAAAAAAATAAACAGAAACAGATGGGTCGAAAGAAATGTTTTTTTGAGTTTGTTTATACTGTCTTCAGGAATTTCTTTTCCACTATAAACACTTTTATTTGTCTGTCTTACTGCAATTTGGGGGAACAACAAAGGATCAGACTGCCTTTTTCTTATCTTTCGTAAGTAGGACTCGAATAAATGAGTCATTGACAACTTTGACATCTGGCTGATACCCTTTCTCCTGAGCAGCAATACAAAGATTCTCTGTCGCACACCCTAAACTAACAAATAACTCGCGATGAGTTGGATCGACAACAGGTAATTCTTTTTGAAAAAAATCAGGATATATATCTATTTCTGATTCTCTTATTTTTAAACAACCAAGGCTGTGTATTATGCCCAGAAGGAGCCTTACAAGCATTCTCTATCATAAACAGATAGTCTGGGTTCTCCGCCATTATATTATCCATAATTCCCATAAAAAAACAACTAATACAACAATTATTTTTTTCTCATTCTTGAATACTTTTTATCCATAAGTCGATTATCATTTCTACTCCTTGCATTATCTGGCCCCAACCTTTATCAGTTTGCAAAGAAATACTGTTATATGTCAAACATTGGTCTTCAATCAATGCTAAATAGCTGATGGAAGCAGAGAGTATACTTGCTAAAGCCGCAATTTCTGTATTGGGACAACTTGTTAATGTACTTACCATTTTGATTAAACTACATCCATTTTCTTCACGTTTAGCTCTAAGCTGCTCAATGCTTGTATTATTACAGGATAGTTCCCATCTACACAAACATCTTAAAGTTACATCACTTCGTAATTGCTCAATCTGCTTACGGAACATGTTCTTAATGCTGTCACCTACAGATTTAGGATTAATAATAACCGTATCAGTATTAGCCCAATAATCCTTTTGCATTATAAACTGTGCAATTAGCTCATCAAGTCCTCCGAAATATCTATAAATAAGCATCTTCGAAACATTAGCTTTTGAAGCTATTGCATTGATACCAAGTTTCTCGAAGCCCTCACTTTCAACGATACTTGCGACAGCTTCCAGTATTTTACATTCTGTTTGTTCTCGATTCTTCATTCTATTATATGGTTATATTGACATGCATATGTTACCAATTGGTAACCACAAAGATAAGTTACTTAACGGTAACATAGTGATAATTTCCTAAGCAACCACTGTCTTTTTTTATGTTATTTAACCTGGGAATATATAAAAATAACAATTCTATAAAAAAAGTGTCGATACATACTTTTGTTAGTTGCATAAGGACATGGATGTACAATTAGAATACAGATTACTAAAGGTTGAATTAAAAAAAGAAAAATGAAGAAAAAAAGATGTTCGAGATATATACTATCTTTGTTTTATCTATTTTCTTTTTATTATCTTTGTAGAGAACATATAACCATTATTAGCTAACTTAAAAGTATTAATAGACTATTCACCAAAAACATTTCATTACAGAAATAGCTATTACAAGCTGTAAAACTGTGCCCCATAACCACATAAGAATTAAGATCTATATACCGCTTTTTGTCATATAAGCCTGCTTTTGCAATACAAAAACGAACGCTTTTATCTTGCAATTGCACTGCTATTATGATGCAAAAAAACTATGCTTTTTCGTTCTCCTCTCCCACTCTCTTTATAATCCTTTACTTGTCAAGCAATTACAAGAAGAAGGCATATCAAGTTTGAATATATAAGAATAAAAAAATGGACTTCATGTTATTGAAGTCCATTTCATATCTTTTTCAAAATTGATTCTCACAAACATTGAGAATCTATCTCTACTCAATCTCAATTGTTCACCATTCATTCTTATACGCTTTCCGCTCTACACTGCAACCAAAAGGTTGAGCTTATGGGGCGTGTTTGGCGTGAAATGATGCCGAAAAAGAACGGCGATTACTTTTGACGAATGAATATGTTGATGGGCGAACCCGTCATTGTCCAATTGTCTCTTATCTTGTTTTCCAAGAATCGTTTGTATGGCTCTTTTGATGTATTGAGGCAAGTTTGCATAGAAAACAAACGATGGAATTTGAGTGTTTGGCAATTGAGTACAATACTTAATTTTGATGTATTTTCCCTTAACCGATGGTGGTGGGAAAGGCTTCTATCAATGGAAGCATCACCTCATTCAGCTTCGATGTGCCCACATGAGCTTTTCTGTTGAGATAAACTTGCTTAGCTGTTTCGAGCACTTTGAAGATACGTTGCTTGGTGAGTGCAGACGCAAAGATAATGGGAAAGTCGGTAAATGGAGCCATTCTCTTGCGAATTGCGGTCTCGAAAGTGGTGATCACCTTTTGGTCTTTATCAGGAACAAGGTCCCATTTATTCACCACTACCACCAAAGACTTATTGTTTCGCTGAATTAACTGGAAGATATTCATGTCTTGAGTCTCAATACCTCTTGTTGCATCGAGCATCAAAAATACAAACATCTGAGTTCTCTATGGCTCTGATACTACGCATAACAGAGTAGAATTCGAGGTCTTCTGTAACCTTATTCTTACGTCTAATTCCTGCAGTATCAACGAGATAAAAGTCGAAACCGAACTTATCAAAGCGTGTATAGATACTGTCTCGGGTTGTACCAGCAATCTCTGTAACGATGTTTCTGTCTTCTCCCATGAAGGCATTGATGATACTACTCTTACCAGCATTAGGTCTTCCTACCACCGCAAAGCGTGGAATTCCGTCTTCAAGACTTTCATCTACTTCTGCTTTAAGGTTGTTAATCACCTCGTCTAGCAAGTCACCTGTACCGCTACCAGTTGATGAACTGATGCAGAAAGGCTCGCCTAAACCAAGTGAATAGAATTCAGCAGCATCATATTGTTGCTCGTTCTTGTCCACTTTATTAACAACTAAGATGATGGGTACTTTCGACTTGCGAAGAATTTGTGCAACATCTTCGTCCCAATCGGTAAGTCCTGTTTGCACATCAACAACAAATAACACCAGATTTGCTTCCTCTGTAGCAATAAGAACCTGTCTTCTTATAGCGTCTTCGAATATATCTTCAGAGTTAACAACCCATCCACCAGTATCTACAATGGAGAACTCTTTACCGTTCCAATCCACCTTTCCATACTGTCTATCACGTGTTGTTCCCGCTGTATCGCTAACAATAGCACTGCGAGTTTTGGTTAATCGGTTGAACAATGTAGACTTTCCTACATTTGGACGTCCAACAATTGCTACTAAATTTGCCATATTATAATGTTTTATTGTGGAGCTTTCTTACTCCGGGTTATAGCCAAAACTATCTAACTCTTTTTGAGAACTGCGCCAGTCTTTATCCACTTTAACGAATATCTCTAAGTATATCTTCTTTCCAAAGAAACGCTCTAATGACTTTCTTGCTTCGCTACTAACTTTCTTTAGCGCAACACCTTGGTGCCCAATGATAATCCCTTTCTGACTGTTTCGTTCTACATAGATTATAACTCTAATGCGAATGAGTTTAGAATCTTCTTTAAATTCTTCCACACGAACCTCTACTGAATAGGGAATTTCTTTGTCATAAAAAAGCAAAATCTTTTCTCTTATGATTTCACTAACAAAGAAACGGGCAGGTTTATCTGTTAATTGGTCTTTATCAAAGAATGGAGGTGAGTCGGGAAGTAAATCCTTTATTCTGTTTAATAGAATGTCTACACCAAACTTATTGAGTGCCGAAAGGGGCAAAATCTCTGCTTTTGGAAGTAGAGAATGCCACTTTTCAACCAATGAACCCAAGGTCTTTTGGTCGGACATGTCTATCTTATTAATAAGTAGAATGATGGGAATATCAAGATGTTGCACCTTTTCTAAGAACTCGATGTTCTTCTCTGGGTTCTCAATCACATCGGTTACATATAATAATATGTCAGCATCTGTGAGCGCAGACTCTGAAAATGCCAACATACTTTCTTGCAAACGATAGTTTGGTTTGAGTACTCCTGGGGTGTCAGAAAATACGATTTGCATATCTTCTGTATTGACAATACCCATAATTCTGTGACGAGTTGTCTGAGCTTTGAATGTTGCTATAGAGATCTTCTCGCCTACTAAGAGGTTCATTAAGGTACTCTTACCAACATTGGGATTGCCAACAATATTAACAAAACCTGCTTTATGCATTCTACTTTGATTTATATTTCAAGAATAAAGAAATTCGTATGAACAAAAAAACGCATACACTTTATTATAAAGGATGCGTTTCTTATTCTATTTATGATTATTAATATCACTTTGAAGCCACAGCATTTCCATCGTAAGCCCACTTAAAGTAAGATGCTCCATGAACGAATCCTGCACCGAATGCGGTGAAGATAATGTTGTCACCTTTCTTTAGTTTGCTTTCAAAATCCCATAAAGCTAATGGAATAGTTGCTGCACTTGTGTTACCATAGTGTTCTATGTTTACTGCAACTTTGTCGAGAGAAAGCTCTGCACGCTTAGCTACTGCCTCGATGATACGTAGGTTTGCCTCGTGAGGAACAACCCAATTGATATCATCAGTAGTGAGATTATTGCGTTTAAGCACTTCCATCACATCGTTACTCATGTCTGTTACAGCGCAACGGAACACGGGTCTACCATCTTGGAACAAATAATGTAGACGGTGATCAACAGTGAATCTAGATGTGGGGCATACACTTCCGCCTGCCTTTAGATGAAGGAAAGGAAGACCTTTACCATCTGTTCTAAAGTAGAAGTCTTGCATACCATAGTCTTCTTCAGATGCTTCTACAAGCACACCAGCAGCTCCATCACCAAAAAGAACGCATGTTTGACGATCTGTATAGTCTACGATTGAAGACATTTTATCAGCGCCAATCACGATAACTTTTTTTGCATCTACCACTTTCAACCATAGTGCATGCTTGGCTAAGAGCATACATAAAGCCACAACAAGCAGCTTCAAGGTCGTATGCAAACGCATTAGTTAAGCCGAGCTTTCCTAATACAATAGATGCAGTTGATGGAAACTTATAGTCAGGAGTTGTTGTTGCAACGATAAGAGCGTCGATTTCTTGAGGATCAGTTCCTGTCTTTTTGAAGAATTTGTTTAGCTGCTTTTACGAGCCAAATAACTTGTTCCCAAGCCTTCTTCTTTTTAGAATTCGGCGTTCCTTTTATGCCCACACGAGCCATAATCCACTCATCACTTGTGTCGACCATTCTTGACAACTCCTCGTTAGTAAGGATGTAGTCAGGAACGTAACCGCCAACACCTGTGATGACAGCATTAATCTTTTCCCATTATTCAGCGGTTTCCTTAACGATAGCAATCTTACCTCTATAGGTTCCACATGATGGACAAACTGTGTGGTAAACATAGTAAGAACCACAAGTTGAGCATACTGCAAGTGTTGGTGCTACTGCACCATCATGAGTTCTTCTTTTACGTGTACGAGTCTTAGACTGTCTTCTTTTTAGGATGTGCCATTTTGTTTTTAATGTTTAATTTATTTGTTTTTTTAATTCGTTCAATTTACTCCAACGTGGGTCAATAGCAGCTTCTTCATCCCGTCCACTACTTCGGGTGGTGGAGTGTTCTTGCAACATCTTGATCATAGCAGGATTACATTTACCAGGTGCGTGCACATGCTTGATTGGAATGTTTAGCTGTATAAACTCATAAATGAACCACGAAAGATCGAGAAAAGGATCATCTTCTGCAACGATAACGAGTTCATCTTCTTCAGAGTATTCATGTCCAAAAGCGGACCAATAGTTTTGCCTCTGTATCGATAGGTTGTGACATATCGTCTAAGCATTTATCGCAAGACACCACCACTTCACCTTTGATTTTGAAGCCGAGTTCAAAGTAACTAGATGTGCGATGTATTGTAACTTCGGCATCTAAGTCGCCTCCTTTCACATCAAGAGTATCGAGAGTTTCAAAGAAACCATCGTTGATTGTGTAGCTGCGAACGGTGTTTCCGTCACTAAGAGCTTTGAGGTCGATATTAAACTCTTTTTAAACTAATCATTTGGCTGCAAAGGTACAAATATTTTCTGATATGAAAAATCATTTAGCAAAAAAATATCATCGTTAGTCCTTTACTGAATGTTAAAGTTACAATTATTTACTACTTTAAGTGCATTTTTCGTGTTTTTTTATGGAAATCCTGTGCCTTTCTATTTATAAATATGTTACATTCAAAGACCTAAAAACGAGCTAAAGCACTGCCCAACACCTAATTAATTATATTTTTCTTTGTCAGTCTCATAAAAAAATGTAGTACTTTTTGATTTCAGTATTTAAAGATAACGAAATATAACTCTATAAAATAACAATAAAAACAAATTTAAACATATACATTTTATGCAACCAATAAAATTTAATCCCCTACTTGTTCAAACCTTATGGGGCGGAGAAAAGATTATTCCATTTAAACACCTCAACAGCGATCTCACACAAGTGGGCGAAAGCTGGGAAATTTCGGTGTAAAAGGAAACGAAACCGTTGTTTCTGAGGGCGAATTCAAAAGGTAAAAAGCTAAACGAACTCGTAGACGAATTAAAGGGAAAAACTTGTAGGAGAAGCTAACTATAAGCGTTTTGGTAACGACTTCCCTCTACTCATTAAGTTCATCGATGCACGTCAAGAACTTTCTATTCAAGTGCACCCAACAGACGAGTTAGCACAAAAAGCGTGGCAAAGCTTCGTGGTAAAACAGAAATGTGGTACATCATGGATAGCGACGAAAATGCTAAACTTCGTGCAGGAATGAAAGAGAAAAATCACTCCTGAACAATACAAACAAATGGTGGAAGACGACACCATCACTGAAGCAATTGCAGAATACAAGGTGAAAAGAAGGCGATTGTTTCTTCTTGCCAGCAGGCCGTATTCACAGTATTGGAACAGGCTGTTTCTTGGCAGAAATTCAACAAACTTCAGACGTAACCTACCGCATCTACGACTTCAAGCGTAAGGATAAAGACGGCAACTATCGTGAGTTACACACCGAAGAAGCTGCAGAATGTATCGATTACAACGTAGAACCAAACTACAGAACCGAGTATACTCCAGTGAAGAACGAAGGCGTTGCACTTGTAGAATGTCCTTATTTCACAACTGCCGTATATGACCTTAACGAGCCAATGACTTTAGATTATTCTGAACTCGACAGCTTCGTTATCCTCATTGGTTTAAAAGGTAGCGGCGAAATAACCGACAACGAGGGTAACACAACTACTCTTTGCGAGGGCGAAACCATTCTTATCCCTGCAACAACAAGCGAAGTTAAGGTAACAGGAAATATCAAGTTCCTCGAAACATACGTATAACTCAAACCATACGAACCTAATAATACAAAGCCACTTTTAAATCTTTTTTAAGAGTGTGCTTTGTATCTTACCTTCAAAGCGAATAAGGATAACCTCATAATATAATTAGGTGTAATTATTTTTTTAGGGCATTATTTTTTTGAATGCTTACAAACTACTTTTACATACATTTTCTCACTAAATAAAATATGAAAAGAAAAAAACTCAACCTACATTCAACCACTTTGCGAAGTATATCAGTTACTCAAAGAAGTGGATTTACTTACGCAATCCCCAACAGAAACAAACCCAAACCCAATCCTCCAACACTTCGTATAGATGAGAGTAAAGAGATTACAGACGAAAGCGAAATTTTCTAAGCTCTCACTTTATTCGTAAACGGAATTTCAAAGATGGTATTTTTAGATTTTAAAAACGCCATTTTCATATACCCTAAAGTACATAAAAGAAAGACTCTTCATTTGCTAGATTTTGCAAACGAAGAGTTTTTTTCTTTTTTATAATAGTATGCCTTTAAAGACCTACTTTTTATTGATTACAATTTCATCTGTAAACACCCAGCAGTCTTGTTTTGCCACTTTTGCTACATATTTAATATATCTTGCCTTAGCATTTCCTGTCCATTCATAATTCTTAATGAAATACTTTTCATCGCTAGGAGTAATGGTCTCATCACTCAATAGCTGATAATTCATATTGTCGTTTGAAGTATAAATGGTGATGTTAGAAGGCATGTGCACCCATGGTTCCAAGAATTGCATAAACTCTGCACTAATGTTTCTAATCACAGTTTCTTTACCCATGTCGATAATCACCTCCATTCTTCCTTCGCTACTAAAGCCTTGCCAGCAGCCGTCGGTATAGCTCCAAGTACCTCGCTTACCATCAACTAAGGTCGATTCGCCTACTCCATTATACTTACTTGCGGGCTTTGTCACATAAATCACCTTCTTACCGATAGCCTCATGTTGAATAGGTTCAACCGATTCGATACGTGGTTTGTCTGCTTGCTCTACGTTATAAGGATTAAAGTTCTTGCTCTTCATATAATGAGTAGAAGCAATCACTCTACTTTTTGAAGTTGTCAAACGATGGTTTGTTGCGTGTCCAACCCGTCTCAGCGATAGCGAGTAGACGAGGATAAGTCATATATTCTAAGTGAGAAGGCTCGCTCACGAACTCAGTCCACAAGTTACCTTGAATACCATCGATAAACTCTTCGGTCTTAGTTCCTTTGATACTATCAGGCACTGGATCGTATTCATACACCTTATTTAATGGTACATAGCCTCCCATTGCTTGAGGTTCAGTGGTAGGGTTGTCTTGATAATAATCCAAATAGCAATAGTTCACAGGAGTCATCACCACATGATGACCCGATTTTGCTGCTCTTAATCCAGCCTCATAGCCACGCCACGACATTACAGAAGCATTGGCAGCAAGACCTCCTTCCATAATTTCGTCCCAGCCGATAAAGGCTCTTCCTTTGCTATTAAGATATTTTCCCATGCGTGATATCATATAGCTTTGCAACTCATGGGTAGTCTTCAAACCTTCGTCCTTCATTCTCTTTTGACATTTAGGACATGTTTTCCATTGCTCTTGCACCGCTTCGTCGCCACCAATATGAATGTAGTGAGATGGGAATATCTCTAAAATCTCGTCTAACACCTTTGTTAAGAAAGTAAAGGTAGCCTCGTTTCCAACACAAAGATCAGCACAAGTATAAGGTTTACCTGTACAACCAAGTTCAGGATAAGCATAAGTCACCTCTTCACTATGGCCTGGCATCTCTATTTCTGGTAACACAACGATGTGCTTTTTCGCTGCATAAGCCACAATATCTCTTAGCTCTTGCTTGGTATAAAAGCCTCCATAAGCACCAGGAGCATTACTTTCGCAGAAAGTTCTCTCACCACCTATCCACCATTTGTTCCAGTCTGACGATGTACGATAAGCTGTTTTTTTGAGTCAATAGTGGGTAGCTATCCACCTGAATACGCCAACCTGCGCCATCAACCATGTGCAGATGAAGACGGTTAAGCTTGAAATGTGCCATCATATCGATTTGCTTTTTGATAAAAGCAGGAGTCCAATAGTGACGTGAGCAGTCGATCATATAACCACGCCAGTTCAATCTTGGCTCGTCAACCACCTTGCAACCTTGTAGCGTGTTAGGAGCTTTTTTTGAAGTCCAACAAGTGTTTGAAGCGCATAAAAAAAGCACCTGCTTCAGTAGGCGAAACGATAAAAACTCCGTCTTTATTTACATTTAATTGATATGATTGGAATGTTTTGTTAGAAGCAATTTGCTCCACATCACGCTCTGTGCCTGTAACTTTGATGTTAATAACATTGCGTTTTTACCTGCACTTCCTTGTTTCTTCACTTGTGGAAACAATTCTTTTACAGCATCAGCAATACGTGTTCGTGCCTCACTTTTTAAGGTTTGTAGCAACAACAGTGTTGCTATTCAACACAAACTGCTCGTTATTGGTTTGCAACGATTGTGGTTGTGGCAACACGTTATGTGCCTTAATAGGCTGTGCGAGCATTAAAAATGCCCCTAAAAAAGAGGTGTAATAAAGATCTAAAGTTTACTTTCATATCATTTATTTTTATTTATTCTAAGGATTCGTTGTCATCGATATGCGGAACAGAAACGCCCAACAATTCAGTATATTCGTCGTAATCTATATAGCGTCCACCCATCGATTTGAGGTGAGGAGTTTCGAATTGGCAATCTATTATGCTTCCTCCCATCTGCTTAACAAACTTCGCAAGCGCAATAAGAGCCAACTTACTGGCATTGGGAACGAGCGAAAACATACTTTCTCCAAATACATCTCCATCGAGAACTACGCCATATAAGCCCCCAACCAACTTCTCTCCGTCCCACACTTCAACGCTCAATGCAAAAGCCTTCTTTGTGCAGTTCAGTATAAGCTTTAATAATATCAGGACCCAACCACGCTCCCTTTTCGTGAATTCTCAATTCACTACAATGTCGAATAACATCTTCGAAAGCTGTGTTTAAGGTTATTTTATAGCGGTTGTCTCTAATCACTTTGCGCATAGAATGAGAAATATGTATCTCATCAGGAAATATAACAAAGCGCTTTAAGGGGCAATACCACATTATTTCAGGACGCTCTCTAAAACCATACCACGGAAAAATTCCATAGCTATAAGCCAATATTAGGCGATCGATAGACAGGTCACCGCCCACCGCAAACAATCCATCTGGCTCACCATAGCGTGGATTTGGAAATTCTATTTCTTCGTTTAAACGGAATATCATCGCAACTCAAAGCTGTTTATTTAGAGGTCTTTACGCCTTTTGAAGAAGACTTTTTTACAACAATAGCCAACTCGTTGTTTTCTAATGTTACAGTTGCCAAACCGCCTTTTTTTGTAGCTTTCCAAACAATATCTCACGGGTTAATAAAGGCTTTAGTGCACGAGTAATCACTCTATCGAACTCTCTTGCGCCATATTTCTTGGTCATTCCCTTCTTCAAAAGCCATTCTTGAGCCTCTGAATCGAGTTGAAGATCTATTTTCTTTGCCTTTAGTTTCAAAGCCAAAGCTGCCACTTTCTTATGTAAGATGCGTTCTGCCATAGGCTTATCCATATCATTAAACACCACAATAGACGACAAACGATTGATAAACTCGGGCTTAAACGCTTTCTTCACCTGTGTTAACATGGCTTGACCCGAAGTGACATTGCCCGCAAATCCCACGTTGGCTTGGTGGGCATATTGCGCTCCAATATTACTGGTTAATATCAAAACAACGTTACGAAAGTCGGCTTTATTGCCTTTATTGTCGGTTAATCGTGCATAATCCATAACCTGCAAGAGAATGTTATAGATGTCGCTATGCGCCTTTTCTACCTCGTCTAATAATAAAACACAATTGGGAGTCTTGCGAATAGCGTCTGTTAACAGACCGCCATCTTCATACCCTACATATCCAGAAGGGGCACCAATGAGTTTCGCAACGGAATGTTTTTCGGCATATTCGCTCATATCAAAGCGCACCAACTCAACGCCCATCTCATGCGCAAGCACCCTTGCCACCTCTGTTTTTCCCACTCCTGTAGGTCCAACAAACAGCAAACTTGCCAATGGTTTGTCGTCATCAATCAAGCCTGCCTTGGCAGTATGCACTGCTTCTACCACCTTTTCAACAGCCTCATCTTGCCCATAAACCATACTTAGTATGCGTTCTTTCAGGTCAATAAGACTATCGTTATTGTTGTCTTTCAATGCTTTGGCGTCTATCTTACACACCTTTGCCATAATTTCGTCTATCAATGACTTAGTAACGGCAAGGGCCTTATCGTCTTTTGACATTCCTTTTGCCAATTTTGCACCCGCCTCATCAAGCAAATCAATGGCTTTATCGGGTAAGAATCTGTTAGAGATGTGTTTGTGAGAATTCTCTACAATATATCGAATGATGTCTTTACTATACGACACATTGTGATAGTTGGCATAGCCTTTCTTTATTCCTTCGAGAATATCCACTGCCTCTTCAACTGTGGGTTCTTTAATATCTATTTGTTGAAAGCGACGCACCAAACTCTTGTTCTTTGCCAAATAGCGGTTAAACTCTTCGTAAGTTGTGGCACCAACAATGCGTATTGAGCCTTCAGCAAGATAGGGTTTAAGTATGTTTGAGGCATCTAACGAGCTGTCATCTATCGCTCCAGTGCCCACAATTGTATGTATTTCGTCTATATAAAGAATACTATTTTCATTTTTAGCAATACCCGAAAGCACCTTTTTAAAACGCTCTTCAAACTCGCCTCTATAATGAGTTCCAGCAATCATATCTGCCATATCAATTTGATATACCTTACTGTTTAAAAGGCGAAGAGGCACCTTCTTCTCTTCAATTCTACGCACCAAACCCATGATAAGGGCTGTTTTTCCTACACCAGGTTCACCTATATGCAGTGCATTGTTCTTATCTTTACGACACAACACCTCTATTGTTCGCTCTAATTCTTCAGTTCTTCCAACTAAAGGATTGCGTTTCTTTACCATATTATTGAGGCACACTACATAGTTTTCCCATTTGTCGTTGGGCTCTTGTTCATGCTCTGCAAAGGGGTTATCCATATCCTCTTCGAAACTACCTGAAGCGTAAGCGTCATTCTCGTCCCAATCTATTGGGTCGCTATCATCGTCGTTTTCTTCAAATTGAAGAAAGTGTTGGTGTTTCAGTTTACTATAAAAATCTTGAAGAGAGATATTTAACGACTGGTCGAAAAAAAGTACAAAGCATAAGAGTCTTTCAGCGACATGAAGTTGCGAAAGAGAACTAGATAAAAAAATCTATTACATTGCCATTTTCTACCAATTCTTCTGCCGTTCCAATCAACCACGTCTTTGTTTGCATTGAAATAGCAAGGTGTTCGAGGTCGATTTTCTTTACTTTTTCGAGCGAATTTAAATATTCTTTGGTTTGTGTTTTTAGGCTTTTTAGGTCGACATATTCTCTTAGTTCGGGATAAATCAACAGCAAATGCTCTACAAACTCCACCACTAAATGCTCTGGAAGCACATATTCGTGTTTCAAAGCCACCGCCTTTTTCGGCTCCAATAGCAGCGAGTTTCGATACCCCGAGGTCTACATTTTCTGTAAATAAAACATTCTCTTGTTCAGTTGCCATACTCTTATTAGCTTGTTTTTAACACCCACATTCTTTTTAACATCACATCAAACAAAAGGCAATTCACAGTGTTTTATGTTTCAACAGCTGTTCTTTGCCACTTTGTTTTGCAGGCTTTTGCCTTTGTTTACTTGTCTATTAGGCATTTAATGACCAACGGGAAGCCCGAATGCGCAATTATTTCTTTTGCCTGTTGCATTTTTGTTTGAGCCACATCATAGCTATAAACGCCCACAAGGGCACTGCCTTTTTGGTGAATAGTCATCATCAGCTCATAGGCAACGGTTTTGTTTTTATTAAAAACATGCATCAATAAATGAACCACAAAATCCATTGTTGTAACCTCATCGTTATACATCAGGATTTTATATTTGCGTGGTTCGGATATCTTTTGGTTGACTTTATCTTTTACCTTTTCGTTTACTTTTGCCATAATAGCGTTTTTCTCTTTATTCGATCAACATGCCCAAAGCATAGAAGGCCTCACCTTTCAACCACCAACAGAGGTGACCTTTGTATTGAATACTAATCTACTGTTATTTCGTTGGGCACATGCTCGGTGTAGGTAGCACGTTTTTTGTTGCGTTGTGGGTTTGGTTTGTTACCCTCAGGCTTGTTCTTTTTCTCTCTGTTGTTATTTCTCTTTTGTTGATTGTCGAATCGTCTTGGGCGATTATCTTTTTGCAAAGAGCAACCAATAACAAACATAACGATGCTTAGTAAGCATAAAACCACCAAGCAAACTACTGATGTATTGCTAAATCCTGCACATGCTATTATTAATGAACCTGCTGCAACTAACTTTTGCAACATCTATCAACCATTTTTCCAAATTCTTTTTTTCATTGTTCTATGTTTTATCTGTTTTTTTACTATCTAACCAATATCCCTAAAAGAACATATTGGCTTATCAAATTTATTTCTCGACTATTATCTTATGAATTGTTTTTTTCATCATTTTGTCTTTTTCCGACACATCGAATAAAGGATAATAGTCGTATTGTTTTGCAAATATACATTATTTATTTTATATAATAGTAGTTCGTTTACAATAAAAACACTTTTTTTCTGCAGTTGTTTGGCATTGCTAACTTGTTTATTTTTTTAGAAAGATAGCTAACCACAAAGCAAAAAGCATCGACTTTATCCGCCAAAAGCATCGTTTTTTTAGAGGGCAATTGCATAGCTTTTTGTGCAACAATATCAATACTTTTACAACGAGGAAGAAAAGGACTTGATTTTCAGTTACAATACCACCCCTTTTCAACTGCAATTGAATTGTTTGAAAAAGCATTATATTTATTTTAAAGGAGAATTGAAAAAAGAATATAAAAAAATAAGGTTATCGATTGAATTCTTTTTACTTTTTTTTGTTATCTTTGTGCGACAAATAATCTTTTTTTACAACGATATGCAGAAGCTTTAACCTGCCTTTGCGAACGATTTGTAATGAGATTGAACCTTTAGAACTTTAAACACAATTATTAATTAATAAAAAATTACTATTATGACATTTACAGAATCAATTCAAACTTGTTTTAAAAAGTGGCGCACAGTAAAAGGAACTGCATCAAGAAGTGAATACTGGTTTTTCAATTTATTTATTGCTTTAGTTGCAATTCCATTGTTTATTCTTTTCTTTGTAACTGCAGGAAACACAGGAGATCATAGCAGTGGAACAGCAGGTTTACTAGTTCTTGGAGTATTAATCGTATTCTATATTTGCATATTACCAGCTTCTATATGTGCAACAGTACGCCGATTACACGACATTGGCAAGCCAGGTACTTACTATTTCGTGAGCTTTATCCCTTATGTTGGTAGCGCAATTCTACTTTATTTCTTAGTTCTACCAACAAAAGAAGACAGCCCTTACAGAGAAGACAAAGTGAACTTACTTGACGAATGGAACAAGGAAGCTGAACTATAATATAACAACCACCTTTTATTTACCACAAAATAAAAGGTGGTTTTGCTTTATATCACTATCGAACTGCAATAAAGAACAAATTCCAACAAATAGACTTTCAAAACAAAAGACAATGATTGGGCGAACCACTTGCTATGAGGTAGAGGTTCTGTATCTTTGTTTTTCGCTATAAACATATCAAAAAATAAGATAATGACATTCTTCGATTCTATTCAAACTTGTTTCAAAAAGTCGTTCATTACAACAGGAACAGCATCGAGAAGTGAATACTTCTACTTCGCCGCATTTGTCTATTTAATGACCAATTCATTATTGCTTCTTTTCCTATTAACTATTATTGCCAACTTAGATGCCCTTCTTGAAAAGGAAGGAATATTGCTTTTAAGTCTATTAGTCTTGTTTTCTATCAGCGTATTGCCTGCTTCTATCAGTGTAACCATACGTCGATTGCACGACATGGGCAAGTCGGGTGCTAACTTTCATTGGCTTTATCCCTTTAATAGGGCCATTTATTCTGCTCTATTACTTAGTTCAACCAACCAAAGAAGACAGTTTTTACAGAGAAGAAAGAGCCAACCTACTTGATAATTGGCACAGAGAAGCAGAACAATAACAGAATAACCACCTTTTATTTTAACGATGAACAAGAGGTGTTTTTGCATTATACAACTATCGAACTGCAATAAAACAACAAGACTGTGCGTTATTAATGAAAACGAAATAAGCTTAATTTGAGCAGCGAAAACAATTATAACAATGGCAAATAAAAAAGAATATGCAGCTAAGAACCTTGCTTGGTTAGAAGAAAAAAGCAAGGAAGAGGGTGTTAAACCACTTGCAAAAGGCATTTATTATAAGGTAATTAAAAGCGCAGAAAAAAGCGATAAGCACCCCACTCCACGCAACATTATCACCGCACATTATTCGGGTTATACCATTAATGGAAAGAAATTCGACAGCAGTAGAGGCGGTGCTCCATTGGCAATGCGTCTTAGTGACTTGATTGAAGGCTGGATAATTGCTCTTGGACACATGTCGGTTGGCGACCGATGGGAGATCTATTTGCCTGCAAACTGTGGCTATGGACGTTTCTCTCAGCCTGGTATTCCTGCCCATTCTACCCTTATTTTCGACATAGAACTATTGGGAATTATGTAGAAAGACATTGTTTCTTTCACTCAACACCCTATAAAACACATCCTATTGAGATGAAAACAAAGGAGATATAACTTAAAGATTTAAATATAACAATTATGAGAAAATTTCTTTTAATGGCACTTTTCGCCATCACAAGTAGTCTTGCTTTTGCTCAAGAGTTGGGCGTTCAGGCTGTGTATGGCACCGACTTAGATCAGTTTGGATTAGGTATTAAGGGCAGGACAATGCTCGATAAACGAGTGAGAGGAGCGGCTTCGTTCGACTATCTCTTTGCTAACGACGACCATTGGGCATGGAACATCAATGCAGATGTGCACTACTTGTTTCCACAACGCAGTAAGTTTACCCTCTATCCGCTTGCTGGTTTAACCTTTTATCATACACGTGGATACAGCAAATTGGGCCTTAACTTAGGCGGAGGAGTTGACTATTCGCTCAACAACAAAGTGAAATTGAATTTTGAACCCAAGTTCCAATTACTCGGACATTATAACCAAGTGGTTCTAAGTTTTGGTGTATTGTTTAAGATTTAACATCACGTCAAAATATAAAGACAATATCATTCGAAATCTAAAAGCAGTGCTATTGATTTATAAAAGCACTGAGTTTACCTGCTAAAAAGCATTGCTATTGCACCCCAAAAAGCAATGCTTTTTTTATACTAACCCCTGTTGCTATTGATTTTTAAAAGGGCAAAGACTTCACCTGAAAGAACACCTCACTTTTGCTCCCTTTTTTTCGCTTATATATAATAAGGTATAAACTGCAAATACGATGCATCAACATAATAAACCTAAAACTTTATACATATATTAACAATGTGAATATTCTTTATAAAAAAAGTATTTATTTATACAAAAATATAGTGGTAAAACATTGCTATGTAAAAACATAAAGATGTATCTTTGTGACGAATTTAGGCGAAATATTGAAGAACACGAACTATGCTATGGCATATTTTTTTATTCAATATTAGCAATAGGATAATACAAAAAAATCAACTTTAAGAAACTATATTTTATATATAAATTCTTTTAACCCTAAAAATAAAAACAATGAAGAAAATTATTTTCATGGCGTTTTTTTCGCATTAGTTAGCACTTTTGCAAGCGCACAAGAACTTGGCGTTCACGGTTTATTTAGAACAGATTCTGGTAACTTTGGTGTTGGTGTTCAAGGCCGTTACAACTTCACTAAAGAAATTAGAGGAGCTGCTTCTTTCAACTATTACTTCAAAAGTGACAACGTTTCTGCATGGGATATCAACGCAAATGCACAATATCTATTCCCATTAAAGAAAGGTTTCACTATTTATCCATTTGCAGGTTTAAGCTACCTTCACTCTTCATACAGCTATGATTTAGAGTTATATTGGAGTTAAGAGCAGTGGTGCTGGCAAGGTAGGTCTTAACCTTGGTGGTGGTCTTGACTATCAATTAAACGACAAAGTTAAGCTTAATGTTGAACCAAGATTCCAACTTGTAAGCGGTTTCAACGAACTAGTTCTTAACGTAGGTGTTGTTTATGACCTATAATTAAGTAGACTACATACAATAAGTAGATATAAAAAAATCCTTAGAACAACATGAGTTCTAAGGATTTTTCTTTTTATATTACATCTTGATTTATATCTTTAATATTCGCCTAACATCATCGTTTATCTTTTGATAAATATCGCTTTGCATAAAGCCCGTATGCCTTTTTAAAAGCAATTGCACATCTTCTACACTGTGTTTGTAGCCCGATAGTTCGTTATTATATTGCACATCGTGCACAGCTCGACGCATAATCTCTCGTTCTCGCTCTGTTCTTAGTTTGGCACACACCTGCTTTTAGCAATGGCAACACGATATTATCTAAAAGGAAATGACCTTGTATATATAAATAGGTGTTATGGCTTTGCACTCCAATTTGTCGCAGTTCTTGTTTCAACTCCTCATATTCTTTTAACGCATAGGGCAGATGTCGTTGCAAACGTTCTACCTTTTTATTCACTCTAAGCTCTAATTGTTCGAGGCTCTTCGACACGTTTCGCAAGTCGATAGAACCCAAATCAATGATAGAAAGCAGGTCGCTCATCGAAAAAGTCTTTATACTTTAGCTTTCTATAATGCCATATATTCCAAACAAACAGAGGATAAATAATTTTTGAATAGCTTTCTAAAAATTGCTCGAATTGAAACGAATTTCGGTCGTTTAGGGTAGCCATTACGCACAAACGATGCAACGATGGGGCATAACATTGTAGGTTTTCGATGGCATAAGCATAGGGTGTGCAACACAAAAGCATTGTTTATCACTGTTTTAGACGTTGGAGTTGCACCTTGAAGAAGATAGTCGTAGTCGGCATCTACACAGGCAATCATGTGCTCACCCATATTCTCTTGCAACAAATTAGCCAACACTCGCTTCTTACCTTTGGTTAAATTCTGATGCGAAGGCAACATCACTTCAAAATAACGCTTATCGTTTTCATAAGCATCAAGAATGTTTCTCCAAAACGAAACATCATCATAACTCTCTACATAAGCCACAATTCGTTGCCTATGCATTTTGCCTTTCAAAGCATTTAGCGCATTGAAATAGTTGCTATTGACATTATTTAAAAGGGTTCTTGCCATGCTTCGAAGAGTTATTTCACGATGTCGTTCACCTCAGTTACACAATCAATCCAACCATTCATGATAACTGCTGGTGAGTGAGTGGTGAGGATAATCTGCACATTGGGATTGAGTTGCAAAATGAGTTGAATGAGTTGTTGCTGCCAATCTACATGTAAGCTGGCCTCAGGTTCGTCCATTAAAAGCACAAAAGGCTCATTATTCTCTACCAAAACAGTGAGTAAAATAATCAAAAATCTGCTTTTTCTCCACTCGACAAACAATGCACATCTAACTGACGATTACCCATCTTAAAGAGTACTTCATTTGCCGTTCTGATGATGGTTTTGCCTGTGTCTGCAAACAAGTTGTCGATGATGTTTTGGAAAAAGTGTTTTGGGTTGTGCCAGCTGTTGCGCCTCTTCTGTGGCTGTTGCAGAACCACTTTGCAACACTTCTATCATCTTATTGCCTATGTTTACCTGATAGTTGAGATATTGCCTTTGTAGCTCATAGAGTTGTTTATCAAGTTCACTCACCCACAATCCTGTGTTACGCAATAGCTCATCTGCATGAGGAAGGGGTTTATCGAACGACCTTATCACTCCAAAAACGAATGTTATTTGCATCGTTTGGAACGACCTTTAGGCTTACACCTTGGTGCTGTAGAGAACCTGTTTTATTGAAGTTTGAAATGCACTTAATAAGCTTGTTTAGAATGGTTGTTTTGCCAACACCATTTATTCCACTTAATATATTCACACGTTCATTAAGGTTCCACACAATATGTTTATTATTGTCCCACAACGAATCGATTTCTATTTGAGTGATATAGTTTACTGGTGTCATAATTGTTTTATGTTTAGAAGGTTAAAAACTATATAGCTGTCGTGTTACAAATATAACAAGAAATAAATAAAGAATGCCTTTTTGTGGCATTCTTTTTCTATCGAATTACATTTTATTGAGGGATTTCTGCTTTCTAAAAAAAGTCTCATCGTCTGCCAATTACAGCACAAGCGATTAGCGAGTGAGCGAGAACTTCATGCTCAAACCAAAGTCTTGCGTTGTAGTTGGATAGCTATTGTTCGACAAGAGTGGAACATTGGTTTGACGATCGTAGTAGAAACTCATCGTAATGAGGCGTGAGAAGGTGTAATCTGCCATGAAACTAAGTTTGAAAGCGGTGTTACCCATGCTCGCATTACTTGTCTTTGACATGATATCTCTACTGATTGCGGCTTGCTTCCGATAGCTAACATCTAATCGAAGATTGAGGTTATTGTTTACGCCCGATGTGGTTTTAGAACCCGAACTATTTGCATTAGCAGTGTTTTTTTGCTCTTCGATTTTGTTCTTTTTTTCGTGTGGGTGCGCCCCAGCCAAAGGGCTTAAAATCATTGATACGATAACCCATTCCCAATACCCAGTCGTTGCTTGTTGCCTCGTTAATCTGTACACTTGTGGTGCTTAAGCTAAGCACTCGGGTCGTACGATACTCTAAACGAGTGGTTAAGTTGTTGTTAAATGTAACATCAACTCCTAACAATGGCGAGAACGACTCATTGATACTCACCATCGATACGTTATATCTACTACTTGGAATAGGCGCATTTGTGGTGGCATCTGTAATGAAACCAAGTCCATTCATGTACTCTTGATAAGTGCTAAACGAGCTGTATGAGCCTATAGCAAACAAGCTCTTATAGCTGTGATTGATGTTAACACTCTTGAAAACATCTCTAAACCAAGGCAATTGAGATAAGCCACTGTAACGCAATGTCCAGTTGGGTAGCAACTGAGAAAGCGTTGGGAAGATCTTTAAAGAGCCTCTTCCGCTACTTGTATAGCTTGAAAGAAAGGCTGGAATAAGCACATCTGCGCTGTATTTGTTTACACTTCCGTTGGTAGGATTAAAGGCTTGACCTGCATATATCGTTCCTGTTGGATAGATACTACCTACATATTGCGCCTCTACTCTATCACGGAAGGCATCTAACGAGTTGCAGAATCGGTCGAAAGAAGCACTATAATAGCCGTTTGAAGCATTTCCACTGCCATCGAATGCCGACTTAATAGCGAGCGTTGTCATGGTGAATGAGCCGCTTTCTGTTGTGGGTCTGCCTGCATACATATATTGAATGCTCTTCGTTTTGTTGGTCAATCGAGTTGCATGCAAATCTATCTTTAAATTCTTTATAGGCTCTAATGTGGCTCTAATTTGTAGGTCTTCGGTGCTATTAGTGGTGGCAGGCGTTGCTATGGAGTCGTTCACTACCAACCAATTGTTGCGCAATGCCTTATCAATATATGAGTCGTCGATGGTTCCAAAGGCGAAATCAAGACCTGGAGACATCACTCCTATATTGCGAGTTTGACCAAATGCGGCTCCAATGGTTGGACGGAAGCCTGGCAATGCCATTCCATATTGACTGCGATAGCTTATTCCGACGTTGCGAACCATCATCAACAAACGAGCTAAACTTTGTGTTGTTTTTATACCAACCCTTATTGTCTAAAGGCTCTTTAGGGGTGATGGTGATCTTTAACTTCTGTGCACTATCTACCTTATTGGTGATCTTTAAGCCATTAGAGCCAATCTTTCTATATTTCAACTTAAATAGCTTTCCATTCTCAGTGCGTGCTACTACCATCAAACGTTTGGTGTTTTTGCTGTGCATCACCTGTATGGTTGTGTCGGGAAGCAATGTTATTTCTTGCTCAAAACTACGTTGATTCTTAGGAAGATTGCGCTTTTTGTTCCTCTATCTTCGCATCTTTTTTTATCTTTAACTAGCTTCTTATCGTCGACCTTCTTCTTTCGTTCTACAGGGCGATTCGCCATCTTATTGAATCTATCATTTGCCTTTTTCAAGAATGGAATGTTGTTATATAGACGCTCCATGTTAAAGGTTCCATTGATATTTAGCACCCTTGTGTTGACAATTGTGTTACCAAGAAAAGCCCCATTTGTGGTCTCACTGCCCCTAGTCCAATTGTAAGTGGCATTGTAAGTGATATCACTATTCACCCAATTGAATGCAGGTATGAGCTGAAGAGGAAGCTGATAAGACAGAGTAAACGACTGATTGTAACTTAAAGGCTTTCCAAATTTCTTGATACTTGTCCACACTGAGTCCTTCCAAGCATGATAACGATCGGGATAAAGGTCCTTATTCACAGGTGTGTAGGGTTCTTCTATCTCCGAGTTAGTGGCACTTTGGAAGTTCATATGAATGTTTTGGGTAAGATCCCAGCGCACTGCAAAGTCTCTATTCCATAGGAATTGGCGGTTAAAAGTGAGCGGAAGGCCTGTAGTTGATAGGGTTTCCATGTCTCTTTCCTGCAGTTCATAATAGTTTCTAACCATCTCTGAGCCGAAAGAAACGCTTTGTGGCAACCAATTAAGGCCAAATCTACGGAGCAAGTCGAGCCATTTTGAACGATTCTTCATATTCTTGAATGGTTCAAAAGGCGTATAAACGGGAGTCCAATTATAGTTCATTGCGCCTCGCCAGTTATCTTCTTTCTCGTAAACAGTGGTGTGGCCTGTTGTATACCGATGTGAATGACTATACGAAAAGGTGAAGTTTGCAGGGTCATAAGGCATTGGATGTCTCTTATTTTGAATGCCCACACGCACATTAGACAATGAGAAATTGGTGTTAACTGTCTTCGTTACAGCTATACTTTCAATCGAATCACGCTCTACTTTATTCTTAGTAGATTCTAAACTCTCACTTTAATAGGAGGTCAGTGTCGAGCGGATTGTACTTAGGACGGGTCTCTTCATGGGTAACTGAGTAGTAAAGAGGAGCCGATACCTTTGCTTTTTCAGGGAAGAACTTACCTAACTCAACGCTAGTTGTAATGCTATAGTTCTTGTAATTGTCCTTTGCTCGCTGGTTAACTCCCTCTTCTAAGCCACCAAATCCTTCAGAAACGTAACGACCTTGCATATTCACTGTTCCCAAATCAGATAGCTGTAGGTTCAAATTTCCTTGCGCAGCCCAACCTCCATTGTTGTTATAATCACGCAAACGAAGCTCATTTACCCACACTTCTCCACTCTTAACGGCTCCCGCTTTGTTGCGAACTCCGATAATAAGGGTCTTCACTTCGCCTAAAGAAGGATTACCCATAATAGTGAGTTTGTTGTTAGGTCTATCGCTATCGTATGTTGAATAGGCTTGATTATACGACGCTCTGCCCTCTGATTTGGCGATATTGCGCTCTTTTTTCAAGTTCGTTAAAGCAGATAACGATATATCTAACATGTTTTCTTCAGGCCAAACGATACGTGAATCGTTGGTTGAATTACTGCTGTATTTGCCCTTTGGAGTTAGTTTCAAAGGTATTTCGTATTCATAGTAGTTGCTTTTATAATCGCTTCCTAAGCGTACAAACAATGCAAGTTGATTGTCTTCGAGCGAAGTTACATTGTTTTTCGAAAGCATTAGCATGTGCAAATAGCTGCAAACGCTTATATTGTCGAATGTCTACAAACACGTTCTTATAAACCGCTTTCGATTCATTTGGACTCAAATTGTTCACCACAATATCCAAAAGCTTGCTCGTTATTCTCTACCAATTGTGGCTGAGTTGGGTCGTTTCCACGGCGTATTCCAGGTGGAAGGATATAGTTTACAGGCTCTTTATCGTTGTTTTCTTCAATACTAACAGCACTTACATTCATTCTACCAGAGCCCGCAACGTTATCCAAGTTCTGCTCATATACACGCCAATCTCCACGCACAAGGTTGAGATTTCCCATGCGAATAACGATAGGTTTCTTGAAATTGGTGAGGAACATACGCATAAATCGAATACTTGTGAAATCGTTTATTGCGCCAACTCGACGTTCAAACTCACGCACTGGAATACGGAATTGATACCAAGTAACATGCTCTTCTTGTCCATTTTGGAGCTTTGGCGATGCTTCTCGCTTGTCTACGATGAAGTTTCGACCCACAATCATATCCGAAGGACGCAAAGATATGCGGTATTGGTAATACTTTTCATACTCATTCAAGGTGTAGTCTTGATTGATATCCTCAACATCTGGAGTTGTTTTGTATGAAGTATCATAGCTTTCATTGCGTGAATCAGAGTCAGGAGAGTTTCCTTGTGGGTTGTTAATTCGCTTATATCGGTGTAGGATTGGAGCCTGAATACGGTCAAAGTCCGATCCTCTAAAATAGTGATAGTTATCGTTTGCGGGGTCATTTTGTATCGAATCGTACACCTCTGGTGTGACAATAGAACGCACCCCATTAAGGAATGATTGGTAAGAAGAGAACGATTGCTCCTCTTTATCAGTCAAACCATTGTATCCAACGTCTTGAAGTGCTCTCGAACCACTGCTTGTTGCGAATGCATAAGTTGTGGTTGCTTGGTTCGGAATCTTTCCCCATTGAGTTGTAGTAAAGCTATTTGAGCCATCAACAGGCATACCACTTTCATAGAATTTCTTACCATCTCGTAAGATATCTTCGCTTATCTCACCGAGGTTGATATAGAAGTCGCCCCCATAATCTGATGCGTTTGCCTGCTTATTGCTATACAAGAAAGGATCAAGCATCCAAAATTCAACATACTCAATGTTTGCAGTTTCAAAGTCACTGGTATCCAATCGACGCATCATACCAGCCCAACGGCGTTCAGGGTTGCTTTTAGAGTTCCGTCGCTATTAAGGTCGGCAGTAAAGTTATAAGGACCACGTTCGTTGGGATAATAAGCAATGTTTAGAATCGGTAAGGTAGACAAAGAGCCGCTATAACTATTCTGATTGCGATTAGGGAACAATTCTCTTGCATACACCTCACGCACATAGTGGTTTGAAAGCTGATTCAAGTCGCCTTTAATATGTGCAGGAGTTAGCGAACTACTACGACGAGTAAAGAGCGGATCGATGTTATACCATGCCATTAAAGAACGGTTATAACCACTTGCAAGAGTTGTTCTATCCGCCTGTTCAGGTAGAGTTGAGGGCACAGAAGATATGACCCAAGACGATGGAGAGCTAATATCTATGGTGCTTTTAGTATTTTCAAAGTCATCAAGATACGAGGCATTGTCTTGCGTGTTGTGGCTTTGTCCTGCTATTAACTGGGCAAATTCGCCTTTAAAAGAGATATAAGAAGGTTGTGTAAGATGTACAAATGGCAACTTATCGAGCATATTTGTAAGCCATTGACTTTCCTTTTTCCAAGTGATATTCACGCCCCATAAAGTGTTGTTTAAAGGCTCTGAGCCCATATTCACTTTGGTTGTGAGTGCTTGTTCCGATAGATGTTGCAGCGTTCCGCTTAGTTGAAAGTCTTTAGAGAAATTGTATTCCCAATTCAAACCAAACATAGTTTTGCGCTGTTGAGCAAAGTCTGTGTTGCTTTCTAACGACACATTCACCGCTGTCCCCGCATCTAATATACTCTGATTCAATATCGTTACCTCTCCAGAATTATAGTCAACGCTATAATCAGTGCCTTCTCTTAGGGTAATACCGCCTGCAGTTACCACCACAGAACCTTGTGGAACGTTGAATGCTCCCAAGCTAATTACGTTAGCATTGGTGCCTCGATATTGTCCCATAAGCATAAACTTATCTTTCTCGGCTATTTGTTTTGCCACCGTTTTTGTAGAGTCATACAACTCAGTAAAGGCGTATTTCTGAGCCTTTGCTGCACTAACTCCCTTTGCAACAAGATACTTATACAAATAATCTCCAAAGGGTTCGGCAACGGGGAAGAACACTCTTCCGTTGTTAACAGTGAATCCTTCTACAAAATCGAAGTAGCCATTGGGGTGTGGACGATTGTTATTATCCAAGCGATCTGCACCTAACAAGCGAATAAGAGGAGTACTTTTCACCTGCTGTTCAGGGATATATGTAAGATAAACACCAGTGGTATCGCTTTGATACTTCACGTCTAATTTAAACTTATCACGTTCGATGCTCGATGCAATTGCATAGACGTTTTTCATCATCAAACGCCAGTTTCCTTGCGAAGGGTTATTGTCTGTGTTTTTCAAAGACTTCACAAACAAAGCCTTACTCGTATCTGTTGTAACGTCACTTGCGAACTCTCCCACCTGATAAGTAACGCCTCCGTAGGTATATTCGTATGCAACTGCCAACACTTGGTCGGTAGTTAGATTGGTTTTCAATGAGATATAGCCCAGAGCAGTATTGACTTCATACTCGCTCGAGTTCAATAATCGTGCGCTTTCGAGCTTTTCATAGTCGTTACCTGCAATGAAGTTAGGAATACCTTCTAACACAGTTGTGGTTTGATTGATGTCTCTTGCTGCTGCATAAGTAGACACCATGGCTCCATATTCGGTGTTAGCGTTGTTCGAAGGCACCGCCATTGCAGTGGTGGTCCATATACTATTGCTCACACTTTGGTTCTCTCCAAGATCGGTAAGGGCAATAATATCACGGGTGTTGTTGGTGTTTCCTTGTCTGTTTGTTACCCAAACCTCTACTCTATTGATTTTTATTCCAGTTAAAAGGTTAGGCAACGAGCGCATACCCTCATCGTACTTGTCGTGGAAATACTTTGAAAGGAAGAAGTGTTTGTTCTCTTCATAGTTGGCAGCGTCTATCTCAAAGGGAGTTAATTGCACTCCTCCTCTCGATGAAACACTCTTAGTTGTCGACTTCTTTTTGCGACGCAACCATCTGAAGTTTAAGCTTTCCGAATTGCATGTCGGTACGAATACCAAACAATGAGCTGGCTCCTTTAATCAAAGAAGAATTGGCTGGGAACGACACATTACCTGCTTCTACCAACTTAATGATTTCATCTTCCTTACCATCATACTTGAGTTTGAGGTTTTGAGCATCGAAATCAAAGGTCGCATCGGTATTGTAATTGAGGTTAAGATTGACTTTATCACCCACCTTACCATTGACATTTAGATTGATTTTCTCTTCAAAATCGAACTTAGTTGTTTTTCTATTACGAATGGGAAGAGATGGGTTTTCGATGTTTTTAAAGGTTGCTCCAAACTTCACTTCAGTAGAACCTTGAGTCTTTATCACCACTCCTCCAGGACCAAAGATCTTCTCTGCGGGTCCAAGATCAAAAGTGCATGTTGGTAAAATCGAACTTTTCCTTACCCTTTTGTTGGTAAATTTCGTCGTTTTTCTTACGGAAAAAGTCCGCCATTACCTTCTTTTCGCTCCATTTCATATATTCGTCACCGCTCATCATGATAGGAGCTGTGATATAAGATCCACCCATCTTAGAACCAATGACATAGCGATCGATTGTGTCGTTGTATGTAATAGTGGGCTTGACGTTGGCAGGTGCGTTCAAGTCCATAGCGTTTTTAGATAAGTCTTGTTCGCTTAATGGAGTTGTTTTCTGTATTTTCCAACGAGAATGAAGTAGAGAATCGGGTATGGTATCATCGTTTGCAATAATGGGTTGCGCCTTTATTGCATTGGGTTTCGACTGCTTTGGTGTACTTGTTTCAGTCTTTTTCTGTGGTTTTTGTGTGCGAGGTCGTTGAGCTAAAGGCATAGATACAGCATAAGCAGCTATACTCAAAACGAGCATAGCCACAACTGTTATCGAAGAATACCTTAGTTTTCTCATTTAATTTGTTTAAGAGCTAGCTTAACAACTTGCTCTACTGGCAATGTAGGTTCGTTCTTTAATATCTCTGAAACCACTTTAGCTGAGGGCGCAGGAGAGAATCCTAACATCGTTAAAGCACCCACTGCTTCGTCTTTCACGGCCGAATCTATAGTTGTATTCGAGTCGTTTCCGACCTTAAACTCGGTAGCAATACCACTCGATAGTATCTTATCTTTCAAGTCAACAATAATGCGTTGGGCTGTTTTTAAGCCAATTCCCTTCACGCTTTTCAACATTCTTTCGTCGCCACTGGCTATCACATTGCATAATTCGGCAGGTGAGATAGACGACAAAATCATACGAGCAGTGTTGGCACCAACGCCCGAAACGGTGATAAGAAGACGATAAAGCTCTCGTTCTTGCTTTGTAGCAAAGCCATAAAGGGTGTAAGAATCATCTCTACCTCCTGTAACTAAAGCTTCGTGAACATAAAGTTTCACCTCCTCTTTACCTTGTATTGCGCTATATGTTGTTAACGAAATATTTAAAGCATAGCCCACACCTGCGGTCTCAATAACGGCTAAAGCGGGTGTGATTTCTGCTAAATCTCCTTTGATATATTCAATCATAAAACTCAGAAAAAAATGTATATACACTATCTATAACGTGCTTTTTTTCGGGCTTTATTGCATATAAATATGGTGTAAAAACGAAGTTTTATACCTTCTTTTTACAATTTTTCTTTCCCGATAAGAAATTTTTGTAATTATAGAAATATTAACAAGAGAATAGCTTTTAATTGTTAATATATTTCAAAAATAAAAAGCATTGCTTTTTACTTGTAAAAGGAATGCTTTTAATAACAAAAAGCATCACTATTGGGGTGCAATAGCAATGCTTTTACAAGGCAACTCGATAATGTGCCTAAAATAAAGGGATTGAGAATGATTTTTATAACATCTGCTGTTCGATACTTTCTTCGTGCACAGCTTCGAATATTTTGGTAACAAATTCGTCGTTAAGTCCCTATTGCTTTGCCCTGAGCACATCTGCTATCGAGCAGTTCTTTTGTATCTAAGTGTCTGCAAAACAGTCATCTTCTTCTCTTTCTTATACTTACCAATCTGTCTCGAAATGCCCATTCGCTCTGCCAACAAGTGCAACAATTGCTTGTCTAACTCGTCTATTTGGGTGCGCAACAAATGAATATCTTCGGTGATGTCGCAATTATTTCGCAACACCAAACCATTGATAATGTCTTGCAATTGACAAGGGGTCACTTGCTGAGCAGCATCACTCCACGCCTCAGTTGGGTTGCAATGGCTTTCAATCATCAATCCATCGAAACCTAAATCGAGTGCTTGTTGCGAAAGAGGAGCTATGAGATTGCGCTTGCCACCAATGTGACTTGGGTCGCAAATAATGGGCAATTGGGGTATTCTTCTACGCAACTCGATGGGAATTTGCCACATAGGTAGGTTGCGATAGGTTTGACTTTGATAGCTCGAAAAACCTCTATGAACAGCCGCTAAGTGCTTTATTCCTGCACGATTGAAACGCTCTAAGGCTCCAATCCACAACTCTATGTCGGGATTTATGGGGTTTTTTACCAACAAACAAATGTCTTTATTGCCTTCGAGTGCATCGGCTATGGCTTGCACTGCAAATGGGTTCGTAGTGGTTCTTGCACCTATCCACAATATATCTACCTCGTACTTTCAAAGCCTGTTCCACATGTTCTGGGGTGGCAACTTCTACTGCTGTGAGCATACCTGTTTGCCTTTTAGCCTCTAATATCCAAGGAAGTGCTTTGCAACCATTGCCCTCAAAGCCTCCAGGTTTGGTGCGGGGTTTCCATACTCCTGCACGAAACACACGGCAACCCATTTGCTTTAGCTCGTGAGCAGTGTGCAAAACTTGTTCTAAAGTCTCTGCACTGCATGGCCCTGCAATAAGAGTTGGAAGCTCTGTTTCGCTTAAAAAAGGTAATGGAAGTATATCTAATTCGGTGTTTTTACTCATTCTTCTATGTAAATCTGTCTTTCTTTTGCAAAAGTATTACTTTTCAATTATCTATCCAAACGAATGAATGCTTTTTTAAAAGCAATGCTATTGCAAGAAAAAAACGAAAAAAGGTGAACTTGAAAGAGTTCAAATTCACCCTAAAATACTTTGTGCTACCAGTGTACCTTGTTTGATTCTGTCGGCTATTCCGATGCCATCTCGAAGGTTTCCTGCCACAATTAAGCCTTTATATCGTTGTTCAACGGCTTGCACAGCCTTTATTCTTTCTTCTGTATTCGCCCAATATTGAGGTATAGCTCGTTGATGTCTCGAAATCTTTATCGCCTCTATTTCTACATCGTTGGGCACTTTTAGCATACGATGCAAAGCGTCTTTCACAAGCGAAACAATCTCTTCATCACTCTTATTCACCATGTCTTGATCTTTCATTCCACCCAAGAAAAACGACAAAGTGGTGCAATCTTGGGGCGCACGGTTATCGAAACATGCCGAAGTGAACAACACTCCGAGTAGCTTTTGTTGCTCTATTGTGGGCACTAAGCCTCCAAATGCGTTCAAAGTGTGGTTGTTTACGTACTTAATTCCAACACCTACCTGAACCACTGGGGCATAAGTTAAGTTGCTAAGTGCCTGCTTCTCTGTCTCTGTTACAAAGGGAAGGACTTGCGGAAGGGCGTAAGCTCCACAGGTTGTAATGACCTTATTGGCTCTAACCACACATTCATTGCCTTGCGAATTGGTATAAGTCACTGAATAAGAGCCATCTTCTTGGGGCGAAACACTAAGATTATTGGCTCCAAGAACGATATTTTTTTCATCAATATTCTTGGCTAAAGCCTTGATAATTTGCTCCATTCCGTGGTTAGGAGAGAACACATCTTTAGTGGCAAGACGCTCTCTTTCGGTCTTTTTTTCTCTTTGGCTTTCTTGATCGCTCCACGTATAAAACTGCCATAGTTTTGCTCTAATTGATAGAGTTTTGGCAAGGCATAGCGAGTGATTAGCTTTGTGGGATCGCCTGCATAGATGCCTGCAATAAATGGATCTACAGCGTAGTTGTAATACGAATTGCCTAATCTTCGCTTCACCATGTCGGCTACAGACTCATTAGGATCAGTGCCTTTTGCTCTGAAAGGTTCGCCTAAGATGCGCAACTTGTCGTAAGTTGTAAACAAAGGCGTTGTTATTGCAGTTGAAAGAGAGGTGGGAAGGGCTGTAAAGCTATCTTTTTTCCAAACCAATCGACGTTTAGCCGAACTGCGAGCAATATCCACTTGGCAATCGGCTGCAATGCTATTGAACAGCTCTACCGCCTCTGGAGAAGACAAAACACCTGTGTTTGGTCCGCTTTCGAACAAGTAACCATCAACGTGAAAGGTGTGAATTTGACCGCCAAAACGCTCTTCTTTCTCAAGTACTTCAACGTCTTTTCCCCCTTTCTTTCAACCAATAAGCAGTGGTTAAGCCTGTTATTCCAGCCCCAATCACAACAATATCTTTCGTATATTCTTTTCGTTCTGTATTCATTTAAATAGGCTTTGAATATTGTTTATTGTTGTTTTTCATCAACGGATCGAGCAAAGCTACAACGTTTCTAACGAATGGTGAGCCACTTGTTGTCATGCTTATACCCTGCTCTGTCATGGTTATTAAGCCATCGTTCGCCATCTCTTGCAAATTTGGCTACATCGTAGTTGAGATTGGTTTGTATGCTTTCTACCGATAAATTCAATTCTTTTGAAAGCTTGTTCCACTCTATCTCGTTGTTACACATCATGGCTTTCAATCACTTCTCGCACCACTTGTTCTTGCGAAGAGAGGATATATCCTCGCTCAATATCTAATTTGTTGTCGTTCAATATCGAATCGATATACTTTGTAATGTTGCGTCCATTTTGTGCATAAGCATTGCCAAGCTGACTGATTCCCGTTACTCCAAAGGCGTAAACCTGCCCTGTTGTGCGCAAAGTGCAATAACCTTGAAAGTTACGATGTAGCTGTTTAGAATCTAAAGCCACGCTTAGTTCGTCGTTAGGCTTTACAAAATGGTCCATACCAATACTTCTATAACCTGCCGAATGTAATACGTTAATGGCACGAGTCATCATCTCTTGCTTTACATCTGCAGTGGGTAAGCCAAGCTTTTCGAGTATCAATTGACGCTTATGTACCCATGGAACGTGCCCATAACTAAAGGTTACGAGGCGGTCGGGCTGCATTTCTACTGCCTTTTGTATTGTTTTTTCGAAGCTTTCAGGGGTTTGTAAGGGCAAACCAAACAAGAAATCCATATTGATTGTGGCTTGATGTGCTCTTAAAATAGAAAGTATTTCGGGTACAGGAAGAAGCGAAGGAAGTCGATTTACGGCTTTTAATACATCGTTATTGAAGTCTTGTATGCCCAAACTATAACGTGTAAAGCCACATTCGCACAATGCATTCCAATCGCTTTCAGTGAGATATCCTGGGGTGACATTCAATGGCTATCTCGGGCTTTTCGATAGTGGGCATCAGCGATAACATGTGCTCATTCAACTCTTTAACATAGTGAATGGGCAATGAAGTGGGGCTTCCTCCACCATAATGAATCTGAGATATGCGTCTATTGGCTTTGTCGATGTGAGCCGCAACGATATCTATTTCACGATGTAAAGCCTCAACATACTTATCTACTTGCTGTTCTTTGGCCATCGCATACGAGTTACATCCACAATAATGGCATAGATGATTGCAATAAGGAATGTGCAAATAAAAAGACACATGGTTTCTACTTGCATCGTTAGAAGCATCTACTGCCGATAGATACTCGGTGTCATTGAGTTCTTTAAAGTAGTTAGCTGGCGGATAACTCGTATATCTTGGTACGGGAATATTATATTTATTAATTACTTGTTCGTTCATTGTTGGTCTCCTTTTGTTTGAAAACTGAAAGAATATAAACAAGAGATGTTAACGCAATAACAATCTCTATAGCAAAGAAAAGACGGTAACCATAGTGCTGAGCAATGGCTCCTGAGACTACAGCCATCATCATTCCGCTAAGGTGTGTGATAACTGTTTGAATGGTAAAGTCGGTTCCTTCTCTGCCAGGTCGCACCCTTTCCATCGACGAAACATACACCACTATGGTGCACATGCCGTAAGTTGCCCACAAAAGAGCAACGCCAATGCAAACCCGAAGCGTTGTGATAGCGTCGGAAAGCATTAAGAAAAAGTAGAGAGTGGTGATGAGAATGACGCTTGCAAAGGCGATTCTAGCTTTGAATACGCCATATTTTCGCACGAAAAAGCCTGCTCCCCACGATGCAAAAAGGCTACTCCAGTTCCTAATATGCCACTAATCAAGCCTATTTCCTTCATGTTATAACCATGATCTACAAGGAATGAGCGCAAAAGAGATAAGGTTCCGAAGATTCCTGCATAGTATATTACAAGGAAAACGATTTGCTTCCAAATGCCTTTCTGAGTGAAAAACCAAATGAAATCGGCTTTCTTTGCCTTTGTTTCTTTGGGCTTTTCATTGATAGTAAGATGCTTATTGAACAGCAAGGGTAATAAGGCAATGAGCACAAAGATGGCTAAAAAGGGTAAAACTGTTTGCCAACCATAACGATGTAGCGCCATTAATAGCACTCCACCACCTAACAATGCGCCTCCAAAACTACCCATAGATTGCATGCTATTCACCATACTTTTATCGCTTTTTCTTAAATGTTAGCACTGCTAAAAGCATCGGTAGCGACGTCTTGAGTGCCTGATGTAACCAATGAAAGAACCACTAAAAAAAGATGATAAAAATAAATGTCGGTTGAAACGTGTAAGAATCCTATTGCAAGCAAAAGAGCTGCATATACCAATTCAGAAACAATGATGGTACGCTTTATAATCGTTTACTGTTACACAGCGTCTGTCGACCATTGGAGCCCAAAGAAACTTGATAATCCAAGGCAATTTCACTAATTGCAAGAGCCCAATAGTGGTTAATGAGAAGTTATTCTCACGCATTAATACTTGCAAAGCCGTTGAAAGAAAGCTCGAAGGAACGGCTTGTGCGATGTACAAACAAAAGAAAGTACAAAGCGTAAAGACGCTCCCTTTATGTCGATTGATATGTTCGGGTTGGATTGAATTCATCTATTCATTAGAATTTAACAAGCAAAGAAGTCCCGAAATAAGCTGGCTTTCCAACCTGAGCGTAGTCTGCAGACGACTTAAAACAATAGGTATTGTAATGCGTATCGGTGATGTTTTTACCCCAACACTCCCATGTAAAGATTCCACTTGTTATACTTATCTTAGCGTTGAGCAATGCATAAAAGTTCTGAGCAACCTCATTATCCTCTGCCCAATATATCTTTCCGAGTCCTGTTAAGCCTGCAGTTAACAGGATTTTGTCGATAAATGAGGCGCAAGAAGGATATAAAGCATAACTTGCCGAGCATGATAATGTGTTGCGAGGAACCATTGGAAGCATATTACCTGAATAGTTTAATTTTGCCGATTTTTGATATTCTATGAACTTTGCATAGGTATATCCATACGAAAGAGCAATGCTTAAGTTCTTCAAAGGTGAGCTATTCAAAGCCAATTCAAATCCTTTACTGCTCGAATGGCCTGCATTATGAATAACATTTCCAACGCCTGGAACAGTTTGATTCACTTGTTGTTGACGCCAATCGATATAATATAGCGCTGCTTCTGCATAGAGCTTATCTTTCAATAGATGCACCTTTCCGCCTAATTCGTAATTCCAATTGTATTCAGGACCAAAGCTTGTTTCTTCTTCTTTTTGGAAAGTTTGATTGAAACCACCAGCCTTATAGCCTCGAGTTACAGAGAAATAGTATGAATTATTATTGCGTTCGTCTTGATATTGCAAGGCAAATTTAGGCGTTATCTGATTGAAGTGCAATGAACTATTAACGTTCTTCACCTCTGTGCGTGCCCCATCTGTACTCAATTGATAGGTCTCTCTCAAGTATTTAAGGGTCGAATTTTCATAATCCCAACGCAATCCTGCAATGAAACTAAAGCCTGAAAACAACTTAATGGTTGATTGATGGTAGATTGCAAGTGCATTAACTGGAATGCGATAGTGCGTTGGAAAGGCATTATCTTTGGTGATATATTGCGTTTCTACCGTATTATTGATGTGCTGTGTCATTGCAAAAGCCCCCCAAAGCCATTGATATCGTGAGCTATTATTCGACTTTAAGATGAATTCTTGGCTCAACATTGTTTGCTTTAGTCGGTTTTTTACAAAGTAAGTATCGTTTGCTGTAAAGTCTTGGTCAATGCCTTGACGATCTCGTATATATTGAAATGCGGTCTGACTACTAAAACTTATTTTCTCACCTGCATAACTAATGTTGAGTCCCAGAGGTTGAAAGTAGACGACGATAGCTGCTATATCGGTTGTAATTAACAGGTTCTGTTTCACCAGTTAGGCGGTTGTATTTACCATAAGGATATCCTCCTTGATTCGAATAGTCGAGCATTGAGTTGACACGAAGAAACCACTTGTTATCCAATAGCCACACCAAAGCAACACGACCATAAGCGTCTTTCAATTGATCGACATATCGATTGGTGAACATATTGCGATAAAATCCATCGTTATAGTGATATCCTCCTGCCACAGAATAGCCCATTTTAGAGCCTAACTTGTTGTAGTGTGAGAATTGAAATAAGGCATCATTGTGACTACCATAACCCAATTTAAAATTGCGTTCCTTGATATGTTAGGGGCGAAACAGTAGTTACGTTGATAATACCTCCAATGGCATTGCGACCATAAAGGGTACCTTGTGGACCACGAAACACCGTTACTGAGGCGATATTCGACATGTCTACATCGAATGAAGAGTTCTCAAAATGAGGTATTCCATCAACATAAAAGCCTACAGCAGAGCCCTTTGTCTTCGCTCCAACACCACGAATATAAACAGGAGTGTTTTGCTTTGAGCCATATTCGGGCATGTAAAAAGTTAGGCACTACGGCTGTTAATTCAGTGATACTTTGTAGCTCGTGGCGATTAACAAAACCACTATCTACGATTGAAACAGAATTAGTTGCAAGATTTTCTTTAGTCTTTTTAAATTCAACAACAGTAACTTCACTAAGTCCTACTGTCTTAAAAACAGTTGAATCCGCATCATTGGGCACAGCTGTTCCTAAGAAACTTGTTAATAATAAAATGGAGTTCAGCATATAATTGTATTCTATTTCGTATAATATGGGCACAAAGTTACGAAAATATCACACTTTATAAAAATCCTATTTTATGAGGATATTACTGATAACAAGTGATTTAAATGAAAAAAATAAATGTTATAAAATGAAGAGTTTTTTTGTATCCTGATTTACTCCTCATTTAAGGCTCCACAATGCTTACAACGTCTGCTTTTTTCGAGTGGCATACCGCAGTTTCCACACACAAACTTTATTCTTGGCATCTTGATGTATCGTTTTATTGCCCAATAAACATATACTATAAGAAGTGGATAACCTATGTAATACAAGGTAGAAACGCTGAAAATGATATAGTTAACAGCACATACTGCTGCCAAACCACATAAATACAGCACCGCATCTCCTAAGGGTAAGAGATGGCGAACATCGTCTATTGCTGCCAATCCTATTAACAATATCGCCCAAACTGATAACAAAAAGAGGTTTAAAGGCAATGGTACTGAAAATGGATTGAGCGTTGGATGGAAGTAGAAATGATGCCAAACCTGAGGTGCAAAGAGCTGAATTGAGGCATAAAAGGTGGCCGATGTTGCCACTAAAAGCACCAATAAGGTGGGATAAATCGAGTTAATATCTCGCAAATGCACGATTGGTAGACTGGCACTCAACAGCTTTCGCATGATGTAATACACCGAAATGAGCACAATGATCACTAAGAACACCAAGAGATGTATATCTGAAAAGGTAGATATAAATAGTGAAATAGGGTCGTCGGGCACTACATTAGGTAACAACTTGCTTTCATGTATCCAACCAAAGGTCTGCTGGTCTCGAGCCACTTGCACCCATACCGAATCAATACTATCGGCAGACATAATTCGAATGTCAGCCACAACCAAATGGTCGTTCTTATAAACTACCAGCGAATCTTCTTGCAAATGCGACAGAGTTTCTTCGGGTTGCTGCTTAGAAAGTACCAAAGAATCGGCTTTCACCACAAAGTTATAGTTCGAACTATAATGATGTGTGGCTTTGAAATGAGAGCTATCGTTTTGACCTACACTATCTAATAGGTTCTCATTGATATTCTTTGTGTTCTGATGATAGCACGAACTACAAAGCAACACCAATAAAAACAATAGCAAAGACGCCTTATTTGATATGTTTCTAAGTACTTGCATAGATGTTCATTTGACATTGTGAGCAATCGAATTGCAGTCTAAATTTACGTCCGTCGGATAGCTTTTAAATACAAAGGTTCTTTTCCATTTAGGAGCCACTCCACCATGAACTACACAGTGACCCAATGAATATCGAATACAATGTTTGCACTGCATCAACAACGATTGGGGTACATTTTTGTCGCCTTTCACCTCAAATGCCTCTTCAGGATCTTGCAAACCCTGTTCTTTGTAGAAGGCTTTTGCCAAGCTGTTGGCTATGTTATAGGTATAAGGAAAGGCCTTATATTCTTTTTGCCATTGCAGATTTACACCGCAGCCATTTGCTTCTGCTTTTTCTCTTAATCGTCTATTGTCGTGTGGTTGGAATTGTTCGAGAGCCTCCCGACGCATATCTGCGAGCAAACTCGATGGAACAAAGAGGCTTTGCGCTTCGTGTTCGATATCGATTTTGCCTGCTTCGAAGATGGTGTTACCCAATTTCGACAATTGTTTTACAATGTTGTCGTATTGATTTTGGCGTGCCGCTTCGTGCTGAAAGTCACGTTCCACTCTTGCAGTGTCATAGCCTTCAGCCTGCAAGGTGAGTGCAAAACCACTTGGAGTGGTGGCAAACTGCATGGTAAGAGCAATCTTTCGCACTGCTGTAGGCTTCGACAATACCTTTTCAAAGGCCTCATCGTTGTTTCTAAAAAGATAGACACCCGCTTTTAAGTCACGTGGCATTTTTAAATGGAAAGAGCTTGTTTCCCTCTACTCTATTCACTCTAAAGCCCTCTAACTTGTTGTCGTTGTTCATAAAAGCACAAACCATCTCCATTGGCAAACGATGCTACTCCTGCCACCACAAAAATAGTTGTTGCGCACGTCTTTCACCTTTCCCACTGGTTCACCAATGGCTTTTTGGAGTGTCGAACGAAGCGATTTTTGTTTTTCTCGTTGATGCAAGAAATAGGGTAGTAAAACCTCGATTAAAGGTTTTTATTGAGATTGGGGTCGAAGCTGTGTTTCACTGCTCCTAGCGATGCACGGCAATACTTTTCGGGGTGAGCCGCAATCACTTTATCTAACTTTTTGCGATAAGCTGAAACAACATTCTTAACGTATGACACGTCTTTTAGTCGTCCTTCTATCTTGAACGATGTTGCTCCTGCATCGGCAAGTTGTTCTAATTCGTTGATACGACACATGTCTTTAAGCGACAAAAGGTGTCGTTGATGTTCTATTTCTCTATCGTCTGAGTCGACAAGGTCGAAGCTCATACGGCAGAATTGAGCACATTCACCTCTATTTGCACTACGTCCAAAGCTGTGTTGAGATACATAACACACTCCAGAATAGCTCACACAAAGTGCTCCATGCACAAATACTTCTAACTCAACATCGGGCTCTTCTTTGTGAATGGCTTTGATAGCGTCGAGCGAAAGCTCACGAGCCAACACCACACGAGCGAAGCCTAAGGACTTAAGCCACGACACTTTGTCGGCCGTTCTATTATCGGTTTGGGTAGAAGCATGTAGCTCAATGGGCGGAATATCCATCTTTAACACGCCCATATCTTGCACAATTAGAGCATCTACCCCTGCTTCATAGAGCTGGGTGATGAGCTTTTGACAATAATCTATCTCGTGTTCATACACAATAACATTAAGTGTTACATACACTTTCACGCCGAACTGCTTAGCATATTGGCACAATTGGGCAATATCTTCTACTGAGTTTCCTGCTGCCGAACGTGCTCCTAACTGCTCTGCACCTATGTAAATGGCATCTGCACCATGCTCAATGGCGGCAATACCTGTTTCTAAATTCTTTGCAGGGGCAAGCAATTCTAATGGTCGCATATCAATGTTTTTGTCTTAATTCGTTATTTGTTTTGTGTTGAAAGAAAACGAGTTGGATTGTACCAATACGTTTGTGTTATCAAGAAAAGACATCTTTTCTTTGTTTTTTTACCTCAAGATGGTGATTTTCTAATATGCAAACTTACGAAAAAAACTGACATTTCTCGATTTGCAACGCTAATGTTATTTAACAGCAATATTTTACCTCGTTTCTAAAAAGCTATGCTTTTCACTTGTAATTACATTGACTTTTATGCATAATTGCAATGCTTTTAAAGGGCAATAGCATTGCTTTTCCGAGCCAACCGCAAAGCACTTACTTTTCTCTTCAATTGCAGATGATTATCAAAAGGATTAAAGTGCGGTTGCAGATGAGCGATATGGGGTGAAAAGAAGGGGCTAAATGGTTCTTATTGACAAGGAAAAATAGAGAAAAGGTGATGGGCTTTTTGGTATCTAATTAGGCTGTCGGTCGCTCTTTTCTAAGCAGAGATGATAGTATAAAAAAGCAGAAGTTCTTCGCCAGCCACATGACCAGTGAAGAACTTCTTGTATGGTTTTAGTTGAAATTAGGGGAGAATTACCACAATTTCAAACGTTTGTTTTCAGGCAAGAAAAGCGCATCTCCTTCTTTAACTCCAAAGGCTTTATACCAAGCATTGATGTGAGGAAGAGCACCATTAACACGCCATTGACCAAGAGAGTGAGGGTCGCTCTTTGTTCTACTGCGTATTTCTTTCTCTGTAATGTTACCTGCCCATACACCAGAATAAGCGATAAAGAAACGTTGTTCGGGTGTTAAGCCATCGATAATAGGTAGCTTTTCTTTCTTATTTACATTTTCGAAAGCAGCGAAAGCCACTTCAAGACCACCGTGATCGGCAAGGTTTTCGCCAAGAGTGAAAGCGTCCGTTAGCATTCAAATCGGGCAACACTTTGATGTTAGAGAAGAAGTTTGCGTACTCAGTTGCACGTGCATCGAAGTTCTTTGCATCGTCTGCAGTCCACCAATCGCTCATGTTTCCGTTCTTATCATAGTGTCTTCCTTGATCATCAAAGCCGTGAGTCATCTCGTGACCAATCACTACTCCGATCGCACCATAGTTGAAAGCGTCGTCTGCTTTGGGGGTCAAAGAAAGGTCTTTGAAGGATACCTGCAGGGAAACATATCTCGTTTGTGGTTGGGTTATAGTATGCATTTACAGTTTGAGGAGTCATCAACCACTCGTCTTTATCAACAGGTTTGCCAGCCTTTTCTTCTATTGTTTTGTTGTTCCAGTAGAGCACACATTGCATTACATTATCGTAATATGACTCTGATGGCTTAATGCTTAGACCCGACATGTCTTTCCATTTGTTAGGATAACCAATCTTAACGTAGAACGAATTCAATTTATCTAAAGCCGCTTCTTTAGTCTTTGCGGTCATCCAATCTTGATCTTTAATGCGTTCAGCCAATGCAAGTTGTAGGGTTCTTCACCAACTCTTCCATACGAGTTTTTAGATGAAGCGGGGAAGAAACGCTCGCAATATATACGTCCAAGAGCCTCTCCCATTACCGATTCTACTTGTGAAGTAGCACGCTTCCACAATGGGAAATTTTCTTTTTTACCACGCATTGTCTTGCCAAAGAAGTCAAAGTGCTCTGCTTCTACTGCGCTACTCAAATAACCTGTCGAGCTATTGATAACACTCCACTGCATATATGCTTTGCGATCTGCAAGATTCCATGTTGTAACCAATTTGTTCAAGCCAGCGAAGAAGGCAGGTTGTCCCTACTACAAGAGTTTGGAAATAAGCTGATTTTATACCTTCTGCATTGAGCAATGCCTCAACAGGTAGGTTAGGATATTTAGCCTTAAACTGAGCAAGAGTCATCTTGTTGTAGTTCGCTTCTACATCTCTTAGCTCGGTACTACTCTTTGAGAACTTAGCAAGAGCGGTTTCGAAACGAAGCACAGCCTCGCCTTTTGCCTTTGCTTGAGCAGCATTAAAGCCAAAAAGTTGGAACATTTTAATAAGATGTTTCTTGTAAGCTTCACGAATATCTACTGTTGCTTTGTCGGTATCAAGATAGTATTCCTTTTGTCCAAGGGTAAGTCCTCCTTGATAAAGATAAAGTATATTCATCGAAGCATTGCGCTCATCGGCATTAAAACTTGCACCAAAAGGCACGCCAAAAGAGAACGCTGCATATTGCATTTGTAGCTTTATGAAATCGGGAACGCTCTTCAATGCATCGATTTTTCTTTAACAATGGAGTTACAGGAGCAACACCTTCTTTATCTCTGCGTGTTGAGTCCATCGCCAATTTATAGAAGTCGCTCAACTTTCTTTCAATGCTTCCTTCGGGATAAGTATTCTTAAGTAGGTCGCTCAAGATGCCATTGATGCGCTTATTGTTATCTTCTTGAAGCTGATCGAAGCTACCATAACGAGAATAAGCAGCAGGCAATGGATTCTTTTTGCCATCCACCAGTTGCATATTGATAAAAAAATCGGTTGCAGGATTTGCAGTTAAATCCATGTTAGTTAGGTCGATCCCAGATTCTAACTGCGTTTGTGCCATACCGACAACAGATGATGAAAGCGATCATCATAGCTGCAATTAATCTTTTTGTTTTCATACTTTTTTTCTAATTTAAAGAACCTGCCTTTATGGGGCAATGTCATATTGTTTTGTTTATTCTTTTTCGATATATTGAATAAGGAGTAAGCAGATTTTTAGCGAATGATATGCCCGCTCTTTCTGCTTAATCGATATTGATTTGCTCTTTTTCTTCAGACAATTCGAGCCATTTTTCGTTGGCTTTTTCGAGCTGAGCCGTGATGTTTAGTATATTCGTTTATCAAGCCCATGTCTGACGCATGCTCGGGTTTCAAAAGTATTTCTTCGAGCTCTTTCACCCGTGTTTCGTATTTTTCTATATCTTTTTCGGTTTCTTTTATCGCCTTTTCGATTCGGTTTAACTGCTTTTTGCAGTTCCTTTCTTTCTGCATAATTCAGCTTATTTTTCGGTCTTTTCAACAGGCTCTGGCTCGGGTGATGACACGTTTTTTTACTGAGTTCGAGCATTGTTAGTGAATCGATTTTCTTCGATTGTAAGAAGTCGTAAATACCGCCTAAATGCTCTCTCACCTTTCCTTCTCCAAACTCATAAACCTTCTCTACCAATCCATCGAGGAACTCTCTATCGTGCGAAACGATGATGGCTGTGCCGTCGAAGGCCTTTATTGCCTCTTTAAGAACTTCTTTTGAGACGAGATCGAGGTGGTTAGTTGGCTCGTCGAGTATCAGCAAATTCACTGGTTCGAGCAAGAGTCTAATCATTGCCAAACGTGTTCTTTCACCTCCACTAAGCACCTTTACTTTCTTATCAGACGCCTCTCCGCCAAACATAAAGGCACCAAGAATGTCGTTAATGCGCAAGCGAATATCACCTTTTGCCACATTGTCGATGGTTTCGAACACCGATAGTGATTCGTCTAAGAGCTGTGCTTGATTCTGAGCAAAATAGCCCATCTGAACGTTATGACCCACTTTCAGCTCGCCATCGAATGGTATTTCGTTCATAATACACTTCACCAAAGTGGATTTTTCCCTCTCCATTCTTACCCACGAAAGCTACTTTTTCGCCTCGTTTGATGGTGAGATTGACGTTACTAAAGACGGTGTGTGCGCCGTATTTTTTTTGCACTTCGTTGCAAATAACGGGATAGTCGCCACTGCGAAGGCATGGGGGGAACTTTAAACGGAGGGCAGATGTGTCTACCTCATCTATCTCAATGGGTACGATCTTTTCAAGTTGTTTGATGCGACTCTGTACCTGTACTGCCTTTGTAGCTTTGTAGCGGAACTTCTCGATGAAGTCTTTTATGTCGGCAATCTCTTTCTGTTGGTTCTCATAAGCTCGCAACTGTTGCTCTCTTCGCTCTGCTCTCAACACGAGATATTCATCGTATTTCACCTTATAGTCTACCGTTCTTCCACACGAAATCTCGAGGGTTCGATTGGTAACGTTATTGATAAACGCTCTATCGTGGCTCACTAAAACGAGTGCTTTAGCTGATTGCACGAGGAATTGTTCGAGCCATTGAATACTTTCTATATCGAGGTGGTTGGTGGGTTCATCGAGTAATAAGACGTCGGGGCGTTGCAATAAGATCTTTGCAAGCTCGATACGCATACGCCAACCACCACTAAATTCGGACGTGGGACGCTCGAAATCGGTTTTATTAAAGCCCAATCCAAGAAGTGTTCTTTCTAATTCTGCCTCGTAATTGTCGGCTCCGAGCAACATAAATCGATCGTGTTCGTGAGAGAATTTCTCTACTAATTCCATGTAACTCTCACTCTCGTAGTCGGTTCTTTCTGCCAACTCACGCTCCATTTTGGCTACACGCTCTTTCTGTTTCAACACATCTGCAAAGGCTTTGCGGGTTTCTTCACGAAGAGTTGTGTCGTCGGTAAGATGCATCACCTGTGGAAGATAGCCAATGGTTGTGTCGTTTGGCACGGCAACAACACCTGCGTCGGGTTTCTGAATACCGCAAAGTATCTTCAACATTGTTGACTTTCCTGCTCCATTCTTTCCTACTAATGCTATTCGGTCTTTGTCATTCACAACGAAACTCACATCTTGAAACAATGGCTTTGCGCTAAACTCAACCTTTAATCCTTCTACAGATATCATTCTTTTTATTTACTATTTACGTATTATTGAAACTGCATACAAAGTTAGAAAGAAACATTCTAATCACAAAACAATAAGGCAAATAGATTACAATAAGTAAGACTTCGGGGATTATATATTTATTTTTTTAAGATTTAAAGATGAACTTTGTTTTCATAGGGTGATGCGTGGGCGGTGCAAATGCTATGTTTTTGCTGGGTAAAAGCGATGGAATTGGAGGGTAAAAAGCAATGAGATTGTAAGCTAAAAGCAGTGCTTTTTTTTTGTGAGAAAAATAAGGGGCTGAAATGAAAAAACAATTTGGTTGTGATGACAAGGCTATGCACCTACCGTGAAAGAGATTCTTTGTAGCTTTGTTATTATACTGAAAGTGTTTCCTAAAAGAGGTAAAGGCTGGTTGTTGAGCAAGTAAGGTTAGTTCTTTATAGATAGAAAAGGTTAGGCAATACCAATTAATACAGGTGGGATGGAGTATCGCTTTAGAGGCCATAAACAAAAAAGACACCTCATAAAATGAAGTGTCTTTTATTATTTTCTCGCTAACAATGTAACTTGAAAGCGTTAGTGTCTTTACTTAACTTTATCAACAATTGCTTTGAAAGCCTCTGGATTGTTAACCGCTAAGTCAGCAAGAACTTTACGATTAATTTCGATTCCAGCTTTGTGTAAAGCACCCATTAGAGTTGAATAAGTCATATTCTCTAGACGAGCAGCAGCGTTGATACGTTGTATCCACAATGAACGGAAGTTACGTTTCTTGTTTCTACGGTCACGATAAGCATAAGTTAAACCTTTTTTTCCCAGGTGTTCTTTGCTACTGTCCAAACATTCTTTCTTGCACCAAAAATAACCTTTTAGTAAGCTTTTAAGATTCTAGTTCTTCTTGCTTTAGATGCAACATGATTTACTGATCTTGGCATAGTTTTCTTTCTTTAAATGTGATTACTAAAAAAAGTTAATTAACGAAGACGCAACAAGTCTTTAACTTGCTTTTATGTCTGAACTATCTACTACTGTTTGATGTGTAAGATTTCTCTTTTGCTTCTTAGTCTTCTTTGTTAAGATGTGACGATGATAAGCACGACGTCTTTTTAATCTTACCTGTTCCGGTGAACTTAAATCTCTTTTTAGCTCCCGAGTTAGTTTTAACTTTTGGCATTTTTTTTATTATTTAATGAATTAATATATTACAGTGGCAACGCATATACCGGGCGTTACGCACCTAGTTGTTTAATTTTCTCTTATTCAGATTCTTCGCTTGCAAGTTTCTTTTAGAGCGCTGTCTCCGCCTTTTTGCGTTAGCGAATAAAGCCTCCATTTGCAGCAATTTCGTTTTCTTTTTTTGCTCTTTAGCTGCAGCGTTTGCTTCAGCTTCTCGACGTTCACGATCCATCTTTTTGTTGGCTCTTTTTCACTACTCCTGCTTTCTTTGGAGTGAGGTATAAGAACATCTTTTTGCCGTCTAACTTTGGTAGTTGTTCTACTTTTGCATACTCTTCGAGGTCGTTTGCAAAGCGAAGTAACAACACTTCTCCTTGTTCTTTAAATAAGATTGAACGTCCACGGAAGAACACATAAGCACGAACTTTATTGCCTCCGTTAAGGAATTCCTTTGCATGTTTAAGCTTAAATTGATAATCGTGTTCGTCGGTTTGAGGTCCGAAGCGAATTTCTTTGATATCAACTTTAGCTTGTTTTTTTGCTTCATTTCCTTTTGATGTTTCTTCTGTTGATAAAGAAACTTTGAATAGTCTATGATGCGACAAACTGGCGGTTGGGCATTAGGAGATATCTCAACAAGATCTACTCCCTGCTGTCTTGCAAGTTCTAACGCTTGACGTGTGGGCATAACTTCAGCGCCACCATCGCTTACAACACGTACTTCCCTAGCGCGAATTTGCTCATTCACGCGGTACTGATTGGTCATTTTGTCATTCTTCATTCAACTATTTTATAATGAGCGAGTGCAAAGTTAACTCTTTTTATTCTTATTGTCCAAATTTTTTTATATGGATATTATCATAAGAAACATAGATATCTCTTTGAGAATGAGTTCTTAGTAACTCTCCCTTCTTATATTATAATAAGGTAGAGATATGTATGTTTCTTTTACTTATTTTTTTAGTCTTGTGGGTGGATATTTGTTGCCTCTAACATTTCAGCAACCTCACCATTTACTCTGTCAACAAATTCTTGTTGAGTCATAGTAGCTTGCTCTCCACCACCTTGTTTACGCATAGAAACAAGACCTTCTGCAGATTCTTTTTCTCCAACAATCACCATGTAAGGAACTCGTTTCAACTCGTTATCACGAATCTTTCTACCGATTTTCTCATTTCTATCGTCGATTGTTGCACGCACTCCGTTATTATCAAAGAACCTAGCTACCTCACGAGCATAGTCGTTATACTTCTCAGATATAGGCAAGATAGCTACTTGATCTGGTGTTAACCATAGTGGGAAGTGACCTGCTGTGTGCTCTATTAATACTGCAGTGAAGCGTTCTAATGAACCAAAAGGAGCACGGTGAATCATCACAGGAGTCTTCTTTTGATTATCTTCGTCGGTATATTCGAGTTTGAAGCGTTGTGGAAGGTTGTAATCCACTTGGATTGTACCCAACTGCCAACGACGTCCAATAGCATCTTTAATCATAAAGTCGAGCTTAGGACCATAGAAAGCAGCCTCTCCTAGTTCAGTTTTAGCTGTCAAACCCTTTTCTTTACAAGCATCGATAATAGCTTGTTCAGCTTCGTGCCATGCCTCATCGCTTCCAATATACTTTTCTTTATTATTTGGATCACGTAGAGAAATTTGTGCTTCAAAGTTCTTAAAGTCGAATATCTTTAAGCACTGCTTGAATAATATCCATCACTCTTAAGAACTCATTCTTCACTTGATCAGGACGACAGAAGATGTGAGCATCGTCTTGAGTAAACGCTCTTACACGTGTTAAACCATGTAACTCACCACTCTTTTCGTAACGATATACGTTTCCAAACTCAGATATTCTCAAAGGAAGATCTTTGTAAGAACGTGGTTTCCATGCGAATACTTCACAGTGATGAGGGCAGTTCATAGGCTTAAGCATGTATTCTTCACCTTCTTCTGGAGTTGTGATTGGACGGAAAGCATCTTTACTATAGTGTGCATAGTGACCAGATGTTACATACAAGTTCTTTCCTCCTAACACAGGACACATCACCTCTTGATATCCAAAACGTTTTTGGATCTTACGCAACATATCTTGAAGTCTCAAACGAAGTTCAGTTCCTTTAGGCAACCAAATAGGCATACCCTTACCCACTCTGTCTGAGAACATAAAGAGTTCCATCTCTTTTCCAATCTTTCTATGGTCTCTTTTCTTAGCCTCTTCAATCATTAAAAGATATTCATCGAGCATCTTTTTCTTTGGGAAAGTGATACCATAGATACGTGTCATTTGGTCTTTCTCTGCATCACCACGCCAGAAAGCACCTGCAACACTTGTTAGTTTGATGGCTTTAATAGCTCCTGTAGACATAAGGTGTGGACCTCTACACAAGTCGGTAAACGCACCTTGAGTGTATGTAGAGATTGTTCCGTCCTCTAAAGTCTAGGTCGATATGTTCGCATTTATATTCTTGTCCGTCTGCTGAGAACTCTTTTAAAGCATCAGCCTTAGATATGTCTTTACGCACGATTGGCTCGTTTTTCTTAGCCAATTCACGCATTTTATCTTCGATTTTTTTGGTAAGTCGTTTTTCGCTAATAGAAACGCCATCTTTTGTCATTACGTCATAGAAGAAACCGTTTTCAATAGCTGGACCGAATCCGAATTGAATACCAGGATAAAGCTCTTGCAATGCTTCTGCCAACAAGTGAGCCGATGAGTGCCAGAATGTTTTCTTGCCTTCAGGGTCATCGAACTTATAAAGCGCAATAGTAGCATCGCTGTTTATAGGCATATTTAACTCGGTTGTTTCGCCGTTAACCCCGCAAGATACAACGTCACGAGCGAGAGCTGGCGATATGCTCTCTGCGATTTGAAGACCAGTTACGCCTGCTTCGTATTCACGAACTGAGCCGTCTGGGAATGTAATTTTAACCATAACAAATTAGTTTTTTTATATTTTATTGAATGCAAAAAGTAGTATATTCTTTTTGATAAATCGTCATGTTTTTTTACACATTAATATATCGATTTTTTTCTATCAACCCACTCCCTTTTTTTCCGCACATTCTTCGCTTTCCTACAAATAAAACCTAAAAGTACCGAACCCAAATGGCCTATATAACTATATGAAAAACGAAAAGAGAACTCCAAAACATAGGCATACCAAAAGCCAAGAACGGAAGCCTTTACATTGTCTATTTCCCTTCTCTTAAACAAAGAAATCACGCTTGTTATTCATTACTGATTCAGAATGAAATACTAAAGAGCTATAAAGCCCCCACAAGTCTTATGTGCTTCTAAATAAATGCGAATATACATGTTCATTTTTTTCAACTTTTACAAAAAAATAAACCCCACTACAGTATAACCATAGTGGAGTTTATTTTTATGCTATTGATGTCATTCAATAGACTTTTAAAAGAAGAGGTGATTATCCATAAATCACTTTTCCATTTTCGTCTTCGAATGGAGTTAAGTCTTTACTATATTGATTCATAGCACGCAAACTCATACCCATGTTAGAGAAACCACCATCATGGAAGAGTGTTTGCATAGTAACTTTGCGAGTTAAGTCGCTGAATAGAGTTACACAATAGTCTGCACAATCATCAGCAGATGCGTTTCCTAATGGTGACATCTTATCTGCGAAGTCCATCATGTCGTCGATATCCTTAATACCTTTACCAGCTGTTGTTGGAGTTGGTGATTGAGAAATGGTATTAATACGAACATTTTTCTCACGACCATATATATAACCAAAGCTTCTTCCAATGCTTTCTAACAAGCTTTTAGCATCTGCCATGTCGTTATAACCAAAGAATGTACGATGAGAAGCTACATAAGTTAAAGCAACAACCGAACCATATTCTGCAATTGCATCAAGCTTTTTAGCTGCTTGTAGCATTTTATGAAATGAGATAGCAGAGATATCAAGTGTTTTGTTGAGCCAATTATAATCTAGATCGTCATAAGTTCTACGTTTACGAACGTTAGGACTCATACCGATTGAGTGCAAAACGAAGTCTATTTTACCACCCAATAATTCTTGTGCTTTGGTAAAAACATTTTCTAGATCTTCAAAGTTTGTTGCATCTGCAGCAATTACTGGAGCGTTAAGTTTCTTAGCAAGCTCGTCTACTTCACCCATTCTAAGTGCCATTTCTGTATTACTTAGTGCTATGGTTGCTCCTTCTTCTACGCATCTTTCTGCTACTTTCCATGCTATTGACATATCGTTCAATGCACCGAAAATAATTCCACGTTTACCTTTTAATAAATTGTATGCCATATTTTTGTATGATAAATAATGATGCAAAAGTACTACTTTTTATTGCTCACTCGCAAGAAAAATGTGCTAAAACGATATAACGCAGCCTCATTACCGCTATCATTCCGATTGCATATCTCGCTCATTATCAACACTAAAAGATTTAAATTTTAAGCGTTATAGAGCATAGTTTTTATAAAATTGTAAACTCTTTTAAATTAAACAAAGTGGGTTCAACAAATTATGGTTATTTCCTAAAAGCATGTAAGTCAATTTGCACTTACTACTCTTTTTCAATTGCACTAATCAAAAAAAGTTCTGCCCCAAAGTTTTCACTTCAAGAGCAGAACCCATTCTGATTATGTTTTTAAAGATTAGTCTTTCATAAAGAAGATAGAACTTGGATTGCCCACTGTTTTAATAACTGGTCCCCATGCCTTTGCGTGTTGTTGTATTGAAATAGTAGAAACCTGTAGAGGTAGCATTACCGCAACCATACACAACAAGGTCTTTATATTTACCAATTGCGATACTATGTGGATTTGAAATGGGCAAGTCTTTTGATGAGTGTTAGCGTGCGATTATAAAGGTCAACTTCAACAGGACAAGCGATAATTGCGCTATAAGGATTTGCTAAAGCTTTTGGATCTAGAGCGCTAACACTGATGTATGTATAAGCTTTTCCATTGCCTGCATATTGCATTGCAGCAACATAATCACCTTTTTTTATCTAGTCCTGCAATGTTAGTTTCATCTAAACGAATTTTATAAGTCGCATCTATTTCGGTCTCACCTTTTCTTAATTCTACCGAAACCTGCATGGAATTCTGGAATAAATCCAAATGAACCTAAACAAGAGAAGTAGATGTCTCCTTTCTCATCTACAAATAGTGTTCCATTTGTAATGGGGCGAGTTGGGAACGACATTCCAATAGTTTCGTTCTTAATAAGCTTCTCTGCCTTGTGTGTTTTAGCATCAATCAGTGCAAATTCTACGCTATTTTTATGAGGCATCCAATTGGCATCAAATTGCGAAAGCGCCACAAACACTTTGCCATCTCGTTGTACCATGCATGAAGGACCAACTCGAAGGCCATCTTGTGCATAGCTATTGAGGTCTATTTCGCCACGCATTTGCATCTTATTGAAATTAAAGACAAGCAATTTTCCTAAGTTTTGGCAAGACAAATACGCAATACTATCATTCACTTCAAGCACTTGTGAGGTAGCAGAATTAGCGGGTAGAGCAAGTGTTCCCTGCTTTAACAAACTGATGATTTTTATCGAGTTGATAACGAGTTAGCTCTGCTTTAGATGTTCCCATGTAGTCGGGAAAGATGTAAATATTCTTTCCTTGCACGGTGAAAGGATTACCAAAGCCACCAGGAATGGCTCTACTGTTGTCTATTGTCATTGCAGTTGTGTCGTTAATGGCCTGCACATAACACTTTCCTGATGTGCCATCGGGGTTTACAACTGTTGTAGATATTAACATCGTTGCATCGAAAGCACCTTTTTGAGGGGTGGGATTAGGAGTTGGATTGTCGTTATTGTCGCACGAACTCACAAAAAAAGCTAGTGCCAAAGCACCAAATAGCAATTGTTTTTTTCATTGTTTTTTTATGTTTTAAATTATTTGTATTGAATTTGATTTCTGCTAGTCTTTCATGAGATCATTAAGAGCATTTTATGATTCAAGAAAACAGCATTTATCTTTTTAACGAAGAAGATAACGCACTTTAAACGCTATTGAACGACCAGGCAAAGGGCGGTTTAATTCGGTTACGGTTTCACGATTAAACACGTTCTTTACCTTTAAAGTGAAGGTCAATTTTCCTATTCATTATACTATGTTCGAGCCCTGCATCGAATGTAAAAGATGTGGGAATCTTTCGATCTTGATATATACTCATCTCAAAATCATAGAAATATTGATGAATATAAGAGGCATCAACAAGTAGTCGAGTGTTATTTTCTTTGCCCCCAAAGAGGTTTTCTTTGTGCATTTCAAAACCAGCATTAGCCAGCAAATAAGGGTACATTTGGAATTCGTTTTTTATAAGTAGGATTAGCCATTTGAGAACCTTTAACCACCTTTCGACTATCTCTTAAATCTTGATACGAGGCATTTCCATACACATACAACCACGAAAAGGCATCTAATTTCAGTTCGCCTTCAATTCCATAGGTGGTTGTTTCGCCGAAATTGACATACTTTGCCATGGTAGGAATCATGGTTGGCATGTATCGAACCATTTCTTTTAGCTGATTATAAAATAGATTCACTTCTGCTTCTACATAGCCTTCGTTTCGTTGTTTCTTACGATATAAAGCTCCAATATTTACCCCTTGCACTCGTTCGGGAGCCAAATCGGGTGAAGGAAGAATAGAATATCCATTGCCAAGCAATTCTTCTGTGGTTGGAATTCTCACTTCATTGCTATACGATGCCTTTACCATTAGACTGGGAGTGATGCGATATCGCATTGATTCATTCCAACCAATATAGTTCTTTTTCAAATAAATTGTTTCGGGAGTAGACACATAAAACGATGGCAGTTGCTGTGTCTTTGAATTGAAAAGGAAATAGCGTAGAGTAAAAGCATTTTGGAATTTGTTATTGAAGAGCATCAAGTCGTATGACAACCCTGCTGTTAAGCTGTTCATTCTACTATTAAACTGTGTTCTAAAACCAAACGACTTATCCATTAAACTATCACAAGGAAGCAGACGTGTGTGCGCCTCATGAATATTAAGGTTGATAGAATTGTGTTGGTCGAGGGTGTAGTTTAAATTGAGCTTTGCCATAATATTATGACTAACATTATGCCCGTCATAAGGGTGAATGCCTGTTTCTCCGCCATAAGGTGATTGAGAAGGGCGCACGTTTCCATCCCAATCGTACACCTGAAGAGCTTTATCTACTAAACCATATTTGCCATAACTATAAGCAATATCAAAGTCGAAAGCCAATCCGTCGATAAAAAACTGCTCTTTCTTTGCACTCAATTCGCCAAGAACAGAATTCGATTTATTGAACGCTTCACGTACATCTAAATCAATTCCCTGTATTTCTTGATGTGTATTAGTATAACTACATTCTAGCTTTAGCTCGTCGAACCACCACTTAGTGGCCTTTAGCGATCCTCCCAAAATATACTTCTTAAAAGTGTCGTGATTACGTTTCACACGGCGGTCGTTAAGGTTGTGCAATGTCATTACATAGTTATTATCCGAATAAGTCAAAAAACCGCCTATTCCAAACTGCAATCCTGAAGGCTTATGGGTGCGCTTTAGCACCGTACTTAGTCTGTGTGTATTGAACGAAGCGATTTCGTATGAGGCATCAAAGTATATCGGTGGATACTCTTTTGTCACCACATTAACGGCTCCACCCAATGCACTTCCACCGAATTTATAGGGAACAATTCCTTTATACACTTCAATTCTTTCAATCATATCGGTAGGAATATCATTCAAAGAAACAAAGTTACTCATTTGTCCTATAGCTATTTCATCTATAAAAAGACCAAGGCGTTTGCCCTCAAGTCCACGTACCGACATGCGTGAAGCGCTACCCACACCACCCGTATTGCGTATGGTTACACCCGCTGTGCGTGCTAACACTTCGTTAATAGACGATGCTGTGCCCTCTAATTCTTTTGAGGTCATCACCGAAACGGGCATCGAACTCTCTCGCAATTGGCGTGCTTCGTTTCGTGCTGTCACTGTCACTTCATCTAAATGAATAGCTGTTGGCACCAAAACAACGTTACGTTGCAATGGCAATGTATCGGTAATTGCCACACGACTCACTTGCGTTTGATATCCTATAGATTGGTATTTCAACTGGTATTTGCCTTTTTCTAGCTCTAAAACATAGGCTCCTAACGAGTCGGTTAAGGCTGTTTGGGCATTATTTTCTACTGAAACAATTACATTGGGAATTGCTTCTTTGCTAGACTTGTCGATTATTTTTCCTGTCACTCGTACCTTTTGAGCATAGTTGACCTGTGGTAGTAGGACAAAAACACCAATAAGCCACGCTGTGGTTCTTTTGATATTCATCTTAAAGTTAAGTTTATTTTCGGTGCAAAAGTAAATATAACGCAAGCAACTACACAATACCTTAAAATAGGTAAACACAACAAGTGCAAGTTACTAAAACACTGAACGATACCTAATTGTTGTGATACTGCAATATAAAAGCATTGTTATTGCTCTTCAAAAGCAATGCAATTAGAGACTAAAAGCAATGAGTTTGCAAGGCAAAAGGATTGCTTTTGAAAACAGAAAGAAAAGTGACGAGAAGAAAAAAGAAAGAGAAGAAATTTACTTTTTCTTCTCTTTCGAATGTTTTAATACGCTATATGCTTTGTAAAGTCCTAACTCTCCTGCTTTACTTAAGCTTGTTGTGGCTTCTTGAATGTTGCCTTCTTGCAAGTAAAGTAGACCTCTATTATAATAGGCTTCGGCAAGAGATGGTTCTAACTTAATGGCTTTTGTATAATCGTCTATCGCCTTTTTGTTCTCCTTTAGCACCACATATAGGTTGGCTCTGTCGTATAACAAGAACGCATTTTTAGGGTGAATAGCCACCGCTTTATCGAAGAATGATAGCGCTTTTGCGGCTTGTAAGCGTGTGTCGACACCCTTTGTGGCATTAAATCCGTTGAGGTTGGTTTGGCAAATAGCCAACTGCCAATAAGCCAACCAATTTAAACTATCGGCCTGAACGATGGTTGTTAGGTCGTTAATGGCTGCTTCGGGGTTTTGAAGAACGCTGTTAGCAATAGCTCTTTGGAACAACTTTGGCAATAAACTGCGCTCGTCTCGGGTACTATCTATTTGCAAAGACAAGTTATCTACCAATGCAAAATAAGTCTTCGAGCTCTTCTCTGTCAACGGCATAGCATTGCAGGTGAGTTGCATTCGTTGCTCGTTTTGATGAGGAGTGTTGAGCTGTTCTAACTCAATAACAAAAGGAGTGAACGCCTTTACTCCATTATTATAAGGTAGATAAGATATCTCGAACATCGGCATAAACGCCAAGTCGGTCTTCTTGTTTTGCACCTTTCCACGATATTCGCTGTCGTATTCTCGTTCAACAGTATTCTCGTCTTCCACAACAAGTTGGTTATACTTGTCTAAGTCGATTTCATTTCGCTTACGAGTAGCCTTTTAGTTTTCGCTGCACTCCAACGTTGTTGAATGCCCAAATGCTTGTTCATCTGAGCCTTGAAGATCTTAAATTCGTCGAGTTCAGCAAGATTTGTCATTCCAAGTCGACGATAACAGCGAGCACGATAGGCAAGACCTGTCCAGAAATTGGGGAACTGATTAATTACAGTGGTATAGTCTTTAATGGCCTTTCGCAAATCTCCTGTCTTATCTAAGAGCACTGCTCGGTTGAAAATAGCAAGGATATTGTTGGGCTCTATCTTGATAACATAGTCGAAATCGAGTATCGCTCGGTTGTCATCTCCTAACTGCATACGAAGCAATCCTCGATTGTAATGCGCCAAGAAGTTATCGGGTTGCAACTCAATTGCTTTATCATAATCGTCCATTGCACCACGAAGATTGTTGATATTGATGCGTGCAAGGGCTCGATTGACATATAATGTGGCATTCTGGGGCTTGAGATGTATCGACTTAGAAAGGGCTTTATCGGCATCTTTCCACTGCCTTCTGGATAACGAGATATAGGCTTTTGTGAGCCAACTAGAAGCGTCGAAGGCGTCGAGTTCAATACTCTTGTCGAGCCATTGCTCGGCTTTTAGGGTATCTTTCTTATTGAGATAGATCTCAGCTTTTAACGAATAAGTGGTTGCTATCTTTGGCCATCGCTTGGCAATTGAATCGGTTTGCAACAGAGCCTCATCGTATTGTTTATCGTTTACAAGGCATATTGCACGATTCATCCAATAGTTTTTGTTTCTATTGTCTATCGAAATGGCTTTGTTATAGTCGGATATTGCCTCTTTATACTTGGCTTGTCGAATTCGAGTTATCGCTCTTAAGTCGTACATTCCATCAATATACGGATTCAATTTGATGGCTTCTGTGATGTCACTTTCAGCCCCCACATTGTCGTCTAGATAGTATTTTGCGATGGCTCTATCATACCATGGAACGTAAAGATGAGGCTTAAGAGCTATAACTCTGTTGAAATATTGAATGGCAGGCACATAGTCTTCGTAGTGAAGAGCTATCTCTCCACTTGTTATTAGGCGATTGATATTGAATTGTGCATAGGTTTTTAAGGTTGTAACACACAATAAAATAAGGAAAAAGACTTTGCGTATTGCCATTGAATAGCTATTTATCGTTGTGCTGCTTTGGTGCGATATGCAGCACGATATTTACCTTTACTCATTGCTGTTAGTTTGTTTTTTTACAAGTTGTTTGCGTAAAGGTGATATTCTATCTGTAAACAAAACTCCATCAAGATGGTCGAACTCGTGTTGCATTACACGTGCAAGATAACCTTCAATCCATTCGTCGTGCTCGTTAAAATCTTCGTCCATCCACTTCACATGTATTCGTGTTCGGCGGTCAACGTTCTCGTGTATGCCTGGAATAGATAAGCATCCTTCTTCTGAAGTCAACATTTCGCTCTCTTCATCTACCTCTAAAATGTGTGGATTGATAAAGGCTTTGCGGAATCCTTTGTATTCAGGATAATGCTCACTAAGCACATCTAAGTCGATAACTGATAAGCGAATGCTACGTCCAATCTGTGGAGCTGCAAGGCCAATACCATCTGCATTATCCATTGTTTCAAACATATTCTGTATCAATTCTTTTAACTCTGGATAGTCAGGAGTGATGTCTTGGGCAACTTTTCTTAGCACTGGTTGTCCATAAACATATATGGGTAATATCATATTCTATTTGTTTTAATTTGTTTATCGGCGGTGTTCAAGATAGTCTTGCAATATAATAGTTGCGCTAATCTTATCTACTAAGGCTTTATCTTGCCTTGCTTTTTTCTTTAAACCGCCATCTATCATTGCACGATGAGCCAATACTGAGGTGAAACGCTCATCATAATACTCGATAGGAACATTGGGTTGATGCTTTTTCCAACGTGCAACAAAAGGTTCAATGCGCTTCATATTCTCACTGGGAAGACCGTTTGTTTGTCGAGGAAGACCTATTATTATTCTTTCAACAGGCTCTTTTTCGATATAAGCACATAAAAACTCATACAGCGTATGCGTGGGAATGGTGTCTAATCCATTAGCAATAAGCTGCAAAGAGTCGGTGACTGCCAAGCCAGTTCGTTTCTGACCATAGTCTATTGCAAGTATTCGTGACAATGTATTTCTTTTTAATTATGCGGGTGTATGTCGTAATTTAAAATGAAAGCGTTAAAGAACTTCGACATAATAAGTAAAATAGAGCGGTTCGACACATTACAAAGCAACACGCCAAACCGCCATATATATTCTTTAAACAACTTATTTCTTAGTGCTTAAACAACAACCATGCATCTGGATAAGTTGCACGGAATTGGTCTCTTGAACGCACAGCATCTGCCTTGTTATCGAATGTTGAAGAGATAACACGATACATATTGCGATCTTGGTTGAAGCCTAATTGAGCGTCATAACCTGAAGAACGAAGTCTACTTAACAAGCCTTCTGCATTAGCCTTCAATGAGAATGAACCCACAACAACGCTAAAGCTCTTTATTCCTGCACCATTAACAATAGTTACACGCTCTGATCTTACAGGCACATTGTCGGTATTATCCACTACAGTTGTTTGTGTAGCAGGTTGATCTACCACTGGAGTTACCACTGGAGTGTCGTTGTTATATGAGCTATTATTTTGTGCTTGTTCTTGCGCTTTTGCCTTTTCATAAGCCTTTTTATATGCGCTCTCGCTTGATTTACAACTCGAGAAAGCTAAAACAGCGCATAACCCAGCGCAAAAGAGGATGTTCTTCTTCATAATCTTTTTTTATCTCGTTTAAATTAATAATGTCGTTTTTTTACTCTCTTGCGAAAGTACAAAAATATATAATAAAAACACTGAATGATAGCTGCATAAAGTTTGTTAAACAACAATAAATCACTATGTTTTTAACAAAAAAACTTACATTTTCAGACCAATGAACCACTTTATTTTTTTGTATCTTTGCGTTATCAGAATAACAAGAAAAAGTTCAAAATTTAAACAGAAAAAAGAATATGAAGACATTAGGTTATTTATGTGCTTTCCTTGGCGGAGCCATTGCAGGTACAGCGTTAGGTTTGTTAGTTGCACCTGAAAAAAAGGAGCTGATACTCGTTCAAAAACTTACAGGAGCTGTAGAAGATTTTTTTAGACAAACACAACATTAAACTTACAAAAAGCCAAGTAGAAGACTTTAGTTGACGACATCAAAGATGCCGCTCCAAAAGATCTTTTAGGATAATTAAAGCATGTTTTCTAACGACCAAAACATAGAAACAATAGCACAACTTGTTGAAGTGCTAAAGCGATATCTCACCACAAAAAGTGATTTATTGCGTATTGACATCACCGAGAAAGTGGTGAAACTATTCACTGCTATGGCGATGATCTTTATCCTTTCATTTGTCTTAGTGCTTGTTCTTATCTATCTTTCATTCACTGTTGCTTATGCACTTTCAACACTTATGGGGCTAAGTTTTGCCTTCTTAACTGTTACTGGAGTATATATCTTCATATTCCTATTGTGCATTCTTAATAGAAGAAGGTGGATAGAGCGTCCCTTAGTGAGGTTTTTAGCTGATTTATTAATTGATAAATAATATCTAAAAACACAACGGAAATGGACATAGAAATAAAAACAATATAACTCATTAAGAGATTTAAAAAGAGTATAAAGATGCGCTCAACAAGCAACTAAAAGTTGACGAGAATGAAATTAAACGCTTGTGGGGTGACCTCTTTAGACCTGTAAAAATCGGGGACCAAAAAAACACCAACACAGCGCATTCACAGCGCACTATCGTTAGGAACAGGCGTAATAGATGGCCTTATTCTTGGTTGGAAATTATACCGAAAAATTCAAGAAATAAAGGTGCTATTGAATAAGTATTAACAACTTATTGCATCGCTTTTTAAAAGACAACGACCAGTATTTGCACAGCAAAACTGGTCGTTGTTTATTACTCCCCCACTCTCTTTCTCTTTCTTTTAGTGTATAAACAATAACAAATAGCAATGCTTTTAACTTGGAAAAGCTATGTTATTGCAAGGTAAAAGCACAGTTATTTAAATGCAAACACATTGCTTTTTTCATTTCACCTCATTAAAAAAAGAGCTTTTACAAACATAAGTACCCACCAACATACCTTGATGAGTTCTTCAATCTCTATCACGCCATCTCAATCTAATTCGACTTCTTTTCATCTAAAAGAAAGGTCTTCTTTCAACTTGAACGTCTTCAGTTTAGACATAAAAAAAAGACCACCCGAGCAACAACTCGAATGGTCTTATATCATTATATACTATCAATCCTTGCTTTATAGGGCTGTAAACGCTGCCAAAAAAAGCCAAAAGATTAGGCCTGGAGCATTAGCAATTACAATAGGCCAGTCACGATCTTTTTTGAACAAACCGTATCCAAGCCAAAGTGTACAGTTAATGCCTGCCATGAATGGTTGAATAAAACTTCCTTTGTTTCCTGCTAGGTTTTGTTGTATTTGTGGGAAGTAAAACACATACATAAGTACTGATGTCACCATTCCAACCCAACCTAATAAACCGAAAAAAACTTTTCTTTTGTCATCTTCTAAAATGTTTTCTTTGTTAATACTTTTATTATCCTTTTTCTCTTAATACAACGGCTTTCTCTTCTATTTTTACATATATCAAAAGCTAAAATCTAAATTAATCTACCGTTGTTACAGTTGCGAAGTTACAACACTCAAATAAAAATACGCAAGAGTTTCGCTTATTATTTATTACTTTAAACGCGAAAAAAATATAACAAATACCAATCTACATCAACTCAAAAAGGACGCATAGTTAGCTTCAAATTCTAACCATGCGTCCCTTTATTTCTATTTAATTTGCATATAAGTCTTTCAGAATTTTATTCGCTATAGGAAGCCTATAATGAATCCAATCATAAAAGTTATACTTCGTTTCTAAATACTTATATTCCTTTTTTTATTATAGACTACAACATTCTTCTTTACCAAAAAAATGTCATATAAAAATTTGCTCGTCTTTAGAATTAATATAGCCACCATCCAATTGTGGTCCCATTGCTATTTTTAAGACTAATATGACAACTATCGATTCTATTTTTTTAAGCTTTTTCATTATTTCAATGTGAATATTTGAGAACACAGGTGCTCCTTCTTCCTGATGTTTATTAGGTAAATTCACAAAGTTATCCTTACATTTCTCATAGAATTTTTCTAACCCCAAAGCCTTAATTTCTTTCTCTTTATCACGCACTCTAATATCATCATTGGTATATTTATCCCATAATAAGAAGCCTCCATTAATTCTTTGGTCCTCATATTTCTTGCATTTATTTGTCACAATATACGTCAAATATGGCTTCAAAAACTCTGGAGTAAAATAGCCTTTTATGAACTCTTTATTGATTTCAAACATACTCTTTCCTGATAATTCCTGTGGATAAATATGCATTAAACCGCTTTCTGCATTAGGAACGGCAAGCAAAGTCCTATCTGTAACCAATAATATATTCTTTATTTTTGAACCTTTTTCATCAATAAGCTTATTGATTTTAGCTGCTGTTTCATACAAATTTTCATTGCTTCCAAGCAATCTAAACGGAGTACCTTTTATGTATCTCTTCCATTCATAGCTTTGAAATGCAGCTGAACAAGAAGCACCAATTATGAACGAATCATAATGTTTGATAGGGTCATACTTCTTATATTTCATCCAAGTCATATAACCAAAATGAGGATATCTCACTTCAGGGCGATCATAATCATCATACTCTCTTAATATCATAAAAGGGTCTTTTACGATATAAAGGCCCAAAAGTGCAATGAAAAGGGACTAGCCAAAAACAGGCTTTTTAATTAAGAAAAGATACTTAGAATCTTGTTTCTTTTTCATTAGAATTGTACGTAAATGAAGTTTTCAACGCCAAAAGAACCGAATCTAAAGATGGCGATTATAATTGCAAAATATATGACCCAACGCCATATTGGAGATGTGTTTCGAAGCGAAGTAATAAGGTCTTTCTTGGCATTAAAATGATCGAGAAGGAACATTATCACGACAGCGACAGCAAAAACAAGCCACTCTTTGGTCGGCAAGTCCAAGCTTTTAAGTCTTTGATATTCGCATTTGGTAAGATTGAAAGCGTGGGTATAAACATACATCACTTTATCTACATCTACAATGCGGAAGAACAATAATGAAAGCGCAAAGAAGAAGTAGGTACGCAACACCATCACCGTTTTAAAGAGAGCACTTGGCACCTTTTTCTGGATAGCAGCACGAGGTTTCTCTGTAAAACGCTCCCACATAATGAGCAAACCTTGTATCAATCCATAGATAGCAAAAGCCCAACCAGCTCCATGCCACACACCAATTACCACGAAAGTAACGAGCAATGAGATGTAAACACCCCACTCTTTTTAGTCGTCTTAGTGATGCTGAAAGAGTCATAAACACATAGTCTCTCACCCAAAAAGATAGAGATTGGTGCCATCTTCTCCACAATTCACCTGTTGTAAGCGATGAGAAAGGACGATCAAAGTTAGGAGATAGCTTGAAACCAAACATTCTTCCAAATCCTAAAGCCATGAGAGTGTAACCCGCAAAGTCTGCATATAGCTGAATCGGATATAGCAATGTGCCCACAAACAGTTGTACATTAGTAGCCGCATGCACATCATTCATAACACTATCCACAGAAGGTGAGATCTTATCAGCAATCATTAGCTTCAAGAAAGCACCCCAAGCCACAGTCAACATACCACGAACCACGTTTTCATAATCAAACTTTCGGGCTTGTTTCACCTGTGGTAAGAAGTCGTATCCACGCTCAATAGGTCCTGAAAGGAACTTCATAAAGAGCAACATATACACACTAAAGTCGAAAATGTCGTCCTCAGGCTCTTCCTCCCAATATGTTTCTATAAGGTAAGAGATGGCTTGAAAGGTATAAAAAGAAATGCCAAGAGGAAATAAGTCGATACAATAACGAGTGTAAAGCCATATTCCTACAAGCATAGAAATACCCAAAGTAAGTAGATAAGGAGCCTTTTTTTGTTCCTAAACTCTTATGAATCCACTTACCCATATAGAAGGTTAGAAGTGTTATTCCGATTGCAGATACAAGGTATTGCCAATGGTAAAAGCCCACGAATACAACACTCGTAGCAAGCAAAACAAATCGTTGCCAGTCTTTATTTTCTTTTATATAATAAAGAATGAAGGCAAGAATAAGGGTACAAGAGAATGGTATGGATAAAAAAATTCCATTATATTTTATGATATTATTGAATATTTATTTGTGATAAGAGGTCAGGTTAATATTGGAAGGTTTCATTGTTTGCAGACAGTACATTTCAATCTTTCACAAACCCACTCTTTTTGCTTTTTAAAAAGAATAGCTTTAAAAGTGAGTGATAAAAGGACTGCTTTTACCCTGCAATAACAATGCAATTAGATAGAAAAAGGAATGCTTTTAGCACACAATTTCTATCTAATTACTAAGGGTTATAATATTAACCGATTTTCTCTAGTACTTTATTGCAAAGGTCACCTACGTTCTTCATCTTGATGATGTCACGTAGTTTAAAGCTCACACCAAATTGTTTTTCGATTTCATCTATAATCATTACATTTGTAACAGAGTCCCAACCATCTACATCATTGGCTGTTGTTTCTGCTGTTAATGTAATAGAATCGTTCTTTAATACAGTTCTAAAAATAGAATGCAAAGCATCCATTATCTCATTTTGTGTCATTTCTTTAATATTATTTGTTTGATAATTATTTCGATTAATGCTATATTTTTGAAATAAGAAGGAATAGGTATTACTTCTCATTCTTAATTCTTTCGAGTAATTGCTTACGATCTATTTTATTACTAATGTTTAGAGGGAACTTCGCAACAGCATGCACTTTTTGCAGGTATCATGTAGTGAGGAAGAAGCTTTTTTTGAAAGTGGTTCATCAATCCTTCTTCATCGTTAAGTGTTGCAGTTTCTATCACAATATGAATAAAACAGTTGTTATCTCCATCGTAAAGAGGCAGTGCAACCACCGCAAACTCTTCATTATAGAAGCTACGAGCAACGTGTTCGATTTCTCCAAGCTCTATTCTAAAGCCCTGAATCTTTATCTGTGAATCCTTTTCTTCCATAGTAACCGATGTCGCCTTCATCATCAATTGCGCATACATCTCCTGTTCTATAGAATCGTTTTCCATCATGTTCAAAGAACGCTTGCTTGTTCTTTTCCTCATCTTTCCAATATCCTTTGGTCAAACAAGGACCTGCTAAGCACATTTCTCCTTTGGTATTGTTTGGCAATAGCTTTGTATCATCGTCCACAAAGATCACCTCTGTGCCCTTCATTGCAAAACCAATACTAAGTGTTCCATTTGTTTCTTTGTTCTGTTCATCACGTTTATAGAGATAAGCAGTGCAGTATATGGTGTTTTCTGTTGGTCCATAAAGGTTCCATATCTGCGCATTTGGGATACATTTGCTCCACTCTCGGGTGTCATCAGTAGGCAAAGCCTCACCTGCAAAGAAGCAATAACGCATCTCAGGCTGGTCTATTTCGTCCATATAAGGGCGTAAATAGTGGATAACAGAAGGCACTAACGATGCCATTGTTAATCTATGATCATCTAAAAGCTCAAATACTGCTTGGTATTTAATACGCTCATACGACACAGTGTAGGTGCAAGCGCCACCTAAGATGGGTATTAAATAAGATTGAACAGACATGTCGAAGGTTAAATCAAACATCTGTAAGCAACGATCTTCGGGTGTTGCTATAAAGCCTAAGCTATGGAAAGCATCTACGAAAGCAGCGACATTGCTTCTCATAATCTGCACTCCTTTAGGGCGGCCAGTACTTCCTGAGGTAAAAAGAATGTAGGCTAAATCGCTCTCTTCGGCTGCTTTTGGAGCCTCAAGAACATAGTCTTTGGGTGCTTCTAACGAAGTATTCACCACAGGAATATCGTTATAACGAGTGCTTTTGCTTGAATCTAACACCACAGTCATACCCACTTGTTGAATAATATCCAAGCATCTTTCGAGTGGTTGACCTGGATGTAAGGGTACATAAGCTTTACCTTCGAGCCACAATGCATAAATAGATGCATAGGTATAGATATCATCGTTAGCAACAAGTCCTACGTTTTTATCGCTTACATGGGCAAGTAGTGTTCTTATTTTAGCTACTTCTTGCGCTAAACGCTCATAGGTAAAAAACTCTTCTTTAATACAATATGCATTGCAATGATGCCTTTGCGTCAAAGAAAAAAGTAATGGTTCTAAAACTATATTATAAAAGTTCATGGGTTCAATCCTCAGCTATTAGAGGTTTAGTGTATTCTGTTCTTAATATTTTAACGCGCTGCAAATTTAGAAATAAAAAAACACAAACTAAAGATAATTATACGATAAATATAAATTTTATTAACACTAACTATTCTTTAAGCAGCATAATATTCGTAAACAAATTACATTTTGTATCATTTTCGTATTTTTATTTCCATTACGACCTACTCAGTTAGCTTTTATCATTGCGATACAAATCATATAATATCTTTGAACCTACCTTTGTGTTATAGTGAGCGGGGTCATAAAAGTACGAATAACTGCTATATTCTTTATAAGCAGGATCGTTATAGTTCACCACATTGTTTGCTCCAAAGATCTGCTTCAACAGCTTTATATCTGCAGGATTAACATAATCGCCATTCAACTCTGGACCTATTGCAATCTTCACATTGGTATTGTGCTTTTTTTACAAATACGCTGAATCTGCAGCAAACATTCTTTTTGAGGCTCTTTAATAATAGGATTTCGTACTGTAGGCTGTTTGGCTTTAGCACGTATTTTCTTCCAGTCTTCGGTTTCATAGAATCGTTCTCCAAGCGAATCAATCTTGTTTTTGAATGTGCAAGATCTCATCGTTTGTGTAGCGAGTGCGACTTTGTCCCTACATTATTAATAATGCGATTCATACTACTATCATATTCCTTTTTTTAAAGAGATAGGTCATGTATGCGCTAAAAAAATTCTTTGCGAAAGAATCCCTGCAAGAATGTGGTTTGATAATAAGCAACACTTTTTCCACTCACTTCGGGAGGCATAATGTGCATCACTCCACGCTGTTCTACAGTGAGATTCAGCATCACTGGCTCTGTAATGATTAAGAGATTTTTTTAATGGGTTGATTGGGTTGACGATCTAAAGCCTCTAACTTAATGAGCATATCACCCAATCCTTCGCTATTACTAAACAAGCGAAAAAGGACTTCCTTTGATATTTTTTTCCATTCAGAACTTTGGAAAGCCATCGTACACGACGAGCCCATGATGAACGAGTCGTAGTGCATTGTATCTCGATAGTTCTTGTATTTATACCAACCAATAGGCCCTTCACTCTGTATCATCACCACAGGGTGATCGTAATCATCATAGTGTTTAATCACCATAAAAGGGTCGTTATAAATATAAACGCCCAAACATACGATGAAAGGAAACGCAAGTAGTAATACCTTTACATATAAAGAAGAAAGTGTTTTCTTAAAACTCATCTCGTAATAATATAATTAGTCATCTACGTCTTCAGTCTACAAAGGAACAATTTTTTTAACGTAACAAACCAAACAAAAAGGATTCTCTTTTGAGATAATTTAATAGTTATAAAATGAAAGCAGAAGTGCATAAAGAATACATTACACCCCTTCTGGGGCCAGTTTCATCCACTTTCCTTTGCTCAAACGCAACAAGAACAACAAACCTCTAACGGTCAATTCGATAGACATTGCAATCCAAACGCCCTTCAAACCATAGGTAGGAGCCAAGCAAGCAGCCAGTGTTAAGCGAAGACCCCACATACTTAAAAGGTTCATTATGGCAGGGTTTCAAAGTATCGCCAACGCCTACACACACGCTATTTCCTACGATAGAAGCAGCAAACATCACTTCGGCTACAGATGCAATACGAAGAGATTGCACTCCAAGTTCACGAATTTCGGGAACAGGAGACATGAAACCAATCATCTCAGGAGCGAAAACGAACATAATTAAGCCCATAAACGCCATTACAATCATACCCAATGAAACGGTGATTCGTGCGAAACTTCTACACAATTTATATTGTCCTGCTCCATAACTCTGACCCACTAAGGTAGTAGCCGCCTCGCCAATACCAATTCCAGGCATATAACATAGGCTCTCTGCAGCTATCGCAAAGGTGTGACCTGCAATGGCAAAGTTTCCTAAAGGCGCCACAATCATTGTACTAACGATCTGTGCAGAGGTCATAAGAATGTATTGAACAGCCATAGGGACTACCTATTTTTCAAAGGCTTGTTTAATATACAACCAACGCCAAACAAAACGTTCCTTACTGTGCTTTGCTGCGAGTATTGAAGAGCGAAAGAAGGCAAACCACGTTTCACTACTTGCTGCAATGACAATAGCAAGCAATGTTCCAAGAGCTGCACCCGCTACTTCCCATATTGAAAAATAAAGATAAATATGTAGTTAAAAAAACAACGTCGAGCACACACATCATCACGCTAATTACGCTCGGAACAACCATATTTCCCGTACTTTTTCAACAAGTTAGTAGAAAGAACTCCTAACTGAAGAAAGGGCAAAGCCAAAGTATAGATAGTGAAATAAGTACTTGCATCGGCTGCAATATCACTGCCTCCACGCAACCAAAAGGGCAAAGAGGGCGATATGCCCACCCCAATAAGGGTAACAACAATGCTCAATAAAAAGGCAGCAACAATACCATGTCGTGCCACTTGGCGTGCTTTTTCAAAGTCGCCAGAGCCTACAAAGTGCGCAACTTGCACCGAAAAGCCCAACGCAGTGGCTGTTGTTATTCCGCTATAAAGCCATGTTGGAGCTTGAACAAGACCCACTGCTGCCGACTCTTTAGCTCCTAATGCTCCCACCATTGCAGTGTCGATATAGAACATTAGTACGTTAGTTATCTGTGCAAGTATGCTGGGCACACTCAAACTGATAACCAAATTGATTTTATCGGATTGCGAAAGCGTTTTTGCCTTCACGTATAGAAGCAAGTAGAGCGTCGTTCTTTCCTCTATTAAACATAACTTTATGCTGTTATAACTTTATTGTTGCTTTGTTTGATATGATAACCAAAGCAGATCTAAACAATATTGAATAATTACCTGCTAAGGCTGTATATAAATTAAAACGAGACACCTATACAAGAAAAAAACGATACCCATTTTTTTATGGATATCGCATCTCTCAACTATTTCTTAAATACCCTTTCAAGGTTGTTACGACATTTATTTTTTGTCTCTAGAACATTGAAATGTCTTTCGTTATAAGTTCTATTTTAACACCTCAGCGGTATTCTTTATTTTCAAACGAACACTGCTTTTACACAGTGAGAAGGTTTAACCCTTCTTTTTATATTACCCTTTTCCTTTTTATCTCTTCATCCTAACAGTAACAATCTATTGATATGTTAACTGCAAGCTTCTACCTTTTTTTGGTTTCTGTTTTTTTCTTTTTTTTCGTTTCTTTCTCTCTAATCAATGTTGTTATATCCGTTGAAAAAGCAATCTATTTTACTTATTGAAACCTAACCTAAATTAATCTACCTAAACAATCTTAAAACTTTAAACCTAATTACTAAATGAAACTATTTTATGTATCATTGTCATACCTCACGGCATGTTGTTAATCTCTAAATACAAGTCTTTCTTACCAGACTTAACATCTATTGGTTTACATTACTAACCTTTTGATGATGCAAAGTTAGAAATGTTTGCGCACAACAAAAAAACTATTTCCACTTTTTTTTCGATTAAATACGTTATTTTGACGTATATCAAAGTACATAAAAACCTCACAAATCTACTTTGCTATACATAACCGAATAAATAGAGAAAAAGATTGAGGTTTGTAAGTTATTAAAAATTGAGTTATTTAGAAATATCATTTTAAAAAGGAATGATATTATATCGCAAAAAAACATTGCTTTTTTTCATGGCAAAAAGCAACGTTTTTTTACACCATTAAAAGCTATGTTTTTTTGAAAGAGAAGAAAAAAATATTGTTGTCTTCTGTGTACTTTGATTTCTGATGATAAAAGATAGTAAAAGCATCTCAAAAAACGAGCGAGAACGACTCCTCACATCAACTTTTCTATCTCCCCTTTGCTCTGCTCCTTCTGTGCACTCTCCCACTCTTTTCACACTCGAAAACACAACCATTCGAGCTAAACAAAATAAAAGAGAGCCTCTTTTGCACCTTGTTTTAGCGGTGTGAAGAGACTCTCTTTTCTACATTATTATATTATAGTATTATCGAATACTTTCTCTTTGGATTAATTTCTAACAGCGTGATATCGTATATAATTGTGCTGTGTTCTGGAATTCCAATTGATGCAATTGCAGAGGAAGCAAAGCCCTAAGTTAGCAGGTACATACACTTCCCATCTGTCGCCAACAACCATTTGTTGAATGGCGGTTGAGTATCCTTCGGGCAAAGCTACACGTGTATTGCTGTTCGCTACGATGTTACCTACAACTGGAAGGATAACTGCTCCGTTGGTTGTTGAATTGTATCCGCCAATGTAAGTCTGCATAAATGCTAATCCATTGGGGTAAGTTGTTGAAGGAAGAAGACGTGCTCTATAAGTAACCAACACGCTATCGGTAGATAAAGGATGTTGTGTTTCGGTTCCACTTTTTAGCACCTTCACCACCACTTGCTCGTCATCTGCCACTTTATAGTTGGTATCTGAACCAGGAAGTGTCCAACTTCTAAATACCTTCCATGTGTTATCTCCACTTGCAATGCTTGTCTTTGCTTGAGAAAGTGTCTTACTAAAGAAAGCGTCATTGGTTGCTTTCCAATTGGGATATTCTTCCTTATCTACAATATCATTAGAACAACTGGCAACAAACAAACATGCCATGAAAAATAACAGACTATATAATAAGGTGTACTTCTTCATTTATTGTATTCTTTTTTTAATGAGCAAATAATACTCGTTTTATGGTTATTTTATAACGAAGTTTCTACAATGCCTACCCGTTTTATGCCATAATATCTCTAAAACGCAATAGAACATTACTAAAAACTTTAACGAATTATATTTCGAAGCAAAGTTAAGTATAAAGAATTAAAAAACGAACTTTTATCACCTTTTTATCTACACGAAAGGCATTTTTATGCTCTTTTAAGCCATTCGAAGCGCATAAAAAGAGAAATATCTTGCATTTTTACAACACTTCTACACCCTTTATTCGTGCTATTATAAAAGCACTTTCTAAAAAAAAGCTACCTTTGCACCCACGAAACATACATCGGTATAAATTCAAAAACAAATGGAAAAACTTATCAAAACCCCTTATATGGGGTTGTTTATTGTGGCCTTACTCGCATTAGGCATTACTTTCTTGGCACAATTACCTTTCTTTGAAAGCATAAAACTGAGCGCAATTGCCCTCGGTGTGGTGGTGGGTATGTTGTTAGCCAATAGCGTTCGCCCCCTATTTCCCAAGGAATGGGACGGCGGTTTGGCTTTAGCAAGTAAGCATTTCTTACGCACAGGTATTGTTCTATATGGCTTTAAGCTCACTCTCAATGCCTTATTTGTGATAGGACCCAAAGCTGTTGCGATTGATTGCATTATTGTTTGTGGCACATTGCTGTTGGGGAACGCTCTTGGACGCTGGTTAAAACTTGACAAAGACGAACGTTTACTGATTTCATCGGGTAGCGCTATTTGTGGAGCTGCAGCGGTTTTGGCTACCGAACCCGTGCTACAAGCTCCCAAACACAAAACGGTTGTAGCCATTGCCACTGTGGTTTTGTTTGGAACTTTATCTATGTTCCTCTACCCTTTGTTGTATAGAATGGGCTTATTCCATAGTTTTTCTGCCGAAGCCATTGGTGTTTACACGGGCTCTACCATTCATGAAGTGGCGCATGTATTAGGTGCTGGCACGGCAATGACACCCGAAATTACGGCAACTGCAACGATAACAAAGATGATTAGGGTGATGATGCTCGCACCTGTGCTGTTGTGTTTGAGCGTAATAGTACGCTCGGGCGGTTCAACTGCAAAGGGAAATGGTTTGAAAAACATCACCATTCCTTGGTTTGCCTTTTACTTTATGGGCGTAATTCTGCTCAACTCGGCTTTTAATGTCACTTTCGATTTCAGGCGGTTGGAATGACATCTACACAGAATTTACGAAGATCATCAATATTATTGGCACTTTTGCACTGACAATGGCCATGACTTCTATTGGTTTAGACGCTACCTTTGCTAAGTTTAAGCAATCGGGCTTACGTCCTTTCCTCTTGGCTTTCTTTCCTTTATATTTGGCTTGTTTTAGGTGGAAACTTTTTAATTCGATTGTTCTATTAAATCATATTCAATCAAGATAAATATCAAAGGGGAAATGAAAGCTATTCCCTTTAAATGAGATCGCAATAAAAAAGCTAAACTTTTACATTATGATAAGACCTGAGAAGGATTCATTCCTACTTACTTTTTCTTATCTTTCTATGTAAAAGTTTAGCTTTTATTCTTTATAAGGACAATGCCCAAAGGGATCTATCTCTTTAATTATAGCTTCCTTTCAACTTGTCTTTGATTTTTGAAGGCGATTGCTATCCGCCTAAAAAGGGCAAAAAAATAAACCAAAGCCATAAAGGCAATGGTTTATCTTTTTATTTATTGTAATTTTTTTAGCAAGCTAACGATGCTCACTTTGTCTTCAATTATATTGCGAAGTTCTGAAATATCAACTCGTTCTTGCTCCATTGTATCTCTGAAACGCAAAGTAACTTTGTTGTCTTTCAATGTATCGTGGTCTACAGTTACACAATAAGGAGTACCTATTGCATCGTGACGACGATAGCGTTTTCCGATTGAATCTTTTTCTTCATAATGACAATTGAAGTGGAATTTCAAGCTATCCACAATCTCACGAGCCTTCTCTGGTAAGCCATCTTTCTTCACTAGAGGCATCACACACAACTTTAACTGGAGCCAAAGCTGCAGGAAGTTTCAACACAACACGTGTTTCTCCGTTTTCTAATGTCTCTTCTGTATAAGCGTGACACATGATTGAAAGGAACATACGATCAACGCCAATAGATGTCTCTATCACGTAAGGTACATAGCTTTCGTTGGTTTGTGGGTCGAAATATTTAATTGATTTTCCACTGAATTTCTCGTGTTGTGAAAGGTCGAAGTTGGTTCTTGAGTGAACACCTTCAACTTCTTTGAAACCGAATGGCATCTTGAATTCAACGTCAGTAGCGGCATTTGCATAGTGGGCAAGCTTCTCATGATCGTGGAAACGATAGTTTTCTGCACCGAAACCAAGTGCTTGGTGCCACTTCATTCGTAGTTCTTTCCACTTATTAAAGTGCTCTAATTCAGTGCCAGGACTAACGAAAATACTGCATTTCCATTTGTTCAAACTCACGCATTCTGAAGATGAATTGACGTGCAACGATCTCGTTTCGGAATGCTTTACCTATTTGTGCAATACCGAATGGCAATTTCATTCTACCTGTCTTTTTGTACATTTAGGTAGTTAACAAAGATACCTTGAGCTGTCTCTGGACGCAAATATATCTTGTTTGCAGCATCAGATATTGAACCCATCTCAGTAGAGAACATTAGGTTAAACTGACGAACATCAGTCCAGTTCTTTGTTCCACTAATTGGATCTACAATCTCTTCGTCTACGATAATCTGCTTAAGTTCTTCTAAGTTAGATGCCTGCATTGCCTCAGCATAGCGTGTATGAAGAGCGTTTTTCTTCTCGTTCAACTCCAATACACGTGCATTGGTTTCTAAGAACTTCTCTTTATCGAAGCTTTCTCCAAAGCGTTTAGCCGCCTTAGCCACTTCTTTGTCAATCTTTTCTTCGTACTTTGCGATTTGATCTTCAATCAAAACGTCAGCACGATAGCGTTTCTTTGAGTCTTTATTGTCAATCAATGGGTCGTTGAATGCATCGACGTGTCCTGATGCTTTCCATATAGTTGGGTGCATAAAGATAGCCGAGTCGATTCCAACAATATTCTCATGAAGGAGCACCATGCTCTTCCACCAATACTCTTTGATATTGTTTTTAAGTTCAACTCCATTCTGTCCGTAATCGTATACGGCTGCTAAACCATCGTAAATATCACTACTTGGGAAAAACAAATCCGTATTCTTTACAGTGCGAAATAATCTTCTTAAAAATATCTTCTTGTGCCATTGTAACTCTAAAATTTAAATTATTGGGCAAAGTTAAGCCTTTTTTTCGGATATTCTTTTGTATTTTTTTGCGTTAAATTAGAGTTAACTAGTAGCTTTTTCATTTTTTTAGCATGAGTAATAATAAAGACGATATCAACAATAGCGAGAATCAAGAAGAACTAATAAATAACGAGAGTCATTCCGACTACACACCAGCAAGCCGTTTCGATGCATCTGCAGTACATCACCTCAGCGGAATGTATCAAGGTTGGTTCTTAGCTTATGCTTCTTACGTTATATTAGAACGTGCTGTGCCACACATTGAAGATGGTCTTAAGCCCGTTCAACGCCGTATTTTGCATTCAATGAAGCGCATGGACGACGGAAGATATAACAAAGTGGCTAACATTGTTGGTCATACTATGCAGTTTCACCCACATGGTGACGCCTCAATTGGCGATGCTTTGGTGCAAATGGGACAGAAAAACCTGCTCATTGACATGCAAGGTAACTGGGGAAACATACTCACTGGCGACCGAGCTGCGGCTCCTCGTTACATTGAAGCACGTCTTTCTCAATTCGCTTTAGATGTTGTTTTTAACCCTAAAACAACTAATTGGCAGCTAAGTTACGACGGAAGAAACCAAGAACCCATCACTCTTCCTGCTAAGTTCCCACTTCTTTTGGCTCAAGGAGCTGAGGGTATTGCTGTGGGTTTATCGTCAAAAATACTCCCACACAACCCTAATGAGATATGCGAAGCAGCTATTTCATACCTAAAAGGAGAGGAATTTCAACTTTATCCCGACTTTCCTACAGGCGGATCGATAGATATTAGCAAGTATAATGATGGTCTTCGAGGTGGTAGTATCAAAGTTCGTGCGAAGATAGAAAAGCTAGATAACAAGACACTTGTAATACGAGAAATACCTTTCAGCAAAACAACTACATCGCTTATCGATTCTATTTTGAAGGCAATCGATAAGGGAAAGATCAAAAGCTAAGAAGGTAGATGACAACACTGCGGCTGAAGTTGAGATCCAAATTCACCTTGCAAGCGGTGTATCTTCAGACAAAACAATTGACGCTTTATATGCATTTAGCGACTGCGAGGTGAACATTTCGCCCAATTGTTGCGTGATAGAAGATCAAAAACCACGTTTTATGACAGTGAGCGAGGTGCTTCGTCACAGTGTAGACTCAACGATGGGACTTCTTAGAAAGGAGCTACAAATACGCAAAGACGAACTCCTTTCACAACTATTCTTCGCATCGTTGGAAAGCATCTTCATTGAAGAAAGAATCTATAAAGATAAGAAATTTGAGCAAGCAGCTAACGTTGATGCTGCCGTTAAGCACATTAATGAACGATTAGAGCCTTTCAAGAAGGACTTTATTCGTGAGATAACCCGTGACGATATCTTGCGTCTTTTAGAAATAAAGATGCAAAGAATCTTGAAGTTCAACAAGGAAAAGGCCGAAGAACTCATTGCTAAGATGAAGCAAGAGATCAAAGATATCGATTATAAATTGGCTCACATGGTGGCTGTTACCATTGAATGGTTCACCTTCTTAAAAGAGAAATACGGCAAAGAACACCAACGTTTAACTGAAATAAGAAACTTTGATACCATCGAAGCAACGAAGGTTGTGGAGGCAAACGAAAAGCTTTATATCAACAGACAAGAAGGTTTTATAGGCACATCGCTAAAGAAAGACGAGTTTGTTTGTAACTGTTCAGACATCGACGACATCATTATTTTCTATAAAGATGGCTTATATAAGATCATAAAGGTGGCTGAAAAAGATCTTCGTTGGCAAGAATGTGCTACACGTTCAGGTATTTAAAAAGAACGATAAGCGCACCATCTACAACGCAGTTTATCGTGATGGAAAGAAGGGTCCTTATTATATTAAACGCTTTAATGTAACCACTATGACCCGTGAACGTGACTATAACCTCACCAATGGCACACCTAATTCTAAGGTTGTGTACTTCACTGCGAATCCAAATGGAGAGGCAGAGGTCATCAAAGTCACTCTTGATCCTGCGTCAAAGAAAGGCAATATCTTTATAGAAAAAAAGACTTCTCGGATATCTTAATCAAAGGAAGAGCAGCCAAAGGAAACCTCTTAACCAAGTTCAACATTCAGCGAATTGGTTTAAAGAGCCATGGACATAGCACATTAGGAGGTAGAAAAGTGTGGTTCGATCCAGACGTAAACCGCCTCAATTACGATGAACACGGAAAGCTATTGGGCGAATTTAACGAAGGAGATTCAATACTTATCGTACTTGATAATGGCGAGTTCTACATCACTAACTTTGATGCTAACAACCATTACGAAGACAATATCCTTATAATAGAGAAGTGGGACGAACACAAAGTGTGGTCGCTTGTGCTCATTGATGCAGATAATAACAATTATCATTACATCAAACGCTTCAACATGGAAGCAACCAAAACGACACCAAAACTTCGTTGGAGAGAATCCAAACAGCAAGTTAATTGTGCTCACCGATCAAAAGAATCCACGTGTAAAGGTTACTTATGGAGGAGAAGATGCATTCAGAGGAGATCAAGAAATTGATGTAAATGAGTTCATTTCAGTAAAAGGGATTCAAGGCAAAAAGGAAAGCGCATCGCTACTTGGGACATTGATTCAGTTGAGCTACTTGATCCTATTGTCAATGAAGAAGATCAGGAAGAAGAAGTTCAAAGCAATGAAGAGATGAACGAACAAGATAACTCTTCTGAGAATTTAGACCCCGATAAAGGAAAGAGTCAACAAGATGTTATCGACGAAATAACAGGCCAACTCAATCTGTTTAACGATGAAGAAGATTCTGAAAGTTAGTATATTCTTGTGCTTTTGTATGCTTTTTTCTCATGCAAAAGCACAAGAAACACTCTTTAATCTCAACGATTCCACCCCCTCAAAGCAACAAAAGCTCATCACCAATGCACGCTCGTTAGCCATTGGAAGCATTGAGTTACTCGACACCTACCTATCCAATCAGAAGTATAGAGGAACCGAGTTGCGTTTTATTTCACACACCACTCGAGAACGAAGCTATTGCAAATGGAGCACCAACATTATGCACCAAGCAGCCATAGCACACACTCAAAACAAGCAAAACACAGGCACAGAGCTTTATGCCATATATAATTTTGAGTGGGGAAAGTTGCATAAATGGACCTTTTTAGATAACAACCTTATTATAAGAGGTGGCGGATTGATCGACACTTCACTTGGAGTGATCTACAACACCCGCAACAGCAACAATCCAGCTCAAGCCCTTGTAGACCTCAATATAGGTTCTGTTGTGGCCTGCACCTATCGCTTTCGTTTTCTACACAAACACCCAATGGCGGTGAATTATCAAGCCTTTGCCCCGTTAGTAGGCCTTATGTTCAGTCCAAACTACAGTCAATCCTACTACGAAGCGTTCACACAGGGCAACTACGATCACAATATTGTGTTCACACAACCTATCAACAAGCCATCACTTCGACAAATGTTATCACTCGATTTCATGCTTCTTAAAACCCAAGTACGCATTGGTTACGTGGGCAACTATCTGCAATGGAACGTCAATAACATCAAGTCGCACACCTATAGTCATGCTATCTCAATTGGAATAGTAAAACACTTCAAGTTTATTTCATTGCAACCATGATTTCAAAAATAACATCTCGCATCTGCTTCTTGTTGCTTTCGTGCTTTTGTTTTGCCTCTTGCATCGACAACAACGAGCCCCCCAACACCACAAAAGGAAACTTCGAGGCATTGTGGAACATCATTAACGAGCATTATTGTTTTTTTGATGAGAAGCAAAAAGAATATGGACTCGATTGGAACGAGGTGTATAAGCGATATGCTCCCACTGCATCTATGTCGCTAACAAAGGCACAAGAGTTCGAACTTCTTAGCAATATGCTTTCCGAATTGCGTGATGGACACGTCAATTTATATAGTACTTTTGATGTAGGAAGATATTGGGCGTGGCGTGAAAACTATCCTTCGAACTTCTCTCAAGAGCTCATCGACGAGTATTTAGGCACCAACTATAAAATTGCAGCAGGCTTTTACTATCGCATTCTCACCGACAACACGGGCTATATACGCTGTGCTTCGTTTGCAAGTACCAAGGGAGAAGGCAATTTAGATAATGTGTTTTACTATTTATTGGCATGTAAAGGACTCATCATTGACCTTCGAGACAACAGCGGAGGCTTAGTAACTGCTGCCGAACAATTGGCTGCTCGCTTCACCAATAAAAAAAGTATTGGTGGGCTATATTCAGCACAAAAACGGGCAAGGGACATCGTGATTTTTCTCCACTTCAAGCACAATACCTCACCCCAAGCAATGGACTTAGATGGCAAAAGCCCGTTGTTATCATCACCAACCGTGGTGTTTACAGCGCAGCCAACGAGTTTGTGAAATATATGAAGAACCTTCCTAACGTTACAATTATAGGAGATAAGACTGGCGGTGGAGCGGGAATGCCTTTCTCTAGCGAGCTTCCTAATGGCTGGTCGGTACGCTTTTTCGGCCATTCCTTCATACGATTCTGAGAAGAAAACCACAGAGTTTGGAATAGATCCTCACTACAATGTGAGCCTCAAATATAGAGGATTTACAACGTAAAAAAAGACACTTTAATTGAATTTGCACGTAAAATTATAGCAAAATAATTTGGTAGTTTAATTTTAATGCATTACCTTTGCAAACGCAATTAGGGTACTACCTTGCGCTTGTGGCGAAATTGGTAGACGCGCTAGACTTAGGATCTAGTGTTTTTGCGACGTGTAGGTTCGAGTCCTATCAAGCGCACAAAAAGGTGGTTTTTAACCACCTTTTTATTTTTTTATATAGTTCTATTCTATCGCAATTGTTATTGAATCGAACAGCAACCCATCACCAACTCATTTTTATTTGATCTGTCCTTAATTGTAAATGTATCTAACTTTTCATTTCAAGAAAGAAACATTTGCAAGCTATTTGCTATACCCTTATCACAACAAAAAGAGCAAAAATACATTCCATTTGCCTTACACCTATTATATAATAGGGACACAACACACGCATAAACACAAAAAAATAGGAAACAACCTAAGTCGTTTCCTATTCTCATTTTTATAATGTTTCTTTTAAAACTCTATCGATTAATAAGCTGCAGTAAACAAAGCCTTATGATGTGCTTCTTGCTCTAATTCGTCGATCATAGCCACTGCATAGTCTTCAACAGAAATGAAGCTATCACCCTTTTTCGTCAACAAGTAGAGTATCAGTACCCAAACGATACTTACCAGTCCTTATGCCTTTACCCATATTTCCGAGATTTGCAGGAGGAGCAAAGTAAACCCAATCGATGTCATTGTCTTTGCTTAAGACATTGAGGAACAACTCTCCTTCCCCCTAACAGCAGGCATCAACTCTGCAGGAAGTGTACCCTGAGTCCATCAATCTCATTCCTGGTTGAACATAAAGCACACCTGCTCCACTAACAACCAACAAGCGTTGAACACCCGCTTTCTTTACACCTTCAATGATTTTTAGGGTAGTTTTCCAATATTTCTTCATACAGACGAGGATTTCCCCAACCTGGGTTATATGCGCTAATCACAGCATCTTTACCTGCAGCAACCTTGCTCAAAGCCTCAACATCTGTCGCATCTACTGCCAAAACAGTTAAATTTTCGTTCTTCACTTGTATCTTCTCTGGATTTCTAACCAAAGCAGTTACTTTATGACCACGGTTCAAAGCCTCTTCAAGAATTGCAGAACCAACAAATCCACTCGCACCAATTAAAATAAAATCTTTCATAATTCTTATTGTTTTTATGTTTTACTAATTTTGATGTTGCAAAGTTACTGCCTCGCAATGGATCTCACAAGAAGGCACAAAAGAGTTAGACAAGAACCTTAAGGTAACTATTGCTGATTTTTCAAGAAGTTACAAACAGCAAGCTTTAACTTTCTTTATTTATTTTATAACAGAGCTATTGCACAGCTCGAGAAAGTTAGTTACTTTTGTATACTAATATTGATAATCAGTTGAATTATGATAACAACAAAAAAGGAAGAACTATTGTTCCCCACCTGCCCTGTGCGACAAATATTAAGTAAGATTGGCGACAAATGGTCGATGTTGGTAATCTTTATTCTCGAGAACAATGGCACAATGCGCTTCAACTCATTGCAAAAAAAGCCATTCCCGACATATCTCAAAAAGGTGCTTACCTCAACCCTTCGCAACCTTGAAAAACGATGGTTATATTATCAGAACCATCTACCCAGAGGTGCCACCTCGTGTAGAATACAGCTTAACCGAACGTGCCCTTACACTCCTTCCACATCTTAATGGCTTGATAGATTGGGCCAGCAACAATCTTGCAGCCATTTTAAACGATCGCAAAGAACATTCGGCAGCAGTGTAAATGTAAATAAAGGGTGTTTTAATTTTAACATATAAAAACGATTAAAACAGCGCATTTTACACAATAAAAACATGTACCTTTGCGTTTTACAATATATCTCTACAGAAAAGTTTCTTTTTTTGAAACAACGTTTGATAAGCAACCTATCATACTAAATTCTAATTAGTTAGAAGAAGAGAAAGCAGGTATTCTTGTGAAAAAGAACACCTGCTTTCTTTCTAACATAAATAAACATTCTTGTTATAAAAAGTTTTCTCTTTTCATTTCTATAACACCCTCATTTTTTTCGCCTTTTACACGCTTTTTTTGCACCCAACATCATTTCCTTTTTCACACTAAACAAGCGTGAGCCGCTCCGCTTTTTCACCTCTTCAACATCCTCACCTTGCTCCAATCCACTTGTAAACTCATTGCTTTTTAGCAGGCAAAAAGCAATGCAATTGTATCCCAAAAAGCAACCCTTTTACAACATAAAAAGCATTGACATTGTTTTCAAGAAGAAATAGCATTGAAAAAAACAAAGAGATAACACCTTCAACTCAAGATAAGGCTTGACACAAATAAATAAAACCCCACGAAAGCACCGCAAAAGTCCAAATAATTTGCACAAAACCACAAAAAAAGCAGTAACTTCGCATTGGTTATAGAACCTAAGCAATAAAAATATTGCTATCCAACCAAAAGCAGATTTAATTTTTTTATATACATCAACTTAATAGTAAGGAATAACAATGAAAGTAGCATTTTTCGATTCAAAATCATACGATGAAGAGTCTTTTAATCAAATAAATAGCAACTATGGCTTCGACATTCGCTATTACCAAGAACACTTAAATATTAAAACTGCTCCACTTGCAAAGGGTGCAGACGTTGTATGTATCTTCGTAAACGCAGAATGTAACGCTGAAGTTATCGACGAGTTGGTAAAGAATGGCGTTAAACTTATTGCGCTTCGCTGTGCAGGTTTCAATAATGTTGATTTGAAAGCAGCAAAAGGTCGCATTTCAGTAGTGCGTGTTCCTGCTTATTCTCCACATGCTGTTGCAGAGTATGCTGTGTCGCTTATGCTTGCATTGAACCGCAAAATCTATCGTGCAGTGAACAGAACTCGTGAAGGAAACTTCTCGCTTAAAGGCTTGTTAGGATTCGACATGTATCAAAAAACCGCTGGTGTTATTGGTATGGGACGCATCGCTAAGGAATTAATTAAGATCCTTCACGGCTTCGGAATGAACATTCTTGCATACGATTTGTATCCAGATACAGAGTTTGCAAAGCAATATGGCGTTAAAGTTGTCACTCTTGATGAGTTGTATGCACAAAGTGATATCATTTCATTGCACTGCCCATTAACTCCAGAAACTAAGTTCTTGATTAACAAGGAAAGTATTGCTAAGATGAAGAAGGGCGTTATGATCATCAATACAGGACGTGGAAAGCTTATCCATACCGAAGACTTGATTGAGGGAATTATCGCTAAAAAGATTGGAAGTGCAGGTCTTGACGTGTACGAAGAAGAAAAGAAATACTTCTATGAAGACCGTAGCGACAAGATTATTTCAGACGACGTGTTAGCTCGTTTGCTTACTCTTCCTAACGTAGTACTTACTTCTCACCAAGCATTCTTCACTGCAGAAGCGCTTCACAACATTGCTCTTACAACATTAGAGAGCATTAAAGAGCTTGCAGAAGGCAAAGAGCTTACTAACGAAGTGAAAGAACAATAATTCTAAAAACAATTCTTTGTCATTGTGCAAACAGTGCAATGGCAGGTTTTTAGTAGATGATACACCAATAAATAAGAGCACAGTAGCAATGAAGCACTGTGCTCTTTTTGGGTTAAATTGATAACCTTTAGAGAAATAAAAAACGAAAAAAGATTGTTTTCAATCATCATCAATATACCAAAGTAGAGCAGTCTTTCTTCATCGTGTACATCAAAAGAAACTTTGTTGCATGGTTGTTGGCAACTATGGGTGGTAACTTTCTTCAACAGAACGTCACCACCTTATTTCTATCAATAATACATTTCTCTTATTTTCCTTTTCTTTTTCCTTCCTAAAACAAGTCTTTCTACATTAAGGACGAATACAATTTGTCAATAATGGAGCTGTAATTAGATTGTACAAGAACCATACCAAAGGAGCATTTTGCCATTAATAAAAACCCAAATATTGTCAAATAGGTTTAAAAGTGCTCTTTTCTTGGCTCAAAAAGCGAAAAGAGGCAGGCAAAAGAGCAATGGGGATAAAAAGAAGCAGTCCTTTACTTCGAAAAGCAAAGGACTGCATTTGATACAAAATATCTAAATTCTATAGTTGAGAGTTCAATGATTACAAGCCATTGTTAGCAATCAAATATTCTGCAATTTGCACTGCATTGAGGGCTGCTCCCTTACGAATTTGGTCGCTAGAAAGCCATAATGTCAATCCGTTTTCATCTGAAATATCCTTACGAATACGTCCAACAAACACGTCATCTTCGCCTGCTGTCTCTAAAGGCATTGGATAAACGCCATTGAAAACATCGTCTTTCAAAGTGCAACCAGGTGCTTTTTCAATAGCAGCTCTTACCTCTTCAATTGTTAAAGGCTTTTCTGTTTCTACCCAAACGCTTTCTGAATGCGAACGTAAAGAGCTAACACGCACACATGTTGCCGAGCATTTTACATCGCTATGCATAATCTTTTGGGTTTCGTAGAACATCTTCATTTCTTCTTTTGTATATCCATTTTCTGTGAAAACGTCTACTTGTGGGATAACATTATAGGCTAATTGGTGTGGGAATTTCTCGACGGTTAGAGGCTTATTGTTCACCAAATCGCTGTATTGTTGTTGCAATTCAGCCATCGCAGCGGCTCCTGCTCCACTCGCACTTTGATAACTTGACACCTTAATTCGTTTGATGTGCGAAAGCTCTTCGATTGGTTGTAGAGCCACAACCATCATAATTGTGGTGCAATTAGGATTGGCAATAATTCCCTTTGGACGTGTAAGTGCGTCCTTTGCATTGCACTCGGGCACCACTAAAGGCACGTCTTTATCCATTCTAAAGGCACTAGAATTGTCGATCATAACAGCTCCATGCTTTTGTAATGGTTTCGGCATATTCTAACGAAGTGCCTCCTCCTGCAGATACAAAGGCAATGTCTATATCTTTAAAGTCATCGTTATGTTGTAACAACTTCACTTCATACTCTTTGTTTCTAAAGGTATATTTAGATCCAGCTGAGCGTGAAGAACCAAATAAAACGAGATTATCTATGGGGAAATTGCGTTGGTCTAAGATTCTAAGAAACTCTTGTCCAACAGCTCCACTCACACCTACTATTGCTATATTCATAACTATTTACAAATTATTCTGTTTGTTATTGTTAGCTACAAAATTACATCTTTTATATTGATTAGTAGGCAAATGTGATATTTTTTTTGCAACTTTGCAACACATTATATAAATAACGCAATGCCAATTACATTCAATATTAGCAATTATTTCCCTATTACAGACCCTACATGGGCATTCTTCGTGGTATTAATGATTATACTTTGTGCCCCTATTATTATGGGAAAACTGCGCATTCCACACATCGTTGGAATGGTATTAGCAGGCGTTGCAATTGGTAAATATGGCTTGCATATTTTGGAAAGAGACACCTCTTTTGAGCTATTTGGAAAGGTTGGACTCTATTATATCTTGTTCCTTGCAGCCTTAGAGATGGATATTGAGGGTTTAAAGAAAAACAAATTTAGGTTTGTTATCTTTGGTTTCGTCACCTTCCTCCTGCCCTTTTTCCTCACGTTTTATAGCTCGTTATACCTTTTAAACCTATCTCCTACCACCTCATTGTTGATGGCTTGTATCATGTCTTCGCACACATTGATTGGCTATCCCATTGTAAGTAGGTTCGGCTTACAACGCAAAACGCCTGTAATGCTGGCTGTTGGCTCTACAATGATATCGCTTTTAATGGCATTATTGGTGCTTGCTGCCATCGTTGCGTCGAGCAATGGCACCTCAGGACCAATGTTTTGGGTAGTATTTTTACTCAAGTTTGCACTCTTTTGTTGCTTCCTTACGCTCGCAATTCCACGCCTATGTCGATGGTTTTTGCGTCGTTATAGCGACTCAGTGATGCAGTTTATCTTTGTATTGGCTATCATGTTCTTGAGTGCAGCCTTATCTCAAATGATTGGATTAGAAGGCATTTTCGGGGCATTCCTTGCGGGCTTGATTCTCAATAGATATATCCCTTCGGTGTCACCTCTTATGAATCGCCTCGAATTTATCGGTAATGCGCTGTTCATTCCCTATTTTCTTATCAGCGTAGGAATGCTCATCGACATCACAGTTTTATATAAAACGCCTTTCGTTATCGTTATCACGACCTCGTTAGTGTTCTTCGGAACGGTAGGAAAAGCAGCCGCTGCATACCTCATTGCCAAAGTGTTTAAATTGCAAAAGCACGCTGGACAGATGATGTTTGGATTGACTGCAGCTCATGCTGCGGGCTCTATTGCGATGCTATTAGTAGGTTTAGAGATTGCAAAGAATGGCGGTTCGGAGCAAATAGTGACCAATGACGTTTTGAATGGCGTTGTGGTGATGATTCTAATAACATGCGTTTTGGCTTCATTCGTCACTCAATCGGCTTCGCAAAAGATGGTTGTTGCAGACAATATGATTAGCAATGAGCCTTCGAACAACATCGATGACGAACGTATCCTCATTCCTGTTAAATATCCAGAGTGCGCTGATAGTCTACTCGGTTTGGCCCTATTGATTCGCAATCCCAAACTTAAAAGGGAGCTTATTGCGCTCAATGTGGTGTATGATGATGCCGATGTAGCCACCAATCAGGCGAAAGGTAAACGCTTATTAGAGAAGTTATCACGTGATGCAGCAGCGTCAGAAGTACCCGTTACCACGCAAGTTAGAGTGGCAGTGAATATCGCGAACGGCATAAAACACGCCTTCCAAGAATTCAATGCCAGTGAGATCATCATTGGAATGCACACCCATCAAGAGGTATCTACGAAGTTTTGGGGTGAATTTCATCAGAGTTTGTTCAACGGAATCAACTGTCAAATCATCATGGCACGCATCACTGAGCCTCTAAATACAATTAGAAGAATACAAGTGGCAGTGCCTTCAAGAGCGCAATTCGAGCCTGGTTTCCATCGATGGGTAGAGCGTTTAGCCCGTATTTCGGCTTTATTAGAATGTAAAATACAATTCCATGGTCGCCAAGACACGCTCGATTTGATACAAGAATACCTCGTAAACAAACATCCTGACGTACGAGTTGAATACACAGAGATGGAACATTGGAACATGCTTCCACAGCTTGCAGCATCTATTAACGAAGATCATATGTTCGTAATTGTCACTGCTCGCACTGGAACTGTATCGTATAAGAATGCTCAAGAGCGTCTTCCTGAAGAGATTAAGCAATTCTTCAGCGGTAAAAAATCTAATGATTATCTTCCCCGACCAATATGGTTATGGAATGGATCAGATGACCTTTGCACAGCCAAAGCATATCGAAGAGCAAAGTGCTTACGAAGCTGTTGGCAAATGGATTAAGAACAAATTAAAGTAAGAAGTAATTATTTATCATGATTGAAATAAAGAATATTCACAAGAGTTTCGGACAACTTGAAGTGCTAAAGGGCATCGACCTAAGTATAAAGAAAGGCGAAATTGTGAGCATTGTAGGCCCAAGTGGAGCGGGAAAGACTACCCTTCTACAGATAATAGGCACGCTCGACAAGCCCAATGAGGGTGAAGTGATGATCAACGACACCAACATTAGTAAGCTTTCGAACAACAAATTGAGTGACTTTAGAAATCAACATATCGGCTTTGTGTTTCAGTTTCACCAGCTATTACCAGAGTTCACAGCTCTTGAAAACATTATGATTCCTGCCTTTATTGGAGGAGTTTCGAAGAGTGTAGCAAAGCAAAAGGCTGAAGAACTACTCGAGTTTATGCAGTTAAAAGGATAGAGCTCACCACAAGCCCAATGAGCTTTCGGGAGGCGAAAAGCAACGAGTTGCGGTGGCAAGAGCATTGATTAACAATCCAGAAGTGATCCTTGCAGACGAGCCTAGCGGTAGTTTGGACTCTAAAAACAAACGAGAATTGCACCAATTGTTTTTCGACTTTGAGAGACAAATATGGTCAAACGTTTGTTATTGTCACTCATGATGAAGAGCTTGCAAGCATCACTGACCGCACGATTCACTTGAAAGACGGACTCATTGAACAAGAAACCACATCAAATAACGATAGTAAAGAGGAGGTAAAAGATGAAGACAATTAAACTAGGAGAATACAACTTGCTTACTGTTACCAAGTTAGTTGACTTTGGATTGTACTTAGATGGAGGCGATGCTGAAGAGATATTGCTTCCTGCAAGATATGTTCCTGAGGGCACAAAGGTAGGAGATAAACTCAATGTTTTTATCTATCTCGACCAAGAAGAACGCCCTGTTGCCACCACAGAGAAACCCTTTGTAAAGGTAGGAGAATTCGCTTTACTTGAAGTTGCGTGGGTAAATGAGTATGGAGCGTTCTTAAAATGGGGACTAATGAAAGATCTTTTCTGTCCTTTTAGAGAACAAAAAAGACACATGCAGATAGGCGAAAAGCACATGGTTTACGTGTATATCGACGAGGAAAGCTATCGCATCGTGGCTTCTGCAAAGATAGAAAAAGCACCTCAACAGCGACACTTCACACCTTCAACCCGCACAAGAAGTAGATTTGTTGTTATGGCAACGCACCGATTTGGGCTATAAAGTGATTGTGAATAATGAATATCAAGGACTTATTTTCCTTAACCAAGTGTTCCAAAGAGTGTATCTCGGTGAACACATTAAAGGGATATATTGCGAACATAAGACAAGACGGAAAATTAGATATTTCTTTACAATTGCAAGGCAGACAACAAACTCTTGACTTTGCAGACGAGCTTCTTCAATATCTAAAAGACCACAATGGACATTGCGATTTGTGGGATAAAAGCGATGCTGAAGATATTTATCAGTGCTTTAGTGTAAGCAAAAAAGTATTTAAAAAGGCTGTTGGCGACTTGTATAAAAAGCGCCTCATCAGTATTTCTCCACAAGGTTTAGACCTCAATTAATTATGAAACAACATTCAACAACATCTTTCTTGGCATACATTTTCTATGCCATCACCTTTGTTGTGTGCCTTTCTAGCTGTAAATCTTATAAGCTGATAACTTACGAAAGCGACTATTGCGAGCCGCCTATTTATGCTAATATAGTTGAAAAAGCCTATCGAATTCAATTCCGATAGCATTCTTGTTCCCGACCATAAGTGGAAAACTCAGTTCACAAAGCAAAATATTCTATTAGCACATGCTTTGGACTTGGATAAAGAGTTAGAACAACTTACAGAGCTAAGAGACGAACATTCAAATATAAAAGACAGCGTTTTGTATCTTGCTGCACAGCAAAAGATTGAACAGAAGGTACGAGATGCATTAGTAGAGATCGACGCTTTGGTGGGAGAACTTGACTGCGAAGGCGAGAGATGCGACCAATTAAAGGAGTTGTTAGAGGGCATGAATAGCAAAAAGGGATAACAAACTAACTGTGGCCTCTATTGTTATTGGAGCCTTATCTGCCGTTGCTGACGCTTGTATTAGTAACGATGGTTGGAATAAAGGCGTAGCAATTGGAGCCGGAGTCATTGGTGCTGGACTTGGTTGGGCAACGCTTAGCCCTAAAGGAAAGCGACTTATTCTAAAGCACAAGCGCAACCATTTGCGGGCAATATGGGAAGAAAAGAACTCAAATGAGTTCCCTCCTATTGTTTGGTACATGCTCAACGAAACCAAATTCACCAACACCCAGCAATCAACCATGCTCAGAAACATTCGAAAGAGATGGCTAACTTTCACTTTCGAAGACGACATTAAAGAAGCCAACAAATCGGTTTTGTTTAAAAGTGAAGGTGTTTATACAGAAGATTTGTTAGAAACTCGCTCGCAAATTGTGGGTCAATTAAAAGCCACAACACAAACTCTTAATCAAAACTTTTCTTCTCTTTTAAAGGAGATAAAACAACTATAAAATTGCTATTGTAGCACAACTTTAGCGTAAAAGAAGCACACCAAATAGGTAAGAGCAATGCTATTATACCTGTTTGGTGTGTTAAGTTATGGTAAAATCATACATCTTATTAAAGCTATTGTTGTGCTATAACTGTCTTTTTATAAATTTGTTGTACTTAAAAACATCAATAATTAGGAGCCTTTCGACATCAAAAATACATCTTAATACCATAAAGATGTCCTCACGAACAGATGATAAAAAAAGACTTTAAAAATCAATAGATATGAAAGAAGAACAATTTAGAATTGAATCCGATCTTCTAGGAGAACTTCAGGTTCCAAGCGACGCATTGTATGGCGTTCAAACACAAAGAGGCATTAACAACTATCACATTTCTCGCAAAAAAATGCGTGACTATCCCGATTATGTCATTGCCATCGCTTACGTAAAACTAGCCGCAATTGAAGCAAATCACACACTCGGAGTTATTGAAGACAATATTTCTGGAGCCATTGCACAAGCTTGTCGAGAGATAATTGAAGGCAAATGGCACGACAATTTCCCCATCGATATGATGCAAGGAGGTGCAGGAACATCTGTCAACATGAATGCAAACGAGGTGATTGCCAATAGAGCTTTAGAGATATTAGGGCACGAAAGGGCGAATATCAATATGTTTCTCCCAACGACCACGTTAACTGTGGACAATCAACCAACGACGTTTACCCCACCACTATTCGATTAACTTTCATTCGAATGAATAAGAAACTCATCGAAAGCGTTATGAAGATGATTAAGGCTTTGCGTGAGAAAGGTGCAGAATATGCCGACACTTTAAAGATGGGACGTACACAGTTGCAAGATGCAGTGCCTATGACTTTCGGTCAAGAGTTCAACGCTTATGCTAATAATATTGAGGAAGAGATTCTCAATCTAAATAGAAACGTCAAGCTTTTACACGAGATCAACATGGGTGGAACAGCTATTGGAACAGGTTTAAACGCTGTTCCTGGGTTTGCAAAGCTATGCACAGAGAACCTTGCAAAGCTCACTGGAGAACCTTTTGTGCTTGCTCCCGACTTGGTAGAAGCCACTCCTGACACAGGAGCTTACGTGAGTTATTCGTCTGCTTTGAAGCGTTTAGCAGTCAAAGTGTCAAAGATGTGCAACGACTTCCGTTTGCTTTCATCAGGCCCTCGTTGTGGATTAAACGAAATAAATCTACCTCCAAAGGCTCCAGGTTCATCAATTATGCCAGGTAAGGTCAACCCCGTTATTCCCGAAGTAACCAACCAAGTGTGCTTTAAAGTGATTGGAAACGACACCACTATATCGTTTGCTGCCGAAGCAGGACAACTTCAATTGAACGTAATGGAACCTGTTATTACAGAAGCTTTGATTGAAAGTTTAACCTGGATGACCAACGCTATCGACACACTTACAGAGGAATGTATTACAGGAATCACTGTAAATGTAGATAGATGTATGAACATGGTGCTCAATAGTATTGGTATTGTCACCGCTCTTAACCCCTTATATTGGCTACAAAAAAACAGCACAAAAGTGGCTAAAGAAGCACTCGAAACCAATCGCTCTGTTTACGACATTGTGATTGAAAAGGGCTTGATGACCAAAGAAAAACTCGATGAAGCACTCGATCCAAAGCAAATGCTTAACTCTCACGAGTTTATTCATTAAAAGACAATTCATTTGCTATTGAAAATCAATAACATAGCAAACACAAAATAAAAACAGTGCTTTTACAGTCTAAACACAGTGCTATTGCATGGAAAAAGCAATCCTTTTGAAGTGTAATAGCACTCTTTTTATTTTACAACGGTTGTGAGTTCAAATCTCAAGAGAGCATAAGACAGATGAATAATCGATTGAAATAAGATAGAAACAGCACAAAGAAAAAGGCAATGAACCTATTTGCATGCATCGCAAAAAGTTCATTGCCTTATTTATATTGATAGAGCAATTAGTTTATGCTTCTTTCTCTTCTTCGGTCTTTTCTACCTCTGTTTGGGGTAGAATGAGGTTAAGAATAACTCCTACAAGAGCCGACAAACCAATTCCACTGATGGTGAAATTGCCCCAAGTTAGTACGGCACCACCAATTCCAACGGTTAAAGTTATAGAGATAATGATGACGTTTCGGGTTTGATTGAGGTCGACTTTATGCTGAATAAGATTCTGAACTCCAACACTTGCAATGGTTCCAAAGAGTAGAAGCATAATGCCTCCGAGTACTGCTTGTGGAATAGATTGAAGCAAAGCACTTAGTTTTCCCATTACAGAGAACACGATAGCGGTGAGCGCAGAAATACGAATTACAGCAGGACTGGTTATCTTTGTGATAGACATTGCACCCGTTACTTCTGAATAAGTGGTTACAGGAGGACCGCCAAAGATAGATGCAAACAAGCAAGCAAGACCGTCGCCAAGAAGTGTTCTGTGCAAACCTGGCTCTTTAACAAAGTCTTTTTGTGCCACAGCTCCAACGACATACACGTCGCCGATGTGCTCAATTACAGGCGCAATAGCCACTGGAATCATGAAAAAGAATAGCCTGCCACTTGAACTCTGGCAATTGAAAATGAGCCAAAGAAGGAGGCAATGCCAACCAAGATGCTTCTTTAACTGGATCAAAGTTCACTTCGTTTAGGAAAATTGCAACGATATATCCCACAATAATTCCACATACAACGGGCACTAATTTAATGAGTCCTTTACCAAAAGTAAGCACAATAATGGCTGTTGCTAACGATATGGCAGCAAGTAACCAGTTTGTTTTTTTGCCATGTTAACACCTGCACTAGAGAGTGTCAAACCAATGAGAATAATCACAGGTCCAATGACTACAGGAGGGAAAAAAGACGGTTAAGTAGATGCTTTCCTTGCCACTTCACCAATGCACTCATAACGAAATAAACAAGCGAAACGCCTATAGTTCCCGCCAAAGCACCAGACAATCCCCACTCTTTTGTTGCGGCAATTATTGGCGCAATGAATGCAAAACTACTGCCTAAAAAAATATAGGCACCTTACCTTTCGTAACCAAATGAAAGATAAAAGTGCCTATACCTGCTGTAAATAACGCTGTTGCTGGGTCGAGACCAACAAGCAATGGAACCAAAACTGTAGCTCCAAATGCTACAAAGAGGAATTGTACTCCTACAACAACTCTTCGTGTTAAGTTTAAGTTATCTGTGTTCATATTGTCTGCAAATTTACTAATTATTAATGAATAGTGTTATAAAAAAACATACAAATAATTGCGTAAACATCTGTTTTTTTGATTACCTTTGAAGAATTATAAGACAGACAAATTAACAATTATGACATACAAATCATTTCTTGCAAGTGCTATTCTTGCATGTTCGTCATTATCTTTAATGGCTCAGGATAATATCAAGTTATTGGTGGGAACCTACACAAATGGTTCTTCAAAGGGTATCTATTCATTCGAATTGAACCAACGCACAGGCGATGTTACGGCCTTAGATACACTCGAAATAACCAATCCTTCTTATTTAACACTATCGCTTGACGGAAGTATGATTTATGCTGTTAATGAAACAAACGATAAGAATGCGGCTCTATCTGCTATCTCGTTCGATTCTGAAAACGGCAAGATGCGCTTTGTGAACAGTGCTCTTACAAAAGGAGAAGACCCTTGTTTTGTAGACACTAACGGCAATATGGCTGTCACTGCCAATTATTCTGGCGGCTCAATGAGCGTATTTCCACTTAGCGGAGCAGGTCAATTAGACAATATGACACAGCTATTTAGCGGTGCACAACAAGGCTTTTGACAAGGAAAGACAAGAGAAAGGACACTTTCATTGCGTTCGTTTTACACCTGAAGGAAATGGTGTTTTGGTAGTAGATTTCACAGGGAGATGCTCTGCTTCGCTATGACTTTGTAACCCCAACTAAATTGAAATATGTTGGCGTTGCGGCTCAATTGCCTAAGGGTTCGGGTGCTCGTCACTTCACATTTAGCGACGATAGCAAGTATCTTTACGTGATGAGCGAACTAAGTGGTGCTGTAACTGTATTCAATTATAATAAAGGTAACCTTACAAAGAAGCAGACTATAGCTGCTGATAAGCACAATGCAAGAGGCGGAGCAGATATACATCTCACTCCAAATGGAAAGTTCTTGTATGTAAGTAATCGCCTTAAAAACGATGGAATTACGATCTTTAAGGTGAACAAAGCAACAGGAATGCTCACCGAAGTGGGCTTCCAACCAACCGATAAGCATCCCTCGTCAGTTCAATATAACACCCAACGGAGAGCTATTACTTTGTGCTTCGAGAGACAATAACACTATCCAAGTGTTCAAAATCAATCAAAACACAGGTGCATTAACCAATCTAAATAAAGATATTAAGGTTGATAAAGCCGTTTGTGTGCAGTTCTATCCTGCTATAATGGTGCCCGACACAGGTGTTGGAGGCTTCCAAGTTATTGAGCGAACTGTTGTGAAATAAGTGGCAAGAAGATTTCTATTTGCTCGCACCTTATTATATATTGACGATAAAAAAAGAAACAATAAAGAATGCAAGATCAGTTCTCTAGAACCCGAATGATATTTAAACGTTCGGGAATAGAAAAGCTACAGCAATCTAAAGTGGCTGTATTTGGACTCGGAGGAGTTGGTGGTTACGTTGTAGAAGTACTCGCTCGAAGTGGCGTTGGACATCTTTCTATCTTCGATGATGATGTGGTTTGCCTCACAAATCTTAACCGACAAATATTCGCTTTACATTCAACTTTGGGCAAAAACAAGGTTGATATTGCCGTAGAACGCATTAAAGATATTAATCCTAACTGTGAAGTTGATGCCCGACAGATGTTCTATCTGCCTGAAAATGCAGACGAAATAGATTTAACTTCGTTTGATTATGTGGTGGATTGCATCGACACTATGGCGGCAAAAATGGAGTTAATTAAACGCTGTACAGCCCTAAATGTGCCCTTTATTGTCGTGCATGGGCGCAGCAAATAAAGTAGATCCTACTGCCTTTTGTGTATGTGATATCACCAAAACAAAGATGGATCCACTTGCAAAGATTATCCGCAAGAAACTTCGCAAGATAGGAATTAAGCATTTAAAGGTGGTTGCAAGCGACGAAAAGCCTATGGAACCATTCTTTGATGAAGCTGAGGTTGAAACCCAATCGACCGACAATGCCGACACAATTGTGAGTAATCATCACGACAAAAAGGTGACACCAGCAAGCAATGCCTTTGTTCCTGCAGTGGCAGGTATCATTGCTGGGGGTGAAGTTGTTAAAGACTTGCTTCGCATTGGCGTTGAAGAAACAGAATAAAACCTTTCGACTTAAAATAAAATTAAACAGGAATGAAATCACTAAAAGAACTCTTTAGAATAGGAAAAGGCCCCTCAAGCAGTCACACAATGGGTCCTCAAAAGGCGGCACAGATGTTCATTGAGAAGTATCCTAACGCCAAATCGTTCGAAGTTACCTTATATGGTAGCCTCGCAGCGACAGGAAAAGGGCACATGACCGACGTGGCAATTGAAGACGTTCTCAACACTGTTGCACCCGTAACTATTGTTTGGAAGCCCAGTGTTTTCTTGCCTTTTCACCCCAATGGCATGAGTTTCGTGGCAATAGACGAAAACGGTAACCGTTCAGAAGAATGGGTTGTGTATAGCGTTGGCGGTGGTGCTTTGTCTGAAGGAAAGGCCAATGAAGACGCATTTAATACCAAAGACCCCTATTCTTTGAATTCTTTACAAGACATAATGCGCTGGTGTTACGACAATGGCAAAGGCTATTGGGAGTATGCAGAGCTGTGCGAAGACCCCGATTTGTGGGACTTTTTAAGCGAAGTGTGGAAAGTTATGCAACAAGCGGTCGAAGAAGGACTCAACGCAGAGGGCGTTCTTCCTGGTCCATTGCGCCTTGCTCGCAAAGCAGCTATCTATCATGTAAAGGCCAAAGGCTTTAAACCTTCGCTTCAATCTCGTGGTTTAGTGTATGCTTATGCATTGGCAGTGAGCGAGCAAAACGCTGCTGGTGGAACCGTAGTAACCGCTCCTACCTGTGGAGCTTGCGGTGTATTGCCCGCTGTTTTATATCACATGTCACGCTCACATCATTTCAGCGACACCCGAATTATTCACGCCATAGCCACTGCAGGCATCTTTGGTAACATCGTAAAGCATAACGCTTCGATCTCAGGAGCAGACGTTGGCTGTCAAGGAGAGGTGGGAGTTGCATGCGCAATGGCTGCAGCTGCAGCGTGTCAGCTATTTGGTGGCAGTCCAGCTCAAATCGAATATGCAGCTGAAATGGGCTTAGAACATCACTTAGGAATGACCTGTGACCCTGTATGTGGATTGGTTCAGATTCCTTGTATCGAGCGAAATGCATTCGCAGCAGCACGTGCTTTGGACTCAAACTTGTACTCTGCGTTCTCAGATGGACAACACCAAGTGTCGTTTGACAGAGTTGTTGAGGTGATGAAACAAACTGGACACGACATACCTTCATTGTATAAAGAGACTGGTGAAGGTGGTTTAGCAAAAAGGATTTAATTTGAATATGTGCTAAAAGAAATAGGAATCATGGTATAAGTGCAACGCTTGTACCATGATTTTTGTTTTTATAGCTGTGGCATAAAAGTCAAAGGAAGTGAAACTGAACAGTTATACCTTCCATTTGAAAAAAAGCATTGCTTTTACAAGATAATTGCATTGTTTTTAGACCGCAAAAAGCATTGTTATTAGAGCATAAAGTCGATGCTTTTTAAAAATGAAAAGCAGAAAAGCATTTGAGCATCAGAATGATAGAAGATGCGTTTTTCATCTCCTTCTCAATCAGAAAAAAATTTTTCAATCTATTTTCATCACAAAAGCCTCAGCAAAACAAGTCTTTTATACCCTTTCAGGTCGCAATTTACCCCCTAATTCGTAAAAAATAGAGTGTATTTATAAAAAAAGTTCGCAAATAATTTGGTAGTTAAAAAAATAATCATCTTACCTTTGCACACGCTTTTAAAGAGCAACAAGGGCGTTTAGCTCAGCTGGTTTAGAGCATCTGCCTTACAAGCAGAGGGTCGGCGGTTCGAATCCGTCAACGCCCACATCAAGACCTCACATCATTGATGCGAGGTCTTTTTTTATATCTCCTTTTATCCCAAAAAGTGAGAAAACCACAATTAATTAGTTTAACCTACTATTTAATTACTACTGCTTTTTTTATCCCACTAATACCATTTCTTTAACTTTAATTAAGTACTCAATACTCTTAAATATGAGCAATTAAACCTATATTTGTGCATCTATTTATACAACTTTAAACAAAAAAACAAGAAACTAAAGACGCCTCAGTTGTGGGGGCGAATGTATCAATTCGGACAAGGAAAAAAATCTCCTAAAAATTTAAAAATATACAATTAATTTAAACTCTAAACAATTCACAGCCGTATGAAGAAATTATTCTTATTAATCCTTTGTATGTCTATAACCACGTTGTTAAAGGCGCAAGGTATTAGTGTTAGTGGTATCGTTTCGGATATCGATTCAAATGAACCCTTAGTGGGAGCAACCATTGTTGAGGTTGGAACTCACAACGGAACAGTGACCGATATCGATGGAAAATATCACTTAAAAGTTAGTAAAGAAGGCGCAACATTGCGTTTCTCTTATTTGGGTTACACCGACAAAACCCTCAAAGCAACCAACAGCTCTACTTTAAATGTTGGACTAAAATCATCTGCACACGAACTAGATGAAACCGTTGTGATAGGTTATAGCGGAACAATTGTTCGCTCAAAACTAACCAACTCTATCGCAAAAGTAAAAGACAAAGCACTTACTACTGGTATGTTCTCGAACCCTGCACAAGCATTGAGCGGTACAGTTGCAGGTCTAAGAGTAATCCAAAACTCTGGTAACCCTAACTCTTCGCCAACAATTGTATTGCGTGGAGGTACCGACTACAATGGTTCTGGTACACCACTTATCGTTGTTGACGGTATGATTCGTGGTTCTATGAACGACATCAACCCTAATGATATAGAGTCAATGGAGGTGATGAAGGATGCAGGAGCAACTGCGATCTATGGTTCAAGAGCAAACAATGGAGTTATTTTAATTACAACTAAGAAGGGAAAAAGAGGAGATGGACAAATCAATTTCAACACTAAATTGTCTTGGAACTTCTTTAATAACCCTTATAAATTTAGCAATGCACGAGACTATTTGCACTATGAACGTATGGGTTATGTGCACGCTAAGGAAAAAGGTACAGCTAACTTAAACTCATTAAGCGGTAACCAACCTTATGGAACTGGTAACGACTACAATGCAGACGGTAACAAATCGTCTATGGGTTTGTGGGGTGTTTACTTGAAAGACAACCTTTCTACCGACGTTTATAACGAGCTTATGAGCAAGGGTTGGGAAACTATGATCGACCCAGTAACAGGCAAAGAGATTGTATTTGTGAACAACAGAATGGAAGATTTCAATATCAAATCTCCAAGTTTCTCACAAGATTACAACCTAAACTATAGCGGTGGTAATGATAAAGGGCACTATTATGCAGGTCTTGGATATAACAAGAGCGAAGGAAATGCTATCGGTAACTACAACCGCCGCTTATCTTTCTTGCTCAATGTAGACTACAAAATCAAATCATGGTTAACCACTATATCTAAGTTTAACTTCTCAACTACAAAGTATAAGGGTATCTCTCCATTCACAGGAGAAGAGAACTATTTCTCAAGAAACTTCTCTTATCCTCCCTACATTCCGCGCTTATAACAACAATGGCGAAATGATTTTGGGTAAGAACTCGGGTGATGGTAACCAACAATTCCTTGCTAATGCATGGGATAATGATGAGAACAGACAGAAGTTTATGTTCTCTCAAGACTTCAAGATTAAGCCTTTCGAAGACCTAACTATTAACTTCAAAGGCGACTGGTTCTATGAGTTCTACAACTTTGAACGCTTCTATCGCACTTATCAAACAGCGCCAGGACAATTCAATCGTTCACATAATTCAAGCGCACAAACTCAAAGAAACCTTACACAAACATACAATATCTTGTTTAACTACAACAAGACATTTGGCGATCACAGTCTAAGTGCATTGCTTGGTTGGGAATATTTCCACTCAAAATATGGCATGTTGAGCGGCAGTGGTTATAACCCTAACAACAATTACTTTAGAGATTTGCAATATACTATCACCGAAGAAGGTGCAAGACAACTTGACTCTGGTCACTCTAAGTTCATCACTGAATCTTATTTCATGCGCTTAAACTACGACTATCAAGCTAAATATATCGCAAGTTTCACTGTTCGTCGTGATGGAATCTCAAAACTTGGAAAAGACAATAGATGGGGTGTTTTCCCTGGTTTGTCACTCGGTTGGGTCTTTACTAAAGAAGACTTCATGAAGAAATATCCTTGGTTGAGCTTCGGTAAGCTACGTACTTCATTCGGACGTAATGGTAATGTGAACGAAAACTGGGTAGGAAACTACACCATTCAAGGTGCTTTCGCACAAAGCTTATACAATGGTTCTCAAGCATTTACTTTGAGTTCTATTCCTAACTACTTCTTAACTTGGGAAACATCTCGCACATTTGAGGTGGGTGTTGACTTAGGTTTCTTGAGCAATAAGCTTCAAATGGGCTTGACATGGTACGACAGAAGAACTTCAAACAAATATGCAAACATCACTATTCCTGCTTCTTCTGGTTGGACAAGTTACATCTCTAACAACGGAACTCTACAAAATAGAGGTATCGAACTCGAGTTAGATTGGCACGCAGTGAGCAACAAAGACTGGAAAGTTGACGTTGGTTTGAACCTTGCAAGCAACATGAATAAGGTTGTAAAGCTACCTGAAAACGGTAATGCTCGTCACAGACAAGGAGGCTTTGAGGTGTATACTGGCACTGGAAATGACAAGAAATGGGTTGGAGGATATGCAGAAGGAGAACGCCCAGGCGACCTTTATGTATTCCAAGCTGAAGGACTTTACAGATCAGCAGATGAGATTCCAGGTAATCTAATCGACAAGACTACATCTAACAATGGTGGTACTAACAAGGTATTATATGGTCCAACAGCATACGCTGCAACAGGAAAAAGCAGCTGGAGGATTGCCTATTTCTCCTGGAGATGTTAAGTGGAAAGATGTGAATGGTGATGGCGTTATCGACAACTACGACTTAGTTAAGGTTGGAAACGTTAACCCTAAGTGGACAGGAGGTTTCAACTTGTCTGCAACATGGAAAGGTCTTACACTTGCAGCACGTTTTGATTTCGCTTTAGCATTTAAGGTTTACGACGTTAGAACCACATGGATTATGGGTAACATGCAAGGTACATACAACACACTTGCAAACGTAAAAGACACTTGGTCGGCTGATAATCCAAATGCAAAATACCCAACTTACATTTGGGCAGACCAGCTAAACGCTCGTAACTACGACCGTAGAAGCAGCATGTTTACATACAATGGTGATTATCTTTCATTCAGAGAGCTCACTCTTTCATACGACTTACCTAAGACTTTGTTAGCTCCTCTTAAGCTACAAGCAGTGAGAGTGTCTGTAACAGGCCAAAACTTAGGTTACCTTTGTGAAGCTCCTTACTTCTTCTCACCTGAAGTTTCAACCAACAACGGAGGTTATCCACTACCACGTATGCTTGTTCTTGGACTCAATGTAACATTCTAAACAAAGCCATCTGAAATCATTTACAATTTAAAAGAATGAATATGAAAACAACAATAAATAAAATATATGCTTTCATTGCAATGTGTTTGGCATGCATTCCGATGTTATTCACAAGCTGCGAATCATTAGATCAATACCCAGAAGACTACTTTACAGGACAAAGTTTCTGGAAAGACAACACTCAAGTTGATGGATATATGAAGGGTCTACATTCGTATTTACGTGGAACTTATAGTTCTTTGTTTAATATGGGTGAGCTTCGTTCGGGTCTATTAGGCGACGGTGATGATGGAACAGGTACATCAGTGTTTGGTGAATCGCTTGCTGCTCAAACCGTAATCAAACAAGATTTGCGTGAAGACAATGCTTATTTAAGTCTTTGGAACGGTCTTTATAGCGAGATTGTACGTGTTAACTTGGCTATAAAAGAAATTCCAAACTGCTCATTCTTAAGCGAAACCCAAAAGAATATCTATCTTGGTCAGGCTTATGGTATGCGTGCATACTATTATTATCTATTGTACACCACATGGGGAGGCGTTCCATTAGTGACTGGAACAGATATTCTTGACAAGAAGATTTCTGCCAAAGAGCTATCTAAAGGACGTGCAAAACCTTCTGAGATCATGGCTCTTTTGAAAGATGATATCACCAAATCGGAAGACGCTTACACTGCTGCTGGCGTTGATGGATTTAGCAATAAGTACACATGGAGCAAGTATGCGACCCTTATGTTAAAGGCTAACATCTATGTTTTTGCAGCGAAAGTTACTACTGGTGATCAAGCAGCTACAGGCCAACAAGACCTTCAAACTGCTAAAACAGCACTTCAAGGCATCATCAGTGCTAACAAGTTCTCATTGCAACCAGAGTTCTATCAAGCATTTAGAAGCGACTATAAGAACAACAATAAAGAAGTGATCTTCTGCGTTCCATTTAACAAAGTAGATAATGTTTATATGCCAACAATTAACAACTGCTTAGCACAAAGCAACTTCTTTACTGCTGCTTACGACTTAAACAACACCAAGTTGTCGTTAGCTGATAAGTCAAGTTATAGCAATAATACCCTTATCAACGGACTATTGCGCTTCCAATATAAAGAAACATTCTGGTTATCGTTCGATGATAGCGACAAACGTAGAGACCAAACATTCCTTGCTGTGAAGAACTCTGCAACCCAACCAGCAACCGGAAGCAACTTTGGTGTAGTGCTAAAGAAGTTCTCTGGAACTTATTACACAGACGAAGGTGTTCACCGTTTAGATGCTGATGGACCTGTTTATCGCTATGCTGAGACTCTATTGTTAATGGCTGAGATTGAGAATGACTTAGGAAACGACCCTTCAACATACATCAATCAAATTAGAGAACGTGCTTATGGAACAGGTTATCCTGTATATACCAACCAAAGCAAGTACGACAACACACTTGCAATTCTTCACGAACTCGATAAAGAATTTGTGTTCGAAGGCAAGCGTTGGTTCGCTCTTCTTCGCATGACAGACAACAATAACAAGTCGTTGGTATTCGATTCTGCAGCTAACTACCCATTCATTAAGGGCGGTGCAGCACAAGGAATCCTTCCTGAAAGCGAAGCATATAAGATGCTATGGCCTATCTCTGTTAGCACAAAAACAAACGATGGTGCTATAGAACAGACTCCTGGTTACTAAAAGAAATCCTTTTCTTTACCAAGAATTCATAATAAACTACCAATCAATGGTGTCTCTCTTTCTTAGAGAGACACCATTTTTATTATTCTTGTATCATTCACATTATCAGCAAATTGCGATTACCCACGAACAAATAAAAAGTCGAAAATTATAACACACCTCATTCCCCTTTTCAAAAACAAGTAAGTTTCATTCAGAAATCAACCTCAAACAACCTGCAAAACTAAGACTTTCAACATCGTTTTTAAAAGCATTGATTTTGCATTTAAAAAGCATTGAAATTACTCCTCAAAAGCAGTCCTTTTGCAGTCTAAAAACATCGCTTTTTCAAAACAATATTTCAGCCATTTTATTCAAGCGGTCAACTCACTCATTCTCAACTTTATGTCAAGAAAAAAAGACATATGTCATATTTTATGATTATAAAATCATTTTTTTGCGCATAAATGCTCATAAACCCGAGAAAAATTTGTATTTTTTTGTAGTCTAATAAATAACATGTATTGATGGATTTAAACTTATTGACTGCAATATCACCAGTTGATGGTAGATATCGTGAAAAAACAAAAGTATTTGCGGATTATTTTTCAGAATATGCACTAATTCGCTACAGGATAAGAGTAGAAATTGAATATTTCATTGCACTTTGCGAGCTTCCTTTACCCCAATTAAAGAACATTGACAAAGAAGTTTATGGCAAGTTGAGAGGCATTTATCGCTATTTCGACGAGCAAGCAGCATTGCGTGTAAAAGAAATTGAGAAGGTAACCAATCACGATGTTAAAGCAGTTGAATATTACATCAAAGAACAAATCGATGCAATAGGCGGATTGGACGAATACAAAGAGTTCATTCATTTCGGCTTAACATCACAAGATATTAATAATACCAGCGTTCCTTTGTCGATAAAAGAGGCGTTAGAAAACGTTTATTATCCAGCAATTGAAGAGCTAATTAATCAAATATCACACTATGCAGACGAGTGGTGTAGCGTGCCAATGTTGGCAAAAACACACGGCCAACCTGCCTCTCCTACTCGCTTAGGTAAAGAGTTTAAGGTTTACGAATATCGTTTAAAAGAACAACTCGAAAGCTTAAAGCAAGTGAAGTTATCTGCTAAAGTTCGGCGGAGCAACAGGAAACTACAATGCACATCACGTGGCTTATCCAGACTATAAATGGCAAACTTTCGGCGATGTGTTTGTAAATGATATCCTAGGACTACAAAGAGAGCAGTTTACCACACAAATAAGTAACTACGATAACATGGGTGCTTTGTTCGATGCAATGCGCAGAATCAACACCATTCTTATCGACTTCGATCGTGATATATGGATGTATATCTCGATGGAATATTTCAAACAAAAGATTAAAGCAGGCGAAGTGGGCTCAAGTGCGATGCCTCACAAGGTAAATCCTATTGACTTTGAAAACAGTGAAGGTAATCTTGGCGTTGCAAATGCATTGCTACAATTCTTAGGAAGAAAGCTACCTGTGAGCCGTTTACAACGTGACTTGACCGACTCTACAGTACTTCGCAATGTTGGTATGCCTTTTGCTCATGGCTTAATAGCTATTCAAAGCACATTGAAAGGACTCCGCAAGCTTATCTTAAACGAAGCTGCAATAGCACAAGACCTTGATAACACTTGGGCTGTAGTTGCCGAAGCAATTCAAACAGTATTGAGAAGAGAGGGCTATCCACATCCTTATGAAGCCCTTAAACAACTCACTAGAACTAATGTCGGAATAACACAAGAAACAATTAGCGAATTTATTGACACACTTAATGTGAGTGATAAAGTTAAAGCAGAATTGAAATTAATCACCCCAAGCAATTATACAGGTTTATAAATAACAATTTAATAAAGCAATAAATAAATTTAATAACAAAGTAATTAACAAGCCGTGAGGCTAAAAAGAGATGACTATGAATACAGAATTAGAAAAAAATCAATCTGAATTAAAACACAGATCAACAGATGAACAGCCGTGAAGGCTATGGTAGATCACAAGGAAACTACCAAAGAGAGTATAATAGTAGTAATGGAGTTTCACAACGTCCACGAATTGGTTCACGCCCTGCTTATAGCAGTCAGCAAACAAACAACGATAATGAAGGCTTCCGTCCAGAAGGCTTTGGAGCAAATCTTCAAGGAGGAAATGGACGTCAACAGTATCAAAGACCTTATCGTCCACGTGTAAACCAAGGCGGTTATCAGCCACGTCAACAACAAGGTTATCAGTCACATTATGGTGACAATGGCGACAATCGCTCTGCTTATTCACAAAAATCAAGGTGGTTATCAACCTCGTCAACAAGGCTATCAACCACGCCATCAAGGTGGTTATCAGCCACGTCAACAAGGTGGTTACCAACCAAGACAACAAGGTGGATACCAACAAAGACCTAATTATGGCAACCAAGGTTACCAACAACAAGGTTATCGTCCACACTATAACCAAGGCGACAACCATGGAGGTTACCAACAACAAGGCGGATATCAAGGTCATGGTGGATATCAACCACGCCAAGGATACAACCAAGGTTACAGACAACAAAATCAACGTCAACGCACTCCAGGATACGATCCAAATGCGAAATACAGTCTTAAAAAGCGCATTGAGTATCGTGAAGACCATATAGATCCAACACTTCCAGTACGTCTTAACAAGTTCCTTGCTAACGCAGGAGTTTGCTCTCGCCGTGAAGCTGATGAGTACATACAAGCAGGAAGTGTAACCGTTAACGGACAAGTAGTTACCGAATTGGGAACAAAGGTGATGAGAACAGATGAAGTGAAGTTTGGAGATAACCTCGTTTCACTAGAAAAGAAGGTATATGTTCTTATCAATAAGCCAAAAGACTACGTTACAACAAGCGACGACCCACAACAACGTAAGACCGTTATGGACCTTGTTAAGAATGTTTGTCCTGAACGTATTTACCCAGTAGGACGCTTAGACCGCAACACAACAGGTGTGCTATTGCTCACCAACGATGGCGACCTTGCAAGTAAACTTACACATCCTAAGTTCTTAAAGAAAAAGGTATATCACGTATTCCTCGATAAACCTGTAGCTCAAGAAGACCTTCAAAAGATTGCAGAAGGCATTGAACTTGAAGACGGAGAGATACATGCAGACGAGGTTGCCTATGCAAATGAAGAGGACAAGAAGCAAGTTGGCATCGAAATTCACAGCGGAAAGAACCGTATTGTACGTAGAATTTTCGAACACTTAGGCTACAGAGTGATCAAACTAGACCGTGTTCAGTTTGCTGGTTTAACTAAGAAAAACCTAAGAAGAGGCGACTGGCGTTTCTTAACTGAGAAAGAAGTTGACATGCTTCGCATGGGTGCTTTCGAATAATTCAAGAGCAAATACAACCTCAATAATAATTATTTAAATTATCTATTGTGACAAAAAGATAGATGTTTGACATCATACTATAACGTGAAAGACTTTCAACACCGAAAAGAAACACCAATTGTATCAAAGGCAAACATCTATCTTTTTATATCCTCGCCACAGTCATATTACCTTAAACGGCTATGGCTTTAAAGGCATAAGTTATATAAAAGATGGAAAAAATTAAAAGAACAAAGGTTGCAGAAGCGCTCAAAAGAACCGACTTTGGCGCAACTGTTAATGTAAAAAGGTTGGGTTAGAACACACCGAAGCAGTAAGGCAGTAGACTTCATTGCTTTAAATGATGGTTCAACAATCAACAGCATTCAAATCGTAATCGATCCCACAGCGTTCGACGAATCACTATTAAAACAAATCACAACAGGTTCTTGCATCAGCGTAGTTGGTGAGCTTGTAGAGAGTCAAGGTAGTGGACAAAACGTCGAAATTCTTGGTAAGAACATCGAAATATATGGTCTTTGCGGAAGCGATTACCCAATGCAAAAGAAAGGACAAACATTCGAATACATGCGTCAACACGCACACTTACGTCTTCGTACCAATTCTTTCGGAGCAATAATGCGTATTCGTCACAATATGGCAATTGCCATTCACCAATATTTCCACGAGCATGGTTTCTACTATTTCCACACTCCTATCATCACAGCAAGCGATGCAGAAGGAGCTGGAGAGATGTTCCAAGTAACCACAAAGAACCTCTACGACTTGAAGAAAGACGAAGAAGGACATATCACTTATAATGATGATTTCTTCGGAAAGATGACTTCTTTAACCGTATCAGGACAGCTTGAAGGTGAATTAGGCGCAACTGCTTTAGGCCAAATCTATACCTTTGGTCCTACATTCCGTGCAGAAAATTCAAACACTCCACGTCACCTTGCAGAGTTTTGGATGATTGAACCTGAAGTGGCTTTCATCGACTTAAACGAGTTGATGGACCTTGAAGAGGACTTTATTAAGCACTGTGTACGTTGGGCTTTAGAGCATTGTAAGGAAGACTTAGAGTTCTTGAACAAGATGGTTGACAAGACATTGCTTGAACGTCTTGAAGGAGTTGTGAAAGAAGACTTCGTTCGTTTAACTTATACTGAAGGTATCGAACTACTCGAAAAGGCTGTGAAAGAAGGACATAAGTTCGAATTCCCAGTGTCATGGGGTATGGACCTTGCCAGCGAACACGAGCGTTATCTCGTTGAACATCACTTTAAAAAGCCTGTTATTATGTGCGACTATCCAAAGGACATCAAGGCTTTCTATATGAAGATCAACGAAGATGGCAAAACAGTTCAAGGTACAGACGTGCTATTCCCACAAATTGGTGAGATCATTGGAGGTAGTGTTCGTGAAGAAAGCTACGACAAGTTGGTGAACGAAATCGAAACAAGAGGAATCCCAATGAAGGATATGTGGTGGTATCTTGATACACGCAAATACGGAAGTTGTCCTCATGGTGGATTCGGATTGGGCTTCGAACGTCTTATTCTTTTTCGTAACTGGAATGCAGAATATCCGTGACGTTATTCCTTTCCCACGTACCCCAAAGAGCGCAGAATTCTAACAAACGGCTCTTATATGCGTAGCCATTGCAACACAGCATCATTGATTGTGAAGCACTGGAGCGCAGACAAACAGACCGAAAAGAGGTGCAAACAAACAATGCACTGAACACAAATAAAAAGGAGATGCTATAACATTTAAATAGCATCTCCTTCTTCTTTTATAGGCAACTGCTAACCATTCACATTTCACATCGCCTTTTCTTTTTTTATTCAAGCAGATTGTTCTTTCATCTCGAAAGCTCATAGAACGTCTTACAATAGAGATGTAAAGACTCTGCAACCACCTAAACATCTACAAAGAGAGAGAGTTAATCAGTGGAGCAAAAAATATCCCTCTCCCTCTTTATAAATTACTTTACACCAGATGAATTTCTTCCAATTCAAAGCATTAATGAGCCTCTTGCACAGCTAATAGAGCTAACCTTGCGCTCTATTCTTAACAAGATTCAGAATCAATTCGTTTAGTTTCTTATTTAACTGCTTTTTCCCTTTTCTTTATAAACTCAATGCAATTGCAATGCAAACTCAATGCTTTTTACGATGCAATAACACTGCTTTTTACAAGATAAAAAGGACTGCTATTGCGGTGAAGAAAAGGCGAGGTTTAAATCCTTATCATTTTGTGACATGGCAAGACAAAGACTGCTTACAGGTATGAAAGAGAATGAACCTGTAAGAAAAAAATAAGAGCAACTTTGCGCTGCATAATTACCAAAGACTCGCATAGAAAGTGATGAATTGCTCTATTTTCTCAATAAATTTTCGTATCTTTACATATCGATAAAGAGAACATACTAACGCAGACAATTATGACCTACAACCAACTACTTGAATATTGTTATTTTTATAAAGGCGAAGTAATTTGCCCCAAAGAGTTTGATAAAAAGAATGAGGGAGAGCTATGGTTTGCCGAGAAAATGATTTGCGAAGACCTCTCCGAGCTTGTTGATGATGCAAATCCTCGTGTCAGTTTTGCACAAGCTGTGGCATCTTATGTGGGCAAATGGGATCCTTATTCTTTGTATGAAGTGATGGAAACCTATTTTGAAAAGTGCCCTGAACTACGTTTTAAGTTCATATAACTGCACTTATGCCAACGTATATCAACTGAGAAAGATAAGTATTTTCAGTATACAAGACGACGAAAATATCCTTCTATTCTCCTATATGTCAGTCTATACCTTCCACTAATAAAGTGCTCATTAACAACATACTAACACACGTTGAGTTAAAAAAGACAAAAAGAGAAATCTAAAAACGCAACAATTGCTAATGTAAATCGCATTATTCTTTTATATTTGTACTAATAAAATTAAGTTTCATATTTTTAATACACAAAGAACAAATGAAAAAGAATACACATTTTTTTGGTTATGCTTTTGGTGCTAACACTTCTTTTTCCTTTTAATGCCAAGTAAGAGTGAAGCAAGAGCAAGAATACCCATCGGTACTCGTGAAATTGTAGACGTTGTTTATCAAACTCCTGAAAAAGACAGCATCTATCAAGATGATGAAAAATTGGATATTGCACGTTACTACAAACTATTCCACATTGCTTATGTCCTTCCTCTTTACATTGTTGACGAGCCTAAACTTGTTTTTTTTACAACAAAGGAAGTGATATGATTTACGAGCCAACAACAACTGAACAAGAACAATTCTTGGACGAATATCTTAAAGAAAAAAAGGTCTTAACAAAGAAGAATTGACAAAAAAATTGGCTGGTATCAACGCTGGGGCGGTAAGGCTGTATTTATCCTAATACTCGCACTTGGTTTAGGAAGTTCTCTCCGCAAGAAGAAAGATGAGATAAAAGAACCTGAAAAAAATTATAAATCTCATAAAATAGCAATTTACTACTATGCCAACAACTTTGATTATCATTCTTGCGATTTTATTTGTTGTAGCATTCTCTTTTAGTTTCCTCTATAGTAAGTTCTATATCGCTAAAGCTTATACTAAAGAAGATTTAGAGAACCGCATTAAGAACACAAGCGAACAAGAGATTAGAGAGTTCTATACTTCGGAAATGGGAGAATACATAAAGCATTTAAATGGCAAAAAGCCTATTGCCGCAAGTTGTTTATTTCACATCCCTGACACAAAAGAATACTTGAAGGATGGAGCAAAAAACTATCTACGTGGCTTACTTACACTGGGTATGGTGAAATTTAGAACTGTTTATGTTGCAACTCCTTTGTTTTTTTAGCTGAAGACGGCTTACACGTTATTGAACTGGACAAAGATAATGAGGTAAAAAAATCACTATCTTTTTGATAATGACCGCCTAGCTAATGCTAAGATCTTCCCTAAAGATGACCCTACAGCAAGAAAGCAATTAAACGAAAATGCATCGTTCTTCACGCTTTCTTTTCCTAGCGAATCGGGAACTAGAGAATTGGAGCTATGCACTGAGTTCTATCCAACTCAAGAAATATATTCGCTCTATCCTTTCAATAAGAAGCTTATGGCAGCAGCTACAGGTCGTCATTTCTTAAAGAAACTAGGCGAGCATTTCAGTAATCTTCAAGTGAGATTCTAAGAAAGGCAAAGCCTATCTTTATCAAAGATACAACGTAACTAGGGATAGCCTACAATGGTTATTCCTAGTTTTATTTTTTTGCCCCTTGCTTTTACCTAAAGTGGTATTTTTAGTTGCTTTCAGCCCTTTTTGATTTTCTGTTTCACATATATCTATATTCTATCAACACATCATTTATATCGCTTCTGTCCCATTTTATTTCTTTTCTAAGAAGGTTATGCTATATGAATAAGGATTAACATAGAAATAAAAAGAGGAGGCTTTAGAAGCGAATAAAATCAGTTTGATAAATAAATTTAGGATATCTGGTTTCTATAAACATCTTCAATAAAAAGGAATGTTTCTTCTTTCTTCTTTTATATATCGCAACATTGGTACGCTTTCAAGGATACCTTGAGAAGACTTGGTGAATCATTAGGTTTGCTTATAGTCGTTATTTAAAAGCCACCTCTATAAATATTGATACAAGTGTTTTTGCTGGGTTAGATGAAGATTTCTATCGTCACTTTAGATTCGCTCATCTTTTATTTGTAGTCTTGAAGTTATCAGTATAAATGAACTGGTGCCTCCTTTATATTTGTTTTAATAGGCATTTGTTTATCTCTTTTGCTATTTATTTAGCCTCTAAGGCATTCTTTTTCTTTAGAATGAGCATTTCCCCTTAGTGGTCGCTAAGATAAGCCTTCAATGCTTTATAAATTGTACTTGTGGGCCTATACAAGGTTCTCTGCATAAGTCATCTATTGGTTCTTTGGCCTGAAGTGGTTTCCATAAATGCACAGAAAGGCCTTCTTCTGTTTTTTTGGGGAACAAATACTCATTAACCTATAAGTCCATTATTTCTTAACCAACTAATATTTCCTCCTGCCTTTAAAAAGTATTCTTTATTGTCTTCTTTAATCCCTTCAAGCTCTTCTTTCGATACAAGCATAATATGGGAACGTAGATATTTAGTGTTCAATAAGTGTTCTTGATGTTCTTTTTTTAATACCTTCAAGGTCCTCTTCTAATACAAACACAAAAAAGAGAGCTTAACTGATTACTCAATTAAACTCTCTCTAATAAAAAAGGCAGCTACCTACTCTCCCGCATTGCATTGCAGTACCATCGGCGCAAGTGGGCTTAACTTCTCTGTTCGGAATGGGAAGAGGTGGAACACCACCGCTATAACCGCCTGATATACCTTTATAATATCAATAACATATCTACAAGCAAAATGTATGATTAAATAAATCACAACGGATGAAAATAATCTTAGTCTGAAAGCTTTGGGCAATTAGTAGTGCTCGGCTTTGACATCACTGTCTTTACACCTACACCCTATCAACGTCGTCGTCTACAACGACCCTCAAAGGAGTTCTAATCTTGCGGATGGCTTCGCACTTAGATGCTTTCAGCGCTTATCCAAACCAGACTCGGATACCCAGCGGTGCCCCTGGCGGAACAACTGGTAAACCGGAGGTCTGTCCATCACGGTCCTCTCGTACTAGTGACGGCTCCACGCAAAAACTCCAACGCCCGCGATAGATAGAGACCGAACTGTCTCACGACGTTCTGAACCCAGCTCGCGTGCCACTTTAATGGGCGAACAGCCCAACCCTTGGGACCTTCTCCAGCCCCAGGATGTGACGAGCCGACATCGAGGTGCCAAACCACCCCGTCGATATGAGCTCTTGGGGGGGATCAGCCTGTTATCCCCGGAGTACCTTTTATCCTTTGAGCGACGGAGTTTCCATACACATCCGCCGGATCACTATGCCCTAGTTTCCTACCTGGTCGGCATGTCTGCCTCTCAGTCAAGCACCCTTATGCCATTGCACTCTAATAGGTCGGTTACCAATCGACCTGAGGGTACCTTTGGAAGCCTCCGTTACGCTTTTGGAGGCGACCACCCCAGTCAAACTACCCACCAAACAATGTCCTCGTAATTCACGAGTTAGACCTCAGACAGCCAAAGGGCCGTATTTCAAGGATGGCTCCAAGAGTGCTGGCGCACCCCCTTCAAAGCCTCCGGCCTATCCTACACATCGGATGACCAAGGTCAATGCTAAGCTGTAGTAAAGGTTCACGGGGTCTTTTCGTCCCATCGCGGGTAATCGGCATCTTCACCGATACTACAATTTCACTGAGATCATGGTTGAGACAGTGTCCAGATCATTACACCATTCGTGCAGGTCGGAACTTACCCGACAAGGAATTTCGCTACCTTAGGACCGTTATAGTTACGGCCGCCGTTTACTGGGGCTTCAATTCAAACCTTCTTCCGAAGAATAAGCTCTCCTCTTAACCTTCCAGCACCGGGCAGGTGTCAGACTGTATACATCATCTTTCGAGTTAGCACAGCCCTGTGTTTTTGTTAAACAGTTGCCTGGACCGATTCTCTGCGCCTCACTACCATTACAGTATGAGGACCCCTTATCCCGAAGTTACGGGGTCAATTTGCCTAGTTCCTTAACCATGAATCTCTCAACGCCTTAGTATATTCTACCCGACTACGTGTGTCCGTTTACGGTACGGGTGCTTTAACAATATGTTTAGAGCATTTTCTTGGAAGCAGGATTACCCACACTATTGGTTCGCTCCGAGGAGAAAACCATACTATCAAGGTCGGATCTGATTGTGGATTTACCTGCAATCATCAACTCCTACACTCTTTAACGAGGACTTCCGTCGCCTCGCGGTGGTGTCACTTCTTCGTCTGCCCATCACTCATTAAAGCAGTAACGGAATATTAACCGTTTCTACCATCGCCATCGCCATTCGGCTGAGACTTAGGACCCGACTAACCCCGGGGTGATTGACATTGCCCGGGAAACCTTGGTCTTACGGCGGGAGGGAATCTTACCCTCCTTATCGTTACTTATACCTACATTTGCTTTTCCATAAACTCCAGATATAGTTGTCCTATATCATTCAACGTCGATGGAATGCTCCCCTACCGATACTTTTTTAAATACTATCCCGCGCCTTCGGTATCTGCCTTATACCCGATTATTATCCATGCCCGGACCCTCGACCAGTGAGCTGTTACGCACTCTTTAAATGAATGGCTGCTTCCAAGCCAACATCCTGGCTGTCATGGGGACCAGACTTCGTTAGACTAACTTAGACAGAATTTGGGGACCTTAAACGACGGTCTGGATTCTTCTCCTCTCGAGGGACGGACCTTAGCACCCGCCCCCTTACTGCACGACTGCAAAGCGTAAGCATTCGGAGTTCGTCAGGTCTCGATAGGCGGTGAAGCCCTCTTGACCTATCGGTCGCTCTACCTCTTACGTTAATCATCGTACGCGGCACCTAAATGCCTTTCGGGGAGTACGAGCTATCTCCAAGTTTGATTGGCCTTTCACTCCTACACTCACCTCATCCAGAAGCTTTTTCAACGCTTATTGGTTCGGACCTCCATTCCGTGTTACCGGAACTTCATCCTGGACAAGTGTAGATCACTTGGTTTCGCGTCTACCACCACTGACTTAACGCCCTGTTAAGGCTCGCTTTCACTGCGGTTGCTCCACTTAAGAGGATTAACCTTGCCAGTGACGGTAACTCGTAGGTTCATTATGCAAAAGGCACGCCGTCACATCATAAAAAATGCTCCGACCGCTTGTAGGCGCATGGGTTCAGGATCTATTTCACTCTTCTTATCGAAGTTCTTTTCACCTTTCCCTCACGGTACTGGTACGCTATCGGTCTCATGGGAGTATTTAGCCTTACCGGATGGGCCCGGCAGATTCACACAGGATTACACGTGTCCCGCGCTACTCAGGATACTACTATGTCTTGGCATGCTTCGAATAAAGGGCTTTCACCTGCTATGGCTAAACTTTCCAGAATATTCTTCTCGCAATTCAAGTACAACAACGTAGTCCTACAACCCCAACATTGCATAATACAACATTGGTTTGGGCTAATCCCCGTTCGCTCGCCACTACTGGGGAATCATTAGTTTATTTTCTCTTCCTCGAGGTACTAAGATGTTTCAGTTCCCTCGGTTCGCCTCATATATCATATATATGATAATTACCTTATGGTAATTGGGTTGTCCCATTCGGAAATCCGCGGATTAATGGTTATTTGCACCTACCCGCAGCTTATCGCAGCTTATCACGTCCTTCATCGCCTCCATGAGCCAAGGCATCCGCCATGCGCCCTTAATTACTTTCTAAACTTGATTTATCTTTATAAAAAAGATAAACTCATACTTTCAGCTGTTGATTTATTTGTTTAATCTACAGTTTTGCTTGTATCAATATGTCAAAGATCTTATTTCTTACGAATCATATTCGTAAAACGAGTGGAGAATAACGGATTCGAACCGTTGACCCCCTGCGTGCAAGGCAGGTGCTCTAGCCAGCTGAGCTAATCCCCCAAGGGTTAACTTTTTATTAGGTAGTCCCAGGCAGACTTGAACTGCCGACCTCCACATTATCAGTGTGGCGCTCTAACCAACTGAGCTATAGGGACTTCGTTCTGGTTAAGTTCAAGTGCCAAGGCTAATGATTTGCCCAGCATCATTTTTTTCCCTTGTAAACAAGACAAGTAAGTAAGTACAAGATTATAAATACATATAACCTAAATTATAAATAATAGACGTCTCCAGAAAGGAGGTGTTCCAGCCGCACCTTCCGGTACGGCTACCTTGTTACGACTTAGCCCCAATCACCAGTTTCACCCTAGGCCGACCCTTGCGGTCACGGACTTTAGGCGCCCCCGGCTTTCATGGCTTGACGGGCGGTGTGTACAAGGCCCGGGAACGTATTCACCGCGCCATGGCTGATGCGCGATTACTAGCGAATCCAGCTTCGTGGGGTCGGGTTGCAGACCCCAGTCCGAACTGAGACGCACTTTGAAGATTAGATCTCATTTGCATGAAACCAACATTCTGTATGCGCCATTGTAACACGTGTGTAGCCCCGGACGTAAGGGCCGTGCTGATTTGACGTCATCCCCACCTTCCTCACACCTTACGGTGGCAGTATTCCCAGAGTGCCCAGCATTACCTGATGGCAACTAAGAAAAGGGGTTGCGCTCGTTATGGCACTAAGCCGACACCTCACGGCACGAGCTGACGACAACCATGCAGCACCTCCACAGCTGCCCCGAAGGGCCCTCATCATCTCTGAATCGTTCAGCTGCAGTTCAAGCCCGGGTAAGGTTCCTCGCGTATCATCGAATTAAACCACATGTTCCTCCGCTTGTGCGGGCCCCCGTCAATTCCTTTGAGTTTCACCGTTGCCGGCGTACTCCCCAGGTGGGATGCTTAACGCTTTCGCTAAGCCACTGACCATTAAAGGCCAACAGCGAGCATCCATCGTTTACTGTGCGGACTACCAGGGGTATCTAATCCTGTTCGATACCCGCACCTTCGTGCTTAAGCGTCAGTAACGTTACGGTAAGCTGCCTTCGCAATCGGAGTTCTTCGTGATATCTAAGCATTTCACCGCTACACCACGAATTCCGCCTACCTACTACGCACTCAAGTTCGACAGTTCGCGCTGCACGATAGAGGTTGAGCCACTATATTTCACAGCACGCTTATCAAACGGCCTACGCACCCTTTAAACCCAATAAATCCGGATAACGCCTGGACCTTCCGTATTACCGCGGCTGCTGGCACGGAATTAGCCGGTCCTTATTCATGTGATACATGCAAATAAGTATACATACCTAACTTTATTCTCACATAAAAGCAGTTTACAACCCATAGGGCCGTCATCCTGCACGCTACTTGGCTGGTTCAGATTTCCATCCATTGACCAATATTCCTCACTGCTGCCTCCCGTAGGAGTTTGGACCGTGTCTCAGTTCCAATGTGGGGGACCTTCCTCTCAGAACCCCTACTGATCGATGTCTTGGTGAGCCGTTACCTCACCAACAAACTAATCAGACGCATCCCCATCCAATACCGAAATTCTTTAATGTATAATTCATGAGAAAAATACATACCATCAGGAATTAGTCCGTCTTTCAACGGGTTATGCCTGAGTATTGGGTAGGTTGGATACGCGTTACTCACCCGTGCGCCGGTCGCCATCATTGGTTGCAAGCAACCAACATGCTGCCCCTCGACTTGCATGTGTTAAGCCTGTAGCTAGCGTTCATCCTGAGCCAGGATCAAACTCTACATTGTAAAATTTCTTATATTTTTCTCCATAAGGAGAATGTATTCTGACTTAGAACGACTATCCTTTATAACCTTTATTGAAGTAATCAATTAACGGTTCGTATTTATACCCTGTTGTAAAAAAACAACAAGACTCTTGTACTAACTTGTCTGTTTATGTAAATCTATTCAAAGAACTCTATCTTTATTGCTAACAGAGATAACTCTCGAAAGCGGATGCAAAAGTACAACTTTTTACAACACAATCCAAATAATTGGAGAATATTTTTCAAAAAAATCTATGTTTTTTTATTCTGCAACTAAATAAATCAAGGTCATTTTACATTACACCTATTTATATTATATATAGGGAGTAGAAAACAAGAAAAAAATTCTATTAGAAACAAAAAAAGGCGGAAGGTTTAAAAATAACTCCTTCCGCCTTTCATTTCATATTAATTTCTCTTTCCTAATAATCTAAGTAGATATAAGAAAAGGTTCACAAAGTCGAGATATAAGGTCAATGCTCCTAGCAATGCAATCTTTTGCGCATCTTCAGAAATATCGTCAGCTTGCGCCAACATCCTTTTTATTTTTTGGGTATCCCAAGCAGTCAAGCCCACAAACACCACTACGCCAACATAGCTAATGATAAGCGATAGTGTATCACTCTTCATAAGGATATTTGCGAAGCTTGCAATAATAAGTCCCACCAATGCCATCATCAATAGTTGTCCCATTTTCGACAAGTCTCTTTTTGTGGTATATCCAATTAAAGACATCGCACCGAAAGTTCCTGCAGTAATGAAGAACACATTGGCAATCGAAGATGTTGTGTAAACCAAGAAGATAAACGACATCGTCACACCATTCAAGATCGAATAAACGATGAACAACAATGTTGCTGTAGTGAGTGAAAGGTTCATTATACGAGATGAAATGAAGTAAACCAAACCCAATTCACCAAGTAGACAGCCCCAGAACAAGTATTCAGAGCTCATCAATGTATAAATCAAACCAGGCGAAGCAGCCACTCCATACGCAGTTACACCAGTTATAACCAATGCGAGTGTCATCCATACATACACCTTGCGCATTAAAGCTGGAAACGCAAGTGACATCTGTTCCTCACGTTCTTCAATCATTCTATCAAATGTTTCTCTATCCATAATTTTTTATTTTATTGTTACTTGCAAAGATAGAACAAAGCCGATGCCACATCGGCACACTCGCTCTTCTTTTTTTAAGATTTATTATATTTTTTTCAATTTATAAAGCACTCATATTCTGTGCTTTACCGCTTATTTCTTTGTAAAACGAACCAAGCAGTAGATCAATGCTCCGTATGCTATAAGCGATAAGCCTTGAGATAAGGGGTTGTCCAACCAAGCTTGATTGATAAAGTCGAATCCAGCGAAGCGCAACAAAGCACTCACAACGCCCATCAAAGCACCACCAGCAATAAATCCACTTGCAATAAGAGTACCCTTTTCGCCTCTTTCTTCGTTCACCTTAGCATCGCTACTGCGTGATGTTACATACCAATTTACGGCACCACCCACCACAAGTGGAAGGTTCAATTCAAGTGGAATAAACATTCCAAGCGCAAAGGCAAGAGCAGGAACTCTGCACCATGTTAATATAATAGCTATCAAAGCACCAATTCCATACAACAACCATGGAGCACCCGCACCATTCATCAAAGGATCGATAACAGCCGCCATAGCATTTTGCTTGCGGTGCAGCCAACTGACCAGAAGCGAACCCATAAGTGCTATTTAATAGCATCATCACACCTCCAACGGTTGCTGCCGACACCAAAGTACCTAAGAACTTCCATGTTTGTTGTTTCTGTGGAGTTGTTCCAATCCAATAACCTATCTTCAAATCGGTAACAAATGCACCAGCCATAGACAAAGCAGTACAAACCACTCCACCCATAATTAGGGGCTGCAACCATACCACTTGCGCCATTCAATCCTACAGCAACAAGCACCACCGATGCAAGAATCAAGGTCATTAAAGTCATTCCCGAAACAGGGATTACTACCCACAATGGCAATAGCATTCGCAGCTACTGTTGTAAATAAGAAGGCAATAATTGCCACAAGCAACACGCCCACAACAGCATAGAACAAGTTGTTCATCACGCCGAACCAAAAGAATAAGAAAATAACCAATAAGGTTATTAAAGATCCTATTGCGATGATTCTGAAAGAGATGTCACGTTGAGTGCGGATAGCTTCGCTCTTTTCTGCAGATGCAGAACCGCCTCTAAGTTCTTTAGAAGCAAGCACTATGGCATTTTTTTAATGATGCTCCATGATTTGATAACACCAATGATGCCCGCCATTGCGATACCTCCAATACCGATACTCTTACCATAATACTTAAAGATTTCTTCAGCACTCATCGAGCCAACGGTTTGAGTTATCGATGCGTCCCAATTGTTTAAAACAGTGTCATGGAATACGAATGACATACCAGGAACAATCAACCACCATACAGCAGCAGAACCCAAGCAGATAATGAGCGTATAACGTAAACCAACGATGTAGCCCAATCCAAACAAGGCAGCACCCGTATTGATTTTAAACACCAACTTAGTTTTGTCGGCAAGAGCAGTTCCCCAGCCCACAACTCGTGAGGTTACGTTTTTCATTCCACAAGCCAAATGTAGCCACAACAAAGTCGTATAAGCCACCAATTAAGCCTGCAAGCAACAGTTTTTTGGTTTGTCCGCCTCCTTTAGCACCGCTTACCAACACCTGAGTTGTTGCAGTTGCTTCTGGGAAAGGATATTTACCATGCATGTCTTTCACAAAGTATTTGCGGAAAGGTATGAGGAATAAGATGCCAAGTACACCACCCAAGAGTGACGCAATGAATATTTTTTTAAGAACGAAGCACTTATTTCTGGATATTTTGCTTGTAGAATATAAATAGCAGGAAGGGTAAAAATGGCTCCTGCAACCACAGCTCCCGAGCAGGCACCAATACTCTGTATAATTACATTTTCGCCCAAAGCGTTCTTTCTTTTCGATGCAGTTGAAACGCCCACAGCTATAATTGCGATAGGAATGGCAGCCTCGAACACTTGTCCCACCTTTAATCCTAGGTAGGCAGCAGCGGCAGAAAAGATTACAGCCATTAAGATTCCCCAAGTCACCGACCATGGTGTTACTTCGGGATAGCTATTTTTTTGGCGACATCAAAGGTTCATACTCTTCGCCTTCTTTCAATTCCTTAAAGGCGTTTTCAGGTAGTTTTTCAGGAACATTCATATTCTTTTCTTGTTTTTTTGTTTGTTGATATTCTACGAATAGTTTCAATCGGTTTTTTTATCTCTAATTCTTTTCTTTGGGCGATGTAATAGTTAAAAGAGTTTTTTTAGTGAGACAGACTCGTTGAGGGACATTAACTACACTAAAAAACTCTTGTTGTTCTTTTTAACCGCTACAATTTATTTTTTTGAGACTCTTCTGGAGCCTTATCAATTAACTCCATAAACTGATCGAGTTTTGGAGTGATAATGATCTGAGTACGACGGTTGCGTTGCTTTCCTAACTCTGTATTGTTGTTGGCAATGGGGTTATATTCACCACGTCCACCAGCTGTTAAGCGTTTAGGATTCACGCCATAGTGTGTTTGTAGATATTGAACTACGCTCGAAGCACGCAAGCAAGACAAGTCCCAATTGTTGCGAATGTTCTCTCTTGTGATGGGCACATTGTCGGTGTTACCTTCGATCAACACGTCATAATCCTTATAATCGGTAATGATTTTCGCAATTTTACTTAGTGTTTCGGCAGCTCTGTCGTTTATTTCATAGCTTCCACTCTTATACAACATGTTGTCGGCTAATGAGATATAAACTACACCTTTCAACACTTGTACGTCCACTTCTTTAAGCTCTTCTTTGCTTAATGAGCGTGTTAAGTTATTCGAAAGCACCATATTTAGAGAGTCACTCTTACTCTTCACTTCCACTAAGTGACGGATATATTGGTTCGACTCATTGATTTGGTCAACCAATTTCGAAATATTCACGTTATTTGCATTACTGTTTAGCAAACTCTTATCGAGTGAGTTTTGCAATGATGCATAGTCTTTCTTTTTGTTGAGCAAGCTGTTCTTCTAAGCTGTTTACACGTGCTCTGCTAGCTGCAAGCTCTTCTTTTGTTGATTGGAAAGATTCTGTTAAATTCTTATTTTCTAATCTACAATTGTCCAATTCTTTTTTACTTGCACAGCTACTTACTAGAACTAGTCCAGCAAAAAGAGCGGCAATAAATGTTTTTTGTTTCATGATTTTCATTATTTAATTCGTCTTTCGTTTGTTTTCTGCTATCAAAACAGTCAATATACAAATATACTAATAAAAAAAGAGAATTAAGCATTATTGTTTTTTTATTTTTTTATATTTTTCCACCTGTTTCTTTGTATTTATTACCTTTACAACATTGCAATTGACCTATATCTACTCTTTCTTTGCCTTCAACCACTCTCCCACTGCTTTTCTAACTCAATCACCTTCTTTCCCCTTCTCCATCTCCTTTGCACAAAGCAGTTTCGCTATAATGCAATAAAAGCATAACTATTACCCATCAATAGCTATGCTTTTACGATCTAATATCAATGCTTTTAGCCTGCAAAAGCATTGTGTTTATTGTTCACTTAGGCTTCTTCTTCAATTCGTTTGTCTTGTTCTTGAGCCTTTTTATTCGACAACACCAAGAATATTACCGATGCAATAATCAACATTAAGCCTATTGCAATGGGCACTGTAAATGGCTCACTGAACACCAAAACACCCACAAGCATGGCTGTAACAGGCTCGAATGCGCCCAAAATGGCTGCCATTGTGCTGCTCACTTTCTTTAAAGCCATAATCAAAGTGATATTACTTATCGCAGTGGGAACAAGTCCTAAGAGTGCCAAGTTGATAAATGCTGAGGTCGAAGGAATACCCTTTATGCCTCCAGTTGCAAAAAGAGAATAGAACGAAATGAGCAACATTGTGAAGAAGAACACATAGAAGGTGAGCTTGAGCGACGACATTTTGCGTATGCGCATCACTGGAAGTATCACCATGTAAGTGGCATATAAGAATCCAGAAAGCAACTCACACAATAGTCCTTTGTATGAAGCTTGAAAGTCTCCGCCTATCACTCCCGACAAAAGAACAACGCCTCCGATGGCAAAGAAAATAGAAAGAATGGCCCCAAGTTTAAGTCGTTCTTTAAAGAATATACCCATAAGCAGAGCTGTCCATATAGGATATGAAAACAAAAGTGTAGTGGCAATACCACTCGACATATACTTATAGCCTTCAATAAGCGAAATGGCAGAAACGGCATAGAGCAACGAAATAAACATAATTCGAAAGGCATCACCTCGGTTTATGTGCATAGAACGTTTGTTGGCTATGAGCACTAAGAGTATAATTACACCTGCAAAGGCAAAGCGATACACAAGAAGTGAAAGCGAATCAATTCCTTCGTTCAATACAGGAATACTGAATAAAGGGATAGTTCCGAATGCAATTGCTGAGATCGACGCCTCTACTAATCCTCTAATATTGTTATTGTTTAAAGCCATATCTTTAACATCTCGCTGTTTAGGGGGTATTATTAATATCGTAATTTGTTTAGCTCTTACTCTTTCCTGCGCCCATTATCAATAGCGAAACGGATACAAGGGTAAGAATAAGACCAAGAGTTGTGTATTGATTAAGGGTCTCTCCGAAAACCAATAGACCGATAATCAGTGCGGTGATGGGCTTAAATACTCCCAAAATAGCTGTTAATGTGCTGCTCACTTTCTTTAAAGCTACGATGAGAGCGATATTACTTATGGCTGTAGGAATGAGTCCTACGAGCACTAAGTTCAATGCTACACTCTTGTTGGCAATAGGTGCAAGCTCGCCTTTGGTGATGAACGAGAAACCTAAGATCAACAACATCGTGAAAAGAAAGATATAGAATGTGAGTGCAAGCGATGGCATCTTCTTCACTTCAAGACGTGGAAACACCACTAAATAGATGGCGTAGGTCAAGCCAGAAAGAAGCTCCCAAGCTACTCCAATATGTGAATTTTTGTAGGTCTGAGCCTGTTATTCCCGACAAAAGAACAACACCCACGATGGCCAACACGATTGAAGCTATGGTTTTAAGGCCTAATCTTTCACGAAAGAAAACAGCCATTAACAAGGCTGTCCACACTGGATATGAGAACACAAGTGTGGTGGCAACACCCGTAGGCATATAGTTATAACCTTCTATTAGCGACAAGGCTGAAACAGAATAGATGCACGAGAGCAATAGAAGTTGCCCGATGTCTTTTAGCGAAACACGCAAAGACACTCTTTGAAAAGAGGGCTAAAAAGCAGGAGTGCTATGCCTCCAAAGAAAAAAACGATAAACGATAAGTGAGAGCGAATCCATACCACTTTTGAGCACAGGAAGACTGAAAAGGGCTATCGTTCCAAAGGTAATTGACGAAATTGCAGCGGCACTTAGGCCTTTTAAATTTGTATTCATGAGGTATTATAAATTAATCATTTTCTGTAAATAGAATTGTTTTCTGGTTTTAAGTGTTGAACTATAATAGCATCATTCCAGCAAAGGCGGCATAGAGTATCATGTGAATGGGATTGATCTTGATAACCTTTGTGCCAACGAATGTGGCGATAAACAAGGCTATACTGATGCAGAATTGCCATCGATTTGCGCCAAATGAGCCGAAATTCTCGCTATTCATCAACATCAATGTCGCAGCAGCTAAGAGTCCAACAACGGCTGGTCGCAAGCCTTCGAACACGCTTTGCACCGCAGTTGTTTTCATATAACGCATAAACATCTTTGTAATTAGAATCATAAGAATAAACGTTGGCAACACTAATGCAAAGGTTGCGATGGTGCTTCCCAATACACTCATGCCCGTTCCGTAGCCCATTGAGTGCACAGCAGTGTAGCCACAATAGGTCGCAGTGTTTATTCCTATAGGCCCAGGTGTCATCTGACTGATGGCAACTACATTGGTAAACTCTGCCGATGTCAACCAATGATGATTGCGAACTACCTCTGTTTGTATAAGAGATAGCATGCCATAGCCTCCTCCAAAGCCGAAAAGTCCAATCTCAAAGAATGTTATAAATAGCTGAAAAAATACCATATTTCAATATTTCTCGTATGTCTTTTACACCTTATTATATTATAGGTGCATTGTTTGTCGAATGTTATTTTATTGCTGTTGCTTAGCTCTTGCGGGTCTATTCGGTAGGTTTAATAAACTGTCCGTATAGAAATCCACCTATTCCAGCAGCCAAAATAATGAAAATTGGATTTACTCCCATTGCCCAAATGAGCAGCGCTGAGAGGATAGGTATCCAACAGTTGGTCCACGACACCTTTGCACTTAATGCCATATTCCATGTAGGAACGGCAATTAAAGCAACCACAGCAGGACGTATTCCCTTAAATATCGACTCAACAACAGGATTGTCTTGAAAACTATGAAAGAAGAGAGCAATGAGCAATATGATGATGAATGAGGGCAAAGCGGTGGCTAATGTGGTGCAAATGGCTCCTGGAACACGCTTTATTTTATATCCAATAAAGGTGCTAAGATTGATTGCAAACACGCCAGGACAACTCTGTGCAACGGCTATAAGGTCAACAAATTCGTCCTTACTAATCCACTTTCGCTTCTCAACTATCTCCGATTCAATTATCGGTATCATTGCATATCCGCCGCCAAGGGTGAACGCTCCGATCTTAAAAAAAGGTTTTAAAACTTTCCCAATACACTATATTTATTTGCTTTAAGCTGTTTTTCTGTTGTATAGTTCATATATGGCTTGCACAAGAAAAGTCGCTAAAATGCTATTAACAACTCTCCTTGTGCAAGGTAATTCACTTTATTTTGAGGTCTTGCTTTCAACCCATTTGCGTGCATTTACAAAGGCTTCGAACCATGGAGTCACTTCATCTGTAACTCTATTGCTTGGATAATAAGCGTTTTGCCATGGGAAAATAGCACGCTCTGGGTGTGGCATCATAGCCAAATGACGGCCATCTGCGCTACAAATACCAGCAACATTATAATCTGAACCATTTGGATTTGCAGGATAATCAGCATAATGATAAGTGGCAATGACATTGTACTTATCGAGCGATTCGGGAAGAATAAAGCGTCCTTCTCCATGCGCAACCCACACACCTAATGAGCTATTAGATAGCGACTGCAACATAACACTGTTGTTTTGTGGTATATCTAAGCCCACAAAAGCACTCTCGAACTTATGCGACTTGTTGTGAACCAACTTCGAACGGTTTTGATGTTCGGGGTTAATGAGGTTCAGTTCAACCATTAATTGGCATCCATTACATATACCTAAACTTAAGGTATCGGGGCGTGAATAGAAGTTATCTAAGGCCTGTTTTGCCTTTGGATTGTATAAGAAAGCACCCGCCCAACCCTTCGCAGAGCCTAAAACATCAGAGTTAGAGAAGCCTCCACAGAACACAATCATATTGATGTCTTCTAGTGTTTCACGTCCTTCTATAAGGTCAGTCATCGTTACATCTTTCACATCAAAGCCCGCTAAATAGAGCGAATAAGCCATTTCTCGGTCGCCATTAGTACCCTTTTCACGGATAATAGCAGCACGAACGCCTGTTTTTCTCACGTCTATCTGCGCTCACACCATAGCTTTCTAAGGTGCCTTTAAATGTGCTTGCAAATTGCAACTTCAATGGTTGTTTACCATAGTTGTCTTTTCTTTGTTCAGCACAGCCATTGAAACTTTGTTTGCAATCGAGCTGATATGAGGTATTATACCACACAGAACGCAACTCATTGATATCGAAAGTATATTCTTGTTCGTTGCTCTTAATCACCAAAGAACGATTGTTTGGAGTTGGATAACCAATCTTAGCAAATCCTATTCCCTCGTTTTCTAAGAGCGCAAGGAGTTCTTCTTTGTGTTTATCTGATACCTGAATAACCACTCCAGGGTTCTCTGCAAAGAGCTGTTTAACGATGTCTTGGCTTGCTAAGTCGTGTAGATTGATGTGCAAACCGCCTGTTTCATTAGCGAAAACACATTTCTAATAAGGTGGTAATAATACCGCCTGCGCTTATATCGTGACCTGCCATTATCCAGCCTTTAGCTATCAATTCTTGGATAAAAGCAAAGCAATCAGCAAAATATTCGCTGTTCTTTACAGTTGGAACATCGTCTCCTATCTTACCAAGAGATTGCAATAGTGCGCTACCTCCAAGTCTTTGTTCATCGAAAGAGAAGTCGATATAATATAAAGAGCTGTTCTTATCGTTCACAACAACAGGCGAAACCACTTTCTTCACATCGCTAACTTCGCCTCCAGCACTAACAATTACGGTTCCTGGAGATATCACTTTGCCTGCTCCATCGGGGTATTGTTGAGTCATAGATAATGAGTCTTTACCTGTAGGAACATTGATACCCAAATCGCAACAGAAATCACTTAGAGCGTTAACTGCCGCATATAAGCGTGCATCTTCGCCCTTTTGCGATCTACAAGGCCACATCCAGTTAGCCGAAAGTGATACACTTGTAAGTCCTTCGCTTAGTGGTGCCCATACAATATTGGTCAAAGCTTCTGCAACTGCCATAACAGAACCAGCCTCAGAGTTCGCTAATGCCACCTGAGGAGCGTGTCCAATAGAAGTAGCAATACCGCTCTTTCCACGATAGTCGAGTGCAACAACACCGCAATCTGATAGTGGGAGCTGTATTTCTCCTTGACATTGTTGACGTGCAACCTTTCCTGTTACCGAGCGATCGACCTTATTTGTGAGCCAATCTTTACATGCAACAGCCTCTAATTGCAATACATTGTTGATATAAGTGTTGAGCTTTTTCTGCCTCAACAGCAGGTGTATTGTAGTGATGTTCAACGGTTTCGTCACGCATAATGGTTTTAGGTGAGTGACCAAACATCTGTGCTACGTCCATATCGAAAGGCTTAACGCCATCTAATTGTTCAAAAGAAAAGTGCGCATCTCCTGTTGTTTCGCCTACAACATATAGCGGAGCACGTTCTCTTTCTGCTATTTTCTTCACCTCATCGATGTGCTTTTTCATCGATAAGAAGACCCATACGCTCTTGACTTTCGTTAGCTATTATTTCCTTTGCAGATAGGGTTTTATCGCCAAGAGGTAGTTTATCGATATGAATAACGCCTCCACATTCTTCAACAAGTTCCGACAAACAGTTGAGATGTCCTGCCGAACCGTGGTCGTGAATAGACACAACTGGGTTGTCGTTGCTTTCTGTTAGAGCTCTAACAAGGTTGTAAGCACGTTTTTGCATCTCTGGGTTTGCACGTTGAACAGCGTTCAATTCGATACCATTAGAATAGCGTCCTGTATCTACAGAAGACACACTTCCGCCTCCAAGTCCAATGCGATAGTTATCTCCACCCACAACAACTACTTTGTTACCTGCGTGTGGTTCTTTCTTTAAGCAGTCTCTTTGAGTTCCATAACCCACACCTCCTGCAAGCATAATCACCTTGTCGTATGCATAAAGAGGAGCATTGTTGCCATCTTGTTCTTGATGTTCGAAAGTGAGAACAGAGCCACAAATCAATGGTTGTCCAAACTTATTACCAAAGTCGCTCGCACCATTTGAAGCCTTAATCAATATGTCTTCGGGCGATTGATACAACCATTTGCGGGCTGGTATAATTGTTTCCCAAGGGCGAAGGTTGCCGTCTTGAGATTTAAGACGAGGATAAGAGGTCATATAAACGGCTGTTCCTGCAATAGGACAAGAACCAATTCCACCTCCCATACGGTCTCTAATTTCTCCTCCAGTACCTGTTGCTGCACCATTAAAAGGCTCTACTGTGGTGGGGAAGTTATGTGTTTCAGCTTTTATTGATATAACGCTGTCGATGTTACGAATAACGAAGTAGTCGCTTGTAGCTGCGCTTTGAGGTGCAAACTGTTCGATTGTTGGACCCTTTGCAAAGGCAACATTGTCTTTATAAGCACTGAGAATAGCATTAGGATTCTCTGCTGTTGTGCGCTTAATCATAGCAAAGAGCGATGAAGGCATTTCCTTTCCGTCGATAATAAAGGTACCTCCAAAGATCTTATGACGGCAATGTTCAGAGTTAATTTGAGCGAATCCAAATACTTCTGAATCGGTTAAAGAGCGTGATAGTTGCTTTTCTACATCGTGAAGATAATCTATTTCTTCTTTAGATAGCGCCAATCCTTCTGCCTCGTTATACGAATCGAGGTCATCTATATACTTTATTGGAGCCGCTTGGTGGTTTACTTCGAACACGTTTTGTGTTAAGCCACGGTATAATGTCTGCAACATTGGGTCGTAATTTGCATCTTCTGAGTCTACAGGAAAGAACTCTTCTATACGCAAAATGCCGCTAAGATTCATGTTCTGTGTAATCTCAACGGCATTCGTACTCCATGGTGTTACCATCTCTTTACGTGGACCTACAAAGTAACCTTCAATTGTTTGCTCATTAATAAACTGCGCATCACCATATAGCCAAGATAGCTTTTCGATATCATTAGCTTCAAGGTTATTGCTCACATCTGTTACAATAATGCTTTGCGATGTTGTTTTAAAAAAAGAGAATCATGCTTTATTTGTATATAAATGAATATTACATTTGGAGTGCTTCGAAAAGCAATTATAAAAACACTGGCACCTGCTTTGTGTTCTAATGGTGCAAAGATAACTATTCTTTTTCTAAATAAAGGACGCTTTAAGTGAGTTATTTTATGATTTTTAAAGAACTTGTGTTCGAAAGGCGTTTGTTTCTTTTCTGCCAACGAATAAAGGAGGGTGTCTGTCGCTATCTTTCTCCCCTTTTTCTCAAACGTCTGATAAGCCTTTTGCCAACCACTTCTTTTTCTACTTCACTTTCAAAAGCATTGTTTTTACGTTGCAATATCAATGCTTTTTAGGGTGCAATTGCATTGCTTTTTGGAGGGCAAAAAGCAGTGAGTTTATTTTTTTCGAGTGGAGATCTTTTGTTTTTTTAGAGGACATTGTAGAGGAGTTCGAAGGAGAGCAGATGTGCGCCTAACTTAAAGGCAAATAAAAAGTAAAAAGAAGAGAAAATACACCCATTTTACACAGCACGCCTACCCCTTTTGGATGAAAATCCGCCCCATTTTTCACAATACATTATTTATACAAACTGCCACCTTTACATTCACTTAAACCACTGATTAGCAAATAGATAGTATTTTATCGACTTTGTATTTCTTTTATACATTAGTTGTTTTACTTTATCTCTTTTTCTCTTTTTATGTAATTTTGTAAAAAAAGAAAACCTAATTAGTTATTAACTTTAAAACACCGAACATGAGAAAGATTCATTTACAAATGGCGGGCTTAACATCAGCTTTAGTGGTGTCGTTCACCTCCTTGTTAAGTTCGTGCAACGTAACCGAAGATGGTTCTTACGTTGCTCCTATCTCAATTAATGAAAAGATTCATGGCAAATGGTCGCTTCAATCATTAGACCAAACCGACGAGATCACCATGAAAAAAGATGTCGCTCACCGACGCTCTTCAATTCAAAACGTTTGCCATTACGCTCAATGCTACGGCAGAAGGAACACCCTCTACCTTTACAATTGAAGGCGAAGCACCTTTGCTTTTGCCCACTTCTGGTACATGGAAACTCGACTACGACTATTATAAATCTGATGGTTCAGCGAGTCGTTTACTCTTAAATGATGGTCAAAAAAATCACGAAGTGATTGTAACTGCTATTCCAGGAAACGAAAAAGACCTTAGCCTTTAAGCTCGTAAGAAAGCTTGCTGGTAAGCCTTTTGTATCGTACACCTACAATTTAACATCATCAACTAAAAGCGAGGAGGCACAACCATGAAAAAGAAACTATATCATAATGCTCATGACATTGTTGATGTTGAGCATTGCAAATGTTGATGAAAGCAGAAGGCATTGAACTATCTAATGCACCCAAAGTGTGGACAGTTCCTGCCGTGTTTACTGCCGATCAAGAAGTTACTTTCTATTATGATGTTACCGATGTGGGCTTCCCTGCTGGGGTAGACTTATATCTTTGGGCATGGCAACCCACTGAACCCTGATGCTGGACATGGCGGTAATTCGTCTGATTTTTGCTAAGCTCGAGTACCTCGGAGACAATATTTATAAGATGACAATGACGCCTACTAAATATTTCAACTCACCTGTTTCGGCTTTCGAAAAACAGCGACTGGCCTGGTTTTTGGCAACGCCTTAAAACTAAAGATGGTGCTTATTGGAGTGGCGTTTATCAAGCTCCCGACTCGAGAAGTGAATGGAAGGCGTTTGCAGATAGTGGCGAACCTTATCAGGTTTTTCAGCGGAAAGAAAACCAAAGCACTAACCAGTAAGTTCACATTAAACGAACCTCTTACTATTGTGTTCAACCCTAATGTAATGAAAGTAAAGGGTCAAACCATGACCGATTTTGCTGCTAATACTCCTAACTTCCAAAGCTTCAACCTTCATTCTGGTATCGATAACTTCACCTATTTACAAGGTGTTAAGGTGTGGATTCCTAAATGTATGGAGAAAACAGCTATTCAAAAGCTCAGCAATGGCTTTTATTCTATCAGCATGACATCGCCCTTTGACTACTATAGTTGGAACTATGCCGACGACGGAAGCAAAGCGGTTTCGACCTTACAAACCGACACTGACATCGAAAACTTAGAGTGGTTGATGGTGGGTATCGCTAATAACGACTGGGCAGGAACAAGCTCTAACGTCGTATTTAAAGCTGGAACGGCTGCTCCTTATCCTGATCCTACATTCTCTTTCTTCCCTTCTAAGATTAGTGCTAACGACATATTAACGCTCACTCGTCAATATAATGAACGCACAGCAGGCACATTAAAAATACACTATCTCTACCGCTTCGCAAACCATTCAAGGCACTATGGAAGGCACAAGAGATAAAAGAGCGGCAACAATTAACTTGATGTCGATTCCCCGAACTCAACAAAGCCACTGAAATACACGTCGTTATTAGTAAGGAAGATGGTCAACAAGTTGTTGACACTAAGATTCCTCTTGTGGTAGAAGACCAAAACTAAACCTATTAAAGCATTACACTATGAAACAAATTAAACAATCCTATATGGCACTGATTCTTATCAATGTGCTGTTGTTTTTAGGTAATATTCAAGCCATGGCACAATCGTTTCTTGCAACAGGAAAGGTGCTCGACGGCAACAATGAGCCTCTTGTGGGAGCTACTATCAAAGTGGTTGGAGCCTCAACGGGCACTATCACCAATGCTGATGGACATTTCTCTATTCAATGTAACAATAATTCTACCTTAGAAATAAGCTATGTTAGCTATGTAACTCAACAGGTGAAGGCTGGCAAAAACATCACTGTTGTGTTGAAAGAAGACGCTAAGATGCTTCAAGAAACCGTGGTTGTAGGTGTGGGATACGGCACAATGCGCAAGTCAGACCTAACGGGTGCTATTGCATCTATCAACGCAAAAGATTTGAAGAAGGGCGTTATCACCAGTACTGAGCAATTACTTCAAGGTAAAATTGCAGGTTTATCGGTGATGCAAAGCTCTGGAGCTCCTGAAGCAGGAGCAAGCATTCGCCTTCGTGGAGGTACGTCTTTATCTGCAGGAAACGGCCCTCTTTTCGTGGTAGATGGCATTCCTGGCGTGGATATTAACAGCGTTCAGCCTTCTGAAATCGTTAGTATGGACGTGTTGAAAGATGCTTCTGCGGCTGCTATATATGGCTCGAGAGGTGCGAATGGCGTTATTATTGTCACCACTAACCGCCAAGGAAGCGATGTGGAACAAAAGACTTTGCAATATAATGGCTATGTGGCTATTGCCTCTGTAGCGAAGAATATGGATCTACTTTCAGCAAATCAATGGCGCAGTTACGTTCGTGAAAGGGGTGTAAATGGAGCTTTAGACTTTGGACATGCTACCGATTGGCAAAAGGAACTCGAGAGAACTGCTATCTCACATTCACACAATATTCTCTTTGGAAGTAACAAAAAGGATAATGGTTATCGTGCTTCTGTAACCTATCAAAATAACCAAGGCGTGATAAAGAACAACACTATGAATCGCCTTTCTGCTAGTCTTTCTGCCTATCAAAAAGGCTTGGAACGGCAGACTTAGATTGGACGAAGGAGTGAATACCAACTTTGATAGCTGGCATCCAATAGACGGTCGTATCTTTGAAAGAATGACAAACATTAATCCTACCTTTCCTATTTACAACCCAGATGGCAGCTATGCGCAGCTAAGTGGTACCAATACGGAGAATCCTATCGAGCTAAATAACAACCGAACAGCCGACCATAAGCGTCATAGACTATTGGGTTATCTTAAAGCTGAGCTTGAGATTATACCAGGATTAACCACAACTATCAACACTTCTTATGAGTTTAACTCTGCAAAGAAGGGGCTTTATAAACCTACATACGCTAAGATGGAGGGTCAAAGCGAAAAGGGATGGGGTCAAAGAACCTATGAGGATTATACCAATAAGCAATTGGAATGGTATTTTACTTACGATAAAGACCTATCTAAAGACCATCACATCAACCTCATGGCGGGCTACTCTTATCTCGATAACACATACGAAGGCTTTGGCTCAACACGCAGTGGTTTCGACACAAATGCATTCGGTTACAACAATTTAGCAGCGGGAACAGATTATCGTCAGGGTGATGTTTACTCGTATAAGGGCAACGCTAAGCTCATATCTTTCTTCGGTAGAGCGAACTATAACATGATGGATAAATATCTTATCACTGCAACTCTAAGACGAGATGGTAGCTCTCGCTTCGGAAAAGACCACAAATGGGGTACTTTCCCCTCTGTTTCTGTAGCGTGGAAGATAAGCAATGAGGCCTTTATGAAGGGCACTCAAGAGTGGTTAGACTATCTAAAAACTACGCATTGGATATGGTATTACGGGTAATCAAAACGGCATTGGAGACTACAAGTCGTTATCTATTTTGAGCCCATCTGGTGCTGCTTACTACGATGCTACAACCAATTCGTGGAAGAATGCCTATGTACAAATACAAAATGCAAACCCTAACTTAAAATGGGAAGCTACTCAACAATTTAATATTGGTGTAGACTTTTCATTGTTTAACCGCCTCACTGGAACCATAGAAGTATATAATAAGAACACAAAAGACTTGCTTTGGACTTATCCAGTGCCTCAACCTCCATACCTAGTTGGCACGATGTTGGCTAACGTTGGCAATCTAAAAAATACTGGAGTAGAGCTTACTTTGCACTCAAACATCATTCGTTCTAAGGATTGGACCTTTGATGCTAACATGAGCTTTGCATACAATCACCAAAAGATTACAAAGCTATCAAATGACCTTTACAAAGCCGTTGGTCTTCAAGCAGGCTCTTTGCACGACCTAAGAGGTATGTCTAACATGTATTCTCAGGTAATAAAAGAAGGCTATGCAGCGGGTGCTTTCTGGGGACCTGTATGCGAAGGAGTGGACGAAAACGGTAAGTATATCCTCAAAAAGGACGAGAATGGCAAGGTTGTTAATGAGTTCTTAGGTTCTGCTCAGCCCAAAAGTGAACGTGGGATTGTCGCTTAATGCATCGTATAAGAATTTCGATTGCACCGTAGCAGGATATGGAATGTTTGGTCAAAAGGTGCTTAATGCTACCCGAATGGCTATGTTTGATCCCCACAAGATTCCCCTCTCAGAACGTTCCCGACGACTTTATGACAAGCGGAATCACTGATAATCCAACCTTTTCGAGCTACTTTATCGAGAATGGAGCATTCTTCAGACTTCAATCTTTCACTTTAGGGTTATTCGCTACCTTGCGCTAATAAGCTTGGATTATCACGCTTAAGAGTTTATTTCACCGCTGAGAATCTCTTCTGTTTAACAGGCTATAAAGGTTTAGACCCAGAGGTTTCTATCCCCGATAATGTATTAGATTCTCCTGGAATAGAGAAGTTTAACGCTTATCCTCGCCCACGAACATTCTCTATTGGCTTAAATCTTGCATTCTAATTCATCACTAAAAGAAAGAACACTATTATGAAAAAACATTTGATATATTTATCGTTTGTCGGCCTGTTAGCATGCAATGCCTGCACAGACTTAAACGAAACGCTATACGATAAGGTGACAATGGACAGCTATGGCAAAAAAATAATTCGGAGGTACAAACCATCGTTGGAGGCGCATATGCAACGCTTCGAGGCTATGGAGCCAGTACTCCTGAAGGCAATAAGGTCAATTGTTTCCCCACATGTGAATACGTATTCTTCACCGCAGCCTGCTCAAGTGATGAGGCATGTATCCCTACTCGTGGTACAGATTGGTACGATGGAGGTCGCTATCAGCAGCTACAATTCCACACTTGGGACGCTAATAACACCGCTATTCTCTCGGTTTGGCGATACAACTTTCACTGGAGTTTCGAAGATTAATGCCATTATCTATCAGGTTGAACAATCGTCTTTGACCGACCAAGAGAAGAAAGTTGTAGAGGCAGAGTTGCGTGGTTTGCGTGCTTACTACTATTATAATCTACTCGATAACTTTGGAAATGTACCCATAAGTACAAGCTTTACCGAGAAAGAACTGCCTAAAAACGCTTCGAAAGAACAGGTGTTTGACTTTATAGAAAAGGAGATTAAAGACATTCTTCCACTCCTTCCTTCTGGCGTTCAATATGGTCGTTTCACTCAAAATGTGGCTTATACGCTTCTTGCTCGTTTGTATCTCAATGCCGAAAGTCTTATAGGTACAGCGCATTGGCAAGACTGCTTAGATGCATGTGATAAGATATCGGGTTACAGACTCACTGCCGATTACAAGGAAAGCTTTAAGATTAAAAATGAAACTTCACCCGAAATCATCTTCGCAATACCCTATGATCACAAGCAAGGAACAAGTGGTAACTATCTAGCTTCAATGAGTTACCATTACAATCAGAAGTATGTTTTCTCTCCAGAAGGCTCTTGGCAGTGGTCAGGAAACGGCATTTGCGCTCAACCTGGCTTGTATTCTTCATTCGAAGAGAAAGATGTTCGTCGTGCATCACTGCTCATTGGCCAGCAATATAGTGCAAAAGATGGTTCTGAAGTGTTGATGGATAATGGCGAACCGCTTAACTATACTGAAGAAATTAAGAAGTATACAGATGCGCTTCAGAATGAAGGTGCAAGACTAAATAAATACGAATGGAGTCCAACTGATATGTGGGAACGTGATAACGACTGGGTTTTGATGCGCTATGCCGAAGTTCTTATGATGCAAAGTGAGGCTAGTTTCCGCCTAGGATACACTCAAACGGCTTTAGATTACATCAATCAGGTGCGCAAAAGAGCTGCTCTCGAACCATTAACAACGCTTTCTCTCGAGACACTTGACAACGAATGGAAACACGAGTTTGTGTTCGAAGGCTTGCGAAGAACCACTAACATTAGATTTGGAACATTCTTTAAAGCATGGTGGAACAAAGAAGCTGACCCCGCAGACATGCACACTCGCTTCTTCCCCATACCCAAAGAAGAGTTGGATAAGAACCCCAATTTGGTGCAAAAACACAGGTTATTAGAAGTGGAATGTTGGCTTTCTGCAACACGAAAAAGCAACTAAAAAGATGTATTTTTTTACATTATTTCCACAATAAAGAACGTTTTTTTAAACGTAAAAATAAGCGTAAGGTTAGGTGCAGACAATGGGTTCTGCACCTCCTTAGCGTTATATAAAAACGACCCACTTTTGCCTCTCTTCACCTGCCAACCCCTTATTAAGTAAGGAATAAGCAAGATGAAACAAGGATTTAAAAAGCACCTCAAGCGAGGCAAAAATAGGTCGAAAAAGAAAGAACAAGATAACCGCATCATATCGCATTATTACAGGGAGAATATAATTGAAAAAGAAATAAAAAAACAACAGGTATTATAGTATGATGAATAAAAACAAAATTACTCTATTGCTTTGTATCTGCGCAATGAGTTTAAGCTATTTAAGTGCGTTTGCCACCTCAAAAGTAACGTCGCCCAATGGCCGTTTATCGCTTTTAACGGGTGTAGACGCATCTGGTAAGCCCTATTTTGAATTGCTCAGAGACAACAAAAGCATTATTAAAAAGTCGTATTTAGGCGTTTCTCTAAAAGATGGACAATTGTTTGAAGATTTCAAAGTTACCAAAACATCTCGCAATCAGCTTGATGAAACATGGCAACAACCATTGGGAGAAGAGCTAAACATACGCAATCACTACAACGAACTCACCCTTCATCTTCAACAAAAGAAAGACAAGAAAAGAATGATGAACATTGTTTTCCGCCTCTTTAATGATGGAATGGGCTTTAGATATGTATTCCCTAAGCAAGCAAATCTCAATCAGTTTACTATTATCGACGAGAAAACGGCTCTTACTTTGCCTTGGGACGCCTCTGCATGGACCATTCCTACCGAAGGAACTCACTACTATGAGGGCTCTTTGGACCAAAGCTCCTATAAGCGAAAAGTCAACCGTTTCGACCCCAATAACAATGGAAGTGAACGACAGTTTATATCTTGTTTTTCACGAAGCCAATCTAACTGATTACGCAACATTGAAACTATCACCCTCAAAAAGATCAAAACGGACAAGTTATTTTGTCGTCTGATCTCACCCCATGGAGCAATGGTAACAAGGTATATGCAGCCACTCCGTTTGTTAGTCCATGGCGAACTGTCATCGTAGGAAGCACCATTGCCGACATCACTGCATCTCGCTTAATGCTCAATCTCAATGAGCCTTGCAAGATTAAAGACACTTCTTGGATCGAAGATGGTAAATATATAGGTATCTGGTGGGCCATTCATATGGGCGATTACACATGGAGTCAAGGTGAAAAACACGGCGCAACAACAGCCAATACCAAAGCGTTATATCGACTTTGCAGCGAAGAATGGCTTTAAAGGTGTATTGGTAGAAGGTTGGAATTGGGGCTGGGATGGCAACTGGGGAGCCGAAGGTGACAAGTTTAACTTTACCAAAGCGTATCCCGATTACGACTTAGATAGCTTGCAACACTATGCTCTTTCGAAGGGAGTACGCCTCATTGCGCACAACGAAACAGGTGGATCTGCCAAGAATTACGAGCAACAACTCGATTCAGCTTTTGCCCTTTACCAACGCTTAGGCATACGAACTGTGAAAACAGGATATGTAAACGACAAGATGGATAATCTTGAATTGCAACACAGTCAATATGGTGTTCGCCACTATCGCAAGGTTATTGAAACTGCAGCTAAATACCAAATAATGATAGTTAACCACGAACCTGCCATGCCAACAGGCTTAAATAGAACCTATCCCAACCTTATTTCGGGAGAAGGAGTGCGTGGACAAGAGTATAATGCGTGGTCGCAAGATGGCGGAAACCCACCCTATCACTTGTGTATTGTGCCCTTTACACGTCAGTTAGCGGGTGCAATCGACTACACACCAGGTATCTTTAACTTCGAAAAATAAAGCCGTTCCACAAAGTCACCCACAAACAACTATCGCCAAACAGTTGGCTTCTTACGTGGTGATTTATAGTCCTTGGCAAATGGCTGCCGACAAAATAGAGAACTATGAGGCACATCCTGCCCTCTCATTCATACAAAGAGTGCCCACAAACTGGCAAGAATCACGAGTGTTAAATGCCGAATTGGGTAAATATGTCACCATTGCTCGCAAGGAAAGAAACGGCAATAACTGGTATATTGGTGGTTTAACCGACCAAGACCCACGCACACTTACCCTTCATTTCGACTTCTTAGATAACGATGCTCAATACGAAGCGCTTATCTATAGCGATGGAGAAGGTGCCGACTATCGCACTAATCCTTATCCACTTTCAATCAACCAGAAACGTATTCGCAAAGGAGATAGCTTGCAATTGAAGCTTGCTCCAAGTGGAGGATTTGCCATAGAGCTAAAGAAAAATCAACTAAAATGCAGTGCCGTTCGGCACTATAAAAAAAGCCCAAAAAGCAAATTATTTTATTGGGAATAAGAATTGAAAAAGAGCCTCAACTGGGGCTCTTTTTATTGTCTACGACAGAAGTTAGGACGAAAAAAATGAGGGCAATACGCCTCCTCTCCCCTGCTTTTTAAGAACGGCTTTTCGCCCTTTTCATCTTCTCATTTCTTTACACTATAATCAAGAAGAATATTTCAGTTTGAGTGAGATTTGTAATGAGCTGATAATCAAAGAAGATAAAAGAAGCTTTGAAAAAAAGCATTGCTTTTACATTGCAAACTCAATGCTTTTTAGGGTGCAATTACATTGATATTAGAGTGCAAAAAGCATTGAGATGGTTTAGCCTTTCAATATCTCTTGCAAGCCATGTACGTCGAGAATAACAATCTCTTTCTCTCGAACAAAAAAATTAAATTGTCGTGTTCCAGTTCGTTAAGAGTGCGTATTAACGAGCTTTTTTTGAATACCAAACACATCGGCAAGTTGCCTTCTCGACAGGTTAAGAGGCACCGAATCGCAATGCATTGTGGTGCCCTTTCGAAGTAAAAAAAGTGGCAATCTTCTCTTTAATAGAGCTCATATACACCATACGAATCTTGCTCATTAAAAAGAAACTAATATGCGATAGAATATGAATAAAAGTTGTTTTCGAACAGGCTCACAGAAACCAATTAGAAGCGAAAAAAATCGTCTTTCGACATACAAAAATAATACGCTCTTCTCTATCGTTTTCACTTCAACAGGCACCTCACACTCATCAGAATACACAAAAAGCAGGGGCCAACATAGTGCCTGGTTTCAAATAATCTACCATTAAATGTTTGCCTTTTGCCGTGCTCATTCCAGCCGAAACAAGTCCTTCAAGCACCACAACTATTTCGCAAAGAGAGTCGTTTTCTGATATAAAAACGGTTTTAGCAGGCACCTTTTTCACGCTATAACGAAGCATGTTCAAGTGTCTTTCGATGTCGTTAGCATCTAATCCAGAAAAAAGAGCAGACGATTCGAGTTGCGAAAAAATTGTTTTTTTCATGTGTACCACCAACTTTCGTCTGCAAAAATACACACTTTCGCAATTCTTTGCTATACCTATTTTTAGGTATTTTTCTACCCTTTTCGAGGGTGTAAAAGAAGAAAAAGGAAGTAGAAAAACACTCTCTACTTCCTTTATTATCGATTATTTCTGTGCTTCGAAACTTATTAAGAACAAGCCATCTGATATCTCAACTAAGAGCGAAAGCTCGCTATCTGTAATCTTAGTAACACGCAAATTCTTCATTTCTAATGGTCCAATAGGTATTCTTGTGCTGATGTTTAGCACCGAATTGTTGATGGTCCATGAACCATTTTCGTAGGTATAATTCAGTGGACTGGTTACTGTAAAGATGAATTTGTTATTGGCTTCGAACTTAAAAGTTTTCTGTGCCACAGTCACAAACATTGTATATGGTTTGTTATCGCTATTTGCAACAAGTACACGAGAGGTGCGAACAACCGAGTTCCATGCGTGTTTTGTAAGCATATTCACCAATTGTTGCTGTGTAAGTGTTTGTGTTGCAGCAGGCACTTTCAACTCTTTTAAAGTCGTTTTGGTTTCGTTCTCTTTCACAACCACCTTCAAATTCTGTTCAAATCCCACAAGCTGATCCACCTCAAATTGCTGAGTTCCGTCGGCATTCACTAAGGCTTCGCCCAACACTTGACCACGAGCTGTGGCATAAACCAATTGCAAATGGGTTTTAGCAGCAAGTCCACTCACCTTAATAGTAGCAGTCTTTGTCTGCTCATTAAGAGTCATCTGCACTGCAGGTTCTTTCTTATCAACAGGAAAATCTTCGTTTTTTGAACACGAAACAATGCTTATTGCGCCTATAAGTAGATATAGGACAACAAAAAAATTACATGTAATTTTCTTCATATCAATATTCTTTAAAGTTAAATTATAGTTTAATTGGGTTTAATCTTCACTCACAACATAGTTGCCATTGCCATCACTTACCAACCAAGAAGGTTTATTTTCAATCACCGTATCTTTGTTCACATCCCTCAAGATAATGGTATATCCATTCCAAAATTCAGTTGGTTCTCTTTTAAATGTACTTTTTTTAAGGTTCTTTGGCAAAAATAACTTTCTTTATATACAACTCATCTGAAGTTGTGTCGTAAAGGGTTAATGCTTCAAGTTGTGTGCAACGGCTCAAGTCAAGCACTTCTGTTTTCAAATGATATAATTCTATTCGCTTTAGAGTTGCGGGGAAAACTATACTTTTAAACATGGGTATAGGCTTGCCATCTTTCTCTAAATGTCCGACATAAATATATCCTGCAGTGAGCTTTGTGTGAGAAAAATCGATGTTTTTAATATCTCCAAATGCCATAGAAGGAAAGAGATGGATAGAGTCTAACTGCTCTGGGAACTTCATATTTGCCGATAAAAAAACTTTCCATTTGAATAGGTCTTTAGTTTGGTTAGATGCGAATAATCGAACGAATCGTTATCTTTATAAGGCACATTTCCAGAACCACCAAGTACCAAAAAAACTCTATATTCTTTTGGCAAATCTTTCGTTGCTACAGCACTAAAATCAGGATTATAGGCAAAATACTTAAGCTTATTCAATTTTGAAAGTCCCTCTAATTCAACACTTTCATGTAAGCTTACAATCTGATTAAGATATCCTCCTAGCGTCAAAGTGTCTATTTTATCGTTCAAAAATAATCTTCTTTCAAAGAATGTTCTTTGTCTGCATTTTCAACCACATAAAGCTTATGTAACGAGGTGTTGGCAACGTTTAAAAAGCTTAAAAAGCCTTGTTTTCTGCTGTATTAGTTGATATAGACAACGATTGAAGAGCTTTATTATTAAGAATCAATTGCTCATCGGCTGCATCCGAACTTTCAATGTCTATCACCTTTGCATGAATGTTATTAAGATTGGCATTGGTATAAACTCCATTCTTTAAACTTAGCGATTGAAGAGTGGTTGTAGGCACTTTAAGGTTGGTTAGATCTGCTCCTTTAAACGAAAGTGTTTCTAATTGATTGTTTTTCGATAGGTCGTAGCCCGCCATATCGACAGGTTTAAAAAGGCTTATTAGTAAACCACCAGTCGTATTTTTTTCTTTGTTTTGCTTCAAACCAAAAAGACTTTAAGTTTGGTCAATTTATCGAGGTCTTGCACCTTAGAAACAAAGCAAGAAGGGAACGTTAACGTTTCTAATGAAGGGAAATTAGCCAATCCCCACAAGGTAACATCTTTGTTGGTGCTTTTCAATCCCACATAATCATAAAACTCAGTAAGGATCTCTAACTGATTAGAAGCAATGTTATCGTCGTTCTTTACCTTTAAAAAAATAGGGTGTCACCGCTTTCTAATATGTAGCCACATCCTTGCTTTAAAGCCTCTTGATAATATCTATTATACTTCAACCAAATATCCTTTTTAATTGCAGAATCGGTGATTTTAGCTATACTTCGTTTAGCTTCTTCAAAGCGATAGATAGCCAAATAGGTATCAATTCGCTCCTTTAAGTATTCTTGATACTCACTTGAATTCTCGTTTAAGTCGATGTCTTGGTTCACAATATTTAAGATATCGCCTTTCTCGCACGATGCGAATAAAGCTACAGAACATAGCGATAAGATGGTATATATAAACTTTTTCATATTCAGTATGTCTTTCTTTACGTTAATTAAGTTCACGAACTGCGTCTTTAACTCCTACAAAATGAGATGTATCGGGCATCGAAGTCTTGAGCATAAACACATAATGTGTCTCTAAATCAGATGTAACTCTAAACCAAGCACCTTTGCTTGTCTCTTTCACAAGCTCTAATATATAATAGAAATGACGCCATGTATAAACTCCTTTTGAAGGTGTTTTTGAAGCCCAAAACATTGCTTGCGACTTGTCAGTGATGAGGTTAAAGGTTTCTTCTCCCATGCTTACCTGAGGCAATTCATCTGTTTCTATAATGATTCTACTGCCTTCTATTCTCCAAGAAGCATTCACAATGGGATAATTATTCTCATCTAAACTACCCGAAAAGCTCGTAAATGCTGATTTAATTAGGTTCTTAGATTGAATAAAAGCCTTGTTATTTTCGCCCAAAGAGATCTTTAATCCATAGAAGAAAGCAGGTGTTCTGGTTAGTAAGTCCTCTACAAATAAAGAGCGAATAGCCAACTGCGAGTTATCTTCTACAGCCTCTTTGTTCTCTGCTTTATAAGAGATTGTCTCCCAAGAGGTATTCACATAGTTGGCCAATGACAAGTTATTGTGATTCACTGGCATTGTTGCAAACCAGTCTTGACGTGCAGTTTTGCCTATACCTGGGAACTCATTTTCAGGCTCATCGCCATATATTGAGGTGTTATTAAAGAAGTCTATCATCAAAACTCTATCGCCAACGTCTACCAATGCCGTAAGAATACTGACATTATCTTTAGCTTGTAGGTCTTTAACTTTTACCTTCATGTTAATGTATCCCACTGGAGTTTTAGAGTCAATGATGATGGTATTCTCCTCAGTTGTTGAGACTTTCCACTTTCCTTGACAGAAAAGATAAGAGCTTTCTCCTAGCGGTGGGCGGAATAAAAGAGTAGAACTGCCATCTCTTCTCAATTCCATTCCCAGCCAAGCCATCATATATAGCATGCTTTCAAAGGGCGAAGAAGCTTTCTCTTTGAATCGAGTTGTGGTCCAAACTATATTATTTTCGATTCCAATATTCTTATACCACGTTACATTTGTCAGCTTTTGAACCACCGGATTACTTAGGTCTGGGGTGCTACTTGTTTCATAAACGTCAATAACATTGCGTTTATCACAAGCCGAAAAAGATAATTGTTGCAAAGCAAACTTGCTAATATTACTATATTTTTCATTGATCTTTTGTGTTTTATATTTTATACTCTAATGCCAAAGAGATATATCTTTTAGGGCGTGAAAATCTACTTAATGACTTCTTTCCGTCTTGAAAGAAGTAGTTAATATTAGAGAGTAAAGCAGGGTTTGTTAATTGTCTTAGGGTCGTCCCAACGTAGATATTCGCTATTAAGAATATTGTAAATACCAAGTCTTACAGTGAAATTACGAGTGACTTTATAGTAACCATAGGCATCAAAGGTGTATGCATTACTCATAAAAGAGGCGGGATAGCGTCGTATTAGCTCTTTTCCAGCAGCGTCTTTGTCCCAAAATGTAGTCTGAGAAACAGGCTTTGCGAAATAAAGATTAGCCTTTATATTCACCTGCCAGCGTGCTTTTGGATCGGTATATTCAACTCCTATGTTTCCAGTTAGAGGCTGAATGCCCAGCATACTCATTCCAGATGAAGAGCTTCCTTCGGCATAACTAAAGGCAGAAGACACCATAAAGCCTTTCAATAGGTCTACCCATTCGCCAGGATAAAGCTGCAATGCGGCATCAAAGCCTTTGAGATGAGCCGATGTTTGATTAACATTCTTCACATAAGAGATACTCTTTGGAGCCTGCATAAGGGGCTCTTTCACAGCTAAAGTACCTTGTTTTAGCTCGATAAAGTCTGAATATTGATTATAATAAAGACTCAACAAATAGCCAAATCCTTTGCCTCTACCATTGAATTCCAATTCATGATTATACGACTTTTCAGCCTTTAGGTCTCTATTGGATAAGACAATGAATGATGGCCATGCGCTATAAAACTGGAAATACTTCTCTTCTGTGTTAGGAACTCTAAAGCCTGTTGAAAAGCGATAAGATGCATTTAGAAGCTGACTGTGGGCATAAGACACCACACCAAGGAACGAAAAGCCTGATTCTTTATCGTTAATTGGGTCGAAATTCATTGCTGCTCCTTGCATATTACGCAAGAGATAATCAATGTATCCCATGTTTTTGTGCCCCGCCTTTTCTATCGTCTTTAGTAGAGAACAAATCGTATCTTGCACCTAACTTCATTGTAAGCTTTTCGTTAAAAGCGATATCGTCCATCAAAGAAACGCCCCAATTGAATCGTGTTATAGGGTTTAAGAACGAGTAAGTTTGTGCAAATACGCCCATAGGTTCGCCATATTTAAACACTTTTCCCATTCTAACAGTATATCCAGTCAATGGATCTGAGGCCAAAGGAGCCTCTACATCCACATTACGAGTGTCGTTAACTCGTTGCATTGCCATTGTAGATAGATTGAGAAAGTGTTGACCCAACGCTCCAAGTTGAAACTTTTTAGAATCTAATTCCAACTTAAACAGATTGTCTTTCGTTGCTTGTCCTCTGTATTTAGTGTGCTTTCCCTCATAAACAAGCGTCATTTCGCTATTCACAAGGTCGAAGTTTGGACGATAAAAAGTCGGTCCAAGAGCTGGCATCTAAATAAGAGTTTTGATGATGTAGCTTAGCTATTAGCTTACGCACAAGACCTTTTTCGCTTAAGAAACGATAAGAAAACGAAAGCGAACGGCATAGCGATTGGTCGTGAGAATAATAGTATGGCTTTCCATCTGCAGTGAAAGCATCAATAGGTTCCAATGTCCAAATATCCGCATTGGTCTTTCTATTCATTGCATAAAACGACAAAACGAACTTGTGATTGTCGTTAGGTGCATAAGAAAGTTTACCCAACCACGTTGTTTGATGAAAGTCCATAGGGTCTACTTGCGTAGAAGTGATGTTGCGAGTGAGCTTTCCATGCGAGAAATTTCGCAATTCATTACCATCTCTATGCGCAGCCATTAACAGAGCATCGAAATGCTTTAAGCGCACAGCACCACCCAAAAGATAGGTTCGAAGGTTCTCTTTTCCATTGTAATTGACGGTAGTTAAGAGTCCCCATTGCTTGTTTCCTTCAATCAAGTCACGTGCTTCTTTGGTAGAATAGTTCACCGTTCCGCCCAAAGCACCCGTTCCACTTACGAACGAGTTAGCACCCTTTTGGATTTCAACCGACGATGCAAAATAAGGGTCGAAGTCTATTCTTGAGGCGTTAGAAAGCCCATACGAGCTAAAAACTATATTGTCTTGTATCTCGGGTTGCAACACACCATCGATGCAAATAGCCACTCTATTGGCCTCAACTCCACGTATAGCGAAGCCTCGCATACCTCCTCTTGAGCCCGAAACAGATACTCCTACCGATGGAATATAACGCACCAAGTCGTTCATATCCATTGGCATTTCCACTTTAAGTTGCTCTGCAGTGCGTTGAATGGTGCCCACTTTTTTTGTTTTCGTTTGTCGGCAGTTACAACCACTTCTTTTTATCTTTTTGGGTTTTTAATGGTGTCTACTTTCGCTTGCTGTGCATAGGCTTTTGCGCCTCCAGCAACCGACAAAAATCAGCATTAAAAATATAACTATTGTTATTCATAATCATCAGTTAATAAGAGTAAGTTCTGCCTTGAAAGGTAAGAACTCGTATGTCCTTCCTCCACGCTTTATTTTCTCTTCAATTTCAAAAGCATTGCTATCACCATCAAAAAAGCACTCTTTTTTTAGGGTCAAAAAAAGCATTGCTTTTTTTCGATGTAATTACAGTGCTTTTTATTGGGCAATAGAATTTCTTTATTATCTGCAGGGGTTAGCTTAAAGGTGAGAGATAGTCGTTCATTGTTGATTTGAACGAATTGCTCTGGAATATTTTTAAAGGTAATTTCGTTTTCAGAAGCATTATATTCGTAGAGCAATCCACGCAACGGAATACGACGAAAGCTCGCTACACTACCTTCTTTCATGGGCAAAGTGAGTTCGGGTTTCGAAAAAGTTTGCCACCTCATTGTTGATATCAAACCACAAATAAGAATGATTACTGTTGATGATAAAGATACGAGATAGCAGACGATCGTTATCCCCTACGAGCGGAATAGATTCGCTTTTGGTGTATTCTTCATTGCTATCAAATTCTCGATTGATGCAACTGCACAAGGCAATCAACATACAAAAGAATAGGCAATGTTTTGGTTTTACAAAGCAAGTCATTATTATTGTGCAGTTAATGTAAATGATTTAAAGTCGGCATAATAACTATTTTCAAACATTTCTGAGTTGTAATCAGATGTTCGTAGGTTCACCATTACGTATAAAGTGATGCGAGGTTCAGACAAAGTTAGCTCGTTACCGTTTACAGAATAGGTATATTCATAATACCATTCGTGCGCTACATTGCCACGACCTGTAAAGGTATTGGCATTGTCTTTCATTGGAACACGGAAGAAAATCTTGTTGTTATAAACAAAACAACTGATGTTACTTTTCTGCCATAAGCTCTTGTTTCCAGTCACCTGCAGAATCGAAAATAAGCGAATAATCTACAATTATAGGAGCAAGGAAAAAGCGTTTTGCAGTGATGGTGTTGTTCTTATTGAAATGAAAATCAAAGCTCAAATCTTTCAATCCCTTATAATCTCCAGTGTATAAGTCGGGTAATTCGTCCTCATGTCCTGCCAAATCAAAAGTCCATTTCCATTGTTTATTCAACAATTCGGTAGGAATTGCACCCAAAGCACTTTCTCTTTTCTTTAGGATTGCGCCCACCATACTTTCAATTTCGGCTACCTTTGCCTGCAAACGCTCATACTTTGCGCCTTGTCTTGCACGATAAGGCAACTCATGAAGCACGCTTTTTACAATTGATAATGATATGGTTTCTACGCACATATCCATCGTAAAGGCTACCCTTATTCAACTCTTGTTCTAATGTACTTTGATTTCTTTTTAATCGAATAGCCATTTTTATTAGCGTCTCATTAACACGTATATCTTGGTCGGTTAATAAGTTCTTGCCATCTGAAACCAAATCAGAAAAAACAAAAGTTTTTAGCTTTTGCTCTGTTTCATCGGGCTTTTCAAATGCCTCTTCGAATAGTTTATCGAAGTTATTAGCAAGTTCTTGCTTTGCAACTAAAGCTCTTTCTTTTTCATCTAACTCTACTTTTGTGCAGCTTACAGCAACAAAACACAGTGCAACAAGCATAGTATTTGTTGCAATAGATGTTCTTTTTAGTTGTCTTTTTTTATATTAAAAATTCATATTATTAATAAAAGTAAATCTGAATAAGTTATTAAGTTAAAAACTCTGTTATTCTGCGCTTTTCGCCTTTCAACACCCATTTACTTGCGAACGGCTTCAATAACAATTGTAACAGGAAGGATGTTTGGTGATACCTTTAAGTCGAGCTTTCCGTCTTTAAATACACCACTTGCTTGCGCTCTATCTGTATCGAATCCTTTTTTTAGATTAGGAGGCAAAACGCCCTCTGGAATCTTATTAGGATCAACCTCTTTTGCACCGTATGGCTCTGCTTTAAATGTGCCTTTTACTGATTGAAGCTGAATACTTCCATCGCTTTGACGCTTTACATCCATCACAAAATCACCCGAAACGGCAAAAGGCATGCGTGCTGTTGCGCTCAATTTTTCCATCTGAATCGAACATAGGAGCATTGAACTTTTCGAAATGAAAGCGCACTTGTTGATTGTTATTAAGGGCTTCTAAAAACAACGATATGAGGTCCTTGAGCCATCTGTTTGGTGCCCATTGTGGGGGGTTATTGTGGCTTGATAGGTTCCAGTAACAACGCCAACGGCAGACGAACCGCCTGTTTCTTCATTGTTATTACTACAAGATGCTGCCATAAAAGCCATGAAAAGGAGTAATAAAACGCTACTTTTCAATTGTTGAATTGTCTTTAAATACATATTGTTTATCTTTAAGTTATGGTTTATTTTTTGAGTTATTGAATGCAAATTACAATGTTGTTTGTCTTCAAGTCATTACTTAGTGCCTTGCCATTGCATTTTCATTGCAACGGGTAACATAAGATCTATGAGGGCAGAAACTTCGTTTTTAGAACGCAAGAAATATCCTTCTAGCTCAGCATCGTCGCTCTCTGGCAATTCAAGTCCAATCTGTTTGCCTTCGTCCGACGTACGAACTATGCCGTCACGACCTTGCAATCGAATGGTATCTCCTACTCCTTCAGATAATAATACGTCCATTTCTACACTCACATAAAGCGGCATAAAGTTAGTATGAAACTTACTTATGCTGAGGTGTAACGATCCATTTGCATTGGTAGTGCAATGCACTTGATGTTTACCTGCAGTGAAATAAAGAAGCGGTTTGATGCGTTCGGCATCATAATAAATCATAGATAACTTCGAAGAGTAATGTCCTTCGATGGCTTTTGCTAACGCTTTAGTGCCTAAGTCGTCGTCAACATACTCTTTTTTTGTTAGAGCAATAGCTCTTTAGAACGTGCGTAATCGTCTGATAGAAACGATTCTTTTTCACACGACATCAATAGCAACACCAAGCCAATAAAAATGCTTTTTGCTACTAATTGCCATGAAGTTATTGCCTTAAAAACGTTATTCTTTATCATTATAATGCCTGTTTTGTGGTTCTATCGCTTACGTGCTACAATGCAAATAGCATTGATGTGGTTGCCATGTTTACGGAAAATGTGTCGCATTTCTAATACTCTTTTGCGTGCATGGCTATTCTTTAACATTCTAAATACAATGCGAATGAAATTCCAAAAGCCTTCATCTGCAATCATACGAGCCTGCTCTAACAAGTGCATTGGTCTGCTTTCGACATACGAAATGTCGAAACCATTGTCCTCTAAGATGTCCTTCCACTCTACAAGAGTTAAGGGACGAACATTGGTTTTGATTCCTTTTTGCAAGATCACTCTCTATCTCTTTGCGCACTTCTTGCGATGTATTGTCGGGATATATGCCTATTTCATGAATGCCATAAAGCCCTCCTGGACGCAATAAACGTGCTGCTTCGGCTATAATAGCTTGCTTTTGTGGTTTACTTTGCATTGTTAACATGGCCTCTCCATACACCTTTGAGGCGCTATTTGCAGGCAAACCTGTTTCTGAAGCGTTTCCTATTACGATCTGCATTTTATCGTTTTGCACGTTATTTTCAACTCGTTTGGCTGCTTCTGCATTGAGTTCTACTGCAACATAGCTATGAGGTTGATGAGAAAGAGCAAGCTTTGCGGTGTAACCTAAGCCTGGAGCGAACTCTATTACATCATCATCTGAAGTGATGTTCATTGCCTTTAGCATTTCGTGAGTTAACTCTTTGCCACCTGGTCGCAACACTTTCTTACCTAATTTTGCGAGTACCCAGTGACCTTGTTCCATGTTCATGCGTTTCTCTACCATTGTTCTTTCGTTTTAGTTTCGATTATTGTTGTTTGTTTTTATTTATTAGTTGCAATGCAATTGCCCTCTACCAACGCCACGTTAAGCCTGCAAATACACTTCGAGGTTGCCCTGGAATGAAGAAAGTTAGCTGCTTTGCGGTGAAGTTTGGGAATGGTATTGCGGGGTTATGTATCTCATCACTGATGACATAACTTGATGAATAGCGTTTGTTTGCGATATTTTTCATCTCGACATAGATATGCCATTTTGAGCTGAACTGATAGCCCAAGCGAGCGTTCCACACATGATAAGCAGGCTGAAACATGGTGTTTGTGTGGTCGATTGGAGTGTTTCCTGGTTTCAGTTCTAATGATATAGAACCATTTAAACCACAAGAATGCTGATAATCGAGCGAACTATTGATATAATGTTGTGGAACTCCTGCGAGATACTTTCCATCGTATTTGCCGCCTTTAAAGATGAAACGACTATAATTATACACTGCTCCTAAGGTGAAACTACCGATATTATACCCTAAAACATGGGGCTTACTTGCCACCTGAAGCCCTACTTCTAAGCCCTGATGAAGGGTCTTTGGGTAGTTTTCTGTACGCTTTAAGCCTCGCACATAGTCTTTTATTTCGAGTATTTCGTTGGTTACCCACGAGTTATAAAAAGCCACATTCCAAGACAATTGCGTTAAACGTCCCTTGCTACCTACCTCAAATGTGGTGGCTGTTTGTTTCTTTAAAGCAATTGAAAAGAGTTTCTTTGGACTGGTATTGATATTCGATGTCACCTCTGTTCCTACCAATTCGTCGAACGTTGGAGGCTCATAACTATTACTAATGTTGGCAAATAGCTGGATATCTTTTTGTTGAATAGGATTGTAAACCACGCCTATTCGAGGATTAAAGGCTGTGAAATGCTGATTTAGTGTACTATTTTCTGAATAGAAATAGCGATATTTTCTCGACATATGACTATACCATGGACGAAGAGTTGGATCGCTAAAAACATCTTTACTGTTGCGAATATTATGCACACCATGCACATCTAACACCACATGTAGTTGTTTATTTAAGGCATAATCGGCTTCAATAAAAGCGGTAAAGTTAGCCGAATGTAACTTATCCCACGCAAACATAAACGACTCTTTGCCATCTTTATTGATGTAATGGCGTCGATTCATCCACCCTAAAGACGCCAATGCGCCTGCCGAAAGCTGAAGTTTTGAGGTGGAATAGTTATAATAAAGGGTTGCACCAAGATCGTTATTAAAAGAATGAGGTATTGAGATGGTGATGGGAAAGGCAAACCTATCGTCGGCATATTGATAGTATACCGATGCTAAAAGATTGCTTTTTGCATTGAGAACAATACCTGTTTGATTGGAAATTCGAAACATATCGACATTGCGATGAGGCTTATCTCTCAAGATATTAGGACCCATTGAGAAGGGAAGGTCAACGCCTACACTCACTTGTTTGGGGTTGGTTAAAAGCTGATCGAGGGTTAATGGACCTGGCATTTGAAAGTAAAGATGAGTGAAATGCATAAAGGTTCGGTTCTCGATAGTGTGTTTTTGGTTTTTCCAGCCTGCGTTAAAAGAAGCGGTTAGACGATTGTTTTCGTTATAAATGCGGTAGCCTTTTTGAGTATTATAGGTAGAAGCAACAAACATATCCCATGCTCCCATGCGCTTTCCTGTGGTGAATGTTAAGCCTATTGTGCCGTAAGAGCCTCCTTCGAGCTTTACACTTGTGGTGCTATCTGTTTGCGCTGTCCTACTAACAAAGTTCAATGCGCCACCCAATGTGCCTGCTCCAAACCGCAAAGCATTCGCTCCTTTAAACACTTCTACATAGCGAGCAGTCATCGCATCCATTATACCTACGACGTAAGAGCCGTCTGAAAAGTTCACAGGAATACCATCTTGAAGCAGATAAACGCCTCGTCTTTGAGGATTACTCTGTATTCCTGAGCCTCTAATATTTAAGCGTGGCTGATCGTTTGAGCCAAAAGAATTCTTGTATCATAACGCCTGGTTGCATCTTTAAGGCATCTTTTATCGTGGCTATTCGCTGATTATCTGGGCGTATTTCTACAAGAGATGTACTGCCTGCAATGCGCCTTTGATGGGCTAAAGCCTGCATCATATCGGGCGAAGTAAGACTGAATTTGGGCTTAACCGACACTTCTTTCAATAATATAACGGTGTCGTTTAAATTGCTCTTTTGTTGAGCATGCACTGCAACAAAAGAACAGATAAGACTTAAAAAGGCAAATATTACTTTATGTAAATTCAAGAGATTATTCTTCATTTATAGTATTTGAGAGAATGAACGCCTTGCCATTCATTTCGAATGCAAAATTAAAAAGGTGAAAAAGGCATTAAAGTAACAAATGCGACCGATAAAAAAACAAATACCCAATAGTTGTGAGATGCGCAAAGAGGTTATACGAAACTGTATCTATGTTATTTTTGCCTTCGAGATACCTTCTAAATGAAACTAAAAAAATAAAAAGCATTGCTTTTTACATTGCAATAGCTGTGCTTTTTAGGGGGCAATTGCATTGAGATTAGAGTGCAAAAAGCAATGATATTATTTTTGCTATATCAAATCTGTTGCAATGAAACGGCTACGACTTGAAGAGAAAAGGGGAAAAGAAAGATAGACGAGGGCGGTGCTTTTACCTACTTAAAGTTCTAAAAATAGGCCACACACTCTACCCTTTTGCACACTAATAGGCATGCAAAAAGGGATAAGATAGTGGCAGAAGGAAAGGCCATTTCAAGGAATTGAAACGGAAAAAGCTTGAAATGAGAACTAAATCTCCATGATTTTCTGTTCAAACAAATCGTTCTCTACCCACGATTTGTTCTTCACTCGGGTTTTATAAGTGTTGATTGTGTGAACCGAATAGTTTAAGAATTTGGCAATTCTTTCACTGTCTTGTATGCCTAAACGAATGAGAGCGAAGATGCGCATCTCTGTTGTTAGATGCTCATTCAGCATCGAACGGCGTTGAGTTGTGGGCTCAAAGAGTTGCTCATAGCGGTCTATAAAGTGTGGAAAGAGCTTTAAAAAGGTTTCATCAAAGTCTGAATACATACTCTTTCGCTCGCTTTCGAGCACCGATTCGTTTACACTTTGACGCAATGAATCGAATTGTCTACTTATAATCTTGCGTTCAATGCCTTTGTAAAGCTTTTCGAGTTTCGAAATATACTCTGCATTTAGATAGAAAGAACGCCCTATATACTCGTCTTTTATCTTGTTTACCTCGTTCAACTTCATATTCGATTGCACCAAACTGTTGTTCTGTTCTTCGATAATTTCTTGCGCTTTGTGCAGCTTTTTCATTTGCTTTTTAATCACCCAAACGCCATATATCAAGCCAAGAAGAAGACAAATGACTACGAAAGCGGCAATAGCCATGCTGTTTCGTTGCTGTTGTAGCATGGTTAAGCGTTCTTGTTCGATGATAGGAAGAATGTTTCCAATCTCTATTTTGCGCTGACGTGCATCGTAAAAATTGGCATCTTCGAGCGAGAGTTGCACATAATCAATGGCTTTATTGATCTCTCCTCGAGTGTAAAGAAAGCCCCCTAAGACCCTAAGAGCGGTGTTTTCTTTGGTCACCGACATGTTATCATAAATGGCTGCAAGGGCTAAATAGTGGATAGTTTGCGTTTCATCGCCCAGCTCTTTATATACCCAACCAAGACAAGAGGTGACAATTGCTTTGGTATGTAGGTCGATATCGGGTGACGAAAGCGTTTTTAATAGTGGCTCGATGCACGCTGTGTAGTTGTGTTTCTTAAGACTTCGCATGCCAATAGCATAATACCACTCCCACGATTGGGGCTTTAATAGCGTTAAAAGCGAATCGGTATAGATATGACCTTGCGCACAATAATTGTCTCGATAGGCTTTGCTTTGATTATAATCTGCGATGTCGTAGTATAAACGCACCTGCATTTTATAATACAACTCTTTGTATTTGGGATCTACATTGTTGTGCTTTAAGAGTCGCATTTGATCGAAAGCTTCTTTATAAAGTCCTGCTGATAAAAGGCAAAAAGCTTTCATACAGCCCGCTTCTAACACATAATTGCGATTAGAAAGCTGTTGAGCAATGGTTTCACAACGCTCTGCATACACCATAGCAGAGTCGTATTGATACGACTTATACTGCTCGTATAACTTCGAATAGGCTTTATATCGCTCTTCAATGGTTGTAGACTTAGCCGCCAAAGTGTATAAACTTTTTCAGTTCTTCTCGCTTTTTCTCTTCATAACTATTGCGCTTTTGCAATACAGAATCGAGTCTCATCAATGTTTGTTGCGCATTGGTTGTGGCCTGAACGCAGTGAAACGAGAAGATAAAAAGAAAGCTAATAAATAGTTTCGACATCGTGATCATATCGTAATGGTTGGTGATTAAGAACTAAATAGCGATGCTATTGAATTCATAAAACGAGTGAGATAGCGTGGAGTTGGATTGTTATAATAGCCTATTTTGCTTGAAGCATAAATCATCCAAAGGCGCTTTCGTGCCCGAGAAAGGGCGACATAGAACTTTCGAGCGTCTTCTAATACCAGCTCAGGGTTATCCTTTATGAAGTAATTGGGATAGCGTCCTTCGGCTACATCATACACAATTACATTGTCAAACTCGAGTCCTTTGGCCTTATGAATGGTGCTTATAAAAATCTTTTCGTGAATAATTGAACTGCCACAAAGGTCTGCTTCTTTCAGAGTTGCAATTTCATTTACATGCAAAAAGAGCTGTTGTGCCAAGCACTTCTCTTCGTGTTTGTCTACAATCTCATTCTCAATATAATTGAATACATATTCAGTTGCACTCAAAGGCTTCATGATCTCGGCCTCAACCACTTGATTATAAAACCAAACCAACTGCAAAACAAGGGCTGATTGTTGCTCTGTTTCTTGCTTTTTCCATAGCTCTTGCTGTGCCTGACGATAGATATCGCCATACAATCTCTTTAACTTTTGAACCTTTGCATCAACCTTTGGGTGGGCAAGAAACTCGCTTTGCCCTTTTAATTTCTCTACACTTTGCTGATAACAAAAATGCACCAATCCAACAGTGGCATGCACATCGGCATCGGCAAGGTGTGTGTTTTGCCCCTCAAGTCTAAACTCTTGCAACAGATTTTTGAGCTTATAGTTCTTCAAAGAGGGTTGAAGAAGGCGTGTAAGCTTCAAAGTATCGATATAAGAAGAATGCTTTTGCAAGAAAGTGTATTGAGGTAGGTACCTTAAAAGATTGTTATAGAGAATTTGATAGTCGAAAGTTGCGTTGTGACCAACCAACAATGCGCCATCAATATAATCCATAAAGCGAGCCAAAGCCTCTGCAGGTGTGTGCAAAGTGTGGTTTTTCATTTCCTCAATAAGCGGATTTTCGATATCCCCAAGCATTGCAGGAATGGGTCGTTTGGTATCGATAAAGATCTCAAAACGCTCGTTATCGAGTACCTTTCCCTTTGTAATTTTAACGGCAGCAATCTGCACTATGTCGTCTTCTAACACGTTTAAGCCCGTTGTTTCGGTGTCGAACACCACCAAAGTGTCTTGTTCATAGTGGCGAACAAAGCGTTCAACATAGGTTGAAGGCGCATCGTTTAGTAGGTCAGAAACGCTTATTGCCCGTTCATTTAACAAGCGAACGAAACGCTGTGAGGCTGCATTGGTACTAAAAATTTTGAGTCCTTTCAATATTCTCGACCACGAAATGAAATTGTGTTCGTTAGCAATTACGCCCAAATGAGCGATTAACAATTTGACAAGAGGAGTGGAAAACAAATCTTGTCCCGACACTTTAAAATGAGGAATATGCTGAGTATTCAACTCTTCGCTTATCTTATCGGCATCGGCATTCGAGCTAACTATAATCGAAGTGGTTTCGTTTGGGTGATCGTTGAGCAGTTTTTGAGCCAACAAGGCAGTATCTCTTAGCTCCTCTTCTAACGTTCCTGAGGTGATAATCTTTAGTTCATCGCCTGTTTGTGGGGTTTCTTTTAGGGTAGAAGGAAGTAGCTCTGGGGCGATATGTAGCTGATGTTGGGCAAAGGTATTGAGCACTTTCACCAAATAAGAGGGTGCTCGATGGTTGGTGTGTAAATGGTAGATGTGCCCTTTGCAACGCTCTTTTAGGAGCGAAAGTGTACTTAGTTTGGCTCCCATAAACGAGAAAATGGCTTGCTGTTCGTCGCCTAAATACACCACAGAACGCTGCTCTTTGGTGGTGATGGCATCGACAATGGCCAATTGCAAAGCGTTTAAATCTTGCACTTCGTCGATTTGTACCCACGAATAATGGCGATATTCGTTGGCAGAAGGTGAGGTATAAGCATTGTAAGTGAGCATCAATAAGTCTTCGAAATCGTACAACTGGTTCTCATCTTTATAGCTTGCGTAATAATTGGCGATGTCTACTCGCTTGAAAAAAACGACTTTAACAGCTTTGCCATACCATAGTCGAACAGCGGATTATCGAGTGCATCGGCATATCGTTTACTATGGTCGAAGATATCAATCATGGTCGAAGCAGAGAGCTCTATGTGCAGTTGTTGGCACAAATAGCGCAATGCGGTGACATCGTCGGCAGTGATACAATCGGGGTGAAGACGCAATTCTTTGGGGTGATTGCTCTTTAATTGGAAAGATGAAAGCGGCCAGTTGAACGCAAGAAAAATAGGAACGACGGAGCGTTGGATTGCTACTTACGCCCTGTTCTTCCTCTTCTAAATAGCCAGAAAGAATGGAGATAGCATCGTCGTCGTCGATAATTGAAGAACCAGCAGGTATGATATTCTCTTCAAAAAGAAACTTAGAACAATAGCGATGCACGTTTCCTACAAACACTTCGAGGGCTTGTGGCAGGTCGATATTGCTCTGAATACGTTCTAACATGCCTCGTGCTGCTCTGTTGGTAAAGGTTAAGCAGAGCATATCTTGCGGACGAACACCATTTAAAAGTGCTTTTTGCAGACGCAAAGTAAGTATCTGTGTCTTTCCACATCCAGGCGGAGCAAACACTAAAGCGTCTCCTTCTTCGATGTCGATAACACGCTGTTGGTCGCTATCTGGTATGAAAGAAGTATTCATAGGCTCGAAAAATGAAATCTAATTGAAACTTATGTATTCCTGAGAATCTATCCCCTTGATTATCAGAAGTGTTGACATCGCTTTGCAATAACATTGAGTTAGTATTGCAAAAAGCATTGAGTTTGAAGCGTAAAAGAGGTGCTTTTTGCACCCTAAAAAGCATTGAGTTTGAAAACGAGATGCTATTAAGTTGCAAAAACAACAACTTTTCTTTCAAAAAAACAAAAAGGATGCTGCACAGCGTTTTGTTGCACAGCACCCTTTGTGTTATTACTTACAGATTACCTCGCCAAAGAATGCTGGACAGTGGAAATCTGGATTGGGAAGTTCGATTGAATTCCATGAAAGAAAATGCGGTTTTGGTAGCTTGTCGCCGCATTTATAGAAGTTTGCACGAATGGTATGCGCATCTAATGAAGGGCACATCGTGCTTAAAGAAGGTTGTGAAAGGAACAACTAAAGCAAGTTCCCACTGGCCTGTTGCAGGCTTTGTGTCGAATGGTTGATCGCCTAATGATGACCAACGCTTAATTCCTTTCATCACTCCTACGGGCGCAAGGGTACGATTTTCACGTCCACTTCCAAAGCCAACCAACACTGTTCCCGCACAGTTACACTCTATATTATAATAGGTGTTGTCGGCAACAGGCGAACAGAAGAACTCGCAACAAGCATCTTCCCACACCTTGCCGTTGTCTTCTTCGGCTACAGCTCGTATGTGTTCTTCTTCAACAACATAGTGAAGAAGAATGCTATTGCTTGTATAAGCCATTCTAAATTGTACGTTTGGAGCATAGGGAAACTCTGCTTTCCAATTGACACAATCGATGTTTTCGAATGGAATTTCATTCTTATCAAGCAATGTAGGAATGTCTTTTGCATTGACATTGCTGAGGTCTAGTTTCTTAATCGCTAATTTCTTCATAAGTTTTAACTGCTTAGTGCTTTCTGTGTTTGTTGATAAAATCATCCATGGATGCCTTGTGTTCAAGCACACTATCATACAAAGCACGCTGATTAAGAGCACGCACAAGATTGTGATTTTCGTACTTCGTTTTGAAATAAACATCGCCATTGATATAGTCTGTCAAGAATCTTACACATTGCATGAATGGGAATAGCGACACAGCATACGACAAATTGCTTATCTCAACGTCTGTAAGGAAGTTGCCAGCACTCTCTAAATAGCCCTTAGTGAAAGCTTGGAAAGATAGGCTCATTGAATCCAACTTTGCTCAAATCGGGATCGTCCTCTGCCACAAAGTTAGCTCCAGTACGCAAGAAATCGCCATAATCAGAGAATACATAGCTTGGCATTACGGTGTCAAGGTCGATAACACAAAGGATATTTCCCTCTTCATCAAAAAGCATGTTATTTACTTTTGTGTCGCAATGGCAAACTCGTTTAGGAAGAATTCCTTTTCTATAAAGCTGTTCTGCTTTACACATTTCATCTGCTTTGCTATAGATATAGTCTACAAGGTCTTGTACTTCAGCCAAACGTTGCTTTGGATTTGCCTCGATAGCATCGTTTAACTGCTTCATACGGAATTCCATATTGTGGAAATCGGGAATGGTTTCGCCAAGTGTTTCGGGCACGTCTACAAGGTAGTTTTCAAACTCTCCGAACGCAAGTCCTGCATAATAAGCTGATTCTTCATTAACAGCTTCTCTACTTGTTGCGCCTTTTATAAACACAGAGAGACGCCAATATTTTCCTTGTTCATCACAATAATAGGTTTTTCCATCAGTAGTTTGAACAAAAGAAAGCACCTTTCTATCAAGGTCTTTCTCACCTTTTTGGGTAAGTTTTTTGCGAATGTGTTTTGTAACTACTTCGACATTGTGCTGAAGTAGGTCGACATCTTTGAAAATATCGTTATTGATTCGTTGCAAAACATAATCGGGATCGTTGTCAGAAACGGTCTTAACCAAGTATGTATCGTTAATCAAACCATTACCTAAAGGCTTTACTTCTTGCACTTCTCCTGTGATAACGAAGTGCGATAAAATTGTATTAAAATCCATAATGTGATGTTCTTATATTTATATCTTTAAAAAGACGAAGGGCTAATGTATTCGTTCTTACATGAAGAGCCAACACATTGCCCTACGAATCTCTTTAACTTAATCTCTCAGAATTATAGAGGTTTGTATTCAACGAAAGCTTCCATAGCTTCGTAACAAGCTAAACCTAGCTTATCATAAAGCTCTGCTGTAGCTCTATTTCTTGCCTCAGAACGTTGCCAGAACAATCTTTCATCGTTGCCAAGGAATGGTGCACTCTCCATTTGAGATGCGTGTTTAAGGATAGCATTGCGCTTAGCTCTAAGCTCTTCAGGGCTCATTGGCACGCACATCTCAATGTTTTCGATTTCCCATTCAGCCCAAGCTCCACGGTACATCCATATTCTACAATCCTTAAGCCATGCTGCTTTAGCTTTCTTTTCTTCGTCAACTGCTGCGAAAACGGCATTGGTACACTTTCTATGTGTGCCGTGTGGGTCTGCCAAGTCGCCTGCAACATAAATCTGATGTGGTTGTACTTCTTGCAATAAAGCTTGTACGATGCGCACGTCTTTCTCGCCCATTTCAAGCTTTTCAATCTTTCCTGACTCATAGAAAGGTAAGTCTAAGAAGTGCACATGGTCGAGAGGAATACCATTATATGTTGATGCTGTTCTTGCTTCTCCACGTCTAATAAGACCTTTTATGGTCAAAATGTCACGTGTATCGAGGTCTCCATCTTTCTTATTAGCTAAGAATTGCTTGATTTCTTGATACTTCTTGGTGATCACTTCGTCTTTACTATCAGCAAAGAGTTGGTTGAATCCATTGATGAAGTGCATGAAACGTGTTACTTCTTCATCACCTACTGCGATGTTTCCACTTGTCTCGAACACAACATGAACATCGTGTCCTTGTTGTACTAAGCGTCTTAATGTACCACCCATTGATATTACATCGTCATCAGGGTGTGGTGAGAATACAATCACTCTCTTTGGGAATGGAGTAGCTCTTTCAGGTCTATTGGTGTCATCTGCATTAGGTTTACCACCTGGCCAACCTGTAATAGTGTGTTGAAGGTCGTTGAATACCTTTATATTAGCGTTGTATGCAGATCCGTAAAGTGCCAATAATTCACTTAAACCATTCTCGTTATAATCTTTATTTGTTAGCTTCAACAATGGCTTATTGGTCTTTAAGCAAAGCCAAACCAATGCAGAACGAACCAATTTGTCGGTCCATTCGCATGAAGCTACCAACCATGGGTGCACGATTCGTGTGAGTTGACCAGCTGCAGCCAAGTCAACTACAATCTTAGTAGCATTGTGTGATTTGTAAGAAAGAAGCGGGAACGCTGTCTGTTATCTTTCCTTCTACAGTCTTTTGAATGATACCTGCCTTCTCTTCTCCCCACGCTGTGATGAAAATACGACGTGAAGAAAGAATTGTTTCGATACCCATTGTAATAGAACAAGGTGGAACTTGGTCGTTAGTTCCAAAGCTCATAGACATTTCTGAGCGTGAAGTAGCATCTACAAGGATTAAACGTGTAGGCGAAGTTAGTCCACTTCCTGGTTCGTTTGTTGCGATATTACCATTTCTACCAATTCCAAGTAGCATGATATCAATGCCACCTTGCTTCTTAATATTTTTGCTCATAAAGACGGCAATACTGCTGAACTTCATCTTGAGAGATTGTTCCATCGGGTGCAAAGACATTCTTTTTCTTCGATATCGATGTGATCTAACAATCTTGATCTCAATTGATTTAGAGTGCTATTTTGTGAGTCTTTATTCAATGGGAAGTATTCATAAGCATTGAAAACGATAACATTTTTAAAGCTTAGTCCTTCTTCTTTATGACGACGAATGAGCTCATTGAACACAGGAGTGAGTGAAACTCCGGTGCCAAGTCCTAGCACACAGTGACGTCCTTCTTGGTATTTTTGTTTTATTTCTTGCTCTATTACGTCTACAATTGCTTGTGCACCACGTTCAGGAGAAGTGTAGATATCTGTTGAAAGCTTCTCTAAACGGGTAATTTCAGAGCGTTCTACGGCAGTTTTAGGATTGTAGAATTCTTCAGGAACGCTGTTTAAAGCGATCTGAGAACATAAATCTAATCTCATAATTATTTCCTTTCTATATCTTTAAAATATTTGTAAGTTCCCACTTTTAGCTCGTCTGTTGCAGCTTCATCACATACAATAATACCATGTTTGTGTAGTTGTAGTGCGCTGATAGTCCACATTTGGGTTACAGGACCTTCAACAGCTGCTTGCAAAGCACGTGCTTTATTGTGGCCATTCACTAGAATCAACACTTCACGAGCATCGAGAACAGTTCCCACACCCACTGTTAAAGCGTTCTTAGGAACCTTGTTTACGTCGTTATCAAAAAAGCGAGAGTTAGCGATTATGGTGTCACTTGTAAGTGTTTTAATACGTGTTCTTGATGAAAGAGAAGAGCAAGGCTCGTTAAATGCGATATGTCCATCAGGACCAATACCACCTAAGAACAAATCAACTCCACCTGATTGGCGAATCAATTCTTCGTATCTTGCACATTCTTCATCTAAGTTTTCTGCATTACCATTTAAGATATGGATATTCTCTTTGGGGCAATCTATATGATTAAAGAGGTTGTTTGCCATAAAAGAATGGTAGCTTTCAGGATGTGATTCAGGTAAACCACAGTACTCATCCATATTGAATGTTACTACGTTTTTGAAAGAAACACGTCCTTCTTTGCACGCTTTTTACAAGTTCTTTGTACATTCCTATTGGAGAAGAACCTGTGGGTAAACCCAATACAAAGCGGTGTTCTGGTGTTGGATTAAATTCGTTAATTCTTTTGATTACATACTCTGCAGCCCATTTCGAGAGCGCATCATAGTCTTTTTCTATAATTAATCTCATTTCGTTTATATGTTTTTATTAATTATTTTATTTATTGATTTGATCTCTATTTCATTAACAAATACGCAAATCTTGAGGCTTTATTGTGCCCAAGTGTATATTAATTGTTGCACACCTATTTATATATCATCTTGCATTTAAAATGCTTTAGTGATTGATGTGTTCAAGGGAGAAAAGCTGTCTACTATGTTTTTCGACCTCTTTTCTCCCTTTCTTATACTGTCTTCAACGTATTTGTTTATACATTTCGTTGTTTATTACTTTGTTAATGCCCACTCTGGTTTAGCCTTTTTGTCTTTCCATAGATGAGTTGCATAAACGTAATTATACAAATCATAGAAAGAAACGAAGCGTGTTAAGCGTTCTTTAAAGCCCTCATAGTTCTTTGGTTGAGTTGTCCATTGCACCTCAGCGAGAGCCGCCATACGTGGAAGTATCTGATATTCTGCGATATCTTTACCTGCGATATATTCGGTCCAGAGGTTTGCTTGCACACCAAGAATGTGCTTTCTTACGCTATCTGGCAACACACTTGGAGTTGGATTATAGTTGTAAACATTTTCAACTGTAGACAAACCACCAATCAAACCCAACTTCTTTTCTTCCTTATCGTCTGCTTGATAGTAGTCGAAATAGTTGTGAGTGTTAGGAGTCATCACTACATCATGACCCTTTAAAGCTGCTTGAATACCTGGTTCTGCACCACGCCAGCTCATCACTGTTGCAGTAGTTGAAATCTTTCCTTCAAGAATTTCGTCCCAACCCATGATGCTATGTCCTTTTGAATTGAGGTATTTCTCAATGCGGTTGGTGAAATAACCTTGGAAATGTTTAGCGTCAACGCCTTCTTCTTTCATCTTCTTTTGGCACAAAGGACATTGTTCCCACGCCACTGTTGGAGCCTCATCACCACCAATATGAATCACTTTTTGATGGGAAGATGTCCATAATTTCATCGAGAACGTCTTGTACGAAGGTGAAAGTTTTTTTCTTTACCTAAACACAATACATCTTGGAACACACCCCAAGAGCGTGCCACTTGATAAGGACCTCCTGTACAACCCAATTCTGGATAGCAAGCAAGAGCAGCCTTTGTGTGACCAGGAATATCAAATTCTGGAATCACTGTGATGTATCTTTGACGTGCATATTCTACTATTTCACGTGCTTGTTCTTGTGTATAATAACCGCCATAAGGCACTCCATCGAACACTCTATCATTGTGTCCAACTTGTGTTCCTTGACGAATTGAACCCTTTTGAGTTAACTCTGGGTATTTCTTTATTTCCAAACGCCATCCTTGATCCTCTGTTAAATGCCAGTGGAACACGTTCATGTTGTGCATAGCCAACAAGTCGATGTAACGCTTAACAAATTCTAATGGGAAGAAGTGACGTGCACAATCGAGCATCATACCACGATAACCAAAGCGTGGAGCATCGTCGATTACAACTGGAGTAAGTTCTATTGAGCCTGCAACTGTAGTAATTGGCAACGACTTGCGCAATGTTTGTACGCCATAGAATACGCCTTGTGCTGTTGCACCTTTAATAACTACGCCTTTTTGAGTTTACTACAATTGAATAGCCTTCGCTATTCTTTATTTTTTTGGATCGATTGCAAGAATGATAGATGATGTGCTCTTTTTTTGAATCTACAGCAAGATTCAATTTACATGCGTCTGCAATATATTCTTTCAAGAATTGCGCATTGCGTCTCATTTCCTCACTGTCATTTAAACTAACAATAGTTGTACTTGCTGTTAGCATAAATGGCTTCGACTTAACTTGTTTGATTTCTTGTGGTTGAGGCACAACGTTGTAGTTGGCAACCAATGTTTGTGCTAGCGACTGATAAGGTATCATCGCCAATAGACAAAAAGGGGGTAAATAGCTTCTTAAAAGTCATAGTTTTATGTTTGGTTTATTACTTTTACAAATATACTGTTTTTTTTCTATTCAACGCCCAACTCCCCATGAATTTATGGCTTTTTTCACAAAAAATCATCATAAATGGGTAGCTCCTTTGCCCTCATAGGTCAACATTCGCCCTACCCTTATATTATTATATGTAGATTTCGTTACAACTTTCGCCTCATTAAAACATTTTTAAACGATAATAAAAAGAAAGACGATAGCTTGTTTTATATACAGCTTTTTCTTGGGCAACACATTGATTGTGCGCTATTTTTGCAAAGGGTTGAAAAAGCAAGAAGTGAGGGTTCCACACAAAACCAAAACGTTAACAGAATTAAACAAGAAAGAGACTACAAAAAGAAGCTCAAAGAGATTTATTTTTATTCACAGAACAACTATATTAAAAACTGCACAACCAACGCAACCTCACATCCTCTTTCTTGCAACTTTTCTGCTTATTCTTTTTCTTCTAAAACCCACCATTTTCTTAGCCACTCACAACTCTTCCACGCCACAAACCCTTTATTTACTATCAATTCATTCATCACTATTCACTTCTTTTCTTATATCTTTCTCATCGCAAAAGCATCGTTTTTTTACACTGCAATAGCTATGCTTTTTACGTTACAATCTTATTGCTTTTACAACTTAAAAGCAATGCTTTTCCTATCCAAATTCACAACTTCTCCTACATCATTTCACCGCAACTTTCCAATAAAAAAACAATTAGTTAATATAGGTTATACACACTACATCTTTTTGCAAATGTTATTTAATAGTACAGAAAATTTGCATATTGTCTCCCTCAATAAAAATTCGATTAAAAGTGGGCAAAACTGCCGTTTTTATCTCAAAAAAATATGTAAGTTTGCACATTATTATATAAAAGCAAGCAGCTGAATGAAAGAATTTGTTATATCAGAAGTAAAAAGCAGAAACTGCGGTTTTGGTTGGTTTAATAACCAAAAGAGCAAGACGAAAAATAAGACAAAAGAATATCTCGACGAGTTGGAATTCTTAGCAGATACAGCAGGAGCGATAACTGTTAAGCGATTTACTCAACGTGTTCAGGGGCCAAATTCGGTGACCTACGTGGGCAAAGGAAAGCTCGAAGAGATTAAAGAATATATCGTTGCAGAGGAAGAAGCTGAGCGACCCATCGGTATGGTGATATTCGATGACGAGCTAAGTCCTAAACAAATGCGCAACATTGAGAACGAACTGCAAGTGAAAATACTTGATAGAACATCGCTTATTCTGGACATCTTCGCTATGAGAGCACAAACAGCGAACTCTAAAACGCAAGTAGAGCTTGCCCAATATCGCTACATGTTGCCTCGATTGCAACGCCTTTGGACTCACTTAGAGCGTCAAGGTGGAGGCTCAGGAAGCGGTGGTGGAAAAGGTTCTGTGGGTCTTCGTGGACCTGGAGAGACTCAGTTGGAGATGGACCGACGCATCATTTTGCAACGCATTTCGCTATTAAAAGAGCGCTTTAGTGGAGATTGATAAGCAGAAAGTTACACAGCGAAAGAATCGTGGAAGAATGATTCGTGTGGCACTTGTGGGCTACACTAACGTGGGGAAAAAAAGTACGCTTATGAACTTACTTTCGAAGAGTGAAGTGTTCGCAGAGAATAAACTTTTCGCCACATTAGATACCACTGTGCGCAAGGTTGTCATTGAAAATCTACCTTTCTTGCTTGCCGACACAGTTGGATTTATTCGTAAGTTGCCAACCGACTTGGTGGATTCTTTTAAGTCAACTCTCGACGAAGTGCGTGAAGCCGACCTGCTTGTGCATGTGGTGGACATATCACATCCCGAATTTGAAGACCACATCCGTGTGGTGGAAAGTACGCTTAAAGACCTCGATGCTGCTGATAAGCCTTCGATTATGGTATTCAACAAAATCGATAATTATCGTTGGGTGGAAAAAGAAGAGGACGACTTAACGCCTCAAGGCAAAGAAAATATATCGTTAGAAGAATTAGAACGCACTTGGATGGCACGTCTAAAAAGATGATTGTGTGTTTATTTCTGCAAAGGAAAAATACCAACATCAAAAAAGCTAAGAGACGACCTTTATGCTCGTGTTAAACAGCTACATGTGCAAAAATATCCCTACAACGACTTCTTATATAACATCGAAGACGAATGAACAGCGAATACAGACAACTAACAGAAAGTGAAATACTGACGTTAGAAGACCAAGGTTGTTATGCCCAAGATTGGAACAATGTGAAGGTGGCAGAAGATTTTTTGCCGCACTATGTCAAGAATGTTTCGTTCTATGGATATAACAATTTGGGTGTGTTTGAAAAAGACTTAGAAGTGACTAAGGGCTTTTTTTAAGCATTCTGGAATATTTAATGCCACATTGAAAGATACCACAATTGGCGACAACTCGTTGATAGAAAAGATTGGAAACTATATCAACGACTACGAAATTGGTAGCGAAACAATTATCTCGAACACCTCAACTATCGAGACAACTGAGGGCGCAAGCTTTGGAGAAGGCAACATTATATCGGTGTTAAACGAAGTGGGTGATGGCAACATCATGCTCTTTAGCAAGCTAACAAGTCAAATAGCGGCTCTCTTTACCAAATATTCTGACAACCAAGAGTTTATTTCTGCACTTCGAAAGTTGGTGAAACTCGAGGTGGATAACGACCGCTTGCCTTGCGGAAGGATTGGTAATGGGGTGAAGATTGTCAACACCACTGAAATAATTAATACGCACATCGATGACGATTGCGAGATTGTGGGTGCCTGCAGATTATCCGATTGCTCGATAAAGAGCAACAAACACGCTACGGTTTATATCGGTTCGGGTGTCATTTGCGAGAGTTCTATCATCTGTAGCAGCTCTTCTATCCTCAACAGTGCAAAGATTTCGAACTGCTTTGTGGGTGAAGCCTGTTGCATTACCAATGGATTTACGGCTGAAAGCAGTGTATTTTTCGCTAATTGTCACATGGCAAACGGCGAGGCTTGTGCCGCTTTTTGCGGTCCTTTTACATCGAGTCACCACAAAAGCAGCTTGCTAATAGGTGGCATGTTCTCGTTCTATAACGCTGGTTCGGCAACGAATTTCAGTAATCATGCCTACAAAATGGGACCTATCCACTATGGAACTTTAGAGCGAGGATGCAAAACTGCAAGTGGAGCTTATCTGCTTATGCCTGCTAAGATCGGTACTTTCTCGGTGTGTTTCGGTAAGTTAATGTATCATCCCGATACCCGTTCACTCCCCTTCTCTTATCTCATTGCCTACGGAGACATCATGTATTTGGTGCCAGGACGCAACATTACGACGGTGGGTTTGTATCGAGATATTCGCAAATGGCCCAAAAGAGATATGCGACCACATGGCTCTCACAAGTCAATTGTTAACTTCGATTGGCTCAGTCCCTTCTCTGTTGCCGAGCTATTGCAGGGCAAACAGATATTGGAACGATTGAGAGAGGCATCGGGAAGTAGCGTTTCGAGCTATAACTATCACGAATATGTCATCAAAGAACCATCGCTTAAAAAGGGCATAAAGTATTATGATATCGCCTTAAGGATATTCATGGGGGCTGTACTTAAACGCCATTCGGTTGTTTATCCCACCACGAATGCGGGCAAAGAGCATTGGAACGATTTGGCAGGATTATTGCTACCTGCAAGCGAAGAGCGTCGACTTGTTAACGAAGTGATCAACGGAAACATCGCCAGTATAGACGAACTGCTCGACAGCCTAACTGCCATTCACAACAACTATGGCGAATATCGCTGGACATACACTTATCATCTCATCTGCAAATACTATGGAGTAGACGAGATTAACAGTGACATTGAAGAGCAAGTGAAGCAAGATTATATCACTGCAAGACGTGCTTGGATTGCAGAAATACGCAAAGATGCACAAAGAGAATATGAAATGGGAGATGTGGAAGACTGCGTTCTCACTTCGTTCCTTGAGCAATTAGATCATGAAATTGATTTTGAAAAACATTAAAAATAGAAGATATATGAGAATGAAAGGTTTATTGGTTACACTCTTTGTAATCATCTCTACCAGTGTGTTTGCAAAGGAATACACTTACAAAGAGGTTAAGGGCGACTTGACAAAGACCCGTATCTATGAGCTAAAGAACGGATTAAAGGTGTATCTTTCGGTGAATAAAGATCAGCCAAGAATACAAACTTACATCGCAGTTCGCACGGGAAGTAAGAACGATCCCGCTGAAACTACTGGTCTTGCACACTACCTTGAACACCTAATGTTTAAGGGTACAAAACGCTTCGGAACCGCTAATATCATCAAAGAACAACCCTACTTAGATGATATTCAACAAAGATACGAACGCTATCGCTTGCTAACCAATCCTCAAGAGCGCAAGAAAGCGTATCAAGAAATTGACAGTGTGTCGCAAATTGCGGCTCAATATTTCATTCCAAATGAATACGATAAGCTCATGGCTTCTATCGGTGCAGATGGCACTAACGCCTTTACTAGCTACGACGTAACATGCTATGTGGAGGATATTCCATCGAATGAGGTGGACAACTGGGCGAAAATACAAGCCGATCGCTTTTCCAAAATATGGTGATAAGAGGCTTCCATACTGAGCTTGAAGCGGTGTATGAAGAATACAACATCGGCTTAAGTGACGACGGAAGAAAGCAATTTGACATGCTTTTAAGTAAGCTTTTCCCTAATCATCCCCTATGGAACTCAAACCACAATAGGTACACAAGAGCACCTAAAGAACCCTTCAATAGTAAACATAAAGAACTATTTTAAGAAATACTATGTACCTAACAACACCGCAATTTGTATGTCGGGAGACTTCGATTACAATGAGGTGATGAGCATTTTGGATAAGTATTTCTCTGAATGGAACGCTAATCAGCCCATTAAACCAGTGGAATTCCCTCAATATCCACAACTAGCTCCACTTAAAAACAATATCGAAACGAGTGTAGTTGGATTGGAAGCTGAAAACATTCTTATGGGTTGGAGAGCTAAAGAAGCAGGCTCTTTCCAAGCAGATACATTGGAAGTGGTGGCTGAAATCTTGTCTAATTCAAAGGCAGGACTAATGGATTTGAACCTAGAACAAAAAGATGAAGTACCTCGGTGGCGGTGCTTATTTCGTAGGATTTGCCGATCATAGCATCTTTGCAATGCAGGGAATGCCAAAGGAAGGACAATCACTTAACGACGTGAAGCAATTGCTTTTGGGCGAAATAGAGAACCTAAAGAAAGGCAACTTCGCCTCTACTCTCCTTCCATCAGTTATCAATAACATGAAACTCAAATACTATAAATCGCTCGAAAGCAATCGCTCTCGAACCGATATGATGATGGATGCCTTTATAAATGGCACTAAAATGGAGTGATGTTGCACAGAAAGATGAGCCGCATACAAGGTATGACTAAGGAGCAAATTGTGGCCTTTGCTAACCGCTTTTTCAAAGAGAAATATGTGGCAGTGTTGAAAGAATCAGGGCGTAGATAGCAGTATTGTGAAAATCGAAAAGCCTGCTATTACTCCTATTCCACTTAACAGAGAGGCTCAAAGTGACTTCTTACAACAAGTGGTTAACGCTAAAGTTCAACCCATAGAGCCTAAGTTTGTAGACTTTAATAAGGACCTTACAAAAGGCAATTCCGCACAAAATATGCCTGTGCTGTATGTAAAAAACAACGAAAATGGCTTGTTCACGCTTTCTTTGCGCTATCCTTTTGGAAGCAATGCTGATAAGAAATTGAGCGCAGCTGCAGACTATTTGAGCTACTTAGGCACCACAAAAATGTCGGCAGAACAACTCAAACAACGCTTTTATGAATTGGCTTGCGACTACAGTATCCATGTAGGTGACAAGGAAATATACATCACTATCAATGGATTGAACGAGAATATGCCTCAGGCTTTGGCTTTAGTAAAGAGCCTTTTAACCAACGCTAAAGTAGACAATGAAGCCTATCAGGAATTCGTTAACTTAACAATTAAGTCTCGAGAAGATAGTAAAGCAGAGCAACAAGTGAACTTTAAGACACTTGCAGCATACGGAAAGTATGGCGAATACAATGCTTATAGAAACATTCTAAGTAACAATGACTTGAAAACCATCAAGCCTTCGGACTTAATTCAATCGCTAAAGAAACTCATCAACTATCGTCATACCTTATTATATTATGGAGTTGACGATCTAAATAAGGTGATTGCAACCGTAAACAAAGAGTTTAAAGGCACCAAGTTTACCGACGCTCCAAAGGGAATCGATTATGTATTACAACCCACTAAGAGCAATTCTATCCTCCTTGCGCCCTATGATGCAAAGAATATTTACATGATTCAATATCATAACAACAACGAGAAGTGGACACCAGAAAATAGCGCTCTTATCGGAGTTTTCAACGAATACTTTGGCGGAAGCATGAATTCTGTAGTATTCCAAGAGCTTCGTGAGACCCGAGGTTTGGCGTATAGTGCATCGGCTTCATATGTAACTCCAAGCAGAAAAGATGTTCCTGAATATGCACAAACATACATCATCTCTCAAAACGACAAGATGATCGATTGCATCTATGCCTTCAATAGCATTATAGATACTATTCCTCAAGCTCAAATTGCCTTTGATTTGGCTAAGCAAGCACTTAACAAACGCATTGCAACAACACGCACAACAAAATTCGGAATCATCTCTAAATATTTGGAATCAAAGGAACTTGGCATCGATTATGACATCAACCAACAAATCTATAAGAACCTTCCAAGCATTCAATTGAAAGACATTGTAGACTTTGAAAAGAAGCGAATGGCTCACAAACCCTACCTATATATAATATTAGGTGATGAAAAGAATCTTGATATTAAAGCCCTTGAGAAGATTGCCCCCATTAAAAGAGTGAGCACAGAGCAAATCTTTGGCTATTAAAAGAGCAAACAAAATGAAAATCAATATATAACAAACAAAACATTATGGCAACAACTCCTGAATTTAAGTATGCCCCTATGTTCCAAACAGGGGAAGACAAAACAGAGTACTATCTACTCACAAAAGAAGGCGTTTCAACAAGCGAATTCGAAGGAAAAACAATCTTAAAGGTTAGCAAAGAGGCTCTTACTCAGCTCACTAACACAGCGTTTAGAGATGTCAATTTCTTACTAAGACGTTCTCATAACGAGCAAGTTGCAAAGATACTTTCAGACCCCTGAAGCAAGCGATAACGATCGTTATGTGGCACTAACATTCCTTCGTAACGCTGAAGTTGCATGCAAAGGCGTTCTTCCTTTCTGCCAAGATACAGGTACAGCAATCATACATGGAGAGAAAGGTCAACGTGTTTGGACCGACTTTTGTGATGAAGAAGCTCTTTCATTAGGCGTTTATAAGACCTACACAGAAGAGAACTTGCGTTACTCTCAAAATGCTCCTTTAAACATGTATGATGAAGTTAACACTCGTTGTAACCTACCAGCGCAAATCGATATCGAAGCAACTGAGGGCGATGAGTATAAGTTCTTGTGCGTAGTTAAAGGTGGTGGATCGGCTAATAAGACCTATTTCTACCAAGAAACCAAAGCTATTCTTAACAAAGAGACCCTTGTTCCTTTCCTATTAGAAAAGATGAAGACTCTTGGAACCGCTGCTTGTCCTCCTTATCACATCGCATTTGTTATTGGAGGAACTAGTGCAGAGAAGAACCTTTTAACTGTAAAACTTGCTTCAACTCGTTTCTATGACGGTCTACCTACAACAGGGAGACGAAACCGGAAGAGCCTTTAGAGATGTGCAATTAGAACAAGAATTGCTCGAAGCATCACACAAAATCGGCCTAGGAGCACAGTTCGGAGGTAAATATTTCGCACATGATATTCGTGTAGTACGCCTTCCTCGCCACGGCGCATCATGCCCTGTGGGTCTTGGAGTGAGCTGTTCTGCAGACAGAAACATCAAAGCTAAGATCAACAAAGATGGTATTTGGATTGAAAAAGCTCGACGATCAACCAGGCAACCTCATTCCTGAAGAATTGAGAAATGCAGGCGAAGGCAACTCAGTTAAAATCGACTTGAACCTTCCAATGGACGAGATCAGAAAAGAACTCACCAAATATCCTGTTTCAACTCGTTTGAGCTTGAATGGTACTATCATCGTGGCTCGTGACATTGCACACGCTAAGTTGAAAGAAAGATTAGACAGAGGCGAAGGCTTACCCGATTACTTTAAGAACCACCCAGTGCTTTATGCAGGGTCCAGCAAAGACTCCTCAAGGTCTTCCTTGCGGTTCAATGGGACCAACAACTGCCAACCGAATGGACACATACGTTGACCTATTCCAACAAAATGGCGGTTCAATGGTGATGATTGCAAAGGGTAACAGAACTCAAATGGTTACCGATGCATGTAAGAAGAACGGTGGTTTCTACCTTGGAAGTATCGGTGGTCCTGCTGCAGTTCTATCAATGAACAGCATCAAGAGCATTGAATGTGTAGAATATCCAGAACTTGGAATGGAAGCAGTTTGGAAGATTGAAGTAGAGAATTTCCCTGCATTTATCCTTGTAGACGATAAGGGTAACGACTTCTTTAAGCAACTTCCTGCAGGCACAGTGAACTGTAAAAAAATAACAATCGCAGAAACATCACGTTTCGATAACGATTATATCTAAAATCAAAAAAAGCATAACTATTCGCTCGTAATAGTTATGCTTTTTTTCTATGTAAATCTCAATGCTTTTTAGAATGCAATTGCATTGAGTTTATTTTGTATAAAGAATTGCGCTTTATTTCTATGCACATTCAATGTGCGTAACCACTTCAGTGTAAATGCTTTTTCATTCGCTTAGAAACGCTTTCTCGTCTCATTGCAAAAGACATCACATTCCCCACCAAATGCAATGCACATTGAAAGTTGTGCGGTTTTATTTGTTCACAATCTTTTGTGAGAACCACTTGCCATTGTCGTTCCAACGCACAACAAAGATGCCCTTTTGGTGGATTGGAAGTGCAACAGAGACAGTCAAATTTGTGCTGTTTTTGATGTTTAACAACTGCTTTCCATCTACACTACACAAAACAACATCGGTGATATTCTCGCCCAATATGTTCCATTGTGCGCCATCAAACACCACTCTTTGTGCTACATTTTCAACATACTGAGTGTCAAAAATACCAGTTAAATACTCTTGATTGGTAGTCTTGCTACCCTCGAAAGTAACGTAATATTGATCTTCTTGATTCTCTAATAAGTTGAAAGGAACGCCATTCTTCTCGCCCATCACCATCCATTTGTATGAACGTTTGTTAAGTACTTTAAGCGAAGACGATTGAACTTGTCCTACATTTATCACCTTCATTTCACCTGCAACCAAGTCTTCATGAGCAATCTTTGCACCTACTTGAATTTGTTTCTGTGTGATCACATCTTCGAGTACGATAGACAATGGACCGCTATAGCTATGACCTTCTGCCGCATTAAGAAGGAAACCATAAGATAAAACCTTTTCTATATTGAGATTAATCTTCTCTGATGAAATACCTTCACCATCGCTATTAGAAACAGAAGGAAATGCCATTGTAAAGAAAGGAGAAATCACTTCGCCCTCGATCGTCACAGAATTAGAAGTGCTGTTCAATGGATTTTTCACCAAAGTAACATCATCTGCATTATACATATTCACCACTTCCACTTTGGTTTGATATGTTCCCGAAGCAAGATTAGTAGGCAATTTCATTTCAAACTGAGCATAGTCGGTACCGAAAGAGTCGAAAGAAAAAGCCTTATCGCTTGTTTGTGAGAACACTGCAACACCCTGATCGTTTAAGAAACTTAATTTGATATAAGCGTCTTTAGGCAATCCAGAAAGGTTTTTAATAGCTATATTGCAAGTTACTTTCGCACCAGGATTGAGCGTTTTGTCGTAGAATGGCTCAGCAACCAACTTGAAACTACTTGTCTTAGAACATTCTTCTAACACCTCAACTTTATCTGCAGTGACCTTAATCACCATGTAAGGAGCCTTTCTAAGCAACACCCAATCTGTCCAAGTGTTATCGTCTTGATAGTCTGCCGACACCACTTTAAGCGTGTAAACACCCTCTTTTAAACCCTTTAAAGGCACATTTACAGAGATTGGAGTAGATAAAATACCATCTGTTTGCATCTTTCCATCACCATAAGCAGTGAAGAAATGTTGAGTAAATCCACCCTCATTGTGCCATTGCGAAGCCGCAGTTGCCACCCTATTGTTTTGCGCATCTATCACAGTAACGCCCACATCGCCTTTAAAAAGGAAGTCCTTTATTGATAATATAACTCAACTCAACAGGATAGGTTTCCATACGATTTGAGATGCGTTCAACGCCATCTTTGCGAGTAAAAGCACCCTCTGCAGTGAACGAAAGGTTACCTCTTTCGGGCATAAGAGATGGGTCTATGCGCTTCACACCAGTCTTGTTAGGGTGTGCGAAGATAGCCATAAATGCACGAGAGAAGGCCAATTTAGCACCATTAAACTCCTTTCCAGATTGTGAAAGATTAAGAGCCGAGAGCGAATAGTAGCCATTGCTTTGTCCATTCCAACCGAAATTCATATGGAAAAAAAGCCCTTATCATCGAATCCATCTACCACCCATGCGTGCGCACCTTTATAGTCTTTGGTTGCTCCATAGAAGTAAAATGGGAATCCATCAACAAGCTCTTGGCGCAATAAGTCAGCAAAAACAGAAGGTCCTTCTGTTGATTGATAAACGCAAGTAGCCTGATAATCGAAGTGTTTTACAAAGGCATCGAAAGCTCCTTGATTTGTTGCTACGGCAAAACCAGGGTGATATTGCATTCCAGAAGCAAGACCCACATCTTTCATGAGCTTTGCAACAGCGTTGCGTTGAACTTGAGTTGCCTGCACGGGAGCATCGTAGTTGGGGAGCATATTCGCCCAATCGTATTGCGAAAGATTCAAGTTTCCCGACAAAGTGCGGTTATCTGAGGTGTTTACATACGACACATTGCCCATTCCTTGCACTGGCCATTCGTGGTATTTCAACACTTGTGAGATCGTAGTTGCAACGCAACCGGTGTAGTTATAACCTAAAAGTGCATTGTAAGGAGCATCTTGCGACCATGTTGTTTTAAGCAAAGGAGCTACCGTTTTGGCAAAAAAAGCACCCTTTTTCGCTTCTGTTTCCACCGCATTGTTGGTGTTTATCGCCTTAAAAGCCATTTTATAGCTATTGAGAAGCTGTGCAAGACCGGGGTGAAGGTTGATTGTGTCAAGTGCATTCTCATTGCTATAAGCCAATATTTCGCCCATTTCTGTAGTACCAGAAACAATTACAAAGCCTTTATTTTGCGCATCGTTATAGATGTAATAAGGTGCATTTTGACTGTAACCGCTTTGCTTAGACACGCCACGAGTGGCTTTCTTTGTTGGTAGCTTGATGTATTTTCGAGCTATGTTTTTCAGCCTCTTTGGGTGTAACAACATGCGCTTTGAGACATAAAGGCATAGCAAAAGAGAGCAAAGAGCCCACCAACAACGCTTTGGTTGATGCACTTCTGCCATCTAAAACACGGAGTAGTGATGATGATAAGTTCATATATTTAATTGTTTGGGTTTGAGTTTTTATATGTAAAAAGATGGGACATTGCAACTTAGCGAACCAACACTTTGCGCACAAAGGTAGTGCCGTTAGCTTGTATCTTCGCAACATAAACGCCTGCTTTCGCCTCGTCTAAGCTCACAATGGCTTCGCTATTGCCACCTAATGGCACTTTTCTTCAATAGCTCACCGCTTAGCAAGTAGAGTTCAATCCACTGCAAAGTTACGTCCTTCTAACTTCAATTCTTTGTTGTTATAGAAGAGTTGTAGCGATGCATTATCTATCGAAGTGCCGTTGATAGACGTTGAAATACTTCTCGACATAGTGAGCGATTCGCTTGTTTTCACAAAGAAACAATAAGGCAATTTGTTGTTCCAAAGGTCGATTTTAACACCGTCTATCGTTCCAAGTACAACGAGTTGATACACCTTGTTGTCTTGAAGTGCAAGAGTAGAAGGGCGTAACCAATAAGAATAGAATTCGAAATTGTAGTCGCTATTCACCATAACTGCGCCCTTATTGGCTGCAATTGCAATTCTTTCTTTAGTGCTTATATCCTCGAAGAACAATTCAATCGGACCATTATAGCTTTTTGTTGGGAACGTTTTAAGGTCGACAATGAGTTTAAATAGAGGATATCTTGAGAATAAAAGCTCGTTAACAATCAACTTTGTGTCAGAACTTTCTGCAAAGAAAACATTGCAACTGCTCATCAGTGGAGTTGCTTTTGCCTTCGAAACAACCACGGTTGTAGCCTCATTGCCATGCACTTTATCCACTTTCACCACATTGTTGCGAGCCTCTTCGCCCTCTTCTGGGTGGAGAGAGTTGAGCATTTCTACCTCAATAGAATAAGTACCCGATAGCGAAGTCGGCAGGAATGTTGAGCGAGAAAGGCAAGTCTAAGGTTTCAAAGCCATCGAATTCGACCGCCTTTTTGTGTGTCATTTCCAAAGCAACCTTATTGTTTTGGTCTATTAACTTTATCTTTGCAAAGGCTGTTTTAGGCAGAGAATTGAGGTTTTGAACCAACAATTGGATCTTAGCAGTTGTGCCTTGCTCCAACTCTTTACCTGCATCTAAGTGCTGAATGAGCTGATATGTGGCAGTAGAATTACATTCTTTGCTCACTCTCACCTTTGCCTTTTTGAAATCTCAACTTCCATATTTGGGGCTGTTTTCATAAAGGTTAAAGCCTCGAATTCGCCTGCATCATTGCGCTCATAGCACACTGGTTTAAGCGTATAATAGCCGTCTTTCAAATCCGAAAGCTTCACTTTAATGGTTTGAGCGTTAGCAATAAGGTGGTCGGTACCCATCAAATCGCCATAATCGGCATAGATAGAGTGAGTGAAACCGCCCGTGTTATGATGGTCAGAGTAGAACTCTTTCACCACATTGTCTGTGTTATCGAGCACCGCAATACCAATATCTCCCTTGAAAGGTCTACCGATATTTACAAAACTTGCATAGCTAATGGGTAGCGTTTCGCTTTGTTGAAAGGTGCGTTGGGTGGTATTTTCGATGGTGATATAACCGCCTTCGTTGAATTTTAGCTTTGGACTTTCGGGCAATAAGTCTTTATCTATAGCTGCAACTCCAGGTTTCTTGGGGTGCGCAACCATAATTTTTCATTTGTCGATTGAACGACAAAGAGCGTCCTTGAAACTCGCTTCCTGCTTTTAAAAACGCTAAGAGCTGTGAGCGAATAGTAGCCATCACTTTGTCCATTCCAACCGAAATTCATGTGGAAAAAGACCGTCTTTATCTACTCCATCAAGCACCCATGCGTGTCCACTTCTGCCACCTTCGGGCATTCCTTCGATATAAAGTGGGAAGCCATTGGTGAGTTCTTTCTTGATAATTCGCACGAAAGACTCAATGCCTTCATTAAACTTTCGAGAGCAAAAACGGCATCGTATTGAAAATAATTTTTTTCATTGCATAAAGAGCCGCATATCCTGTTGATGAACTGCTATTTTTCTGAGTATTGCATGTTAACAGCATAGCCGCAATCACGCATAAGCAATGCAACGGCATCGTTTTTGTTGTGCTGTTGAGGGATAGTAATAGCCATAACGATCGACCATATTAGCCCAATCGTAACGAGATTCGGCAAAGTTGACATATTTTTTTGTGCCATCGAACGACACAGTATATTCGTTTTCGCCTTGTCCTTGCACTGGCCATTCGTGGTATTTCATCACTTGTGCAATAGCAGTTGCAACGCAACCGGTGTAGTTATAGCCTGTTTTTTGATTATAAGGGTGGCCTTGTCCCCAAGAAGTTTGTAGCAAAGGCTTCACAACTTTGGCGCTTTTGAGCTGCTGCACGGGTTGCTCCTGCAACGTTTTTTTGCCTGTTGAAACGGCTTCGAAAGCCTCACGATAGGCATTTAAAAAGGAGTTGTGTTCCTGGGTTGGCACTTTGCTCTTCAAAGCTACTTTCGGTGCTATAAGCTAATATTTCGCCCATTTCTGTATTTCCAGAAACGATGACAAAGCCTTTATTTTTGGTGTCGTTATAAACGTAATAGGGTACAACTTGGTTGCTATGGTTTTGGTTTGAGGCACTTCGGGTGAGTTGTTTAGCGGGCAACTGCAAATATTTTTGCGCAATTTTAAATGCCTGCTGCGCTGTAATGGGTTTTGAAGTGATGGTTAGGGGCATGCAAAACACAAGCGCAATGATGAACATTAACACTTGAAAAGCATGCAGAGAAGGGGTTATTGTCTGTCTTTTTTTGTTGCGTAAAAAAATCATTCTTAAAAATGCTTTTGATTGAAATGGTGCGTAAAAAGAGTCTAAAGAGCTGATAGTTAGGTCTTCTACGGACTTTACAAAGATAGGTATTTTTAACCAAATTCCACTATCTTTTACGTTACTTTTCATCGAACTGCTTTTTATTCTACTTATATGGTATGTTTTCTATTCAATTCTGTCTGCCCCTAAAAAGCAATGCAAATGCAGGGTAAAAAGCAGTGCTATTGCACCCTAAAAAGCGGTGCTTTTATCTACTAAAAACAATGCTTTTGCGATGCGGAGCAAATGAAATTTGGAAGAGATTGAAATTCAATTGGTTAGAAAAGTAAGGATAAAAGCGAGAGAAGGGGGTGTACGGAGGTGAATTAAGGGGTGAGATAAAAACGAATAAGAGAGCGGAATTAGAAGACAATTGTAAGAAGAGAGGAACGAAAAAAACAAGGTGATTGGTGGGTGAAAAGCAGAAAAATCAGTGGGAAAAGTGCGGTGAAAGAGAGAGAGAATGGCGGTGAGGAGAGGGGCTTTACTGCGTGGGGTAAAAAGAAAAAGAAGAGCGGGATTAGAAGCCTATCATAAGAAGAGAGGAACGAAAAGACAAGGTGATTGATGGGTGAAAGCAGAAAGTTAGTGGGAAAAGTGCGGTGAAAAAGAGAGGGAATGGCGGTGGGGAGAGGTGTTTTACAGTGTGGGATTAAAAGAAAAAGAGATAACAACAAGGTGGCGTTTACTCGATTGTTGCGAGCTGTGCCCTACCCTATTATTATCTCTTTTTGGTATGTTGTTAGAGTTGATTCTCTACGAATTATTCAACTGTAATTAAGTAATAGTTCTTCTTTCCACGTTGAACAAGAAGGTATTTGCCGTTAAGTAGGTCATCGGTTGTGATGACTTGGTCTACTGCTTGCAATTTTTCTTTGTTCAAAGAAACGCCTCCACCTTGTACAAGTTTACGCATTTCGCCTTTACTTGGGAACACTTTCACCTCGTCGCTTGTGAACAATTCAACTGCAGGTTGACCCAAAGCGTCTTTTGAAAGCTTAAATTGTGGCACGCCTTCGAATATACTTAACAAGGTTGCATCGTCGAATTTAGCAAGACTTTCCTTTGTTCCTTTACCGAAAAGGATGCCTGATGCCTCTTTAGCTAAATCCAAATCTTCTTGCGAGTGTACCATAACTGTAAGCTCATCTGCTAATCGTTTTTGAAGAACTCGCATGCCTGGGTCTTGCTCGTGCTCTGCTATTAGGGCGTCGATAACGTCTTTTTCAAGACTTGTGAATATCTTAATATACTTCACTGCATCGTCATCACTAACGTTTAACCAGAACTGATAGAACTTATAAGGAGTAGTTCTGTTTCTATCTAACCATATATTTCCACTCTCAGTCTTACCGAATTTGGTTCCGTCTGCCTTGGTAATAAGAGGACAAGTCAATGCAAATGCTTCTGCATCGTTGCCCAATGTGCGGCGAATAAGCTCGGTTCCAGTGGTCATATTACCCCATTGATCGTTTCCACCCAATTGAAGTTTCACGTTATTGGTGCGATATAGGTGTAAGAAGTCGTAGCCTTGAAGTAGCTGATAGGTAAATTCTGTGAAAGAAAGTCCATCTCTTGCTTCTCCGTTTAGACGCTTTTTCACACTGTCTTTTGCCATCATATAGTTAACAGTGATGTGCTTTCCAACCAAACGAGCAAAGTCTAAGAAGGTGAATTCTTTCATCCAATCGTAGTTATTCACCATCACTGCTGCTGTATCTTCAGATGCATTGAAATCTAAGAACTTTGCAACTTGCTTCTTAATACATTCTTGATTGTGATAAAGAGTTTCGGCATCAAGAAGGTTTCTCTCTTGACTTTTACCCGAAGGGTCGCCAATCATACCTGTAGCACCACCCACTAAGATATATGGTTTGTGTCCACAACGTTGCAAATGACGCAACATCATGATTCCTGCAAGGTGTCCAATGTGTAGCGAATTGGCTGTTGGATCGGTTCCAAGGTATGCTGAAACCTTCTCTTTCATTAAGAACTCTTCTGTACCTGGCATCATTTGCGCAAGCATTCCACGCCATTTTAGCTCTTCAACAAAATTCTTTATCATTATTATATCTATTTATTTATTTTACAATTATTATTTATTCATCTAAGGAACAGGGTCGTATCCACTTCCACCCCATGGGTTACAACGTAGTATTCTCCATACACTTAGGTACAAACCTTTAAATGGTCCGTGCTTAAGTATGGCTGTTTTAGCATATTCTGAGCATGAAGGTGTGAATCGACACGATGGTGGTGTGAAGGGAGAAATAAACCTCTGATAAAACAATATGGGAATCAATAAAAGCCAAGACAAAGGCTTTAGGAATTGCTTGATTCTGTTTTTGGTTTCTTGTTCCATAACTTCTCGGCTAAACGTGTTAATAAATTCACGACATTTTGATGCACTTTATCGGAGTCATATAATTGAGAATCGAGCCAAATAAAAAGCCATATCCATTCCTTTGTCGGAATATTTCTGTTTTGAATTAAATAGCAAATGCTTATTTAAACGATAGGCTTCACGGAGTTGTCTCTTCACTCTATTGCGGTCGACAGCATGCTTTAAATTCCTTTTGGGAACGCTAATAAGTACTTGAAAGGGCGCTTCTGTTGGCAAACGGTGTACATATCGATATACGACACGAATTGGAAAGGCAGACAAAGCCCTGCTTTTCCCACCTCCAAAGAGTTCATCTATCTGTTTAAGAGAATGGATACGCTCTGACTTTCTAAAAAGAAAATGCACCTTTATCAGTCATCACTTACAATTATTAATCTTCTTCTTGGTCTCTTAAAAAGGCGTTCATTGCGCTGGTCATAGATGGATATTTGGGCGTAGGAGCTTGTAGAGCAAGTTCTAATCCCTCATCTTGTGCAGCCTTTGCAGTGCCTTGTCCGAAGGTACCAATCTTGATATTATCTTGTTTGAAGTTAGGAAAATTCTTGTATAATGCCTTTACTCCCATTGGACTAAAGAAGACAACCATATCGTAATCGAATGCTTTTTTCTCTTCTTCGTTGAAGTCATTGTCTACAGTTCGATACATAATGCACTCTTGATGCTTTAGTTTTTTAGCATCTAAAAGCTTTGTTACGTCCTCATTATGACCTTCACTCATTGGCACAAGATACTTTTCTTCTTTGTGCTTAGCCATCAATGGAACTAAATCTGCAATCTTTCCGGTTGTTCCAAAAAAAACTTTTCGTTTGCGATATTGTACGTATTTCTGAATATAAAGAGCGATTGTTTCTATCACACAGAAATATTTCATATCCTCAGGAATGGTTATTCGCATTTCTTTAGCAAGCTTAAAGAAATTATCTATCGCATGTCTTGAAGTAAAAACAACAGCTGTATAATCTAAGATATTTATCTTTTGGTTGCGAAATTCTTTTGCATTTAAACCTTCAACCTTAAAAAATGGGCGAAAAATGACATTCTACTCCGTAGGCTTTTTCTATATCGTAATAAGGCGATTTTTCGCTTGTTGGCTGAGGTTGAGATATCAATATCTTCTTTATCATTGAACTAAAAAGTTTATTTTTAGATAATTACTTATCATTTGAAGCACTCCCCATAAAGTGGAAAGGGGTATTATTTCTAGGGTGCAAAAAGTACAAAAATATTTGCAAAAATAGGCCTTTTTGCCTAAAAAAGATAAGATATGAGTTGTAGAATGATATAATTTTAAACAATAACAGCACAAATCCTGTATAAATAAAAGTACTGTGCATTGACAGATGAAAATAGGAACAGAGCAGCACTATGGGTAATAATAGAAGTCCTTCGATGGCTATTATGAACAGAAAAGACTGCAACCATTTGGCCGTTTGACGCTTATCGAAGAACACACTATTGACCAATTGGTATAAAAGTCCTTTCAAACAGAAATACAAAGAGATAACTCCTGAGAATATTCCGATGATCTGATACTGCTCAAGTATAAAGGTTTGGGCTATATAAGTGTTGGTATAAAAGAAGAAAAGAAGCGCCAATAACAAACACGTTTGTATGCTCATTAGGAACTGAAAGCGCAACTCTCCTGCTGTTTCTGTTATCGACATGTCACCTCAAAGCTTGCAAGAAAGAGGTTCTTTGTTTGCTTTACGATGAAACGTTGTGACTGAGCGACAGACAATATCACAAGAATAAAGCAACCAATCAATAGTCCTGTGACCAAATTATCAGAGGCTAAAGAGTATGGAATGGGGTCTCCTGCAACGCCAATCTTATAGCTTTGCATGTTAGTTCCCGACAAACTGTCGTTTGCGAACAATGTCTTTAGTTTTGCAACCTGCTGTTTTTGCGAGACAGTGTCTTGCACATTGGGTTTAAACTGCAATGGAAGATTACCCGACAAGCTATCTGCCGACAAGCTATCTACGGCGGCTTTTGTGACGTCGTTTATATTGCTTTGCCCGCTGTTCTACAGCTGCTTGTGTTTCTTCGAAAGCGTCATTAGCACTCATTTGTTGCTCTGTTGTGCGCATTTCTGTGCCTATACGCTCCGAAACACTTGTCTTAACATGTACAGAATCTCTTACTTCCATATTCTAAAGGTAATCGTTCTTGGCTTTAATAGAAAACGAGCAGAGGTATTGCAAGGGCAACATTTCTACTCGTTTCTTTATTGGTTTAGTCTTTATTCTTAATCAATCCAATTAAAGATTAAATGCTTTTTTTAATGCGTTCTACCTCGTCTAGCTTCTCCCAAGTAAAGAGTTCTACTTCTACTTCACGTGTAGGATGATAATGACTCGTAAACACTTTGGTTACAACCTCATTCTTTCTACCCATGTGTCCGTATGCTGCTGTCTCTAAATACATAGGCTGACGTAGTTTTAAACGACGCTCAATAGCTTTCGGACGCAAGTCGAATAGTTCCTCAATCTTACGTGCGATCTCGCTATCCGACATCGAAACGTTGCTTCTTCCGTATGTATCTACATACACATTAACAGGCTTTGCCACTCCAATAGCATAGCTCACCTGAACCAACATCTCGTCTGCTACACCCGCAGCAACCATGTTTTTAGCGATATGTCGTGTGGCATAAGCAGCCGAACGGTCTACTTTACTAGAGTCTTTACCGCTGAATGCGCCTCCACCATGTGCACCTTTACCACCATAAGTGTCTACAATTATCTTGCGACCAGTTAGTCCTGTGTCTCCATGAGGACCGCCAATAACGAACTTTCCTGTTGGGTTTACAAAGTACTTGATATCATCATTGAACAAAGTAAGAACCTTATCGCCACACAACGCCTTTACTCTTGGAATAAGGATGTTGATTACATCAGCCTTAATCTTAGCCAACATAGCTTCGTCATTGCTATCAAATTCGTCGTGTTGAGTGCTCACTACGATTGTATCAATGCGTTGTGGAATATGATTTTCATCGTATTCTATGGTCACTTGGCTCTTTGAATCAGGGGCGAAGATAAAGCATTTCTTTTCCTTCTCTGCGTATGTTTGCGAGCTCAGTCATCAACAAATGCGCCAAATCTAACGACACAGGCATATAGTTTTCGGTTTCGTTTGTAGCGTAACCGAACATCATTCCTTGGTCACCAGCACCTTGTTCATCTTCGTTTCCGTTATCAACTCCACGATTGATGTCGGCACTTTGTTCGTGAATAGCAGAAAGAATACCACATGAGTTGCCATCAAATTGATATTCACTCTTAGTATAACCAATCTTATTAATGGTCTTTCTTGTTATTGTTTGTATATCAATATAAGCCTCAGAGCTCACCTCTCCCATCACAACTGCTTGTCCTGTGGTTACAAAAGACTCAATTGCACAACGTGATTTGTCATCATATGCGAGGAATTGGTCAAGCAAAGCGTCTGATATTTGGTCTGCTACTTTATCTGGATGTCCTTCCGAAACAGATTCGGATGTAAATAAATATGACATATATTACTATTTTTTTATTGTTATGTTTACAGTCTACAAAGGTAGTAATTTTTTTGCATTTAAGTTGCATTTTATGCTTTCTTATTCTCTAAACCACATTAACTTATAAGCCTTTAACACAACTTGTAACATTGTGCTAAAGGCTTATTATCTTGTAAATTGTATATTCTTTGGTGGGTCACCCACTATATTTATAGGCTCCCAGCAAAACCATTACTTCATCAAAGTCTTCACCATTGCTTCTACTTTGCTCACTTCTACAGTTGCAAGAAGTACCTTTCCGTCTTTATCCAACAAGTAAAGCGAAGGAATCCACTGCACTCCGAAGGCCTTTGCAACGGCACTTTCCTTCATTTTCTTTAGCTCACTCACGTGCACTTCGTTAATAGGTGCGCCGTTTCTGTTGATATATTTCACCCAAGCCTCTTTGTCAATGTCGAACGACACTGCAACAACTGTCAAGTCTTTACCTTGATATTCTTTTGCAATAGCCTCTACATTGGGACTTATTCTGCGACAATCAGGACACCAAGAAGCCCAAAAGTCGATCAATACATACTTGCCTTTAAAATCTGATAACTGCACTTTTTTACCTTCAGGAGTAGGTAATTCGAAGTTAGGAGCTTGTGTTCCCACTTTCAAAAGCGATTGTGCATACAATGAATCTAAATCTTCTGCCATAGCGTTTGTTGTTAATCCGAGGAGCATAAGAACTCCCATTATTAGTTTTTTCATCATTTTTCGTGTTCTTTTATTATGTTTAATGACTGGTTACAATAATCTATCACAGCAGGACGATGCGTGATAAAGATAATTGTTTTTGTTTGATTTTCAAGAATATTGTGTAATAATTGTCGTTCAGTATCAGGGTCTAAGGCACTTGTAGCCTCATCGAATATCATGATAGAACGATCTCTTAGCAAAGCACGAGCAATGCAAATGCGTTGCGCTTGACCCTCACTTAGTCCTCCACCCTGCTCTGTTACCACCGTTTCGAGGCCCTCTGGCAGTTCAAAACACAAACTGAGCGCAACTCAAAGTCAATGCATTCTCCATATCTTCCATTGTTGCAAAGGGGTTACCCAATAGCAAGTTCTCTTTAATTGTACCGCTCATTAAAGTGTTTCCCTGTGGAACATAAGAGATATTGGCACGCATTAGCGGGGTAATGGTTTTGTTTTTGCTTTTATCATATAAGCTAACCGACCCTTCAGTAGGCTCTATCAATGCCAAAAGCATACGTATAAGCGTTGTTTTTCCTGCACCCGTTTCTCCCAATATGGCTGTACATGAGCCTGGATAGAAGTCGAATGACAGCTGATTGATCACCTTTCGGTCTGGTTCATCATCGTAAGCGTAGCTGATGTTGTTGAGTTTTATACCGCAAGGAGCGTCGAAATACTCAGCTTTTCCTTGTTTTTCAAGTGGATCTTCCTCTAATTCCATCAAGCGTTCTGCCGCTGTTAGCACCTCAACAAAGGCTGGAACGAGCTTTGTTAAGCTACGAGCTGGACTCTGAATGCGGTTCACTAACTGCAAGAAAGCCACCATTCCACCAAACGACAAACTATGATCTATCATGCGAACTGCCGCCCATAAGAAGGCAAGAAGATAGCCTAAGCTGAATCCCAAGCTAAGAATTAGATTCGAGAACACGCTAAACACGGTTCTTCTCATCACCCTTTGGCGCAACGTGTGTTGTGTACTCTCGAGGCGATTCACCATTTGATCGATGCTTTCGAGGGTCTTAATCAACATTCGATGCTGTATTGTTTCTTGCAAAATGCTTTGCACTTTACTATCAGAACTGCGCACTTGAGCCGTAAAATGGCGCATTCTGCCCATATATAGCTTACTTAAAACAATGAAAACAGGTATCATTGCCACAATAAGTAGGGCAAGTGTGGCATCCATCATCATCAAATAGAGGAACGCTCCGATAAACATTGCCAAGAAAGAGACCGTACTGGGCAGTGTTTCGGTTAAGAAACTCACCACCGTTCGCACGTCTATTTCGAGTCGATTCAATATATCTCCAGAATGAAACTGCCCCTTTCCGTGCCACTGCGAGCGCAAAATGCGGTCTAACATCCGCTGTTGCATGCGGTTTTGAGCCTTTATTCCAAGGACATTACTAATCCATATCGAGGCGATATTTAATCCAAATCCAATGAGAATGAGCAGTCCCATAAACGCAACCGACCAATAGATAGAGCCTTTTACACTTCCTGCTGCCACATCAATAGCATGTTGAACCGCCCAAATTTGCATCAAACTATTTATCACCGACAGCACACCTACAAGCACATTGAGCAAGGCTTGCAAACGATTTCCCTGCCAAATGCTCCATAACCACGCCACTACCACTTTCACAGAGTAGCGTGCTTGCTGTCTATTAAATAGTTCTTTTATTTTCATTGAATATCTTTATTTTCGTTGATCTTTACCCCAATTCATCTTATCTTTCAACACATCGAAGTAGTGTTTGTTGTATCTTCGAACAATGTTCACCGTATAAGGGGCTTTAGATATAATCACTTCAGTAGTGTCTTGCAATGCTTTACTGTTGCCATCTATCGCAACTAAGTAGTTATGCGAACGAGAATGAACTTTTAAATGCACCTTCGAACGATCGGAAATAATCATAGGTCGAACGCTAAGACTATGCGGAGCAACTGCAGTTAAGCAGAAAACTGAGGCCACAGGATCGATAATCGGACCGCCATTCGAGAGGTTATAAGCCGTACTTCCTGTGGGAGTTGAAACAATTAAACCATCGGATTGATAGGTAATTAAATGTTCATCGTCTACAAAAGTATCGATACTAATCATCGAAGCCATATCTCTTTTCAACAAAGCCACTTCGTTCAAAGCATAAGAGTGCATGTTGAGCTCTTCGCCAATGGTCTTTATCTCTAATGCCGAGTGCCTTTCTACGGTGTAAGTGCCTGCATAAATGCTATCGATTACTTCAGAAATGTAAGAAGGAAGGGTATCTGCTAAGAAGCCCAAACGCCCTGTATTGATACCAATAATGGGCACTTCACGTTCCATCACCTTGCTTGCGGTGCGCAAAAGCGTACCATCGCCACCAATAGACACCACAAAATGGGGCGTTACATCTAAGTCTTTGAACGACGTAAGCGCATAATTGTGCTTGCCAAGTGTCTTATTTACAAAAGCCAAATAAGCCTCTTCAACCAACACGTGGGCACCTTTTTCATGCAAACAGCTAAACAACTGATGCAAAAAATCACTGTCGGCAGACTGATAAACGCTTCCAAAAGAGCGCAAATGTTAATGGTGTTTGTGGCATTATTGCAGATGTTTTTACTTTTTTTCTTCACTTCTTTTGCTACACAAAAAATTGTTTTCACTATCTTTGCATAGCATTTGCATATTGCAAAAGTACAAGTTTTATTTATAATACTTCATTAATATGACTACAAAAGTTTATCTTTTCCTTGCCGATGGCTTCGAAACTATAGAAGCATTAGCCGTTGTTGACATTCTACGTCGTGGTGGAATTGAGGTGAAAACTGTTAGTATTATGGGCAGAGAGCTTGTTGAAAGTGCGCAAAAGGTGACGATTAAAGCCGACGAACTATTCGAAAAACGTCGACCTAAACGATGCCTCTTTGTTGCTTCTTCCTGGCGGTTTACCTGGTGCAAACTATCTAAACGAGCACGAAGGATTGCGCAAAGCCATTTTAAAACACAACGAAGAAGGAAAGAAATTGGGTGCTATTTGCGCTGCTCCAATGGTGTTTGGCTCGCTCAACCTATTGAATAATAGAAAGGCAACATGCTATCCTGGCTTTGAAAAGCATTTAACTGGAGCACAATACACTGGCGATTTCGTTACAATAGATGGCAACATCATCACTGCCAAGGGTGCAGCTGCATCGCTTGAATATGCTTATTGCCTATTAGAATGGCTCACCAATGCAGAAAAAGCCAACGAAATTAAGAGCGGAATGCTTTATAATGAACAATAAATTAGTAACAATATAAATTTAAGAATATGTTTGTTTTAGTAATTAAATACGAAAAAAGTATTGAAGAAGTAGATGCTGTTTTAGCAGAACACCGTGCTTATTTGCAAGAAAAAAATATGAGAGTGGACACATGATTGCATCTGGAAGTCAGGTGCCAAGAACAGGTGGTTTGATTATATGTAACGCTGCTTCACGTGCTGAAGTAGACGAGATTATTGCCAACGATCCCATTCTATAAAAAAAGGGAATTGCATCGTATAACGTCATCGAGTTTAACCCTGTTTTAAACAGCGTTGATAACTTTATAAAAGCACTCGGAAAGTAATTCTAAACGAAGAACTTTCTCTTTGAGATTTAAAAAGCTATGCTATTACAACCTAATAGCATAGCTTTTTCATGTAAAAAAACATTGATATTGCAAGCCGAAAGCATTGCTTTTTGCAGGGCAAGAGCTACAAAGGCGATGAACAAAGGCTTTCGATTTAAAAGAGAAGCGACCGACAAAATGTGCCTCAACACATCATCGGCCGCTTTGTTATTCTATTCTCGGAAAAATCATTTTCCGCATCAAATCATCTTAGGATAACATCTTCTTCACTCGCTTTTGCAGCAACATATAGTGTGCTTTCAAGTCGGTATTCTTAGTGGTTGCAATGCGTTTCTGAAGCAGTTCGTTCAACTTCTGAGCATAAAACAACAGATATTCTGACGAACGTCCAATGGTTGTGCCCCACATAGGCTCTGGTTCTCCATAGCCATTTCCAAATCCTAACAATGCTTTTTTTCAACATCATTACTTTGAAGGTTGTGCACATTTCCCACTTGTTTCACATCGTTCACGCCCGAAAGTAGATAGTCTACATAAAGACGTTGCATCGACAAATCAGCCACAGAGAGCTGTTCATTGCCTTCGATGGTTTTGCCAAACACGTCGTTATACACGTCTTCGCAATACTCAAGGGGTGAATATGAGGTTGAATCGAGATAGTATGAAAGACCTAACTTCGATGTTGCTATCATGGCAAGTGACTGCACATCACGAGCCATTACTTTGAATGGGCGGTTAGAACCGAATGCCAATTTGCGCTCAATAGTGTCATTTCCCATCTCACCAAAGGTACGAGCTTGCTTTCAAAAGCCATAGAGCTGACTCACGTTGTTGCTGCTTTGGCACCACTTTATAGCGTGGAAGACCCGACGATTCGCTTGTTTGATAAAGATAAATACCTGGTACATTGGCATAAACATGGCGCACATAGCTAAACGCTTGCGACAATATTTCGTTATACAATTCGCCCTTTCGCTTGGTATCCTCATTGTCTGGAATCCACTTATCGAGGTTCTTTAAAATCACATTGAGGTTCTTCATTCCATAAGTTGCAGCCTGAACGGGGTTGTTTGTCAAGTCTTCTTCAATGGCAGAGGGGTCGTATCGTGTACTGGTTTGTTGCAATCCGTAACGATAGAAGGGGTCGCCTTGGTGCTTGTCTACAAACTTTTTGCAATTCGAGTGATTCTTTCTTGTAGCCCATTTTATTGGGGAAATACTTGTAACCCCATTCAATTGCATAGTAATCATACACGCCTAAGTAGGGCGGTGTGAGCTTCACTCCTTTGTCTTGTGGCTGTGCTACGTAGTTAAAACGTGCATAGTCCATGATAGAAGCAGTGGTTCCGTATTGCTGAGTGAATGAAACAGAGCGCAAAGAGTCGGTAGGAATGGCAGCAGAAGCAGCCATGTTGTGCATCAATCCCAATGTGTGTCCAATCTCATGAGCAATGATATACTCTAAAGTTTCAGACACAATGTCGTCGGGCATGCGTGCAACTCGAGCACGAGGGTCTATCTGTGAGGTTTGAACAAAACGCCAATCGTCTATCGTATTCACCACATCATTATACACAAGTACGGTTGCATTGATGATTTCTCCAGTGCGTGGGTCGGTCCAAGAGGGTCCCATTGCGTTCTCAACATCGGTTGGAAGATATCTAATACATGAGTATTTAAAGTTATCTGGGTCGAAATTTGGATCGTTAGTTGGGAAGTCTTGTACCTGAACTACATTCTTAAAGCCAATCTTTTCGAAAGCCTTGTTCCAACGAAGAATACCATTTTTAATGGCATTTTTCCACAATGTGGGGAACGTATTCTCGATATAATAAACAATTGGCTTTGTGGGTTCGGTGAGCTTTCCTGCAAAATAGGCTGCAGTGTCTTTGGGTTCAATTCGCCAACGCTTAACAAATGTAGCTTTTTCTACCTTTCCATTGGTTACAACATCTTTATTAATGAGGAAATAACCGATGCGAGTGTCGCTCAAACGAGGGGTCATTTGGTCTTGAGGTAACAAGGCAAAAGTTGAAGTTTACACCAATAGTTACGGGATAATTGTTGATGGCACTGGAGCCACTTCTGCCCGAAAGACTAATGATATAGTTACGTTCCATCTTTACACAAGCATTCTCTTCAAAGGCTTTAACTGCTGTAATGCGAGTTAAGTTCTCTTTTAATGAAGAGTTAACGGTGTAAGATCCAACGTTTTTTGCAATGATTGGGAAGAACCGATCCTCTTTAAGTAGGAACGAAGAAGCATCGAACACCACTGTATTTTGTTTGGTGTTGCGCACCTTTACGGGGAAAGTAAAGAAGTCTAAGTTATCATAATTGAGCTTAGAAGCTTGTTCAGCGTTCTTATCATGCTTATCAAAAAACAAGTCGGTGTTCACTACTTGCATCACCACACTACTATCTTTTTCAACAAAACGAATATGCACTAAGTTCGAATTCTTAAAGCCTAAGTCCCCTAATTTGGGGTTAGATACCGAAGAAATTGTAGCTCCTACGAGCATATCTCTGCCCATAGAGCTTTTGGGAAGCTCTATAAACACTTTGCTATCGAGGGTATGAAGGGTCATGAAAGTGCTACTACTCGAAACTCGTTTGTTTCCTGTTAGAAAACGTTCGTAGGCATCTTTCTTCTCAGTTGTATTCTCTTGCTTCTTCTTTTTCTTGAAAAGAAATCCTGCTTGCGCCTCATTTACCGACAAACCGATAAACAACACGAGCACGAATGCACGCAAGAGCTGTGTAATTGTTAACGACTTATTTCTCATTTACCTTCCTCCAAAGCTTTATTTACACGGAACAAGAGCATTTGATAGTGCGACTTTGCATCGTCTGAAAGCTTCGCCTTTAAGCAATTTTCAAGTAAAGGCTTTTAGCTGAAGCAATGAACTATAAAAGTAAAGTGCCGAGTTATCGATAAGAGCTGCATCGATAGTTGGGGCTAATGATGCGTTGGGGTCGCCATAACCATAATCGTTTGATAGGTTGATAGCGGTGTTACTCTCTTTCAATGCCGCTGGACCATTGCTACCACTCTTATTCGCTTTGTCTACAATTGACAACGAATAGGTGAGATAAGTGCGTTGAAGTACTCGCTCTTCTTGTGTAGGTGCAACGCCTTTCATGGCACTTTGGAAGATACTATTATACAAATCGGCAAAGTATTCCTTTTGAGTATAACTGTTAGGGTCGAGATGTGAAGCCACAGCAACACGTGTTCTGGCTCCCATAAGGTCGTAGCCTATGAACTCAAGTAGCTGATCATAATAGCTAATAGACATGAATCCACGTTTCTCGAAGTCTTTATTTGCATAGCTCTTAAAACGCTTTGCCTGTGCAAGACACCAAAGAAGTGATTCACGTTGCTTTGCTTTTTGGCACCACTTGGTAGCGTGGAACACCTGATGTTTGCTTCATATCGTTGAGATATATACCTCCTACATTGCTCATTGTATGCTTGAAATAAGCGTAATGTTGTTGTGCAATGGCAAGATATAGCTTTTCTTTTATACGGCTATCTTCATCGTTCTTCACCCAATTATATAGGTTTTTCTCAACGATTTGTAAGTTCTTTATACCTTCGTTTCCTGCCTTTATAGGGTCGTTTCCTATCGAACCTTCTTGCACTCGTGGGTCCCATCGTTGCGATTGGGTGCGATAATAGCGCATTGCAGGGTTCTTAACACGTTGATCTACCAATGCTTCTAACTGCTTAGTTTCGCCTTCTACGCTCACTTTTTCAGGGTCGAAATAACGATAGTTCCATTCTATTGCATGGTAATCGTATGCACCCTAAGTCTTTAGGAGCTAACAAAAACGCCTTTATCTTGTGGCTGTGCTACATAGTTAAAAGTACGCATCGTCCATGATAGAAGCACTCAAACCGTTTGCCTGTGTGAATGCTGCATTGCGCAAGTTGTCAACTGAATAAGCCCAAGAAGCACCAAGATTGTCTAACAATCCCAATGTATGTCCAATCTCTCTTGCTACAAGATAAGACAAACCTTCAGCAAACTTGTTAGCTGGAAGCTCATTAGAACGCACCGAAGCATCGCTTGCACTGGTTCCAATAAAACGCCATTTGTGAAGCAAGTCGCCCACATTACTATAGATAAAAAAAGTGATGCATTGAGGATCTCTCCATTAGCAGGATTCACCCAAATGCTGCTTGTTGGCATCTCAGATCCATTGAGAACGTAGCGTATGCACGAGTAATTTGAGTTCTCAGGGTCGAACTTTGGGTCGTCAGTTGGAAAGTCTACAACCTCTAAAACATCTTTATATCCAATCTTTTCAAAGGCCTTATTCCACAAAAGAACGCCTTTCTTAATTGGCTCTTTCCATGCTTCTGGGAAGGTGTTATCAAGATAAAAGCGGATAGGTTGTACGGGTTTACTGCCCTTTCCATCGCTATATGCCTTTCTTATTAGCAGGCACTAAGTTCCAACGATGAGCCAAATAAGTGAGTCTACTCTTTGCTATCTCGTTTAGAAAAGGTGATTTTTGACGATGAAGCTACACCCACTCTCGAATCGGCTATGCGTGCTCTCATCTTGTCGTTAGGCATCAATGCTAAGCTATAAGTTACGCCAACGGTTGTTGGAATGTCGCTTGCTATGGGCAAAGACATCAGTGTTGCGGTTACAGAATAGTTGAAATCTGCATTCACAATAATATTCTTATCGAAGCTTTTTATGGCTCTAATATAAGACATTTCGCTTTTAGGTGACGACTTAATAACGAAGTCTCCCGACTTACTTGGCATCACTTGTAATAGCGAATTGGGTTTACCTAAAAGGCTTGTAGCATCGTATACCACTGCAGTTGAATCGTTATTGTATGCTTCTATCTTAAATCCTGTGAGTATTGGGTCACGATAACTCAAGCTAAAAGCATCTTTTAACTCATTCGATTCCTTTCCATTATTATACAAAACAGTGTTTGGTGTTTTCATAACCACACTGCTATCTTGTATGTCGAAGTAGAAATATAGAGGGTTAGAGTTCTTCATTCCGACCGCAACATAAGTGGGATCGGTAGATGAAGACACTGCTCCACTGAGCAACATTTGCTGCTTTAGATATTTAAGAGGAAGCTCTAAATACAGCTTTTCCATCGGTTTTATGGAGCGTAATGAATTTACTTGCAGCCGTATCTCTTTTCTTATCCTTAAAGAGTTTATCATACTTCGTTTCTTTCTTCTCTTTCTTTGGTTTGTCTGAAGTACTCTTATCGTCTGCAGTTGCAGTTGCACAAAAACATGATAAGACTAAAGTTAGTCCTATCATGTTCTTTCTTTGTTTTTCAAATATCATTGTTTTTATCTTTTTATTCTCTATAGGTAATTCCTTTAATCTTACCCGTAATGTTCTTCTTTTCCCATAGAAGTTTACGGTTATTGAGGTCATAACAATAAATACTTCCTTGCAATGTTGCACCCGCATCGTTTGTTGCTACATACAACTTGCTTTCACTTGAATTGATATATAGGTCGACTATTGTTTCTGAACTACCTCCAAATGTGGTTAAAGCACTGGTTGGGAAGTTTCCATCTGAAAGGACATTATAAGCGTAAAGCTTATTTCCATTGGTGTAATACATCAAGTTCTTGGTACTTGCTGTGCGTACAATAGAACCTGTTTGTATTCCTGTTGCGCTCGACATTTCGCCTTTATACTTCACACTTGCAGGTATAGATACAAGTCTTTTACTACTAGTATAGAAGCCAGGGTGTATGTGATAGAAGGTAAACTTACTGCTTGTGGGGTTGTAAGTCACGATTGCAATGGTGCGTTCCTTATCAACTGAACCCATTCCAACAAGTTTTTCGCCTGTGAAAGTGCCTGCAAGCAACTCAGTTGGAACCTTAGTACTTTGCACATTCTGTCCTATTAAAGAGCCATTAGCGTTATCAAACGCCACATAACCATGGATATAGCTCAAATCTTCTTGCTTCCAAGTAACTGTTCTGTCTGCAAATTCAACGCTATGTCCTAGAGATGACTCTATTTTGGTGGTCAAATTCACAAATGTAGTGTCTGATAATGTCAAGCGATATAGCTTTTTATCCACTACAAGTAGCTCAGACTTAGGATAGCTCAACTTACTTTTTGCAACGTAAGAGATATCGCCTTGAGCCTTATTTGTTCTCGAAATAGTCATCAAATTAGCATTGATTTCGTATAGAGAAGAAGGGCTTCCTGCTGCTACATATATAAGAGGTGTAACGTTATCACGTGCAATTGTGTTGTCGATAGCTTTGGGTTCGCCACTAAAGTCTACACCAGGATTGTTCTTTTCTAATACATCTAACGAGAAAGATTTACCCTGAACGCTATCTGGAAGATATGAAACAATGGTCTTTCCTTGATGTTGTGCCAAGATATAAAGACCCTCAACGTAAGAATAAAGCACGTCTAACGAGAATTCATAGTATTGAATATCGTCGCCATTCGATACCTTTAATCTACATGGATACTTACCAAATTCAGAGCAAACATAATTCAAGTCTTTTTGTAGTTGCAACCACTTTATGGTTCACTTCCCACTCATAGCTCAAAGTCTTTTTGCAGTGTTGGTTTGTTGCACTTGAGGTGCTATTTTTAGCGTATCCCATCGGTTTAGGGTGTAAGTCTTAGCCAAAGCGGTCTCTAAACTAATGCGAGAGCTGTTGCCAGAAGCAGTAGTTGAGTCGTCGGTTACACACGAACTTGCCATTAAAGCCACAAGAACGAATGCCAATAAATATTTTATCTTGAACATATATAATCTATCTTTATATTGTGTTATTGAATCGTTTTAAATACAAGAACTTCACTAGACGTTTTCATCGGGATGCTGAGTGAAATAGTTAATCACTTCAACAACATGCATATAGAGTGCTCCTTGTAGGTTCGCATCATTCAAAGCTTTTTCAATTTCTTGTGGATCTCCATTGTAATAGCTCAACAAGCGAGTATATTTTGCTTTGGTATAGGTTCCAATTCCCCAATAACTTTCGAAGATATCCCAGAAGTCTGGGCGTAAAAGAAGGTTGTCGAAGGCAATAGTTACCTTGTTCTTTTGGGTGAATCTTGTACCTAAGTCTGAGTTAGAATCAATGCGCAAGACAAGTCGAATAGAGTCATTCTGAGTGCCAGATAAATTCTTTCTAAGCAGTTCAACAGGCACATAAGCAGTCATTGCATTAGCAGGTATGCTGTAAACGCTCTTCAACGCAGTGAAATGCACACCCTCTTTTGCAGTACTTGTGCCATCAACCACCACCTTAAAGGTTTGCTCTTGGTCTTTGGTTTTGCCTGCTAAAGTAACAGGAACATACACAGTGTGGGTTAAAGTATCAGCAACTTTCACGCCAAAAGAGTATGTGATAATAGAATCTGATGCTTCTTTAAAATTGAAATAAACTTGGTTCTCACTGTTATAAAAACCGTCTTTGCTATACTCTCCGTTATAGTCTATACCACTACATGCAGCGAGTGACATTATAATTGCAGTGATATTAGCTATCAATATGATATGTTTTGCCATATAATTACATTGCTTTTTATTGTGTAATTGCTATCCTTTTATTTTTACTTATTACCAAACTCTAATTCCTTTTCTGGCCAAGGAAGAACAAAGATGGTTGATGATGGCTGGAAAGTTACCATGTTTCTATAATCGGTAAAGCTTCTATTAAAGTGCTTAAGAGCATAGAACACTTGACCTTCTCCAGGCATTTCACGCATTCTTTCACGCATAAGTTCTTTTTCAAAAGCCTCTTTACTGCTTGTTTTATTTGCGTTAACATCTTCCAAACCACGGCTATTACGCACGTCATTTAGATATTGCACTGCCTTAGTTGGATTGGTATCATAGTTAGCTTCTGCAAGAATATAATACATTTCTGGCAGTCTTATCAATGTAATACCTTTCAAAGGCGAGTTGGTAACCGCTGCAGTACTCTCGATAAAGCGTATAAACGAGAATGTTTTTCCAGAGCTAACGGCTGTCGCTTCACGATAATATGTGGTTAAACGAAGGTCGGTACTGGTTGCAGAAAGCGAGCTTTTATCGTACAAATCTTCAATATCTCGACGTGCTTCAGTAAAGTTTCCTCTACTTGTTGCATTTAAGAACATCTCTGAAATGTTAGAAGATAGCTTGTCATTGTATAGTCCAAAGATCATTTCTCCATTGGCTGGATAACGCTTAACATCATCTAAACTCGACAATTTCTTTAGCTTAAAGTTGCTGGTTGCATCTAACACCTGTTGCGCATAGCGTGCTGCTTCGGTGTAATTGCCCATTGCATAGTAGACACGAGCTTTGGTTGCAGCCACCGCATACTTATTAAATAGCACGCCACGACCCTTTAAATAGTCGCTTGATGGCGAGGTTTCTACATTCACAACAGTGTCGTTTGCGAGCAAAGTCTCAGCCTCATTGAGGTCTGCCAATATCGCTTCGTAAGTCTTATGCAATGTAAGTAGCTCCTTATTGTTAAGGTCGAAGGTGGTAGAATAAGGTATTCCACGAGTCGACGAGGTGCTTCTTGTATAGTCTTCAGCAAACAAACGAGCTACATCGAAGTGCAAAAAGGCTCTTAAACCCAAACATTCGCCTTTCATATAATCTAACTCTTTGCTCTTGATAGAAGTGCTGTTGATGTGTGCAATAATGTTATTAACATAACTAATGGTTTGATATTGCGACGCCCAAATGTTGTCTATAACATCTTTAACCTCTTTTCTTTTGTAGTCGTATTGCGTTGAATAATAACTAAGATTAGCGGCGTTGTCATATCCAAACATTTGTCCTAGGTTGTCAAGGAAGCCGTATGAGAGGGCTTCACCATACAAATTAGTTTGCGCCATACTACTATATGCACCATACATGGCATCTCTAAAGCCTTGAATGTCGCCGAACATCTTATCTTGTTCGAGTTGTCCTGCAGGCTGAATGTCGAGGAACTTGTCACAAGAAGTGAAAAGAACGCCTCCACATAGCAATAATGATGGTATATATTTGTTGAAAAATCTTTTCATAATAAATGCTTTTAGATGTTATAATGAGAAACGTGCTGAGAACTCAATACTGCGATCATAGGGGTAAGATAAACCTCTTTCACGCTTTGCAGTCGACCAATAAAATAGGTCATTAGCAATCATTTCTAAGTGTAAACGACGCAAACCAAAGCTTCTTTAGCTTTTCTGCTGGAACCTCGTAAGCAAGCGACAAGCTACTAAGTGTGATGTAGTTGTTTGTCTGAATGAATCGAGATGTCTGCTGAGGAACGCTCGAATCGCTTATTTTTTTATACTTAGCGATGTCTCCAGGCTGCTTCCATCGATCGTTAAACACACGCTCATCGGCATTATATCGTGGATCACTTCCTTCCACTTTGGTTGCAAGTGTTTGGTTATAGATCGATCCTCCGAATGAATATCTAAACGAAGTACCTAAAGAGAACTGCTTATATGTTAAGTAAGAGCTTAGCGAACCGATACCAAATGGAGTGCTATCGCCAAATATCACCTTATCGTTTGCATCGTAAGTCATAGTGTAACTGCCGTCTCTCTTAATGAAAATTTCGTTACCAGTCACTGGATCTATACCCGCAGAAGGCACTACTTTGATGGCAGTTAACGATTGTCCTTCTTCATAAATGGGCAAAGGTACAATGCCACCTTTCTTCTGATTCTGCTCGTTTTGCTCCTTTAATGCATTACTAATCTTCTTAATTTTATTCTTATTGTATGAATAGTTCAAGCTAAGAGACCATTGCCAGTCTTTGTTTTGAATTGGAATTACTCTTGTTTGAAGCTCTACTCCGCTGTTTTCTACTTCACCAACGTTTTCCTTTGAGGTAAGAACTCCCACAGAAGGAGCCTTTGTTATGTCGAGAAGAAGATTGTCGGTGTTCTTCACATACATATCAGCTGAGAAGTCTAAACGACCCTTAAACACTGTAATATCAACACCAATATTTTTACTTAGAGTGCGTTCCCATTTCAAGTTGGTGTTACCTATTGTCAAAGGAACGGCTCCAATGCCTTTACCATAATTCAAACTATTGCCATATGTATATGTGGTAAGCGCCTGATAAGGTTCGAATGAGATGTTACCTAAGTAACCAATACTTGCTCTAAGCTTTAATAATTGGAATGGAGAACCCTTCATAAACTGCTCATTATGAATGTTCCAACCTGTTCCCAAACTCCAGAATGGAGCGAAACGGGTATTCTTTCCGAACTTAGAAGAACCTTCATAACGATACACAACATCTAAGAAATAACGGTTATCCCATATCGCATTGGCATTAACAAAGAAGCCAACGCCTGTGTATCTGCTATCTGTTCCAGTTGGTTTACCTGTTCCATAGCTCGAAGCAAAGGTGGGATGAGCTAACTTATCGGTGTAATATCCAATGGTAGTGTATGTTGCTCCGTCGATACTTGACGATTCAATGCTGGCTCCCGCCATTGTTGTTAAGAACAGCTTTTGTAGCAAGTAGGTGTTATACGAACCCATAATCTTACCTTGGTAGGTTGTGGTTGTAGTATAACCATCTTGCAATACGCCTCGTTTTGACACGTCACTTTGTGATGATATCTGTGCTGCTGCAAATGGAGAGGTGAACTTTTTGCTGTTATATTTAGACTTTTGGAATGAGAAGTCACCGTCAATACGGAATTTTTCACCGAACCAGAGTTGCACATTGGTTGTATTCATGAAGTCAAAGTTATCTCCTTCGCTGAAAGAACCTAACGAAGACTCATATAAAGGATTAGGAGTGTTGTAGTTCAAGAGCTTTCTTAAGCTGCCATCGCTATCGTATGGGTTTTCATAAGGATTCTGTTTCACCCAATCAGAGAACTCTCCATAAGGCGAATTAGTTGATTTTACCGATGTAACGGTTGAGGTATTTGAAACGAAGAACTTTCCTGGTAGATTGTAAGAGAGTTTAAAGTTGGTTGATAAACGCTCACGACCAGATCCTTTCATCACACCTGCATCGTTGCCATAACGCACACCTAAGTTATAACGAGAATGCTCATCGCCTCCGTCTATGCTTAAAACTATGCTGGTTAGAGATAGCATTACGCAATGGCTTTGCAATCCAATCAGTATTCACACCATCTTGAATTTCTCTATAAATACTTGCATAACGTTGTTGAAGTGCATATTGCTCTGTTGCGTCGTCTGATGAGTATAGACCTGCCAAACGCTCATATTCAAGCTTTTGCGAAGCATTTAATAGCTTATAATCGCTAAGATCTGGAGTAGAGAAACGTAGTGTTCCGCTATAGTTCAAACGCAACTTACCACCCTTTAGAGCCTTTGTTGTAATAACAATAACACCTGCAGAGGCCTTAGCACCATACAAAGCAGAAGCCGAAGCGTCCTTTAATACAGTGACACTTTCGATATCATTCATGTCCATATCATAAACATAGTCTACCTTTACTTGTGAACCATCGACCACAAAGACAGGCATATTGGCTTGACCTGTAAAGGTTGCACGACCTCGAATGTTGATATCTGCAAGCGTATTAGGGTCTGAACCTGCCACATCATTATCCAAAACAGACATACCAGGCACAAAGTTTGCAAGGCTCTTCAACACGTTCTTGGTTCCAACAGCCATCAAATCTTCTTTCTTTACAGATATTTGTGAACCCGTAAAGCTATTCTTATTCTTTGTACCATAACCCGTAACAACCACTTCACCCAATACATCTGCATCTTCATGCATCACAAAGTTGCCCGCAGTTCCGTTCTTAACGGTCTTTTCGAGCGGCTTATAACCAATGTAATTGAATGTTAGTTTAACGTCTTTCTTATCGGTTTCAATTTGATATTTTCCGTCCATATCGGTGATATATCCACCGTTAAAGCCTTCCATTCGGATAGTTACTCCAGGCAAAGGCTGACCGCTTGAATCGGTAATTTGACCATAAACGCCTTTACGTTTATCGCCAACATTCTTTTTAGTAACGGTCACTTGGTTACCACTGATGGTGTATCCACACGACACTAAATTAAGAACTTGTCCTAAAAACACTGCGCACAGGTTCGTCTTTAGCATTGATGTTCACTTCGCCCAAAGCCTTTATTTGATCGGCATCGTAAACAAACTCTAAACCAGTTAGCTTGGTCACTTCGTCGAAGAACGTCACAAGAGGTACGTTTTTCATTGATAGCGACACTGTTTTTCTTATCGTTTTCCTGAGCCAAAGCCACACTACTGAACACAGTATTAAATAGCAAGCTCAACAAGAAAAAAACGAGAACATACGTCGAATAACTTGTCTTTTCTTCATCTTATTTACTTTCTTGAAAAAGGGTTTTTTTATTTCTCTTTTAATGGCAGGTTAACGACTAATCCTAAAAACAGATTAACCTTCCTAATACATTCTTTTTTTATCTTATTTCTTCTGAATTATCTATCCTGAATATTCTATTGCTGTTTCTTTTAATCTAAAGAAAAAAATATTATTTAGCAAAAAAACATTATTGCAAAAAAATACATAAAAATAATAATAAACTCCAACTAAGAGTGCCCATTTTTCTTACTTTTCTTTATCATTTTCGCATTTTAGATGATATTTATCAATTAGCGAAAGAAACAAAAATATAGCTTTCGATTTTCTTATCGCCTGATATATTAATTAAGGTGATTTTATCTTTCTTTCACCTCCTTCTCTCCCCCACTCAAACTGCTTTTTACAACATCGCTGCAACGACTTTACCAACAGGTGCATCGAAGTTGCGAAACAAAAAGCAATGCTTTCGCCTTCTAATTGCAATGCTTTTTATCCTCTAATTACAATGCTTTTTGCACATCAATAGCATTGCTTTTTGCCACACCACCTCACAACCCTTGTGAACAAAGGGCATAGCCAGTATATTGAGAAAAGAATGGTTGAAAACAGAGCTATTGCCCACTATTTGTAGGGAGAGGAACAGAGCATAAATAATTTGAAAAAAATGCAATCTTAAATCAAAAAAACACCTATATTTGTACTCTATGCAATCTTTTTAACTCAGCATTAAAGATGAGCTAATTACTCCATAAACGATATAAATTGAAGAAATGAACCGTAAATTAACCACTTGTTTCATTGCAGCACTGATGTTTTTTGGCGTTTCAATGAAGGCGGAAAATAAGAAATTAAGACCAGTTGATTATGTAAATCCCTTCATAGGGACCACCAATTTTTGGTACAACTAACCCCTGGAGCAGTGATGCCTAACGGCTTAATGTCGGTCGTTCCCTTTAATGTTATGGGCTCAAACGATAACAAATACGACAAAGATGCACGCTGGTGGTCTACTCCTTACGAATATCATAACGTGTTTTTCACAGGCTTTTCGCACGTAAACTTAAGCGGTGTGGGTTGTCCCGACGTTGGTTCTCTGTTTGCTAATGCCCACAACTGGCGAGCTAAATGTAGATTATAAGCAATATGGAAGCACCTATAAAAACGAGGTAGCACACCCTGGTTACTACTCTAATACGCTTACTAAATACGGCATCAAAACCGAAGTTACTGCCGACAAACGCAGCTCTATTGCTCGTTTTACCTTCCCTCAAGGTCAAAGTCACATCCTTTTAAACCTCGGAGAGGGCTTAACTAACGAGTCGGGAGCATTCATTCGCCGCATAAGCGATAACGAATTCGAGGGTATGAAGGTGTTAGGTACGTTCTGTTACAACCCTCAAGCAGTGTTTCCAATATACTTTTACATGAAAGTTAACAAGCAACCCAAACGCTCGGGCTATTGGAAAAAGCAACGATTGATGAGCGGTGTGGAAGCAGAATGGGACAAAGACAACGGAAAATACAAGCTATACACTGAGTATAAACGTGAGATTGCAGGCGACGACATTGGTGTTTTCATCGATTTCGATACCCAACAAAATGAAGAAGTAGAGGTATTGATGGGCGTTTCGTTTGTAAGTATGGAGAACGCACGCCTTAATGCAGAGAAAGAATTGGCACAAACCACTTTCGACAGCTTTACGTCTTAGAGCCGAAGAAGCGTGGAACAACGATTTATCTAAAATACTTGTAGAAGGCGGAAGCGAAGATCAAAAGACCGTTTTCTACACTGCTTTGTATCACACTCTTATCCATCCTAACATCTTACAAGATGTAAATGGACAATATCCAACCCTCGAACGTGGCGATATTGCATCGGTTTCAAATGGCGATAGATACACTGTTTTCTCGCTTTGGGACACTTATCGCAACGTACATCAACTTCTTACGCTCGTATATCCAGTGCGTCAGCAACACATGTTGCAGTCTATGTTAGCCATGTATGATGAACATGGCTGGCTACCTAAATGGGAATTGTATGGCAGAGAGACCTATACTATGGAAGGAGATCCATCTATTCCAGTGATAGTTGATAGTTGGTTGAAAGGGCTTAAGGGGCTTCGATATCAACAAAGCCTATGAAGCTATGCGCAAAGGAGCCACAACTCCGGGCGCACAAAAACAAGCTTCGACCAGACAACGACGATTATATGAAGTTGGGATATGTGCCCCTTCGTGAGCAATACGACAACTCAGTGTCGCACGCTTTGGAGTATTATATCGCCGATAATGCACTTTCTCGCCTTGCAAAAGCATTGGGTAAAGACAGCGATGCTAAGCTTTTCTACAACCGTTCGTTAGGTTATAAGCACTATTACAGCAAAGAATACGGCACATTTAGGCCTATTTTGCCCTCAGGTAAGTTCTATTCGCCCTTCAATCCACTACAAGGTGAGAACTTTGAGCCTAATCCTGGCTTCCATGAAGGCAACGCTTGGAACTATACTTTCTATGTTCCACACGACATTAAGGGTTTAACTCAACTCATGGGAGGCAGCAAAGCGTTTGTAGATAAATTGCAAATGGTGTTCGACAAGGGTTATTACGACCCCGCAAATGAGCCTGATATTGCTTATCCTCATTTGTTTTCATACTTCAAAGGCGAAGAGTGGAGAACCCAAAAGGAAATTAAACGCCTGCTCAATACATACTTTAAGAATGCTCCCGACGGCATTCCTGGCAACGATGATACAGGTACTATGTCGGCATGGGCAGTGTTTAATATGATTGGTTTCTATCCTGATTGCCCCGGAGAGCCTGCTTATACGCTCACAACTCCAGTGTTCGACAAAGTCACCATCAAGCTTTCTAAAGAGCAATGGGGCACCGATCAGCTCGTTATTACAAGCAAACGAAGTGATAAAGAGGCTTATCGCATCAACAATATCTCTGTAGGTGGAAAGCCATTTAAGAGCTATCGCATCTCGCATAAAGACCTTATCAATGCAAGAAACATTCACTTTGATGTGAAATAAAATAATCTCTAAGAATTTATTTGCATAATAATAAGCTTTGAGAAAAGCCCTATTTGTAGAAACTATTAGTAGTTTAATAAAGAAAATGATTACAAAAAGAGCGACTAAACGTGATGTTTCGTCGCTCTTTTATTATATATTAAATAGGTGTTATCAATTCTATTCGGTTTTCAACACCCTGTTCATAAACTCTTGTCTGTTTACAATAAAGCGCAAATGAGCACCTTCTGCAATGAGCTTTTCACCTTGAAAAGCCTCTAATTTAAATTGAAGTTTAATTCCATCTACCTTTTCAAGCATTGCTTTCACAACCACTTCGGCACCTACGGGCGATGCTTTTTAAGTGCTTTACCTCAATCATTCCACCCACAGTAGTTACGTCGTCCGACAGCAAGTCACGCACAGTTAGCATGGCAACATTCTCCATAAAGGCAATAAGAGCAGGCGTTGCGAGCACTTGCATGTCTCCCGATCCAACGCTTAAAGCAGTATGTTCGCCTTCAACGGTTATGGTAGTAGAATGTTCTAATCCTTCTTTTATCATATTATTTCTTAGTTTTTGGTCTTGTAATTGCAAAAATAACGATTAAAATTTAAATGACGAAACAACCTCGAAAGTATTATTAAAGATGATAATCAATCAGCCTTTTTATGGCAAGAACTTGCATTTTATAGTTATTTTTCATATATTTGCACATATAGGATAAAAGAAATTGCGTGATGAAAGGAAAGGCAAATAGATTGGAAATGATAAAGATGCTCATCTCAAGTCGTGAGATGTGTTGTCAAGAAGAGATACTTCATGCTCTTCAACAAGTTGGCTATGACATTACACAAGCCACATTAAGTCGTGATCTTAAACAGCTAAAGGTAGCCAAAGCAGCCAGTATCAATGGCAAATATATCTTTGTTTTGCCCAACGACACCTTGTATAAGCGTGTAGATAAGCCTCTTCCTGTAACCGACATGCTATCGTCTACAGGCTTTTTGTCTATTCGTTTTTCAGGCAATATGGCTGTTATCAAAACCCGACCAGGCTATGCAAGCAGTATAGCTTTTAACATAGACGATGCTAATTTGCCCGACATTTTAGGAACAGTTGCGGGAGCTGACACCATATTGATGGTGATAAAGGCAGGTAAAATGCCCGAAGAAATTATCCATCAACTGCAAAATGTCGACCCATCTATTCGCTAATTGCACAGCACCTCACCCACCATTTATTCTCGTTCACTTATCCATTGCAAAACCGCTTTGTTTCAATTGATAAGTAAAAGCATCGAGATTACATGAAAAGATAATTCTTAAAATGTATCTAATTGATAAAGAAGAAGTTACCTTGTGATACAAACTAAACAGGTAACGATTTGGAAACGAGCGAAGTGCTTTCTGTCGCATGTTTCTACATCAACAAAGAACGCTTGTTATTCTGTTTGCAAAGATAATCATTTGCTTTGAATAACAAGCGTTTTTGATAAGAATTTCGTTCATTTGCGTCATCATTGAGTTTTTTGGTGATTGGAAATAGAGAAGAGCTATCCATTATATACCTCTTCCTCGTTTCTTCTTTTTCTTGGCTTGGTTTATGAGTTTATGTTGCCATGGCGGATTACGCAGAAAAAACGCAACACTGATAGTGTTGATATGTATATTTCTCAATGCGTTTTATATAGAAACATAATGTGATGGTTCTTGTTTATAAGCATACCTAAATCAAAATCACAATATGTTTTCCGCTGAAAAATTTCGTGATTACGAATAAATCATTTCAAAAAATCACTTGCTTTTGAGTTTGATGAGCCTTATTCTCCAAGACTTCTATATAGGTCTCACGACACAGGAAAGCTGCTGTTGACGAGTTTCAAGCAGTTCCATTTGGGCATCAAGTGCGTCGCGTTCGGCCTCAAGTACATCGAGATAAGTAGCTCGTCCGTTCATATAAAGTTGACGAGATACCTCAACCGAGTGTTCCAAAAGTCTTCACTTCTTCCTCTTTTAACGCATAATAGGCGGCGAGATTCTTGTTCTTTGACAGCAGCGTACATACCTCAGAATAGGCTGTGAGCAGTGTTTTGTCATATTCATATAAGGCTTGTAGCTGTGCGGCGTCAGCCTGTTGGAAGTTAGCTTCGATAGCTTTTCGGTTGATAAGTGGTGCAGTTAGTCCTCCCACGACACTGTAAGCGAGCGACTTTGGCATACGCGTTAGGTAGGTAGGATTAAAGGCTTCAAGTCCTAAAGTGGCACTAATGTTTACCGAAGGCAAGAAGGCTTTGCGCGCCGTTTCAACGTCCCAATGAGCTGCAGCGAGTTCATGTTCAGCCTGACGGATATCGGGTCGGTGGCTCAAGAGATTGGAAGGAAGTCCTGTAACGATTGTTTTCACGTCTTCATTCAACAACTGTTTGGCATCTCGTTGAATAGGCGTTGGGTAACGACCGAGCAGTAAGTTGAGTGCATTTTCACATTCAGTAATCTCTTGTTTCAATGCAAACTCCTGCGAACGCGCCTTTGCAAGCTCTGCTTTGAACTTCTCAACAGCCAGTTCTGTGTCGCTATCGGCCTCCTTTTGTATCTCAGCTATCTTCTCCGCCTGACGCTGAAGATCGATATATTTGCGTATAAGTGTGAGCTTGTTATCTAAGGCCAACAAGGTATAATAATTGCTTGCGACCTGTGAAATCAATGAAGCGCGCACGGCATTCTGTCCTTCTAAGGTTGCCAAATAACGCTCGACAGCCGCTTTTTTGCTTGATTTCAACTTGCCAAAGAGGTCGAGTTCCCAGTCAAAGGCAAAGCCAGGGTGATAGTTCATGAGTGGATCGGGGATGAGTTTTCCAGGAGTCATCTCGGTAGAAGCATTGCCAGCACCCTCACTTGTGTATCGTCCGGCCTTGCTAACTCCTACTTCAGCCCCCACGGAAAGCGATGGAAGCATGGCTCCTTTAGCTGCAATCATTCCGCTTTTTGCCACAGCTATCTGCTGCAATGTTATCTTTAAGTCTTGATTATTGGCTAAAGCAGAGTCGATAAGTGCCGTGAGTTGTGGGTCGGTGAAAAACATTTTCCATGACGTAGGCGTAGTCTTCGCCGTCAGCGTATCACCATTATATTGCGTGGGTAGCTGCAAACGTGTGCGGCTATTGACTTGCGTCGCTTGGGGAGTCTTGCAAGATGACACTCCGATGGCAAGCAGAATAAGAAGGAAAATATTATTTCTTTTCATCATTTTCAAGTTTATATTGTTTGTCTTTCTCCTCAGTCAATGGCTTGTTTCGTTGGTAACGAACCATCTTTACATGGTCGGCCATGCGCCCAAAGATATAATACAATCCCGGAACGAGAATGAGTCCGAAGCATGTTCCGAATAGCATTCCACCTGCAGCTGCCGTGCCAATGGTTCGGTTTCCAATAGCCCCTGCACCATGAGCAAATACTAATGGCAGCAAGCCGGCTATGAAAGCGAACGATGTCATGAGGATAGGACGGAAGCGAGCTGCCGCACCTTCGATGGCTGCTGCACGTATACTCTTGCCTAAGTTGTGGCGTTGCACGGCATATTCTACCATTAACACGGCATTCTTTCCAAGCAAACCAATCAGCATGACCATAGCAACTTGGGCGTAGATGTTGTTTTCCAATCCCGTGAGTTTTAGGAAAATGAACGTTCCACAGATGCCTGCGGGCAGACAAGTAATAATTGGAAGTGGCAAAAGGAAGTTCTCATATTGTGCTGAAAGGATGAGATAGACGAACGTTAAACATACAATAAAGATGATCAACGCTTGGTTTCCTTGGTCTACTTCGTCTTTAGTGATGCCGGCAAAGTCGTAATCATAGCCGTGAGGTAGCGTCGAAGCAGCCACCTCTTCGATAGCTTTGATGGCCTGACCACTACTGTATCCAGCTGCTGCTGAGCCTGTAACTTCGGCAGAATTATATAGATTATGCCGTGTCATCTCACTCATTCCATATACCTTTTCCATGTGTAAAAAGTCGGCATAAGGCACCATTTCATCCTGGTTGTTCTTTACATTTAACTGCATCAAGTCTTGTGGAAAAGCACGATATTTTGGGTCGGCTTGCACGATGACTTTATAGGGCTTACCAAATCGAACGAAGCCCGTCTCGTAGTCAGAACCAATCAATGTGGAGAGATTATCCATGGCTGTACCGAGCGTAATGCCTTTTTGTGCGGCGATATCATTATCTACTCGAAGCATGTATTGAGGGAAACTGGCCGAGTAAAAGGTAAAGGCTGAGCCTATCTCTGGACGCTTATTAAGAGCTGAAACGAAGCTCTTGCTGACCTTTTCCATAGCATGATAGTCGTTACTTCCAGTCTTATCGAGGAGTCGAAGCTCGAAACCTGACGCCGCACCATAGCCTGGAATAGAAGGTGGTTCGAAGAATTCTATGTTGGCATCTGTTATCTGTTGGCACTTACTTTCAAGGTCATTGATAATCTTTTTTGCCGTCCGACTGCGTTCCTTCCAAGGCTTAAGATTAATCAAACACGAACCGGAGTTGGCGCTGGTTCCTTCAGAAAGGATCTCATATCCAGCCAAAGAAGACACACTTTCTACGCCATCTTCCTTTGCAATTATACTCGCAAGTTGATGTGCAACCTTATTCGTTCGCTCAATAGTAGCACCAGGTGGTGTCTCAATTACAGCGTAAATCATACCCTGATCTTCTTGAGGAATGAAGCCCGAAGGTAACGAATTGTTGATAAAGAAGGCTCCGATGCAGAACAAAAAGTAACAGTGGAAGCGTTATAATCTTCCTCGAAACAGTGCGTTGAAGCACGTTGCGATAGCCGCCGATTCCTTTGTCAAAGCCCGCATTAAACTTATCAAGTACACGATTAAGCCACGTCTTTTTGATGTGGTTATCACGCTCTCGAGTCAATATTAGCGCACAAAGCGAGGGCGTAAGTGTTAGGGCTGTGAAGCCCGAAAGCACGATACCAGAAGCTATTGTGATTGAAAACTGCCGATAAAACATGCCTTCTGGACCGCCCATAAAGGCTACAGGAATGAACACAGATGCCATAACCAACGTCACGGCTACTATGGCTCCACTGATTTCTTTTCATTGCCTTTTGCGTGGCTTCCAAAGGTTCTAAGCCCTCTTTGGCTATCTTCACATTGACCGCTTCGATTACCACAATGGCATCATCGACCACGATTCCAATCGCCATTACTAAGGCAAAGAGCGATATCATGTTAAGCGTTATGCCGAAAGCATTCATGACTGCGAAGCTACCTATTAACGAAACAGGGACTGCAAGGCATGGAATGAGGGCAGAACGCCAGTCTCCAAGGAACAAGAATACAACGAAACCAACGAGTATAAAGGCTTCAAACAGCGTGTGAATTACCTTTTCTATAGAGGCATCAAGGAATCTACTGATGTCGTAACTCAACTCATAATGCATGCCCTTTGGCATGTCTTTTTGAAGATGAGCCATTGTTTTCTTGACGTTCTGGATAACTTGTCGCGCGTTCGATCCATAGGCTTGTTTCAGTGTTATGGCTGCGGATGGGTGATTATTCAACGTAGAATATATGTCATAAACCTCACTCCCGAGGCTCACATCTGCTACATCTTTGAGTCTAATAAATTGCCCATCAGGAGTTGATTTCACGACAATATTGCTATACTCTTCAGGCGTTGTATAGCGTCCCGGATACTTCAACACATACTCAAAGCTTTGTGCATGCTTGCCCGAACTTTCCCCAAGCTTGCCTGGAGAGGCTTCAATGCTCTGCTGTTGTAAGGCATCTGTGATGTCGGTTGCAGACAAACCATAGGCTGTAAGCTTATCAGGTTTGAGCCAAACACGCATGGCAAAGCTCCTCGTTCCAAGGATATCAAGATCTCCAACGCCATCAACGCGGGCGAGTTCTGGTGAGATATTGATGTCCGCATAATTGAAAAGGAAGTTCTGATCGACTTTAGGATCATCGCTATATAGGTTGATATACATGAGGGATATTAGGGCTCCTCACGAGATATTTTCACACCTTCGCGCACAACAGCTGGCGGTAGTTTGTTGGTCGCTGCCGACACTCGGTTTTTGCACATTGATAGCATCGACGTTGGGATCTGTACCAAGTTTGAAGACAATGTTTATCTCTCCTTCGCCGTCATTGCCTGCATTCGACTCAATATACTTCATTCCCGGCACCCCATTCAGTGCCTGTTCAAGAGGAATAAGCACTGACTTAATCATCAGTTCATTGTTGGCTCCCGGATAATCGGCTACCACATTAACCTTTGGAGGGGATATAGATGGGAACTGAGTAATGGGTAAATTGAACAGCGAAAGAATGCCAATGAAGACGATTACCAATGAAACAACGATGGCAAGTACTGGTCTTCGAATAAACTTTTGAAACATATTGACTGTTTATTAGCGTCTTTTTTTTCTTATAAATGGTTGTTCTCATCATGAAATAATATGGTGTGAGAACCTTTTTCTGTTGTAAAGTGTGATGAAAAGCCACCTGAAAGCCTTAGTCGGCATTCAGTTGAACACGCTTCATGGCTTCACTTGGTGTGTAATAACGCGTCTTTACGTGTTGACCATCATGCACTTTCTGCACTCCACTCAATAGAATCTTGTCGTTGGCAGTTACTCCTTCGGCGATAATAAACACCTCTGGTTGTTCAAAAGCCACTTTAATCTCACGTGAATGTGCATAGCCCGCGCCATCAACAACAAACACATAACGGCGGTCTTCCTCTTCATACGTGGCCTGTTGTGGGATTACCAACACATTGTGTAAAGGCATATTGATGCGCACTGTGCCTGTTTCACCATTGCGAAGCAAGCCTTTCGGATTGGCAAAGCGAGCACGAAGAGCAATATTTCCAGAGCTACTGTCAAACTCACCAGCTATATTTTGGATGTAGCCTTTAGCTGAGAAGGCACTTCCATTGGCAAGAATCAGCGTCAAAGGAAGTTTGTTTCGCTCGGCAGAATGTTGCTGATAGTCTATATATTCGGGTTCAGAGATGTTGAAATATACGTTGAGTGACGAGTTGTCGGATAGTGTAGTGAGCAAGTCACCTCCCTGCACTAAGCTTCCAATCTTTTTCGGAAGATTCCCTATAACGCCTGTAAATGGGGCGCTGATTAAGCATAACCGTGCTTGAATCTGTGCCAATTTATAATCTGCCAAGGCTGCATTGAGCTTCGCTTTAGCCATTTTCTGTGCATTGGGCGAAACAATTTGCCCCCTCGTTAGCGTTGTTGTGTTTTGCAGTTCAATGCGTGCTTGCTCGGCTTCTGCCTTTGTCCGCGCCACATTCTGTTGCGCTCCAACAATCGAAATGCGGAAAAGAGGCTGACCGGCTCGCACCTGTTGCCCTTCTGTGACATAGACTTGCTGCAGAATTCCCTCCTGCTGTGCGCATACTTCTATGTTTTTTCGCGATTCAATATTGGCCACATAGTCTTTTGAAACTTGTGTATTGGTTACCCAAGGAGACGTTACTGCATAGACCGTTTGGTCGCTTTTTTCCTTGTTTTTGCGGCATCCTGTGACTACAATCAACGTGATGATAGCCATCAACAGCATCTCTTTCTTCATACCTAACTAATGGGTTATCCGATTATCTTTTTACTAATGATTCAAGAATAAGGTACAAATTTATAGATTTTTTTAAGTAGGTTGCCGTAAATCTATGATTAAAAAAAGATTTAATAGATAGGAATTAACTGCTTCTTTAACTCTATTTTTCATATCATGTAAAGTACGGTTAATCATCTCGCAATCTGACTTATTTCGTCGTGCGTTTTGCCCCAAATTACGCTACAAAAATCATAGGAATTGTGAGCGCATCTCACTTATTGTGTTTTTTTAATCCAACTTTACTCCCCTTGTCTTTGGATTTGGCGTGGGTTATCCTTTGGCTTTCAGTGTGCTGAAATAAAACACAATGTGTGGCATCATACAACAGAAGCATCCCTATAACTCCTTTTGAGAGAACAAGATGATTTGTTTGCTTTTTTTACAAAAAAATAATGCAGGATTTTGTAAATAAGTTATGACATTTTTTTCATTTATCTTTGTATTTAAGAACGAGACAAAAAGTTTGTTTCTATAAAACGTTATCATTGCTTATATGGCATCATCTCAGTTGATTTCTCTGCCGAATGCGTTATCGGTGTCATCCCTTCTCACGACAGAAAAGGGTGCTTTTCAACGTGAATCGTGCTGCGCATCAGCGCTGAGTAACGAGTCAATCGAAGCAAAACGTCTATACCTTATATATAATGGGGGCTTTCATCTCCATCAACTTGTCGGCCCCTATGCCTCACTTTTCCTCGCGAAAGGGCAGGATAGGCGTGACAAACTGCGGCAAGAGCCGACTTCTTAGCAATCAAAAGAATTTATTTATTTACCGGAATCGGAGCACCTTTCGATAGTAAAGATAACTCCATTCCATAGTAAACACTTCAAAAACAACACCTATGTCAGAAGAAAAATTTAGAGTAGAGTCCGATCTTTTGGGCGAACTTAAAGTGCCAATCAATGCTTATTATGGCGTACAAACACAGCGTGGAATCAACAACTACCACATTTCACGAAAGAAAATGCGTGATTATCCCGACTATGTTGTGGCAATTGCCTACGTGAAATTAGCTGCAGTGCAAACCAATCACAGCTTAGGCGTGATTAATGATGAGATATCTGGTGCCATAAGTCAAGCCTGTCAAGAGATTATTGACGGTAAGTTTCACGAGGATTTCCCTATAGATATGATGCAAGGTGGAGCCGGAACATCGGTTAATATGAATGCCAATGAGGTGATAGCCAACCAAGCTCTCGAGATAATGGGACACAAAAAGGGAGAATATCAGTATTGTTATCCTAACGATCATGTTAATTGTGGTCAGAGCACTAATGATGTTTATCCCACTACTATACGTCTTGCGCTCATCCGAATGAATAAGAGTCTTGTGGCCAGTCTAACGGGATTGATCAGCGCTTTGCGTTATAAGGGCGAAGAGTTCAAGGATGTTTTGAAGATGGGACGCACCCAGTTGTAGGATGCAGTGCCTATGACGGCGGGCCAAGAGTTTAATGCTTATGCCAACAATCTTGAGGAAGAGATTCTCAACTTGGAACGAAACATCAAACTCTTACATGAGATTAACATGGGCGGTACAGCCATTGGAACAGGTCTTAACGCTGTACCGGGCTTTGCAAAGCTATGTGCTGCCAACCTAAGTAAACTCACTGGAGAACCTTTTGTGCCTGCAATCGACCTCGTAGAAGCTACTCCTGACACAGGCGATTACGTTAGTTTCAGTGGTGCTTTGAAGCGTTTGGCAGTGAAACTCTCTAAGATTTGCAACGACTTCCGCCTCATGGCATCTGGTCCGCGCTCTGGTCTTAACGAGATAAATCTGCCTCCTAAGGCCCCAGGTTCATCGATTATGCCGGGTAAAGTCAATCCCGTTATCCCTGAAGTTACTAATCAAGTATGCTTCAAAGTCATAGGAAACGACTCCACAGTAACGTTTGCTGCCGAGGCAGGTCAACTTGAATTAAACGTTATGGAGCCTGTAATCACCGAGTGTCTCTTCGAGAGTTTGTGGTGGCTTCACAATGCTATTGACACGTTAACTGAGGAATGTGTGCTCGGCATTACAGTCAACAAAGAACGTTGTTACGAAATGGTTAAGAACTCAATCGGCATCGTTACCGCGCTCAATCCATACATTGGATACAAGAATAGCACAAAGGTTGCGAAGGAAGCCCTTGAGACTAACCGCTCCGTTTACGACATTGTACTCGAAAAAAAGGCTTGCTAACGAAAGAAGAACTTGACGAGGCCCTCGATCTAAAGAATATGCTTGCATCGCATAAGTTCATTAAATAAATTATCTGCTTCAAAAGAAAAGAGGCTGCAAGGAATTATCCCTGCAGCCTCTTTTTTATGCTTATAGCCTCGTCCCTTTAACCAAATCATCTCCTTATGTTATGCAATTCTAAGTGTCTGTTTTAATTAGTCGGTCGATGAAAGCAATGGAAAATTAAGCCCAAAGAACCCACTTTCTTTCTGAATATACATGAAATTTTATTGTGAAATAAATGAAAGAAAGTCAATAGGTTACGGAGCTTACCCCATTGTTCTTTTGAAAGGAGACAATAATCTGCGTCATATCATGGTGTAAAAATAGGGCAAATCACACCCTAAAAAGCATTCATTTTGCACCCTAAAAAGCATTGACATTGCAACCCCAATAGCATAGCTTTTTTTGCAAAAACAACAGAAAAAGCAGTTTTATTTTAAAAACGAACAAAATAAGATCTAAAAAGATGCACACCCCCTATATAGGTGTGCATCTTTTTGTTTTTAATTCTTTAATAATGTTATAAAAAGGAACAATAAAGTTCTAAAAAAGAAAAGAATAATTACTTTTGGGAACCTCAACAAAAGGTTTTCTCAACCAATGGAGTTGCGCAATAAGTGGTTACAAATTGCAACCCTATGGCCAACACATTGCGATTGTATCATTTATAAATTAACAGAAAAAAATGGACACATCATTAAAAACAAATAGGCGAACGCTTAAAGGGCTTAAGAGAAATATTTAATATCTCACCTGAAGAGATTGCACAGCTATGCGACATCTCTTTAGAACATTATTTCAAAATAGAAGCAGGCGAAGCCGACCCTTCTTTCTATCGATTATCAAAGATTGCCAAACGCTATAACATTGGTGTCGATGCCCTTTTATTTGGTGAAGACGCTCACATGAGTAGCTATTTCGTTACAAGAAACGGTAAAGGTAAGAGCACAGAGAAGCACAGAAACTACACATACGAGTCGCTTGCAACTGCCTTTAGAGGTAGAAAAGCCGACCCATTTGTGGTGACTATCGAGCCACTTGAGGGCGATTTGCGTCACAATCCCAACAATTATTCGGGTCAAGAGTTCGATTATGTGCTCGAAGGAACACTCGAGATACTCATCGGAAACAAGGAACTTATCCTCAATCCAGGCGATAGTATCTATTTCGATGCACAGCAAAAACACTGTATGCGTGCATTAGGTGGCAAGCCAGTGAAGTTCCTTTGTGTAGTTATTTAATTAGGAGGAGATATATGTTAGAACGCTTTTTAAAACAGGTTTCATTTCATTCAGAAGAAGATTACAATAAGAATTTAGAGTTTATCATACCCGAAAACTTCAACTTTTGCATACGATGTGATGGACGTTTGGGCGCAAGAAAAGCCCAATAAAACGGCATTGATATGGACAGATGACGAAGAAAACGAACGCTTTTTCACCTTTGGTGAGCTGAAAGAGCTTACCGATCAGGCTGCATCTTATTTCCTTTCATTAGGCATTGGCAAAGGAGATATGGTGATGTTGATATTGAAACGTCACTATGAATGGTGGATTTCGATTCTTGCTTTGCATAAAATTGGAGCCATTGCAATACCTGCAACGCACATGCTTACAACGCATGATATTGTTTATCGCAATAATCGTGCAGGCGTAAAAGCCATTGTTTGCGTTGGAGAAGATTATGTGTTAGAGCAGATTACGGCTGCAATGAGCGAGAGTCCAACAGTGAAAACGCTCATAAGTATTGGTCCAAAGGTACCCGAAAACTTCCATTCTTGGCACGAAGAGATAGGCAATGCGCCTGCATTTGTGCGTCCTTCTCACGTGAACGACAATAACGATATCATGTTAATGTACTTCACCAGCGGTACAAGTGGTGAGCCAAAGATGGTTGCACACAATTATCTTTACCCTTTAGGACACATCACTACGGGTGTATTTTGGCACAACTTGCACGAAAACAGCATTCATCTTACCGTGGCAGATACAGGTTGGGGAAAGGCAGTTTGGGGCAAATTATACGGCCAATGGTTTGCAGGTGCAGCTGTATTTGTATTTAATCACGATAAATTTACAGCAGAAAAGATTCTCAAAAAGATTGAAAAATACCGCATAACATCGTTCTGTGCACCCCCAACTGTCTACCGTTTCATGATACACGAAGACCTTTCGACCTACGATTTGTCGTCTCTTGAATACTGCACAACGGCTGGTGAGGCTCTTAACCCATCGGTTTATGAAAAAGTTCTACAAGATAACTGGCGTGAAATTGATGGAAGGGTTTCGGTCAAACAGAAACGACTATGACTCTCGGAACCATGCCTTGGCACCAACCAAAGCCAGGCTCTATGGGCAAACCTAATGCACAATACGATATCGATCTCATTCGTTCTGATGGCTCATCATGCGAAGATGGCGAGAAAGGTGAAATCATTGTGCGCCTCGATAAACATCGTCCTATCGGTCTATTCAACGAGTATTATCGTGATGAAGAATTGACAAACAAAGTGTGTTGCGATGGAATTTATCACACAGGTGATGTTGCTTGGCGTGATGAAGACGGCTACTTCTGGTTTGTTGGACGCACCGATGACGTGATAAAGAGTAGCGGTTACCGCATTGGTCCATTCGAAGTGGAGAGTGCTTTGATGACTCACCCTGCCGTAATTGAATGCGCTATTACTGGAGTTCCCGATGATTTGCGTGGTATGGTGGTGAAAGCTACGGTGGTGTTGCATAAAGATTGGAAGGATAAAGCAGGCGATGAGCTGGTGAAAACCTTGCAAGAGCACGTTAAACACGAAACTGCTCCCTACAAATATCCTCGTATTATCGAGTTCGTTGACGAGCTTCCAAAGACCATCAGCGGTAAGATTAGACGTGTGGAGATTAGAGAAAAGGACAATAAGAAATAGTTTTTCTCAACCTCTTCATTATCAATCGATTGCGAAGAGCACACACATCACATTCTAAAAGCATGCTTATTGCACGGCAAAAGCATTGTAATTGAGTGGCAAAAGCTATCCTTTTACACTGCGAAAGCATTGCTTTTGAAGGACAAGAAGAAAATCTCTCAAATAATAATGTTATTCTAACTTCATTAACTGAAGAATGAGTTGGTAGAAAGAAGTGGCACCACTTGTGGCTGTTTTCATTTCTTTTTATCAACTCTTTATTATTTTCTTGCCCAACAACTCAAAAGTGGTTATCTTTGAATAAAATTAAAATAGGAAGGCAAAAGCATGGAGAGTAAGGTTATTTTACTAACGGGTGCAAGTAGTGGTATAGGCTTTCAAACAGCCGAACACTTAGCTAAACAAGGGCATAAGGTGTATGGAGCAGCCCGAAGAGTTGAGCAAATGGAGGCTTTAAAGCCTTTGGGTGTGGTGCCTTTGATGCTCGATTTAACCCAAGAAGCAAGTATTGCAGAGGCGGTGGCGCATGTTATTGCTCGTGAAAAGCGCATTGATGTGTTGATAAACAATGCTGGTTATGGTCTATTAGGGGCGGTAGAAGATGTGGAACTGAGCGAAGCTCGCAAGCAATTCGAGGTGAATGTGTTTGGACTTGCTGCCATAACGAAGGCTGTTTTGCCTTATATGAGGGCACAAAAGCAGGGCACCATTATCAATATCTCGTCGATTGCGGGTCGCATTTCTATGCCTTTTTGGGCGTGGTACACCGCCACAAAACATTCGATTGAGGCTTTTAGCGATGCCTTGCGCATGGAGGTTGCCAGCAAAGGAATACACGTTGCGGTGATTGAACCAGGCGGAATTAAAAACCGATTGGGGACTGATTGCTGCCGAACACCTCAAAAACAACGCCACAAACAGTGCCTACAAAGAACAGGCTTTGCGTGCTGCCCAACGCTTAAAGCAACGTTACGAGGGCGCAAGTCTTAGTGAACCCATAATCATTGCCAAAGCCATTGCCCATGCAGTGAATAGCAAACGCCCCAAAAGTCGCTATCTAATTGGGTTCGGAGCTAAGCCTTTAGCGTGGTTTCACACCCTTCTTCCTACCCGATTGTTCGACTTTATTGCGCAAAGATTATAACTACCGCCCTGCAACAAGGCGGTTTTATCTCTCTTTTTCTATCGAATAATCAATTGTTATTTGTATTTTTGCACCTATGAAGATATTTGGATTGATAATACTGGCAACGTTTTTTATTACATCTTGTGCCACTAAACAAACGGCACAACAGCACAACGACAGCTTTATAAATGGCGAGAAGGTGAGCAAGTCTACACTCATTGTCTACTATGATGGTGCAGAAGGCAAGGCCAATGCAGTGCAAGCTATTCACAAGATGCATGCAGAAATATTGTATGACCTAAAGAATATGCCTATTCTTACCATTCATTTGCCTGAAAAAAACGGATATCGTTAAGGCGAAAAAAAGCAACTTGAAAAAGGTAAATGGTGTATTGCAGGTGAACTACGATCGCATATTGCAAATCAACTAATTGCCATTTTATTTTCTTTTTAACTAAAAAAAGAGTTCTAAATATTACTTGTATATTTTAAATATAGAAGTATCTTTGCAATAGTTTTTAAAGAGTGAAGTTGTTTTCAGCGATAACAAAGTAATTAAAAATCATTTTGAGTAACTTCAAAAGGCTTTAAAAGCCCTTTAGGACTAAGATGTCTGCATATGAAATGTGTAAATAATGAGATCAGACGCCAAGACCGTGTGCTAAATGAAGAAGAGGCACTCGACCTTTTAGCGCAAACCGAATATGGAATACTCTCGATGATCGATGAAAAATGGTTTTGCCTTATGGTATTCCTGTTAACCATGTTTGGGACAAACAAAACTCTATTTATATTCATTGTGCACCCGAAGGAAAGAAACTTCGTGCAATAAAACATCATCCTAATGTTTCTTTTTGCGTTGTTGGTAGAACCAATGTACTGCCAAAGTATTTCACAACTGAATACGAAAGTGCGGTGTTTTTTGGAACTGCTCGAGCACAATTAGACGAAGAAGAGAAAATGAAGGCGTTGCATCTGCTTATTGATAAGCTATCACCTGAATTCAAAGAGTTAGGAGATACCTATGCACACAAGTCGTTTAACAGGGTTGAAATCATTCGAATAGATATCGAATCATTTAGCGGAAAGGCTAAAAACGGCAAAAGCAAGTGCGCAAGAGTTATTAAGCAAGTGGGTTGCATGCATCAACTAAACATATATAAAAAAATAATAACATTATGAAAGCAAGAATAGATTTTGAACAATGGCCAATCGACTTATTGATCGATTATGCATTGAAAATACATCATAGAACCATTAGAGAAGTAGGCCCAGAGCTACTTTATCGCATTGGAAAATTAAGTGCTGAACACGATGATTTGAGCACTATTTACGAGCTATTTAGCGAGTCTTTGACTGATTTAGACGAGCACTTGATGAAAGAAGAGAAACATTCTTTTCCCATTAGTAGACGACATTCGCCGTGCAGCTATTGAGAATAAGCAACTCGGAGGCTTTCATTGTGGAACCGTCCAAAACCCTATTTCGGTGATGATGGCAGACCATGTGGGTGAAACCGATCGCCATAATCGCATTGCAGAGCTAACCAATAACTACACAGCTCCAGCAGGTTCGAACGACGAATATCAAGCAGTTCTCAACGGATTAAAGGAATTTAAAGAGGCACTTCTTGAACATATCTATATCGAAGATGAGCTAATTTTCCCACAAGCAATAGCTCTTGAGGGCGAAGTTAGATAAGAATACACTTTTAGTTGCTGCTTTATGAGCGAATAAAGAGGGCGCTAAATGAACGAAACTAATATAAGAGTTTGTCTCATTGTTTTTTTCATTTCCATTTGTTTGTAGTAGGTTTGTGGTGGATGCAAGAGGCAAACTCTTTCGGTTTTAAGAAATGCATTGTCGAAAGGCAGTGCATTTTTTGTATGCCTACGTCAAAGCATCTCGATCGCTACCTATCTCTCTTTTCGGTCTCTCTCCTCTCCCTTTATTCATCAGCGGTGTAGCCCTTCGCTTGCGAAAGCAATGCTTTTAGCAGGCAATTGCACTGCTTTTACACGCAAAACTCAATGAGTTTGCATTGCAAGGACATTGACTTTGCCAAACAAGAGATGAAGGTTTGGGACGTAACAACAAAAAATCTCCCGACACAAACGAATGTATCGGGAGATCAATGATATTGTGAATAGCTTATACTATGCTATTTTTCTTTGTAAATTCGATGATGTCTTTGATATAACCAAAGGCCATACCAACAACTGTATCAGCTGCTCCATAGTACACAGCAACACGCTCTCCGTCTTGTAAAGCAGCGCAAGGGAACACCACATTGGGCACATCTCCTTGTAATTCGTATGGTGCTGCAGGTGCAAGAAGATAAGGTTGAGTGCGATAAAGCACCTTTGTTGGGTCGTTTTTATCAAGAATTGCGGCTCCCATTGAATAGCGGAAACCATTGCAAGTGTTGATAACTCCGTGATAGAACATCAACCAACCTTCGTCGGTTAAGAAGGGAACAGAGCCTGCTCCAATCTTAGTACATTGCCAAGCGCTATCTTCAAATGGTGTAACTTTCATTACATTGCGGTGCTCTCCCCAGTATTTCATATCTGGACTGAAGCTTAAATAGATGTCACCGAATGGTGTATGGCCGTTATCTGATGGTCTACTTAGCATCGCATACTTTCCATTTATCTTCTCAGGGAATAGCACTCCGTTTCTATTGAATGGCAAAAAGGCATTCTCACATTGATAGAATTCCTTGAAATCGAAGGTATATCCAATTCCAATTGTTGGTCCGTGATAACCGTTACACCATGTAATCCAATAGCGATCTTCTATCCATGTTACTCGAGGATCATATTTATAATCCGATTCTATCATTTCAGTATTACCTGCTTTGAATACAATTGGCTCGTGATTGATTTCCCAATTGATACCATCTTTACTGAAACCTGCAAAGATATTCATTTGAACTGCTTTGTTATCGCAACGGAATACGCCAGCAAAACCGCCTTCGAATGGCACAACAGCACTGTTAAAGATACTGTTTGATGTTGGAATTTGATATCTTCCAATCACTGGGTTCTTTGAATAACGCCACAAAACGTCGGTACATCCTTGAGGTCTTTCTTCCCAAGGCATCAAGTCTTTAGATACTTTCATATAGTTTTTTGTTTATTGTTTTTATATTCTTGCTATGTATTATCTTTTTTATTGCGGTGCTTTGTCTGTGCTATAAAGGGATAAAGCACCTGCCTTTTCACTCTATTTTTATTCTTTATCAGAATGGGTAAAGGGCACGAAATAGGTGATTAAGAATGCCGGAATGGTTGCAATCAATGTGAATACGAAGAACCATTTATAACCAATGGCATCGCTAATCAAACCACTTACCATACCAGGAAGCATCACTCCGAGATTCATTATGCCTGATGCAAAGGCATAATGTGCCATTTGGTGCTTTCCGGGAGCAATTTGTTGCATCATGAAAAGGGTTAAACCTGCGAATCCAAAGCCATATCCAAAGTATTCGAGTGTAATCATACTTCCAATTAACAAGCCGCTTTCTGGCTGCACTTGAGATAGGAAGGTGTAAGCAACAAATGGGAGGTTGAAAATACAACACAATGAGAATAGCGTGCGTTTGAGTCCGAAATGCGAGATATAATAGCCCGCAAGAACCGATCCAAGCACAAAGGCTGCGGCTCCAAAGGTGCCATAATACAAACCAATTTGTTCTTCATTGAGTCCTAAACCACCTGCGCTTCGTGCAGCTTTAAGGAACAATGGCACGATTTTCATAACGAATCCTTCTCCAAAAACGATATAAAAATGATGAAGAAGATATAGTAAACAATGTGTTTCTTTGTAAAGAAATTCTTTAAAAACTTCAACCAAACGATCGAATGTTTCCTTTTGCAGATTCGGTTTTTAACTAGCGGTTCCTTTGCCACTTGGAAGTTGCTTTATGTGATACAAACCCAAAAGAATCATAAGCACACCGATAGCTATCATCACTATCATCCATGCGTTTGTAGCTGCCGAGTGCATCACTTCTTTGGTTGCTCCTTCTACTCCTCCGAAAGTGTTTTTAGTAGTCTTCCTGCTACCCAAACCAATCCTCCTGATGCCACAATCTTAGCAATATTGTAGAAAGCTCCTTGCCAACCGATCCACGAAGCCTGCTCTTCTTTGCTCAATTCTGCCATATACACGCCATCGGTTGCTATGTCGTGGGTAGCTCCACTGAATGCAATAATGGCCATTAAGAAGATACATAATGAGAAAAACCATGGTAAATGAAGCACCAATCCCACAAGAAGAAAGCCCAAACCTGTGACGAGTTGGGTGAGAACAACAAAGAATTTCTTTGTTTTATACATCTCTAAAAAGGGGCTCCAAAGGAACTTTAATGTCCAAGGCATCATGATTAACGAAGTCCAAAAGGTAATTTGTCCATCGCGAATACCCATTCCTTTAAACATTAAAACAGACACAATATTGAGTACCACGAATGGTAATCCCATCGCAAAATAAACACTTGGCACCCAAGTTATTGGGCTTTTTGAGGTTTTTTCCATATCTTTAATAGATTGTGAATCTTGTTTTTATTAGTGCAAATGTAGTCTTTTTGATTTAGCGCAATTTTAAAGGGGCAAAATGCAGTATTTACATAACAAAGAGACGAATAATTAAGGTCTAAAAAAGAGAACTATCATCGTGATAGTTCTCTTTTAAAAGTTCGTTTATTGTCCTCCGAGTCGGGAGAAATAAACAATTATATCTTCCCACGATTTAAATTCATCGCTACCAAAAGTGATAACCGTACCCAAGAAAGGTGCATCTTCGTTGGTAGTAATGAGATAATCGCCATAAAGTAAGCTGATGTCGTCGCAGAAAATCACGTGTTTATAGGCAGGAACACTAAGATATTGCTCAATCCATTGTTGCTTTTCTGCTGTTATTTCAGGGTGATAAGGAGCCGAAGGGGCAACTACCACCACATTATAGTTGGCTAAGAGCATCTCATAAGCCTTCATCAAGCTCGATTTAGGCTTTGCATAAGAGTCTAAAAGCGTTTCGTATGAGATATAAACAACAGGCGGTTCACGCTGTTCTTGTTTATTGTCTATCCAGCGAATAACAGGTAATAACGAGTGAAGAGCCACTTTATCGGTGAGTCGATGACCTCCATGAAAGCTGATAGAGTTGGTATAATGCTGTTCAAAAAGATCAGAACAGCTCACAAACTCATCTTCATCGCCAAACAAGCCATACACTCTTTGTTGCTCATCACTTGTTACTTTGTGCAAAAACATTGTGCTGTAACCTCGTCGAACTCCTTTACAAGAGCTTTAGTAACGATGAATTCTTGCACTCCATCTTTGCGTGGATTTTGAAACACTTGCTTACCCATGTGCCCGTGTTTGCTCATCGTTTCGCCCATTTTAAAGGCAGGATTCACCACAATACGATCGTAGCCGTAAAGCATTTCAGTGAACATTCCACCCATAGAAGTACCAATAATAAGGTCTGGTTGCTCTCTTTTGCAAAGCTCTCTCAGCATATCTAAGGCCTCTTGTGGGGTGCAAAGGCAAGTCTTCTGCAATGATTTCCGCCTGAGGCATCAATTCTTTTAGTAGATGAACCGTGCCCGATTGAGCCGAAGACATAAAGCCATGGACATACAAGACCTTTTTTCCTGCCATCAAATTAGAGGCATTGTTTAATAGTGATGTTTGCATATCACAAAGTTACTACATAGTAATGAAACAGCAATAGAATTACAAAAGAAAACTACTTAACAACGAAAAAGAGGACCACCTCATAACGGGCAGCCCTCTTTATATGTGTGTTTTAAATGTGTTTTGCTTTATTATAGTGCGAAGTTATAACCCACTGTGAATTGGAACACACTATTCTTAGAATCTAATAGAGTTGTAGCACGGCTGATACCGAAGTTATAACGTCCATCAAATACAAGGTTACCAGTTGTGTAAGAAACACCTACAGGGATTGATAATTCGAATGTTTTAGCTGCATCTTTGTAAATCCAAGGACCTGCTTCATACTTACCTGTAACGTTAAAGCTTGGTTGTAGACCCAAACTTACAGCGAAGTTGTCCATTACATACACGTTTGCAAGAATTGGGAAAGTGATGTAATTGAAGTTAGCTGTCACCTTATCATTCATAGTTGCATTGATTGTAGGTAGTGTAAAGCTTTTTAACTTAGCACCTTGTGTTGAATATAGAGCACCAACACTAACAGAAACGATGTCAGTTGCTTGATATTCTGCTTCAGCACCCAACACTAAACCAACTCTTGCAGTTGTATTCATGTTTGTTAAGTCAGCTACATTCAAACCAACTTTTTGGTCTAACAAGGAGTGTTCCCACGCTTTGTTGAGCAAAAGATACCACACTTGTAAGGGCAAAAGCTGCCATCAAAATTAACTTTTTTTCATAGTTTTACCTTTCTTATAATTTATAATTTAATATGTTATCTCGATGATTATATCAATCTTTTTTTCTATCGCTTCGAGGTGCAAAAGTTATGCCCTTTCAGTGTTACGGCATTGCATATTGCAGTTAAAAAAACAATAAGCATTCTTTTCAATCCCTTTATTTACAGGCTATTTAACATCAAATATAACATATTTAGAAGCGTCCATATAACCACCTTTTTGCTTGATGTGCTCTATCAAGTCCTTAAAAATATCGTTGCGTTCGAGTAGCGGTTCGTAGCCAGTTATCAGCATTTGCTGTCGTGCTCGAGTTAAAGCTACATTCAATTTGCGGTCGATCACCACCCCATCTTCAACGAAAGTGTTACTTGTTAAAAAGCTCATTTGATACTGATGTTGTATAGTAAACGAGTAAATAATCACCTCTCTTTGCGAGCCTTGATACCTTTCTACCGTGTCGATAGATATCTTTTGCAGAGCCTCGATGCCCAATTTATCGATTTCTTTGCGAATCATTGCAATTTGATTGCGATAAGGAATGATCACCCCCACTGTTTTATTCGGATCGAAACAATGCTCATATTGCTTTATACACCCGTGCCAATAACAAGGCAACAAGGCGTGCTTCATAGGCGTTGGTCTTATCGTTTTGCCCTAAAACGCCATTCTTTGGCGATGGAAAGAACATTAAACGATGTGCTTTCAACGCCTCATCTAATTCGTCAACAGATGGCATTTGATAGTTTAAATGCTCTTCTTTTTGATGTGGAAGGGGCACAACTGTGAGCTGTTCCTTTGCATAAAAGCTGTTAGAAACAAACTCTGCCAACTCAAAATGCATGCGTCCTTGATAGCGAAGCGACCCCACAACGGCATTGTTATTATGTTTTCGGGCCTTTCGCAATAAGCGTTCAAAGAGCGACTCACGGCAGTTCATCAAGCCAATATCATTCAATAAAGGTTCTTCAACTGCCGACTCTTCGGCACTTTGACGCACCACTGCAGGCAATTGTTTATGGTCGCCCACCATAACAAAGCGTTCGATGGCGAGCAAATGCGATGCACTATGACTATGAGCAGATAGCAATCCTACGATAGACGACTCGACTATCTGCGACGACTCGTCGATAATGGCTAACGAGAAGCGTTTTAGTGCGAACAGATAAGGGCTTGCCTTGCAAGGTAGAAGTGGTTGAAACAATCACCCGAGCAGAGGTTATTCGGTCTTTCACATCATTCAATTTAGGATACTCGTCTACCACTCTTTCAATAAAGAAAGGTGCAAATTTGGGGTCGGCAGCATCGCTATTGCCCAAACGAATAAAGTCTATTTGGGCAGAACAAAGCATCTCACAAATCTCATCTACCGCCCTATTGGTATAGGGAAAGCAGCAATACCGACGCATTGGGGAGCGGTGAGTTCTTCTTCAACCATAAAGCGAAGCGCCATCGATGTCTTGCCTGTTCCCGGTGGACCGATGAGCAAATAATAGTCGAGAGCTTGCTTAACGCCCAACAAAATATCGTCGTATGCAGGGTGATAGCTTTTTGTGAGCTGTTTACTTGCATCGCAACGAGGTTCTAAAACACCTAAAAGCAGGTTCTTTCTGTCTGCTGGTGCGGTGATCATCTCGTGCAAACTGCGGATAGAGGCAGTGAAAGCCGAATCTGAACCTGCATGTTCGAGGGCAAAGAAGATCAAATTAGAGGGGTCTTTCTCAAATATTTCGTTGTGCTGTTGCGCATCGTTCAGGCGCACAACAAGTTGTTCTTGACCAATACTTACAAGCGTTCCTTTATATAATATAGCCCTTGTGGCAAGTGGTTCATTATCTTTTAAATAGGTATAAAGGCACACGCTGTCGCCCTTTCTAAAATTAGGAAGGAAATAAGGGTCGTGCTCTGTTATCTCGAATGTAAGTAGATCTATTCCCGAAGTGGCGTCGCTTCGTTCTTTCTTCACAATCACTAAGCCTGTATAAATATTGCCTGCATCTCGTTTTTCGCTAAGAGGCATACTCCAAAGGTCGGCTTGACAGCCTCCATGTCCTTCGTTTTCGCTTGTTTTAGACGATGCTTGTTCACGATAAACAAAGGTCATCATGCGATTGAAATAAGCCTTTTCGAGAGGCGAAAGCTGTTGAAGTGGCTCAAGAACACGATTTTGTTGAGGTTGAATATAACGTTGATAAAAGCTCGATGTCAGCTTATTTGCATTGAGTGTAAACGGAGTTAGCTCTGTTAAAATACTGCCAAAGCCCTGCTGTGCCACTGCTATTTCGTTAACAACAACACGATTTCGGAACTCAATAGCTTCTCTAAACAACTGCTGATAGAATGCAACTACCACCAAACCGCCTGGAAGTGGATATTTAGAGTAGAGCAAACGAATGTCGATGTCGTTGCGTCCAAGTCGAAAATTATGTTGCAACACGCCATAATATAGAAGTAACTGCACATAATGATCTTCTCTTTGATAGCTTCCATACTTGTTAATTATGCCCCGTTCGATATTGAAAGTTGCCCTCCCAGACTTTTTGTTCAATCAACAGCTTAAAGTCTGTAGTCATCAAGTCAACACGACCTTGTATGCCTAATTCTTCGCAGATAAACGAAGGCTCGAGAATAGCTTTCGACTCGTCGAAAGACGTTTTTTCGCTATGAAAAAGCTCGTCTACAATCTGTTGAATATTGCTACTTTGTTGCTGTGCGCTATACTTAAAGTCGTCGCCCACGTTCATATCGCCACACGTGCAATATTCAAGAGCCTTCTTACTAAAGCTCTTTTTCAAGCTTTCTTGCCAGCTATAATGTTCTTTTTTATTGATAATATCATCTAAAGCCACACCGCTATAATGACCAATTAGAATGGCTTTTGAATTGGCTGAGGGCGAAAGTCGGTTGTAAGTATAGCTTAATGGGTGATGTCCCCAATCGGTAAAGCAACGTGCAATGGAGCTAATATCCACCAAAAAGTCGGGATTTACCACCACAAGAGTGGTTTCTATCACATCGTTTTCGACGTTGCAATCGAGCAAATTCACCTGCATTCCCTCTTTCAATAAGGTAGAAAGATATAGAAGATGTGGCTCGTTGAGGGGCACTGTCATCTCTTTTATATCTTCGAACTGCTCGCATTGAACCTTAAAAGCATCGCTTTGCACCGAAAGCACCAAGGCTCTTATTCGGCGATAGTTGATTTCTCGTTTGGATTTCGATATGTAATAAACCCGTGGGAGCAGATGATTGAGGCGGGTGGGAATGGCTGTTTGAAAGATGGTTGAAATGAATATTGACAACGCACGAGCGTGAGATAGCAACTCTTTCGACGAGAACTGCATGCCTGTTCGGGTTTCGCTACGCATCTTTTGAATAGCTACCACATCTCTTAAGTGCATGGAATATTTGCGAGAAAGATAGTCGACCTGCGAAAAAAGGTTACCAAACAACTCTCTATTGTTTGACAATGCCTCTCTACAAGCTAATTTCAAGGTGTCATAGAGCATACCTGTTACCTCGGGTGCACGATGTTCGTCGAGCTGAATGAGGGGCAACAATGCGGTCGAAAAAGTTCTTCTGCAATAATCATTTCTTATATATATAATAAGGTGTAAACCTTTGAACGGCGAAACTGCCTAAGTGGTTTGGGGTTGAAATATAGATACAAAGATACGATTCTTAGGCGTGAATATGGCTTTAAATGCTCATCTTTTTCAATACAGAAATGATAGAAGGACGCAGATTATAGGGGTTTATCGTTATTAGAATACTTTTGCAACGGTGGGCTTCTTTGTTTTCAATGGCTCTCCATGTGCATTGTTTTTTTCCGCTTGCTGTGGGACATAAATTGTCGGTCGTCCCACCGCTTTACCACAACAATATCAGGCTTAGAGTAGTTGGTTTTTCTTCATGGTTTTCTCGATTATCAATAAGTAGTGTTTTTTTAATGGGTTGCAAAAAAATAAGAAAAAAATACGATTATTTCACAAATTTTAAAAGCATTATTTTTACCTTACAAATGGTATTTTTTTAGGATTCTAAAAGCAATGCTTTTTGCAAGGTAATATCAATGCTTTTTAGAGTGCAATTGCAGTGAGTTTTGGAGCGTAATTGCAATCGCTTTTTAGAACACAAGTGAAAAGCGGTGATGACGTAAGGACATAAAAAATGTTGCACCGCAGAGATTTATTCTCTCGCAGTGCAACACATATTCGGTTCTATTTGCTAATACTTTTGCTTATAGGTCGTCTTCAAGTGCGGTGCTCTTTGCATAAGCTGTACTCTTAGCTTCAAAGAAATCGGTTTTCACCATATTTGCATTTGAATATTGAGACACCCATCGCATGTTCTCAGGTTCGGTTCTATTGTCTTCGTATAGATAGTCGAATCCAAGACTATGCCAACGCAAGTTGCCCAAATAACGAATATAATCGTCTACCATTTGAGCGTTCAATCCCTGAATATCGTTACCAATTACGTATTGACCCCACGCTATTTCTTGCTCTACTCCCTCACGCATCATCGCCTCATATACGGCTACTTTCTCTGGAGTAAACAAGTCTGGCTCTTCTTTTCTCAATTCTTGTATGATGTTACGGAACAACCATAAGTGGGTATTCTCATCACGATTGATGTATCGAATCTCTTGTGCTGAGCCCGACATCTTGCCATTTCTACTTAAATTATAGAAGAACATGAAACCACTATAGAAGTAAATTCCTTCGAGAATGTAGTTGGCAATGCAAGTTTTTTTACAAAGGGTATAACGATCTCTTTTTCTCGTGAAATTCGTTATAAAGGTCGCCAATAAAGGTGTTTCTTTTCCAAAGAGATGCTCGTCGGTTTTCCATTGATATAGAATGTCGTTGCGCTCTTCGGGCGAACAAATGGTGTCGAGCATATAGCTGTAACTCTGACTATGTACACACTCTTGAAAGGCTTGTATGTGCAAGCAAAGATTCACTTCGTTGGCTGTTACATATTCTGTTAGCGAAGGAAGGTTGGTGCTTTGCAAGGAATCTAGAAAAGACTAAGAAACTTAAAAATCTTATCGTATGCTGTGCGTTCTGCCTTTATCGAGCTTTGGATAGTCTTTGGTGTCTTGAGTCAGGTTGATTTCTTCTGGAATCCAAAAAGTTATTCATTGCCTGGCGATACCAGTCGCTAACCCATTGATAACGCATGTTATTGAAGTCGTTAAGATTGGTTGTGTTTCCTCCAATCATACGTCTTAAACGCAAATCTGTATCACCCATTGGGTTAAAAAGGGCGTTTCTTTTAAGCTGTTCCATATTGTTTTATAGGATAACTGTTTGTATGTTTTTAAATTCTTTATTGTCTTTCTAAATGCAAAGGCACCTCTATTGATTAAGAAGCGCAGCTTTCACATTCTTCTACTTCAAGCGATTTGCTTCGCACATAGTAAATGGTTTTCACCCCACTTCGCCATGCAAGTAAGTAAAGTTCGAGCAATTGACGCATTGAAAAGTCGTTGGTGATGTATAAGTTTTGGCTTTGTGCTTGGTCGATATGACGCTGACGAACACCTGCAGCACGCACTGTCCATTGCTGATCGATGTTATATGCGCTCTTATACACCCAGAATGTGCGGTCTGAAAGCTCTGGTGCAACACGTGGAAGCATTGCTCCTTTCTTCTCTTCGAGGAAGAATCGTTGCATAACAGGGTCGGTTCCTGCTGTAGTTCCTGCAATAATACTTGTACTTGATGTAGGTGCTATGGCAAGAAGGTAAGCATTTCGCATTCCTTGTTCTCTCACTTTAGCAGCAAGAGCAGTCCATTCGGGCGATGTGTAGCCACGTTTTGTGAAGTATTCGCCTGTTTGCCAATCGCTACCTTCAAAGTATTTGTAGCTTCCTTTTTGCTTTAGCTATATCCGAACTTGCCTCTACTGCAGCACGATTGATGGTTTCGAACACCTTATCTACAAAGTCTAAGTGTTCTTGACTCTCCCACTTAATGCCACGAACTGCAAGCGCATGGTGATAACCGCTTACACCTAAGCCTAAGCTTCGATAGCGTTGGTTGGTGATTTTTGCATAAGGCAATGGATAGAAGTTGATGTCTATCACGTTATCGAGGGCACGAACAACAGTGCGAACGACGTCGGTTAATTCGCTTTCGTTCTCGAGTGGCAAATGACCTAATGACAAACTTGCAAGGTTACATACCACAAAAATCGCCTGGTTTAGATGCTCTAACTACAACAGTATCGCCATCGTCGGTTTTCACTTCGGTAGAAACGCTTTCGATCTCCGACATGTTTTGGGCAATTTCTGTACAAAGGTTAGAACAATAAATCATGCCTTTATGTCCGTTTGGATTGGCTTTATTTACGTGATCTCTATTGAATGTGAATGGAGTGCCTGTTTCAACAGCAGAACGAAGCACTAAACGTACGATGTCTTTAACGCTGAGTGTACGGCGAGTTAAGCGTGCATCATTCACACAATCAATATATCTCTTTTTCCCATTCTTCACCATAATAGTCTTCAAGGCAATAGCCTTTTTATACTTAATATCTCGTTAGGACAGAACAAATGCCAAGGTTGGTTGATATCTTCTTGCGCCATTTTCCAGAATAAATCGGGATAACATACAGCTGGGAAGATGTCGTGTGCCTTCATTCGGTCGTCTCCATTGTTGGTTCTTAGCTGCAAAAACTCGGGTAAGTCTTTGTGCCATACATCTAAATAAACGGCAACTGCACCCTGACGCATACCTAATTGGTCTACTGCAACGGCTGTGTCGTTCACCAATTTCATCCAGCGAATCACGCCACCTGCAGCGCCTTTAAATCCTCTAATCTTTCCTCCTGCAGCACGAACCTTTACCGAAGTACATTCCCATTCCGCCGCCAAACTTACTCACTTGAGCAAAGTTGTCGAGACTTCTGTATATTCCTTCGAGGGCTATCGGGCACGGTGTCGATGAAACAACTTGATAATTGATGGAATGGTTTACGGGCATTTGACAAGGTTGGAGTAGCCATTGTCACTTCTAACTTACTTAGAATATCGTAGAACTTCTGTACCCATAACATTCTATCTTCTTTCTCGTTGATTGCAAGGTGCAACGCAATACCAAGATACATTTCTTGTATTGACTCGATAGGTTTATTGCTATAGGTGCGAATGAGGTAGCGCTTCATCAATAAATCTAAACCTGAATAGTTTAGAAGATCATTGCGATCTTCTTTGATAAAGGTTGCTGCCTGTTCAATTTCTTCAGGCGAATAAGATGCAAGAATATACTCTCCGTATAGACGTTCGTCGGTTAAATAACGCAACTTGTCGTAGAATGAGTGCACACTTACAGACTCTTCGAAAGCTGCAATGCTGAGATTGAGCTTGTAAGACAATAGACGTGCTGCTATAAACTCCCAGTTGGGAGCCTCTTGAGTGGTCATTTCTACTGCCGCTTTCACCAACGCTGACAATTTATCAGCTTGCTTCATATCATCTTTACAGAAGCTTTTTAAACTTGTCTGAAAGCAACAACAAAGCTATATTCTACACTGGTGTAATCAGATGATATCTTTTTTAATATAGGCTTTAAATCTTCATCTTCTGCGTCTGCAACTATGCTATTGATTGCATTTCTACGCTCTGTGCGCTGAAAACGGAATAGAATGTAGCTCTTTGCCTCATCGTAAAAGCCGTTCTGCATCAAGGTTTTCTCTACCTGATCTTGAATACTTTCAACATTACGCATATCTGAATGCGCTTCAATAAACTGCTCAACGGCATCTACCATTTCGTCAATTAGAACAACTTTTATTTCTGTTCCAACACTTGCAAAACTCTTTTGTATTGCGACGGCAATTTTCTTTTTGTCGTATTGCTCAACATTGCCGTTTCTCTTTATTATTTCCATGAAATTAATTAACTACTAATGAGATACCAATTCGAGTGTAATTGTTATCTGTTTTAATTACTAAACTATTGCTACAAAGATACAAAAAGTATATCATCTTTCGACACTTTTTATGCAAAAAGATGTCTTTTAAGAATCAATATCAATTCCATAGAAATGAATACACTTAACATTTGCGAAATGAAAGAATCGCTCCTTTTTACACATATATTATATATAAGGGCCCGACCGAAAGAATAAAAAAATGTTAATAATAAATAAATAATCACATCCACGAACAACCACTTATCCTTATAATAAAAAGAAAGTAATACCTTTGTAGTCCGATTATTACGGGGCTAAACTTAGTAACCCCTGTGTGGAAGTGTTAATAGTTGATGCTTAAGGCCAGGCACAACGGTTAGTGAATCGACTGCACAAAAGAATTAAAAAAACGTTTTTTTTAGTAGTAATATTTAATCAAAAGAATGAACACTTTAAGTTACAAAACCATTTCCGCTAACAAGGAAACGGTAAAAAAAGAGTGGGTAGTTATCGACGCAACAGACATGGTAGTAGGTCGTCTTTGCTCTATTGTTGCAAAGATTTTGCGTGGTAAATACAAACCCAACTTCACTCCTCACGTTGATTGTGGAGACAATGTTATCATCATTAATGCCGCAAAAGTAGTATTCACAGGTAAGAAAGAAACCGACAAAGTGTATACACATTACACTGGTTATCCTGGTGGACAACGCTTTAATACACCAGAAGGACTTCGTAAAAGACCAAACGGTGTAGACAGAATCTTACGTCATGCCGTTAAAGGAATGTTACCAAAAGGTCCTTTAGGACGTGCAATATTGAAGAACCTCTATGTGTTTGAAGGTACAGAGCACAACAAAGAAGCTCAAAAACCAAAAGCAATAGATATTAAACAATACAAATAAAGACGGTAAAAAGATGGAAATGATTAATGCAATTGGTCGCCGCAAAAGTGCAGTAGCACGTGTTTACTTAACAGAAGGAACCGGCAAGATCACAATCAATAAGAAAGATCTCGAAACATATTTCCCATCTGCAATCTTGCAGTATGTGGTAAAACAACCACTTCAACTACTTGAAGCAGAAGGCAAATACGACATCAAAGCAAACCTCGATGGTGGAGGTTTCACAGGCCAAAGCCAAGCATTGCGCCTTGCAATCGCTCGTGCATTGGTTAAAGTTAACGCAGAAGACAAGAAATCTTTGAAAGACGAAGGATTCTTAACACGTGATTCTCGTGTAGTTGAACGTAAGAAACCAGGTCAACCAAAAGGCTCGTCGTCGCTTCCAATTCAGCAAGCGTTAATATTCGACACGCTGTTTATTTCGCCGATAGCAGTGACTTTTACAATCACGATTGTCATCATGTCGCAGCACCATCGACCGAAAACGACAGCACCCTTCTTCGCTTTTCATTCGTAAAAAGACTGCAAATTCAAGGTAATAGCTACGCTTTTATCTCCTAATAGCAGCCATATTACAGAACAAAAAGCATTACTATTAGGAAGAAGGTAATCATCATGTGGTCACCAACAACGCCCATGATAAAGTTTAGTATCTAAACCAATAAGACCCAAAGACATGTCACAATGCACTTTGCTACTTGTTGGCTGATCCTAAAAAGGAATTAAAAAGAAAGTAAACAATTAAAAAAAGAAACAATGTCAAGAACAAATTTTGACCAACTATTGCAAGCAGGTAGTCATTTTGGACACCTTCGCCGCAAGTGGAATCCCGCAATGGCTCCATATATCTTCATGGAACGTAACGGAATTCATATCATCGACCTTAACAAAACAGTTGCTAAGGTAGACGAAGCTGCAGACGCTTTAAAGCAAATCGCTAAGTCAGGTAAGAAGATTTTATTCGTCGCTACTAAAAAACAAGCTAAGGAAATCGTTGCAGAAAAGGCTTCTAGCGTTAACATGCCATACGTAGTTGAACGTTGGCCAGGTGGTATGCTTACCAACTTCCCTACTATTCGTAAGGCAGTTAAGAAGATGACTAACATCGATAAATTGATGAATGACGGTACATTCTCTAACCTCTCAAAGCGTGAATTGCTTCAAATTACACGTCAACGTGCTAAGCTTGAAAAGAACTTAGGTTCTATTTCAGACCTTACTCGTTTACCTTCTGCTCTTTTCGTAATCGATGTTATGAAAGAACATATTGCGATTAAAGAAGCTCAACGTTTAGGTATTCCTGTATTTGCAATCGTTGATACAAACTCTGATCCTCGTCTTGTAGACTATGTTATCCCTGCAAATGATGACGCAAAAGACAGTATTGATGTAATCCTTACTGCTTGTTGCTCTGCAATTGCTGAAGGTTTAACAGAACGTAAGCTTGAAAAAGCAGACGAGAAAGCAGCAGCAGAACAAGCAGAAGTAGCTGCAGATGCTAAACCAAAGCGTGCTCGCAAGACTCGTAAAGAGGAAGCTCCTGCTACAGAACAAGCTGAAGCTAAGACAGAAGAATAATTATTTTTGTCCATCACATCACGTGGTGGACATTCTTTGAATTGACAAACAGCGGTTTCAATAACAATATATTCATTTCAGAAATACGGTGTTTGTCAATTCTTTTAACAGAAAACATTAACTCAATAAAATAATAAATACATACTATGGGTGTAACAATTGCAGAGATTCAAAAGCTTCGTAAGCTTACAGGTGCAGGTCTTGCAGATGTAAAGAAAGCTCTTGTTGAAGCTGAAGGCGATATCGATCGTGCTATAGAACTTGTACGTGAAAGAGGTTTAGCTATTGCTGCTAAGCGTTCAGATCGTGAAACTTCAAACGGTTGTGTGCTTGTAAAAGTACAAGATAACTTCGGTGCAATGATCGCATTAAAGTGCGAAACAGACTTCGTTGCTAACGGAAAAGACTATATTCAACTAACTCAAGACATCCTAGATGCAGCGGTTTCAGCTAAAGCTAAGAGCCTTGAAGAAGTACAAGAACTTACTCTTGCTGATGGCAGAAAGATTGCTGAAGCAGTTGCAGAGCGTTCTGGTATCACTGGAGAAAAGATGGAATTAGATGGTTATAACTACCTTGAAGGAGAAAACATCTACACATATAACCACCAAAACATCAACGTTCTTTGCACAATGGTACAAACAAACAAGCCAGCAGAAGCTCAAGGTCACGCTGTAACTATGCAAGTTGCTGCTATGAACCCTGTTGCTCTTGATGAAGCAGGTGTACCTCAAAAGGTTAAAGACGAAGAGTTAAAGGTTGCTATTGAGAAGACTCGTGAAGAGCAAGCAGCTAAAGGTAAGAACCTTCCAGACGCAATGTTACAACAAATTGCACAAGGAAGATTGAAGAAGTTCTACAAAGAAAAACTGCCTTCTTGAACAAGAATTCATTCAAGATAGCAAGCTAAGCGTTGCAGAATATCTTCACCAAACAGATAAAGATCTAACTGTAACTGCATTCCGTCGCTTTACTTTGCGTGCTGAATAAGCTTACAAGAAGATTCTAATTAAGAAAAATAATGAGTGTTTAAATGGCGTCTTTCGCTTTAGAAAGATACGTTTAAACACTCTTTTTATTACCCAATCCTTCCAACGACTATCCTTTTTCGAAGAAAGCAACACCACTCTTCGCTTATATTTCCATTCCCTTTCAGTCCCCGAAAGAGAGCCTCACCTCCTCACAAAAAGCAGTCCTTTTACCCCGCCAAAAGCAATACTTTTTACCATTCAATAACAGTCCTTTTGCACCACCAACTCAATGCTTTTACAATCCATCCACACTTTTTATTGAAATAGAATAGCTTCCCTTTTGCAAGAAAAAACTTTTTAATTATATTTGTAGAAGAACTTTACTTAACTAACAAACATCTCACAATATGATACTGAAAACGCCTAAAAACAATTGTTTCAAAACGAAATTAATTCTATCAGCCCTTGCATTTACTTCCCTTATAAGCTCTTGTGTAGTTGGAGGATTAACCTCCGACTACAACAAACTCACTGCAAAAAGAGAAACAACGAGTGGTGAAAAGCTTTGGAGATATCGACCAATTGAAAAGCCGACAACACCATCTATCTTGTAGAAGTTCAGCAGGTTAAAGACTATTGTAACAAGCACCAACAGGTTGTTATATACGATTATACCCCCAATTGCGGTAGCAGCGCATGCATGCAAGTAAACGATTTTGTGGATATGTGCAAAGCAAATGGCACCAATCCGTTAGTTCTTGGCAATAGTTTTTGGGGACTTGCCGACACAAGAAAAACTTGGAATTCCATTGCTCATGATAGATCCTCAGCCCTTAGGAACAAAGTGGAGATCACGATACATCCGTCTTTTCTTTAACGAATTGATAGACAGTAATTCGCCCAATCCACCCGAAGGACTTTATTTCTCGTTTCAAAACGGCAAATATATCGGCAACTTTAGATCGTGCAAAGAAGCCCTCGAAGCTCTTAACATTAAAGATGTAAAAACATTGCAGAAGCAATAATTGTTATTGTTTCGCATAAAAAGAAACAAAAAATGCATCGGAGATGAAAGTAAATACCTTTTTTTACCCATAAAAAGACATCTAAAAATGAAAAGAAATCGAACTCAAAGCAGTCGTTTTGCTATCCTACATATTTTTATTGCACTTGGTTTTATCGCCATTTTAAGTTCTTGTTACGTTCAAAATATAACAGATGATTATAAATTTTTACGACAAGAAGCACGGGAAAAGGGTTACCCTAACCACTGGTTCTATCGACGAGTTAAAAGACGACAGGGCAATATATCTCATCAATGCACAGCAAGTGAAAGACTATTGCAAGCAACATTCAAATGTGATTATCTATAACTTCTCTCCATCTTATATAATGAATAAAAAAATCTAAATGCAAACGATTTTTGTAGATATGTGTAAAAGCAAATGGAGTGAACGCATTGCCTATTGCCAACTCGTATTTAGAACTTGACAAGGTGAGAAAATTAGGAGTTCCAGTTCTGATGATTCGTCATCAACCTTATAAAACAAACAAATGGCGACGCTACACCAAGCTGTTTTATAAAGACGTAACCAACTCTAACAAGAGAATAAACAATTCTAAAAGATTCTTTTCCTTTAAAAAAATGGAGTTTATATAGGAAACTTCTCCACCTACGAAGAAGCACTCAAAAAGCTTACAATAACAACAAACGGCTCGCTCGAAATGCAGATGTTGCAATGACGAACGAGCCGTTTATTCTTTTAGTTCGATAGGTATATAAAAAGAAAAAAACACCACAGCTCTCAGCGAGCTACGGCGTGTTTCTATGTTTAACATCTTAATTTCTTTTTGGTATTGAATGTCTCACGACGTCCAAGTTCCTGTTAAACAATCATGTTTTTTTTACCTTAAACTAATAACTAAAAAAACATAAATCTATTACTACTAACCTAAACAATCTATTAACCTTTTGACAATGCAAAGGTAGTAAGAGAAGTTCATTCGTGCAAGAGTTTTTCATGAAAAAAATATTTATAAAAAGTGCGTTTCTTTTGACTATAATCAAGTGATTGTTTCCGTACACAAACTTACGAAATGCAATTTATTTAACAGAAAACCCTTTAAAAATATAGCTTTTAATCACTTCTCAAGTAAATCTCATCTAAATCACCCCTTCTATTGTTTTTAAATAAAAAGAAAAAGCCACCTAAAACCGCAACTTTTTGCATTTTAGGTGGCTTTTTATTGCTTTTTGATAGCGAACAGACCTATAACACGTCTGCCAAATGGCGTTCGATGTCTATTCCTCTCTTCTTATCTTCATTGTGTTGACTCAGCTTAATCAATCGTTCTACAACGTTCATCGCCTTTTGAGTCGAATCTATTAAAGAGCGTTGTTTCATCACTTCGCCCATAAGAATGGCAGAAAAGATGTCGCCAGTGCCTGGAAAACGCACAGGAATTTCATCGTATGGCAAGAAAAAGAAATCTTTATTACCTCTTTCTTCACTGCAACCCACCACGCACATGGCACCATTCACCTTCACACTTGTGATGAGTGCAGCCACAGCACCTTGTTCTTTTAGTTTCAAAAGCAAGTCTTTCGCCTCGTCTTCACTAATTCCTTCACTTTTAAAAGGCGTGTCGGTTAAGAAACAAGCCTCTGTATAATTAGGATAACACACATCTGCCACAGCAATAAGATGTTTCATCATCTCAACCGTTTCGTGAGAAATGCCGTTATACAAGCTACCATTATCGCCCATAATGGGGTCTACAAAGATCTTTGTTTTCTTCTTTCTCTCGCTCAAACAATAGTCTGCCACAAGCTTCGCCTGCTGTTCTGAGATAATAAAACCTGTGGCAATGGCATTAAACTCGAATCCCAGTTGCTGCCAAATGGGAATGACTTGCTGCATATAGTCGGTGGTTTCGAGAATACTAAACTTACCATAATCGAGCGTGTTAGACACCAATGCGGTAGGAAGATTGCACACCGAGTGCCCCATATACGACAAAATGGGAAGCATTGCAGCCGTTGCCACCTTGCCCACTCCAGGCATATCGTTGATTAAAAGTATATTGCTCATATTCTTATCTCTTTTTATTGAATTACTATTCTGTTGCTTTTATATATATAATAAGGTGAGATGTTGGTTGGCTAAGGGCCATATTCTACCACCCATTTTGCCTATTAATACAAGAAAGAACTACCGCCAAGGAACTCTCTTAACAAACTTGTTGGAGGAATTTCGTTATCGTGTATGGGCGTTACATACTTCAAAAAGCCCAACAAACGCAAGGCTTCCGAGTAGGCACTGCAGTTTTGTGGCACTCTTTTCTAACAAGGGTTCGGCCTGCGAACGAATAACGGCAAACTCGAACAACATGGCTGTATTGAACATCACATCAGCCTCTTCTTGATAAGGGAAAATCCATTTTTCTTCGCCATCTCGCACCGACTGCCATCTATCTATGGTGTTTTCTGCCGACGCATTGCGGTATTTATAATCACGAATGATGCGTCGTAAGAGTCGATTATCAGTAGTTGGGATATAGTTATGGTCGTCGAGTAGAATGGTGGTGAGGGCAGAAATATACACTTTAAAGAGCGAATCGCCAGGCAGTTGAGCCGTAAGATCGGGATTAAGAGCGTGAATTCCCTCAATCAACAGCACGTTATCGGGGTTTAATTGCACAAAATCACCCGTTTCTTTCTCGCTCTTTCCCGTCACAAAATTATATCTTGGCAATTCCACTCGCTCACCATTCAACAACATTTTCAATTGTTTGTTCAGCAAGTCGATGTCAATTGCGTGCAAATGCTCGTAATCATAGTCGCCATTAGGCTGCTTTGGGGTTTTATCTCTATCTACAAAATAATTGTCGAGCGATAGTTGTACGGGGTGAATACCATTTGTTAGCAACTGAATAGACAAGCGTTTGCAGAACGTTGTCTTGCCCGATGACGACGGACCAGCGATTAAAACCACCTTGATATTTGTGCGCTGAGCAATATCATCAGCAATTTTTGCAATGCGTTTCTCTTGCAATGCTTCTGAAACTCGAATCAAATCCGATCCTTGTCCTTCTTCAACTTTCTCGTTAAAGTCGCCCACTGTGCGCACTCCTAACAAGCCTTGCCAGCGGTGATGCTCTCTAAACATCTCGAACATCTTATCTTGTTGAACCATAGATCCTAACACTTCGGGATTAGAAGATGAGGGAACACGAAGCAGAAGTCCATTTTCATAAAACTCTAATCCAAAGAGATAGAGTTGCGAAGTGTTGGTTAAAAGCGATCCATAGTAGTAATCTACATAGTCGTCGATGGCATAATACACGCTATAAAGCATACCTGTGCTTTGCAATAGCTTCACCTTTGCCTCGTCGCCTTTCTCTTTAAACAAGGCAATAACATCGTCGGTGGGGTTGCTCAAAACGTCTTATGGACATCTTGCTATCGATAATTTCTTGCATTCGTTGCTTTATTTTCGCTGCATCTTCAGCCAAAAGAGGTCTACCCAGTTGCACATTACAATAATAACCGTTGCTAACAGGGAACTCGATAACTACCAAACTGCTTTTGAAAAGGTCGTGAACAGCCTTGCAAAGAACGAAGAACAAAGTGCGAGTGTAGGTGCGCATTCCAGAAGGTGATGTGATATCGAGAAACTCTACTTCTTTATTTCGATACACTCTATAATGCATTCCCTCTACTTTGTTATTCACCTTGGCAGATAAAGGGCCGTGAACCATTTTTCAAATTTAATTTGGGAAAAAAATGTCAAAAAGAGTGCTTCCCATTTCAACATTCTCATTTTTTTATTATTTTTTTGCAACGTATTTGTATCAATTCTGATATGGACATAATTTTTACACGATTTAGGAATTAAAAACATATAACATTCTAAATAAAAAGAGTAATAGAGTTATTACTCTCCTTGCTTAGCACATCTCTAAGCACAAAGTTAGCAAAAATAGGGTAACAAATACGCAAAAATAGACAACAAAAAAACAACACTATGTCAATATTAATTATTTTAAAGTTAGTAGGAGCATTAGCGCTACTTATCTACGGAATGAAGGTTATGAGTGAGGCACTTCAAAAGATGGCAGGTTCTCAACTACGCCACATTTTAGGTGCAATGACCACCAACCGCATCACAGGTATGCTTACTGGTACATTCATTACCACTGCCGTTCAGTCGTCAACAGCTACAACTGTAATGACCGTTTCGTTCGTAAATGCAGGTCTTCTCACCCTTGCTCAAGCCATTTCTGTAATTATGGGTGCCAATATTGGTACAACATTCACGGCTTGGATCATGAGTGCTGGTTTCTCATTTAATATGACTTCGGTTGTATGGCCTGTGTTTTTAGTCGCAATCATACTTATTTATACAAAACGTTATAGGTATGTTGGCGACTTTCTTTTTGGCGTTTCGTTCATGTTCTTCTCGCTCGGAATACTTAGTATGACTGGTAAAGAGATGGATTTGGCACACAATGAGGCTTTGATTAAGTTCTTTGCTTCGTTCAATCCAGATAGCTATCTCACTATCATCATATTCGTATTAATTGGTACCATCCTCACTTGCATCGTGCAATCATCAGCTGCTTTGATGGCTATCACCATGGTTCTATGTACAGGAGGAGTGCTTCCTATCTACTTAGGTATTGCTCTTGTGATGGGAGAGAACATCGGAACAACCCTAACTGCAAACCTTGCAGCCCTAACAGCTAACACACAAGCACGCAGAGCAGCCTTTGCTCACTTGTTCTTTAACTGCTTTGGCGTGTTCTGGGTTATGTGCGTATTCTATTGGTTTGTTGATATGGCCTGCTCATTAGTGGGTATTAACCCTTCAAGTGGCAACCTCGATCCTGTTCGTTTGTCATTTGCTTTGGCTGCATTCCATAGTATGTTTCAACGTAACCAACACCTTTATTCTTATTTGGTTCATTCCACAAATCGAGCGTTTAGCGTGTATGATCATCAAACCAAAGAAGAACGACGAGGAAGAAGAGTTCCGTTTGCGTTTCATTCAAGCTGGTATTATGGCAACACCAGAGCTTTCTTTGTTCGAAGCTCAAAAGGAAATCACCTCTTTTGCAGAGCGCATTCAACGTATGTTCGGTATGGTTCGTGACCTACTTCACGAGAAAGACATCACTAATTTCAATAAACTTTACTCAAGAATTGAGAAATATGAGGACATTTCGGACAATATGGAGATCGAAATTGCGAAGTATTTGAACGGAGTGAGCGATGCTCATTTGAGTGATGAAACAAAGGCTAAGGTTAGAAGTATGATGCGTCAGATTACCGAAATCGAAAGTATTGGCGACAGCTGTTATAACATTGCACGCACCATTCACCGCAAGTCGGAGCAAAATGAAGACTTCACTGAAGAACAATATCAACACATTCATCAGATGTTTGAATTGACAGATGACAGCTTAACACAAATGAATCTCCTCTTTAATGGTCATAAAGACCGCATGGATGCTCATCTTTCATTCAACATCGAAAATGAGATTAACAACTATAGAAACCAACTTCGTAACCAAAACATCAGCGACATCAACGAACATAAGTACACTTATGAAATGGGTACGCTATACATGGACATCATCACAGAATGTGAAAAGCTTGGCGACTACGTTGTAAATGTGGTAGAAGCACGTTTAGGCTTGCGTCAAAAATAAGATAATCCGAAATTGAAAAGAAATAACATCAAGGAGATTGCTCAACACAATGGGCAATCTCTTTCTTTTTATTGCCTGCCAATGGCCTATCATTTCGAATGAATAAAAGATTACAAAAATAGCATATATAGCTATAAATAACGGGGTAAGCTGTTGCATAATCCATAAAAAATAGCTACATTTGCTTTGCAAAACAACAATAATCTCGTTCTAACCATTGAATAAACACCACTCTTAGTTTTATGTTTCTTGTCGTAAAAATACGGCAAGAGCCACAATGTCTTATAGGTATTGTGCTACTAATGATGACAATGTGCGAACGAGACTTTTCAAGATAGCAAATGAAATCATACGACATTAAAACCTATCTCAAGGAAATTTACAGTAAATATCCAGAGAGTACAAAACGCCCAATCATCGGTATTACAGGTGATGTAGAAGGAAACGACGTGCTTGTTCGTAACCCTTATTGCCAACAAGTGATGAAAGCTGGAGGCGCACCAGTCATTATTCCACCTACAGAAGACCCAGAAACGATTATCAATATTCTTGATTCTATCGATGGAATAATATTCTCTGGTGGCGGTGATTTCAATCCTTTATGGAGTGGCGACGAGCCTTCTCCACGCTTAGGACGCATCAATAGCAGCAGAGATCATTTCGAATTGCTCACTTCTTTACTTGCTCGCAACCGACAAATACCTATCCTTGGCATTTGTAGAGGATTGCAATGCATTGCCATTGCCTCTGGAGGTAAGGTGGCACAAGACATCGAAGAGAGTCGAAAACTTGCGGCAAAGAGCTTGCTTTCGGACGGAGAAATGGTGCGATTGATTAAACATAACCAAGAGGCCGACCGCAAAGAGTGTACCCATTCTGTTGAGATAGACCCCAATTCAATACTCTACTCTATTTACAAAACAAAGAAACTCTTTGTTAACTCTTTCCATCATCAAGCCGTAAGTTATATCGGTCCTAAGCTAAAAATCACAGCAAAGGCAGCCGATGGCGTTGTAGAAGCACTCGAAAGCACCGAGTTTAAGCCTTTCCTTGCAGTGCAATGGCACCCCGAATGGTTAGAGGAAGATGGATTAAAGCTATTCGAATGGCTCACAACTCAGGCAAAAGAATATGCTCAAGCCAAAGCTCTTCACAGCAAAATCATCACCCTCGACTCGCATTGCGATACCCCAATGTTCTTCGATAACGAAGAGGTAGACATCACAAAACGCTGCAAAGAGGTTTTAGTTGATTTGCATAAGATGGCAGAAAGCAAGCAAGACGTAACCACTATGGTTGCTTATTTGCCTCAAACAATAGGAAACGAGAACTTTAAAAACAAGAATACATTTGGTATTGACAGTCCTAAGAAGTATGCAGACTTTATCTTTGACAAGATAGAAAGCATGATTTCTAATCACAAAGACTATGTTTCTATTGCCAAAACGCCTTTCGAAGTGATGCAAAACAAGTTCGAAGGACGTCGTTCTATTATGCTTGCAATAGAAAACGGCTTAGCTCTTGAGCGAGACATTGCCAACGTTAAGCATTTTGCTAAGCGTGGAATAAGCTACATTACCTTATGTCATAACGGCGATAACCTTATCTGCGACAGCGCAAGAGGTAGCAAAACACATGGCGGACTAAGTGCTTATGGAAAAGGAGTAGTTGCCGAAATGAATAAATACGGCATCATGGTAGACCTTAGTCACGCTGCCGAAAGCACCTTCTTCGACGTCTTAAAGACCAGCAAAGCACCCGTAGTGTGCAGTCATAGCAATTCTAAAGCATTGTGCGACGTGCCTCGAAACCTCACAGATAAACAGCTTTTGGCTCTTGCAGAGCACAAAGGAGTGGCTCATGTCACCCTTTATAAGGGTTTCTTAACAAGAGATGGCAACGCAACTATCGAAGATGCAATACGTCATCTCGATCATTTCATCAACATAATGGGCGTTGATCACGTCGGACTCGGTACTGATTTCGATGGAGATGGAGGCATTTTAGGTCTTAGAGACTCGTCTGAGCTCATCCGTTTCACCATTTTTCTACTTAGAAAGCGCTACTCTGAGAGCGACATTAGAAAGATATGGGGTGGCAACTGGCTAAGAGTGATGGAACAAGTACAAAAGATAGGTAAACGATAAACTAAATAATCGCAATATCAGTTGTGAGCAATCATATTACAATCAACAACAAATGAAAAATACAAAAATGATTAAAATAGGCGCAATAATTGTGCTGGCAGGAGCCATTGGCGGGTATTTCATAAAACAAAAGACAGCAAAGCCTGTTGAAGAAGAACAGGTTACGCAAGTGAATGCACCCGCTTTCAATGCCGACAGCGCTTACACTTACATTGCAGAACAATGCAACTTTGGACCAAGAACGATGAATAGTGAAGCACACGAACAATGTGCTCAGTGGATTGTTAACAAGTTTAAGAGCTTTGGTTGCACTGTATCTGAACAAAAAGCAACGCTAAAAGGCTATGATGGAACACCACTAAAAGCCACCAATATTATGGCTCAACTCAACCCCAATGCCACTACTCGCATCCTGCTTTGTGCACATTGGGACAGCAGACCATGGGCAGATAACGACCCTAACAAGGACAATTGGAAGAAACCTGTTATGGCTGCAGACGATGGAGCCAGTGGAGTTGCAGTGATGTTAGAGCTTGCTCGCAGTCTAAAATCGCACAACTTGGGCAATATCGGTATCGACTTTGTATGTTTCGACGCTGAAGATTGGGGTACACCAGAATGGCTTGAGAAGACAAACGACGAAGATACATGGGCGTTAGGCGCACAATATTGGTCGAAAAATCTACCCAATAACTACACAGCTCGATATGGAATACTTCTCGATATGGTTGGAGGTAAGAACGCAAAGTTCTATATTGAGCAAGCATCGATGGCTTATGCGCCCGAAATTGTAGCGAAAGTGTGGGGCGAAGCGGCTAATGCTGGATACAGCAATGTATTTATCAACCAAACAGGAGGAGCGATAACGGACGACCATATCCCTGTTAATCAAATCGCAAAGATACCTACCATCGACATCATTCCATACTATCCCGAGATGAGTCCTAATGTATTTGGACCCGTATGGCACACGGTTAATGATAATATAGACAACATCGATCGCAAAACACTCAAAGCAGTTGGACAAACAGTGATGAATGTTTTGTGCCAAGAAAAGGAGTAGTTCAACACCCTCTCCTCACCTATTATTATATATAAGGTAGAGATGTGAGGTAGAAAGTCGATACAACCCGCTCTTCACTCCCTTTCTTTTAGACCCTAAAAGTGATGGTTTAGGCAGACAAGGGCAAGACGATTGGGTTTTGAAAACACCAAGAAATCTTCTTCATCAACATAATATATTGAGAAGAAACACGATAAATGATAATGTAAAAGACAGGCACTATGCTTTCTTTTTACATTATTTTTTTGCCCATTCTCTCCGCTCTTGCTCTGAAAAGGCAATCCTTTTGCCATACAATTACACTGCTTTTACACTCTAATTGATGCCCTTTTAATCACTAAAAGCAATGCTTTTACAAGCGAAGGTCTGCACCATCGTAAAACAAAAGGATTGCGAGGGAGCATATTTAACGATGAAGCCAGCAACCATTCGTCTTTTTATTTATATATTTGCATTATCGTCTTATCGATAAAAAAAGAACGACACAAGAAGAGCAAACACACCATTCTTCAGACAAGATTCTTGTGCTTCAATAATGCAAATGCCCCATTAATACAAATCAACTTACAGATGAAAGAAGGAAGAACCCTATGGAAAAGCAGTGCAACAATCGTTGTTTTATTGACTATTCTCTTGTTTGGTAGCTGTCAAACCACCAGCAATCGCCTCGTTGTGGTAGAGCAAAAACGAGCTTTTATGGCTATGTAAACGACAAGGGCGACACCATCATTCGCTGCATTTATCCTATGGCTTTTACCGACACTATCACCCACATTGGCTTTGTGTCGGATAGCAATGGCGTGATAAAGTGCTTCAACAACGAGGGTAAATTCCTTTTTTTAATGTGTTCCAATTCGATAACGGACCCGACTATCCTGTCGAGGGTTTGTTCCGAATAGTGGGCGAAAACAATCTCATTGGCTTTGCCGATACACTTGGCAACATTGTCATTGCACCCCAATACCAGTTTGCTCGCCCTTTTAAAGACGGCAAAGCGCAGGTGACAAACAGCGGAAAAATGATGAAAGATAGTAGCAATGTCGATGCACATGAGTATTGGCAGTCGGACAACTGGCAGGTTATCACTCGCCCCTAATAGACTTATTTCCTTCTTTTTAGTACCTCCTAGCAGGCCCAAAGCACTTTACTTGCCTTCTAATACCAATGCTTTTCACAATGCAAAAGCATAACTATTGTGCTGTAAAAGCAGTCTTTTTACGCTCTAAAAGCAATGCTTTTTGGCACGCACTTAAAAAATAACAAAAACAACGCAATTGCACAAAAATTGTGCGCAAATAACAAAATTCAAGAACTACAATAGCTATCAAGGCGCATTTTATAAGAGACGTTAAGCGCACCTTATTAAATTCATAAATAACTGTAAATCAGCGATAAACACATTATAACATCTCGTTTAATTTTTTTGTTCTTCTCACTCTCAAGAACCTAAATTAAACATAATAATTTGTCGGCTTTTTCACTGCCCTTTTTTTCTCATTATACTATTTTTTTGCAGCGGGAGTATAATTAACTTTTTTTAAGCACAAAAATACATTTTCTATTTTCGAACTAAAACTAATATGACATGAAAAAAATTATCTCATTTCTGGGCCTTTTCATAGCCCTCGTTCTGCATGTACATGCATCTCCAGTGAGTGTTTCAAAGGCTTTGCAGGTGGCACAGCGATTCTTTTGCAACAACATCGCCATCTACTCAAGGCGAACTAAAGGTGCAATTCACTGCCAAAGGCACCCCAACCGAGCCCGACAAAACACAGAAAAACACAAATGGAATTAACACTCAGAGTCTTAAAACAGCGTCTACTCATGCACTCTATTACGTTATTAATCGTGGAGAAAGCAACGGATATATTGTTGTTTCGGGCGATGATAGAGTTCAACCCGTACTTGCTTATGCCGATAAAGGAGGTTTAACTGAAGACGAAATCGAGCATCATCCTTCTATAAAGTGGATGTTTGATGAGTATAAAAACCAAATTCAATGGGCCATAAACAATATGGAAGACAAGCAAAATGCAGGTTTTCGACGTATTTTTTTGCATCAACAAGAGCTGCGAATTATCAAACTGAAATACAGCCTTTGCTCGCCTTTAACAACGATAGAGCAACCCGTTTGCCTCACGCTATACAGTGGGGTCAGAGCTGGCCGTTCAACCTTTACGCTCCAAACTACGTGTATGGAAACACTTCTTATCCAACAGTTGCGGGCTGTGTAGCCACTGCAATATGTACAGTTTTGCGCTGGCATCAATGGCCTAACAAAGCAACTGGAGCCCTAAGTTACTATTGGCGTGGTCAAAAACTATCACTTAACTTCGATGGAAGCGGTGCAGAAAACAAGGCATACGATTGGACTCAGATGCCAGCAGCAGTGTCTCACAATGGCTACGACTTATCTAATAACAGAAAGTTGTCGAACACTCAGGCCGATAACATTGGTCGTTTGCTTCGTGATATCGGCTATTCTGTGCAAATGTCGTATGGTCCTGCGTCTACAGGAGGTAGCGGAGCGTATGTCTATAACGCCCCAAGTGCATTGACAGAGCACTTCGGTTATAAGCAAGATCTTCGTTTCTTGCAACGTGACAACTACTCAAATAATGCGTGGTTAAAGGAGATTAAGAGTGAAATGGAAGACTATGGACCTGTTATTTACGCTGGTTTTTCAGCAAGAGGGGGCCACTGTTTCGTACTCGATGGCTATGCAACTAACGGCTATGTACACGTTGATTGGGGTTGGAATGGATCTGAAAATGGTTGGTATTTGCTCGACGTTTTGCAGCCAGGATCTGAAGGAATTGGCGGCGGAGGCGGTGGTTATAGAAGCAGTCAACAGATGCTTCGATACCTATCTCCTAACAGACCCGATAACGAAAGACCTCAACCTAAACCACAGCCTCAACCAGATAACAAGCAAACTGTAGATCTCTACATTCACAAAGCGGCTAAAAACACGTTCAAACAATCGACAGGAAACGCAACCGTAACCATCGAAGTGGGCAACAGAGGCAATGCATCTTTCAACGACCAACTTGCTCTTTCTCTTTATAAAGAGGGCGATTCGCAATCTACCATCATTGCCTATGCCAACGCAACCATAGCTGGTTCGGCTTCAAAAGCAGTGTCGTTCAACATCAATACCACTCAGTTACAGCCCGACACCTACTATCTTGTGGTGAATTATCTAAGTAATAGCACCTATAAAGCTATTCAAACCGTAGCAGGAACATTGACTATCGAAAGCAATAGTCCTACTCCAACACCCACACCAACACCTATTTCAAACGAAGTGAAGATCTTTGCAGGCGCTAAAATGTTTTTGCTTCTGCTCTCGAAGGCGAAGCTATTAAAATCCCAGTATCGCTTTCTAACGAAGGAAGAGCAACCTACAAAGGCACCATGCGCTTATATGCTTGCACCGGAGACGAAAGCAACTTGGACAATAAAACGCTCATTTCTGAAGGCGTTGGCACACTAAGTTCAAACGTACAAGCGATGTTTACATTCTATACCAACAGCAATTTCAAACAATTGAAGAACACCAATGGAGCCAAAGGAACCAAATGGAACATTGCTCTTTCTTATGTATTGAACAACAAAGAGGTATTTGTTACATTAGGAGACGACAAGAAGAACCCTTGCATTGGCGAGCTAACCATCAACAGCAGCAATGATAACGACAACGATAACCCTGTTGTTGGCAATCACGATGTAGAGCTTCAGAGTGTTTATTTCTATCAAAATGGCACTTATTTAGGGCGCAGATTATGCAACCATCTATCGCACTAGTGGCAATGTAACAGCCCGTGTTTACTTGAAGAGTACTAACGGATACACTGGTCCAATACGCTTCTTTGTCACCAGTACATCAAGAAGTTACAACGCAGAAAACGGTCTTTTGGTAGAGAAAAACATCAAAATCAATCCTTCAACAAATGGCTATGTAGACATAACCTTCGACATTTCGAAGTTCGGTATATCAACTTATTATCTCAACATTCTACACAGCACGGGTCAAACAGGCTATTGGAAATACAATCCTTTGAAAGAAGTTCCATTCTATGTACGCACCAACTGGTATTATGGCGTGATGCCTTCTGAGGGCAATAGCAACACCACTCCAACTCAGGGAGAGACCTTACACTTCAACGAAGCACCATCTTCATGTTGCGTTACCCAATCTATTGGTTTAGACTTAGGCAATACTAACATCGAAAATGGCACCATTACAGGTATCAACAGCAACGATATCAGTAAGGGAATGAATATCTATCCAACCGCTGCTACATCGGTATTAAATGTAGAAAGCGCAAAGGCTACATCGGCACAGATATTCAACAGCAATGGTGTTCTTATGGAAAAGGTTGAGTTGAGAGAAGGAAACAACCAAATAAACATTAGCCACTACACAGCAGGTGTTTATATCTTAAAGACCAACGAACACACTTCTCGTTTCATAAAGAAATAAGATAGTCGTTCAAAAGTCTTACATTCTAAAACTAAGAAAACACACATCTCGTTCTTTATAAAGGTGGAAACATCTTTATAGAGAATGGAGATGGATAATAAGTATTTGTTAATCCATTCGAAATAGAAGGTGAAATAAAAAATGAGAGTCTCGTTCTTTTCAATAAAGAATTGAGACTCTCATTCTGTATAAGATGTTTTATAAAAATCTTCTTTGTTGTGTCTTGCTTTGAAAAGCATTGAGTTTGCGGTGTAAAAGCAGTGCTTTTAGTATGCAAAAGCATTGATATTAGGCACTAAAAACATTGACTTTGCCCAACGATGTCGGCGACCTTGCCCTCCAACTGCTCTCCTATCACCTTTGTGCAGCCTTCTTATTGCTCGAAAGAAGTTAGTGGACCGCTTCCCTCTATCTTACGAGTACACATGCGAGCAGCAAGTTCTCCGCTCTCTTGAATGCCCATTCCTGTTGCTCTTCCATATAAATATCCAGCCATATAGGTATCTCCACAACCTGTTACATCAATCAATTGAGCAGGTTTATAAGCTGGAATTTCATAGAAAGTGTTGTTGGTATAAATCAAAGAGCCATAGCTTCCGAGGGTAATAATCACCTCTTTCACACCCATTTCGGCAAGCAATTGCGCTGCTTCTCGTGGGTCTTTATAGTTGGTGAGCACTTCCATTTCGTGCTCATTCACCTTTAAGAAGTGAGTAACCTCAAGAATTTCTTGCTTATGATACCAGTTAGTTGCCAACACATTCTTATCTTCTACACGACGTAAAAAGCCTTGTGCATCGATAGATAACAAACCTTTTTGAGCCAAAAGCTGAAGAACTTCGGGCGAAAAGTCGTCGTTTAAGAGCGAACCGATATGATAAATGTCGGCACTTGAGTTGACAACATCTTGTATTTCGAACGCATCTGCCTTCGCTAATACACGTTGTGTACGGTGATTAGGGTCGTTTCCGTATTTGTTTTCGAAGTAAACCGTGTTCTCACTATCGAAATTTTGCACATCAATGCCCAACTCTTTTAGTTCTACAACAGTTGCTTTTGCGTTCTCTCCAACCTTTGTAATCAATTCAAATTGAACGGCTTTAGGTAACGCATTAATAGCATGTGCAAAGTAAAAAGCTGTTCCTCCCGACAAATAAAACTCGTTTTTAGGAGTGATGATCTTGTCTTTTGTAATATGGCCTACACAACATAATTTCTTTTTTGCCATGGTATTGTGGTGTAAGTCTTTAGAAACGATATCCAAATCCGATATTAAGGTAGAGTGGATATAATGGGAATGTAATCGTTTTAAAGCTGTTTTTAAATATTCCGTTGATGTTATATGTAAGGTCAGCATTAACAGTAAAGTGCTTAAAAGCACGCCAACTACCACCTAATTGCATTCCCCATTGGAATCGACGCAATTCATTTGAGAAGTCATAGCTTGCAGTTGCGTCGCCTTCGAACAAGAGTTTCTCTCCTGTTGGGTTTCCTTCTCTAAGATAACCGCTGCTCACTGAGCCTGCAAACTCACCATCTAAGCGATAAGCTGCATACAAACCTGCACGCACTTTCCATTGATCGTTGAAGCGATAGTTTGCCATTACGGGTAGAGTTAGCAATGTACTGTTATATTGTGTCTTAACACTTCCAGTGTAATAACCTGCTACTCGTTGCGAGCCTTGAATGATTTCGGTGCTATAACTCTTTACATCTGCCTCGGTAATCATGCCTTTTTCTTCTACTTTTAAGCCTGTAGACAAGCCCCAAGGACTGTTATTGCCATCGAACCAATAAGTAACTACGCCCTCAACAGTGCCATTAAACTTAGGGACTATAGCTCTTTATCTTTGCGTATTTCTGCTGGCATTGGCATTGGGAGTTGCGCCTCCTATGTTGACACCTGCACGCACTTCATATTCCCATCCGTTCTTTTTCTGACTTCACTAAGCTTTCTGTTCTGTCGCTTTGAGCATAGCTAACAGAGTGCGAAAAGGATAGCAACAAGAGCAAAAAAATAATATCTTTTTCATTTTAATTATTCGTCGTTTTTAGTATTTAACATCAATGTGTAGCTCGTCAACCCATAAGGTACTGCCCACTGCTCCATTAAAGTTTGCACCATCTTCGCTCGAAGAAAGCACGATAGCAAGATTGTATTTACCAGCCTGAAGCTTTTTCTATATCGATGCTTTTTGCCTTCTAAGAAGGTGAAAGGAACTTCAAAACGAGTCCATTCATTGGTTTCTTTTTTTATCCTCAAGTTTAGCGATCTTCACGATATTCTCACTGGTTAACGAGTTGGTTCCATCAAGATATGGCACCTCAGTTGTTACCTCATACAACACAGCATATATGGTAAAGATATCTTTCTTGTCTGCAATCACTTTCGAATTCTTATCGGTGAACGACGCACCTGCTTGATATTTGTAATATCCACTCAATGCAACTGGCTCTTGAAGATATGGAATTCCGAAGTGAGTTGAACGCAATGCGTTAGAAATGTCGAGTTGGAAATCACCTAAGAACAGGTTTCCTGCTGCAATAGGAGCACCAAACATTCTACCAAGGAAGCCTGTTGAGCGAGTAACTAACTGCGCACATTTGCCTTTAAAGCCATCGTTGCTTTGGAAAGTTGGATAGTCTTCGGCTGGCGAATTGCCTGCTGTTATTAAATAACCAGGGTTTCCACTCGCCCAGTTGATCTGCTTTTTAGAAAGAGTTGTTTCTGAAAGGATGTGGAATTTGTTTACTGGTGCAGCAGAAGGGTCCCACTGATCGGTGTAAGTATAATAGTGCATATCATCTAAATGGAAGTCGGTTATTCCATCAATACGCACAAAATGCACCTTATACGTCTTGCTCCAATTGCCATCTTGCGATGTAATGGTGAACAAACGAGCATTGGTATAATCTGTGTTAGTGGTGTCTCCACTGGTGATTGTGGCTCCTTGTGTAAGGTTAAAATGTATCTTCACCTTGCTCAAATCTGTACTGTCGGCTGTGAAAAGCTTCACTTCGTCGTTCGAAACAATAGGATTTCGCAAAAGGACATCGTTATCTACACTAACCGAAAGGATATCGGCTTCAGCATTTGCTGCCTCATCTTTAATACAAGATGTTGTACCAAAAAGTACTAAAAACATTAAAGTAAGGACCGAAAATAATTGGTTCTTTTTCATTGTTTGTAAAGTTATAAGACTACAAGAGTTTGTGTTATGCCTAAACGCAATTGATAAATAAAAAGGCAACCCTATAACTAAGAAAGGGAAAAAATACCTTTTATAATACTATAAAGAGGGTATTTTTTTCTCCATTTTCATTTGTATGTAGGGTTTGCTAATACGCTACAAAGATAGCAAAAAAATAATGATGAAGAACAAAAAAATAATGATGCTTTTTTTCCGCCTTTTTTTGACGGACAGTTCTTACACTATATATATGCAAATGGAAATAAGTTGACAATGTGTTAGTTCCTTAAAAACAGAATATTTATTATTATAACTCACTGATTTTCCATTCATTACAAAATTTATATTGTATTGTTTTTTTCTACATTTTTTTGTAATTAAGCAAAAAAATATACATATCTTGAGCATATTAATATCGGTTGAAATGAATCGAATCTCAAAAATCTAGAACTCTCTATTTTCAAGAAAGATACCTAAAAAAATATGAATAAAAAAACACTTTATTTGCATCTTATCACCATTTATTTTTCTCTTTCATTCATACCATTTTTGAGGGGATATGATATTCTTTATTGCCCCTAGAATATCACTATTTTTAGGTATTTTCCGATTTCTTAAAAAAATATTACCTTTGCATCCACAATAAGAACAACTAATTAAGCTAAACTTGAAAAGAGACATTTTATATCACAAGAAAGTTGCACATTCAGGACTACTACTACTTTTTTTATGCTCCTTATGCTTCATTTTTTTCTACGGCTCGTGCACAACACACCTCAACACTATTGCAAGGATATGTGTCGACAGAAGACGGCAAGCCACTACCAGGAGCATTTATTGTGATGCAACAAAAAGATGCTATCATTACACAGAGTGTTGCTGATACACAAGGGAAATTTTCTCTGCCTATCTCCCATTTTCCTACCAATGCCCTACTGGTTGTTCGTATGTTAGGTTACAAAGAGGCAAAAAAATAAAAAAATAAACAAGAATAAACATCACTATACTATTATTCTACAAGAAGCCTCTGAACAGCTTAGAGATGTGGTTATTACAGGGTTCCTTAATAAAAACAAAGAGGGCTACTCTGGCTCTAGCTATGTTATTGATAAGAGTCTTTTACGCAACCAAGTAAACACCAATCTTTTAGATCTTATCCTACGAAATACACCTGGTTTTGAACTAAATGGCGACATTATGAATGGCTCTAACCCCAATAAACTTCCCGAAATGTTCCTCCGTGGGCGCAGTAGTTTTGTGGAAGGGAACAACACCAACATACCTCTTTTTCATCTTAGATGGCGTAGAAGTAGATATGGGTGTTATCTTTAACCTTCGTCCTTCTTCTGTTGAAAGAGTCTCTGTGCTAAAAGATGCAGCCGCAACACTATTCTATGGATCTAAAGCAGCTAACGGAGTTGTAGTCATTACCTCTATACCAAACAGACAAGGGAAGCTTCAAGCAGACTATACAGGACAGTTTCAACTCAGTAGAGCCAATTTATCTGACTATCGATTGTTAAACGCTTCAGAGAAATTAGAATACGAACGACTTGTTGGACTTTATGGAGATTTCAAAGGAAAAAGACAAGAATGATATTGCAAAACAAAAAGTCTTATTACCATAAACTTTCACAAGTGCGAGCAGGAATCAATACCAATTGGCTTTCAATCCCCTTACGAATGGGATTAACTCAGCATCACAATCTATTACTTTCGGGTGGAAACGAGCAATTTAGATATAGCCTAACGGGTGGTTTAAGCAACACACAAGGTGTGATGAAGCAAAGCAATAGACATTCCACTTCTTTGCGTGTTAATCTGAGTTACGGTGATTGGAGTAAACTATTTCTACAATATACTGGTAGAATTGAAAGCATATCCAGCGACGATGTACCCTATGGTAAATTCTCTGACTATGCTATTTTAAATCCTTATGATGCCCCTTTCGATACCCAAGGCAACCTAGTTAAAGAGTTATCTTTCGGTAAGGCAAATCCTATCTACGAACAACAGTTAAACAGCTACATTAAGCATTCAGGAATATTTATAAGTAATAGTCTTCGCTTTCGAAAAGTATTAACCCCTAACTGGCGTATCGAAGGTTCCTTATCCTACACCTCTGATAATGATAATAATGAAACTTTCTACTCTCCACTCTCAAAAAGATTCTCACATTTAGTAAAGAATAAGCGAGGAAGTTTCGATATATTACACAGCAAACGCACCGACTTTATCAAGTAATGTCTTTGTGGTTTGGAATCAACTATTCGGTGCAAACAACACACATCGCATCGGCACAGTTCTTGGTGTCAATCTTCAAGCCATCGAAGGAACAAGTGATGGCTATACTGCTATTGGTGTATTGAGTGATAAAGCTGATCATGTTACACAAGCAATGGGCTTTTCTGAAGGATCAACACCTAGCGGAGGACGTGAACGTTCTCGCCTATTAGGAGGCTATATCAATGCTGCTTATAGCTATGACAACCGCTATTTCATTGATTTTTCTTATCGTCGAGAGGGTTCTTCCAAGTTCGGTGCCTCTAATAAATACGCCCCTTTCGGTACCATAGGTGTGGCTTGGAATCTCCATAACGAATCTTTTATACCCCAAAGGATCTTTTCATTACTCAAAATACGACTCAGTACAGGTGTTGTAGGCAAGATAAGCTTCCACTCTTACCAAGCTCAATTGAGCTATCGGTATAGTTCAAACCTTATTTATAATAACGATATAGGAGCTTTACCCATTGCAATGGTGAACACACACCTAAAATGGGAGCGTACAATCAAACGCAATATAGGACTTGATTTCGGACTTTTTTCGGATCGTTTAAGTGGCTCTTTGGATATATATAATAACATAACACATGATTTGGTTATGACTGTAGCAAAGCCACCTCATATAGGTTTCAAGGAAGCACGTGAGAATTTAGGACAGATCAATAATCGAGGTATGGAACTATCTCTTAGAGGTCAACTTATAAAACAGCGTTCGTTCATACTAAACAGCTATCTTACATACGCACACAACACCAACCGAATTATCAAAATCAGTGAATACTTACGCAACTACAACGAACGAAATGCTAAAGAAGGTGGTAGACTTCCTGTAGCTATATATGCCGAAGGCGAATCGTTAACAGCACTTAAAGTAATGCAGTCGGCAGGCATTAATCCAGCCAACGGAAAGGAAATCTTTATAAAAAGAGATGGAACCCAAACTTATTCTTACGACTATCGTGATCGAATAGTTGTAGGTGACACTTCTCCTTGGGGACAAGGAACGTGGGGATTTGTAGCCGATTGGAAAGGCATTGCTCTTTCGGTGTCATTTAACTACCGCTTGGGTGCGACATTATACAATCAGACATTGGCAACCAAAGTAGAAGGAGCAGATCCTACTAACAATGTAGATCATCGTGCATTTTTTTACCGTTGGAAGGCACCAGGCGACATTGTGCGCTATAGAAACATTGCATGGAATAGCTATGTGGTGCCTTCTTCACGCTTTATTGCCAAAGAGTATGCCTTAGAAGGATCATCACTCATGTTGTCATACAATATTCCTCAACACATTTGCAAGCAATGGAAGGTAACTGATATACGCATTTCTGCCTCAACAGCACAATTCTTTCACCTCTCTACCATTAAGCGTGAACGAGGTTTAGACTATCCTTTTGCACGCATTTACGAATTGGGGTTAAACATAAAACTATAAAAATCACTATGAAAAGAACTCTATTTCATCTTTCAATAATTATTTTTTGTATACAGATAACGGCCTGTAACTTTGTTGATATAGACACTCCAGGGGTTATTAATCATAAAAAGATGTTTCAAAACGAACAAGGATTCAATGACGTTTTAACAGGTGTCTATGCCTTAATTGCATCGAATAAACTCTATGGGAAAGAGCTTTCTTATGGATTTATAGATGAAATTGCACAACTCTATTATAACGATCACGAGCCTAATGAAACCCCTTTAACCCGCACATACGACCTTCAATATCGCAATAATGCTGTTCAAATTCGCATCAACAGCATTTGGGAGAATGCATATACTGCCATTTCCTCATTAAACAGCATGATTACAGAAGCTAGGAAGCGTAATTCGCCTTATATAAAACATCTCGAAGGTGAAGCTTTAATACTACGTGCCATGTTACATTTTGACCTTCTTCGACTTTTTGCTCCCCACATATCGCAAACCCAATGCATTAGCCATTCCTTACGTTAAAACCTTTTCTATCGAACCTCAAGCACGCCTTTCAGTAGGCGAAACCTATCAAAATATCATTGCCGATTTGCAAGAAGGAGAACGTATCTTGGCAACAGATACAAATACAATAAATAGATCTCCTCGTTTTCTTTACGTTAATCACGATGTCGCAATGTCGCTTTTGGCTCGTGTCTTTCTATGGGGAGGAAACAAGTCGGAAGCCCTTATATGGGCACAAAAAGTAGTAGCAAGCAACTATCAGCTAGCTAAAGAAGAAGCCATATTACAGCTATTTATGGGATACAATGCTCGCTCTGAATGTATTTTTGCTCTCCATACTCCCAAAATGTATCTCGATGTGCGCAACACTTGCTATCCTGCACGCTCTACTTCTACATTCAATATGGTACGCAACAACTACAAAACAATTTTTAAGACCAACACTTTTACCATCTCGAATAACGATTATCGCTTTCAAGCCTATTTCACATTAACCAACTGGGGACATCCCGTTGTTACACTAACAAAGCTCTATGATAAGAATTACGACGAAACATCGCAATGGATGGAAGGACGTATTCCGTGCATAAACCTTATCCGCTTACCCGAAATATATTATATAATTGCCGAGGCAAGCTATGACACCGACCGCCAGAAAAGTATAGATGCTCTTAATACCGTTATCAGTTCACGTGGTCTACATCCTCTTTCTATAAACGATATTGCCTCTTATACCACTTTTAAAAACATACTTATAAACGAGATTACCAAGGAGTTTTGGGGTGAAGGACAGATCTTTTTCACCCACAAACGCCTAAATATGCCTCTCGAAGGTTTACATGGCAAGATCCATCCCGCAAACAACAACACTTTTGTTCTACCTCTTCCCAACAGTGAACAACCCATATCTTAACATTCTATGCATTGCAACAATCACTTCATTTATATTGTTTATAGCTGTTTATGTTGCTTTTTGATAAGCGCATGCAGTTCAAACGACAGTTTTATTTATAATGGTCGACAAGGTATCAACTTTGTTTCTGCTCATCACGATATTGCTTTGGGCAGCTTGCCTTATAACATTTCCGATACTACCCTATCCATTCCACTTGAGTTAATAGGCTTTACAAGTTCTCAAACACAGGCTTATCATATTGAAATAGACTCACAGGAAACAAATGCCACACAAGGTATTCATTTTCAACCTTTTGCCTTTGAACGAACAATTGCTCCGCAAGCCTATCACGACACCCTATATATAAGGGTGAACAGGCGTGCTTTAGATAACGATACATACTACAAACTAACACTGCGCATTGCTGCCTCTTCGCCTTTACCTGCAGGAATTGAAGAACTCAGAACAACAAGAATAACATTCACAAACAGATTAGACAAACCCCAATGGTGGAATGAACTGGCCTATTGGCTGGGTGAATACGACATCCGGAAATATCAAAAAAATTTATTGAATATAATGGCGCTCCCATCACAAGTGAAGATGTGGCAGATCGTAAATATGATATACTGAGAATCTTTAAGCGAGTGAAAAGCTTCTTCGAAGAACAGTTTTCTACAGGAATAACATTTCCTGATGTAGCGTGGGAGGTATAAAATTGTCCTTGTTCTCTCCATCAATCATCTATTGAAATATCTCTATTCAACAACAAAAATATAATATAAATATAAAAACAATGAAATTAACAAAAAAACTATCCTTTATCGGTCTTTTTAATGGTTTTATTCTTCTTTTTCGTGCAATGATGAAGCTACCGAAGACGTACAAGACGCTTTCATCCGCCGCATAGAAGGAATTGAAACACAGTATCAAATACAACTTAACGACACACTACGTATCACTCCTAAAGTGCAATTCACTGAAGGAGATACAACTACCGTGTCCTATGAGTGGAGCATCAACAATGAGATTGTGAGCCGTGACCCCAACTTAAAAGTGCCTTGCAAAAAGCTTGGATCTTTTTTTATGGCTATCTAAAAAGTATCTACAAACAGCAATGCAGAAATCAAAGAATTTCAACTTCTTGTTTCTTCTAGCTACGATCATGGTTTATTGTTACTCACCGAACACAATGGCACATCAATGCTCACCTATAAACGTTTAGATGCTCTTGAAGTCCCTGCCACAAGAGATGTGTTCACAATCAATAATCCCAAGCTCAGCTTAGGAGCAACACCTCTATCCCTATGTTGGACTGGTGAGGGCATAACGAATCCTAATAACATCAGCGATTTCTCTAATGGTTTAGAGGTTATCGTAAGCTCTAGCAACCCAACTAAAGTGTTTGTACTCGACGCCAACACCCTAAAAGTAAAAACAGAGGTATCATATAAGGGTGAAGGAACATTTCATCCCAACTATATATTTGTGCCTTATGGCGGACAAAACATGCTTTGGGACAAAGGAGGAGAAGTTGTTTGTTTCGTTGGAAATGGCCGTGAATATATCATGACACTTAATCGTGAATTCTCTTTAGGACGCATCAAACATCAACTACCAATAGGCGTTCAGCTGGCTGATATGGCCTGTTCGCTCATCACCAACCCCACAGATATGTTGAAAGTGTATTTCGATAAAACCTCAAAACATCTTATTTACGTGAGTGGAATAAGTGAGTTAAAGATTGGAACCACAACTTGTAACATACAACCTATGTTGCTCACAGCCTGCGGAGGACAATATGCTGACGAAAATGCCGATCTTCGTTACGAGCCACGAGAAGTTCTCTTAATTGGTAGCACCAATACTTCAACCACTCTTTATCGCTTTTCTCCAGCATCAAAACGTTCTGAAGAGACGCTAATCGCTAAAACAAACGTTACAGGACACATTCTTCCTACAAGTGCAGTTGGGGTAAATCCAATAAAACCTTTTGTGTATTATTCAGACGAAAAGGGAAATATTTATAGCTATAACTACGAGAGTAACAATTTTTCTACTGAGCCTTACATTTCTTTGGGGCACCATTATCGAGCAAAACAGCTTATCTTCAACCCCTATAATCCTAACGAATTGTATGTGGCAGCCGAAGATATTTCTATAAAAAACGGATTGGTTTCTTCGCTCTTTATCTATGATGTAAATCCTAAGGACAAAGGAAAACTTATTCGAAAAGACGAGCATATTGGCGGAAAAACAATACGTTTGATTTATAAGGGCAATGGAAGAGAAAACAGAGAGAACACAAGATTGTAGAAAAGATAAAGCAAAATAAATGTTCTTTGTGAACCTATAAATAATCAACTAATTATAGGCTTACAACCAATGTATTTCTCCTGAACAATAAAGAACTCAACTGTTGTACTTTTAAAAAGTATTGCTTTAGCAGCGTAAAAGTTACACTATTACACTCTAAAAGATATCTTTTTACACTCTAAAAACAATGCTTTCGCAACACTCCCCATAAACAATTGAATGAAAACAACTTACAAACTTATCTTTTATACCAAAAGAGAGATAACAAACAACCATATATAAAAAGAAATAATATGATAGAAACAATGATGAAAAAAACAATCGGTAGTGACTTTACTACTTATGCTGTTGCTGGGATTCGGAGCATGCAGTGAAGACGAGATAGACACTCCTTTTAGTTTAACACAACACGAATTAAAGCTAGAAGTGGGTGAAACCACAGAACTTGCACTTAACTCTGGTAGTGGAACCTATTCACTATCAAACGACAATAGTGTTGTAACAGAAGCTATAATAATAGATAGGAAACTATCAATCAAAGCACTAACAGCAGGGACTTCTACTCTTACTATCACCGACGAGAACAGTAGTGAGCAAGAAAAATTGAAGGTTTTGGTTACTGAAAAGCCAACAGCAATTCCTGAAGGCGTTATAGTAAAAGACCATATTGTGCTACAATGGGATGCAACTCTTATTCCTGCAGACGGCAAAGTGGTGCTTCCTGAAGGCATTGTGGGCATTGCAGGTGAGGCATTTTATCAAACACCAATACAAAAAATAACATTCCCTAGCACCTTAAAGTTTATTGGAAAAGATGCGTTTGCCTATTGCAATGGCTTGAAAGAGGTAATTCTTCCTGAAGGAATAGACAGCATTGGAGAGAGTGCTTTTTATCAATGTCATTACATTACACAAGTGTTTGTGCCACGAAGTGTAAAGAAAATTGCACCTAACGTATTTACTCTGTGCACCAGTTTGCACGAAACTACTCTGCAGAACGGATTAGAGCTAATTGGAGAATCGATGTTCTATGGATGTAAATCATTAGACCATATCACCCTTTCCAAACACCATTAAAACTATAAAAAGATAATGCTTTCAGTGCCTGTACAAACCTAAGAACTATTGAACTACCAATTGGTTTAACTACAATAGAAAACACCACATTTAAAGAATGCACTGCACTGAAAAGCGTAAAACTGCCTGAAACGCTCGAAACAATAGGTAGAGAAGCATTCACAGGCTGTGAGAAATCTAGACGAGATCAATATCCCTGAAAGTATAAAACTAATAGATGCTTATGCTTTTGCAGCTTGCAAAGCACTTAAAAAGGTGGAATTGCCCTCACAAATAACCGCAATTATGGCTGGAACATTTAACGATTGCACATCACTCAACACTGTTTTACTTCATAAAGGGATTACTGAAATTGGTATCAGTGCATTTAAAAAAATTGCAACAATTTAGTAGATATTACACTTCCAGAAGGCGTTACAAAGATTAATAATTTTGCATTCCAGAACTGCACTACCTTGCTTTCTATCGATCTTCCCGCATCATTAAAAGAGATAAAACTAAATGCTTTTATTGCATGTAAAAACTTATCAAAAAGTGAAATGCCATGCCAATACACCTCCAACAGTGATGAAAGGAGCATTTAGAAACTCATATACTAGCAAAGAACTCCTCGTTCCTTCTGATGCTATCTCTACCTATAAAAACATCTAGTTGGATGCAAGAGGGCTTTTACAAACATAAATACAATAATACCCTAAAATAAACCATTTAAAATAAAAAAACAATGAAAAGAAAAACAATGAATCAATTAATGCGAGTTACTTTCTTAATAGTTTTACTCTTTACAAGTATTGCTTTACAGGCAAAAGACGTTGAGTTTGATTTCAAAGCAAATCCATGGGGATTACCAGTTGCACCTAAATTCGGTGAACCTGAAGAAGGAAAGCTTGATAATGATGTAAAAATTGAGCAAGATGGAGTCGTTATTACACAGCAAAAAATGAATAACAAGTATTGGAATCGCTTGTTTGCTGATGGCCTTACCATATACTCTAAAAAAATGGAATAACAATCACTGCACCACGTGGTTTCAAAATAAATGGAATTGATTTCTATTGTGTAAGCGACTTTGATTTTGATTTATCTACTGATAATGAGCCAACTATTGAATCTGAAGTTGATAATGATAAACTCTATAAAAGCAAGGCAAAAGGTTTGGTTTTAAAATATAAAAACAGCACAAGTAGAACTCGTTTAACAAAAATCATAGTACACCTTGAACCTAACGACATTACAGGAATTACACACCAACCCCTAAATTCTGATGTTAATGAGATTGTTTATTCGCTTGACGGCATCAGAGTTGGCACCACAAAAGATTTTCATTTGCTCTCTAAAGGAATTTATATTGTAGGTAGAAAGAAAGTACAAAAAGTATTAAAAGAGTATATGTTCAAGTTAGTTTGAAACAATAATGATCATTACTTCTAAATAATAAAGATTCTTTTTACATTGAACTTTTTATTGAATGATCTGTTGATTGTAATTTAAACACACATCAAAAAAACAAATTATATCGATACTGAACGAGTATTTAATTGGATATTAATATTTCGATTTGCATTGGTATAATGGTAATATATCTATAAAAATAAAGGACGACTTTTTATGAAAGTCGTCCTTTTATCGTTAATATCTCAAAACAAAAAGCATTGAGTTTGAATAATAAAAAGCATTGATTTTACAGCCTAAAAAGCACTGCTTTTTGAAGTGCAAAAAAACATTGCTTTTTAAAAACACGACTAAAGAGACGCTCTTTTTGAAAAAGAGTGCCGATAGGATTACAAATAGAATGGATGTGAAAATTAAAAATCGATTGAAAATGAGGGCAAGAACAATAAGACGATTAGTGCTGGTTTTGCTCCATTTCTCTATACGAATGTTCGAGATCGAGATAGTGAAAGTTATGTTGTCGACGCTTATCTTCGGGCGGTAATTGCATATAATTGCCGTATTTCATCTTGAGATAAGTATCAGGTTGAGCCACTCCAAGCACCTCTATGTCTTCGAACTTACAAGGAATTGGGGTGTCAAGTACCTCTTTTGGCATTACAAAGCGCAAGCCATCGTCGTAGTCTGCCACAAGAGTTGACTTATCGAAGTCGTACTTTGTAAGAATGTTTCGAATACTTTTTTGAACGCCTTTCAATGTAAACAGCTTGCGACAAAGCAACGGAACCCAGCTACTTGGGCCTTTTCCGTGCTTATAAGGGTCACGTTGAACAAGATAAAGCACTGTTCTATAAAACTTATAACGGGCAAAATGCCAGCGTTTACACCAGTTATTGGGCACTCCATCTAATGGAAACACGTCGATATAAGCCCCTCCAAGATAGCGAAGGTGCATGCGTTCGATGATAGTTGTGCTGCTATCTTGAATCTTTGCGAATGCTATTGGATAGTTTTCGTCGTTCTCTGCACACACCATCTCATAGGGATTGGGCAACCATTCTTTTGCATGAGCAATCAAAAGGTCGTAATCTTTGCGAGGCATAGCAATGTCGATATCATCGTCCCAGGGTATAAATCCACCGTGACGAACGGCTCCTAACTGTGTTCCTGCCCATATATAATAGCGCAAGTTGTGCTCTTTGCACACCTTATCTATCGTTTGAAGGGTTTTAAGAATGCAGTTGTGAAGGGCTTTAATATCGTAGTTTGCCATGATTAAAACAAGTGTTGTGGAATGATTTTTCTGTGCGTTTTGGAAGTCTTCTACCGTATCTAACTCGGTAGAAAATATCGAAGTGGTGTCTACAACCTTAAAAGAATGACCTTGAGCAATGAGCCTTTCAAATGCTAACTCATAGAACACGTTTTCGAGATGTTCTGTGTTCATCATCTTTTCCAACTCATCATAAAGTGCTTGCGAATAGCTATTGCTGATCTTTTCGATTCCAACCGACTCGCCTAAAGCCTCTTCTGGGCTACATTCTTTGGTGATTTGGGTTATTGTTCCCTCTGCATTTACCACCACTTTCATCTCTTCTTCGCCCAAAGGATGCTGATTAACGGCTAACGAAGAGCCTTCAACTGACACTAAAGCGTTGAGCAGAATGGGATCGAAAAGTATGTCGCTATCGAGCAAAAGGAATTCTTTTCCCTTTACATACTTCATTGCAAGCCAAAGAGAATAAATGTTATTGGTGCTTTTCGAACACTGCATTGTGCTCAAAAAGTATATCTTCTTGGGGATAACGACTGGTTAAAAAGTCCTCAATTTGCTCGTGCAAATAACCTGTAACCACAACAAATTGAGTCACTCCAACGCTTTTTAGGGCGTTAAAGGTACGCTCTAACAACGATTTCTGCCCTATTTTTAAAAGACATTTAGGCGTGGTGTCGGTTAAAGGACGTAGGCGTTTGGCCATGCCAGCAGCCAAAATAACTGCTATCATGGTTGTGCTATGCGTTTAATGGTGTCGCAAACAAAGCGGTTTTGCTCTGCTCGTCCAAGCGTAATGCGTAGATGTGAGTTGATATCGGGCTCGCTCATAAACTTCACTTTGTAGTTACTTTGAGCAAAAGCCTGTTGCAATGACTCTTTCAACTCAATGGGATATTTAATCAATATGAAGTTGGCTACCGACTTATAAACCTTAAATCCGGGTAAAACACCTATCTCATTAGTATACATTTGACGTGCTTCTTCCATCACACGAGCCACTTCTCGGTAGTGAGCATCAGACTTAAGAGCTGCTATTCCCAACTCTTCTGAAAGACGATCGTAGCCTAAATACATATTAGCATACTTCAAAAAGGCGTCCATTTCGCCTCCTTTGCCCACAAAACCATAACCTAATCGCAAGCCAGGAAGGCCGTAGAACTTAGACATTGTGCGACAAACGATGATGTTTGGATAAGTGTTTATAAGGCGTTTGATATAGTCTCCGCTCTTAGAAACAAACGAAGCGTAAGCCTCATCCACCACAACTATGGTGCTTGAAGGCACAAACGAAAGGATTTGTTCTATCTCTTCGCCTGTTAAACCATTACCTGTTGGGTTGTTTGGAGATGCAACCAATAGCAAACGGGGTTGCTTTTCCTCTACAATAGCTTTGAGTTCGTCGAGGTTATAGGTGTAAGTATCCTCTTGTTCGTACATCGGATACAACTCAGTTTCACCCTCTACCTCATCAGCAATCGACTTATAATACCACCAAGAGAACTTAGGTATGAGCATTTTTTTCTATTATTTCCCTTTGTAAGGAAATAGTGAACAGTCTTTTTAAGCAGGTCTTCTGCGCCATATCCCACCATCACTTGGTGCTCTTCTATATCGTATAACTCTGATAAATACACAGAGAATATGCTCTTTTTGCCTTCATCATAAATGCGAGTGTAGAACGCAAACTTGTTAATATCAAAGTTTTTGAAAGCCTCTACCACTTCTTTTGATGGCTCGAAATTAAACTCGTTCCTATCAAGATAATTCAATTCATTTTGCATCTTTTCGTCGATTTTGCTACAAAGATAATGAAAATAGCAAAATTAAGCAACTCTTTCTATCGTGTTATACTATGTTTGCTGTTTTTAAAAGCATAAAAAAGCGAGCGTCTATCTATTACAGACCGACGCCCACAGCTTACAAACTTAGGTGCTATTGCACTACAATAGCATTATGAAAAAAGTTCTGTTAAAATTAAATTGGTATATAACGCTTTTTCTATATTTATATTATTGATAACTACTTGAGGGATAAATAAATACCCACAATTGTTCTTTGAGTATCTTTTTATTGCTGAATTTCGGTTGTTCCTCTTACTTTTTCGACTGAAAAGTGATAGCGCATAAGCACCAACAACAAACAAACCGCCTAAGCAGTCCGCATCAAAAGAGGACTCCTTGCATTGTAAGATGTTCCGAAATTCTATGTTGCTAAATGATTTATGTGTTTTATAGTATCTTCAATTAGAATGTTTTTTTCGATTCTTCATGGCCAATACTTTCAGCATAAGTCGCAGTTTCTTCGTTTTAAAGTTGATATTGTTTAAGTCGATACAAATATATAAAAATTGATTTATATCACTCTCGTTTTTATTCGCAACTTTATATTTGTTGTTTTGTATATTTAACATAAAACGAAAAAAAGAAAGGGGTGTTTTTCGGCAGAGCAAAAAAAGGGGCTCCGCCGAGTCCCAACCTTTGTTAACCTTAAATCTAATACTATGAAAAACACAATGCAAAGATAATACTTTTTTTAGAAAAAAATGCAAGTTGTTTGCGGTAACAATTTTATAATTATCTATTTTTTTATTGATTTTTTTATCAAAGAGAATGTAGAATTTTATGAATAAAAAGTTTACTTTTTAGTTTTTCTATTAGTAGATTTTTTTATTATCGAAAATCTACACAAAACAGAAATTTTCTCTTTATCTCATCATATTTCAAAAAGATAAAGAAAGCGAAAATAATACTTTCTTATTCACTTTTAAAAAAACAATGCTTTTTGCTGTGTAAAAAGCGATGTTATTACTACAAAAAAATAGCAATGCTTTTTACGATCTAAAAAGCATTGCTATTTCAAAAGTGCTTTGTATGTTGCTGATTTTCAATACAACTGCAAAGCTGAATAATTTTGTATGCGATAGAGACTCGAATACGGGCTGTTGAGCTTGTAAGACGACTTTCTTTGCCTGCAAACCACAACTCTATCAAAGAATGAAAACGAATGGATCACTCTCGAACTGAGTAGAAAGTCATTTCAAAGAGTCGTTCTTTAGAGATGCACCGAGCGTGTCATCATCTTGCAACAACATTGCTCCTTGCCTTCTATCTCACTTATTCCCAAGTAATTTTGCTCACTTCTGCCGAGCGAACTCCAGGCTTTAACTCGCCTCCAACGTAGTAAATTGCGTTGTTAGCACGCACCATCAATGCGCCTGCACGAGCCAAATGAGGTGACGAAAGATTGGTTTCTGTCCAGCTATTGGTCTTTGCATTGAAAAGCATAAGGGTGCCATTGAAACGATACCACTCAACTGGTTGCTTCAAATAGTTTTGCTTTTCAACCATTTTATACGCTCCACTAATAGCATCAAAGAAAATATCTTTGTTCACTCCACCTGTTAATAGCACTTCGTTTGCATTGAGTTGAACTGCCGCAGCACCTACTGTTGTAAGCGAATGAGCCTCGTCTTTGCCGATAAAGCCAAGCTGTTGCCATTCTTTTTTAGTCAAATCAAATTGCAATCCCTCTGTATAAACAACGGGGTCTCCACCCTTTGAGCCGTCATAAAAACCGCCCCAAAGCTGAAATTTGTTATCTATTGCAGCGCAAACGGGTTGCACTCGTGGCGAAGAAGGAAGGGTTGTAACCTCTACCCAACCGCTATTTACATCTGAAAGGTTAAGGGTTAATACCTTTAAAGAAGGCGCACCATCTGCCACTCCACCCGCAACTACGATGTGATTGTTCACTATGCTGCCTGTCATGTTATCGAGTGTGCAAGGCAACGAGGGCAGTTTGTTGAACTGAACGCTCATTGTTTGACTGTCGAACAGCATTTCATAAGCATCTTTAAGCGATCCTTCGAGGTTGTTTCCACCTATCATATAGATGCCTTTTGGTGATGGAATGCTCACGCCATAGCCTGCTTCTACGGGCAACTCGCCTACTTTTGTCCACGAAAGACAATTGCCTTGCGCCACGTTTGCAGCATAAATGCCTTTATAATAGCGTTTCTTTCCACCCTCAAACACGGGTTTATCGGGGAAATTACAGCCTCCTGCCATAATCAAATAGTCGTTAACAACGCCTCCAAAGGGTGCTGAAACGCCCTTTTCTATACCGTTTTCGGTGTTAGGAAAGCCCTTCATCACCTCTATTTTGAATGTATGTTTCATCTTATTTCTTTTGTGCTTGCGTGCCCATGTCGTTACTGCACAAAGGCAAAGAACAAGCGTTAGCGGTAAAAATAAATATCTCTTCATTTCAATAAGCAAACGATTAACGTGCATACAGCTCACCATGAACAAGGTCGTTCAATAGCTCTGCATACTTTGTTGATACTGCATTAGCAAACAATTCGCCTTTCTTTGCCGTTGCTTATAATTATTTTCAATTGGAATAAAAATGAGTTTAGCTCTCTTGTTTAGGCTTTAAGAAGAGTAGTTGCAAAGCAATAGCCACTGCAACAACCACACTTAGAAGTGCAAAACCTAATCCAAGGTTGCCATCATCGCTCCATTTTCCGAGTACATTGGTAACCATTGCACCTGCAAACACACCTGTCATATTCATGATTCCATAAGCGGTTGCACGATATTTGGGCGACACAAACTGACAAAGAATGGGCATATTGTTGGCATCGAAGATACCAAATCCAATTCCAAAGAGCATTCCTGCAGAAATAACTCCTATGGTGTTATGACCAAATCCCAAAAGGAATAGAGCGGGAATGGTGAGTCCTAAGCCTATTGCACTGATGTAAATACGACCTCTAATGTTGCGTTGTACCCAGCGATCTGATAGTATTCCACCTGCAACTACACCACAGAACGACGAAAGTGCAATGGTGATGGTTGACATTGGACCTGCCTCTGCCATCGGAAGATTGAGGTTTTCTGAGAAAAGTGTGGGCAACCAGTTCTTTATTGCCCATCCTGGTAGACTCGGAGCAGCGAAGTAAAACAAGATAATCCAAAAGGCAACGGTACTGAAAATGGCGCTAAAGCCTTTTAATATCGATTCTTTCTCTACTTTATTTGTTTCGACATGTGGGTTTCATTACATTGTGATTTGGGGTTCTCTCTTAGGCACAATACCAATAAAAGAGCATAGACAATACCTATCAAACCAAACCAATGAAAGGCCGTATGCCATGTGTATGAAGCTGCAACAGTTGCGCCAAAGCCTCCAATTGCCTGTCCTGTATAAAGACCAGTCATGTGTATTCCCACTGCAAGAGAGCGGGTTTTGTCGCTATGCCAGTCTGCAATTAACGACAAACCAGCAGGAATATACAAGGCTTCACTAACGCCCATAAGAGCTCGAAGCCAATATATTTCGGTGAAAGTGTTGGCATATCCCATTCCATAAGTAACGGCCGACCACACGAAAAGACTAATAACTATCAACCACTTACGATTCACTCGGTCGGCAATAGCTCCTGCAAAAGGACTCATTAAGCCATAAATCCAGAGGAAAACAGCCATTAATCGCCCGAAATTCTCAGCCGTTTGCAGTTCTGAAATGTCTAACTGCATCGACTCTTTCATGGTCGAAAGCATTTGTCTATCCATGTAATTCAGTAGCGCAACGCCCCATAATAGAGCCACAACTACCCATGGATAATATTTACTTGTTGTTTTATTCATATCTAAATATTGATGTTTAGGGATAGTGTTCTTATTTCATTATCTCGTTACAAAGCATAAAGCTCTTGATCATCATACGTGGAATGTGGAACGGACCCTTAAAAATATTACCCTTTGCAGGCTGTGCAACGGTGCCATCTCTGTGCAAATAGCCATACCATTCGCCATATTCTTTATCTGGGAAGTGGGCATAAGTCCAGTCACTAATCTGCTTATGCATTTCCAAATACTTATCATCTCCAGTTGCTTCGAAGGCATATAGGGTTGCAATAATTGCTTCTGTTTGAGGCCACCAGAACTTCATATCCTGTGAATAGTCTTGAGGTGGGAGTCCTCTACAATCTCTAAAGTTGATAATTCCGCCATATTGTTCGTCCCAACCCCATTTCCATGACCAGTTAAGAATGGTCAAAGCGGTTTGTGTTAGCTTTGGTTCCCAATTGCGATGTTTTGCTTCTTCGAGCAAGAACCAAGCGGTTTCGATGCAGTGTCCTGGGTTAATTGTACGGCCAATGATGGTATCTATGAACTCACCATTAGGTCCAACGGTCTCTAATAGGGCTTCGAATTCTGGGTGAATGAAATATTTTTGTAGGGTTTCTAATGAGAGATCGATTTGCGCATCGAGCTCTTCTGCTTGGATTGCTTCACGAATTCGTGATGCAGTGTTAATGAGAATCATGGTGATTGAGTGTCCTTGCATCTCTACATCTTCGCAATATTTGGGTGCAAGAATACCAGGAGTGTTCACAAAACGCAAGATATCTTTAAACAAGTTCAACGCCTTTTGAGCATAAGTTTTGTCGCCCGAAGCAATTGAATACTCTGACATTGCAATGGCAGCGAAGCACTCTGAGAACACATAACGACGCTTACGAAGTGGCTTTCCTTCTGCTGTCACCTCGAAATACATACGTCCATCGGTGTCAAAACAATGCTTTTCGATAAACTCTACACAGCTTTTTGATGCTGCAAGCCATTCTTCTTTTTGCGCAATATTATTGTAAGCGAAAGCGCAAATAAAGCCGAAACGACCTTGAAACCACACTGATTTGGTGGTATCCATCAAGCTTCCGTCTCTGTTTACACATGTATAAACACCGCCATTAACGGTATCTAAGCCATATTTTAACCAAAAAGGAAGAATGTTTTCTTCTAAATCTTGCTTATAAGAGTTAGCCCATTGAGCTAAATATGTTTTTTGTTGTTGGTTTAAGTTCATTGTTTTAAGCTGCTTTTAGTGGTTAAAAAGATAAAGAAAAGGATTGCTTTTAAGGACTAATATGCCTGCTTTTAAATAGCAATATATCGTCTTTTGTAGTCTAATCTTTATCGTTTTGGTATGTAAAGGCAAGTTCTAAAAGATGTATTATAGCAAAACAACTATAACAACTGTCTCATAGAACATGCCTAAAAGATAATGTTATACGCTTTTATTCGTTACTAAATAAAAGGCAGTAGCATTAAAATTGATTGCATTTATTGAAGAAGTCGATTGCCTCGAGCTCTGCTTTCAATGCACGTTCTTCATCATCTGTGATGTTTTGGAATGGTGTTCTGTTAGGTCCAAGGTCTAATCCTATGAGCTTCATAATACGCTTTCCGCCCACAATATTACCACGATAACGGCATATAACATTGATCACTTCTTGTCCAAAGTTTTGAAGTTCACGTGCTTCTTCGATGTTTCCTTCTTCCCAAGCCTTTAAGATTCCAGTTAAACAACGACCATTATAGTTGGTTGTTCCGCCAATTCCGCCTTGAGCTCCACCCATTGCGAGGCATGGAAGGATTGTTTCATCTTGGCCATGAAGCATATCAAACTTGCCATTTGCATACAAACGGCATTGGTTATATTCGTATAAACTTTCGTAAGTGTATTTGATTCCTGCGAAATTAGGAATTCTTCCGTCTACTGCTTTCAAGAATTCTACCATAGAAAGGTATGCTCCATTGAATGCAGGAATGTGATAATAATAGAATGGAAGCTGTGGTGCTCCTGCTGCAATTTCCTCACAATACTTCACCAACTCTTCTATTCTGCCAACCTTTGGAAATGGAGTTGCCATCGCACCAATACCAAATGCACCTATTTTTTGTGCGTGTTCTGCAAGGCGTCTACTTGTTTTTACGCAAGTACTACCCACATGTACAATCACTTTAAAAGTCGCTTGGAGCAGCTTTCATCCATGCTTCAGCAAGCTTCATACGCTCTTCTTCTGTGAGCATATAGCCCTCACCGCTCGAACCATTGATAAAAACTCCCTTCAAACCATTATTCTTTAACATCGCTGCATAGCGCTCGATTGGCTCATAATTCACCTCACCATTACTATAAAAAGGAGTGAATGGCGCATCGATTAATCCTTTGATCTTTTCCATTTACTTATTTTTGTTGTTTAGAATTTTTTTAGTATAGCACAAAGATAAGCAAATGAAACGAACTTGCAAAGACATTAACATTAAATTTTAAAGGCGTAAGAACGTTAAAAAGAACAAGAAACAAATAATGCCCAACCTTTCTTCTTTTTTTCACGACAACTAAAAAGAGATTTTTGAAAGGGAAAAAGGATAGAGAAAGATAAAGAAATCCTCACTTTTTTTCACATAAAAAGAAGAGTATTTGTAACAAAAAAACGTACCTTTGTATACAAACATCTATACACTTAGAAAAAAACAATCAAAAAAACAAAAACAACTCTAACAAGAGAATAAATTATTAACACTATAAATATTATTCAAAATGAAAAAAAGAAAGTTTTATTAGGCTTATTGGTTTGTGTTGTGGGCTTATTCAGCGCATGTTCGTCAGACAAACAAATGATGATAATAATGGTGGAAATATCATTATTACTGGCGAGAAAAATTGCGGGGTTCTACAGACAACCACGGAACTGTTATATCTAACATCCAATACGACAAGCAAGGAAGATTGGTGAGTGTAACACTAGAAACCAATTCGGATGAGGGCAAAGAAAAAACATTATTACCTATAAGTATTCTGAAAATTTGATAGAAGCACAGTCTACAGGGGACCAAAAAGGCTACAAGCACATTTTATTTAAAGAATGGAAAGATAACCAACAGCACTTTAAAAGGTGATGATTCAGATGTTGTTGAATGTATATACGATAGTAATGATCAACTAACTAAAGTGATAACAAAAAGACAATAGTACCAATATTTCATGGCAAAAGGGTAATATTACACAGCTAAGCACTCAGTCTAAGAATTATAGTATCATTACTAAGTTTGTTTATACCAATCACTCTGCTAAAAACTTCATTGCTTTAAGTGAGTTAGAAGATTGCATTCCTGCTATAGATGGCATTGATCCAATTTTATTTATGCAGGGTTACTATGGCAAATTTGTAAATAATTTAGTTGAAAATGCATTCACTGATAACAAACCAATACCTACTCCTACAGACGAAAGTAGAAGATATCACCTACACTTACACCCTTAACAATAAAGGAAAAGTGGTAAAAGTTACAGACAATAAAGGTAATATCGGAAACTATACTTGGAAATAAAACGTTTCAAAACATAGCTTTTCTTCGTCTATAAAATGCTTTTATCAATCTCAAAAGCAAGCTGAAAGAAAAAGAAGAATTCCAAAATTAAATATAAGAAGCGGAAAGAAGAAATAAACACTTCTAATATTTTCAACTTATAAAAGCACAAAACGAGGTATTGAAATAATGTTCAATATCTCGTTTTTTAGGCTTTTAACCTATCCACCACTCCACTTTTCAGTCCTTCCCCATAGTCTTTTATCCCGTAAAAGTCCTCCTATCGTCTCCTACTACCGTTCTATTCCGTAACTCTTTCATTATCATAACAATTGCAATAACACTGATATTACAAAACAATAGCACTGCTTTTAGGGTGCAATTGCATTGCTTTTGGCAACCAATTACAATGCTTTTGCTGGGAGATATCTACCCTAAAATAAATCAAAGGGAAGGAATGTCTACAACAAAATATGCGCATTGCAGTGCAAAGTCAAACAATATTCATCAATAAGAGTAATGTTTTAAAATAAAAATATAGGCGCACAAGCCATCGAAAGACGATCTTTTGAGTGATTGTCTCTATCGAAATAGAAAGAAAAAGTTGATTTTTTCAGTAAGCAAATCGCTAAAAGAGCGATGCGAATGCCTACTTTAAGAATCGCTTACTCAAGGTGCGAACAGGATACCACACCGACAACCAGCCCGTAATGATTACGGTGATGAGCACCAAAAGCACATCGATGTAGTGCACACTAACGGGATAAGCGTTCACAATAAAGGTGCCACTGCTTTCGCCCAAGGCAACAAGTCCGAATGTTTGTTGCAGCCAACAGAGCAATAAACCAAGCAAAATGCCCAGTAGTGCACCAATGAATGCAATTAAACGACCTTCGAATAAAAAGATACTTACAATTTGCTTGTCGGTTGCTCCCAACTTTCTTAGCGTTTCAACGTCGTTCTTTTTGTCGAGAATAAGCATCGACAACGAGCCAATGATGTTGAAACTTGCCACAATAACGATGAAAGTAAGGAAGATATAAGCAATCATCTTCTCTACTTGCATAATCTTAAAGGTGTCTTCTTGTTGCTCAAATCGGTCGAGCACCTTTAGCTCTTTTCCTCCAATATTTTTGCATTTCTTTCTTCACGGCATCGACATCGGCTCCTGGTTTGAGCTTTATTTCGAGCGAAGAAATCATACCTTGCTCGCCAAAAAGGTTACGAGCAAAGTCTATCGAGGTAACAACGTGGTCTTTATCGTATTTCTGTTGATTCGCAATAAAAATGACGTCGGGCGACAAGAGCGAATCTACCACAAACGCAGTGGTAGGGGTTTGAAGGGTCTACTTGCCCTTCTTTGATTGGCGCATAGATGTGAAGAAAGCCCTCCCAACGTGTTCCAAAGCCTAAACTTTGCGCCGCTCTCACTCCAAATATACCGTATTGTAGAATGCCTGCATGCGTTTCAAAGCTGCCTTCTCCATACAAAATCTTTTGTATGTTGGTTAGTTCGGGAAAGTTATCTTGCACTCCTTTCACTCTCACCATCAGCTGTTTGTCTCTATAAACGGCAAGAGCCATATCCTCTACACACTCTGTTGCAACGGCAACTTGTGGCATTTTTTTTATCTTTTCGATAGAGATGGCATCTGCAGGAATGGTCTTTCCAACTGCAGGAACCACTTGAATTTGAGGGTCGAAGTTGGTGAATAGAGAAGCAACTAAATCGTGAAAACCATTGAATACGCTTAATATCACCACTAAAGCCATAGTTGCAATGGCTACACCTACAACAGATATAGCCGAAATAACATTGATAACTGCGGTGCTTTTCTTTGAAAAAAGATAGCGACGGGCAATGAAAAAGGGTAGATTCATTGGTTGGGAAAGAATGTAACTTTACGAATGTTATGCGATAAGAATAATGCTTTATTTTGCCAATAGTTCGTCGATACGCTCTAAGTAGTCGAGTGAGTCGTCGATAAAGAAACGTAGTTCGGGAACAATTCGCACTTGCTTGCCTATCTTTTTGCCTAATTCAAAACGAATACTTTTATAGTTTGCACGGATATTCTCTAATATTTCATCTCCTTTTTCTGATGGAAATACGCTGAGATAAGCGGTGCATACACCTAAATCGGGCGACACTTTGCAACGTGTTACCGATACCATCATGCCCATCATGGCACGTGTTTGATTTTGAAAAATTAAGCTCAATTCTTTCTGAAACAGGCGAGCTACTTTATTTTGTCTTGTTTCTTGCATTGTTTTCTTTTATTTATTGAAATGGGATTAGATGCCCATAAGGGTTGCTACTGCGTGAAATAGAGTTAGAACAACGGTTATTCTAAATCGATATGCTGCACCGATATGTCTTCGTGTAGAAAGATTTTGGCACTTTCTTTAAATCGTTCTGCATTCTCGGTGGTGTAGTATTGGGTGACACCTTGCTTGATACAGAGTTGCTCTATGTCTGGGTGTCGCTGCAAATAGTTGGCTAAGCTTTTAGCAACATATTGCCCTTGTGCAACCACTTGCACTCCTTGAGGAGTGTATTTTTTGATCTTTGGTAAAAGAAGTGGATAGTGAGTGCAACCTAATATCAATGTATCGATCTGGCTATCGAGCGACATAATGGTGTCGATGCGCTTCTTTACGAAGTAATCTGCGCCCTCTCCGTCTGCCTCATTGTTCTCTATTATAGGCACCCAAAGCGGACATGACACGCCAGTTACAGCGATATTGGGATGTAGCTTGTTGATTTCTAAAGCATAACTATTGCTCTTGATGGTTCCTTCTGTTGCCAATATGCCCACATGATTGGTGTGGGTGATGTCGCCAATGGCCTCTACTGTGGGGTGAATGATACCCAACACACGGCGCAATGAATTATCCATCTGTGGCAAGTCGTGCTGTTGTATGGTTCTTAAAGCCTTGGCTGAAGCGGTGTTACAACCAAGAATAATAAGACGACAACCCAGCTCAAAGAGCTTCATTACTGCCTGTCTGGTGAACTCATACACTACATCAAACGAGCGAGAACCATAAGGTGCCCGTGCATTATCACCCAAATAAATATAATTATATTGAGGTAGTTCTTTGCGAAAGGCCTCAAGAATGGTCAAACCTCCATATCCAGAGTCGAACACTCCTATAGGTCCAGCAATGTTGTTTTGCTCGTTTTTCATTCTCACTATTGATGTTTCTTTATTTCAAAGCGTCTTTTACAAGAGGTAAAAGATCTTCTGCTTGTACCTTATTGATAAATGGTACGGCGTTGTTGTCGGTGTTAAGAACAAATGAAAGATTGCGTGCTGCAGCCAATTGCTCTATTGTTGCGTTGAGCTTATTATAGAGTTGGTTGTTTGAATCTTGCTCTGCTTGTTGCAATAAGCGTTGTGCTTCTGCCTTGAATGCGACGTTCTTTTGCATTAGTTCTTGTAGCTCTGCTTGGCGTTTACGAAGGATTGATGGAGCGAAGTCACGTTGTCCTGCTAAGAAATCTTCGTATTTCTTATTGAACTCGTCTTCTACTCTTGCATCTCTGCATCGTACTTCGCTTTAAGAGCTGCCATGTTTTGTTGCGCTTGCTCATAGTCTGGAAGTGCTTTCACTGCTTCTTTATAGCTGATGTAACCATAACGCAATGTACTTTCTTGTGCCTTTGCCACGAAAGGCAATAAAAGCATGATGAATGAGAATATTATTTTCTTCATAATAAAAATCGGTTTTATACGCAGAAAGCCGACGACGGTAATTCTATCTTATTGGTATCGCTCTGTAACAGAGTTCGCCCTTTAAAATAAAACACCCTCGGCGGCCTTGCTTTTGGCTGTATTTATTATTTCAATCTGTTCATTTCTGCCTTAATTGCAGCTGTTACGTCTGTGCTAAGAGTGCTGCTAATATAAGGAATTCCCAAAGAAACGTCCATAATATAAACGTAGTTTCCTGCCTTACCTACATTCTCAATTGCCTTTTGAATCTTTTGTTACTAAAGGCTGCATCTTCTCTTGTTGAAGCTTTTGAAGTGCTTGTTGATTGTCGGTATATGCTTGTTGAAGCTTTTGTTGCAATCCTCCTAAGTTTGTTTCTGTTTCTTGTTGCTTTGTAGCATTCATGGTTGCTTTGGTCTTTTCATACTCTTCAACCTTCTTTTTGAATTCGTCTTGCATTGCAGTTAATTCGTTTTCGTATTGCTTAGCTGCTGCTTCAATCTCTCCACGAACCTTTGCTAACTCTGGCATTGCAGACAAAATCTCTTGCTGATTGCAGTGACCAAACTTTTGTGCGAATACTGTCATAGGCATAACTAATGCCAACATCAAAATAATCTTCTTCATTTTAATTTTCTATTTTATTATTATTAAATTCGTTTTAGTAACCTAACTTTTGTAGCACCTCATTGCTAATATCTATCTTTGGCGATGCAAATATAATGCCTGCATCAGACGCTCTGTCGAGAACAAGACTGTATCCTCTTAGCTCTGAGATTTCTTTTACTACATTATAAATCTCTTCTTGCAATGGAGCTATTAGTGCTGTGCGTTTCTTGAAGAGCTCTCCTTCTGGACCAAAGTATTTTCTTTTTTTAACTCAGAGGCTTCTTTCTCTTTCTTCATTATCGCATCTTGCTTTGTCTTTTTTTTGCTCTTCTGACAAGAAAACGACTTCGTTTTGATAATTCTTATACATTGTTGCTGCCTCGGTATTCAATGCTTCTACCTCTGCTTGCCACTTCTTACTCACTTGGTTTAGTTGCTCGTTTGCACGCTCATAAGCTGGCACATTCTTTAAAATATATTCCATATCGATGAGCGCAAACTTCTGTGCTGAAGCACTAATTGCCATAACAAGCAATGTAAGTGATAACAATATTTTTTTCATTATACGTTTCCTTTCTTTTTTTAAATGATGACGAACTAAAGTATAATATCTTTTTAGAATTCCTGTCCTAAGATGAAGTGGAACTGTCCACCACCTTTCTTTCCGGTAGTGTCTTTGTCGAAACCATAAGCGTAATCGATACCCATTAAGCCCACCATTGGTAAGAAGATACGAACTCCAAGACCTGCAGAACGCTTCAAACTAAATGGATTAAACTTCTTAGCATCATACCAAGCGTTACCTCCTTCGACAAATCCTAGACCATAGATAGTGGTGTTTCCTAACATAAATGGATAGCGAAGCTCGAGTGTTAAGCGGTTATATGCATACGCACCACTACGAGATCGATTGTTATCTACAGCCACTGGGGTGAGTGAACCATTCTCATAACCACGCAATCCCACTGTTTCTGTAGCATAATTGCTTGAATATCCACTCATACCATCACCACCAACTTCGAATGTTTCGAATGGAGATTTGTTGTATTTGTTGAAGCTTCCGAGGATACCAAACTCAACTCTTGTCATCAATACGAAACACTTCGTACCGCTTGTAAGGGCTGTATAGGTCTTACTCTTAAACTTCCACTTGTGATATTCCACCCATCTATACTTCTCTTGTTGCTCTTGTTCGTATGTTTTAGAATTAGAGTTCACAGCAAGATTCTTATAATCTTTCTTGAAGATAGACGACCATGGTGGTGTGATTGATACCGAAGCGGTAAACTCTGAACCACGTCTTGGGAACAATTGGTTATCTGTTGAGGTACGACTTAACGACAAGTTGAAATTCAAGTTGTTTGCATTTCCGTTTGTCATCAAGAAGTATCGCCAGTTCTTTAACGAGTAGCGGGTGTACGATAGCTGTGCAGACAACATGAAATAGTCGTCTGGCCAACGTAAACGACGACCCCAACCGAGTGACACTCCGAATAGAGTTATATACTTATCTGGGTCATAGAAGCTCTCATAAGAGTTGCGTCCGTAAACCGAAGAACCATATAAATAGTTGTAATAGTTATCCGCATAACTTCTATTAAATTGATTACTTGCGATATCTGTCTGCTTAGAGAAGTACGCACTCACGCTAAATTGCACTGGACGTTTGCCTCCAAAACCAGTTAGTTGAGTAGCTTGCGTTATACGATTGGTAATATCTACCATTGGTTTGAGCACCTAACGCCAACTGTTCTCCATCACCAATAGGAAGCAATCCACGGTGTTCTTTATTCTTATTAAAGAGGTTACGCATAGAGAAGTTGTTGAGTTTAAGTCCCACTCTACCGATAACACCTGTCTGACCCCATCCTAATGAGAACTCAACTTGGTCACTTGACTTCTGTTGTAGGTTCCAATTGATGTCTACAGTACCATTTTTCTCCATCTGGTTTAACGTCTGGTGACACCTTTTTCAGGATCGAAATGTCCCATTGAAGCCAATTCTCTTGCAGAGCGCATCAATGCTTCTTTAGAGAAAAGGATCGCCTGGTTTTGTACGCAACTCACGACGAATTACATTTTCATATAAGCGGTCATTACCATTAATTCTTACGTGGTTGATATACGCTTTGGGTCCTTCTATGATGCGCATCTCTAGGTCTACGCTATCACCATCAATGTTTATCTCTGTTGGTTGAAGGTTATAGAAGATATAACCAGAGTTCCAATAGAGGTTACCCACAGCATCTTCGTCTTCTGTTAGACGTTTATTCAAAAGCTTTTGGTTATACACATCGCCCTTTTTCATACCCAAAGTAGCTTCGAGTTGATAAGTAGAATAAACAGAATTACCCACCCATGAGATGTTACGAAGATAGTATTTCTTACCTTCATTCACCTTAATTGCGATGTCAACGTGCTTCGGATCGTAGTTCCAAACGCTGTCTTCCACGATATAAGCATCTTTATAACCTTTCTCGTTGTATAGAGCTATCAGGTTTTGTTTATCTTTTGCCCATCTTTCAGGGGTATATTTTTTAGCCTTTAAGAATGAAGATAGCTTACCAGCTTCGTGAGTTTTAGCGAAAGCACCTTTGGTAAACAATCCACCTTTAATACGTTTTGCGCTTATTTCTTTATTACCTTCTAATATAATTTGGTGCACCTTCATTTTCTCTTTCTTGTCAACTGTAATGTCAAGTATCACCTGATTCTTATTAGAAAGGTCGTCGTGCTGTGTAATTACAACATCAGCATCTTTAAATCCCTTTTCATCAAAGTAGCGTTTTGCTAATATTTTGGCACGATCGATCATATTTGGGGTGATTTGTGCACCCTTAAGAAGACCCAATTTCGCCTCCATATCATCTTTTTCTGACTTTTTCAAGCCATAATAGTTAATTACAGAGACTCTAGGTCGTGTTTGAAGATGAATATGAAGAAATACTTTATTACCAACAATTGAATCTGCAGAGATCGAAACATTTGAGAAAAGACCATGTTTCCAATATCTTTTTATAGCATCGGTAATCTCTGTTCCAGGCACAGAAATAGTCTGTCCCACTGATAAACCCGATATACCTGTAAGCATATAGTCTTCATAACCTTCGACACCCGAAGTGACTAAGCCACCTATTTCGAGTGTTCTTGGGGCTCCAGCGTAATTAATCTCGGGATTAACCACAACATCTTGACCCATTGCTCGTGCCACAACAAAGGTCGATGTAAGTGCCGATAATATTATTTTTCTTATATTAGTCATCTTAATATATTTTTCTCTTTTAATATTCTTTTGATTGAATTCAATTGTAAGAAGATTGCTTCTTCTTGACAATGTTCATCAAGTAGATTGAAGGTGAAGCCTTTAGCTATTACATTCGTTTTCTACTTGCGCTTCTGTTTTACCGAATCTACGTTGTCTTCCTTGATAATCTGCAATGGCTTTGTGCAGGTCTTCCTCGTTAAAGTCAGGCCAGAACGTATCACAGAAATACAGTTCTGAGTAAGCAATCTGCCACAATAGATAGTTAGAAATACGTTGTTCGCCACCTGTTCTGATAAGAAGTTCAGGGTCGGGCATAAAGAATGTCTCCATATTCTGCGACAACATCTCTTCTGTAATATCGTTTATTGCAATTTCACCGCTTTGCACTTTCGTTGCAATACGCTTTGTTGCTTCTGTAATTTCCCATCTCGAAGAGTAGCTAAGTGCCACAACCATGGTCATTGCACTATTTTTTTTCGGTATGAAGTTCAGTTTCTCTCAGTTTCTGTTGCACAGTCTCTGGCAAACGACTCATATCGCCTATTACTCTAAAGCGAACGTTATTCTTCATAAAGATCTCGTCTTCTAACGAAGATAATACAAGTCCCATCAACGCAGCTACTTCGGTTTCAGGTCTGTTCCAGTTCTCAGTTGAGAAAGTATAAAGGGTTAAGTATTCAACACCTAACCTCACACACTCTGATGTTATGCGTCGAACTGTATCAACACCTGCTTGATGTCCATAGCTTCGATCTTTGCCTTTTTGAGTCGCCCAACGACCATTTCCATCCATAATAATGGCTATATGGCGTGGAACACGTTGCTTGTCAAGGTTGAAACTTTCCATTCTTTATCTTTTTGCTTTTATTTATTGAGAAGAAAGAGCGTTTCTATTCTCTACCACTCTCACGTCTTTTTATTCTTTATTCATCATCGTTATGACATGTTCGGCATTTAGCTGCAAAGCTATAAGTGAGACTTACTTGCAGAACCGAATAGCTATCGGTGTTTTTAAACATTCCCGACGAAGCAATGCCATAAGGGTCTTTCACTCCATCTAACCCATCGCTTAGGGCAAAGTGCATTGCCCATTGAAGAGACAAGTTGGTTCTTTCGCCCAATTTATACTTCAATCCAAGTCCTAAAGGGATATTAGCCGTGAATACATTCTTGATGTTTGATTTCACATAAGTAGCTCCAAGACCACCTAATATATAAGGTGTAAGTCTGCGAGCACCTCGATAATCCTGTCCAGTTCCATAGGGCCAGAAATTATATTCGTAAACAGCCGACAGGTCGAACACTTTATTTTTGAATGTGTACACATTATTATAATAGGGGAGTAGAATGTTGCCAAACCCTCAGAACTGCCCTTTAGTGTTCCAAATGTAGCCTGAACGCCCAATGCCATATAGGGATTTAGCACCCTTTTCAGAACGATTGATGCTGCTGGTTGTTGGTTTTTCAAGATACTTCCATTGAAGTCGCCTTGATAACTCACCAAACCCACGCCTGCACCGATCTCCATTTTATATTCATCATCGCTCTGAGCATAAGCTGTTAGGGCACAAAGCGCCATCAACAAGCAAAGCAAGCGTTTTTCGATGAATATCTTCATAGGCATAGACCAACCTGTTTTGTTTTTATCTTTTTAAATGTCTTTTTATTTCACAAATTGTCCTTGAATACCTTTTGTAAACCTTACCTGTTGTGCCATAAACAAGCCACAAGTAGTTATCGGTATCCACTGCCATTGCCACCTGAGAAGTAGCGTTTGCAGATAGACTTGCAAGCTGAATATCAGTGCTTTTTGACCATGTTGCACCCAAATCTTTACTTACATATAGACTTTGCACTTGCTTATTACTTGTGCCCGAAACAGCTTCTGCGCCTGTTGCCAATAGCACTTGTCCATATTGAGCTACCTGCATGTTGATCAATTCGGGTAATCTGTTACTGCTATTACTTGGTATTCCGAAGAACGACCATGCGTTGTTCAATGCGCTATTACTGCTATCTACGACCTTACTCCAAGTCACTTGCTTTTGAGTTCCGTCGCCTATATTGTTCGATAGGTTTCCAACCACCACCAAGCTGCTTAGTGTTGGGGTACTTGCTATCTTGTTTTCAATTCCAAAGACGTTAACACTTGGGAAATTGCTCTTATTGCTATCGAGTGTTTCCGCTGTCCATGTAGCACCATTATCGCTACTTTTTAGCACTTCGTTAGAAGCATTTAAGCCATAAAGGTTATTGCTATCAGCTGCAAACAAACGTGTAATCGAGGTAGAACCAACTGCAGTCCATGTGGTAGCATCGCTACTCTTGTAGATGGTTGTGCCATTGATTGAGAAAAGAGTGTTACCCTTCTTCACCACGTTTTGTGCAAAGTTAGCATCGAAAGTGATGTTAGGCGAAATGGCTGCCCATGTTTTTCCATCGCTTGTAGCGGTTGAATAAGCTTTCACTGCACTGCCGTTCACGCCAAAAACAATCATTTTGACCATTAAAGTTCACCATTCGCATACCTGTTAAAGCAGCCAAATTGGTGTTACTTGTCAATTCATTTTTCCATTGAAAGCTGTCTGGTTGAGCTATTAGCACATTCAACTTCAACTTGTAAGTACGCTTGTATGTGCCATTACTGCTATATACCAACACCTCACGCTCAGTGCTTAAGTCGAGCGTATCGGTTGAGTTGTAATAAACAGGCTCGTTTGTTTTAAGGTCTTTTAGATACACAATACCGCCATAACGGGTAGTAAAGTTACCTAAAAGCTTCTTTGTATTGGTGCCATAAGGGCAACGCTTCGTTGTTATAAATCGTGTTTTTCTAACTGATTTATACTGAATTGTATCTTGGTAGGGGTAATTTTGTTTCAAAGTAAACACTATCCTTATCACCTGCCTTTGTCTTTGTATATTTTGTTACAGTAGCTTGAGTTACACTGAAACCAACTATCGCAGTGTCATCGTATCCTTCAAATTCTGTACCCTCACTTTTCACACATGAGGTCATAAAAGCTACTGCCGAAAGCAGCATAAAGAATGGGTATGCTATTCTTTTCATTACGTTTCTTATTATATTCAGATTGCAAATTTAATGAGAAATCTGCAAATAATAGGCATATTTACTATTATTATATGCAAAAATATTAATAACTTTCTATTTTAAACTGCTTTTTTTGTTTATAGTTATAGCCAAAACCATTGCTTTTTATTAAAATATTTATTGCGCAACAAAAGCAGTGCTTTTAGGTTTGTAAAAGCATTGATAATGAGACACAAAAGCATACAAATTGGGTGGCAAAAGCAATGCTTTTACCACCCAATTAAAAAAACTTTCGTACTACAACAAAATATTATCTTTTTATTTCGCACATTGCACTTGCTATTTAAAGTGAGCATTTTTGCGTTCTAATTCGCCCTTCAACTCACCGCAAATGCTGCGCAATGGCACTTTGAATGTTTATTTTTTTATCGCTCATAAAGAACTCAAGTGTACCTCCATTCATAATATCTTTGTAGTCGATATACCAGTTTTTGTAGGTCTTTCCATTGAGTTTTATGCCTTTGATATAAATGTTTTTATCGCTATTGTTATGTGCAATGATGGTGAATGTTTTGCCATTGCCCACGTTTACGTCTACTTTATTGAACAAAGGAGAGCCGAACCAGTAGCGACCATCAGCAGGATCAACTTGATACATACCCATTGCTGAAAGTATATACCATGCAGACATCTGACCAACATCTTCGTTTCCGCTCAATCCATCGAATGTATTTGTGTATTGAGTGCGCATCACTTCACGAACACCTTTTGCGGTTTTGTAGTTCTGTCCCACAAAGTCATACATGTAAAGGATGTGATGACTTGGCTCATTTCCGTGTGCATACTGGCCAATTAAACCTGAAATGTCGGGTGAAGCGTCTTTACCTAAATCGCCTTCTACCACAAATAGCGAGTCGAGTTTATTCACAAAAGCGATCTTTTGAACCGAAAAGTTTTATTAAACCAGGCACATCTTGAGGGCACAAGCCATGTATATTGCCATGCATTTCCTTCGGTATAATCGTCGTTTCTGTGACTTGATGCAAATGGATTGAATGGTTCTCTGAACTTACCATTAGCCACTCCACGCATAAAGTTGGTTTTCTTATCAAAGTAATGGTGATAAGATTTGCCTCGTTTATCAAAGTAGTTAAAGTCGTCTTTATAGCCTAAAGCCTTTGCAACTTTAGCAAGTGAAGCGTCGGCGATAGCATATTCGAGTCCTTTTGCAACGGTTTCGTAAGTAGAATCGCTGTTCCAGGGGATATAACCATATTTCTTTAGATTGTCAAGTGAACGCTCATCGAGCATTGCAGAAGCCTTCATTGCATTGTAAGCAGCCTTCTTGTCCACATCAAAACCTTTCAAAACGATGTCTGCCAACACTGGAATACCAGGGTTACCAATCATACAATCGGTTTCATTTCCAACGAGATGCCACACTGGTAGCTTTACCTTGTTCATTGAAAAATACTGATGAATGTTTTGGCAATATCTTTTTGTTTCTCTGGGTGAATGATTGTTGCAAGTGGGTGCCAAGCACGATATGTGTCCCAAAGAGAGAAGATAGTGTAATTGGTAAAGTCACCTTTATGCACCTTTCCGTCGGCTCCTCGATACTCACCATTAACGTCACTGAAGGTCGAAGGCGAGAACATTGAGTGATAAAGACAGGTATAGAACACTGTTTTATCGTCGTCGTTAGGTGTTGATACATTAATTTTTGAAAGCTCATCGTTCCAACTTTTGTCTGCATTTGCAACCACTTCGTCGAAGTTCCAGCCTGGAATTTCAGCCTTTAAGTTTGCTTTTTGCATTGTCGATGCTCACTGCCGACAAGCCAACTTTAACCAATAATGATTGTGGATTGTGTCCTACTGAGAACACACCAACGCTATCTTGCTCTGTTTTTACAAGTTGAACGGGTTGCGAAAACTCTGCTGCAAAGTACACTTTTTGGTCTTTTGCCCAACCAGTTGAATATCTATAACCTGTTACAAGCTTATTGTTTTCTTGTGAGAACTTACATTCTGTCATCTTATCCCAGCCAATTCCTTGTGCAAGGTTGATCTTGATAAGAGCCTCTTTGTTAGACAATGGGAAGGTGTAACGATGCATTCCCACACGCTTTGTTGCGGTTAATTCTACCAAAATCTTGCTATCTCCAATGCGAACAGTGTAGTATCCAGGACGAACATACTCGCCATCGTGAGAGAATTTCACTGTATAAGCATCTTGATCGTAGGTTGGAAGGAACGAAATATCGCCCAAATCACCAATACCTGTACCGCTTAAATGGGTGTGAGAGAAGCCTCTTAACACAGAATCCGTGTAGTGATAACCAGAACACCAGTCCCAACCTCGGGTGATTTGAGTGGGTCCTAACTGCACAAAACCAAAGGGAACGTTAGCTCCAAGGAACACATGTCCATGCCCACCAGTACCAATGTAGGGGTTAACCCACTGTGTATAACTGTCTTGTTTGTTGCTTGCTTGTGCTTCATTGCTATGTCCTGCCGCTGCAAAAAGAGCGAAAGCAAAAGCACACGAGCTAAAAATCGTTTTCAACATAATTCTTATTTATCTTTATTCTTATTATTATTTCTTTGTCAATAACTCGTTGATCTCAACTTCAATGCGTTCTTCTTATTTTTAGGTAGCAATGAGATTAACAGCTACAAAGATAACGAAAAAAACTTGATAATAATCAAACAATTGCACAACATTTATAAGCTATTTCGGGCGATTTTTACTCCTCTTTTTCTGCATCTATTTTTCTATTGATTTTTAGGTACTTTTTTATTGCAAATAAGGTGCATTGAGCTTGAAAACAGTGTTTGCACACTCTTCAAAGACCATAAAAAAATACTTAAACACCTCATTTACAGTGCATTTACAAACAAAAAAAGAACGAATACTATTTGCTTTTTGTTGCGTTTTGTGTGCGCAAACACAAGGTTGATTTTCGTCAATTAATACACGTTTTAAGAATATTTTTTTGGTGTTTTTTTCTTGCAAACAAAATTGCATTGTCGTAACTTTGCATCGTCAAAAGGTTAATAGATTGTTTAGGTTAGTAGTAATAGATTTATGTTTTTAGTTATTAGTTAAGGTAAAAAAACAGGATTGTTTAACAGGAGAAATGGAGGTCGAGAGATTTTTCATTTATCAAGAAAGAAAAATAAAATTGTTAAACATAAAAAAACGCCATCGCTCGTGTAGAGTAATGGCGTTTTCACTTATATATAGGTTAAGTAGGTCACTAACCGAAAGCCATTAGATCGCAATCATTTACTCTTCGCAACACAAAGGCAAACAAAACGTTTTGCAAAAGCATTGCTATTGGTTTGTAAAAGCATTCCTTTTACACCGCAAAAGCATTGAGATTGCAACGCAAAAAGCATTGCTATTGCAACACAACACGTCAGCTTATAGATTTTCAACCCCTCTCCTCTTCCTTTTTCAACTCGAGGATAATTCGACGTGAAAGTAAGGCAAAAAAACAATCAAAAGACGATATCTTTTTGATCTTACTTTTATTCTCTTTTTACTTCTAATCCCACCTTTTTACAACGAGAAGGCACCACTCAAACAGCAAAAAATCTCCTTCTTTTTCTACCCCAACCCCTCCTTTTTCCTCCCAATAACAACGCTTTTCTCACTCTCAAAGAGACATGCAACCAACAAAAAGCAGAACGAAAGGAACACAAGAGCTGTTCTCTTTCAGCATTTATTCATCGAAAATACGAAATAATTAATCCTTTAAAAGCGTTGAAATTGCGATGCAAATCGTAACTTTGCAATATCATGCGCATTCTTATTATCAATACAAGTGAAAAGACAGGGGGCGCTGCTGTTGCCTCAAACAGATTGCTTTCGGCTCTGAACAACAACGGAGTGAAAGCAAAAATGTTGGTACGCAACAAAGAAACTGAGAATCTTTCGGTTGTGAGTTTGCCTCACTCCCTAAAAACAAAAAGTGGAACTTTTTGTGGGAAAGGTTCTGCATTTTTCTTCATCTCCACTTATCAAAAAAAGGGCTTATTCGATATTGATATTGCCAATACTGGATGCGACATCACCCGCACTAAGGAGTTTTTAGAAGCCGACATCATTCATCTTGAATGGATTAATCAAGGTATGTTGTCGCTTAAAAACATCAGAAAGATTATCGAAAGCGGTAAACCTGTGGTGTGGACAATGCACGATTTGTGGCCTGCAACGGCTCTTTGCCACTATGCACGTGGGTGTATTGCGTTTAAAACAAATTGTAAACGCTGTCCATTATTGCCTCATCACGGTTCTTTGAACGACCTTTCGGCTCGCATTTGGGCGCAAAAACAAAAGACTTACAGCAAGGGTAGAATTCATTTTGTGTGCTGTTCGAACTGGCTTGCACAACAAGCAAAGCAAAGTGGCTTACTAAAAGGGCACAGCATTACATCTATCCCGAACCCAATAGACACGCATATCTTTCACCCTATCAATAAAAATGAGGCTCGAGAGGCTCTTTCTCTGCCTAAAGATAAGCACATCTTTATTGTTCGTTTCGCAAAAGGTTACGAACGAAAGAAAGGGTGTTCACCACCTAATCGACGCTATTAAGGAGCTAACTGCACTGCACCCTCAACTAAAAGACACGTTGGCTGTTGCCCTTAATGGGCGGAAGTGCAGACGAAGTGGCATCGCAATTGCCTGTTGAGACTTTCTCTTTGGGTTATATTAGCGATGATAAAACGCTCGTAAACGCTTATAATGCTGCCGATTTGTTTGTTATTCCATCGTTAGAAGACAATCTTCCTAACACCATTATGGAGGCTTTGGCATGCGGAATTCCTTGCGTTGGATTCAATATTGGCGGTATTCCTGAGATGATTACGCACGAGGTGAATGGCTATATCGCTCTTCCTAAAAGCGCAAAGAGTCTTGCTGAGGGCATTCACTGGGTGCTTTCTCACCCTAACAAAGACGAGTTGGCACACCAAGCGGTGGCTAAAGTTAACCAAAACTACTCGCAACAGGGTGTCGCTATGCGCTATATCAACTTATATAATGAGGCTCTTGCTCGAAAAATTTACAAACTATGATTAGCTTTTCTATCATCACTTGCACTTTTAATGCACAAGATGTGTTGCAAAGAACGCTCGATAGTGTGGCGCAACAGACGTATAAAAACATCGAACATCTTATTATTGATGGGGTTTCTCGTGATGAAACGCTGTCTATAGCGCATGCTTACGAGGCGAAAATAAGTAGTTCTTCGGAGCCATATAGCATTAAAATTGTGTCGGAAAGGGACAAAGGTTTATACGATGCGATGAATAAAGCGATTCAATTGGCGAGCAACGACTACATTGTTTTTATGAATGCGGGCGACACTTTCAAGGATATTGACACGCTAAAAACAATTGCTTCGTCGGTGAAAGAGGGCGAGTTGCTGCCAGGTGTGTTGTATGGCGACACGGATATCGTTGATATGGAGGGCAAGTTCTTGCGCAAACGCCATCTCCAAACGCCTCAAACGCTTACTTCTAATTCGTTTAAACATGGTATGTTGGTGTGTCATCAAGCTTTTTATGCACTCACTTCGATTGCTAAAAATACTCCTTACGACTTGCAATATCGCTTTTCTGCTGACGTGGATTGGTGTATTCGTATCATGAAAAAGAGTGAAGAGGAGCATCGTGCGTTGCGTAATGTGAATGCTATTGTTGCGAACTTCTTGGACGGTGGACTAACTACTGCAAATCACAGAGCATCATTAAAGGAGCGTTTCAGGGTGATGTGTAATCATTATGGCTGTATCACTACTACCTTTATGCACCTTTGGTTCGCTATTAGAAATGTGTTGAAACGCTAATTTTCAAGGTCTTTCTCTTATTCTTTCTCGCTGCTTTTATTTACTTAAAGGTGGCTATTTCTTCGTGTCCTTTATATTATAATAAGGTGAAAGCTATATTTTTTGCTTGTAAAAGCATTGCTATTACGTGCTAAAAGCTATGATATTACAATCTTAAATCATTGAGTTTAAGGTTGAAAGCACTGCAATAATCCTTCAAAAGAAAAAGCCGTTGTAAAACGAAAGATGAGTTGTTATTACCCCAAAAAGTGGCAGATAATAACGAAAAGTCACAATAAAAAGTCCCTTAGAAACACCGTTCTAAAGGACTTTCGTTTTTATTTTTATATCAAATTCTTTAATTTCGCATTAAAAGAACACCCCTTATGAGTAGCGAAGGACACGTCCTGGGCGCAGATGTTCGTTCTTTTTGAGATTGTTTAGCTCACAAAGTTTGTCAACAGTAACGCCACGTCGGCGAGCAATTGAGTACAATGTTTCTCCCGCAGACACAAAGTGATAGCTGCGATCTCCATCGTCTTTCTTCTCAGTTGTTTTGGCTTGAGCCATTTCTCCACGTACTTCTGCAGGCGAATAGCTGCCGTTTCCGATCTTACCTCTTAGCTTAGTTGCTTCTTCCGACTCGCTATTGTAAGTGCTTTTTGTTAAACACATAGTAGTCGCCTGTTACGTCTTGAGCTTTAAAGTCGAATAGAAGTGCAGGGTTAAGTGCCACTCCACAGAGGCGAGTTTCAAAGTGCAAGTGTGATCCAGTACTACGACCTGTGTTGCCACCAAGGCCAATTACGTCTCCAGCTTTAACGTCTTGATTCTCTGAAACCAATTGTTTTGAAAGGTGACCGTATATTGTTTCGAGTCCATTTGAGTGACGAATAACAATATATTTACCGTAACCACGTCCTTCATAAGCCACCATTCGCACCTTACCATTAAACGCTGCGCGGATAGTATCACCGATATAAACTTTTATATCCAATCCTTTATGCGCACGACCCCAACGTGCTCCGAAGTTACTTGTAACGACTCTACTGGTTGTGGGCATACAGAAATGACGCAAATTAATTTTGAAAGTGTCTGGAAGTGCAGTCTGACGATGAGCAAATTTGTTGTTCCAATCATCGTAAAGTTGCGCTGCAGGCGATTGAAGATTTTCTCTTATTGCAATGCTTTTCATAACAAGTGTATCTACAGCCTTCATCTTTCGATCTACAGGAGCTTGTCTTGCAAGTAGATCTTGAGCGTGAATTGCGTTCGAAGAGAGAAGCATTAACGTTCCAAGAGCTAAAGTTTTAAGTGTTCTTTTTAAAGTCATAGTTATTCTTTTAAGTGATACTTCATGCCCTAAAAGCAAAGGATTCAAGGCAAGTTTGTCAACTATTGCAACAACACAAAAGACACAATAGTTTACTGATAACCGCACAAAGGTAAGGAAAAAAAGCTGGAAATTGCTCTTAATCAAGAATTTTTTTATTACTTATTTAACTTTTTATTGTTTTTTTCAATTAAATGTTTCAATTCGGCAAAAATTCAAAGTTGAAAAAGTAATGAATTGTATCATTTTTCAATACTAAGAGCTATCTATATTCAATCAAAAGGCGTTAAATTGAGCTTTCAACACCATAATATAATACACGTTTTTTTAGCGCAAGTTAAAGGACAAAAAAAGCCTCTTTTTGCTCCTTTTTTTACACCTATTATTATATAGAGAAAGCGGTGATTAGACATTGAAAACCAATAAGAAACACCCCACAAATCAATAAGAAATACCCCAGAAAAAGCATTAACTTATCGACGCCCAATCAATGGTAGCTTTCTTCATTTCCTTTAGTCTTTGCCACAACATCGCATACTCTGGCTTATCAAAATGCTCGTCATTCTCCACCACTCGCAGTGCTTCTGTGCGTGCCATTTGCACCAATTGACCATCACGAGCAATGTTAGCAATCTTCAAATCGAATGCCATTCCACTTTGTTGCGTTCCTTCTAAATCGCCAGGACCACGCAATTTGAGGTCAGCTTCAGCGATTTGAAATCCATCATTGGTTGCACACATAATGTCGATGCGTTTCTTTGTGTCGGAACTTAGTTTGTAGTTCGTCACCAAAATGCAGTAAGATTGGTCGCCACCACGCCCTACTCGCCCACGAAGTTGGTGCAATTGCGACAAACCAAAGCGTTGAGCTTCGAGTATAACCATAACAGTTGCGTTGGGAACATTCACTCCTACCTCGATAACAGTTGTGGCAACGAGGATCTGAGTCTCGCCTTTTACAAATCGATTCATTTCCTCTTCCTTCTCTTTAGGCTTCATTTTGCCGTGCACCTTGCTCATTTTTGAAGTTTGGAAACACCTCTTTCAAGTTCTCAAAGCCCGTTTCCAAGCTCTGCAAGTCCGTCTTTTTCGCTTTCCTTAATCAATGGAAAAAACAATGTAAACTTTGCCTTCCTTGCACCACTTGTTTGCGTATTCCGTCGTAAAGCGAAGCCGTCTGAGTGTCGTATTTATGAATGGTTTCGATGGGTTTTCTACCTGGTGGCAATTCATCTATCACGCTAACGTCGAGATCTCCGTATATAGTCATCGCCAAAGTGCGTGGAATAGGCGTTGCAGTCATCACCAAAACATGAGGCGGCTGTGCGCTTTTTGCCCACATTTTAGCCCTTTGAGCCACTCCAAAACGATGCTGTTCGTCTACCACAGCCACACCTAATCGAGCAAATTGAACGCTATCTTCGATCACAGCATGCGTGCCAACGAGAATCTGAACCTCTCCTTTTTCAAGTCGAGTAAGAATGTCTTCTCGCTTTTTTTCCTTTCACAGTGCCCGTCAACAACTCCACTTGCACGTCTAAACCCTTTAAGAATGAGGCGATAGTTGTGAAGTGTTGCTCTGCCAAAATCTCAGTAGGAGCCATCAAACAAGCCTGAAAATCGTTGTCAATAGCAATGAGCATGGTCATCAAAGCAACGAGAGTTTTGCCCGATCCCACATCGCCTTGCAACAAACGGTTCATCTGTCTGCCCGTAATCATATCGCTCCTAATTTCTTTCATCACTCGTTTTTTTGAGCGTTGGTGAGCGGAAATGGCAAGTTGTTGGTATAGAATGTGTTGAAAAAGTGACCAACCTTTGGAAGGAGATAGCCACGATATTTGCGACGATGTTCGGTTGAATAGCGAAGAATATTGAGCTGAACGAAGAACAATTCTTCGAATTTTAGACGCAATTGAGCATTCTGCACATCGGTTAAAGATGTGGGATAGTGAATGTTTCGGAATGCTTCATAGCGTGAAACAAGATGCAAATCGTTCAGTGATAAAGGCGGGAAGTGTTTCTGTAAGGGCTTCTTCTGGAATTTTATCTACCAACATTCGGGTGATTTTCTCAATGGCTCTCGACTGCAATCCTGCCTTTTTCATCTTCTCCGTGGTGATGTAATAAGGTTGCATACGCATGGTTTCGATTTGCACCTCGCCCACTTTTTCTCGATCTCAGGGTGGGTAAATTGGTATCGACCATTATAGAAAGTGGGCTTTCCAAACACCAAATATTCGTCGTTTAAGTTATAGGTTTTGCGAATATATTGCGCTCCTTGAAACCACACTAAGTCTACAACTCCACCCGTTGAGCCCCTAAAATGCGCCACAAGTCGTTTGCGTCGTGGACCCATTTCGAACTCTTCAAAGCTCAAAATGCGTCCTTTAATCTGCACGAAAGGCATGTCGCCCGTTAGCTCGTGCACTGCATAAATCTTACTTCGGTCTACATATTTGTATGGATAATACTCTAAAAAGGTCGCCCCAAGTCTTTATTCCCAGCTCGCTACTGAGAATCTCTTTTGCGCTTAGGTCCAACGCCCTGAAGATACATAATGTCTTGTTCTAGAATATTACTCATTATTGTTCTTTATCTTATTGATTATCAACTGCTTCACAAAAGCGATCCTATTACACTTCAAAAGCAATGCTTTTAGGGTGCAATATCAATGCTTTTTAGCAGGTAAAAGCACTGTTTTTTTGTTTTGAGGTTTCTATCTTATTGGTTTGAAAAGAGATGGATATTGGTTCTTTTATAGTTCGTTATTCAATACTGCCGAAGCCACAATGATGTCGAAAGGAGTGGTGATTTTGATGTTTTCTCGATTGCCTTCTACCGAGAATACCTTTTCTCCTAAGTGCTCAACTACCGATGCGTCGTCGGTGAAAAGAGGATTGTAAGGTTGCTCATAGGCCTTTTTCAACAGCTCAACACTAAATGTTTGGGGTGTTTGAACAATGCTATAAGCACTTCGATCCACGTTCTTTTCTTGTCCATCTTTATAGGTTTTACGCAAAGAGTCTACCACTTTCACCACAGGAATAACGGCTTTGCAACCTAATACGGCATCGAAACAACGCTGAATGGTATCTTTCGACACCAAAGGACGCACGCCATCGTGTATGGCAACATAATCGTTTGCACCGCCATCTATGGCTTTTAACCCGTTTAAAGACGACTCGAAACGAGTTGAGCCACCATCAACTACCGTGTGTTCGATGTCGAAATGATAGTCGGAACATAAATTACTCCAATATTGTTGCTGTTCTTTTGGCAACACAACAACAATCTTTATCTGTGCATCAAAAGCCCTAAAACGCTCAATAGTCTGCATCAATATGGGCTTATTGCACAACAACATAAATTGTTTAGGAATGTCATTACCCATTCGAACGCCCTTTCCTCCTGCCACAATAATTGCATAATTCATTGTTGTCTCCTTTCTTTTTGCGATGCGTTATTACGATAACAAAGTTATTTAAAAACTTACTTATTTTCCAAATTTTCTATCATTTTGTATCGAATTGCATTGAAAAAGACGATTTGAAGGGCATTTATTTTGAAGAAAAAAAGACGACGAATGATTTTTTTCATACCATTCTAATTAACGTTTAAACGAAATCGGGTTGAATTATAGTTTTCTTTGCATTTATATGGTTAATTTACGTTACTTGAAAACCAAGACGTTTTGTTTATTTTCCTTAAGAATCCCTTTTTATCAGTATTTCGAAAAATAACTTTCCTCAAAAAAATCACCTTTTTTTCTTCAGAATTATTGACACATCATTTACCAAACACTCTGCATCTTTTATCTAAAATTGCCCTAAAAACGCACAAAAAAATTGGTCTTAATTGTTGATTTTCAGTTGTTTTTGTTCAATGTTTTTTGCATTTTATTAACCCCAAAACCATAGTACTCAATCGTTTTAGGTTGTACCTTTGCAGTGCAAATAAACGAAAGATTGAATAGTAAAACTGCTATTTAGGATATTTATTTCTATCAGGATTATATTTAGTATTTATATATTATAGGATAAATTGAGGTCCTTTTTAAACGTAAAATTATATTTAGTGATGAAAAATTATGTTTTGCCTTTCACAAAGGCACACACATTAACTGAACCACTTACCCTTTTAGCGGCAAGTCCGTGCGGAAATGTTAACACAAATCCATCAGTTAACCCTAATAAAGAAGAAGATGAAGATCTTGATTTCATGAATTCTGGATCTCCAACAATGACTATTACTTAAATCTTTGAATGCTTTTAGGGCGCAATGCCTCGAAAGTTATAAAAAGATAGATATCTCATTACATTCGCCTTGTACCCCTTTTCTTTTATTATATAATAGGTACACGAGCGCAAAGAACTAACAAAACAGAATTAAACCCACAAAAAAGAAATGAAAAGAAATATTCTAACTAAAGGAATTCTTTCTCTTATTGCACTTGGTGCGCTATGCTTTACAACTGCATGTAGCGACATAGACAACGTTAAAGAAGACGGTAATACTTCTAAAGGATTGCGTTTTACCGTTACAGATATTCAGGTTTCGAAAGAAGCTTCACTACCTCAAAGATCTGAAAAGTCGGTATATGAAACCCAAAGAATTGCATTTCAAAATGCTAATGGCTTAGATGTTTTGTATCAAAGAAACTACTGTTGAAGGTGTAAACGCTGTTCAACAACAAGACAATGGCACTCGTGCTGAATTGAAAACAGCGATAGATAAAGACTTTAGTGTATTCGCTTCAAAAGACGGTGGCAGTGCTGCTGACTTCATGTTCAACGCTAAAGCAAGAAAAAAATGGATCGCTTTATCAAACCATTGAGTGGACTCCTAGAAAGGCAGGAAAGCTCCAATTCCATGCAGTTTATCCCCTTTTAGATGCTTCTAACCCACTACAAGTACTCCAACCAACAACAAACGACGGTACAGCTCCACGCATTGAGTTCACCGTAAACAGCGATATTAAGAAGCAAACCGACTTGATGTTGGCTACAACAAAGGTGCTTACATTCAGCGAAACACAAGCTCAAAACGTAGATTTAAGCTTCAATCACGCCACAACTGCTATTCGTTTTAAAGTGGGAAACAAGCTTGGTTATAGCTTAAAGATCACTAAGATCGAAATAAATAACGTGTATGGCAAGGCTGATCTCGACATAAAGACTGGCACTTGGAGCAATCATCGCAACAAAACAAGCTTCACTTTCACCCCAACTACACCAATTTCAACAGCTTTAAACATTGGTGCTATCATCACAGGAGGTGAAAATACATTCCTAATGATACCTCAAACACTTCCTGCAGACGCTAATATTAAGATCTATATCGAAGGTAGAGACCCTCTAACAGCAGCTATTGGAGGTAAGGTTTGGACTTCTTCTACAACCAAAACTTATGGTATCACCAACGATGATGTGCGTGATTGGGACTACACTTTCGAGGTATCTGTAGACCATGATGCAATCGATTACAATGCAGGAGGAAACAGTTTCAAGATCAAAAGCTTCCGTCATTTGAAGGGATATAGCGGTACTGACCGTGATCTTCCAGTGAAATGGCAATACCTTGGCTATAGTATTAATGGCGGATTAAGCTGGAATGAGGGTACAGATAACTTCATTACAGCTGTTACAGAGAATGGTGTTGGTGCCGTAACAGACCAACCTGGCGTTGTAACTATCAACAATCCACTTATTGATATGAGAGCTAAAAGAATCGAACAGATGCGTCAAGCAACTCAACCAACAGGCGTTAAAGACCTTTCTCTCGATGAAAATGGAAGACAATCAACAGCTAACTGTTATGTCATTACAGCTCCTGGAACATATAGTTTCCCCCTTGTTTATGGTAATGCAATAAAGAATGGCGTTAAAAATGAGAGCGCTTACAAGGTGACTAACTTACTAAATGGATTTACTTTAACCAACTTCCAAGATTCAAAAGGTAACATATCACAGCCTAAGATCAATGGAGTTAAGAAAGTAGAGATGGTTGAATTGAATGAAACAGGTCTCATTACTGATCTTCAAGGAAGCACTTCTACAGGCGAAGTTACATTCAAAGTGCCTCAAGCAAACCTTAAAGAAGGTAACGTTTTGATACGTGCAATTGGATTTGACGATAAGGTTTTATGGAGCTGGCACCTATGGTTTACATCAGAAGATGTAATCAACACATCAACAAGTTACTTCGCTTTAGAACCATTAGGCTACAGACATACCAAGTGGGAAAAGACAAGTTACGATCAAACTCGTACCATAACACTTAAGTTTAAGAACGAAGTTGGAACCATAATCACTAAGTCTTTCACCATTGCAGCATTCGAAGACCGTCAAGGAACAGCTCCTTATTATCAACATGGACGTAAAGATCCATTCGTACTTGGCAAAATTACATACCAACCAAATGCTTATTACCAAGGAATGACATTGAAAGAGGCTGTGGGTTCACCGCTATTGATGGCTAATGCAAGACGTTTTGAGAACTCAATGCCTAAAGGTAACTGGGATTGGTGTAAAGATACTGATAAAGATAGAACTTATTTGAATCTTTGGTCGACCAATAATACAACCGATGGATTCATTGATGGCAATGTAGTTAAGACTATTTACGACCCATGTCCTGCTGGTTTCCACATGCCAAAGGCGCAAGAGTTCACGAAAGTTAACGCAGGAAACAACCACAAAAAGGTGTTTGCTCCAAACCTACAAGTGCTACATCCAGACCTTCAAAAGCTGCAAGACAGAAAGAATGGCAAGGGTCTTTATTGGACTGCAGAGCGTTACTTGCGTAAACAATCATCTGTTCAACCAGACGACCAAGCATTCTTTGGATGTATGGTATTGGCTACCGACAACACATTTGAATATCATGACGCTGGTATTCCATTGTTTATGAACATGCAATTTGGTTTGCCTATCCTTCCAATTAAGGACTAAATAGATTGCAAAGTCATCATAAAGAACGAATTTAAGAAGTTTCACTTCAAATAAATCTCTAAGAAAACGGCTGCATCTTGTTATGGGGTGCGGTCGTTTATTTTTATCTATCACAACTCATCATCAATGCACCTCTATATCAACACCTTATCACTCGCCTCGCAAAAGCATAGCTATTGCAGTGCAAAATGACTGCTATTATCGTTCAAAAGCAATGCAATTACAACCTAAAAGCAATGCTTTTAGCTGGCAATAAAAGAACATCTGTCAAGATATTGAGGAGAGAAAAGGGAAAAGGCACGCTTAGAATAGACAATAAAAAGACGTTTTTTGCGTTGCTTCAACATCATAAGGACAACAGAATAATCATTTTAAACAGAGAAATATGAACAAAATGTACCAATCAATTAAATACCTCTTATTTTCGTTTTGCGCTATTTTCGCATTCGCATTAACGCTTAGTTCTTGCGGAAGCGACGACGATTTAAAGGGCTTTTCAAAAGATGATGAAACTGTAATAGTAGGCTCTAATGGCAATCATTTCACCATTCAGTTGGGCAAGAACAGAGCAGATAAAGACTATTATTATTTCGAAATTCCTAAAACAAGTAACGGAACTGAGATTGATCTCACTGTTGCTGGCGACTGGAAGGTGGAATATAGCAACAAAATTGCAGATCACGGAACAGGAACTGTGTTTGAAAAAGGAAGTAAACTCTACGTTCAACTCACCAACAAAAACAACATTAAGATCGAATACAATCTGATATATAATAATGGTGGTACCACTCTTTCTGGAGAATACAAAGGTAAAACCACAACAAATAGCTCTTTCAATTTCTCGTTCCAATAACTCTTTTTATTCAATAACAAAGAATTCAAACTGAAAAAAAGAAAGAGATACATTCTATAAGAAAAACAACTTAGGTAGATAGAATATAAAAAAACGAGCAGACAACATTTGAGTTGTTTGCTCGTTTCTTTTTATGTATAGCTGTTACAAATTCTTGGTATGTCAACGACAACCTGCTCAGATTTTCTACCGAATAGTCACCGCTTTAAGAGCTGGTTTACATGTATCCCAACCAGCGAAGAATGTCGTTCATATTGGCAACAATCATCAATAAGAGAAGAAGTCCTATGCCAATATACTCTGCAATGATAAGGAATTTCTCCCCAGGTTTGCGTCCTGTGATCATTTCATATAGCAAAAAGAGAACGTGTCCACCATCTAATGCAGGAATAGGAAGTATGTTCATGAATGCAAGAATGATGCTTAAGAAAGCTGTCATACTCCAAAACATATACCAATTCCATTCTGCAGGGAACATAGATGCAATTGAACCAAAGCCTCCAATGCTCTTTGCTCCTTCGCCAGAGAATAGGTATTTCATATCACCTACATAGCCCGAAAGCACCTTCATGCCGTGTTTTGCACCTGCAGGGAAGCTCTCTAAGAAGCCATAAGAAATGTGAGTTACTTTGTATTCTTGCATAATTGAACCTGCAAAGATACCCACTTTGGCGTCTTTTGTGAGGGTGATGGGCACTTGTTGCACTGCGGTATCACCTTGATGAACAAACGAAATGGTTGCTTTTAGAGCCTTTGCGCTATCTGATGGATTCTTGGTTGATGCCAATACGTCGGCAATTCTGCCTGTAGCCTCAACGAAATCGTTATACGAAGTAATTGGAGTGTCGTTGAACTTCACAATCTTATCGCCTGCTTTAATTCCCGCTTTAGCTGCTGGCGAGTCTGACATTACGCTGTCAACTGTATTGGGAATAAACACATCTACAAAGCGAGGTGTAGACTTAATCATATCTAATAGGTCTAAATTGCCTGGCATTGTCAAGCTAACCTTTTGACCATTGCGAAGCACATCTACTCGTTTTGCTGTTGCAAGAGCACGATAAGTGTCGGCATCAAGACTCTTAAAGGCTCCTAATTCGGTTCCTACCAAAATGTCACCATCGTGAAAACCTAAGGGTTTTGCTTCGCTATTGAATTTCATTCCATGAGTCATATCGCTTGTTTTCACAAACTTATCGCCCCATGTAAACATAATCATTGAATAGATAAACAATGCAAGTAGGAAGTTAACCATCACTCCTCCAAGCATTATAAGAAGGCGTTGCCAAGCGGGTTTACTTCTAAACTCCCAAGGTTCGGCAGGCTTTTGCAACTGTTCGGTGTCCATACTCTCATCCACCATACCTGCTATTTTGCAGTAACCACCAAGTGGCAACCAACCTACTCCATAGCGGGTATCACTGTTTTTGGGCTTAAACTCGAACAAATGGAACCAAGGATCGAAGAAAAGATAGAACTTTTCGACCTTAACACCAAACAAACGAGCAAAGAAGAAGTGACCTCCTTCGTGCAATAACACCAGCAATGAGATGGCGAACATAAACTGTAAAAGTCGTATAAGGAATATTTCCATGTCTTATTGATTTATCGTTAATATTTTAATTGTTATTGAGTTGCGTTGCACCTGCATGGCGGCTGTCGGCGTGACAAACCTTGATTACAAGAGAAACAACGTGAATTTCTACTACAAAACTTATGCCTAAACAATGCTTTTTACACTGAAAGCAATTCCATTGCCTTTCTTCTTGCCTCTAAATCGGTTTGAATATAGGTTTCATAAGAAGGATTGGCGTCGAACGAAACGGTGTTCATTGTCTTCTCAATCACCTCTGCAATCTGCAAGAAAGAGCAGGCATCGTTTCTAAATGCCTCATTAACTATTTCGTTAGCAGCATTTAAAATGCAAGGCATATTTCCTCCTTTGCGAGATGCTTCGTATGCCATTGCAAGGCAACGGAACTTCTCTTGGTCGGCAGGAAAGAACTCTAAGCGGTGATTAAACAAGTTCAATTCTTCGCCTTTCAATGTAATTCGGTCGGGATAAGTAAAGGCATATTGGATTGGAAGGCACATATCGGGCACTCCGAGCTGCGCTTTTACCGAGCCATCAACGAACTGTACGGCACTATGAACAATAGATTGTGGGTGCACCAACACTTCTATTTGGTCTACATCTACCCCAAATAGCCACTTAGCCTCTATCACTTCGAAGCCTTTATTCATCATAGTAGCCGAGTCGATGGTTATCTTTGCACCCATATTCCATGTTGGATGTTTCAAAGCATCGGCCTTTGTTACATGCAAAAAGCTCATCGGCTGTTTTCAAACGGAATGGACCTCCGCTCGCTGTTAATAAGATCTTACTGATAGGATTGTTGCCTTCGCCCACTAAACACTGAAAGATTGCAGAGTGTTCGCTATCTACTGGCAAGATAGGAACATTGTATTGAGCGGCTAATGCGCCAATAAGTTCGCCTGCAACAACAAGTGTTTCTTTGTTGGCAAGACATATCTTTTTGCGTGCTTCGATTGCTTTTATGGTTGGAGAAAGGCCCGAAAAGCCCACCATTGCAGTGAGTACGAGGTCTATTGGCGCTGCTTGCACCACCTCATCTATGGCTTCTTTTTCCTGCATAAACCTTTATTTCAGGGCAATCGTGCAATAGTTCTTTTAGCTCATCATATCGCTCTTCGTTAGCAATAACAACGCTATCGGGGCGAAACTTGCGGGCTTGTTGCGCCAACTCTTCTACTCTATTGTTGGCAGTTAGGCAATACACCTCGAACAAGTCGGCATGTTCTTCTATCACTTTAAGCGCTTGTGTTCCGATAGAACCAGTGGAACCAAGTATGCATATTTGCTTTTTCATTATTCTAAATCTAATATACCTTGTGGCAAGGTCACTTTTATTGTCTTCTTATCAGCATCTACTTCGTTTATAAACTCTTCGGAAGCAGGAATAAGAAGCTCGTTATTTTGATGGTCTTCTACAACAAATAAGGTGTTAATGGTGGTTTCATCAACATCTACTATGGTGCCTATTACATCGCAACTTTGCGCATCAACAAGCTGAAATCCAATGATTTGAGCCCAAGAAAGCTCATCAGTTAACTCTTGAACTAATTCTCTTGGGAAGAAAACTTCGCATCCTGTGAGTTCTTTTGCACGCTCTTGTGAATCGATATTCTCGAACTTTATCAATGCTGTTTCATTGCTCTTAAATCGATATTCCTCCATAAAAAAGGGTACAAAGATACCTTCTATCTTCAAAACAAGATAGTCGGCGTCTACTCTATCGAATGCATCATCGGTGAAAGACATCGACACTTCGCCTTTAACTCCATGCGGTTTGCCTATCACTCCTATTCTATATACGCTCTCTTCTCTAATCATTTTATTCTTAAAGGGATTATCCTTTCACTCTAGTTATTTTGGCTCCGAGGTCGTTAAGACGTCTTTCTATATCCTCATATCCACGGTCTATCTGTGAAATATTAGATATTCTGCTTGTTCCTTCGGCACATAATGCGGCAATAAGAAGGGCTATTCCGGCTCTAATATCAGGACTTGACATGTTTCCTGGGCGTAAGTTTCGCTTGCGATCGTGGCCTACTACAACTGCTCTATGAGGATCGCAAAGAATGATTTGGGCTCCCATATCAATTAACTTGTCGACGAAGAACAATCTACTTTCAAACATCTTTTGATGTATGAGCACGCTACCTTGAGCCTGAGAAGCCACAACAAGGAGCACAGAAAGCAAGTCGGGAGTGAGTCCGGGCCATGGAGAATCACTCAAAGTCATGATTGTTCCATCTATAAAAGACTCAATTTCGTAATGCTCTTGCTTTGGAATATAAAGATCATCTCCCTTTATTTGTATCTTAACACCCATTCTTTTGAAAGTGTCGGGGATAATTCCTAGATTCTCAACAGACACGTTTGATGGTAATTCCATCGCCAATCATTGCAGCAAGACCGATAAACGACCCTACTTCAATCATATCTGGAAGTATAGTGTGCGTTGCTCCGTGCAAAGAAGGAACGCCTTGAATGGTTAAAAGATTTGAAGCTATGCCGCTAATGCGTGCTCCCATGCTGTTTAAGAGCTTACATAGCTGTTGAATATAAGGCTCACATGCTGCATTATAGATTGTTGTTACACCCTCAGCAAGCACTGCTGCCATGATAATATTAGCGGTTCCAGTTATCGAAGCCTCATCAAGTAGCATGTAATTACCACGCAAGTGCTTTGCATTAATGGAATAAACGTTGCGAGAAGGATCATGAACGAAGTCTGCTCCCAATTGTTTAAAGCCCAAGAAGTGGGTATCTAAACGGCGCCTTCCAATCTTATCGCCACCTGGTTTGGTGATAACTGCCTTATGAAAGCGACCCAATAGCGGTCCAATCATCAGCACACTACCTCTTAAAGCGGCACATTTCTGCACAAACTCATCACTTTCTAAATAGTCTAAGTTGATGTTGTCGGCTTTAAAAGAATAGGTATTGCGACTCAACTGCTTAACCGTTACACCAACATCTTTAAGCAATTGAATTAAATTATTTACGTCTAAGATGTCTGGAATATTCTTTATTACAACCTCTTCTGTAGTGAGTAGAGCTGCACAAATAACCTCCAAAGCCTCGTTTTTGGCTCCTTGTGGGTGAATAACTCCTTTTAATGGGTGTCCTCCTTCAATTAAAAATGCTTCCATACTATCTTTTCTTACGTTTCTTTTCGTTAACTACTTTGGCAGAATTCTTTTTCAATGGCATTGCATTTACATCGAGTTGCACTTGTCCTTCGGTGAAATGTGCCATGTCAGAAGCTATTCTTTCGTCATCAAGAGAGCCGTGTCCATATTGCTCTAAGCAGCTTTTCATATGGTTTGCAGTGATTCTTATCAGCTCATCTCGTTCAGAAGAAGGCTCCATATCCTTTATTTTATTGAGCGTATCGAATACCATTTTGCCATAATGGCGAACGGGTATGCGATTGCGAGGATAGGCTATTGGCTCTGGCTTTCCTGCTAATTCACGTGCAGTTGATAAGTCAACAGGATAATCAATGTCAAGTTCAAAGTTGCTAATAATAGCTAAATGGTCCCAAAGCTTTTTGTTTTTTTGCTTTCGGGATCGGTTGTATTTGGAGTCATTCGAGCCATTATTCGCACAATTGTCTCAGCGCATCTTTGACGCTCATTCTTATCTGTTAGGTTTCACTGCATAATGCACCATCTCTTGAATTTCACGTCCATACTCCGACAAAATGAGCTTTTCTCGTTGTGTATTATAATCTAATCCTGCTATATTCATTTGTTTTTCTTATCCTCGTTATATAATTTTTCAATTCGGGGTTGTAACTACTTGCAATACTGTTGTTTTGCCATTGCTTTTCGTTATCATTACAATAGTTTCTTAGCTTCTTTGGCAACGAAGTCTTTTAGATAGAAAGGAACGAAGTAAGCCACGTCTTCAAACTGTTCGTTAGCCATTCTCTTTTCTGCCAAAGGATACATATTTTTTGCCAAAGGAACTATTCCTTCGATGATATGCGCATTGTGATGAGTAAGCACTTCGTGGCATTTCTCGGCTCCATTACCAAAGAAATACACTGGTTGTTGTGCTAAAATATCATCATAAGTGTTGTTTTCTACGATGTCTGCATTGATAGATCGCACCTCTTTTAGGGCTCTATCGAAGAACTGAGAGTACACTTCCATACGGCGAGCATCAATCATTGGGCATAAAAGAGCATTTTCTTCGTTGATCTTTTTCACCAAGAAGAAGAGGCACACATCAGCTCTAAGGTTGGAATAGCAATGAGTTTCACATCTCTACCATAGCAAATTCCCTTCGCCATAGATAGTCCTATGCGCAAACCAGTGTACGAACCAGGTCCGCAACTCACTGCTACTGCATCTAAAGGAATAGCGTGACTATCGATAAAAGATAATGCTTCTTGCACAAACACGCCTAATATCACAGCGTGATTAGGTCCCTCATGGTCTTCTTTATTAAAGATACAAGACCCATCTTGACTAACAGCTACCGAACAAACGTTGGTACTTGTTTCAATATTTAATATACACGACATAGTTTTCTACTTAGTTAGAAGAGTGCTATAAAAATGCTTTCAAATGCTTATCTTTTTGCCATTCTATCGCAATAGTATTTTAACAAGCCCGAAAGTGTTTATTATCCCCTTCTCTTTTCTTTATTTAAATATGCTACAAAATTACGCTTTTTATCGCCAAAATTAGTACTTTTGCAGAAAATTAACGAGAAAATCATATGATACTTTCTATGACTGGCTATGGAAAAGCATCCATAGCGCACCAAGATAAGAAGATAACTGTAGAAGTAAAGTCATTAAATAGCAAGGCTTTTGACCTTTCTGCACGCATAGCTCCATTGTATAGAGAACGTGAAATGGAGATTCGTAACATCCTTTCTAAAAGCATTGAGCGTGGAAAAGTGGACTTTTCTATTTGGATTGAGAAAGAAAATGGAAACGACGCAACCCCCATTAATGCTGCACTTGTAAACAATTATTATCAGCAAATCAAAGCTATTTCATCGCAAACGGGTATCGAAGAGCCAAAAGATTGGTTCTCATTGCTTTTTGCGTATGCCTGAAGTTATGACACGAACAGAGGTAGAAGAGCTTACAGAAGAAGAGTGGAAGGCGGTTCAAAACGCTATTGATTTGGCCTTAGAGCAGTTTACTAATTTTAGAAAACAAGAGGGATTGGCTCTTTATAACAAGTTTACTGAAAAGATAAACAATATTGCTCAATTGCTAAAAGATATCGAACCCTACGAGCAAATGCGTGTTGAAAAAGATCAAACAACGTATTCTCGATGGTTTAAAAACATTGCCCGAGGTGGATTATGACAAGAATCGTTTAGAGCAAGAACTCATCTATTATATCGAAAAGTTAGATATAAACGAAGAGAAACAACGATTAACTAATCACTTAAAGTACTTCATTGACACTATGAATGAGGGTCATGGGCAAGGCAAAAAAAGCTTGGTTTTATTGCACAAGAAATGGGCAGAGAAATCAACACTACTGGCTCTAAAAAGCAACCAAGCAGAGATGCAAAAACATCGTTGTTCGTATGAAAGACGAACTCGAACAAATAAAAAGAACAAGTGCTTAACGTGTTATAATTCAACCCAATATGTCTAAAGTTATTATTTTTTTTCAGCACCAAGTGGAAGTGGGAAAAAGCACCATTATCAATCGCTTGATGCAACATCCTGAATTGAAATTGGCATTCTCTATCAGTTGCACAAGCCGTGAACCACGAGGCAAAGAGCAACATGGTGTAGAGTATTTCTTCCTTTCTCCCGATGAATTTCGTGCACGAATAGAGGCAGGAGAGTTCCTCGAATACGAAGAAGTATACACTAATCGCTTTTATGGTACATTGACTTCGCAAGTTGAAAAGCAGCTAAACGAAGGCCAAAACGTTGTTCTTGATGTAGACGTAAAAAGGCGGTTGCAACATAAAAAAAGCACTATCAAGACAAGGCTTTGAGTGTTTTCATTCAGCCACCATCGATAGATGAGCTTAAAAAACGTTTGGCTTCTCGTGGCACCGACAGCCCGGAAGTGATCGAAGACCGCCTTGCAAAGGCCGAATTCGAATTGTCGTTCGCTCCCCAATACGACGTTGTTATTGTGAACGACGATATCGAAACCGCAGCAAAAGAGGCTTTTGACATTATCAAAAGCTTTATCAACGAATAATAAACAAAGTGCACAATGAAACGAATAGGTATTCTTGGAGGCTCGTATAACCCCATTCATGTGGGGCATATTCAGCTTGCAGAACATCTACTTCGTGTGCTTTCGTTCGATGAAGTGTGGCTACTTGTTTCGCCCCACAATCCTCTTAAACCCGCAAATGACCTTCTTCCCGACGCCATTCGCTATCAATGGGTAGCCAAAAGCATTGAAGGTGTGAGCGGATTGGTTGCAAGTGACTTCGAGTTGGCCCTTCCTCAGCCCTCATACACCTACAACACACTCACCCAACTCACTGCCACTTATCCCCAAAACGAGTTTACTTTTGTTGATTGGAGCCGACAATTGGCAGGTTTTTTTCACAAGTGGTTTAGAGCAGAAGACATCATCAACAACTTTCGAATAGCCATCTATCCCCGACCAGGATCTGATGCTATCGCAACGCCTCTTCCCCCTAATGTGCAGGTGATTGATGCGCCTTTGATTGACATTAGCAGTACGATGATTCGCCAAAAGATTCGCAACCACGAGGATATAAGCCCATCTTGTGCCCAAAGTGATACAGCAAGAGGTGATAAAGGCTTATTTAAATAGACCGTAAACCGAGGTGAATTGGAAGACAAGAACACTGTAAATTATTTTTTTATTCAACGATAGAAAGAGCACTTTGAGGTGCTCTTTTATTTTGATTTGCTCTATTACTTTCTTTGAATTCTATTCTTGTTTTACTTGCATTTTGCCCCTTCCCTACCCCAAACACGGCACTATCCTATTTTGTTTACCCCTCTTTTTCCTTTTCAAATCACCTCCATTTCCCTCTCGTTTATTCCCATCTCAATCCCAATCAAAATTATTTTTCTACACCACCTCAATCCCTTTGCAACAAAGGCATGGCAACTCTATCGTGCAATAGCTATGACATTGCTCCACAAAAAGCAGCGCAATTGCCACCTAAAAAGCATTGCTATTAGAGCGCAAAAAGCTATTCTTTTGCACCGCAGCGGCTCTGCCCTTAAGCAACAAGGGCATTAAAGTAAGAATTGGATAAACTAAAAATGGAGAACGAAAAGCAAAAGAATCAACAAGAAACGCTCTAAACTTTTGCGCAATTTTCGATAGGCAATAGACATCTGACTCTCTATGGTGTTGATGCTAATGTTCAGCTCTTGCGCAATTTCGGCATGCTTCTTTCCTTCTATCTTACTACGGAAAAATATCTCTCTACATTGAGGTGGCAAAGCATCTATCGCCTTGTATATTTCAGAAATGGTGTCTTCTGTAACCGAAGTGGTTAAATCCCACATTTCAAGTTGATTGCACATCCATTGCATTTCGCTTCGTTCTACCTCCGAATAGTTTCCCTCTAACTCGGTAATCAGTAGCTCACCACGCAAAAAAGAGATGCAACCATGCTTCACAGAAGTCATTACATAGGCCATAGAAAAGTTGCATTGGGGTGCCCGTTTCTGCAGTTCATAAATCTTTAAAAACACATCTTGCACCACATCTTCTGCCACATCGCTTCGCTTTTACATACAATGTTGCAAAAGCGTTTTGCAGGCGCATAATATTGAAGATATAGCTGTTTAAAAGAGGTGTCCATAACAGATGGTAGGCAATTGCAAAGGAATGGTGATGGTTTGTGCTTACTTTTTTCGAATAATGGTTAAGCCATCTCGCAACGGAAGGATAATTTGTTCGACCCTTTTGTCGGCAAGTAGGTAATCGTTAAAGCGTTTAATGCCTTGCGTTTGGGCGTCTTTGTCATACTGAGTGTCGACAACATGCCCGTCCCAAAGGGTGTTATCGGCCAAAATAAAGCCTCCTTCTCGCAACACTGACAAGGTCATTTCGTAGGTTTCTATATAGGTTCTCTTGTCTCCATCGATAAAAGCCATATCGAAAACAATGCCTTGTTGGGGCGCAAGCACATTGGCATCGCCAATCATAAAGTTGATTTTATCTTCTAATCCCGATTGTTTTATCCACGAACGGGTGAGGTCTTCCATCTCATCATTGATCTCATAGGTATGAATCATCGCCCCTTCTTTTCAGTCCTTTTGCCATCGCAATGGCGCTATAACCGCTGAAAGTACCCACTTCGAGTATGTTTTTGGGTTGCAACATCTCTACAAACATCTTTAAAAGAACGCCTTGTAGGTGTCCACTTGCCATGCGTCCGTGCACCGTGTGTATGTTGGTTGCCCTGTAAAGCTGATACAAAAAGGGGATCTTCTGGCTCGCTATGGTCGAGTATATATTGATGAAGTAGCTGATTGTCCATTATGAATTATAAAAAAGATGATATAGTTCTACGTTGCTAAAAGGCTTTATTGGGCTTTCAATGCTTCGATAGCCAATTGATAAGAATGCAATCCGAATCCTGCAATAACACCCTTGCAAGCTGGCGAAATAACTGAATGTCGTCTAAATTCTTCACGAGCATGCACGTTACTTATATGCACTTCTACCACTGGAGTGGTGATGCTTTTTAATGCAATCTAATAGCGCAACACTTGTATGTGTATAGGCTCCAGCATTCAAAACGATACCATCGAACGAGAAACCAACCTCTTGTAGCTTGTTAATTAGCTCGCCTTCGATGTTGCTTTGATAGTAAACCAACTCTATATCGATGTACTTTTGCTTTAAAGTTTGCAAATAATCGTCGAACGATGTCGACCCATAAATGGCCGTTTCACGCACCCCTAAGAGGTTCAAATTGGGCCCATTCATAATAAGTATCTTCATTATAAGATATTTTTTATAACTTTGTGCTGATGTTATCTCGCTGCTTTGGGCTTGCAAAAGCAATGCTTTTAGGCAACGTTTCTGCAAAGATAACAAAAAGAATGGAAAAAGAATGGAAAAAGAAAATCAAACCATTGCGAATATAATTCAAAGCTATTTGAGGTATTTAAAACTCGAACGCAATTATTCTACCAACACTATCGAGGCGTATAAAAACGACCTTGAGCACCTTATTACTTATTGTCAAGAAAACAATAAGGACGTGTTGAGCATGCAAATAGCCGATTTTGAACACTTTGCCTTTATCCTTCACGAGCGAAAAATTGGTGCTTCGTCGCAAGCAAGGATATTAAGTGGGGTGCGTTCTTTCTACCGTTATCTGGTGGTTGATGGCTTGTTGGAAGACAATCCCACTGAATTACTCGAGTCTCCGATACTTGGTGAGCATCTACCTGAGGTGCTTTCGACTGAAGAAGTTGACCAATTGCAGAACTCTATCGACCTTTCTAAATGGGAAGGTCACCGCAATCGTGCCATTATAGAAATTCTCTTTTCGTGCGGTTTGCGTGTATCTGAACTCATTAACCTTAAAATTTCGAACATTTATACCATCGAACGCTATATCAGAGTGATTGGTAAAGGCTCGAAAGAACGCTTAATTCCCATTTCAGATAAAGCGCTTCACGAGTTGGAACTGTGGTTTAAAGACCGCAATGCCATGGTCATTAAGCCTGGAGAACAAGACTATGTGTTCCTCAATAGGCGTGGTGCCCACCTCACACGAACCATGATTTTGATTATGATTAAAAAGCAAGCGGAGTTGGCTGGCATCAAAAAAACTATCTCGCCACACACCCTTCGCCATTCGTTTGCTACCGAACTGCTTCGTGGAGGCGCAGACTTAATAGCCATTCAAGCGATGTTAGGGCACGAAAGTGTAAGCACAACAGAGATCTATACGCACATAGATAGAGAGTCGTTGCGCAAAGCTATCATCGAACATCACCCACGAAACAAACCTAAATACAAAAAAGAAAACAACACATAGTTTTCTTATTTTCCCCTAACATCTTTTTAATTGTTGGGCTGTTGCTCTCTTATTTTTCGTTTGAATATTCCGCTTATGCTGTTGCGAAGGATATAAAACGAGAAACAAGAGCTTGCCACTATTGCTCGCAACTTGTATGCTCCAAGATAGCAATGTGTTGGAGTTGGAGCTGATAAAGTAGACCAAACCTGCCAAAAATAGCTGTATTGCGAGGTATAAAAGCATTCGTTTTGAGATGCAAAAGCTATACTTTTGATAGGCAAAAGCATAGAGAATGAGGTTAAAAAGCAGTCCTGTTACCACCAAACCGAGTCCTATTCCAAAGAGATAAGCATGCTTATAGCCCAGCCAAAACATGGTAATAAAAAAAGCAAATAATAGGTTGCTTCGAGTAAGAAAAAGGCCTTAGAGTCGCCTCGAGACAATGCAATATACGACACAGGAAGCTCTAGTGAGCGCATAAACATTGCAAAAATGGCCACTTTCACCATAGGAAGTACGTCTAAAAAGGCATCGCTATACAACAAAGGAAGGGCGATAGGAAGGGTCGACATCAATAGAATTAAAAGTGGAGAAATGAGCAACAGCGACACTTCTAACTGTCTATTAACAAGTAAATTGCGCTCTTCTATATTATTACCAACCGACGATAATCTCGGAAAATAATCGGTTTCCATTGCCGAAAAAATCACTCCTGCATAGGTCATCGTTATCATATAGCCCGCATTATACAAGCCCACATCATCTAAACTGCCTTCATAATTCAAGAAAGAGCGCACAATAAAGTCGCTACCACTACCCATTATGCCTGCACCAAGAAAGGAAATGCCCAATCGAAGCATTGGCTTTGCCTCTGAAAAGGTGGCTGAATCAAAATGAATTCGGTAGGGATAATAATGAATGAATAGGTAATGGTGATGATAAACTGCGATAATGCAATGATAATGAGCGACGGAACGATGGCAGACTCGCCAAAGATGTAATACAATGGCACTGAGGTTACCAGCGCACAAAGCACTCCATAGATAGAAATCTCTGCCAAACGACGGAGCTTTCGGGTGGCTTTTAGAATCGATAATTCGCCTGCAGACAAAGCAGTTAGGGCGATAATAGGTGCCAAAAGCATAAAGTGTAGGGTGTGATTGCCCCACGAAAAAGCTGTAATGGTTGATCAATGGACTCAAAACAACGCACAAAACAAATCCTAAGCACGCTGTTATCACGCTCCACGAACGTATTAACTCTATTCTACTTTTCAGTTCTTCGTGATGCTCTTCATCGTAAAGTCGTGACAATTCACGCACTGCACTCACTCCAAGTCCTAAGCCTGTGGTGTCGGAAATCAATCGAACTGTAGAGTTAAAAGAGCGCCATTAAGCCCATACCTTGTGGTCCTAAAAAGTAGCGCAATGAGCTTATTTCGAACCATTCCGATAAGAATAACCAAGCCTTGAACACCTCCAAAGATGCTCGTATATTTAAGAATATGCGAATAACTGCTGCTGGTTTCTTTCTTATTCATTATGGGTTTAGGTTTTAACTATATATCATATAAATGTTAATGAGTCATTACATAGAAAAATATTTCTATATCATTTCGCCCTTAACTCGATATAGTGCGCAAATCAAATGCTATTCTTTTTAATTAACGAAAGTATTGCTTTTTTTATTGTATTCGCATATTTCTTGAAAAATCAATAGCAATTTACATTTTGTTAGATATTAATTTAATTATTATTATATAAAAAGAACTTATTTACGTTAATTGAACGAAATTGATTCATAAAAAAAGTAATAACTTAAAAATAAAAAAATCACTATATTCGCAACAAAGAAATATAAGTTCTGTAAAAATAACAGAAGCACAATTAAAAACAGCCTTCCTTAGCTCTTAGGAGCGAATATCTCTTATCATGATTATAAATCACAATGATAGTCGTTCTAAACGACATTAGAAATGCATACGTTTTTCTGGTATTATTAATAGTAGGATTCAAGAGGTAATCAGTTTCTTAAGGTAGAAGTTAGGGTTTACAGTGGTAAATCATAAATTGTTTTCAAGGCTCAAGAGGACACAAATTAGTGTCGGTTTTCGTTGTTCTAGAGATAAAATAACGAAGCAACGGAAAAGGGTAAGCGCGGTAGTTGATACCTTACGCTTACCCATCTTTTATGTTCTTGCGATGCAAAAGTTCATCGCCTCAATCATAAATACTGATCTTTCGGGGTGCGAACTCACCCTTATTGCTTTTCATTTCGATGTGTATTAGATCATTATTTCCTTACACTTACGTTCGAAGAACAATTATTCATTCAGTTACTTTCTGCTTCGTTATTATTCAAAACGCCTAACAATGCGGTTGAAATAGCTATCAACACTTTGATAATAATAGCGAAAATACTCTTTTTTTCTGTTTTCATAATCATTCAATTTCAAGGTTATTAAAATGTGATTTCATTCTTAATAGCTCATATGAGCGTTGCTTTTAGATGATATTATACCATACTTTCCTCCTTTCTTGATTTGTTATTGGTGAATAATGTGCAACCAATTGTTGTTCGATTGCACCACAAAATTAGTACAACAACAAGCGTATTGCACCATAAAAGCTGTGTATCAAAGTGTGTATCATCATGCAATTAGCTCGTTATAAGAATGTTATAACAATCCAATTACACACATATCAAAAGAAAAGCAATCTGCCATTCCCTTCTAAGGAATGACAGATTGCCCTATATTATATAAGGTGTAAAAGCGCAAAAAGCCACTTTTCACCCGTCAAGGTCTATCTAAGAGCCACTTTAAATCAAGTTTACTACCAACCAATTCACGTTCCATAAGAACAAGAACAGCGTGATAACCACTGCCACGACACGCACTATCGACAACGCCTTGCCCTGCATTACTCTAAAAAGATGAGCGATAGCAAGAGGAATAACGAATGCCCAATGAGCCGTCATGATATACACTTCGTTGATACCAAAGCCCAAAGCCCACGTGCAACACCATGTCTAAGAGCCACCACGAAGCACACAACTGCATGAGCTTTTGCTTGCGACCAGCAAACAAACCCGCCAAGAACAGCACCAAAAGAAGTCCTTCTATAGCATAATTAAAGATGTATCTGTAAGGCACAATCATTGGTCTATTGCGCAAAAACGTCCTCTAAAGTGTGATCTTGATGAAGCTGAATACCCTCTCCAAACAGGTTTTCTACGATAGAAGAAGTGCGAGAAGTGGTGACATCCGTCCAGCTCATAAACTGCCCTTCGCTAATAGGGTGCGCCCTGCTTAGGCTGCTTTTTCTTCTTCACCCCATTGGTTTTGTTTTGCACAGGCTTAGCAACCAAATCCTGCTTATTCTGCACTTGCGAGTTAAAAGAAAGCAGTTCCTTTGTCGAAGCCTCTTCTTTTTCCTTCTGCTTTCGTGCCTCTTGCAGTTTCTTTTGAATCTGCTTTGCCTTCAAAGCCTTGTCTTTCTTTTGTTTATCAGCCTTTCGTTGCATTTCAATGGGCCACACCATCGCCTTGTATTCCCACTTACTTACACCCCACATCACGGCAGATGGCAAGATAATAGCTAAGAGAAGATGACGCCAATTGAAGAACTTTTTGCCGTTAACAAATAGAGATGCCAAGAAAACTTTTAAGCCATTGTTCAGCGAAATACCTCCCGTTACCACGAAGAGCAAAATGGTCTGCGTCTTAGTGAGCAACAGTTGTTTATCAATTCGTTGCGAAGCCACATACAAAGTGAATACAAGCATAAAGAACGACATGATGAAATGGTCGGGAACGATGCACGAAAGCAAGATATAAGCAAACGAAAAGAGCATTATCGTCAACAAGCTTGCATCGAAACGACGTAGTTTCAGCGATGTACGCAATATGCGATAGAAGAACACAAAGCCGTATATTCCGCAGAAAGTTTGCAGAAATGGCATAATGAAAATGGCGCAATTGATACCCGTTATATACATTAACAACTTGTTAAGCAGGTAGAACGGATACATAAAGAACGCCAACAAGGGGTGACGATATACGTTATAGCCCGCCCACCAGTCGCTAATGATCGAGTAAGTGATAGGATCAAAGCCCGAAACATGAAAGTTTCTGATGAACAAAGGCCAGTAGAATCGGGCAAAAAGGAGTGAACTTATCATAGTAAAGATTGATCACTAAACCATTCAAAGCCACCAAAACAACCAAGAAGAAAAATCACCAAAAAGGCGTTCTTCTTTCTGTATTTTTGAATAATGAAAAGATTTTTTTCATTGTATAATTATTTTACTTGTATAAATCAATCAATAGATAGTTGTAGACTATTTCTTAGTTAAGAAAAAGCGAACCAATATAAAGTTGATGGGCACACACACAGCAAACATAGGCAAAGGAGCCAGTTTTTGCGGTACACCTATATATAAAAAGGCATTTAAAACGCCCAATTGCATAAAATAGTTCACCACATGCGACAAGGCGAAACCCATTCCTCTGCGGGCGTTGGCCTTTACTTTAAAGGTGAAATAAGTACTTGCAAAGAAGTTGAATATAAAACTAATACCATAGCCCAGCGTTAAAGCTAAGTTGTGATTCATCACCTTTAGTGCCACAATATAAATAGCATATTGCAACGCAGTGGCTGTTCCTCCCACCAAAACAAAGCGCAACATTTCGGCAAGCGCCTTGCGTTTATTAGGTTCTAAATGGTTTATAATGTTGAATATCCGCATATTTTAGCATTTCACTATCGCCCGAACTATCGCCATAAGCAGTGATGTGATATTGTTCTCGGTCTGGAAAGAGCTCTTTAATTCTATTCACCTTTTCGGCCCCATAGCAGTTTTTCGATGCAAACGAGCCAGTAACAATACCGTCTTTCACCTCGATTTGTGTTCCCACCACAATGGCATTGGGACACACTTCGCTAAAAAAATGGCTTCACCCAGTTATCGATACTTGTTGTAACCACCGCCACAATAGCCTCGTCTTTCTGTGCATCTCGCAACATTTCGAGGGCTTTGGGGCGCATAATAGAGCTATTTTCGTGGGCAAAGTTACAACATATTTCATTAAACTCATTGATGTCTGTGCCTTTAAAATAATAGGAAAAGAGTTGTTCTTTCACTTTTTCGTTACTCTTCCAACCCAGCTTCATCAACACAAGTAACCACAAATGAGCCATAAATCCCTTATAAAACGCCTTCGTTCCTTTAGCATATCGAATGAAAAGAAGCAAGGTATCGTGTGTGGTAAGCGTTCCGTCGAAGTCGGTGATAATAAGCTTTTTTTTCTCGTTCATAATCCTTTCGTTTTCCTTCTCACAAGTCTTTGTTTATGGGCTGTTGCGCCCTTTCGTGGCAATAGCAGTACTTTTAGGATGCAAAAGAGCTGCTTTTAACAAGCAATTGCAGTGCTTTTACAGGGCAAATGCATAGCTTTTGCAAAGCCATTTCAGTAAGAGTGGTGAGTTATAGACAATATATAATGATGGCAAACGATGCTCCCCACGCCACAACAACAGCTTGCGTGAAGTGGTCGTGCAATAGAATTTTGGTGGGGTCGCCACTCTTTTTGTCTACAACAGTGAGCTGAATATAGCGCAACAAGCCAATGAGTACCAATATTGAAGTGAGGTATAAGTATTCAGTATTGAACCTTTCGAGCACCTCTGGCGATACAGTGTACATGATATAGCACACCAATGTCACAGCAGCGGTGATGGTAATGGCTTGGTTAATGAATGTAGTGTTATATCGAATGGTGTTCTTTCGAGGTGCTTCGCCAGTCTCATTCATTCTCAACACATCGTCTCTTCGCTTGGCAAAGCTAAGGAATAGGGTTAAAAGGAAGGTCATTAACACAATCCATTTACTTAACATTACGCCCGAAGAAACGCCTCCCGACAAGATTCTTAACACGAAACCAAAGGCCACAATGCACACGTCTATAATGGCATATTGCTTTAGTTTAGCACAATAGCATAGGTTCATGCCATAATAAAACATCAAAATGCCGAGCGTTTCATATCTATTTTCGGGCAAAAGAAAAGCTAACGACACGCCAATTGCCAACATCAACGCCATTAAAAGATAGGCGGTTGTGATAGAAACTCTGCCCGATGCTATGGGACGAGCACACTTTACGTCGTGCTTTCTATCTGCCTCTACATCGTAGATATCGTTGAAACAATAAACAGAAGAGGCAATGAAGCAAAACGAAAGCATGGTTATCACGCTACTATAAAGGGCTGTTGGGTGAAAAAGGCTACCGCTAAAAAACAACGGCAACAGCACAAATATGTTCTTTACCCATTGATGTGGGCGAGTTAACTGCACAATTGATTTCATCTATTGATATGTTTTAATGTGAATGAAACGATGCGTTGAACGAGCATTGCCAATGGAATACTGATGGCAAGGCACAACACAAGGGTTACAAAATAATTGAGATGGTGTCGCTGAAGGGGCACCAATATAAAGTGGAGATGTAGTAAATACAACTCAAGACTTATCGAACCTAAGAACGCCCAACATTGTTTTACCACCTTGTTGGTGTGTTGCAATGCCTCACTGGCTATCAAAACGCCTGAAATAGTGATTGGAATATACAACATTCTGTTGATGAATAAGGGGTAACGACCATGTTCCCACTGCTCTAAATAGCAAGCTACGACGAGGGGAAAGAGGAACATAACCCACAAAAGAGGGCGTGTGTTGGGGTCAAATGTCTTCTTTTGAAGAATGTAAGGAGCCATATTAATGCCGATGAGAAATATCGAAATGCGACTCCAAAAGATTTCTAAATGCCACAAAGCATGGTGCAATGGGGCTATCCAAGCAACGGCACAACACCACACTATGGGCACTATTGCCAGCCAAGTGTAGAGTCTGTTGCGGTTAACCAGTTGGATATAGAAAGGCGAAACGAGGTATAAAGCCATCAAAGCAGGTATATACCAAAAGGTTAACTCGCCGTGTAACCAAAAGTCGAGGTGCACTATTACATCGCCTAAGAGGTCGAAAACATCGTTACTAAAGCCACTTTTGAGGTAGAAATGAAAGCCATAAAAGCACGAAGCCAATAGCAACCAAGTGGGATAAACACGCAAAAAACGTTGCTTATAAAAGTGTTTTAGGTTGGGACAGCTACGCCATGAGAACCAAAGACCAATGCCACTAAGAAATAAAAAGACATCAACTCCCACGTTTCCCATTCGTTTTAAGCCATAAAACCAACTTGTTTGGGGCACATAACCATGGAAAAGAACAACTAAAAGCATTGCTATTCCCATTAATTCTGTGCGATATTGGCTGATTAGCTCTATCGAAACAGGATGTGAAGTAAAGCCATTTCTATTTCTTGAACAACTCATCTGAAACCAATTTAATGAGGCGTTTAAACACAATGGCAACGACTATCGAGGCTAAAAAGTAAAGCACTAAGCCCGAATACACATCACCTTGTCTGCTGATGGGTATGAATATCTTGCGTGTTATGGGGTGACTTACGAACAAAGCAGCCGATATTGAGCCTACCCAAGCTAAGCCATTTTGAAGCACTTGGGGCAAGATTCGAACGAAAGTGAGTCCAAAAAGGCACACAAAAGCAGGCACAGCAAACCATGTTTGATAGTATAAACTACCTAAAAAGATGCCTACCAACGAGCCAATGGCAAGGAGATAGCAGGCAGAAAGAGGGACTTTAGGCTCAAATCGTGCGTAAAGTATGCCTAAACCAAAGGGCAAAACGCCTCCAATTGAATTGTAACGCAACTGATTGAGCATATCGGAAGTGGGCAAACACACTGCTTGCACAAGCCAACAAAGCACAATTAAGAAGACAACCACCCACGAACTGCGACGGAAAATCGCTACTCGATAAATGAGATAGAGTTGCAACATCAAGCCAAAGAACCAATAAGGACCTGGCCAAATGGCTCTATCTGGGTTGGTAAAGAGGTTGTTAGTCATCGTTATTTGCCCCAAAACATTGCCCAAAGTGTAGTGATATGAGCCTGGAGTGATGAGGTCTATCATGGTGAAAGCTGCAAAACCCACTATCATCATGCCCCAAAGTTTGCGAAAAATGGTGTTTCATAAAGCCCGCTAAAGGAACGCTTAGGGGTTGCGAAGCATATTTCTTTTCGAGTCCATAGGCACTCAAAAAGAGGAAAAGAGGCACACCATAGTGCCCAAAGAACGATATGATATGCAACAAAAAGTTGCTATCGGGCGACGCAAAAGCATGCAACATACCTTGCACATTATTGCTTTTTGAAGGTGTATTCGTTCTCTCTTACAATACCACTAAGCCAATGACAATAGTTATGAAGAATGATTCCGAGGATTGCAAGACCTCGAATGGCACCACTATTCACTATCGATTCTGAGTTATTATTGATTCTTTCGACACTCATTTCTTTGTTATTCAAACCTTGTTATATCGTCTTTTAAAAGACCTTTTTATGCTATTACAATTGAAGAACTTTGCTGCTGTAATTGAAAAGCTATGCTATTGCAATGCAAAAGCAATGTTATTAGCACCTAAAAGCAGTGCTATTGCAAGCTAAAAGCAATGCTTTTTATTTCAAAGAGTCGTAATCGGTTGTTCCTTTTAATAAACGCTTGCGTTGTTCGTTGTAGTTAGGCGAAATCAAATTGTGCTCCTCTTTGTAGGCACTTGTTTTAATTCCACCCAAATAAAGCAATAGGTGTGGCAACGCATCGGTCATATATTTGCGGTTACGAGCTTTGCGAATGGCTCGCACTATCTCTGGATGTCGCACCGAATACTTGGTTGAACACCAGATCCAAAAGGGTATATCGAACTCTGCATGCGCCAAACGTGCATCTATTTTTGCCGAGTGTAAGCGACAAAAGAAATGCATATCGCCTTCAAAACACTCTTCTCCATGGTCGGGAACATATATCACTATCGCCTCTTTTTTCTCGAAACGACGAATGATTTGGTCGACAATTGAGTCGTTATATAATATAGCATTATCGTAATCAGACAAGATTCTGCGCTCTCTATCGTTGTGATTTGGCTTCAATTCTTTATAGTCTTCGCCCTTAAACTTCTTCCTATCGTCAGGACTTCGCTGACGATAATTAACGTGTTGACCTATTAAATGGAAGATGAAAAGATTGTTCTTGCCACTTTGTTCCTTTAAAGAATCATACTCATGAAGCAGTCCTTCGTCGTAAGTATGTAGCTTATCGTTGCGTGTATCGAATTGTGCTTTACTCAATTCTGCATTGTTTAAGAAGAAACCTCCACTTAAATCGTACACCGCCTCGCCTGCTTTTGGTAGGAATTGGTTGGTGATGAAGGTGACATGATAGCCCGCTTTACGGAACAATTCGGGGAAAAGTGGATAGTCGCACCACTCTCCTTTGTCGCCAACGGTGTAGGTAGAGAAGATGTTTTTGAACACAAAACTGGTTAAATTCCATGGACTTACCACATCGGTAAAGGGTATTAAGCGACCTTGTTTCTGTCGTTTTATCTGTCGAGGAGTGGTTGGTTTGATGTAACCATACTGCGAAGAGTGATGCCTGTTGTAGCTTTCTCCGATGATAAGAACGATGTCTGGCGAGGTGAACTCACAACTGTCTACATCTACTTTCTTTGAAACTTCGATCAAACGGTCGAGCTGTTGCGACACAAGTGAATTGGCATACAAGCTGAAAGCCAATCGATAGAGGGGCAAATACAACTCGGCATGTTCGTTTTCTGTTAGCTGATGCTCGGCATCTCCAATGTTTTGGGCGGTTAAAAGCTTATAGACCTTGCCCTTATTGTGGGCTGTTGTGACAATTGCTAACACCAAACAAAGGGTTATAAGGCCTGCGGTGACATAAGAAGTGAGGGGCTTTGCGAAGAAATGACGCACCTTTTCGACGAACGAACACAGAGCTTTATTTTTGCAGAAGAGCTTTAGCAACGAGCGATGGAACGCCAAAACGATGTTGAAAAGCATGAGAAGAAGAATATGACCCACGCCTCCTAATAAGACATCTGCCGACAAACACGAGCGAAGAAACTCGCCTGCTTCTCGTGAATCGGTTTCAAACATCAGCAATAACATCGTTGGATTGAGCGTAGAATCGAACTTAGTGAAGCAGTAAACGTCGACAATTGCGATGCAATAGCCTATGAGATAGAAGAGAAAACGCACTATCTGTCGCACTTTGAGGGGCAAAATGGCCAAGAAAGCACACACCAAATAGAGGTCGAGGAATAGCTCTAAATACAAATTTTTATACAGCTTCATCCACCATACATTAGGAAGTGTTTCCCAAGAGCACAGCCACCCAAGGAAATACATAAAGATAAAGAACACAAAATTTAGTTGGATTGGAGCTAAAATAATGTGCACAAGGCGTTGAATGATGCTCTTCATTTTTTATGATTAATTATTATTTAGGCTACAAAAATAGTATTTTTTTATCACATCACCAAGTAAAAAAACAAGCATTGCAAACGAACATCTTGAACCAAATTGCATATTGATTTAAAACGAGATACAAAAAGAGTTGATTAGCAACTATTCGACGCTTAAAATATATTGAGTTGAAAGTTGCCTCGAAAGTTTTTTTATTTGGACTAATAATAGCACTGCTTTTAGGGTGTAAAAGCAGTGAGTTTGCAGTGCAAAAGCTATGGAATTAGCGGGTAAAAGCATTGAGTTTTTAAACAAACGTCTAAATGATTGATTTTCAATGGCAATGCAATAGGCTTTCGATCTCGACACTCCAAGGCGGAAATAAAAATAAAAAGGTGTCTGCGATTCACATCGTAAACACCTTCTAACTCTATCACAACAAACATCCAATAAATCTTTTGAAACATCACTGCCTCTATGCAGATTCTACATAATTCGTTGGTAGAGTTAAATAAACTACAAATAAACGATTTCTGAAATTATATCTATTACTACAATTTTTCTATGTTTTGAACAGGCTCTCTCTTTCCTTTTCGAGGAGCGAAAGAGCCTTATGTGAAATGCATTTTATTTCTTAACGAAGAGCGAAACACCAAATCCACCACCACGAGCTTCATTGATTTTCAATACATCTCCACGCTTAACTTGCTTGCGAATGATGCTATATGCTGTTGGATTCTTTTCATAATCTGCATCAGCAGCATCGCTATAGATAGTACATTCGTATGTCTTTCCCTTGTCTAAGAAGTCGAGTTTGATAACAGCTTTATGACCGTTCTCATCGCATTTGCCACCAATAAACCAGTTGTCAGTGCCCTTTGCCTTACGAGCAACAGTGATATAGTCACCTGGTTCAGCCTCGATATACTTTGAATCGTCCCAATCTACTGCCACATCTTTAATGAATTGGAAGGCATCGCTATACTTTTCGTAGTGCTCGGGCAAGTCGGCTGCCATCTGAAGTGGGCTATACATCACAAGATAAAGAGCCAATTGGCCTGCCAATGTGGTGTGAACATACGATTGATTGCTACTCCAATTCTTCAATTGTGTTTCGAAAATACCAGGCGTATAGTCCATAGGTCCACCCTGAAGTCGTGTGAATGGCAATATAACTGTATGGTCGGGGTTGTTTCCACCGAATGCTTCATACTCTGTACCTCGTGCACTTTCATTACCTATAAGATTAGGATATGTACGGCAAAGTCCTGTTGGTCGGGTTGCTTCATGTGCGTTAACCATAATCTTATGCTTAGCTGCTTCGGTCACAGCGTATAGATAATGGTTGTTCATTACTTGTCCGTAGTGATGCTCTCCACGTGGAATAATGTTTCCAACATAGCCACTTTTCACTGAATTATAGCCATACTTATTCATCAATTTATAAGCATCTTGCATGTAACGCTCGTAATTCATCACTGAAGCAGAGGTCTCATGGTGCATCAGTAGCTTCACTCCTTTAGAGTGAGCATATTCATTTAACGCCTTAATATCAAAGTCGGGGTAAGGTGTTTGGAAATCAAATACCTTGAATTTAGAGTGTCCAAACCAGTCTTCCCAACCGATATTCCATCCTTCTACCAATACTTGATCGAGCCCATTCTTCGCTGCAAAGTCGATATAACGCTTCACTTCAGCAGTCGTTGCGCCATGTCTTCCGTTTGGTTTTGCCTTAGAAAAGTCTGTAACTCCAATCTCTACGGCTGGGAATTCATCTGTATAACTCCAGCTTTTTCTGCCTACTATCATCTCCCACCATACGCCACAATACTTCACTGGCTTAATCCATGAGGTGTCATCGTATTGACATGGCTCGTTAAGATTAAGTATAAGGTTAGACGAAAGCATGTCTCTTGCATCGTCACTAACAATGAGTGTGCGCCAAGGAGTGGTGCGTGGAGCCTGCATATAGGCTTTATTTCCTTGTGCATCGGGGGTTAACCACGATTCGAACACCATGTTCTTATCGTCTAAGTTGAGGTGCATTGTAGGATAGTTCACGCATGCTGCCTCGTGAAGATTGATGTATAAGCCATCTGAACTCTTCATTTGTAGCGATGTTTGAACGCCTGTTTCTGAGAAAGTTGTTTGCGAAGTATTGTCTGTAACCGCTGCTTTCATCTTCGAACGGATTTCAGATAGCTTTGAAGTTACAGTCTCATATTCTTGTGTATCGTAGTCTCCTGGAAGCCACCAAGCGGTATGATCGCCTGCCATTGCAAACTGAGTGTGCTCGTCTTTGATAATGAAATAGCCCAAATTGTTTTGACGTGGGAATTCATAACGCAAGCCCATACCATCGTTATACACACGGAATCGAATAATAATAGTGCGATTTGGGTGCTCTTGTGTTAGCGAAACAGCCATCTCATTATAGTGATTTAAGATGCTACTGGTCTCTCCCCACACTGGTTTCCACACCTCTTTGAAAGACGAAGTCTCTGTGTTACTCACCTTAAAACCATTCATTAAGTTGGTGTCTTCGGCCTTAATTCCATCGTTTTGCGAAGGAGTTAACTCTAAGCCTAAGCGAGATTGTTTAATAACTGGTTTGCCTTTATAAGACACTTTGTAAGTAGGAACGCCGTTATCTACCAATGAAAACGACACCACTACATTGCCATTAGGCGACTTTACTTGCTGTGCAACGAGCAACAAAGGCATCATTAATGCACATAAACATAAAGATATTATTTTCATATACGCATTGTTTAGTTATGAGTCGCAATAAAAGTTTGCTCTAATTGTTAGCAAGGTAAATTGCATAAGAACAACTAATCAACTATTATTCTAACTCTGTCTTGGGTTGATATTTTTACTATTCAATTACTTTCGTGGTCTTCTTTGAAAGAAAGGAAACAGCCTTTATATCCTTCTTTTCATCGTATTAAAGAGATAAGGCGTTTTAATTTTGCATTCATTGCTATGTTTTTCTGTTTCAAAAGAGACCCACTCAAAATGAATAAGAGTAGGTCTCTCTCCACATTGTCATAACTAATAAACTAATCTATTTTCACTATTCTTTTTAAAAACCTAAACTCTTTTTGAATCGAAGAACATTCTTCTTGTCGGTTCCTTCGAACGATGTTGAAGACGACTTGCCGTGTGCTTGTGTTCTTCCTACATTCGAAATGCAGATACACTCGCATTGCTTTTAATACAGTGCAAATATAAAATATAAATCGGTTAAATACATCATTGAGTATAGGAAAAGTAGAATTATGTATTTTAAGTAAAGATATAAAAATACTGATATTTAAGTATTTATATAACAATTATATTTTACTTAAAGTAGAATATTTTATTTAAAAAAAGAATTATTATCTTTGCATTTAGAAGACTAAAAAGAGCCTTTTTTTCACCATAAAAAACAAGTTTATCACATGCAAAAAGATTTGCTTTTCAATTGTCAAAACAAGTGGGATTATCACACCCATCACATGGTTATTACTTTTTATTGCTCTACCCTTAGAGGCGAAGAACAAGAATATGTTGGCACAACTCGATAGCTTTATAAAGAAACGAGAATATTATGTAGAGCTAAAAGAACGCCAATTAGACCTACTAAAGGCGTCGGCAAAGAGCTGTAATGATGATATGAAACGCCTAAAGCTATACAACGAGATCTACGATAACTACAATTCGTTTGTTTACGACTCTGCTATGACCTACGTAAACAAAGGCTTTCAACTGGCAAAAGCCATCAACAACCCCTATTATACCACACTTAATCAATTGCACAAAGCACTGCTTTTGGGCACAAGAGGCTTTTATCACGAAGCCATTAGTAGTATTGCCGACATTAAACGAGAAGCACTCGAGCCACAACTGCGCTTTGAATACGACTTCACCCTATACAGAGTGTATGGCTTATGGGGCGAATATTGCACCGAAAGTGAATATGCGTCACAATACGAAGCACTGAAAATTAAGAGTATTGAAGATGCTCTTGAGGTGGTTCAGAAAGAAACTGCCACCTATTATTATATGTTAGGCGAATATACCAACTACAAAGAGCGAGACATGGAGCATGCAGAAAAGTTCTATTTAGAGGCTCTTCGCCACTCCACTCCATCGGATCGACTTTACGCTTCGGCTGCTTTCATGGTGGCATATTGCAACACAGAGAATGAAGCGGTGTTCGAAGAATATCTTATTAAGGCGGCTATCAGCGACATTGTGCGCCCCACTAAAGACAATATTGCACTGCAAGACCTTGCCGTGCACTTGCTCAATAACAACCCAAAGAATATTGAAAGAGCTGAAAAATACATCAACATTTCGATGGAAGACGCTCGTTTTTATAACAACCGATTAAGAACCTTCGAGATTTCGAGCAAACTTCCTATCATCACCTCAACGTATAAAGAGGTGATTAACAAGCAAAACACGCACCGATTGATTATTATCGCTATCATAACGCTGCTTTCTATCGGCATGATTATTTCGCTTATCTTTATTATTCGACAAAATAATCTACTCAAAACCAACAAGAAAGAGCTATCGAGCAACAACGAACTGCTACAAGAACTGAATGAACGTTTGTTGCAAACCAACAACAAACGAGAGGAACTGGCAAAGCTTTACATTGGCTTGTGCGCTAAGTATATCGACAAACTGACGAAATATCAGAGCACAGTGAAGCGCAAAATTATGGCCAATAGGGTGAATGAATTGCTCACAAAGGTATCGTCTTCTCGCATGTCGGAAGAGGATGCTGCTGTGTTTATGGCTCGTTTCGACAAGGCATTTCTTGCCCTTTACCCCTCGTTCATCGAAGAGTTGTCGGCACTTCTGCAACCTTCTGAGCAGATATCGCTCGAAAGCGACGGAACGATGAGCACCAAACTGCGTATCTTTGCGTTGATTCGTTTGGGCATAAAAGAAAGTTCTGAGATTGCTACCCTACTGTTCTATTCGCCTCAAAACCATTTATAACTATCGCTCGGCAATGAAAGAAAATCGGCTCTAAATCCTGACTCTTTTCGAAGACGATGTGCGCCACCTTTGTATCACGGTGCACAACGACAAGGAGGGGAAAGCATAGTCCTTCTTCATCAACTAAATTGCAGCAGATTGGGCATTTCGGTGTATCACTCCACAAATAGCATTGCTTTTTGAAGTGTAAAAGCAGTGAGTTTGCAGTGCAAAAAGCTATGGAATTAGAGGGTAAAAGCATTGATATTAGTCTGCACCTTCCGTGACTTTATTTTTTTGAATAGCAACTCTTCGCCCTTTAAATAGACGAAAGATGTTGAGCAAGACTCAATAAAAAAACTCTCGCAAAAAGCCTATTGCTAATGCGAGAGTTTTATTTATATTCTATTCTTATTTGCCACCTTCTACGGCACAATAATATTTCTTTTTATCTGATTCCGTCGAATGGAGCGAAAGGTATCTTTTTGATCATCTGTGCTCACAAACACTGGACGGATAGTCTTAGCTTGGCTATGTTGGGTTGTTTGCATTCTAAAGCTATCACCCATTACCAATTCCCATGTTTGAAGAAGAGCACCAATCTCACCTGATACATACAATGAATATGGAGAGATTAGACGATGAGAACCCAAGTCACGGAAAGCGAACTTTATCAGAAGCAATTCCACGGTTACCATTCAAAGGCAAGAACAATCCATGACCAAGACGCACTTCTTGTGTTACATCTGGAAGGTTATAGAAGCTCTTTTTGAAGTTCAATTTGGTTGCTTTAACTGCCGTTTGACCTGGTTTTGGATCGCAGAAATACATTCCATACACCTTATTTCCCTTGTCAGTGTAGCAATATGCAGCCCAAGAGTTAACGTTTAACAAGCCTGCAAGTTCTGCTTTTGAAGGCATACGATATTTGTTGTGGTTCTCAGAAAGTATAGTACCAAACGATATCTCCAGCAACAGCTTGATGCCTTATTTGTAGTTTGAGCGGCTGCAGGTCCATCACCTTTATATAATTTTTGTACCATGCTTCCATTGGTCCACAAACTCTTTCCCTTGTCTGAAGTTAAGTTAAGAGCTTCTTCAATAGCACCAAATCTAAACAAGTCGATATCGTTTACGTCATCAGTATAACCATCTTTAAAGAACTGAGAACCAATAACTGTACCTTTATCTCCTTCTCCTTGATCTGCATAACGAGAGATCCACCATTGTGCTGGCGCAATTCCCCAATACTCTTGGTTGGTTGCTTTGTCCTTATAGTGAATGAAGTTACCTTTTGCCCATTGCACTCCTGCAACCTCAACATAAGGCTTATCGGTATCTTTTGCAGACACAGGAACAGACTTGTTGGTGTAAATTTCACCCTCTTTAAACTCTTTTCCGTTCTTAACTTTTGCGATATAGTACTTGTTATTAGCAGCAACCATCACAGTAACATCTGTGTATGTACCTGGAATAATAGCTGCATAGAAAGTGTTAGAACCATTCATTTTGCTTCCATCTTTCTGTGCTAAAGTAACAGTTCCTGTTCCTTCTTGACCATTATCTATCCAGTTTCCTGTCTTAAGATCAAGCTGACCTGTTGGTTTTACACCAAGAATTGCAACATAATCAATATTACCGAAAAGAGCGTTTGCATCTTTATCTTTTAAATGAAATAGCCCAAATAGCCACCTTTCTGCTCATTTCTTTTCAACAGTAGCAGTTGCCTTACCATCCTTCAATTCTGTTACAGCTGCTCTACCATATTGTAGGTCGTATAGCTTTCCAAGGCTTTCTAAAGTACCTTCTTGCTGTGAAACATTAACACCTAAGCGCAAAGATGGTTTTTACTTGGAACGTATTCACCATCTTCAAGCTCCATTGGTTCGATAATTTTGTATACGTCTGTATCTTCAGAACGAACACTTGAACGAACCGCACCTTGCATATTTGTTTTTCAAATGCATTACCTGGATATAAGAAAGCAAGCTCTTGTCCTTTTACTAAATCACCAGAAATTTCACCCTTTAGACGAGCGTTCTTTTGCACCACTTGGTAAGCCTGAAGGACTTAAGTATGAGTATTCTGTTAAGCGAGTATCAGGGCTTGTAACCTGATAAACTAAGAAGTTTTTCTCCATCTTCCCAATAAGATACTACCTTATTGTTGTCTACTTTTAAAGAACGAGTAGCTGGTGAGCCTACATTTACAGTTAATTCGTACTTTGGCAAGCCGTTGCTACTTGCTTTTTCGTCATTAATAGTGTCAGAACAACTTGCAAACGACAATGCGAATGCTGCTGTTGCAACTAATGTTAGTATTCTATTCATACCCTGTTTATTTTTTTCTTTCTACTTTAAATTAGTAACTTCTCTTCTTTAGACTCATTGCCATTAGCAATAAAAAAAGAGCCACACAAGAGTGAGAAACTACATTGTTTATAAAAATAAGATTTTTTTGAGTTGAATGCCTAATGAGGCATTGTTTGGTTTAAAAATTTCGTTATCCTTTTTGGATTATTCGAACTCTATTTCTCCACCATCTACTGGATCTGAAGTACCAACATTGATTCCTGTTGCAGCTAATAGAGGTTGTTCCTCAATTGCAAAAAAGCTAATTGCAGGAGCAAGATAAGTTTGTTTTTTGTTCATAATAATTATCCTTTAATTTTTTTATTTACAGTATTAAGCCCTGATATATTACATTTTCTATTTGTTATCCTCTAAAAAAAGCACACCACTTGCATGCTTCTAATTATCTACAAAAGATCACATTTTTCTGCGTTAAGCCCTTTTAAAATTGGGCATTTTTTTCACTATTAAAATTGCATAGTCAATGGGCAATTATCCTTAAAAACGATGCAAAAATTACAACAAAAAAGCTCAATATTTCCAAATGTTTTATAGTTAAAAAAATAGATAACAATATTATTGAATGACGTAAATCAAAGAAATAAAATTAAGAAATGAGTAAATACTCTAAATTGCATAATACCAATACAATAAAGAGTTAACGTCGAATATTTTAACATAATATTTATAATTATTACACTTTAAGAATATTAAGATTATAGGCGTTTTTTTACCTTACATTCACCTTACACAACACAAATAAAGAAAAAAAGGGAACAAAAAAATCGCACATTAACTATCTTATTATATATATTAGAAAACATTCTTCTTAAAAATGCAATTGACAAGAAAACAAAAAGGAAAAAGAGGGCATAAAAAAACTTGCTACATTGTTTTTTTATAACAACATAGCAAGTGATGTGTATTTCAAAAAGGATTGCTATTATGATGCAATTGCTATCCTTTTAGCATGCAACTAATCAATGAAAAATGAAGAAATAACGAAGTTGGTGTAAACTGACTGATAATGAGCAAGAAACGGAGTCATTTGTATAAAACTGCTCTGTTCATATAGGGCAGTAATATGCAGATTTAGGCAGAAGTTCAGTTACCAAAGTGTTACCTGATTTTGTCATAGGTAACGATGAAGTAATATTCGGTAACTGAATTATTTTCGCTCGTGTGGCTGTTGCTGTGGTCGGCAGTTTTCTGCATAGTGAGGAACGCTTTAATTCGGGTAACTTTGCCCATAAAAATTAAAGCGTATGAAACAAGAGAAAATGAAGGTGTTGCTCTACCTCAAAAAGAGCGGTCTTGACAAGTCGGGCAAGGCTCCCATCATGGGACGTATTACACTTGGAAGGAGTATTGCACAGTTCAGTTGTAAACTCTCCTGCAACCCCGACTTGTGGAATCCACGAGAGAGCAGAATGGATGGTAAGAGTCGTGAGGCGGTGGAGATAAACGATAAATTGGAAAATCTACTGTTGTCTGTTCAGTCGGCTTATCAATCTCTGCTATCTAAAGGTTACCCATTTGATGCAGCCGATGTGAAAGAGCTGTTTCAAGGGAGTGTACAGACACGATGCATGCTCATTGAAAGGCTGGACATGCTCATTAAGGAGAAGGAAAGCCATGTTGGTATAGACATCAAGGAAGGAGCCATACACGGCTATCACTCTACCCGGATTCATTTGCAGAAGTTTATTCAACGGAAGTACAAGGTAACAGACTTGGCTTTTCTCACAACTCACAGAGAACTTCATCTATGAGTTTGGGCAGTATTTCTTAGGTGAATGCGGTTTTCAAGAAAGCACATTCTATAATGCAGCCACGCATTTGAAGACGGTATGCAGGTTGGCTTACCGTGAGGGATTGGCTGATGTTCTTCTATTTGACAAAGCCAAAATCAGCAAGGGCGACAAGAGACTGCCCAAAGCATTGGACAAGGAAGCATTAGACAAATTGAAGGCTCTCAACTTTGAGGACTTGGAGGAGGAAATGGAAACGGCAAGGGATATTTTCCTCTTTGCCTGTTATACAGGTGCTGCTTATTGTGATTTGATGGGACTTGGCAAGAAGCATCTTTTCCGTGATGACGAGGGGAGTTTATGGCTAAAGTTCAACCGCCACAAGACAGGTGTGCCTTGTCGTGTCAAACTGCTGCCCCAAGCCATAAGGCTGATGGAGAAGCTCCACAGCAATGAAAGGGAAACATTGCTCCCCTATATCAAGTACAAGAACTATCAGACCTGTTTGAAAGCCCTGCGGCTTCGTGCAGGCATATCGTTTCCCTTTACCACACATACGGCAAGACACACCTTTGCCACGCTTATCACGCTTGAGCAAGGAGTGCCAATAGAAACAGTGAGCAAGATGCTCGGACATAGCAATGTAAGCATGACCGAGCGTTATGCAAAGGTTACACCCCAAAAAAACTCTTTGAGGAGTTTAATCGTTTCCTTTCTTTCACGGAGGATATGCAGATGAGTATTTAGCAATAGACATATTAAAACTAAAATCATTATGAGAAGTACATTCAAGATACTGTTTTATATCAACAGACAGAAAACTAAGACAGACGGCAATACCGCCATTCTCTGCCGTATCACCATCGATGGAAAGAACACAACTATTCGCACAGGCGAAGAGTGCAATCCCTCCGAGTGGAACACCAAACAGGGGTTGACAACCAATAGGAAGACCAACCAAAGAATCAATGAGTTCAGGGAATTAGTAGAGAAAACTTATCGGGACATACTGACGAGGGAAGGAGTGGTAAGTGTGGAACTTATCAAGAACCGTTTGCAAGGCATTGCCACTAACCCCACCACGCTCCTTGCAATGAGCAAGGTGGAACTGCAAGCCGTCAAGGAAAGCGTTGGAAAGTCAAGGGTGAAGGGAACTTATCTGAACCTGTCTTATTCTGACCGAAATCTCCGTGAGTTTGTGGAAGATAAAGGAGTGCAGGATATACTCATATCCACCATTACGGAGGACTTGATTGAGGAATACCGCTTCTTCCTTAAAAAAGCATAGGCTGAAGTCATCTACTATCAACAATAATCTCTGTTGGTTGAGTAGACTGATGTTCCGTGCGGTCAGTAGGAGGATTATCCGCTGCAATCCCTTTTGAGAACACCAAGTATGAGAAGGAGGAAAAGAAGATACGCTTCTTGCAAAAGGGCGATGTGATGAAACTCATGGCAATGACGATGAACGACAGAGATTCGGAATTGGCTCGGCTGATGTTCGTCTTCTCCTGCTTCACAGGTATGGCTATCGCTGATATGGAAAATTTGGAATACAGCCATATCCAAACGGCAGCAGACGGACAGAGATATATACGCAAGGAGCGTCAGAAGACAAAGGCTGAGTTTGTCGTGCCGTTACATCCCATAGCTGAAACTATCATCAGCCATTGCAGGAATGCGCAGGCAGGAAACGAAGAACAGCAGGCGGTGAAAGAAAAAGGCGACAGCCTTGTCTTTCAACCTCATTGCAGTCGTAGCGTGATGGGCAAGAACCTGAGCATCGTGGGTAAGGCTTGCGGTATCCGTCAAAGACTTTCCTACCATATGGCAAGGCATACGTTTGGCACGATGTGCCTTAGCGCAGGAATACCTATTGAAAGCATCGCCAAGATGATGGGACATGCCTCCATATCAAGCACTCAAGTCTATGCGCAGGTAACGGACAGGAAGATATCTGAGGATATGGACAGGCTCATCGCCAAGCAATCGGAAAAGGAGAAAGAAATGGCGGGGAGAGAGGGTTGTGACCCTTCAGAGATTTCAATAGCTAATATGGAGGAAATGGTATGAATTCAAAGAATAAATCACAGACAGATATAAAAATCTTATGAAAAACAAGGAGCGTAGCTGCCTTGAATGGGGCAGCAATATGCAAGTAGTCCGCAAGGAAGCAGGGAGATAGCCATGACAGAGGGCGAACTTGAAAGGTTCTTCGGTGTAACATGGAGGGTTCTCAATTATAGGCTACAAGCAATACAGAAGTATTCCAACCTGCACCCTGAAGAAATGTGTGCAAGTAAGAGGGAAAGAGGTTGTAGGTTATGCGCCACTTTATCCTCTCTCGGCAATCATAGCCCTGTCCTTTCTGTTGGACAGCACGGAAGCCCACTTGTTTAAAAAGGTATGCCTGCCGGAAAGTACAGCAGCAAGCAGCCACCATAACTCCGATATTCCTGTTTGGAGGTATCCACCATTGATTAATTCCTATCTTTTTTCTTTCACCGATATTATCCTACTACATAACTACAATAAAGGGTAAAACGGTGAAAGAAAAAATGAGTAACATGTAGTAATGTGTGTAAGATAATTGTACTACGCAATAACTACATACGCTTTTTTTATTATCTCTAACTCTTTATGTATCTTGCCTTTTTAGTCAATACCTAAAGACTTCAAAGAGTTTTTAGTTTCTTTTCTCGTTTTTTTACTTCGGTGTGTTTTTCAATACCAACATATTGTTTTCGTCATTATTCAATTTAAAGAATCATTTATCCATTAAAAAAAGTTATTGTATGCTAATGATAATCCAATTATAATTATTAAATTTGCATCAAAACGCAATGAAAAATGATAAGATGGAAGACTTCAATCGTATAAAAAGTAGTGTTAGCAGAGAAGAAAAAGAACCAATAAATGGTTAGCAGAGCAATTAGGAAAGGACCCTGCAACCGTTTCAAAATGGTGTACCAATGTTTCTCAACCTGACCTTGCGACATTGAATAGAATTGCAGCAGAGCTCGATGTTGATGTCCGTGATTTAATCACACCTTCAAAGTCTTCAACATGGAGATAATAGATAATGTTCATAAAACTTGGCGCAATGACCTTGCCCTGACCATCAAACAGGGCAGTAAGTTGTCTATTGCCGCGTCGTGTTTCTCATCTATGCCTACCAAGAGCTAAAAAAAGGTCTTGGAGGGCATAGACGAGTTGCGTTTTGTCTTCACATCCCCCACCTTTGTAACCGAAAAGGCTGACAAGCAGAAACGTGAGTTCTATATTCCGCGCCTGAATCGTGAACGTAGTTTGACAGGTAGTGAGTTTGAAGTGAAACTTCGTAATGAACTCACTCAACGTGCCATAGCCAGAGAGTGTGCTGAATGGATACGCAAGAAGGTGCATTTCAAGTCTAATCGAACAGGAGAGAACATGGGCGGATTTGGAATTGTTGACAATACGGCTTATGCACCTATTGGAGGATTTACTACGGTGGATTTGGGTAGTGAGCGAGGCGACAATGCCTATACGATGATTAATAAATTTGAAACTCCTTTTTCTCAAAAATTATATGCAATTGTTTGACCAACTTTGGAATGATGGTAAGCGGTTGCAAGATGTAACTAATGAAGTTGTGGAAAGTATCTCCAATGTCTATAAAGAGAATGCACCTGAATTTATCTACTTGATTACGCTCTATAATATTTTCCGTGAGTTTCTGGAAGATTTGTCAGAGGACGTACTGCCCAACGAGGCAACGGGCTTTAAGGACACGTTAATCTGGAAGAAACTCTATAACTTCCAAAAAGATGCTGCGCTCGCCATCATCAATAAGTTGGAGAGATATAATGGATGTATCTTGGCGGATAGTGTCGGATTGGGCAAGACCTTCACGGCATTGAGCGTGATTAAGTATTATGAGAATCGCAATAAGTCAGTGCTGGTACTCTGTCCTAAGAAGCTGTACGACAACTGGGCGACATACAGAAGTAATTATGTGAACAACTCGTTGGCTGGCGATCGTCTGCGTTATGATGTACTTTTCCATACCGACTTAGGACGCAGGAATGGTGACAGCAATGGGATAGATTTAGAAAAGATCAATTGGAGCAATTACGACCTTGTGGTGATAGACGAAAGTCATAACTTCCGTAATGGGGGTAAGGTGACAACTGACGACAACGACGAGAACCCACGCGAAAATCGTTATCTCCGACTATTGAATGAGGTCATCCGGAAAGGTGTGAAGACCAAGGTGCTGATGCTCTCAGCCACTCCTGTAAACAACCGTTTCAACGATCTTAAAAATCAGTTGCAGTTGGCTTACGAGGGCGAGACGGGGCGTTTTGACAAACTACTTAACACCAGTACCTCCGTTGATGATATCTTCCGGCAAGCACAGTCGGTTTATAATCGATGGGCAAAGCTGCCAGAGGAGGAGCGCACCACCGAACGTCTGCTGTCTGAGTTGAGCTTCGACTTTTTTGAAGTGCTCGACAGTGTGACCATAGCCCGCTCTCGTCGGCATATCCAGCAGTATTACGATACCACCGATATTGGCTCATTCCCAAAACGGTTGCCCGTGAGGTCGCAACGGCCTCACCTTACTGATCTCGAGAGTGCCATATCCTATAATGAGATCTTTGAGCAAATCAACCACCTGAACCTCGCAATATATACGCCGTCTGACTTTATCTTGAAGAGTAAGTTAGAGAAGTATCAACTGCTCAATGATGAGGGTATGGCAAGCGGACTTACCATGTCGGGGCGTGAGCGGGGCTTACGACGACTGATGACCTTCAATCTTCTGAAACGCTTGAAAGTTCCGTACACTCCTTCCGCCTTACCTTGGTACGCATTCAGGAGGTTATTGGCGATGCACTTGAAAAGATTGAAGCAGTAAAAAGAGGGGAGGCTGTCGTTGTTGATGACTACCCGTCTTCTGACAGTTTCGACCTCGATGACGCTGGTAGCGAGCTTTTTATTGGTGGCGGTAAGACCACAATCAGCCTGAACGATATGGACTATCTGACGTGGCAACGCTATCTTGATGCCGACTTAGAGACGCTCAGCCTGCTCACCCTTAATGCTGAAGGACATCACACCAGAACACGACGCTAAGTTGCTCAAGTTGATGACAGACCTGCGCAATAAATGGGCTAACCCTATCAACGAAGGCAATAAGAAGGTGATTATCTTTACGGCTTTCTCTGATACGGCGGAATACATCTATGATACGCTTGCAGAGGATATCAAGAAAAAACACGGATTGAACACCGTGCTGATTACGGGTTCGGTAGATGCGCGCAGTACCTTGAAACTAAAGGGCAGCAAAGGATTGTCATTCAATCAGGCACTCACCCTCTTCTCTCCACGCTCGAAAGACAAAGAAACCCTCTATCCTGATATCCATGAGGGAATTGACGTGCTGATTGCTACCGACTGTATCTCTGAAGGACAAAACCTGCAGGACTGTGACTATCTCATCAACTATGATATTCATTGGAACCCAGTGCGTATCATTCAGCGTTTCGGACGTATCGACCGTATCGGCTCAAAGAACGCACACATCCAGTTAGTGAACTACTGGCCGGATATGACGCTCGATGATTATATCAATCTGAAAGCACGTGTGGAAAACCGTATGAAAGTGTCGGTTATGACTTCCACAGGCGATGACAACCTACTCTCAAATGAGGAGAAAGGCGACCTCGAATACCGACGTAATCAGCTGAAACGCTTGCAAGAGGAGGTTGTTGACTTGGAAGAGATGGACAGTGGTATCTCTATCATGGACTTAGGACTCAACGAGTTCCGCCTCGACTTGATAGCCTATACGAAGGAGCATTCTGATATGGACCTGACACCTTTTGGCATGAGTGCGGTGGTTAAGGCTACAGAACTCGTGCCAGCGGGAGTAATATTTATTCTGAAGAATCGTAACAATGGGGGTCAATATTGACCATACCAATCTGTTGCATCCGTTCTATATGGTCTATCTGTCTGATGAAGGGGAAGTGCGCTGCAACCACCTCTCACCAAAGCGGTTGCTCGATACGATGCGCCTGGCATGCAAGGGAAAGGATGCACCCGACCTCAAACTGTGCCAACAATTCAATAAGGAGACAAAAGACGGATACCGAATGGACACCTACAGCCATCTCCTGCAAAAGGCAGTGGAGAGTATCATCACCGTGAAGGACGAGTCGGATATTGACAGCCTGTTCTCTGAAGAGAATACCACTGCCTTAGCGAATAAGGTGAAGGGGCTTGACGACTTCGAACTGATTGCATTCCTTGTGATAAAAATAAGCAAGTAACAATGAATACAAATAATCCGCTCAACTTTCCAACGTCGACAATCGTTGCGAAGAATGTGCCAAAGAATGCCTTCTATAAGCGGGCTAAGGCGCAACGGACGACTGCCTTGCGCACATTCCTGACTGAGGCTTTTGAGAGTATTCTTTGGCTCTATAAGCTGCATCCTTCAACGCTCAATATTGCCGATGGGCAACAGGTACACGAGATAGATGTGTTCTACTGTAAGATGAGCACAACGCACATTGATGAAAGACTTCTCAGCGAACTCGATATGCTCTTACCCCGACACACGCTCTATATCATGGACCGTAACGGAAGCACTGACCTGATGATGTTCCCCAAAACAATTAACGCACAGGGGCACATCGTACAGAATGGGAAGATGGAAGCATGGACAAATGTTGATCTGTCTGCCACGCCGCTTACGGTTACAGGGCACGACATGGATATGCTCTATGGCGACTTCTTAGGCAAACTGTCCCACTTATAAATACCCGGACGGAAGCTGAATATGCGAAAGCTGCTGAGCAACGGCAACAGCAAGAACTGCTGAAAAAGGCAATATGCCGCCCTACAAAAGAAAATAAAAAACGAAAAGCAGTTCAGCCGACAGCTGGAAATGAACAGAGAACTAAAAGCGTTGAAGGCAAAAATGACGCTATAACGTAGCGTATGGACTGGATGTTGATTTTCCCCATGTGTGGTGCAGATACTTAGCACAGATGGTGCGGATGCTTAGCACCACATGTGCGAAGGGTTAACACCATTGCCGTGTAGGACAGGGTAGGAATTTACGAATGAAAAGTCAAGGAGTAAAAAAGTCAAGGAGTGCATAGCAACAAAAGAAAATAAACATTAGAGGAAACAAAAAACAATATATGAATGAAACCAATCAGACTGGAAACAACATCGGTAGATGGCACGAAAATTAATTTAGAGGCTCTCTACCAGATAGCACCTTCGTGCTTCACCGAAGCGAAGGACGAAGAGACGGGAGAGATAAAGCGCGTGGTCAATTTTGAGACACTGCGCCAGCTCCTTGGCGGCGATGTACTCAGTTTTCTCGAAGGGGCGTCGGGCGATTTGTTCTCTAAAGAGATTAAGGGGTTGGACGACTTTGAACTGATTTGCTTTTTCGTAGTAAGATAATAAGATAAAATTAATAGTATTATGGCAAAAAATAACAATCAAATATGTTGGTCCTTTGAAGGAAGTTAGCCTTGACATTAAGCGCATAAATGTGTTTATGGGACCACAATCTACTGGTAAAAAGTACAATTGCTAAGATAATCTCTCAAGCATTGTGGGCAGAAAAAGAACTTTCTCATAATGGGAAAAAGAATATGACTTCTACAATGGACTTTTTGGATTTCCATAATATGGACAAGAATTACTTTAGTAATCCTAAAAGCTGAAATCATCTATGAAAGTTCATGGACTACTATTCAAATGAAGTATAAGAAGGGAAATATACTTCCCCAAACATCTTATAAGAAAAAGAATAAAGAAATTTATCACAATTCTAAGATAGAGTATATTCCAGCAGAACGAAACTTTGTAGCAAGCATTCAGAATATTCATAAGTATACGGAGTCATATAATAGTACTATAAATTTTCTCAATGAATGGTATGCTGCAAAAACTTCATATCAGGAAGAAAATAGATTTAAAGTAGAATTACCAGACTTATCATTCACGTATCAATACAAGGAGAATGATGAGCAGGATATTATACAAGTTGCTGATAATGAGGTTAACCTTCAGTCAGGATCAAGTGGACAACAGTCTCTGTTGCCTCTTTTGCTGGTAGCTGAAGAGGTTATGGTGTCTACTTACAAGAAGCGTCGCATTATTAGTCCTGCAGAGATTAGTCGTATTAAGAAGGAGGTCCCAGGCTTAGAGTCTGTTATAGATATATTATTTTTCTGCAATGAAAGACGATAAGAAAAAAATATAGCTGATAAAGGTTTAGATGCTTTATGGCAGTTAATCGGTTATCAAGTAGACTACAGCTGTAGTCATCTGGTTGTGGAGGAGCCCTGAGCAGAATCTGTATCCCTCTACACAAAGAGGATTGCTACAACGCCTTGTTTCTTACCTGACCAATGATAGTGAGCGTCAGCATACTCTCACCCTCACAACTCATAGCCCTTATATCTTGTATGCACTCAACAATTGTATGCTGGCAGGATTAGTTGAGCTGAAAAATCCCGATGCTGCTGAGAAACTTTCAGATACAACCAAGATTAATCCTGCTGAGGTGGGACTTTGGTTACTTAAAGATGGGGAAATTAAATCCTTACAGCATCCAAGCACTGGTTTGTTGACAAAAAGACTTCTTTAATAGTGAGTTCCAGAAGAATCACGAAGATATGTTTAATCTTTTAAGTCTACTTCCAAAATGAAAAACATCGCTGAATAATAATCTTCCTAATTCGGTAAGTAACTGGAAGGAACATCCCGAGGACACTGAGTGGGTAGTAGTTGATTGGGAGGGACAATTTTTTAAAAACAATCCTCAACTTATTCCTCAAGGTGAAAACGGTTGTTGTATGTATGATAGTTCGTCTTCCCCTAAAGGGATTGAGAATTATTCTGTTCATCTATTTTCTGTTAATAAATTAAAGTTGACCTCTTTAGATTTTCCTCCAAACTTTTGGAAAAAGCAGGGTGTAAAACAATGTGATGCTCTTACATTCCCAACCTCTGATAAAAAGGATGATGCTTTACTGTTTATTGAGACAAAATATACCCTAAAAAGCTAAGGGGTGGAGTATGTATAAACAACATGCTCTAAAACCAGATTATTGATACAATAATAGAACTGTCAAACAATGGCTGTCCTATTACAAATCGAAAAACTCTTTGGCTTGATAAGCTGTCCATTACTTAATTCTATGGGTGCCACAGCGTTTTCGCTTGATGAACTTAAATCAATACGCTTGCAATATGGTGTGCAAATAAAAATGGGCAATTCTGCTACTTTCAAGGACTCACAAACAATAAGTTTTATTGACGAAGAGTAAGACCTATGTACGCACTACCTAACAGCACATTGCTGAGCAAGCAGATACCGAAGAAGGCTATCTATCAGAAGTTTGTGCTGACAAGAGCACAACGACAACACATAGATGCCGACATTGCACGTATAGACATCATTGCGCGCTTGGCACAAGACACGCTCCCCGCCATCGCCATGGGCAAGGAGGTGAACGACATCTATGTACTCTCCGTGAGCTTGAAGACAAAGCGTTATCACCCTGACAGCATAAAGCTATTGGCACGACTCTTCCCGCAACACATACTCTTCATCTTGTGTCACGAACAAGAGGCACAGCTTGCCATCCTGCACGAAGGACTACATACGGCTGACTTTCAGACGAAGGACGAACTGCAAATTCCCGTCAATGGGCTTAATTTCGATGCCGTGTGGGGAACAACTGGTTGTTAGCATTGGCAATATCTCACGCAGCACAGAGCAGACGCTCGGCGAGCGTATCCAACAGAAGAAGGAGCGGGAACGAATAATGAAAGATATTGAACAGTTAGAACGGAGAATGGATAAGGAGCGGTCGCTAAACAAGCAGATGTATAATAAAAATCAAGGAACTTAGAGCTTTACTTGCAGCAACTAATTGAATATGGAAACAAAAAGATATAACCATGCTACTCTCTATGGGAGAGCGAACTAATTTTTGAGACGAAAAAAATTCGCTTAATAATGATGAAATCCTGATACTCTCTGTAGCGAAGTGAATCGAAACTTTATCAAAATAGAAAAAGTCAAGGAGTAAAAAGTCAAGGAGTGCATAGCAACAAAAGAAAATAAACATTAGAGGAAACAAAAAAACAATATAGAATGAAACCAATCAGACTGGAAACAACATCGGTAGATGGCACGAAAATTAATTTAGAGGCTCTCTACCAAATAGCACCTTCGTGCTTCACCGAAAAGAAGGACGAAGAGACGGGAGAGATAAAGCGCGTGGTCAATTTTGAGACACTGCGCCAGCTCCTTGGCGGCGATGCCGTGGATGAGGACGAGGAGATGTATCAGTTTACGTGGCCGGGCAAACGGGCGGCACGCTATGAGGCGGCGGAACCTATCGACGACACCCTGCGCCCTGTCCCTGCAGACTCTGTAGATTGGGACACCACCGAGAACCTCTATATCGAGGGCGACAACTTGCGTGTGCTGAAACTCCTGCAGCGTGGCTATATGGGAAAGGTGAAGATGATTTATATTGACCCACCTTACAATACGGGCAACGACTTTGTCTATCATGACGACTTCGCACACTCTGCAGAAGAAGAAGACCTCGCTGCGGGCAACATAGATGAAGAAGGCAATCGCTACCGCCGCAATCTCGACTCCAACGGCCGTTTCCACTCTGATTGGTGCTCAATGATGTATAGCCGCCTGCTCGTGGCACACTCCCTGCTGAAAGAGGATGGTGTGATATTTATTTCGATTGATGATAACGAGGTGCATAACCTGCGCAAGATTTGCGATGAGGTGTTTGGGGAAAAAGAACTTTGTGGCGGAAGTTAGTTGGCATAGAAATTATGCATCTGCAAATGATGCTAAAACTTTCTCGAATGTATTAGACTACATCATAATATATCGCAAGGAAGAAGAGTTTAAGCGCAATCTTCTACCAAGAACAGAAAAAAACAAAAATCATTTATATAAATATGATAGTAATGACGGAAAAAGGGAAATGGCGCTCAGACAATCTATCTGTAAGAACTTATTCAGCTGCATATGACTTTCCTATTATTAATCCCAATACAGGGGTATCCTATATTCCTCCCAAAGGAAGAAGTTGGATGACGAACAAGGAAACGATTAAGTTATGGATAGACGAAGGGCGTATCTTCTTTGGTCAAAAAGGAGATGGTGCTCCCCAACTAAAAAGATATTTATCAGAAGTTCAAGATGGAGTTGTTCCTATAACATATTGGTCGTACGATGAATGTGGGCACAATGATGAGGCCAGAAAAGAAATAAAGGTATTATTTGATGGACAGCCTCCTTTTGACTCTCCTAAACCAACACGATTGCTTCTTCAAGCTTTACGAATAGGCACCTCCCCCGACTCCCTCATCCTCGACTTCTTCTCTGGCTCAGCCACAACCGCTCACGCAGTAATGCAGCTGAACGCTGAAGATGGCGGTAAGCGCAAGTACATCTGTGTGCAGCTGCCCGAGGAGACGCCCGAAGACAGCGAGGCACGCAAGGCGGGTTACGAAACGATTTGTGAGATTGGTAAGGAGCGCATCCGTCGTGCTGGCAAGAAGATTAAGGAAGAATCTCAGCTGACCACTCAAGACTTAGATACGGGTTTCCGTGTCTTCCGCATCGACAGCGGCAACTATAAGAACGTTACGAAGCAGCCTAACGAATACGACCAGCAGATGCTCGACTTCTTTGTTGACAATATCAAAGCCGACCGCACCGACCTCGACCTCCTCTTTGGGGGCTATGCTTGCGTGGGGTGTACAGCTCTCGCTGCCTATGACGACGGAAGAAGTTGACGGCTGTAAGATCTACGCTGTGGATGGCAACGGACTCGTGGCTTGCTTTGCAGAAAACATCAGCGAGAACGTGGTGCAGGCTATGGCTGCCAAGCAACCGCTGCGTGTGCTCTTCCGTGACAGCTGCTTCGATGAGGACAAGACGAAAATCAATATCTTTGAACGCTTCAAGCAACAACTTGACTGGGACGAGAAGGAGGCGATACAGAATATCAGGGTCGTTTAGACGGTAGGGCTTAGACTATGGACGAGAAAAAAACAAAATCATCATCTATACTGACGACAGCGGACTGACGAAGATAGACGTAAAGCTCGAAGACGAAACCTTGTGGCTTACACAGGCACAGATGTGCGCACTCTATCAGACGTCGAGAACCAATGTGGTGGAACATATCAAACACATATATGAGGAAGGCGAATTACAGGAAGTGGCAACTTGTCGGACTTTCCGACAGGTTCGCCAAGAAGGCAGCAGGATGGTAAATCGTGAGATTCCTTATTACAACCTCGATATGATTATAGCCCTTGGCTATCGTGTGCGCAGCATCATTGCGACACGTTTCCGTCAGTGGGCCACTATCCGATTGAAGGAATACATCACGAAAGGCTTTTACGCTCGACGACGACCGTCTGAAGCAGTTGGGCGGTGGTGGCTATTGGAAAGAATTGCTGGAGCGTATTCGTGACATTCGTTCCACGGAGAAGGTGTTGTATCGGCAGGTGTTGGAAATCTATGCCACCAGTATCGACTATGACCCACGCGCATCTGTATCGCAGAAGTTCTTTCAAAAGGTGCAGAACAAGATACATTATGCCATCCATGGACATACGGCTGCTGAACTCATTGTAGCACGTGCAGATGCTGAAAAAAAGATTTTTATGGGATTGCTGACGTTCAAGGGTAATCAGCCAACGCTATTGGAAGCACGCACGGCTAAGAACTATCTCAACGAGAAAGAACTCCGTGCGATGGGGCAGTTGGTTTCCGGATACTTGGACTTCGCTGAGCGTCAGGCTGAGCGTGAACAGGCAATGACCATGAACGATTGGGCAAACTATCTGGACCGAATACTTACCATGACGGGCGAGCAACTGCTGCAAGATGGTGGAAGCGTGTCGCACGATGACGCCATGGAGCACGCCACAACCGAATATCGTAAATACAAGCAACGCACCATCAGCGATGCCGAGCATGATTATCTCAATGCAATCAAACGCTTGGGGAACATCAACAAAAAGGAAAGTGAGCATGAAGATTAGATATAAACATCAAGGGTTTCAGGCTGAGGCTGCACGCAACGTGGTACGTGCCTTTGGAGGACAGCCTTTTTTATGACAGTGCCAACTTCATTATGGATTGGGGCACACAAAAGCAATTATTCGATGCGGGCTTTGGCAATGCGCCGCTTAAACTCTCCCGCAGCGATATCAAGGCTAACGTGCGTGCTATTCAGATGGAGCAAGGACTGAAGCCTATTGACCACCTGCAGGGGCGAGGGTGTAAACCTCACCATCGAGATGGAGACGGGTACGGGTAAGACCTATACCTATATCAAGACAATGTTCGAACTGAACAAACACTACGGCTGGAGCAAGTTTATCATTGTCGTGCCGAGTGTGGCGATTCGTGAGGGCGTATATAAGAGCTTTGAGACAATGCAGGACCATTTTGCCAATGAATATGGCAAACGCATGCAGTACTTCGTTTACAACTCAAAGCAACTGACGAAGATAGACAGCTTTGCCAGTGACAACAACCTGCACGCCATGATTATCAACACGCAGGCTTTCAACGCCTCACTCAATGAGGACAAGGCGGGTTCGAACAAGGATGCCCGCATCATCTTCTCAAAGCGTGATGAGTTTGGTAGTCGGCGTCCGATAGACATCTTGGCACAGACCCATCCTGTCATGATTGTCGATGAGCCACAGAGCGTGCTCGGCGCGAATGTCAACAATGCAACGCGAAGAGGTATCAGACTTTTCAATCCGCTTGCCTTGCTGCACTATTCAGCCACACACCGCGAGGTGTTGAACATGGTGTATCGCTTGGATGCTATCGATGCCTATAACAAGAAGTTGGTGAAGAAGATTGAGGTGAAGGGCATACGCCAGGTGGGAAGTACGGCTACCAATAGCTTCCTCTATCTTGACGAGGTTGTGGTGAGCAAGGGCAAGAACCCACAAGCACGTATCACCTTTGAAAGCGTAGGCGATACGGGCAATGTGCGCCAGATAACCCGACTCGTCGGTGAGGGATTCGACCTATATGCGCATAGCGGACAGATGGCAGAGTATCGTGACAATTACGTGGTGGAGCGTATCGACGGACGGGCAGGCAGCCTGAAACTCCTCAACGGCGTGACACTCTATGAGGGAGATTCGCAAGGTGAGATTACGGAAGACACTATGCGCAGGATACAGATACGCGAGACCATCAAGACACATCTTGAGCGTGAACGCCAGCTGTTCTCCAAAGGGATTAAGGTGTTGAGCTTTGTTCTTCATCGACCATGTCGAGAACTATCGTACATACGACCAGCGCAATGATGGCAAAGGTAAGTTTGCCGAAATGTTCGAGGAAGAATATCATCGCATGGTGCAAGAGCTAATGCCAACCTTTGGCGATGAGGCTTATGCACGTTATCTGTCACGCTTCACGGCAGAACAGGTACACAATGGTTATTTCTCTCAGGACAGGAAGGGCAACTTTGTTGACTCAAAAAGTGAAACGTGGCGAGAGTGGTAGTAGCGATGAGAGTGCCTACGACCTGATAATGAAGGATAAGGAACGACTGTTGAGCTTTGACGAGCCTACACGTTTCATCTTCTCTCACTCGGCGCTGCGTGAAGGATGGGACAACCCGAATGTCTTTCAAATCTGTACGTTGAAGAATACTGCAAATGAGATTGGTAAGCGTCAGGAGGTGGGACGTGGTATGCGTCTCTGTGTGAATAAGTATGGCGAACGCCAAGATGCTGATGTCCTCGGTGAGTCGGTGTTTGACACCAACATCTTAACTGTGATTGCCAGTGAGAGTTATGAGAACTTCTCAAGCAGCTGCAACACGAAATAGCTGAAGTGGTCAGCGACCGCCCAGTGGTAATCACTGCAAACCTCTTTGTGGATAATGTCTATGAGACAGCCGAGGGAGTAAAGATAAAGATGACGGTTGATGACGGCAGGAAAATCTATCATCAACTCATCAAGCGCGATTATGTTGATGATGACGGTAAGCTGACCGATACCTATTTCGAAGCAAAAAGCGACTGACACAGTCAATTTTGGTGAACAATTCGAGCCTGTTAAAGCTGGAATCATTCAGACCTTAGACAGCGTCTTCAATCCTCAAACCATCAGGATAGATGACGGACGCAAACCGAAGGAGGCGAACTTCCAAGAAGAAATTTTCAAGAAGAAACAATTCCAGGAGTTGTGGAAGCGTATCAATGTGAAGACCTACTATAAGGTTGATTTTGAGCGTGCGGAGCTTATCCAAAAGGCGGCAACGGCAATAGATAAAAACCTGAGTGTGACAGAGATTCGTCTTGTCGTGGAATCGGGAGGAATGGATGAGATACCGGATAAGGAAACACTGGAGGCTGGTATGGCGATGGCACGAGAGAAGGTTGACACCTTCCACGTGCGTGAGACGGTAGGCTCAGGTGTGGCTTACGATTTAGTGGGTAGGCTGGTGGCTGACACCGGACTGACGCGTAAGACTATCGTGGCGATCCTGAAAGGTATTAAGCACGTCACCTTCCTTCAGTTTAAGCAGAATCCAGAGGAGTTCATCCGTAAGGTTGGTAACATCATCAACGACGAGAAGGCGATGGCAGTGGTACAGAAAATCTGTTATGAGCGTACCAATAATACATACGCTGTGGATATCTTTACCGAGAACACCGTGCGCGGAAAGATTGGTGTCAATGCCATAGAAAGTACTAAATCGTTGTACGACCTTGTGGTGGTTGACAGTGAGGGCGTAGAGAAGCGCTTTGCAGAATCATTGGAAGAGGAGACTGACGTGGCTGTATATACCAAGCTGCCGCGTGGTTTCTATATCAATACGCCAATGGGACATTATAACCCAGATTGGGCGATTGCGTTCAACGAGGGTACGGTAAAGCATATCTACTTCATTGCTGAGACGAAAGGTAACGAGTGGCAACGCTCGCAACTCCGTGGTGCTGAAGATGCTAAACTTGAATGTGCCGCCCGTCACTTTGAGGCTATCAGTCAGGGTGATAATGTGGTGTATGGCGTAGCAAAAGATTACAAGACATTGTATGATAAGGTAATGAAATAATTTGTATTATTATGGCAGTAGGAACGATAGATAGCATAAAAAGATTACATATCCAAAATTGATGCTCAGCTTATCATTTTCCGTAAAACAATGAAGGAGAATAATAGTGAGCTTGATAAGGCATTGTATGGTAGCGAAAGCGAATACTCGCTGAACGCTCTTTATGCGGGTATTAAAAACATATACACTGACATAAAGTTTTTAACGTCAAACGAATGCTACTATATAAAATATTCAACATATGACGAACGCCAAAAATTGAATAGCCATCTTTCGAACCTATATAGTTATATTCAAAATGATAATTATGCACAGATCGCTGCACAAATAGACTATATAAAAAAAGCCTTTTTGCGAGGATATAATCTGCGAACAGACAAGAAGCGTTTAATTGAGTTCGATAATGCTCTTGATGAGCTTACTCGCAAGGCTGTAGGGTTGGAAGACCAACTACAGAAGTCGAAACAAATAGTGGAGGGCTTAGAAATAAATGCAAAGAATGGTACTACTTCCAATGAAGAAATACAGTCTAAGTTGGAGGAAGTATCAGCTAAGACAGACGAGTATAATACGTTGGTAGACGATATGGCTAAATTGAAGGATAAAATAGAAGATATGGCTTCAGATGTAGAAAGTAATCTGCAATCTTCTTCCTCTTCTCTATCGGCAATAAAGTCCAACCAATCTACAATAAAAGAGTTTACAAATAAGATAGATGAGCGAGAAGAGGAACTTGTTAAACAGGCAAAAAGTAACAGATGAATATGAACAGAAGTTGACACAATACTCTACAGAACACCAATCTATTCTTGATGAAGCAAAAGGATTTAATTGATAAGGCGAAGCAAGCCCTCAGTTACTCTACTGCGGAAGGATTGAGTGCCTCTTTTGATAGTCACTATAAACGGTTAGATGGTTGGAGATTATGGATATGGATGGTAGCTGCTGGCCTACTTATTATAGTCGCTGCCTGTATCGGTATTTGGCTTATAAGCGGAGCCGTACCATTGGATGGTAATATAAATCACATGTGGATTCAAATAGCAGGAAAGTTGAGTATGATCCCATTGCTTGTAACTGCCGCAGTTTTCTGCGCTAGACAATTTAGCAAAGCAGAAGACCCTATTGGAAGATTATGGTTATAAACTGACATTGGCAAAAATCTATGGTTGCTTTTTCAGAGGAACTGCGAGATAAAGATCCCGAGAAATATAAGGATTATCTAACCAAAGTACTTGAAGAGATCCATCAAGATCCTCTCAGAGTGCGCCCAAAAGAAGTGGAAGATTCAGAAGCAATAGATACATCTGTTCTTAATAGAATTAATGAATTAGCATCCATTATTACAAAAAAATCCAAGGATTAACAAAATAGCAGCAAAAATTATCTCCTCAAAAAAATAGTTATGTTTATCTCTAAGTTACATATAGTGGGATTCCGATGCTTCAAAGATTTTGAAATCAAATTCAATGAACATCAAAAATATATTGGTAGGAAATAACAGTGTAGGAAAATCAACCATATTAGACGCAATCAATTTGTGTGTGAGCGGTATGCATCGTGGCCAACCAATACGAAATTCTCTTTCATCTTATCTCTTTAATCAGGATTATGTGAAAGAGTACCTAAAGTCATGTGAAGAAGGAAACATACAGATAGGTCTACCTAAAATTTCCATTGAAGTCTTTTTTGAGGGCAAAGATGATGAAGTTGGAATACTGTCAGAGTTTGAAGGGGATTTTTCCTCGGTACAGTCTGGGCAAGGAGTACGAATCGATATAGAATTTGATGAAGAATACAAAGAAGAATATGAAGAATTATGTAAAAATCCAACGCAAATAAAATCTCTACCAATCGAGTATTATAAGTGTACGAGACAAACATTTGCAAGAAATAAAGTAACAAACCGTATCATGCCAATGCATTCATTGCTCGTAGATACTTCATCTGTTGCAAATAACAGAGGAATTATAGATTCCTATCTCAATAGAATGATAAGTGATTTATTAGCTTCCGATGATAGAGTTATCCTCGCAAGTGCTTTTAGGCAAATGAAAGAAGATTTTTTTCCGATAATCTATCTGTTAAGGAAGTTGTAGACAAGTATAAATATTTTGCACAAGACTTTTCTTTTATCTCTGGATCCCTCTGTAAGTACCAACTGGGAGAGCCTTTTAGTGGCAAAAATTAAAGACATTCCGTTTCATTATATTGGGAAGGGCGAACAATGTATGACAAAGACTTACATGGCCTTACAGCCACGGTCTGAAAAAAACCTTGTGCATTGCTTATAGAGGAACCAGAAAAATCATCTCAGTCATACAAAAACTCAATATATTTTTTTAGATCAAATAGGCGAAAGGAATAAAAAAACCGTCAAATTATAGTTACTACCCATAGTAGTGTTGTATGTAACAAACTGGATTTGGGCAACCTTATACTATTGGGAGGTGACACACCAATATATTTTAATGCCATAGAGGAAAGTACAAGAACCTTTTTTGCAAAATTATCAGGGTACGATACTCTACGTGTAGTCCTTTCCAACAAGGCTATTTTAGTGGAAGGTCCATGTGATGATTTAATAATCCAAAAAGCATATAAAGATAGATACAGAAAAATTACCAATACAAGATGGTATTGATATTATTTCTGTGTCAGGACTTTCCTTTAAACGATATCTTACTCTCGTAAAAAGGGATGAACAAACAAATTGCAATAATAACTGATAATGACGGAAAATCGCAAAAGAAGCATGAATGGTACGACAATGACCAAACAGAGACGATACATTTCTTTATTTCAGATGACGACAACGCTAAAAACCTTAGAGCCTCAAATAGTAGCTGCCAATAATGAGAATTTGGATAAACTATGTAAAATTGTCGGTTATAATGGAGAGTGTGATGCTCTTGCATTAGCGGAGTTTATGCAAAAAAACAAAACAGACAGTGCTCTATCCATCTTTGAGGCAGAAGATTCTATTGCAATACCACAATACATACAAGAAGCTATTACATGGATAAAAACAGATATATTATAGCAGCTGCGGGGTCTGGAAAAAAACTACTTATATAGTCCACGATGCTTTGGCTCAACAAGGTAGGGCTTTGCTTCTTACTTATACAGATTCTAATAAAAGGGAAATTGAAGATAAAGTCATCACAGAAAAAGGATGTGTCCCGGCAAATATAACTATCATGACTTGGTTTTCTTTCCTGATTAAGTATGGGGTAAAACCATATCAGGGAGCATTATATCCGGAACTTTCTAATCTGACTGTAAAAAGGACTTATACTGTGCAAAACGGGTCATGAAGGCAAATTCTGTCGGATTATAAATGGCCAAGAAATTTGGTCTCCTTGCAAAGAGTCTGTCTCTCCTATAAAAACATTATTTTAGTCACGATTGCAGACTATATTCAGATAGAGTTGCAAAATTTTTTGTTAAGACAAACAAGAAGATAAAAGGACGACTAATCAATCGTCTTACTTCAATTTTCCCTTATATCTATATTGATGAAGTACAAGATTTAGCAGGCTATGACTTAGATATACTAAAGCTATTGTTTACATCCTCTTCAAATATTACGTTGGTCGGTGACCCGAGACAGTATGTTTATTCGACACACAGAGAGTCTCATTTCCAAAAAAATACTCTGATGGTAGGGTCAAAGAATTTATCTTGGCAGAGTGCACTAAAAAAAGAAAAAGTCAATATAACTGTGAGATAGATGAACAAACACTCAGTCGTTCACATCGTAATAGTAAGGACATATGCACCCTTTCATCATTTTTATACTGGGGACTTTATGAACCAACGAAGCCTTGTGACTGTAAGGAATGTTTTCAAAGAAAGATGAATGGGACTATATTAGCTATTAGACGTAAAGACTTAGAGTCAATATTCAAGAACAACCCTGGAGCAATACAGTTACGTTATAATGCAAGTTCGAAGATAGCCAACTTAAAAGCACCTGTTCTTAACTTTGGTGTGTCCAAGGGGCTCACATTTGACACTGTCATTATATACCCTACTTCTGATATGAAAGCTTGGTTGAGGGGAAAAAGAGAATCTTTAGCAACAACAACTAAAGCAAAACTCTATGTAGCAATCACAAGGGCACGAAGAAATGTCTATTTTGTATTTGATGATGTAGAAGAAGTGCCTAACATAGCATCCATTTTTCCCTAACCTAATTTTCCTTTATTAGATGCTTCAGCTGAGGGTCATTCTTGATACGTTCAATTTCCGTATTTACGAGTGATAGTACATCCTGCTTGACATGTTTTAGTTGACTTCGATAGTCTCTTTGAGGTTGTCAGAGCCATCTTCGTTTTGAAACACATTGATTTCAGGAATGGACTGGTATTGCTTCATTTCGGCAGAGACCTTGGCACTATCCACCACGATTTCAGCATGGAAAATCTTTTGATCAATACGATCGTCAAAGTTGTCGGATACGGCTCCTACAAACATACTTTTGTGTAAGGTTAATGATCTTTGATACAGGGATAAGACTATCCATCTGTGTGGAAATAGATGTGGACTTATCATTGCGATTGATGGTCATAGACTGCCGTTGTTGCAGCATCTTGCCAAAACGTTCACTCAATGTTTTTTTGCAGTTTCGTTCACGACTTGACCGCTGAACACATTGCCCACCGTGTTCTGTATCACCTTGCTCTCCTTATCGCCATAGTCGCAGGTGAGCTGCGAGAAGTCTTGAAAGCCCAAACAAACTGCTACTTTATTGCTACGGGCTGTGGCAATGAGGTTGTCAAGTCCACAGAAATAGATGGTCGGGAGCTCGTCAATAATCACTGAGATTTTAAGTTGCTTTTTCTCGTTGATGAGCTTTACGATACGGCTTACTATACAACCCCAATGCTGCCGAGTAGATATTTTGAAGATAGGAATTGTAATTCATGGGCATTTTGGTAGTTCATTGAAATGCTATGTGGCAAAGTTCTGTTATATATCAGCTTCATAGATTTAAGGCTATCTCGATAACTACACTCTATAATTATCTCCCAGTAACTTTTCCAAGTCCGAAGTCTTATAGAGAATTTTCCTGCAAACTGCGTATAGGGAATAATCCTCCTGTCCCGATAGTCCTGCAAGGTTCGGGGGCTGACATACAGCCGTTCGCACACTTCTTTACCTGTGAGGAAGTGCTCACCGCCAAAGAGTGGCTTGTGTGTCTGTGCTACTTCCTTAATTCTCTTGCTTACTCCGCTGATAGCGGACAGCACCACTTGCATATCGTCAGCCTCCATGTTCAAATCTCTTACCTGTTCCATAGTTCTCTTGTCTTATTTGTTGTTCTTGGATTTGTTTTGTGTTTGATTTCACTGATTTGGTTTTTAATAATCGGTCCACATCCTCACGCCTGTAATAGCACTTATGCCCGATTTGGGAGAATGGCAGCACGCCTGTATCACGGTAGTGCTGCAAGGTACGCTTGCTGATGTTGAGCAACTTGCACACATCACCATTGTGTAGCCAGTCCGTGTGCTTGCTCTGTTCCCCGAATGCCTTGTGGCAGGTCTCGGCAAGACTGAGTATCTCGTCCCTCAGTCTTGCCCAATTTGAATCCGTAATGATAAAATATCCCATAATTTTTATTGTTATTTGTTTGTAATTCTGTCTTATTGGTATTGATAACACCTTTGTCTGTTCTGCGTTTCATCGCACGTTTATGCCTGCAAAAGTATGATGAGTTTATCACACTTCAAAGCAGCAGGGAAACATCGGGAAGTTGAAGGAAAAAGCTAACGCATTTTTATCGGCAGCCGTTTGCACATTCTTTCCTTTTTTTCTTCTTTCGCCGTCCGTTTGGCGCAAAAGATAGGGCGGTGCATGTCCTATTCAATCATTCTTCGTTCAAGTGGCACCTTGTAGCACTCGTGGTGTGGACAAACGCTACCTTATTTCTATGCTGATTCTATTGTTTGCAATACCAGTGCAGAATACTGCAAACGTGTGCAAAAGGTACACTTCTATCTCTGTCTTTCCTTGCTATTTTATATCTAGTTTTGACTTAATTCGTGTTTAAATCAGTCATTTCTTTTCCTGTCTCCATAAAAAAATCCATGCGAAATTTATTGCCAATGAATGCAACATTATGCAAGCACTCCCTGAATGCTTGGAACTTTGACATTCTCTTGATAACTTCACTCTCGGAAACCAAACTAAACATATAATGAAGAAGAATGCAGATAAAGGCAATTCAGTGGGCGAAAATAATACGCCCAAGCAAAGGAAGACTTCCTCCAAAAAAATGGTAAGATAGAAACCTATCTCTCCTCCTATTATGAGTTCAGATACAACACGATATTAGGTTGAACCGAATACAGGGGCAAGAACGATGCTCACTTCTCAAAAAGTGGGGCGCTATGAAATCAATACGCTCCGCAGGGAACTTGACAACGATGTGGGGTTTATTACATCTCCTGACAACCTCTATTCCATTATAGAAAGTAGTTTCTCTCCACGTATCAATCCCATACAGGAGTATTTCAAAAGGTTGCCATCGGTGGATTTGAGCAGTAATCCTTCCTTTTCACTGAAAGCCATTCTGGAACTGGCAAGCTTTGTGGCATCGGTAAACGACACCGACTTTTCTGAAAGCCCCACGGGCAGTAGACGATTTTTTTGCTATTTGTTTAGCAGTTGCAGTAGTCAGATATAGTAAGCCAATGTCGTAAGTTTGTAGTATGAGCTGATACTACAAAGTATAATTGATTGTCAGCTGCTTAGCACAAAATAGTATGTAGTAAGAAGAAAGATGAAAAAGTTTAGAGAGAAATCAAAACAGGTTAAACTTAAAATGAAATAGAAATGGAAAAGGAAACTATGATGAGCGACAAAGACCTTTCATGGTTCTTGGGTGTGGAAGATGAAACAGAGAACGAATCTACTTCACAAGAAGCGACTGTGGTTCCTGAAAGAGAAAAAAACCAACAAACAAGCAGGACACAGAGAATACCATGCACTCCGAGCCTGCACGAAATGCAGAGAGTGCAACTATTCAAAGACGTATCAGTGCCAAGATGAGAAAGAAAACACTCGAAGCCTACAAGCAAGCCTATCTTGTGCCGACCAAGTTAAACAATCGTAAGGCGGTCTATCTGAGTAGGGAAACACAGGAACGTGCCGACTTCATTGTGCGTAGATTAGGCGACAGGGGCAGCAACCTTTCAAGCTTCGTTGAGAACATCGTGCGTCAGCATCTGGAGGAATATGGTGAGGACATAGAGAAATGGAGAAGACTGTAAGCCGTAAGAAAAGGTAGACGGTTTTTCTGGAAAAAAAGGTCTACCCTATCTTCAAAAAAAGGTCTACCTTTTCTTCTTCGGCTTAGTTCTCTGTGAGAATACCACGAATGCAGTTAGTCATAGAATGCACGGCATTCGTTTTTAAGCTATAAAACGTTTTAAGCGTAAATGGTTTGTTCGGTAGCATTGCAAGACGTCAGTTTGTACCCACAAACTGCTCTTGCTCCCCTTGTCAGACTGTCGGGGAGTTTAGACCGTAATCACTCTGTTCTCATCGGTCAGTGTTCGGGAATTAAGCAACAACGAATCATCTGCAATGATTAACTTTCAAGGAAACTTATATGAATAGATACAAAGGGAAAAAGCTGCCCGATGGCAGCCAAAGGATAAGGAAGAACAGCGGATGAACAAGACAGAGTTCATCAAGGTAAGATGCACCTTAGAGGAAAAGCAACGTATTAAGTCAAAGGCGGAAAGTGCGGGACGTAAGTTTTCCGATTACTGCCGTGAGATACTCCTAAATGGAGAGGTGGCAGCCGTTCCTAAGATGACAGAAAATGAGAGGGAAGCCATTTGTATACTTCAGCATACAGGACGGTTCTACGGGCAGGTTTCTAACCTTATCAAGGTAAAGGATGAAAGGTGGGTACATATCACTAAGAACCTTTCGCTATGTGCCAAAGAGGCATTTAAGAGATTCTACGACCCTCATTTTCGTGTGGATGATGAGATATATAAGGTTTTAAATATGAAGAGAGATGATAGGTAAATGCAAGGCAATAGCGCATGGTAGCACAGCTTTGAACTATATATTCAGGGAAGGCAAACTCGGTAGTCGGCTTGCCTTCCATAATCTTTTGCAGCAGGGAGCCGAAGACTATCTACGAAGAAATGAAAGTGGTCAGCGATTACAACACACGGTGCAAGAATAAATTCCTCCGCATTGAAATCGGTATCGCACCACAAGACGAAAGAAAGCTACCTGTGTCAGAACTTATGCGGATAGCCCATTTGTTTGCCAAACGAATAGGGACTTGACAACCACCAATGGGTGGCGGTAACGCACAAGGACACCGATAATAGACACATTCACATCATTGCCAACCGCATCAGTCTGTATGGAGAGGTCTATGATACTACTTTTGTGAGCAACAGGGCAGCGAGAGTGGCGGAGGAAATAAGCAGGGAGAAAAACTTGACTATCGCAAAGGAGGTCAAGGCGGAGAAGAAATACCAAAAGTCAAAAGCCAATCTAACGAGAGAACAGACAAAGCAGCAGGTGCAGAAGATTTGCTATGCCCTACTTGAAAAAAATACAAAGGTACAGGTATCACAGGGCATTCCATGTTCCTCTATGAGCTGAATAAGAACGGCATCGCCATAGAGCGCATGAAGAACAAGCAAGGTAATGTCTATGGATTGAGGTTCTCATATGCAGAACAAACCTTCAAGGCTTCCGAAATCGGCAGGGAGTTTGGCTACCGTTCCTTGCAGAAGAACTTTGAAGCAGCCAATAAGGAAGAATCAAGGAAACCACATCTAACAGTACAAGAGCCGACAGAAAGGAAAGAATGCCCTGATACAGGTTATCAACTTGTACCTCCAAGCCGTTCCTCAATTTCACGAGACAATGACACGCCACAAGTGCAGAACTCCATTGGTGCAGTGGCAGACACCATCGTTGGTGCAGCCGATGAACTGATGAAAGGGTTGGGCGATTTGATTACACCATCCGCTCATGGCAATGACTATGCCGAAACAGCATGGCAGCGCAAACTAAGAAATCAAGCGAACAGAAAGAAAAAACGAGGAAGAGGTATATAATCACTTTCCTGCAACAACAATATTAGAAAGTACAGAAAGAAGAATATTTCATTAAGAACGCTTGTTTTTTTCGCCAGCAAAGTATTATCTTTGCAAACAGAATAACAAGCGTTCTTTCTTTAGCAGTAAACAGCGACACAAAGCATTTCGCTCGTTTCCAAATCGTTACCTATTTAGTTTTTACCAATAATGTAACTTCTTTATTTTCAACAAGTTGTATTTTTGGAGATCATCTTGACTTGCAAAGTCAATGCTTTTACACTGCAATTGCAGTGCTTTTTAAATTTCGAATTAACCCAAAGTGCAAACGCCAGTGGTGAGGTCGCACGACATAGTTTTCGATGGTTTAACAACGAAAAAGCTTGTTCCTGCGGTTTTCTTTTGCAACAATCCCGACTCGAGAAGGGGCTCAATAGCTTTCTCAACCTCCTCAATAGTTGCCAAATTGAACGCTAAGCGAATTTCTTCTGCTGCCATCTTGGGGTGCTCTTGCATAAAGGTGAGGAGCGACTCGGGTATGAATTGCACCTCTGTAGGAGTGAGATTGCCTTTAGAAATAGCCTTTACGACAGCCGAAAGCTCTTCGTATGTGCGATAACTCTTCAACTTCATGGTCTTACCTTCATATTCAAAGAAGAATGTAGGGAAGTATTCTATATCGCTCGAAGCGGTTAATTGGAAGTCTTCTTCAAACTTCTTTTGAGCCGATCCGTCGTTCATGTGCTCTAAAAAGGCAGCAATGTCGATTCCTGTTTCGTCGGCAATATTCATTAATTCGCCTTCGTCTAAGATGTCTCTACGCTCTGCAAAGGCTGCAGCACGCAAGTTATAGAGAAACAAGTCGGCAAGATGTGGAGCGGCAAGTTGCGCTGCTTTGTAGGCAATATTAGAGAGAAAAGAAGATGCTTTCTTCTCTGAATAGATCTCAACTCCATTCATATCCACGGGCATGTGGTGCTTCTTCTCTGATTCTACGGTGTGTTCTACTACCTCTTTGTTAAAGTTGGCATAGTAATCGCTCACTGATTGCGATTCGGGACGCTCTTTATTTAAATCTTCTACCAATCCTCCCATAATGCTATCGAATTCGATTTGCTGTGGAAAATGGGTTTCTAACTTACGCAAAAAGGGTTCTTCTCCCCAGCACCAAGGGCACAAGGGGTCGGTAAATATAGTAATCTTTACTTTCGACATATCATTATTTATTTTATAATTAACTTTTTAGTTGGTTTATTATCAATCTGTTTTATATCATTAAAGTCATCAAACACCATGCCAAAATAAAGAAATAAATGCCTTGCTTGTTGATATATCTTTGTTTGTCATGTCCTTCTCGTGGGCTGATTTTCTCTATCAAAATAAAAGAAGAAGGAAGGTCAAACATATAAAAACAAGTATATGTTGTAGCCCTTAAAACAAAGCTACAACACAATAACTTTTCGACTGTTTTTACCTAAAAGAGATTATAGCTTACCGCCATAGCATAGGTCTCCGGCATCACCAAAGCCGGGAACGATATACTTATGCTCGTTAAGTCCTTCGTCGATAGCTGCACACCACACGGTAGTTTCAGCGTCGGGGAAAGTCTTTCTGATGTGTTCTATGCCCTCTGGACATGCAATTACACACGCAACATGCACGCATTTAGGGGTTCCTTTGGTTAAAATTGCTTTGTAACCCATCTCCATCGATCCGCCTGTTGCAAGCATTGGATCGGCAATAATCAATGTTTTTCCGTCGATATCAGGTGTTGCCAAGTACTCAACATGAATACCAACGTTGTGATGTTCTGCGTCGGTATATTCACGATATGCACTTACAAAGGCGTTTCCTGCATGATCGAAAACATTTAAAAAGCCGTTATGAAAAGGTAAACCAGCACGAAATATAGTTGCAAGGACAACCTTGTCGGTGGGCAAATTCACTGTAGCTTCGCCAAGAGGAGTGGTTACTTTGGTTGGTGCATAATCTAAAGTTTTTGAAATTTCAAAAGCTTCGAACTCGCCAATGCGTTGAATGTTGTTTCTAAAAAGGAAACGGTTCTTTTGATAATCCACATCTCTCATCTCTGCCATGTATTGGTTGATGATCGAATTTTGCTCACTTAAGTTAACTATCTTCATGTTTATTGGTGTTTAAAATATCTTTCTATACACTTCGATAGGCTTCGTATTGCTACACAAGGACTTAGTTCTTACGTCATAATTTACACAACAAGAACTCACGTTTGCACTTTTAAATTATCTAAAAAAATCTATTCTGTCGCAAAAGGTAAGACCGTCCTTTTTTTACAATAGGCCTAATTGGATGCAAAAATTAAAAAAATAAATTGAACTGCAACAACAAAATAAAAAGAATAAACAAAAAGAGAAACTACTATTTTTTTATTTCTTTTTCATTTCCCGAGCAAGACTGACTGTCCCTCAAAAATGACGAGTGCATCTTTCTGCTTTTTTTCACCTATATATATTTAGGAACACAAAAATGAAGGCATCAGAAAAAAATGAAATAATTTAGATCAAATGAGAGATAAATTGAAATTAGAAATCATCAATTTGACAAGTACAATTTACAAAAAGGGCGCAAAGGTACTAATTTTTCAGTTTCTTTTAACCAATAAAAAAATGCCTTATAAGGGTAATTTTATGGTTTCTATCTTTGCTCGTTTAGGTAAAAATCGCTAACTTTGTAGCACAATAATAACAAAAATAGAAACATTTTATTTTAAAAACAAATACATTATAACAATGGCAAAGTTTGACAAGTCAGTACTCGAAAAGTACGGTATTACAGGTACAACAGAAGTTGTTTACAACCCTTCATATGAAGTGTTGTTTGAAGAAGAAACAAAAGAAAGCTTAGTAGGATTTGAAAGAGGCCAAGAGACAGAACTTGGTGCTGTGAACGTTAAAACTGGTGTTTACACTGGTCGTTCTCCTAAAGATAAGTTCATTGTTGATGACGCAACATCACACGATACAGTATGGTGGACAACTCCAGAGTATCCAAATGACAACCATCCAGCATCTCAAGAAGCTTGGAATGTTGTTAACGACTTAGCTAAAAAAGAACTTTCTAACAAGCGTTTATTCGTTGTTGATGGTTTCTGTGGTGCTAATAAAGACACAAGAATGAAGATTCGTTTCATCGTGGAAGTTGCTTGGCAAGCTCACTTTGTAACAAATATGTTCATCAAACCAGCTAATCAAGAAGAACTAGATCAAGAGCCTGATTTCATCGTTTACAACGCTTCTAAAGCTAAAGTTGAAAACTATAAGGAGCTAGGTCTTAACTCAGAGACAGCTGTTGTATTCAATGTTACAACAAGAGAACAAATCATTTTGAACACATGGTATGGTGGTGAAATGAAGAAAGGTATGTTCTCTATGATGAACTACTTCCTTCCTTTGAAGGGTATTGCATCAATGCACTGCTCTGCTAACACAGACATGGAAGGCAAGAACACAGCTATCTTCTTCGGATTATCAGGTACAGGTAAGACAACTCTTTCAACAGATCCTAAGCGTTTGCTTATCGGTGACGACGAACATGGATGGGATGACAACGGTGTATTCAACTTCGAAGGTGGTTGCTACGCTAAAGTTATCAACCTAGATAAAGAGTCTGAGCCAGATATCTATCGTGCAATCCGTCGTGATGCATTGTTAGAAAACGTTACAGTTGACGCTAATGGTAAGATCGATTTCACAGATAAGAGCACAACAGAAAACACTCGTGTATCTTATCCTATCAACCACATTGATAACATTGTTAAGCCAATTTCAGCAGGTCCTGCAGCTAAACAAGTTATCTTCCTAAGTGCTGATGCGTTCGGAGTGCTTCCTCCAGTATCAATCTTAACACCAGAACAAACAAAATATTACTTCCTTTCAGGTTTCACAGCTAAGCTAGCTGGTACAGAAAGAGGTATCACTGAACCAACTCCTACATTCTCTGCATGTTTCGGTCAAGCATTCCTTGAATTGCATCCAACAAAATATGCTGAAGAACTAGTTAAGAAAATGGAGAAGAACGGTGCTAAGGCATACTTGGTAAATACAGGTTGGAACGGTACAGGTAAGCGTATTTCTATTAAGGATACACGTGGTATCATCGACGGAATCCTTAGCGGTGACATCAACTCTGCACCAACTAAAAAGCTTCCTATCTTCGACTTCGAGATCCCAACTCAACTAGAAGGTGTTGCAACAGAAATCCTTGATCCTCGTGATACATACGCTGATGCAGCAGAATGGACTAAGAAGGCAGAAGACCTAGCAGCTCGTTTCATCAAGAACTTCAAGAAATATGAAGGCAACGAAGCTGGTAAAGCTCTTGTAGCAGCTGGTCCTCAACTATAAAGAAGACACGATTAGGTGTTTCAATACATCTGATTTAACAATAAAGGAGTTTGCTTTAAACGGCAAACTCCTTTTCTTTTATACTCCAATCAAAGCGCAACAAACCTTTTAAAGACTCCCTTAATAACTATACAGCCACACCCTTTATATCCTAAGAGATAAAGCTTTCCACTGCCACGACATTCTCTTCCACAAATAGAAAGAATATTTAAAGAAGAGAAAACAATTCCCTTCCATTAACAGAAAGAATCTTTTAAAGAAGAGAAAACATTCCCTTCCACCGCAAAAAGCTATCCTTTTAGGTCGTAATAGCAGTCCTTTTACAGCGCAATAGTATTGCTTTTACAACACAAGAGCAATGCCATTACAACCGAAAGCCATACACACCGAAGCGAGCCACAGCGTCATTAATATAAAAAAGAAAGGCTGCTGCTTCGCCTTTGCGGTGAATAGCAGCAACCTTATCACTAAAAAACTAATGAATATGTGTTTTATAAAAAACTACTTCTTCTTATTTTTCTTGTCGAAAGCGTCCCAATAGCGTTTTCCTTTCTCCTTCAATTTAGCAGTGAAAGCCTTAGCTTGCGCCATAGTAGCAGCCTCATCAGCAGGAGAAGCATAAGCATGAGAGAATCCTTTCACCTTATTCCAGTCGCCACGAGTAAAGTCTGGCACTTCAACAGGCATGAAATCATTGTTCATAGAGATTGCTCCAAGCTCGCCAAGACAGCACCATTCAGCCAAATCATATACGTCGATGTCCATAGGAAGACCATTTTGTAGGCAGTAAACAAGACGAGAGTCCATGATAAAGTCCATACCACCATGACCTCCAACCTCTTTAGCTTCCTCGCCATAACGCTTGATTATCGGACTAAGGTATGTTTCTTCCAACGCTTTCTTATCTTTTTCTGACAAAAAAGAGTGACCATTCAAGTTGTCAGCAGATGGTTTCACGCCACCAGCTTCCATCTTCTGAGCAGAAACAGCGAAGCCTTCAACAGGATATTTGTTAGCAAATCCTTCAGTACCAGTAAGCTGATACATTCTATTATATGGCTGTGGAGTCATCACATTGTGGTGAATTTCAATCACCTTACCTTGTTCGGTGCGGATAAGCGTCATTGTTTGGTCACCATTTTCAAACTTTTCGCAAGGCTCACCAGTATATTTTTCAACCAATTTCTTGCCGTTGAAAGACTTAGTATCCATAGCAACTAAGGTTCTCATGCGGTCTCCACGGTGAATATTTAACACCTGAGCGATAGGACCAAGGCCGTGAGTTGCATACAAGTCGCCACGATAATCCTTGTTATATTCCAATCTCCAGCCAAGTTTATCTTGTGCATTCTTCTTCCAATAGTATTTCCAGAAAGCAGAAAGTTCGTGTTTATAAGCACCTTGAGCATAAATAACTTCGCCGAAAAAAACACCCTTTTGAGCCATGTTCAAAGAATTGAGTTCGAAGAAGTCGTAACAGCAATTCTCAAGCATAACGCAGTGCAAGCGAGTCTTTTCAGATAAGTCGATAAGTGTCCAAATCTCTCTAAGATTGATTGCAGAAGGCACCTCAATAGCAGCATGTTTGCCGTTTTCCATGGCACATTTCGCTACAAGGAAGTGGTGATCCCAGTCTGTTGCGATATAAACCAAGTCGATATCCTTGCGTTTGCACAATTCTTTGTAACCCTCAGCACCGCTATATATAGCAGCAGCAGGCATCGAGTTTTCTCTCAATATCTTTTGACAAGCTTCAGCTCTCTTTGCTTCATAGTCGCAAAGAGCCACAACCTCAATACCAGGAATGTGCATCCAGCGTGCAACTGCGCCTGGTCCTCTCATTCCAAGACCCACAAAACCCACTCTAACAACAGGCATTTTGGGTGTTCTTAACTCAAGAGCTGTGGTTTGACCTGGTGCTCGTTTAGGAACTTCTGTAACGATTTTGCCCTTCTCTACTGTGTATTTCCAATTAAATTGAGCACACAACGACTGTGGAAGAGCTAAAAAAACTACTGCCAAAAGGGCTAGTAACATTTTGTTCTTTGTCATGTCTTTAGACTTATTTTTTAGTTATAGATGTAATTATTCTAGGTTTAATGGTGTAAAATTAGGAAAAACTTCTGACATAAGTACACTTTTATAGAAGATATTTCCCCGCAAAAGTTAAATAAAACTAATAAAGCTCTTGTTCTCTATATATTTAAAAAAAGGTGGAGCCGATTTAAACACCATTCTCTTGCCATTAGCAGGGTGTTTCAACGCAATAGCAGCAGCATGAAGATGCAAACGAATGTCGGGTTTGCCATAAAGGCAATCGCCCACGATAGGAAGAGCCAGGCCTTCACGATGCGAGCAGTGCACCCTTTAGCTGATGCGTGCGCCCTGTTTGAGGATAAAGAGCCACCCTTGTGCGCTGCTTCTCCACCCCTATTACACGATAATAGGTCGTTGCTTCCTTTCCATACACGTCGTCTACCATTTGCAACGGACGCTCATTCACGTTCGGAAGTAAAGGAAGTGCAATGCAACCACATGTTGGTTGATGTGTTAAAACGCCCTCTAACACCGCAATATAACGCTTTTTCACTTGGTGCAAGGCAAATTGTTCTTGCAAACACTTATGGGCTTGCTTTGTTTTAGCAATGATCATAATACCCGAAGTGTCCATATCTAAGCGGTGAACAATCAACGGACTGTCGGCTAAAGGATATTCATTGCGCATCAATTGCTCTACCGATGCCAACGAATGGTGCCCCTCAACGCTCGGCATTCCACTGGGTTTCACCACCACTCTAATGCTTTCGTCTTCAAATAGCGTTGTAAGAGATAGCTCAGCGTTGTGCTGTCTCGCTCCTTCTTGCATCGAAACGCCTTCTAACATATATCTCAATATCGGCTCACACTTGTGTTTACAAGCAGGATAAAAATAGCCATCGTGCCGAATAATCTGCCGAGGTGAGTCGCCAATCCAAAACTCTGCGATGGCTAAAGGGGCGCATCTTGTGTTGAAAAGCATATTGAAATAGCTTTGGAGCACAGCACTCTCCCGACCCAGAAGGAGGCATTTTTTGCTCAAAGTCGTTGAAAATAGCAATCAAATTGCGCTTTTCTCCTTTGCTGTTCAGCATTTCAAAGCGTTCAAAAAGCCATGTTTGCAAGGCGTCCGACATGATTTTGCGTTGCGCTTTCATTGCTTCTATCTCGCTTTCAGCCACCTTTATCTGGCAGTTCACCTCTTCTAAACGCTCATTATAATGCTTTTTCATTCGTTTTAGCTCTGCTTTCATAAAACGACTCTCATTCAATAGCCGTTCAAGAGCGCACGAATCGAGGTTGGTTTGGCGCAATTCGTCTCGCAAAGCCTTTGCCTTTGCCATTTGCTTGCAATGCTCTTCTATCGCCTTTTCAGCCTCTTTTTCAATAGAAGAACGTGAGTTGAGAAGAGAAAGATAATCGTTTGACGATTCAAGAGCCTCTATTTTACGATTCACTTCACTAATTTCTGCCTCGTGAACCTTAAAATATTGCCCTTCTTCTAAATAGTTATACACCAACGGAACATATCCTTCCCAATTGCCCGAACCGCCTATTTGACCCGAAAAGGCAGTCAAATAGCCTCGCTCGCCATCTGCTTTTTCTACCAACAAAACCCCAAACATCTTGCCTTTTTGCACCTCTTCGTGCCACGACTGATGTTGTTTTATATCCTCACGAACCAGCTCTGCAGCCCTAATACATAAAGGGATGTGGAGCGTAATCGAATGGGTTATTGAGCAGAGTGGGCCACTCTTCGTTGGCGTTTAGTGGGTGAAAGCACATAAAAAGCACTACATCTTAGAGCGATCGAGTATGGTTATGGTCTTGCCTTCTACCTTAATGGCTCCCGCATCCACCAATTCTGACAAGCAACGAAGTAGCGAAAACTTCTGAATTCCAAAGCTCTCGGCAATCTCTTGTCGTGACTTATCCAAACGAATAACGTCTGATTGCTGTTTACCTGCAGCTTCTAAGATGAAATACGACACCTTTTCACGAACGGTGAACAGGCTTAATAGGCGCATTTTTTTGGTTAAGAACACATCAATATTCGACAAAGAGCGAATAAAGTTCATTCTTATCACCTCGTAGTTGTCTATCAAATATTTTAAAGTAGAGGGCTGCATTCTAAAAATAAGCGTCGCACTATCGGTCTCAACGCTCACAGGCATGCTCTTATCATTAGCAAAAATGAAGGCAGGAGAAATGATATCGCCCGAATAAAGACGACTTACTTCTACCGACTTACCCGACAAACTAACCATGCGGGCAACCAATTCGCCTTCGATAATGATGTCGGCATACTTGCAAGGCATACCTGCTAATAAGTAAATGTCACGTTTACTATATTCTATAAGCTTATATCCAATGGGCTCAATCAATGCTGTTATCTCTTCAGCACTCATGCCATTGAAGAGCACGCACTTGCAAAGAGCCTTCAAAACTTTCTTCTCCATAATTACTTGCAAATATAAATAAAAATCTGTTTTGGTGCAAACACGGTAACATTTGTTATCAACAATTATTTGTGGCACGGTGTTTGTGGGTTACTATATACATTTAATTAAAAGATTAACCCAATAAAATTACATTCAAATGGAAAAGAAAATAGAAAAAGGAACACAGTTTATTCCACAAGAAATGATCGACTATTCTGAAGGCGGAATCGTGAGTAAAGAATTCTTACACAACGATGCTGGTAGTTTAACTCTATTTGCTTTCGACGCAGGACAAGCACTTTCAGAACATTCTGCACCATTCGATGCAACCGTACAAGTGCTCGATGGCGAGGCAGTTATTAAGATTGACGGAGTGGAAAGAACTGTAACTGCAGGCGAAACTATCATCATGCCAGCCAATCACCCACACGCATTGAGAGCCGATAAGCGCTTTAAAATGCTTCTAATAATGATTAAAGGCAAATAAAATAACCTGGATTTTTTTCATCACACAATATATATAAATCCGATAGAGGGTGCCCTTTCTCAGTGTAGAAGGGCACCCTTTTTATTGCTCTTGTCTATTCTTTTTCTATCCCATTTCTTTCTTTTTGAGGTTTCTATTTCTTTCACACTTTTCTACTAAACATCTCGCTATTCCAAAGACTACTCCTTGTATATTCATATCCTATTTCATTCCCTTTTAAGTCCTTCTTCTTACCTCTCCAAACACTCTTTTCTGTTCATTGCCCACCTCTCCCTATCTTCTTGCTACACAATGACTTTGATATTTGTTTTTAAAAGCATTGACTTTGCAAGCTAAAAGCACCTCTTTTTGCACTTCAAAAAGCTATGCTTTTTGCCCTCTAATAGCATTGCTTTTACTTGCCCACTCCACATCACTTCTGACACAACGGCACTGACACCGCCACGCTGTCGCACGCCTAAAACAAAAGAAATGCATTCTGTTTGGGCAATAAAGAAAAAACAATAAATGCTTTGGGATTGTCATTTTTTATCATTACCTTTGAGCCAAAAGGAGGTAATATGACAAAGATAATTACTCAAGAGAACTTTAACGACCTATACATCGACCCCATTGAACAAGAAAGAATCGATAAGTTTGTTTGCGATGAGATGGCTCGTCAAATCCATAGATACATCAAAGCGATGCACGGAAGCAAAGCTATGATGCTGAAGTTTGAAGACAATTTGTCAGCTTTAACGGTAGAACAGAAAGAAGAAGCCATTGCATATTACATCGACTTTAATAGAAAAAGTGCTCAGTGGACTTGACCTTAAAGTGGTGCTTGCACGTGCTATGGCCAACTATTGCGACACCTTTAGCTTCTTACAAGAATTGCTTTCGAACAAAGAAAAGTTCGACTTCTACTTGAAAAGAATAAAGAGTAAGTATGTTCAATACCACGAAATATACGAAGAGAACGGTAAGTTTGGAATGAAAGACCACAAGGGAAACATTCTTATTCAACCGCTCTACGATTTCTTGCGCACTCCTTATATCTTCTCAGACGACCTTTCTATCATTCCTGTCATTGCCCAAAAAAACGGCAAAATGGGACTCATCTTACCCGACGGACATAACACTATTGTGGCAGACTTTATCTACGACGATATCTCTTTGCGTGAAGAAGCACCTTTCTTCGAGGCTGTTAAGGGCGAAGAAACGTTCCTTTTAAAGGGAGAATAGATGCCAACCAAACTGCAATTCCTTAATAATCAAGAGGCTATTGAGCGCATGGACGAATTGGCTATGCGCCAAATCGATTTTTTGTTTGTTATCAATTACCAAGCAACGAAAGCTATTGTGTTGCCCATCGACACGATAGATAGATCTGTTTTGCGCTTTTCTTTCAACGGAAAAGGGAACGACACCGAGCTGAAAGACATTCCTTTTAACGATATTGTGTGGAACTGTTGTCCGCCAACTGCCAGCGATTACAAGGCAAAAATGGAGGCACTTCAACAGCAAATTCTACACGGAAACAGCTATCTTGCTAATCTTACGCAACCCATTGGCATTGAAACCAACCTCTCTTTATTGCATATCTACAACGCATCTACAGCTAAATACAAGCTCTGGGTGAATGATATGATGGTGTGTTTCTCGCCTGAAAGCTTTGTAACGATCGATCATAACATCATTAAAAGCTATCCTATGAAGGGCACAATACAAGGAGATAGCGATGCAGCTATTCAACAACTGCTCGACAATAAGAAGGAAACTGCCGAGCATGCAACGATTGTTGACCTGATAAGAAACGACCTTAGTATGGTGGCAAACAATGTGTCTGTGCCCCGATATCGCTATGTCGACAAGCTAAAAACGAACAAAGGGGCGCTTATTCAAACCAGTTCTGAGGTGAAAGGCACACTACTTCCACCTTATATCAACAAACCTGGAACGGTGATCTTTAAGCTCTTGCCTGCAGGTTCGATAACGGGTGCGCCCAAAGAACGCACGGTTCAAATTCTAAAAGACATCGAGAACTATGACAGAGGCTTTTATACTGGGGTAATGGGAACCTACTCTAAGGGTATAGTTGATAGCGCTGTGATGATTCGTTTCATCGATATTCACAACGGAAAGATGACCTATAAGGCTGGGAGGAGGTATCACTTCGCAAAGCAAATGGCAAGAAGAATATAACGAATTGATTGAGAAAACCTATGTGCCAATATGTAGAAACGATTAAAGTGGTGAACAATTGCGCCCTTAAACTTGCCCTATCACAATGCTCGTTTCATCGAAACGCAAGCTAAAGTGTTTGGACTTGTGTGGTCGGAGCATATCGAACACTTCTTACCCAACGTGCCTTTTGCAGGCTGAACCCATTAAAGGTGCGCATTGTTTACGATTGCAATGGAGTGGTAGAAACATCGTTCGAAACTTATAATCGTCGTGCTATCACTTCGCTAAAGCTCGTCGAAAAATAACGAAATAGATTATACTTACAAATCAACTAACCGCCTGTTGCTCAACGAACTCTATGCAATGAGACAACAAGAAAGCGATGTTTTAATTGTAAAAAACGGCCTCATCACCGACACTTCTTATTGTAATGTGGCTCTATTCGATGGACATCGCTATCTAACCCCTGCACAACCACTACACAAAGGCACTACGCTTACACGCTTATTGCACGAAAACAAGCTGACAAGTTGCCCCATTTCGCCTCAAAACTTGCATCAATTTGAGTTTTTATCTCCCTTTAATGCCATGATAGAATTGGGCGAAATAAAAATCGACATCAATGCTATCCAACCCTAATAGATTGGCGGCTTGAAAGGATAAGCGATCTCTTTTGAACGAGATAACAAAGCAACAAAAGCAGTGTTTTTTGCTTCTATCAAGATTATTGTTTATCTTTGCAACCGCAAATAACAATCAATCAGCAAAGAATGAAAGTATTAATCACAGGCGCAAGCGGCTTTATTGGCAGCTTTATTGTTGAAGAATCTCTGCGTCGTGGTATGGAAACGTGGGCTGCAATACGCCCAAATAGCTCGAAAGAGTTCCTTAGTGACGAAAGAATAAGATTTATAGAACTTGACCTTTCGAATGAAGAAACGCTCAAAAAAACAGCTTGCTAACAACACATTTCGATTATGTAATACATGCTGCTGGAGCCACAAAATGCATCAATAAGGACGACTTTTTTTCAAAGTAAACACAGAAGGAACAAAGAACCTTGTCAATGCTCTTATTGCATTGAAGATGCCCTCTTAAACGCTTTATTTTTATCAGTTCGCTAAGCGTTTACGGTCCCTGTTCACGAGCAACAACCCTACAAAGAGATTTGTGAAACAGATGTTCCTGTCCCCAATACGGCGTATGCTAAAAGCAAACTTGCCGCTGAAGAGTATATCAACTCAATAGGAAACAATTTCCCTTACATTATTCTTAGACCCACAGGTGTGTATGGTCCACGTGAAAAAGACTATTTCATGATGGCCAAAAGCATTAAAAATCATATCGATTTTGCTGCGGGTTACAAGCAACAAGACCTCACTTTTGTGTATGTTCAAGACGTTGTTCAAGTGGTTTTCCTTGCCTTTGACCGAGGAAAAAGCGGTAGAACATATTTCATTTCTGATGGTCATGTTTATTCATCACGCCACTTTAGCGACCTTATTCGCAAAGAATTGGGTATGCCTTGGTGCCTTCGTATAGTGGCTCCGCTATGGGTTTTGCGTATTGTTACATTCGTTTCGGAATACATTTCACGCATAACTGGCAAAATAACTGCGCTCAATAACGATAAATACAACATATTAAAACAACGCAATTGGCGATGTAATATCGAGCCAACTGTCGACGAATTGGGTTATAATCCATCGTTTAACCTAGAAAAAGGCGTTCATCTCACCATTCAATGGTATAGAGAACGAGGCGAAATTTAATAGGTTTCAACACTCATGAAGCATTTTATTATAGACTTATTCAAGATAGAAACAAAGCCAAGAAAAGGTCTTTTGGCTTTAGAATGGGCTGTGTTAGCCTATTTAGTGCTCACCACTTTGGTGATATTATTTACCTACACACGATTAGAAAACCCTGAATCTATGTTGTGGGGACGCCTTAGAATTGTGGCAATGACAATGGGTTTGTGGATTGTTTACAGACTTGTGCCATGCAAACTCACACAACTTGCACGAGTGTTAGCGCAATTTGGGCTCTTAGCATGGTGGTATCCCGACACTTATGAGATCAATAGAATCTTCCCAAACCTCGACCATTGGTTTTGCAACATGCGAGCAACAGCTCTTCGGTTTTCAGCCATCTGTGTCGTTTCTCAGGTCTTTTCGTCGCCCATCATTAGCGAATTAATGGATTTAGGCTATGTGGCTTACTACCCCATGATGGTGTTTTTGGTTCTATTTTATTTCTTCTACGATTACAAAAAAACTTTCAACGTTGCGCCTTTGTCATCATCGCTTCGTTCATGGTTTACTATGTAATATACGACTTTTTACCTGTGGTTGGACCCACATTCTACTTTAAAGCCATCGGAATGGATAGCGTTTCAAAAGGCATCTTCCCTGCCGTTGGACACTATTTCAATACACATACCGATTGTATTCCTAGTCCGGGATACCCCAATGGCATATTTTATCAACTCGTAGAGAGTGCTAAAGAGGCGGGAGAACGACCCACTGCAGCCTTCCCCAGCTCACATGTTGGGGTCTCAACAGTGTGTATGTTGTTGGCATGGCGCACGCAAAACCGTTGGTTGTTTTGGACACTTATGCCCTTCTTTGCCTTCTTATGCATGGCAACGGTATATATTCAGGCTCACTATGCCATTGACACTATTGCAGGATTAGTTACTGCAATTGCCTTTTTACTTTATCTTTTGGGGCCAAGTTTTTGGCATAAAAAAACGAAGCATAACACACCTTACATATGATAAAGCTCTCGAACAATTCGAGAGCTTTTTTGTATCTCATTCATTTTCAACATCTTTCTTATCCATTCTTAAAAGGACTGCTTTTGGCTTGCAATTACATTGCTTTTGCGACCTAAAAACAATGCTTTTGAGGTGCAATTGCACTGCTTTTACGCAAGAACTAAATGGCATTGCTTTTTTAAGGCCTATGTGTTGGGGTTGCAAAGCAGGAGCAATGCGATTAAAAAGGGGTGTTGAAGCACGAGAAATGGTACTAAAACACGAAAAAAGACTATTAAAAATTTGCTCATTTCATATTTATATTGTTCCTTTGCCCACACGCAAATGACCCCCGAAAAGGGTCTTGAAAAGACACAATTGATTGTTTATGGCAAGACTTCGAGTTATATTTTTATTGATAACTATCTTCTTCACTACCGCTATCTCGGCACAAATTGAAGAGCAAGACGACAACACTCCTCCCCCAACTGATGTCGACTTAAACAACCCTGTGTTTGTTCCTATGATTAAAGTGGGCAAGGTTTTGCACGGAAAAGACAGCATTCAGTATATTCAAATGAATAATGTTTATGTTTATCCGCAACCTGTTTTCGAGAATGAAAAAGCAACGTGAGGCTTATAATCGTCTTGTGTTGAACGTGAAAAAGGTGCTGCCCATTGCCAAAGAGGTGAACAAAATCATTATAGAAACATACGAATATCTCGAAACTTTGCCTAATAAAAAAAGGCGAAAGATGCCCACATGAAGGTGGTAGAAGAGAGCATTAAACGAGAATATACGCCTCGAATGAAGAAGCTTTCGTATAGTCAGGGCAAACTACTTATTAAGCTTATATATCGAGAAAGCAACTCTTCTTCCTACGGATTGATACAGGCTTTCCTCGGACCTGTGCGTGCGGGATTCTATCAAACCTTTGCTTGGGTGTTCGGAGCAAGCCTCAAAAAGAAGTATGATCCTAACGGAGTGGATCGCTTAACCGAACGAGTTGTGCGACAAGTAGAGGCTGGACAGATCTAAAAGGCATACTAATTCGTAGTTTTTTTCAACAGAAAACAACAAATCAAAAACACGGCCAACAAAAAAAGTGAAAGTATCACAACTATTAGGTATTTTATACTTTTTTTATCACCCTAAAAAGTATGCTATTTCCTATTTTTTTATTATCTTTGAAGAAAGAAAAAACAGGCAGTTGCTCACTAATAAAACCTTGTATTACTATGGAACTGATTGATCATTTATATTGTTTGATACTTGCTGGAGGCAAAGGAAAACGCTTATGGCCTTCGAGTAGGAATGAATATCCAAAAGCAATTTATAGATTTCTTTGGTGTAGGGAAGAACGCAATTGCAACAAACATACGACCGACTTGCTCGCTTAGTACCTGCAAATCGCATTATAATTAGCACTTACCGAGAATATGTTTCAATTGTAAAAGAACAATTACCTCATATCTCTGACGATCAAATATTAGACGAACCCATTCGCAAAGACACTGCTCCTGCTGTGGCATGGGCGGCTTATCGCATCACAAAAATTAGACAAAAAAAGCTACCATTTTGGTAACTCCTTCCGACCAAGACATACGCAATGAGGACGCATTTAGAGCCAATGTGCACGAAGCTTTGTCGTTTATGGAGAAGAAAAAGGAGGCTATTGTGGCTATGGGAGTGCGTCCAACTCGACCCGAACCAGGCTATGGTTACATTCAAAGAGGCGAAAATGTAGACCACGATATCTATACGGTTAAGTCGTTTACAGAGAAACCTAATCGTGAATTTGCACAGCTATTTGTAGACAGTGGCGAGTTTTATTGGAACACAGGTATGTTCTTTGCAAGGGCAAAACAATTGCTAAAGAACACTTATAAACTGCTTCCTACGGTGCTAAAGACCTTAGATGAGCAGAATCCTAACGCCACATTAGAAGAAGAAAAGGCTTTTCTTGAAACCAATTATTATGAATATCCCAACATACCTATCGACAGAACGCTTTTAGAAAGGGCGTCGCACACCTATTTATTAAAGTGTGATTACGGTTGGGCTGATATGGGAACATGGCACAGTATATATGAAGAAAAGAGCAACGACGGCACAGATAACGTGATAATTGATAGCGATGTGCTAATGGAAGACTGCTCTAATTGCGTTGTAAAGCTGCCCCAAGGCAAGCTTGCAGTTATCAATGGACTCGACGATTACATTGTTGCTGAACAAGACAATGTGCTCCTTATATGCAAAAAAGAAGACTCTTCGGCTCTCATTCGCAAGTATGTTACAGAAGTACAAGTGAAGAAAGGCGAAGAATATTGTTAGAAATACCACAAACACAGCATGCTATTAGCATGAGAAAACAAATGTGAAAAACATAGAGACAGTTGCTTTATACACCTTAATAGGCTATAAAACAGAGGAGATTTAACAGACACATAGAAAAGAAGAACAGACCCTTTAGGAGCCTGTTCTTCTTTTGTTATGCCTCTTTGTCGATGATATCGAGCAACAAAGCAAAGTCGTCTATAATCCAAGTTGCGCCTGCTTGCTCTAAACTTTCTTTCGTTCCGTTTCCAAAAGTAACGCCAACAGTGCGCACACCAGCCCTTTTTTTCCCATTTCAATATCAAACCAAGTGTCGCCCACAACAATTGTTTCTTCGGGCTTAAAGTGCTGTTCTTCTAACGTTTTTTTAGAAACGGGTTCGGGATGCGGTTTGTGGTTCGAAACCTCATCAGCACCAAGGATATAGGGCATAAAGTCGATGAGTTCCATTTCCTCGAGCAAAGCCTTTGCCGACCAAGAGCGGCGACTTGTGGCGATAGTCATTTGTATTTCACGACGTGCCAACTCGTGAATTGTATCGATAACATGCTCGAAAAGGCAGAACAGAACCAGGCTTATTGTTACGTCTAAACACCTTTTTCATAGGTCGCAACACATTGCTCTTGCATGTCTTTATCAACGCCTGCAAGTTGCACAAAGGCTGCTCTTAGGGGCAAACCAATGGTTTCTCGGCACTCTTGAGCAGTGCAAACACGCAAGTTAAGCTCTGAAAGTGTATCTTGAAAGCATTGCACAATTAAGGCAGTAGAATCGCCAATCGTTCCATCGAAGTCGAAAAATTATATTTTTTTAATCATATTTTTTTACATTTTAAAGTCACATCCTAACAAATGATGATGTTTTTCATTTTAAGTCCCGAATACAAAGCATTCAAACGGCAACAAAAAGTACAAATAATTCATTGTTTCTTATATATAATAATGTAATAAAAATATCAATTACTGAAGAGTTTTACGTAACTTTGCAACATCATGATTAAAGAACAGGATATAAATAAGTATGAAATAATGGCTCCAGTGGGCTCAAGAGAGAGCTTAATGGCAGCAATTCAGGCTGGAGCGAACTCCATTTACTTTGGTATTGGACAGCTAAATATGCGCTCACATTCAGCCAATCACTTCACAATAGACGATCTTCACGAAATAGCTTCGATATGTTCTGAACACGGAATAAAGAGTTATTTGACCGTGAACACTATTATTTACGGAGGTGATATCGAAACAATGCACCGCATAGTAGACGCTGCAAAGGAAGCAAAAGTAAGTGCAGTTATTGCCGCCGACGTTGCAGTTATTATGTATTGTCGTAGCATTGGTGTTGAGGTTCACTTGTCTACACAGCTCAACATCACCAATATCGATTCGTTAAAGTTCTATGCTCAATATGCCGATGTAGTGGTATTGGCTCGTGAACTCAACATGGAACAAGTGTCAGAGATACACCGTCGCATTATAGAAGACGATGTTCGAGGCCCTAATGGCGAGCTTGTCCGCATTGAAATGTTCTGCCATGGCGCACTATGTATGGCGGTATCGGGCAAGTGTTATTTAAGTATCGACAACGAAGCACATTCGGCTAATCGTGGAGATTGCCGTCAAGTGTGCCGTCGTTCGTATATTGTTACCGACAAAGAAACAGGCACTGAGCTCGAAGTAGATAACCAATACATCATGAGTCCCAAAGACCTTAAGACCTTAAGGTTCATCGATAAGATGATGGATGCAGGTGTAAGAGTATTCAAAATCGAAGGTCGTGCACGTGGACCAGAGTATGTTTACAAGGTAGTTACATGCTATAAAGAAGCCATTGAGAGCGTATTAAACGACACTTTCACTGAAGAAAAGAAGGATAAGTGGGACGAAGAGCTATCAAAAGTGTTCAATCGTGGCTTCTGGGACGGCTATTATCAAGGTCAAAAGCTGGGCGAATGGAACAAAAAAACTATGGTAGTGCAGCCACCGAAAAGAAAGTACTTGTGGGCAAAGTAGTAAAATATTTCTCTAAAATAGGCGTGGCAGAGATTGCTGTTACCGCTTCTGAAATAGAGAAAGGAGAACGCATTTTGATCACAGGACCTACCACTGGAGTGATGTATCTCGATGCAAATGAAATTCGATACGACCTCAATCCAGTTGAAAAGGTAGAGAAAGGTTGGAACGTTTCAATCCCCGTTACCGACAAAGTGCGCCCTAACGACAAAGTGTTTAAGCTCGTTACTGTAGCCCCCAAATAACACATTGCCTGGCAAAAGCTATGAGTTTGCACTCCAAAAGCAATGCAATTACACCCTAAAAGCAGTGCTTTTACACCGCAAAGTCAATGCTTTTACAACCCAAGAGCAAAAGCCTTATAAACAAAGGACTTGCGAAGGGCGACACAAAAAGAAAATAATTAGAAAATAATTCACAAACAACCCTCCTCAGAAAGCACCTCAAAAGGCTTTCTGAGGCATAATATTCAAAGGTATGACTATCAATCAAATACAAGACGAAGTAATCGAAGAGTTCAACGATTTCGCTGATTGGATGGATAAATATCAAATGCTTATCGACTTAGGTAACGAACTTTCACCACTCGATAACCAATATAAAACAGAAGAAAACCTCATCGAAGGCTGTCAAAGTAGAGTGTGGGTGCAATGCGATTTCGACGGAACACAATTGCATTTCACTGCAGATAGCGACGCTTTAATTGTGAAAGGCATCATCGCTTTGCTTATTAGAGTGCTCGATAATCACACTCCTCAAGAGATATTGGATAGCGACTTATACTTCATTGACGCTATTGGTTTGAAAGAACACCTATCTCCTACCCGCTCAAACGGACTTCTTTCGATGGTTAAACGCATTAAGGCTTATGCCTTAGTATATGCTCAAAGCTAAACACTTTACATAAGATTACAGAATAAAATGCGCAAGTTAAACGTATTAGAGATGAACCGTTTAACGGTAGAAGAGTTCAAAGCAGCTCGCAAACTACCCCTCGTTGTGGTGCTCGACAATGTTCGTTCGCTCCATAATGTAGGCTCGGTGTTTCGCAGTTGCGATGCTTTTCGAATCGAAGCTGTTTACTTATGTGGCATAACGGCTACCCCACCCAGTGCCGAAATACATAAAACTGCACTCGGAGCAGAGGACAGTGTGAGCTGGAAATACTATGAATCGACGCTCGATGCGGTTGAAGAACTAAAGCAACAAGGCTATTTTGTGTATTCAATTGAGCAGGTGGAAGGATCGGAAAACATGGCTAAAATAAGCTTAGACGCCTCTAAACGCTATGCAGTTGTGTTGGGAAACGAGGTGAAAGGCGTTGAACAAGCCGTGGTAAATGCCAGTGATAGCTGTTTAGAAATACCGCAATTGGGCACCAAACACTCGCTAAACGTAAGCGTAACCGCTGGAATTGTGGTGTGGGAGTTTGCTAAACAACTCGTACTTTAATTGCTTTTCGAAGCTAACCCAAAACAAATCATAAAACAACTACAATGTAACAAGAATGAAACTCAAGAGCCTTTATAACCCAATAGCATGTTTCGTTGAACAAATAAGTGGTGCAACGAAACTGAAAGAGGTGCAATAAAGGTCGTTCTATCGTTCTTCTTAACGATCATTTTCATTGCTTGTAACGAACAAAACCATAACCTTCAGCTCGGAGAAATTGAGCAATCGTTCGACGAACAGCTTGTATCTATCTCGCAAGAGAATGATTCTGTGAGCTGGATAGGTAGTGCTGAGGGTGATGTTTGGCGCATATCGGCTCACACAAAGCAACATTTTGATATTTCAGACGACCGCATTTATAAAGTGGTTGTACAGCCCTTGCCCAATAACGATACGCTTTGTTGGATTGGAATTCGCAACAAAGGACTCCAAAAGTGGCAGTTATCGCAAGGCAAACTACATTATATCAGTAGTTATCCTATCCCCTTTAAAGGCGTAAACTACTCGGTTTACGACATCATTTCTACGCAAAACAAGTTGTTAGTAGCAACGAGTAACGGCTTGTTCTGTCTGCCTTTTAACAGCGAAAGCAATGCCCTTCAACGCTTATACCCCACTAAAACCGACCCAAGTTGCATGGGTCCTAAGGTTATTCGCAAGCTTGCACAATATAACAACAACACTGTTGTAGCCGCATCGCAAAGCGGTTTGTTGGTAATAGACCTGCCAACCAATCACGTTTCGGCACTACATGCACAGCAAGACGTGAAATATATTCATATTAAGAACGACACTTTATACACCCTTCTCAATCATTCTCTCGTCAAAGAAGGCATCAAAGGACAGGTATTTAAGAATGTTTCGCTCGATTTTAGTCCTGCTGTTTACACACAAATCGACAACACCCACTATTTAATAGGCAACAAACCATTGCCATTAGCAAAGATCTTGACAACTTTATCACCATTCCTTTGCGTCGACAAGTGCCCACTTTGTGTAGTAATATCTTAACTATTGGGGCGAAAAATGGCTTTATGACGCTGGTAACGGAGAACGCTTTGTGGCGCATTCCGCATCATCTTAGCGTGTTTAATGATAACGGAGCCATCACAACTGCATGTTCCGACGAGAACAACAGCTATTTTATCAATGCCCAAAACGAGGTGTATTGCAGAAAAAACAACGAGCTATCGGCTAAGAAAATATACACACTTCCTGCCTCAGAGACGGTTCTTCAGCTGCATTCTAACCACAAACAGTTGTTCTATACCACTGCAAACAACTCGGTAAAGACCATCTCTTTAAGCTCAAGTTACATCAAAAACCAACTCTTTGTACGCCCTTCTACCCTCTATCAAAAGCTGTGCAAAGATCACCACCTCATATCTTTTTAGCGACGATAAGCAAACTAAACTCTACTTAGGAGTGCAAGATAGCGCCTTTATTATCGACCCAAAAGGAACTGTTGAGCCTCTTAATAACTTCCAAAACAAATATGTTATCGCCTTTCTTTCAAAGGATAACAATGCTCATTTGTATATTGCTACGCTCAACAATGGCGTGTTTTATGGCACAAATAACAAGTTTGTACCCATCAGTAGCAACGACTCTACGGGCGCATTGCGTGACTTTATTGTTACAGATGAGCACAATCCACGATTTATTGGAGCCACCAATAGATTGGTGTTTATGCAAAACAGCAATGAACAAAAGCACGTAAAAGGAATTAAAAAGCTGTTGTATGTGAACGACACCCTATTCTATGCGGTGCTGAACAATGGCATTTTGCCTTTCACTCGCAAAGGAAACAGCTTGAAAGTGCACCATGTTTTGTATCCAGATATTCAGTTCGAGGCTGCTGCTTGTAACGTTTCTAAACAGCAATTGCAGTTGGGAAGTGCCATAGGTGTACTGCTGCTCGATGCCGAAACAGGCGACAATGCAAAGTGGTTGTATTTTGATAGCAGCGTACCCAGTATGCGAATTCTCCTCATTATCGCTGCCTTTGCCCTGCTAACACTCGTTTCTGTGGTGATTATCATGAAGAATAGAGGACAAAACAGTGCCGAGTTGAACCTCGAATCGAAAGAAATTCTGTTGCAACGTCTAAAAGATTTAGAGGCGATGTTCGACCTATTAGAACGAAGCGACAGAGCAGATATTCAGCAATTACGCATCGATCTCGATGCAATTACATTGTCGGCACGCAAAGCCAACAAGCAATTAACTGCCGTTTCGCAACGCATTATGCAGCTAACCCGCAACACTGCGATGTTATTACCTAAGAAACTGCAAAGTCAAATCAACCAAATTGCTACCATCAACGCTTGCGAACGCAACACACTCACACTCGAATCGCAAAACGCTTTGGCATCGGATAACCTCGAAACGATTAGAGATCAGGTGCAAAAAGAATCAGCCTTGGATTCAACAAACCATGGCTATTATCGAAACATTGGCACTCTATAAAGGCACAATGGCACGTGTTGCGCCAATCAACGGCATTACCACTGAAGTGCAAAACGATATCACCCTCACCGAAAAAGCATTGATTAAAGAGCCTTTGAGCACCACTCTCGGTTACTTTAAGCAGCTGAGTGAGCACTATGAATGGCTGATGGGAGCAGACAGTTTGCCTGCCCTTGTAGACTATTTAGATGGTCTTTTTGTGCGCTTGAACGACCTTTCGCCACAAAGCAACATTGTTACAGCAATCGAAAAGGAACTGAAAGAGATTGAATTAACGCTCAAAAACACCGATAGAGAGCAGGTTTTTGTGAACATAAAGCGCATTACTAAGGTGATAGAACAGCTCGAAGAGTTGAAGAAACTGAGCAATTCGATGGAAAACTATGTCACCATTAGGCAGTATGTCATTCAAAACAACAAGGAAAAGGCGATGCCTAAGCAGGCTTTACAACTTGAAAACGAGGTGGCACAGAGGGCAAGTAACGAGGTAGAAGCCATTAAAGAGAGTGTAAACAAGGTGTTGAAAGGATTAGAACAAACCGATATTTACATTATACACGACGTGTTAAATTTGAACAGAAAGGATAGTCAAACGGCACAAGTGTTAGCTCTTTTATTGGCGAATGCAAAGGTAAAGCGCACGCTTATTGCAGGAATGTTGGGCTTATATGGCAACTTTAATCCTGTTATTAGTCGTTTGATTAATGGCAAATTGAAGCCTAACAGAGAGCAACTCACCGAATATATACAACATACTCCAGCCACTTTGGTGCAAGGAATATTAGCTCTTATCGACAAGAGCGAGGCATAGTGCGAACCAAGTTATTCGCTATGTCAAAACAAAAGCACTGCTATTATATCGTAATAGCAGTGCTTTTAGTAGGTAATCTCAATGCTTTTTCAACCCAATAACAATGCTTTTTATTTTACAATGTTTTTTTCGTTCTAACAAGTAGAAGAAATGCAGATGAAAGCAAGAATGTGGGTAATTATGGAACAATATCTCGTTAAAAAAATTATAACAAACGTATATCTTTCCCCAAACTATGCCCCTTATATCCCTTTATTTTAGTACTTTTGCAGCGGTTCCGTAGCTCAGTTGGATTAGAGCAACAGCCTTCTAAGCTGTGGGTCAAGGGTTCGAACCCCTTCGAATCACTAAAAAGCAAAAGCATTATCAATGATTTGATAGCGTTTTTTTGCTTTTTTTGTTTTTTTATCTCAGTTCCACTTTTTTTAGTCGCCTAACAACAAGTTTTTTTCAAGATAAGAGAAAGACTAAAGGAAGTATTTTTGCATATTTATTCAGAACACATTACGCACCCCTTAGCACCTAAAATATTGGTGTTGGGGAGATCAATAAAACGCCTTCGATTCCCATCAGCAATGGGTTTCGAAAGCGTTCTCACTTTATTTTAATTCCTCAATAATAGGAATATTCGTCCTTTTTATTTTTGGTTTTGCTTGTGAAACTTCTCTGCTTCGGCAATAAGCCACTTCTTTCTGAACTTGAATACGGCAAAGAATGGAAGGAAAAGGAAGGGCAAACTCATCACAGCAAAGATGAGAGTGGTGGCCTTTCTACTGGCTCTTGAATGGATATTATCGCCAAGTCCATTCACAGTATCAACAATAGATTCGAGCAGTTCGGCTCCTCCTATGAGATAAAGTATAAAAATTTCGATTGCAACAATACCAAAGAACACTCCTAAAAGCTTCTTTTCCTATTCGGTCGCAAATGGCCATTCGGGTTTGTAAGTCGATGTCTTTGCCGTGGGGTATGTTAGCAAACCATTCGTTTGCACGTTCTTCGTGTGTCATAATTTTATTGAATTTAAATTCATTTTTGTATTTCAATAACAAGCAAAAAGCAGGCGTATAAGCCCGTTGTTTATCGTTCGTTCTTGCCTAAGAGCTATGCCCTGATGATGAAGGCGAGCAGATATTGCGAAAAACATCTGCTGTAACCGCCATCAATCGACGTTTCGTTTTAGTTCAAAGGGTATTTAAAACGGATGGGATCGTCGTATTGTTCTTGTAGCTTCCAAAGCTCTTTTTTAAGCTTCTTCACCACTGGTTGCATGTTCGCATCGTTGTAAGCGTTGTGCATTTCTTTTGGGTCTTTCTCTAAATCGTATAGTTCCCAAGTGTCGATGTCGTTATAGAAGTGAATCAACTTATAGCGTTTTGTTCTAATTCCATAATGTCTTTTTCACTGCATGTTCAGCGGGATACTCGTGGAAATGATAGTAAAGAGCATCTCTCAATGCTTTTGTTTCTGTCCTTTTAATAGTGGAAGCAATGAAACTCCTTGCATATCGCTTGGCACATTCACGCCAGCTAACTGCAAAATGGTTGGAGCATAGTCGATGTTTTGCACCATTTCGGTTACATCTCCACGTTTATTGAATTCTTTAGGCAAAGACATTACCAATGGAGTACGCATACTTTCTTCGTACATAAAGCGCTTATCGAACCATCCATGCTCTCCCATATAGAAGCCTTGGTCGGACGCATAGATTACAATAGTGTTCTTATCGAGACCTGTTTGCTTTAAATAATCGAGCACTCTACCTACATTATCATCGAAAGACTTTAAGCACTTTGGCATAGTCTCTCATGTAACGTTGGAACTTATATTTATACAATTCCACTGTATCTTTATGCTCTTTGCTGTAGAAGTCGATAGAAAGAGGAGAATATAACTTGAAATATTCGGCCTTTTCTTCATCGCTCATTCTGCTAAGCATGCCCACATAGCCATCTGAAAGACGTGACTTTTGACCTGGAAGATACATCTTTGTGTCGTAGATAATATCCATGTGCTTACCAACTTGCATCTCTTGAGCCGACGCAGCCTTTCTTCCTTCATAGTTATCGTCGAAGTTATCGGGCATATCAAAGGTCTTATCCTCATACTCATTCAAGTATTTCATCTCAGGAAGCCAGTTTCTATGGCATGCTTTATGTTGCATTAAAAGCACGAAAGGCTTATCTTTATCACGCTGTTCGAGCCAGTTTAAGCCGAGATCTGTAACGATATTGGTTACATATCCCTTATGTCGAACAGTGTCGTTGTTCATTGTTATGAAGTCAGGATTATAGTAATTGCCTTGTCCAGGGAATATAGTCCAATAGTCAAAGCCCGTTGGAAGGGTCTCAAGATGCCACTTTCCGACGATAGCTGTTTGATAACCTGCCTTTTTGAAGCAGCTTAGGAAAGGTCTGTTGGCTGCCATCAAACACGCTCATCTCATTGCTTAAGAAGCCGTTTTTGTGACTATGTTTTCCTGTTAACATACACGCTCTACTTGGACCTGATAGCGAATTGGCCACGAAACTATTGGTGAATTTAACACCATTGTCGGCAATTCGGTCGAGATTAGGGGTGTTAACATAACGCTTGTCATAACAACTCATCATTTTGAGCAGTGTGGTCATCGGTCATAATCATTACCACATTGTATTTTTTTGTTGTGGTGCTTTATCGGCCTTGTTTTGAGCTAATGCCAATGAAGAAGGAACCAAAGCTCCAAGCCATGGTGTAAGAAGTGTTGCGATGTGTGTGATTTTTGGTGTCATCAAAATATTTTGTTTAGGTTTTAAAAGCACTGTTTTTGCATGCCAAAAGCATTGAGATTACACTCTAAAAGTATTGAGTTTAGGCAGTAAAAGCAGTGTTATTTAAATGCGATAGTGATGCAAATGTAATCATTTGCTTTTAGATATACAAACGAAAGAGACGAAAAAAACTCCCACCTACAAGTAGTTTGTAAGTGGGAGACTCTCTCTTTATAAAAGATTTGAATAAGAGTTTTCTATAAAGAATCCTATTTCTTTTACTTATACACTTTGATTTCGCTCACAACAGCAAAGTTTTGCATGGTTGCTTTCATATCATATATCTTGATATATTGAGCCTTCACGCCTGTATACAGCTGTATTTCGGCTGGTGTTGTTGCAGAAGCAAAATCGCTTGGGAAGGTTATTTGTCCTTGAGGAGTGTAGGTTACGCCATCGACACTTGTTGCAATCTTTGCAGATTGAAGGAAGAATGTTTCATATCCTGCATATCTATCTAACGACAAACCTTTGAAGGTTATCTCGTTAGAAAGTGAAATAATCAACTCTTCACTATTGAGTTTTTTTGGCTATACCAGAAGTCGGTTGTAGAGCCATTGCTTAGGTCACTCAACTCATTATAGCTGGCATCGTAAACAGCATAGTCTGTAGTTGGAAGCGCAGTAAGCGCACTTACGCTGCCACCATCTTTCAAATTGGTTTCAGAATAAGCGAACTTCACCTCCATTGACTTATACTGTGGTGCAACAGACACACCGCTAACAGAATCGACAACAAGAGCAGTTACACCGTCTTTAGCCTCTGTCATTAGCTTTTGAAGGGCTGTTCCGTTCTTAGCAACAGCCTTAATAGGTTCTGTTGAACGCTTTGTTCCCTTCAATATAGTTACAGAAGAGGTGAGGATATCAAGACTACCTGCATCGAGAACAAAAGAGTTGCTACCTGCTGTTGCTGCAGTTGGGTCTTCTTTCACCGACACTGTGATGTCTTTATCAATTGCATGTGTAAGCTTTACATAGAAACTTATGGTGTCGCCTTTAACAACTAATGACGAACCTGTTTTTGGTTGCACTGATTGTTTGAGTGTTACCGCCAGGCAAATCGTTGATTATCGCTAATTGAGCAGTTGTGTTTTCTGCTGCAACAGGATAGAGAGGAGTGCCCACTTCGGGGTCACTTTCGCACGATGTGAAGAAAGGAACCAACGCAAAAAGTGCAGGAACACCAAGTTTGAATATCTTATTCATATTGTATTTCTTTTTAAATTCTAGGATTAATAATTATTTACCATCAATACGAACATTCTGAGTCCATGTTGGAGTTGTGATGAATGAGCCTGTATTTCCATGTCCAGTCGCATCGTTAAGTGTAACACCTGAACCCTCATTCATCTTCCAATAGCCTTCAAGACCATCAGACTTAGGATTGCAAGAATACATATTGTTGCTGATTTCAGATGCACTTCGTGACTTAGTCCAGAAGCGAACTTCGCTCAACATCACGTTAGCCTTTAGATAATCTTGGTTACCCATTCTCCAAGAGTTAGACAAGTTCACCACTTTTTCCAGGTAGATCGATTGAGTTATCGAGCTTTCCGTTTACATAAAGACTTAGCTTTGTGCCTTCGCAAACAGCTGCAATGTGATACCATTTGTTAGCATCGAATAGTGTGTTACTATTGATTTGGGTTCCTTGAGTCTTCACTTGCAAGCGATTTCCTTCGATTGGAGCATCTCCGAAACGCATATATACCTCTCCATCTTTACCACTTGGAGCCCAAGCACCAAAGATAGCCTGATTGTTTAGCTCACCAACTGCAGTTCCAAGTTTGCTCATATTGACATTCATTTCAAGTGTCCAGCTTGTAAGAGCATATTCTTGACGCATAGAGAACTTAATGTTATTGCTGCTATTCATTGTTGGAACGGGTTGAATAACAACTTGCTCAAGAAGATACATCATTGTGCCTCCACTGTTTAGCACCGACTTTTTACCGTCTTTGCTCTTTAAACGAACAGGAATAGCATAGCGTGCACCTGAGTTCTTTTGCTCTGTTGTAAGAGGATTAACGGTTAGGGTGACACTTGAAGAAGAGGTTTTGCCTGCCTCTACCACAACTTCATTAGCAGAAAGGCTAAAACCTGTTGTAGGAAGTGCTACATATTCGGTTTCGTTGCGCTTGTTATATTCTGCCAAAGCAAGGGTATCGTAAACCAATTCAAAGGCGCTATTAGCAGTAGCAGGCTCTGAAAGTGTTACGTTAATATCTTGAGTTACATTTGTTGTTCCGATAGTTAACTTTGTTGAACTGTTTCCATCTGTCTTTGTTTGAGCGATGTATGCTTGATTATCTAAAGTGGGATAATCGGCGTTGTTACATGCAACAAACGCCATAGAGCCAAACAACACTCCACCAATTACACTTAATATATTGTATTTCATATTATAATTCGTTTTGAGAGTTGATGCTTGGTAGGATCGAAGTCCTACCAAACACCATTCCATTATTTAAATGAGGGATTCATAATTTGAATGGCTTGGCGCAACCACTTGTAAGTTCCGTTTGCCGAAGATTTGCCATAATCGTATTCCATGTGATAGGTTCCCACTCCACCTTTTGGTGTAAGTTTGTCCGTTATAGGTAGGAATCCAGTAGGCCATACCTAACAACGAAGGCACAACAACACCGTTGCGAGCTGTGAAGTTTGATCCACCTGTGCTTGAATGTTGCTCGAAGTCTTCACAAACGATAATCTTCTTAGCTACCTCTTCTGTTGTAAGCACGCCTTGGAAGTGATCTACTTGGGTTTTGAAACGACTATCAAGTTGAGAGTCTAAGCTTGTGCTATAGGCTTGAAGTAGGAAGTAATCGAAGTGCGTTCCCAATTCTTTTGGGAAGGCATCGGGCTCTCCATCGACAACAAGCATACGGCCAGTGCCTGATTTAGGACCAATTCTTTTAGACAGAGTTTCAACGAACTTCTGAATAAGGTCATCGCCGTTGGTCCACAACTCTTTGTCGGTTGCAAATGGTTGAGCGTAGTTTGGCTCAGCATCGATATCGAATCCATCGTAATTATACTTGTCTATGGTGTCGCAAATGGCATTTGCATATTTTTCAACCGCAGCAAGTTTAGATGCTTTATCGCTTCCCCAGCCCCAGAATTCGTGTCTCCATTGCTTCCAAGTTGTGCCTGCAGCAGCTTTATCTTCAGGTATAGAAGGAGTGATTTGGTCGCCAATATCAAATACAAGGAAACACATTAGCACTTTAGTACCTTTCTTTTTGTTGAACAATCTTAAGGTCTTCTTTTTGTGCAGTAGTTAGGTTTTTTTCCAGTTACCCCATAGCGAAACGAAGTCTACACTGTCGGGTAATCCTTGCAAAGAGTTTTTCTAAGCTAACACCAGCACCAGTCCAGTTACCAAACCAACCGAATGCCTTTTGGTGGTCAGACTTTTTATATTCACGCAATTTTGCATAATAAGCTTCCGACTTATTGCTACGAGTTAGGTCGGCAGGGTTCTTCAACTCCATATCAGTAGCATCGCTACATGCAGCCAAAGTAAATAAACCTCCGAATAATGCAAGTAATGCTTTATTTAGTTTTTCATTTTTTTCGAACTTTAAATATTACACATTTATTTCTTTTGCCACCACATCTTTGTAGCGTAGTTGTCTGCTCCTCCAAGCATTTGAACCGCCTCTTCGTACGAAGCTCGGTTGTTAATGAGCTCATCACTGTCGAAAGGTATGCGGTTAGGAACCTTTATTGTGTATCCAGAAGTTGACTGAGCAACAGGGAATACCTTTGGATATCCAGTGCGTCTAATCTCATTCCAGCCCTCTTGTCCATCAGGGAAAAAGAGCAATCCACTTTTGAGTTATAAGTCTTTCTAACTTCACTTCGTCTGTAGCAGAGTCGTCCCAAGCAATGGTTATGTTGCTCACTGCAGTTTGGTTGCTACCAAATCCGTTTGCAACATCTTCGTAGTTAGCTTGTACAGAGGTATTGTCTGCAAGATAAGCGCTCACGTTTGAGGCTCCCCATTGTTCGAAAGAAAGAGTAATTGCTTGCTCATATAGACTCTTAACTGTGCCTCCCATGTTGCTCCAACCAGCCAAAGCGCCTTCTGCTCTACAGAAAGTTACTTCCGAAGCAGTTAACCAAACGCCTCGAGTTGATTGCTCAACGTTAGCCGCAGAGTATAGTTTTCCAGCAATAGCTTTATTTCCTACAGCTGCACCAGCTAAACAACCGATAACCGAACGAGCTCCTTTTGTTTCTGTATCTTTAAAGTATTTAGAGATACGTGGATCGCTATAACCAGTCATATAGCTTTCTATATCAGCACAAGCACGGCTATCTCCCCATTCAATAGAGGTTTTATATTGTCCGTTTGGAACGTAAGTTATAGCGCAGTTTTCAGAGTTTTGTGTTATAACACCAGCTTGCACTGCAGCTTCGCCCACTTGTTTTGCATACGAAGGGTCGGCAAAACGCATTCTAATAGCCATACGAAGCTTTAACGAATTGGCAAGTTTAAACCAGTTAGAAAGCTTTCCACCATACACTTTATCATACTCTTCGTTGGCCTTTGCATCTGCAGAAGCAATGATGATTGGCTGAATAATATCTGTAGCAGTATTTAAGTTGGCAATCAAAGTCTTATAAACTTTCTCTTGAGAAGAATATGCATTGACGTTAGACTCTTCGCCAATGGGAAGTGGTCCGTACATATCTGTAAGACGAAGAAGCGCTTGCGCCTTCAAAATTAATGCTTGAGCATAAGTCACTCCCGATTTATTTGTAAGACGTTCAATATCTTTAAACGCCGAAGTTACCTTAGGAAGAGCATCTCTAAATGGGTAACGTACCCAGCCATTAGGCGCATTAAAGCGAGCAAAGTTCTTGTCAGAGAAACCGTTATTGGCATAAGTCATATAGCGACCAAGGTAGTTTCCAATCAAATCTTCGTTCATTTGATAAGCGTTTTCCTGTTCTGGGAAAGCGTTATTCTGCATTTGAATGAAGAAAGAACCAGTTGAATAGTTGTCTCTTCCCAACTCATCTGCCGATGCTCTGTTGCCTTGTCTGTTAGCTTCTTCAAAGCCATCTGTACACGAAGCCATTGTTCCTACACCCATAGTTACAATTAAACCATAGGTAAGAGATTTAAGGATTTTATTGTATTTCATATCTTTTTCTTGCTTTTTAAAAGTTCATTTACTCCTTAGAATTTCACCTTTACGTTGAAACCAATAGTGCGAAGACTTGGTTGCATGAAGTAATCAAAGCCCTGATAGTAGGTTCCTGTTGATGCAACTGCTTCGGGATCGAATGGAGCTTTGTTATAAATAAAGAACAAGTTGTTCGCTGTTAAGCCTAAAGAAAGCTCAGCTCCTTTCAAGAATTTCTTAGGGAATGTGTAGCCAATGTGTGCTTCTTGCAAACGAGCATTGGTAGCACTGTAGATGTATTCGCTCCAAATTGGGTTGTCACCACCTACTACTGAATAGTAGCTTTCAGTGTTTACACGACCTCCGTTCACTGCAATTCCACCATTATCACGTGCTACAGCAGATGCCTTAGACACGCCATAAGAGTCTAATATCGCTTGAGTTTGTGAGAGCACAATACCTCCAAAGCGTGCAGTAATTAAGAAACCGAAGTTAAATCCTTTCCATGCAAACTCGTTAGAGAAACCGATGTTGGCCTTAGGAAGTACCGAACCACGATACAATGGATTGTTAAGGTTGGTTTGAAGAACGCCCTTCTTGTCGTCAACAGCAATGTTTCCTTCTGCATCTCTTGCGAAATCGGTAGTCATATACACGTCACCCATGGTGCCACCCTTCTTCAAAATGATCTCAGCTCCGCTCAAACCGCCTTGTTTAAGCACTTCGTTTTCGTCGTCAAGAAGCTTGATAATTTTATTACGGTTAGCGCTATAAGTGAATGAAGTGTTCCAAGATAGGTCGCCAAAGTTGCGGTTATAGCCAATAGCTAGCTCGATACCACGGTTACGAACGTTACCTGTTTGGATATATTCTTGTGTGAATCCGTCTGTAGGAGGAATAGAACGCAAGAATGTTTGCTTACGAGTATTTGATTGATAAACGGTTACATCGAATGTAAGAGCGTTGTTCAAGAAACGTGCAGAGATACCTGCTTCCCACGAATTAGTACGTTCTGGGTAGAAAGTAGTTGGGAATTTGTAGGTAACAGTGCTGTAAGTTCCTGATGCAGGGTTATAAGTATAACGCCAAGGAGAGGTGATGTTTGGTGAAATAGCCGAACCTACAGAAGCCCAAGAACCACGAACTTTAAGATAATTGATGAAACGTGGAAGTTGAACCATTGAAGAAACAACTGCCGAAGCACCTACAGATGGGTAGAAGAACGATTCGTTAGATGTTCCATCAAGAGCCGAATCCCAGTCGTTTCTGCCTGTTAATGTAAGATATAACATGCTCTTCCAACCCAATTCGACATTGGCAAATACCGAATTAATGTTGTGTTTATGGAGGTCATAGATAGGACGATTGTCGTTAGTTACCATTCCATAATCGATTGCATTAGGTGTAAATAGGTTTGAAGGAGCCTTCAATCCGCCTTGATAACCCGTTAAATCATACTTTGTTCTTGAGAAAGAACCACCGATATTTGCTGAAAGTGAATACACATCGAAGCTCTTATTGATATTAGCCATCAAGTCTCCGTAAAGCGATTGGTCGTTAATTTTGCCATAACCATAGTATCCATACTTAGAATGAGCAAACAAGTCGATGGTCGAAGCATAACGTTTATCTTCTTGTTTTGTGCTTGCATCGTCGTAACGTAGACGTCCAGTGATATCCAACCAGTCTGTTACTTTATACTTCAAGCTACCACTTAACATATATCTGCTCTTCTTATTCTCACGCACCATGCGGTTAGTTACCCAATAAGGGTTTTGCATTTTCAAGGCATCTCCAAAGTTCCAGTTTTGAACATAGATACCTCTTGTAGCGTCATATAGCTCGAATGTACGAACTGCATCGAAGCTTTCGCCACGTGGGAACAAGTAAACAGATGTAAGAGGGTTAAAATATTGTCCTTGAGCAGTAAGGTTTCTATCTGCCTCGTTGATATAGTTAAAGTTGAAATCAAGGGTTAACTTATCGTTAAGCATTGATGTACTATTACGGAAAGTAACGTTATATCGGTCGTATCTGTTGTTTGGTAAGATACCTGAAGCATTGGTAGTACCTACTGAAAGATAAGTTTGATTCTTGTCGGTACCTGCTGTTAGCGAGATATTATTTTGAATATTGCTACCTGTATTGAAGAATCCTTTAGGGTCATAAGCACCATAAGTAGATGGTGTTTTCGAGCCCCAGCTCTTTATATCACCTGGTTTGTTGATATAGCTGTTTTGGAATTCTGGCATAATAAAAGGATTAGCAAACTGCGAGCTGTGACTAACTGTTACGCTCACCTTGCCTTCTTTACCCTTCTTTGTAGTGATCATAATCACACCTTGCGCTGCTGCTGAACCATAAAGAGCTGCCGCTGCAGGTCCACTTAGCACGCTAATGCTTTCGATATCCTCTGGGTTGATGTCTGCAATACCTTCACTTCCTGGCTGAGAAGCATACATACTGCTACTTTCTCCACCATGACTTGTATTGGTAATGGGCACACCATCGATTACATATAGTGCTTGGTTGCTTTGTGTTATCGACTTAGGACCACGCATAACCACACGAGTTGCACCTCCCATACCTGCTGCTGAGGCATTAATATTAATACCAGCGATCTTACCATTCAATGAGTTCATGAAGTTGGTGCTCTTCACTGTGGTTAGATTTTCGTTGCCAACCTTTTGCACATTGTAGCTCAATGCCTTCTCAGAACGTTTAATACCAAGAGCTGTTACAACAACTTCTTCGATCTGACGTGACTCTGATTCAAGCGTAATAGTTACGTTTCCATTTGCAGGAATAGCCACTTCTTGGGTCTTATGACCAATATAACTCACTACCAATGTACCATGTTGTGGCGCATTGAAACTAAACTTACCATCTAAATCGGTAACTGCAGCAATTTGAGTGCCTTTTACACGCACTGTAGCACCAATGATTGGCTCATTTAGATTGTCGTAAACAATACCCGAAACTTTAATGTTCGACTGTGCTTGCTGCACGCTATTGTTCTTTAACTCTAATGGTTTTGCGGTTTCTTTCTGGCCGTTAACCGATGCATCACTGCCCGACTTGGTGTCTGCAGCATACATAGTTGAACCCTAAACCCAAAAAGAAATACCGCCGTTGTTAGGATTCTTTCTTTTTTCATAAATATTCTAAGTGAATAATAGGATGATTAATTGTATCTTTGATAACATGCCGACAAGGCACGTCAAATTATTTACTTGACGACAAAAGACAGAATCAAAAATATTGCGTATGCATTGTGTGTTGTTATCCTTTTACAAAAAAATGTGTATTTTTTTGCAATACAATGTAACGATAATGTTTCTGGTGTTATCCCTGTCTTTATCTCCTTTTTACTAGATTTAAGTGGGGACTTTTTTTCCCCTATCTTTTATCTTGTTTCTTACGTTTTATTATTTGTCTCCGGGGTGCAAAGATAACATAAAACTTGACATACAACAATTCTGAAACCTTTTTTAACGTAACATCAAAAGCCAATTGCACTTTTTGTGGGCAAGTTTTTTTATGCCACAACTATATATAATATAAGGTGTAAAACACTTATAGCATTTTTATTCTTTCCCAACAAAATGACCCTTACACAACAGCCGTCGCCGCCTCACCATTTAAAAAGCATTGAGTTTACACCCTAATAGCTATGCTTTTTGGCTTGTAATTGCAATGTAATTAGAAAGCAATAGCAATGCTTTTTGCAACATAAATAAAAAAATGGTTTATATAAACAATGTGTGTAATAAATAACTATCTTTGTTCATATCAAAGCAATAAACTTAAAAATAGAATCAGTATGGATAACCAACTAAAAAAACATTAGAAACCCGTATGTTTGCAGATACTACCCTCGCTAATAATCTAAACTTTTTTTAAGCGACACTCAGGCAATGAAGCGCATTCAAACCACCAATAAATATGTTTTACTTCCTGTGGAAGAGAGCGAGAATTTGGCGCATATCCGTGTCATTAAGGATAATAATGTGGTGAAAGAATTCAACTGTAAGCTTGCAGTGAACAAGGTTGATTATTCTGTTCCACTTGATGTTAGCGAGTTTGGAGGCGATGTTTTGCTCGATATTCAATTCACTGGAGAAAAGAAAAATACGGGTTCTATCCAATATTTCACTTGCTGGAAGGAATTGAAAGAAACCAATTCGTTCGACACTTCCAATCGTGAAAAAGTACCGACCACTATACCATCACACCCCTCTTTATGGCTGGATGAACGACCCTAACGGCATTTTTTATAAAGATGGAGTGTGGCATTTGTACTTTCAATATAATCCATTTGGATCTCAATGGGAAAATATGAACTGGGGGCACAGCACTTCTCGTGACCTAATTCATTGGACTTACGAAGGAATTCCTATTCAACCCGACGCACTTGGCGTGATTTATAGCGGTTGTTGCGTTGTAGATAAAGACAATGCGGCTGGCTTTGGCAAGAATGCAGTGATTGCTTTCTACACATCGGCAGGCACTTCGCAAACTCAAAGCATTGCTTATAGCCTCGACAACGGCAAAACTTTCACTAAATATGCGGGTAACCCCATTGTAACAAGTAATGTTCCCGACTTTAGAGATCCTAAAGTTTTTTGGAACGAAGACACCCAATTGTGGAACTTAATTCTTGCTGCTGGACAGCAAATGAGCATCTATTCGTCTAAAAAAATCTAAAGGATTGGACCTTTGAAAGCCACTTCGGAGAAGGCTATGGCAATCATGATGGAGTGTGGGAATGCCCCTGATCTAATCAAAATGGGCAACAAATGGGTGCTTCTTTGTAACATTAACCCTGGCGGACCCTATGGAGGTAGCGCAACACAGTATTTTGTTGGGCACTTTGATGGACACAAATTCACTTGCGAATCGGCACCAACAGTAACCAAATGGCTCGACTATGGAAAGGATCAATATGCCACTGTCACTTTCAATAACGCCCCTAATGGCAGAATAGTAGCCATTCCTTGGATGAGTAATTGGCAATATGGCAACCAAGTTCCAACGCTTCAGTTTCGCTCTGCCAATGGTCTTCCTCGTGAACTCGGGCTCTTTAGCTATCAAGGCGAAAGCTATATCAGCGTGAAACCCTCGCCCGAAGTATTCGCAGCATTTAGCAATAAAACTTCAACTAAACTGCAACCCGCCTCTTATATCGAAGTAACCAACATCAAAGGCAATGCAAGTATCACCCTAAAGAACAGTCAAAACGAAGAGGTTGTGATGGTTTACGATGCCAAGAAGGGCACTTTCAGCATGGATAGGAACCAAAGTGGAGTGTCAGAGTTTAGCTCTGAGTTCAAAGCAGTTACCACTTCGCCCACCTATGGCGCAATTAGTGGCTTGCAAATCTTTGTAGATAAGAGTAGTGTTGAGGTGTTCGACGTAGACGGAAAGATGGCTATGACGAACATTGTGTTCCCTACTTCGCCTTATACCGACGTGGTTGCAAAGGGCTGTAAGATTAAAATTCACGCCTTAAAATAATTGTTCTTGCTCTCCACCTCAATCATTCTATACACTTTATGCACTGCTATGGGGTTTGAAGGGCGCAAGAATACGGAAACAAAAGAATTGAATAAATAATACAAATCTAAATATGAAGAATGTAATTGTTGGCTTAGGTGAGGCCCTATGGGATTGCCTTCCTGATGGAAAAAAGCTGGGTGGAGCCCCTGCAAACTTTGCTTATCACACCGGACAGTTTGGACTTAACACCCTTGCAGTTAGCGCTCTTGGAGAGGATTCCTTAGGAACTGAAACGCTTGAAGAATTGAAAAACAAGGGAATTAACTATCTTATGCCCCTTGTAGACTATCCTACTGGCAGCGTACAAGTGGAACTTGACAATGCAGGTGTACCCACATACGATATTAAAGAGGGCGTTGCTTGGGACAATATTCCTTTTACTCCTGAACTGGAAGAAGTGGCAAAGAATTGCAGTTGCGTGTGCTTTGGATCGCTTGCTCAACGTAGTAGCGTGAGTAGACAAACCATTCAGAAGTTTATTGAAGCCACTCCTGAGTCGTGTTTGAAGATATTTGACATCAATCTACGTCAAAAACTTCTACACAAAAAGATATTATATGCAATTCTTTAAAGCAAGCTAATATCCTAAAAATCAACGACGAAGAGCTGGTAACGATTGGTAGATTGTTTGGTTATCCCGGCTTAGATATAGAGAATAAGTGCTGGTTATTGCTCGGAAAATATAACTTAGACATGCTCGTTCTCACATGTGGTGTCAACGGATCTTATGTCTTTGCGCCCAATCTTTTATCGTTTAGAGAGACTCCTAAGGTTGAAGTTGCCGACACAGTAGGCGCTGGTGACTCGTTTACAGGAACCTTTGCGGCTGCCATTCTCAATGGAATAGCTATTCCAGAGGCGCACCAATTGGCTGTAGAAGCAAGTGCCTTTGTTTGCACTCAGCATGGAGCTATGCCCAAATTCCCTAAAGATTTGATCGATAAGATTAAGAAATAAGCAATAATTATCAACACAAAAAAACCTCTATTTACACCCTTTGATGTAAGTAGAGGTTTTCTTTTATCATCTTAAAAGCCGCAACTAAGCAGGCAATTCAATATGCCTTGCAAAGCACTTGCAATGACTGTGCATCGTGACTTTTATAGGGTTTAAATGCTAACCCATTCTTATTTCTTTTTTTCTTTGGTTGCACTTTTGCTGGCTCAACCGCTTTCTTTTTCACCGCTATCTTCGATTCTTACCAATTCAACATCAAAGATAAGAGTAGAGAAAGGCTTAATAGCTGGAGTTGGAGAGCTACCTTTATAAGCCAATTCTGCAGGGATATACAATTGCCATTTACTTCCTACTGGCATCATAGTAAGGGCTTCTGTCCAACCAGCAATTACCTGACTTGCTCCAAATGTGGTTTCTTGTGGATTGCGCTTGTATGAGTTATCGAACTCTGTTCCATCGATAGTGCGACCAACATACTTCACTGTTACCATGTCGTTTGCCTTTGGAATAGCACCATGTCCTTCTGTAATCACTTTGTATTGCAAACCACTTGCAGTTGTTTTCACGCCTTCTTTGGTTGCATTGTCTTTCAACCATTTCTCGTTTTCGGCCTTAACGGCAGCCACTTTTCGCTCTTCATTAGCCTTATAAAAGTCACTAAAGTACTTTTCTGCATTGTCGAAGGTGAACACTGTGCTATCTTTTAGAACCCCAGCAACGAATCCTTGGTAGAAAGGATCAAGTGAAAGGCTATCTGATGAGTCTTTAAATGCATTGCGAGTAGTGGGAACTACTTGGTTTTGAACGGTGCTAAACACTGCCACTCCTGCGTTATATGCACTGAAAGCCTTATCGCCTTGCTTTGCACGAGCATCTTTAAAGCCTTGCACAAAAGCTGCTAAATCATTTTCAGTTAAGCCATATTGGCCCTTAAGATACTCCATTAGGCGACCAGTTGAGAACAAACCAGACGCATAACTCAATGAGTCGGCACGAGAAGTGAGTTTCACTACGTTAGCAGTAGCTTTGTTCTTTTTATTTGTTTTGTTAGTGTTGCCTGCGCTTATTGTTGTTGCAAAGCCTGCAAGAAGCACACAAACAGCTAAAATTGTCTTTTTCATTTTAATGAAAGATATTAAATATAAAGAATAAAAGAGAATTGAGCTTGAATAGCAACTGCTCACCTCTTTTATACGACTTTCTATAATTTAAAAGAGGGACGGATGTAAAAGTATCCGTCCCTTTCATTTCTTTTTATTGAATGATTGATTATTTTCCGTTAACTCCTAACAATTCAATTTTGAAGATAAGAGCAGAGAATGGTTGGATAGGACCAGAGTTTTGGCCACCGTAAGCCAAGTCTTGTGGGATGTAAACTTCCCATACACTACCTACAGGCATACGCTTAATAGCTTCTGTCCAACCCTTAATTACTTGGTTAAGACGGAACTCTGCTGGTTGTTTTCTTTCGTAACTGCTTTCAAAAACCTTACCATCTATAGTGCGGCCTTCATAGTTAACCTTAACCATTGATGTATCAGTTGGAAGCTCACCCTTTACCTTCTTTGATCACTTTATATTGCAAACCGTTAGGAAGAGTCACAACACCTGGTTTCTTTTTGTTAGCTGCAAGGAAAGCTTCACCAGCCTTTTTGTTAGCAGAGAATTGCTTTTCATTGCTTTCGCCTTGGATCTTTTTGAACAAACGTTCAGCCACTTCGCCAGCACGTTGAGCGTCCATTATTTCGTTTTTACCTGTTGCTCCGTTGATGAAACCTGCGATAAAGTTCTTCAAAGAGATAGTCTTTGTGCTATCACCACCGAACAATTGGCTGCTAATGTCTTTAACATAGCGTCCACCAAGGTTCTGTCCTACTTGCAAACCTGCATAATATGCAGCCTTTTTCTTATCGTCTCCAGAGTTAGCACCATCGCTAACACCCTTAATAAACTCGTTGATATAAGTGGTATCTACACCCATTCTTTCAGAAAGAACGTTCTTAAAGTCACCTGTTTGAGCAACACCCATAGCGTAACTCAATGTGTCTACGTCAGTTTTAAGGTCAGCTTTAGGAGTTGAATTACCACATGCTGAGAATGCAATGGCTGTAAATACAGCTGCTGCAGCTAATGTAATTTTTTTCATTTTGATCTATTTGTTTTTTATAGTTTATTGCTTTTATTTTCTTTGTAAAATGCTCTTTTATAGCAGTGGGGCGATTATTGAACCTCGATAAGCTCTACATCGAACACCAATGCAGCGAAAGGAGGAATAGAAGCGCCTGCACCTCTCTCGCCATAACCAAGAGTATAAGGAATGAAGAAGCGGTATTTAGAACCTTCAGTCATCAATTGTAGACCTTCAGTCCAACCTGCAATCACTTGATTTAGTGGGAAAGTAGCTGGTTCACCACGTTGAACTGAGCTGTCAAAGAGTGTTCCATCAACAAGCATTCCTTCGTAATGGCACTTCACTTTGTCGGTAGCTTTAGGGCGTTTGCCGTTTCCTTCTTTGATAACAAGATATTGCAAGCCACTTGGAAGAGTAACAACTCCTTCTTTCTTTGCGTTTTCTGCAAGGTATTTCTCGCCCTTCTTCTTTAGCTTTTTTACCCATTTCTGCAGCTGCAGCACGTTGCTTTTCTTCTTGTTTTTGGAAGAATTCTTGAACGATAACTTGTGCTTCAGCCTCGTCTAGTTTAAGTTGTCCACCTGCCACAACATCTTTAATTGCTTGTGCAAAATCATCAATACTAAGTTGTTCGGCACCCATTTGAGCCAATTGTCGACCTATTCCAAGGCCTAAAGCATAGCTAAGTTTATCCATAATTGTTTATAAATCGTATTTTTATTTATTTGTTTTCTTGTTTCGTTTACTAACTCTTTTGCAAATCAACCTCAATGGCTTTTGCCATATCCGTTGTGTGCCTTGGCACGCAAAAAGCGATGCATTGGGTTATTTTCGTAGCACCATATAGTTCTATGCAAAGTTAATCTTTTTATTTGTTCCACCATCTATTAACATCACTATTTTTTTGTTTTTTTGTGCCTTTACTTTTTATCTATCTACAAAAAGAGTACCATAAAACTACAAAATAAAAGCTATGTTTTTGCATGGTAAAAGCATTGCTTTTGCACCTTAATAGCATTGAGATTGCGTGCTAAAAGCATTGATTTTATTTCGACATTTCTATCTTGTTGATTGGCAAGGGCATTCGACTTCGGTTTCATTTCAATAGAGATGGGGCAAAAAGAGACTGAAAAACCTTTCATAATTAGGCAAACATTCCTATCTTTGCATAGAACAATCAGATTCAAAGTGAAATGAAAGAAAGCTCACAAATCGACGTAGCCGTATTACTTATCTTCTTTAATCGCCCCGAAAAGTTTAAAGAAGTGTTTGCACAAGTGCAGAAAGCCAAGCCCTCAAAGCTGTTCCTTTATCAAGACGGAGCACGCCATTCGGGCGACATTGAGGGCATTGAAGCATGCAGAAGCATTGCGAGTGAGATTGATTGGGAGTGCGAAGTGCACCAACTTTATCAAGAAAAGAACTATGGTTGCGACCCTTCTGAGTTCATTGCACAGCGTTGGGCGTTCTCGTTTGTAGACAAATGCATCGTGATAGAAGACGATGATGTGCCCTCATTGGCATTCTTTCATTTTTGTAAAAGCATGCTCGATAAGTATGAAAACGACCCTCGAGTGTGGATGATTGCAGGCTTTAATGCTGAAGAAAAGACCGAAGATATATCGCAAGACTATTTCTTTACGTCTATCTTCTCTATCTGGGGATGGGCTTCTTGGCGTCGAGTTATCGACCAATGGGACGAACATTACACCTTTTTAGACAATAAAGAGACGCTTACTTTGCTCACCAATTTGGTGAAAGAGCGCAATGTTCGCAACGATTTCTTGGCCATGTGCCACCGCCATAAGCAAACAGGTAAGGCGCACTACGAAACTATTTTCTGGGCATCTATGTTGCTCAACAACGGCTTAGCCATTATGCCTACCTTCAATTTGGTGAACAACATCGGTGTAACAAGCGACTCAACGCACTTCACAGGCTCAACCAACACCTTGCCAAAGGGCATTAGAAAAATGTTCACCATGCAACGATTCGAGCCCAAGAGCTTCGACAATCACCCCCAATACATCATTGAGCACACTGCATATAAAGACCGAATTTATCGCATGAACGCATGGAACAACCCTGCAATTAAGGTGAAATACAGCTTAGAAGAATTGTGGTTGAACTTGCAAAAAGGTAATTTTTCGATTATCAAAAACGCACTTTCTAAGCGAATTAAAAAAAGTGGTTGAAAATGGGGTTAAGCTTTCAATCAAAAAGAAAGAAACAAATGGTTTGCATCCTAAGAGAAAAAAAGCATTGCCACGAAAGAAGAATGAGGTGGCAAGGCAGTTGGCATACCCTCAAAGGATGAAAGCGACAAGTTCCGAGGTGGAAAATGCCGCTTTCGGTGTTTAACATGATATGTTAAATGCCTTCTGAACACCGAACCTAAGGGTTCATCTCTTGCGAGTGGTCCTGCGAACAAGCCTCTTTGTTTTGCAACATTGATAGCAATTGCTCTTCAGTTCGATGCCATCGAGATCTCGAGTTATTAAGTGTTGCAGGATTGGTTACCTGCTTTTTTGTTTTTCAATTAAACTGTTTGTCACAGTATTGCTATCGTTTTGCAACTCAAGCAATTTTCTTTTTCAATACAATTCAATAGGTTTTGGTTGGTAATAGCATAGCTTTCACAACCCTAAAACCAGCTAAAACAGTGTGTTACGAGCCTTTAACAATCTTTCTTCCTAATGTCTTTTTTTCATTAAAGTAGAAGCTTTCGCCTTCTTTTCTAACGTCTTTTATCAGCTAAGATGCGCCTTGTTGGCGTCTAAAAACTGTGAAATAACGGTATGAGAGTAATCTGTTTTTCTAAACAAAAAAACATATTCGATGTGACGCTACAGCAAGCTGTTTCACTCACAAATACAATAATAGCTAAGATAAACAATTGCGTTTTCTGGTGTCTACGTAAAGGTTTTCTTGCATTATTATATGCTTTGTTCTATTCTTTCTACAGGCTTTCTCAAAACTAAAAGTTTTGCAAAAGCATTTCTTTAATTGGTGTTTTACGCCTTAGTTTTGCTCTCTTTGAAAGGTGAAAGCTCCACTTTCGGTATTCTGCAAATATTATTTTGTATACAAATTTCTATTTAAAACAAAAAGGCACATAGCTCTTTTTTTGGTGTAAGAGTCTGTGTGTTTCATGATGTTTCTAGCTTATTTTCTACTGCCTTTTTTTATGTCCTTTTCGATATCAATTTTTTTACAAAGATAGGTATAATAAGCATACGAAACAATTTTTTTATTTACATTATTTTTATGGTTTATATATTATTTAAATTACAATCATATATTTTTCACTATTTAGCAACGCTTTGCCGTTTATTTTCATTCAATTTGGCTCTAATCATAATACAAAGTGATGGTTTCAAGGGATTTAAAAGAAGCGTTTTTCAACTTAAAACAAGAAGTTTTCAACAATCAACAAGAACGACAATAGGCCAAAATATAAACGGATATTAACAATACTTGCTTAACAACTTGGCTCTATAAACAGCATATCTGCACTCTATTTTTTTAGATATTATCACACTTTTTATTTCGTCATTCCTCCTCTTTAAGCTACCTTTTGCACAGAATCATACATAACTAATAGAATGGAATGGCTTAATGGTTTATTCACCATACACTCTGCACTTCAAACAATAGTTGTGCTCTCTTTGGTTTGTTGCGTGGGCATAATACTCGGCAAAATACGTATAAGAGGCATATCATTAGGCGTTGCCTTTGTGTTTTTCACAGGCATTGTTGCGGGCAACTTCAACCTCTCTATCAATCAAGAGATGCTCAACTACGCCGAAACCTTTGGCTTAGTACTCTTCGTTTACACACTCGGTTTATACGTAGGACCTAACTTTTTGGGTTCATTACGGCACGAAGGCGTGTCACTTAACTTGTGGAGTCTTGCCATAATCATTGCTGGTACGGCGCTAACAGTGTTGCTTTGGAAGCTAACAGGAATACACATCGGCACTATGACGGGTATTCTTAGCGGTGCAGTAACCAACACTCCTGCCCTAGGAGCAGCCCAACAAGCCCTCGACCACTTAGGTTTTCCAAGTAAAAGCATGGCTCTTAGCTGCGCTGTAACCTATCCTTTCGGTGTTATTGGCGTTATCTTTGGACTCATTCTCCTTCGTAAATGGTTCGTAAAGCCTCATCATCTCAAAAGCCATTCGCTTGCAGATGAAGACCATACTTATATCGCTCAGTTCGAAGTTACCAATCAACAGATAGACAATAAAAAGCTTATTGAGATTGGACAGATGACCCCTAATAAGTTTATTGTATCGAGAATATGGCGTGATGGACAGCCCATTGTGCCCAGTTCGCATGTTGAATTGAAGCTAGGCGACAATGTTTTGGTGGCAACAACAGACAAAGACGTTGATATTCTTACTGCTCTTTTCGGCAAAAAGATCAACACTGACTGGAATAAAGAGAAGATAGATTGGGATCATATCGATACAAAACTAGAGTCAAAGGTGGTTGTTTTGACCCGAGGAGCATTGAATGGAAAGAAGTTAGGCAGTCTTCATTTACGCAATATATACGACGTTAACGTTAGTAGAGTAATACGTGGAGACATCAAACTACTTGCAACTCCGAAGCTAAGACTGCAATATGGCGATCGACTTACTATCGTTGGAGAACACGAAGCGCTTAATCGTGTAGAGCGATTTGTGGGTAATGCGGTGCAAACTCTTAACGAACCCAACCTCGGAGCCATCTTCCTTGGAATCATATTAGGACTCGCTTTGGGAACCATTCCTATCTACTTGCCTGGTATGAGCGCACCTGTTCGACTTGGAATAGCAGGCGGTCCGATCGTAATGGGTATCATTATGGGAGCCCTTTGCTCTCGTCTTCACATCATTTCTTACACCACTCGAAGCGCATCTCTAATGCTTCGACAAATGGGTTTATCGCTATATCTGGCTTGTTTGGGCTTAGATGCGGGCGGAGAATTCTTCGAAACGGTGATGAGACCAGAGGGTTTGCTTTGGCTTTTGCTTGGAGCTATATTGACAATGGTGCCTATCTTGATCGTAGGTGCAATTGCTTTTAAAAACTCAAGAAGTTCGACTTTGGCTCGGTATGCGGTATCACTTGCGGTGCAATGGCTAACCCAATGGCTCTAACTTACGCCACAGACACCATCGAAGGCGATGCTCCTGCGGTGAGTTATGCCACTGTTTATCCCTTAGGAATGTTCGTTCGAGTCATCATTGCACAAATTCTTGTGATGTTCTTAGCATAGAATTGTACGACAAAAGGGAAAGAGGTAATTACTAAAAAAATAGTAATTATCAATTTCTATTAGTATAAAAAAAGTAGTATCTTTGTATCGATTATGTTACAAAAGACTATATGTCAATATTTTAAAGGCAACAGAATAACAACCCATACGCATTTCATTTATATATACTAATGGTATTTAATTCTTTCTCCTTTTTGGCTAATATTTCCACTTTATATTTGGATTCTATTGGCTCATTCCTTCTAAGCAAAAAAAGAGCTTAAAAAAAGTGGTTCCTTATCATTGTAAGTTATTTGCTTTTATATGAACTGGAAGCCTGCTTTTGCGCTTGCATTGATGTTTGTTACAGGGCGTAACTTACTATGGTTCACATCTCATTAGTGATGCAAACGAGCAAAAAAAGAACAAACAAATTTGTACACTTACAGTTCTACTTGGCATCTCTTTACTTGTTATCTTTAAGTATTATAACTTCATTAATGATAACATCAACACTCTTTTAAATCTACTTCACATACAAGTTGAACTGCCAGGACTTAACTATGCCATTCCAGTAGGCATCTCTTTCTTCACCTTTCAGGCAATAAGTTATTTCTTAGACGTATATTTTAAAAAGATAGAAGCAGAGAAAGTCGTTGAGCGACTATGTTCTTTTCGTTTCATTCTTTCCCACAAGTTTCGTCAGGACCTATTAGTAAAGCATCAGAGCTTTTGCCACAGATTAAGAACCCAAAACCTTTTAATGAGATTCAAGCAACAGATGGTTTACGTTATCTTTTGTGGGGAATGTTCATGAAAGTAGCCGTTGCCGACCGATTTAGGAATATATGTAGACACTGTCTATAGCGAATATCTTAACTACTCAGGGTTCACCACTTTCATCTCAATTATCTTCTATTCTTTCCAGATTTATGCCGACTTTGCGGGCTATTCACTCATGGCTTTAGGTATAGCAAAACTGCTTGGATACGACATTATCAATAACTTTCAACAGCCTTATTTTGCCTTTAGTATTACAAACTTTTGGAGAAGATGGCACATTTCGTTATCAAGATGGTTAAAAGACTATATCTATATTCCTTTAGGAGGTAGTAGGTGTTCATCTAAAAGAAGCTATTTAAATATCTTCATAACCTTCCTTGTGAGTGGAATATGGCACGGAGCAAGTTGGAATTTCATTCTTTGGGGAGCCTTACACGGCATTTTTCAAATTGCAGAAAAAGCCCTTCATCTCCAAAAAGAGACTGAAAAAGGGTTCATTATCAAGGCTGCTCGAGTGCTCATAACATTCTTTTTTTAGCTACATTTGCATGGATATTCTTCAGAATGCCCACTCTAAACGATGCAATAGGCATTATCGTTCACACTGCAAAAGATTTTCACCTCGTTTAGTATGATGACTGAGCAACGCACTCCAATTATGCTCACTTTGCCCATACTTATTGCACATGACATTTATTTAGAGTATTTTTCTAGTAAGCAATATTGGTGGAACAACACCATCACTCACTGGATGTTATATATCACTTTATTTGTTATTATCCTCGTTGCAGGAGTATTAGACAGTGGACAATTTATTTATGTAAGCTTCTAAAGTATGAAAAGATTCATTATAAAAATCGTTGTTTTCTTCCTAATTATTGCAGTTATAGACCAAGTCGGTGGAAGATTTCTTAAAAACACCGATAGAAATTCGCAATACGGAGATGCCTTTACACGAGAGTATATCACTTCTCGTTGTACTGAAGATATTATTATTATGGGCTCATCAAGAGGCAATCACCACTACGACCCACAAATTATTAGTGACTCACTAAAGCTCAGTTGCTTTAATTGTGCATACGATGCACTGGGCATTCTCAATATGTATGGAAGATACTTTACTTATGACTCGCAACCATACCCCAAAAATTTTAATATACGATATCTTTGCACCTAATGAGATATATGGTGATAAAAGCGATCATCTTAAATTCCTTGATGGTATTAAGCAATATGCAGATGTTCCGCAAGTGATGGAAATTTTTGATGATGTTGCACCCATTGAACATTATAAATTACAATCTCGTCTGTACCAATACAACACGAAATTATTTTATATGTTTAGTGAAATAAAAGGAAAATTCATTCCTTCTAAACTCGGTTACTCAGCTCTTGACGGAATAATGGTACATCAACCCAAACCCTATTCGGCAGAATATACCAACCAAGAACCCGATAGTGTGAAGCTGAAATACATGAGAAAGTTGATCCATGCAGCACAATCTAAGGGAACAAAGGTGATTCTTTGCATCTCACCTCGATACGGAACAAGTCCTAATGCCGACCTCGACCCCATTATAAAGTTGGCAAAAGAGGAGAAAGTTCCATTACTGAACCACTATACAGACAAGCGTTTTACAACGAAAAAAGAATATTTTAAAGATTCATTCCATCTCAATCACATAGGTGCTACGGCCTATACAAAGATGATTGCGGGTGAAATAAAAGCAGCTTTTAAAAATGATTTGAGATCAACACAAACAATGACAATATAGAAAGGGAGGGACAACACTTTGTGGTTTTTGTTCCTCTTTTTTTGCATTGTCTTTCTGCCTTATTATAAAGCAGTCATTCACCTTTAGTCTTCCATTTCAGCTCACTTATCATTAAAATCACTTCCTTTTTCGCTTATCACTCCAACTCTTTTATCACCTTCCCACATCACTCCACCTTTCAATTTATCCTCCATTATTCGCATTTTAGCCCTGCAATTTCAGTCAGCCTACATTAGCTATTGAAAACCGCCCGCAAGTCCTTTATAATCAAGGGGTGCAGACATTGGCATGCAAAAAGGAATGGAATTGCAGTGCAAAAAGCAATGAGATTGCAGACCAATATCATTGCAATTGCAAGATACAATGAGTTTACAGCTAAAAGCAATGGAATTTAGAAACGAGAAGGATTGAAGGGGATTTTCAAGAGAAGTGAGAAAGCTTTTTATTTAGAGATGATGCTTACCAATTCCCCATAGCACAAAAAAATGAGCACAAAGGACTCATATTGGTAGAGAAGAACTATCCTATTAAGATATTGAAAGAGAGATAATCGCCTGCAACAACGGCGCAGACGATGGAGAAAATGCACGAGATGTAGATTTAAAAAGAATCTAAACTCGCTCCTTAAAAGGTAAGACATTCGCCCCTTTATACAACAAAAAAGAGGGCAAAAACACTGCCCTCTTCTTTTATTTCTTTTGCCAAATCAGTTTACTTGCATTCAAAACAGCTAACAAAGTAACGCCCGTATCGGCAAAAACAGCCATCCAAATATTGGCAATTCCAAGTATGCCGAGCAGCATCACCACCACTTTTTATACCAATAGAAAGGTACACATTTTGCCAAACAACGCTCTTTTATGCGTTTCGTTAGCGCAATGGCAGTGGCTAAAAGCATTGGTTTATCGGTTTGAAGAACCACATCTGCCGTTTCAATAGCAACGTCGCTACCCATCGCTCCCATAGCAACTCCCACGTCACTAACGGCTAATACGGGTGCATCGTTAATGCCATCGCCCACAAAAGCCACTTTATTAGCAGTACTTTTAAGTCGTTCTAAGTGAGCAACCTTGCCCTCAGGAAGAAGGTTTCCGTGCGCTTCTTCAATGCCAATACTCTGCGCAATGTTTTCCACAAGAGCCTGTTTGTCGCCCGAAAGCACCACCGTTTTATGCACTCCTACGGCATTTAAGGCCTCAACAAGATGCTCGGTGTCGTCTTTTAACTCATCTTCTAACACGATATGACCCACATATTCATCGTTATAAGCGCACACAACCAAGGTAGAAGCTAAGGAAGTGAGATGCGAGGGAACAGCTATTGCGTGCTTTTCGAGTAGCTTTGTGGTTCCAACGAGCCACTTTTCGCCTGCAATAAGGGCTTCAATTCCATAGCCAGCAAGCTCTGTTAAGGTGTCAATCTCTACTTTATGATCGCCTGTTTCTACCCCATTTGCCACAGCTTTCGCCAGTGGATGGGTGCTATTTTGCTCGATGATAGCCACCGTTTTTAGATGATTGGGATTGTCGAAACTCCACTCTTTCACTTTAAAAGAGCCTGTTGTGAGTGTTCCTGTCTTATCAAATACCACCGTATCGACCTCTGATAGAGCATCAATGAAATTACTTCCTTTAAACAATATACCTCGCTTTGCAGCCGAACCGATACCTGCAAAATAGGTTAAAGGCACGCTGATAACCAGTGCGCAGGGGCAAGATATCACCAAAAAGATGAACGCACGATGGAGCCATGTGCTGAGTTCGTAGTTGAATTGGGGTGAGATGAGCGAATAAACAAAGGGCAATAGCACTGTGAGGAGAGCCAAAATAAGTACTATTGGGGTGTATTTATTGGCAAAACGACGTATAAAACACATCGGTAGGAGCCTTGCGTTCGGCAGCCTCTTCCACCATATTCATAATACGAGCAATGGCAGATTGATCGGCTTTTCGAGTGACCTTTACTTGTAACTTGGCGTTGGTGGCAATCGAACCTGCAAACACTTCTTTTCCACTTTGCACCAAAACGGGAACCGACTCGCCTGTTATAGCTGCCATGTTCAATGTTGCTTCGTTGGTAATCAAACAACCATCGAGTGCCAATTGCTCACCTGGTAGCACCTCAACAACATCTCCTATCTCTACATTCTCGGGCTTTTCGCTCACCCATTCGTCGTTCTTCAACACCCTCACAGCATGCGTTTGCAGTGTAAGCATCGCCTTAATGTGGTCTCTTGCCTTGTCAACTGCTTTGTCTTGCAATGCTTTCTCCAATGCAATAGAGCAACATCACGGCCACAGCTTCGGGCAATTCGCCAATGGCAAAGGCTCCTATTGCAGCCACAGACATCAGCACTTGCTCGCCCATCCACTCACGATGCCACAGCGAATGCAATGCCATTTGAAGCACATCTTTGCCTACTGGAATGAAAGCTACAATGTACCAAAGATAACGAACGTATGTGTTTGCAAACCAAGAAACGTGGGTTGCGTCGAGAACAAGGCCTAAAATGAGGAGAAAAGCAGATAAAATGATGCCTAAGAGCGATTGTTCTGATTCTTCATATGTATTTTCCATAACGATAAATTTTAATAAATTAATGTGTGTTTTGCTATATAAGGAAGAGTATTGACTCGTTTCCTTCGTTGCAAAGGAGGTCGATTATACTCATATTCTCTAAGAAACCGTGTCGCTGTTGATACACTTGATAATAGGGTTTTGAGGTAAAATCGGGATCAACAGGGGCATTTTTGGGTCGAATAAGCTCTCTAAAGTCATTTTCATCGCATGACTCTACAAAGCTTGTTGTGGGCTGAATGTTGGGCGAAATCTGTAGAAGTTCGCACATTTTTGTGGTGATCTCCCAGTTAAAATCAAAGAGAAAACGATACTTTTTCTCGAAAAATGGGCGCAAATCGTCGGCATAATACTCGAAAAAAGGACTGTCGTTATAAGCCGAAACTAAGGCATTCCAATGCACATGACGCCAGTTTGCATGGTCACTAATGCGCATATCTTTCATAAGTGTTTTGCCATTGCTTTGCGGTTGCACTCCCCTTTCAACAGGAATGGTGAGTGATAAGGGTCCATTGGCAGAGGCAATGACACATCTATTGCGGTAAGTTTGCTTCACAAAGCTTTCGTGTTGCTCTATAAAACAATCGGAATGGCGCACCAATTTCTGATACCATTGAATCGGACCGAAGTATGTTGACGATAATATTGCTTTGCTCATAAGTTAAGAAATAATAGGTGTTTCACCCTTCCTTCAATGTCATGACGACACACAACATGCATCTTTCCATTGCATTTCACCACGAGATAGCCGCCATTTACACAGCAACTGCATGGACATTGTGGGCGAACTGGCACCACAAAGAGCTGCTTTTCGATGGTAATAGTGTCGCCAGGAAGGGCCACAATCTGCCCTATATATCTGTTTTTGCAGTGCATCAACACCTTATCTCCACGCTGAATGGGGCCAAGAGGCAGCTTATTCACCATCACAAGCTCGGTATTTTGGGTGGTTTTAGAACCCTTTTCAACCGAAACAAGATAGAGGGTGAACATCCATCTGCGTACAATAAACACCAATAAAAGCGCTATTGCAAAGATAAGAGCAAATCGAATGCACTTGTTTATCATGCGGTTTATGATAAAAAGGCAGTGTAACACCCTTGTAAGAGTATTTCTTTCTGCCTTTTGTTCTTTTCTCTTTCTATTTTAAAGAGGTATTATTTAATATCGTCTACCATATTAAATATACGGTTCCAACGTATTCCTTTGAATCCATTTCTATCGGGATCAGATGAGAACCAAATAAATATTGGCTTACCAACAACGTGATCTTCGGGCACAAAACCCCAGTAACGAGAGTCTGCAGAGTTATGTCTATTGTCGCCCATCATCCAATAATAGTCTAATTTAAAGGTGTATTTATTAGCCAATTTGCCATTGATATAGATCTTTTCCGTTGATTACTTTTCAAGTCGTTTCCTTCGTAAACACGAATCGGGCGCTCGTATATTGCGATGTTATTGATATTCAAATCAACGCTAGAACCCTTCTTTGGAATCCAAATAGGACCGTAGTTGTCTCGTGTCCAGCCTGTAACTGCGTTCAAAGGATAGATATCTCCAGTGATACTATCGGTGTTTAAGCGGATACTTGCAACCAAATCTTTTTGTGAAGCCAATACCTTTGCAGCCTTATAGGTAAGTGGAAGATAACCATTTGTGTTGAGAGAAGCAATATCTTCGTTAGATATTCCGAGCTGAGTGATCAACTCTTCGGGCAAAGTTTGCTTCAATTTCACATAATAAGTATATTGAACATTCTCTGGTTCCTTAATAGGTTTACCGTTAAGATATACAATTCGGTTCTTAATTTGCAATGTTTGACCGGGCAATCCCACACATCTCTTCACGTAATTCTCACGTCTATCGGTAGGACGAGCAGTGATATCGCCATATTCAGAAGGGTGATTTGCAATGTAATTGCGACCCAGTGCATATAGTTCCTTAAAGAAATTATATTGCTGTTCGGTATTTAATAGGTTGATATCAACAGGGTTTGGGCTTGTTTGTTCATAGATTTCCTTACCCAAACTATACACTTGTTGATAGTAATCTGCCGCTTGCCAGCGTGAATCATTCATGATAGTGTCGCCCGCAGGATAGTTAAATACAACGATATCGTTAAGCTTTTACGTGTCCAAGACCATCGACACGGCGATAGTCCCAGTGTGGAACATCGATGTAACTCTTGCACCCAAACAAAGGAAGAGTGTGTTGAGTGAGGGGCATAGTTAATGGAGTTTGAGGAATGCGAGGGGCCATAACTCAACTTACTTACAAAGAGATAATCGCCTGTTAGCAATGACTTTTCGAGCGAAGAAGAAGGAATTACGTAGTTTTGGAAGAAGAATTGGTTGATAAAATACACCGCAACGAGTGCAAACATCAATGCATCTACCCAGCTCATAACGAACCTTACGGGTGCTTCTGCATCCTTCCACCACTGCCAACGAATCTTTTTTGAGATGTAAGCGTCGTAGATAAAGGGCACAATAATGAGTCCTAACCAACTTTTAACCCAGTATAAAAAAAGGCCAAATAGAGCAGTGTAACGACAATAAACTTAGTCCATTGCACCTTCATATTCAATTTTTTTATCTTCTCTTCTAACCATGATTTCTCTTTTAATATCTTGTTGAATGTGTGTTATTTTCTAAAAAAATTAAAAAGGTTATTGATGCCCAATAAAGCCCGTATTTTGCTGAGTATATTCAGCTGCAAGCACCGCTCCGAGTGCGAATCCCTTACGAGAATGAGCACTGTGAGTGATGGTTATCAAATCTTCTTCGCTATCATAAGCAATGGTGTGTGTACCATTTTCCTCGCCTAAACGAATACTATCGATGGGCAAATCGCTTGTTGTGAAGGTGCAATCAGGCTCTGTTACACCCTCTTCGGTAATCAATAAGCCCTTTTTCCATTGCTTCTTACGATCTAATTGCTTCACAATATCGTCTGCAAGAGTGATGGCTGTGCCCGAAGGAGCATCTTTTTTATGAACGTGATGTGTTTCTTCTATCACGCAATCGTATTGTGGAAAGCCGTTCATTAGTTGCGCTAAACGTTTGTTGAGGGCTGCAAATATAGCCACACCAACCGAGAAATTAGACGCCCAAAACAAGGTTTTGCCTTCTTTTTCGCATAGAGTTGTTAACTCATCTCTATGTTCTTCGAACCAACCAGTGCTTCCCGACACCACTTTAACATTGTGTTCGAATGCCTTTTTCACATTATTATAGGCAGTAGAGGGCGATGTAAACTCTATTGCTACATCAGCTTTAGCAAATGCTTCGCTATCAAAATCGTTTTGATTGTCGACATCTATCTTGCAAACTACTTTGATGTCCACGTTGCAGAGCCACATCTTCTATCATGTGTCCCATCTTTCCATACCCTATTAATGCAATGTTCATATTTGTTGATTTCTTTATTTTTATTTTTCGTTATGATTGCACCCGTGTTGCGATGGACGTGAAAGAGCTTTGCAAAAGCAGTGCTATTGGTTTGTAATAGCGTTGCTTTTAGGTGCCAAACTCGATGCTTTTGCAGTGCAATTGCTATACTTTTATTTTCGATGAGCATAGCTCTTGGCTAACCTGTTCAATACCATTGCTTTACGAGTGCGCTATTATTTTAGTTTCCGAGCCATACTTCGGGGTTCAGTTTCGCTGTTTCTCGGCGTAGTTGGAACTGCAAAATATTATCTGCACCCACTGCTCCTAAGGTTTGACGGGTAGACACTTTCTGTCCTTTCGATACGTTTACAGAGCGCAAGTTGCAATAAACTGAGATGTAAGCACCATGTCGAACCATTACAACCATTGAGCCACTGAATCCGAATACCGCACTCACTTCACCGTCATAGATGGCTCTTGCTTGGCAACCTGAGCTGCCTAAGATGTTGATTCCCTTATTATCTAAGGTCACATTCTTAAGTCCTTCAACATTATATTGACCGAAATGGCTCACTATTCTGTAGCTACCTGTGATCGGCATAGGCAGTCTTCCCTTGTTAGCTTCAAAGCCTCCGCTCATCATTCTGTCGACACTATTCATGCGTTGAGCATCTTCTACGCTCTTTCTTGCATTCGAAATGTCTCTTTGATTGCGCTCTTCTTCGGCCTGAGCTTTGCGTTCTGTGGCCACACGAGCAGCCTCTGCTTCACGTGCAAGTTGCTCTGCTTCTTTGCGTTTAGCGGCATCTGCGGCTCTTTCTGCAGCCCTTGCTTCTGCCTTTAAGCGTTCTTCTCGAGCCTTAGCTTCGGCAATTCGTCTTGCATTCTCACGTGCAGCAGCTTCTGCAGCCGCCTTTTTTTCGAGCCAATTCTTCAGCCTTTCGTTTTGCTTCGGCAGCGGCTTCGGCACGTCGTTTGGCCTCTGCTGCAGCACGAGCACGGGCTTTTGCCACTTCTTCTGCAATGAGAGCATCAATCTTTTTATTGAGTTCTGCGTCTTTTTGGCGTTGTTCTGCAATGACGCTTTGAATGGTCTTTTGTTGCTGTTGCAATGAGGCTACCACCTTCTTTTGCTCGCCTTGCTGTCCTTCTAAGGCCTTTTTCTCTTGCTGTCCCTTATAAAGTAGGGTGTTTTTCTGCCCTTTCACCACCTTTAGTTGCTGGTTTTTCTCGCCAATTTGCTGTTGCTTCATCTTGATAATGTCGCCTTGTGCCTTTTGATAGGCTGCATATTCTTTTACAAATCGCATTCTTCTGTAGAGCTGTGTCAAGCTTTCGGCACTGAAAATGAACATCATATTCTCTTGAACATTATGATGTTTGGCTGAATATTGTAGCGATTTGATATACTTTTCCTTATGTTGATCGAGCTGACTCTGTAGGTTTTGGAGCTGAACAGTGAGGATTCCGATGTTATTATCAATGCCATGGATATCCTTTTGTATGCCTTCTATGTTCTTTTGGCGCTCGTCTATCTGTGTATTGAGCACTAAAAAGGTCTTGCAATCTCTTCTTAACGTCGGCTTGATTGGCACGTAATGCCTGCTCTTGTTGCCTTATTTTCTGTTGAATTTGATTGCGTTCTGCCTGCAAACCCCTTAATGGCTGGGGTTGAATAGCTGGGTGCCTTGCCTTTAGTTGTTGTCTTTTTGCCAGCAGGGCGCTTTGGAGTTGTTGTACGTTTCTTATTGTTTGTGGTCACTTTTTTGGTGGTTGTCTGACGTGAATTGGTTGCTTTTCGACGTGTTTGCGCCGATAAACTCATTGTAAATACAACCAGAAGAAGTGCTAAGAGTTGTTTTTTTCATTTTTTTAATTTATAATGTCTTTACATTATTATATCTAAAGAAGAAGTGCTTTAAAAAGTGGCTTTTTGCGAACCTACGAACCTGACTTTTTGGGGGCTCGTTGCTGTGGTTCTGCCTTGCAATGGGTTTGCCTTTAAAAAGCCTGCCGACATGATTTTGCCCAACACGTCTTGTGCTTCTATCTTCTTATATTTATCTGATAGGGTTGTGGTTTCTTCCCAATCGCTATCTGTTTTTACTTCATTCATCGATATTTTGATGGTTGCCTGCTTTTTGTTTTTTTGCATGGCATTGGTGCTTAACTGGAATTCTTGTTCAGCTGGAAAGGCCTTTACTCCCACGCTTTTAAAGTTGTTATACTTCCATGTTAGCAATGATGTTCCGTGGTCGGCACTATTGTATTGCACTGCAACATCACTTATTCTGCCGTCTGTTTTGTCGGCTTTCCATTCGTATTTGAATTTGTCTTTCGAGAAAGTAATAACGTTTTTGAGCAGCGTTATCGCTTGCTAATTTCACGTCATACTTCTTTAAATCACTTTCTGTTACATTGTTTTGACCTGGCAAAAGCAATTGGTTCCAGAATAAAGACTGCAGACTATAAAAAGTTTAATCCATTGGCTTTAAGGAAGTCTATCTGTGAGTAATCCCCTTAATGTATTCTCTATGCAATCGATCTACAACGAGAACGTAGTCGGGAGTGAACTCTAATCGACCCACTTCTGTGCCTAATAAAGGAATAAATAGCTGCAAACGAATAACCTTATTCTTGCGCATTTTAATCGAACCAGGTAGGTTTATGGTTTTATTTCCAGTGTTCAAAGAGAACGACATCGATCCAGTTATGTTGTCACTAAACACCTTTGTGTCGGCAACTTTCTGTATAAAGGCAAGCTTAAGCAATGCTTCGTTGTTCTCTTTCTTTGCTACTTGATTTGTAGTTGTAGTGTTGTTCACTGCAACCGCTGTGCTATTGTCTTTCACAAGCTGTTTTTTTGCGCCACAAGCACTAAGCAACAACACCGCAGAGAACATTGTAATTGCTTTTAATTGCAGTTGTTTGCGTTGTTTATTGTTTATTCCTTTCATAATCTTTACCTTTCTTTTTTTATCCGTTTCCTGTGTTATCAGGATTTCGTAGCATCTCTTTCGCAGGTCGTTTCCATTGCAGAAATGCTCTTTTTATTATTCTTTTTATATATTTCTTTTGTTTGATTTTTTTGCTGAAGTAGCTTGTTATTGCCATCTTTTACCAATGCTTTTTGCCAATAACTAAGAGCTTTTTTTGCACATCATTAGCCATGAAAGCGATGTCTCCAGCGTGCTCTAATACCACCGCACTAATACCCTCTTGAGGGTCGTTTGCAACGGCTTTTTCGATATATTCCAATGCTTCTGGATAGCGTTTCTGCATGAATAAGATCCAAGCATAGGTGTCTAAGTAAGTCGAATTCTTTGGTTCTGCCATCACAGTCTTTAGACTCATGGATGCAGCTTTATCCAAATCCTGACCCTTTTCGCTTAAGAAATAAGCATAGTTGTTAAGCGTATTGATGTGATTGGGGTTCCATTCAAGACACTTCTCGTATGCTTCAAAGGCCTTTTCTCTATTCTCTTGCTTTTCATAAAGGTCGCCAATGATAGAGTAGAAGTCTGCAACTACCTTTGGTTCGCTTTCGTTATTCACTTGTTCTACACCCTTTAAAAGAGTTTGAAGCGCCTCTTTTGGTTGGTCTTTCTGTATGTATGACAAGCCAAGGAAATAGTAATAAGCCAAGAAACTGGGCGACCTTGTCAAACCTTCTTTTGCTAATTGGATCACACGATCCCACTTTTGGTGGTCCCAAGCATCTTTAATCAACTCGAAACGCACGTTATCTCTACCCGGGACTAATCGCTAACACACGTTCTAAAAGAGCGTTAATGCTATCTTGTGGCATTTGTTTTACAATCATATAGCCCACCTTTAGCTCTAAAGATCTGAGCATCTTTAGGATTAACGGCAATCATCTTGTCAAGCAGATTCAGCATCACTGTGCTATCAGTTTTATTCTTTTCGCTTTCAATAAGAAGGCGTTTAAAGATACTTTCTTTGGTTTGATAAGGCGTTTGAGCGTTTAAAAGGATATCGTTTTGTATCTCTTGCGCCTTAGCAGCATTGTTTGTTGCCACATAATAGTCGTAAACCGACTCTAACACGCCTGGATCTTCGGGGATGACTCTTCAACAACTGCGAGAAAATGGCAAAGGCTTCGTTCTTGCGATCGTTGTTCATTAGCCAGTTGGCAACCATCAGTTGGTTGTCGATATTGCCCTTATTCTCTTCGGCATACTTCTTTAATACGTTGTAAGCCTCTCTTTTTGCCTTGCAACTCATACACCTGAACCTTTGCAAGCATGTATTCTTCGGTCTTTCCGCTGATGTTTTCAAGTTCAGTTAAGATGCGCAACACATCGTCGTAACGCTCTTTTTGACGATACATATAGAGCAATAGGTTGAGTGTTTGCGTGTTGTTTCTATCGTTTTTCACCATTTCTTCGTATAAAGGAATGGCTTTATCGAATTTTTTTGTTGTTTGAGATAGCAATAGCCCAACAGGTCTTTATAATCTCGATTGTTGGGATCTAGCTCAACAGCCTTAACGCAATCGATGAGCGCAAGACTATCTTTTCCGCTCTCTGCATTGATTCTTGCACGATAAAAAAAGAGCGTTTTCGTTTTTTTCTATCCAGCTCAATTGCTTTACTAAGTGCCACAAGTGCCGAGTCGTCTTGTGCTTTAAGATGATATCGAACGGCGTCAAGAAAGTAGAAGTTACTATTCTTTTCGCTTTCGGTCAATAGCGAATTGGGGTCTACGGCCTCACTTCTTAAGGTCTTTTTGTCTTGTGCATTCGCTTCAATAGCACAGGTTGCCAAAAAGCACAACCAATGCAATAAGAGTTTTTTTAAGCCAGTGTTTTTCTTTTTCATTTCTCGCTACTCCTTTAGGTTTAAATCGTTCGTTATGTTTAAAAACGGTGTTTGTGATGTTTTCAAAGCAACTATTTCACGCCTGTATGGCCATATCCTCCGCTACCACGTTCGGTGCTATCGAGTTCTTCAACCAGCGTAAATTCGGCAGTACAATGTTGTGCAATCACCATTTGAGCAATGCGTTCGCCGTCGTTAATCACGAAATCTTCGTTCGAAAAAGTTCACCAACAGCACCATCAACTCGCCTCTATAATCGGCATCAATGGTTCCTGGTGTATTCAAAACAGTTATTCCATGCTTCAAAGCCAAGCCACTTCTTGGACGCACTTGCGCCTCAACTCCTGGGGGAAGTGCCATAAACAAGCCCGTAGGAACAAGGGTTCTCTCGAGCGGACGCAACACAATGGGTTGATCGATGTTGGCTCTTAGGTCCATTCCAGCACTTAGTTTGGTGGCATATTGTGGAAGAGCATGTTTGCTTTTATTGATGATTTGTATTTCTGTTGCCATACTTTCGGATTTTATAACCTTTGCAAAAAGGTTGTTTTTATTTTCGATGTTGCCCACGCCTTTTATAGATATAAAAGACTCACAACACGTGTATTAACTGCAAAAATAACGAATAATCTGCAATAAATAGGTGTATTTTGCTATAAAATACTACAAAGAAGTGACAAAAGAAGATAAACAGCAAGACTGCACTCTGCACCACTAATCAGAATATTTTAACGCTTATTTTCTATTAAGTGGTTAATATATTTTAAACGAAAAGAATAAAGAGAGCGCAAAGTTTTGATTTTATTCAAGACACGCTCTCTGTCTTTTTATTTTTAGAAAGAGAAAAAAGGAGAAGGATTTTTCAAAAGATGTGCAAGGCGATATCGATGCAAGAGGAAAGAGAAAAGGTGCAAAAACAATGCAAAAGAATTGCTTTTGTCGTGCAAGAACATTGCTTTTAGATTCTAAAAGCGATGCTTTTTCATAACAAAAACACTGCCTTTTCTATCTCAAATCACCCCACTAAAAACCTTTATTTATCAAGAAGAACGCTGAAATAACCCTTACATCGCACAAGAACAGCTTCTTTTGATCGCCTATTTATCATCAAAAGCTCTCTCGCCCCACTTCCATTTCTTTTCAACCTCTCTCCTTCTACATTCACAAAAGCAACGCTTTTACTTCCACCCACACCCTTTTCGCCTTCCTTTTTCACTCTCCACAAAAAAAGAAAGAAGGGGTAAAAAAACATCACTAAAAAAACAACTTCAAACAGCAATCAACCTTGCTACCCTTAAAAAGATAAAATAAGTTAACAAACCGATCACCTCACCCTCTTTTCCAAATTAAAAAGAAGGCATAGGTGCATCGCAAGGGCTTGCATACTGAAAATGAATGTCTACCCACCTGCCCCACAAAGACAGAGCAAGGATATCAAAAAGAGAGCGAGAAAAGAATCGTTTATCGATGCTCTTCTCGCCCTATTACTATATTTTTTCGTTCTAACCCAAGGTTAAATGCACTGCAAACTATTCTTCGCTGTGCCCTTTTCGATATTGACTTGGTGTCATTCCAACGTGCTCTTTAAAGAAAGTTCCTAAGAAACTCTGGTTCGGAAAGTTCATTTCTTGGGTAATTTCTTTGATACTTTTTGCTTGTGTTTCGCAACAAAAACACGTAGCGCAATGGTTACATAATTATCTATCCACTCATTCGGTGTGCGCTTACTTACTTGCTTAACACTTTCTGAAAGATATTTAGCTGTAATGTCAAGTTTATCTGCATACCAGCTAACTCGACGCTCTCTGCGGAAATGAAGCTCTACAAGTCGAATGAATTTATTGAATATATCCTCGGCTCTTGTATACTTTCTGCTGCCGAAATTCTGTATTCTATAAATGGCATTGCTGATGTCATAGATCATAGCTGTGAACAAAGAGCGAACGATGTCCTTACGAAAATGATGGTCGGTGTTATCGGTTTTGTTCTTTATAAAAGCCATAATAGCTGTTAATGGTATAAACTTCGTTAGATGAAAGGTTACAAACGGGGTGCGTTCTTGAGAATAAGAAGAGCGAAGTTAATTCGGTAATGTCTTTCACTATGTCGTTAAAAAACTGGTGAGAAAGCATGAATGCCATACCCATACAATCACGACTGACAGTGTAATCGCTGATAATTTGTCCTTCACTGATGATGATTAGGTCGTTAGCTTTAACGTCATAGCGAACGGTATCCACTGTATATGAGGCTGAACCACGCAAACAAATGGCTAAGAAAAGGCAACCCATGCGGCGTGGTTGGTTGCTTTTTGGCATGTCGTCGATATGTTCAAGCATCACCATATCACGATCAATATGACTGCATCGGCCTTTTTCTAGAATAGTATCTACCGTGATGTTATCCAATATTACTTTCGATTTCATTCTTATTATCTTTATTTTTTTGATACTTAATGTTTTAAGTCTTACTTTGTTAAGGCTTTGTAGATGTATTTCAACTGAAATACCCTTGTTCTACAAATATACTAATTTAGCGTTATGAGAGCCATAAAAAAATGGCGTTTCTTTTGTTTGTTTTAACAAATGAACTAATGTTTTCTGAGCTGAAAAAGAACCTTCTTTTGAGGCTCAACAGCAAGCCCTTCGACCCGTGTTATCTGCGAGGTGGCAAACAAACTATCGCCCCAAATCACTACATCTTGATATTGCTTACGCTCGTTATTAATTGAAAGTTGCTCGTCGTAAACCCCTAAACACTTGTAAAACACGTTGTTAACGCACAGCCATTCGCCCGACTTTGTGTCTCGAAAGGTGATTCTTATAAAGCCATTAAAAGGCTTATCGAACACGAAATGAGCCGTATCTGACGAGTGATAGATCTGTCTTGGAATGAGGGTTTTCACCACTTTATAATGGGTTTCGGTATGAGTTGGAGTCCAACTGGGCACCAACCAGCCTGCAGAAGCAGCTTTTGTAGCTACAACGGGCGTGCAATGGATTTGAAAAGAGGTGTCTTCTAAAAGCGAATGAAGCACATTTCCTTGGCTCATCACCCATTGATCGTCATCGTTCCAAAATGCTCCTGTAAACAAACAATACCACTCTTGGTTACTAATAACACGCTTGGTGCGGTTCCATTTGTCGGTAATTGCGCCATCAACTGCAATTGTTGGCTGCGAAAGCGCATTGCTTTGAGGGGTGCAAACGATGGCTATGGTGTTGTTGCCTGGATGTAAAAAGTGGGTGATGTCGTAGCTTTCGGCTTTGACACTCAATGAAGACGAGGGGCGATAAGGCTCTAACACGGCGGTAGAGACGTTGCGCTGATTGACAAAAAGCGTGAATTGTTGCTCGCTTGCAATGGTTATTTTCGCCTTTAACGACTTGCTTTCGAGGGGCAAATTGCGCACAAACACCACCTCTTCGGCAAAACATTGTCGTGAAGGAGTAATCCAATAAATGCCCCCTTCTTGCGCTTTTAGGGCGAAAGAGTTGAGCAAGAAAACGATGATACAAACGAAACCACGCATCTATCTACATCTATTTAGATAAGCAACTCATTACAAATGATTTACATCTGCACACGAGTTGAATTCTGTTTCACTACAAATTGATTGAAAGAAAGGTGCAAGTAAGCCCGTTAAAAAGCCCCTATACCTTTCTAAAAAAAGAACGTTATTTTATAACTTTATGTTTTGAGTTCCTGTGCCTTTGAAGGTTAATTGATACACTTTTCTATTGCACTTCACATCTACTTTACCTGCTTTTTAGACTCTTAACAGCGATGGTTTTCACTGCACCTTGTTGCCAACTGAAAGATTGAAGAGTTGAGGTAGGTTTCTAAAAGGGCTTTTTCTTGCTGTCTATCCTCTTTTTGTCTTATCTTATAAAAACTTTTTCTTTTGCTATGAAAAAGCTATGCTATCGCACTTCAAAAGCATTGATATTACTCGTAAAAGCAATGAGATTGCATCGCAAAAGCAATGCTTTTAGATTGCTATGGCGCAAGTGCTATTATATAAAGAGGTGTAGAAACGAATATGCCCTCTCTGTACTTTGAGGGTAAGAGAGGGCATGTTATAGTGTGCTTTTATGCGTCTATGTTCGCATAAGTAGCGTTTTGTTCTATAAATTCACGACGTGGTTCAACGTCATCTCCCATCAACATTGAGAAAATTTCATCGGCTTCGGCAGCATTCTCAATTGTAACTTGCTTTAAAAGTCGTGTTTGAGGGTTCATAGTTGTTTCCCATAATTGCTCTGGGTTCATCTCTCCAAGACCTTTATAGCGTTGTACGTGAATGCTCTTTGAGTCGTCTTTGCCTTCTGTGTGTCTATCAATAAAGGCCTGTCTTTGTTGCTCTGTGTAGCAATATTCTTTCTCTTTGTTCTTGTAACTGCACAAATATAAAGGTGGAGTTGCAATATAAAGGTGACCTTCTTGTATCACTTTAGGCATGAAACGATAGAAAAGTGTCATGATAAGGGTGTCGATATGCGATCCATCGACGTCGGCGTCGGTCATGATAATGATCTTATCGTAACGCAACTTGTCGATATTTGCTTCTTTATCGTCTTCTCCTTCTACTCCGAAACGGACACCAATACTTTGAATAATGTTCATTACCGACTCGCTTTCGAATACCTTATGCCACATAACTTTTTCGACATTAAGTATCTTTCCACGCAAAGGTAGGATCGCTTGACTATATCTATCACGGCCTTGTTTAGCTGAACCTCCCGCAGAATCACCCTCAACGAGGAAGATTTCCGATGTTTTTGGATCCTTATTAGAGCAGTCTGCCAACTTACCAGGTAAGCCTCCGCCAGTCATTGGGTTCTTTCTTTGAACGCTTTCTCTTGCCTTTCGGGCTGCAATACGTGCGGTAGCGGCCAATATAACCTTATCACATATAAGCTTAGCTTCCTTTGGATGCTCCTCAAGATAATCGGCTAATGCTTCTCCAACCGCTTGTTGTACAGCGCCAGAGACCTCACTATTGCCCAGTTTTGTTTTGGTTTGGCCTTCGAATTGTGGCTCTGCTACTTTGATAGAGATCACTGCTGTGAGGCCTTCTCTAAAGTCTTCGCCCGGCAATCTCAATCTTTGCTTTTTCTATTTGCTTTGAAATCACAGGGTCATTGTCTGCGTATGCTTTCAAAGTACGTGTCAAAGCCATTCTAAAACCTGTGAGGTGAGTACCACCTTCGATTGTATTAATGTTGTTAACATACGAGTGTATGTTCTCAGAATAATCGGTATTGTACATCACAGCCACTTCGATTGGCACGTTATTCTTTTCTGTTTTAAGATAAATAACATCGTCGAATAGATGTGTTCTGTGTCTATCGATATATCTTGCGAATGCTTTTAAGCCGTCTTCTGCATAGAATACCTCTCTACGTGTTTTGCCTTCTTCATCTAAACGCAAGTCGGTTAGAGTAATTCTAACGCCTGCATTCAAGTAAGCAAGCTCACGCATACGACGTGAAATGATGTCCCATTTATATATAGTGGTAGTGAATATGGTTGGATCTGGCCAGAATTGTTGACGTGTTCCACGAAGAGTTGTCTCGCCAACTACCTTTACTGGGTAGAGAGGTTTACCTTGTTCGTATTCTTGTTGATAGATTTTTCCATCACGGAATACTTGCGATTTCATGTGAGTTGATAAGGCATTCACACAAGAAACACCCACTCCATGAAGTCCACCACTTACTTTATACGAGCCTTTATCAAACTTTCCGCCCGCATGTAACACGGTCATAACTACTTCAAGCGCTGACTTATGCAGCTTTTCGTGCATATCTACGGGAATACCTCTACCATTATCTTGCACTGTTATCGAGTTATCTTCGTTTATTGTCACCTCGATATCGGTACAATAACCTGCCATTGCTTCGTCAATAGAGTTATCCACTGTTTCATTAACGAGGTGATGTAGTCCCTTTTCGCTAATGTCTCCTATATACATTGCAGGTCGTTTACGAACTGCTTCTAATCCTTCGAGCACCTGAATGTTACTCGCTGAATAGTTATTTTCTATGTTTTGATTTTCTGACATGTTATTTTTTTCAGTAAATATATCTTTGCAAAGATATAAAAAAATATACGTAATAATGAAAATTTTTGAACGATATAAAAATGCGATTTGATTTTTTTATCAATTTGATAGCATTTTTTTGCACTGTTTTTATGGCCCATATACTGACCTTATCTGGTGAAAATTTAATTTTTTTATAAAAAAGTGCATTTTCTTTTCAGTAGTTTCCACTTTTGATTTGATATACTTATAAGACTACTACGTTGAAATTGACCAAAAAAACCACGAAAAACGGCGAATATATCGGTCTTTATTTCGAGTTGAATGCAATAAAAACGCAGCAAAACACGTTCTTGTTTTTGTTGTGATTGCTTTATTTCACATGTAGTTAAAGTTGCTATCGAAGTGCCTTTAAAGACTGAGGATGTGCAATTTATAAAGGAAGAACAGATTTTTTTATTCAATACTAAATATATTTTAAGTTTAAAAAGGGACCTTGGTGCGTGAGCATAGTGGTCCTTATTTTTATTTATAGCACTGCGAAAGAAAAATATTTTCAATGAAAGAAGAACTTCACTTCACACCTTTTTTATATTGATTTCAGACGAAATCTACCTCCAAACTACCTTCAATTGATTTCTACTCGATCATCAACAGAGTAAAAAGATATTATCCTTTTCAAACACTCCTCTAACTCTTTGATTATCAATCACAACGCAATCAGTAAACAAGAGCTATGCTTTTAGCTCACAATAACAATGCTATTAGCTTTCAAAAGCAACGCTATTACATCTCAATATCATTGCTTTTCGCATCGAACGTATTTGACATATATCAAAAACATCTCTCTGTTTTAAGAAAAAAAACGAAAAAACAATATTATAATAAGATATTTACTATTTTTGTAATCGTTATATTTTAAATTGTTTTTAGGTTGAAACGCTTATTCACATACATCATTATTTCACTTTTATTGGTGAGCACCACCGGCTTAAATGTTGGTGTACACTATTGTGGTGACATGTTTGTTGGTGTCATTGTGAATGGTGTTAGCGTTACAACTAATGATGTGCAGGGAATGGAAAACTGCATGGACGACAACAATCAATGTAGCCATTGCAAAACTATTCACCATAAATATAAAGTTGTTTCTCAGTTTATGCAAGGTCAACAGGTGCACACTGCGCCTCTGATTAGCGTAGATAACGGCTTTATATGTGCGCTTCCTGCAAGCAAACTTCTACCCCTTATTGTTGTAGAGGAGGGCAACACGCTACCCAAACAGCGATGGCGAACGCCCTATAACCCCAAAGATTACAGTCGAAATAGTGGTTTGAGAGCACCTCCAAGCAGTGCCCTCACTGCTCGTGTGTAATGTTGCAAGGGGCAAAAAAATATCCCTTTATGCCCTTTTCTTCCTTTATTTTAAGCGAGTGTTTTAGTTATAATTGTTTATAACGAACGGTTTCTTTTATGCCTCGATTCATCTTTATAAGAGATGCAAACAGGGCATATACCCCTTTGATAGATTTATCATTTATATCAATAAAACGATGCTTAATAAAAATCATTAAATATTTCATTGAGAACCGATTAATAACGGCTCTCCTTCTCATTGCAATCCTCATTGGAGGCGTTGTCACTGCTCCCTTCGAGCTGCCGCATAGCTTTTTGCCTCGAAACCCAGTGGCAGTAGACGCTATTCCCGATGTAGGCGACAACCAACAGATTATTGCAACCGACTGGATGGGACGCTCTCCTAAAGATGTTCAAGAGCAAATTACCTATCCTTTAACCACTTCTTTGCTCGGAATTCCTGGTGTAAAGACCATTCGTTCGACATCAATGTTCGGCATGTCGTTCATCTATATCATCTTTGAAGATGATGTTGAGTTCTATTGGAGCAGGTCAAGAATATTAGAAAAGCTCAACTCTTTGCCCCCAGGTCTGTTGCCTTCGGGTGTTCAACCCACCTTAGGTCCCGACGCAACTGCGCTTGGTCAGGTGTTTTGGTACACGCTTGAAGGACGTGATACCAAAACAAATAAGCCCTCAGGAGGTTGGAATCCTGAAGAATTACGCACTATTCAAGACTTTTATGTGCGCTATTCGCTTAGCTCTGCCAATGGAGTTGCCGAAGTTTCGTCGATTGGTGGATATGAAAAAGAATATCAAGTAGACCTCGATCCCAACGCTATGAGGGCGTATGGAGTAGACCTTACAGCTGTAATGAAGGCGGTGAAAGATGCCAATATCGATGTGGGTGCTGGCACTTTTGAGGTGAATAAGGCGGAATATCTTATTCGTGGACTGGGCTATATCAAAGATCTTAAAGACTTAGAAGAGGCTGCTATCACGGCAAAAGATGGCGTTTCGGTGCGCATTAAGGACGTTGCTAAGGTGACATTTGGCCCTGCAGACCGCCGAGGAGGACTCGATAAAGAAGGTCAAGAGGCTGTAGGTGGAGTCGTAGTAGCACGCTATGGCAGTAATCCTATGCACGTTATCAATAACGTTAAGGCTAAGATTGAAGAGCTAAAGGTGGGCTTACCAGAGAAAAAACTAAAGGATGGAAGCATATCTAAGGTTACTATTGTACCCTTTTATGATAGAACTCAGCTGATAAAAGAAACCATTGGAACCTTGGAAAGTGCCCTTTCTCACGAGATCTTGATATGTATTATCGTGGTTTTAATCCTCGTTTTCAACCTAAGAGCATCGGCAATCATTGCCAGTATGTTGCCTCTTGCAGTGCTAATGACCTTTATTATCATGAAATTAGCCAACATCGAGGCCAATATTGTGGCGCTTTCGGGTATCGCAATCGCTATTGGTGTGATGGTAGATGTGGGAGTTGTGCTCATGGAAAACATCTTAAAGCGACTCGAACCCATTCAAAAAGCCCACAAAGAGATATATGGAAAAGAATTAGAAACATTGATATTAGAGGCTGTTAGCGAGGTTTCGGGAGCTGTTTTCACTGCTATGGCAACCACAATTATAAGCTTCTTCCCTGTGTTTGCGATGCAAGCGCAAGAAGGAAAGATGTTTCATCCATTGGCATTCACTAAAACTATTGCCCTTGTGGCATCGCTCTTACTCGGCGTTTTGGTGCTTCCTACATTGGCATATTGGATCTTTTCGTTCAAAACACCCCGCAAATTGGGTGCTCTACTCATTCGTTTAAAACCTCAACGCACCTTCACTTGGCGCAATAAAACCATCACAATTAATCAAATAATGATTGCCATTGCGGTGCTTTTAGCCATCTATCTGCTTGCAGAAGCATGGTTGCCATTAGGCGCAAACAGTGGAATTGTGGTGAATGTAGTGTTTGTTGCGTTGATAGTTGGTGTGATATTGGGCCTTTTATGGCTGTTGGTTATCTACTACGAACGCATTCTTCGCTGGTGTTTGGCACATCGATTGGCGTTTATGTCGATACCTGTTGCCACGCTCATTGCAGGCTTTTTGGTTTGGAAAAACACGGGAAAAGAGTTCATGCCCACGTTAGATGAAGGCTCATTTATGCTTATGCCCACCTCAATGCCACACTCGGGAGTTCAAATGAACATTGACTATTGCCGACAAATAGACCGCCGTGTGAGCGCAATACCTGAAGTTGAGATGGCAGTTGGTAAGTGGGGAAGAGCCAATTCGGCATTAGATCCAGCCCCAATACAGATGTATGAGACCACAATTAACTATCGTTCTGAATACATGCTCAATGAGATGGGACAGCGACAACGCTTTAAAACCGACTCAAAGGGACGTTTCATGCTCAAAGGGGCGGTACTTATGATCCCTGAAAAGGGCTTTAGAATAATTCCTAAAGATAGTTTAATTGCCGACAATAGCGGTTCTTATTTCCGCCAATGGAGAAAAGAAATACACACAACCGACGACATTTGGAACGAAATAAGCAATGCTGCTACACTGCCAGGCATCACTGGTTCGCCCAAACTTCAGCCTATTGCCACCCGAATGGTGATGCTTTCTACAGGCTTAAAGGCTCCTATGGGACTCAAAGTATATGGCCCCGACCTTGCATCTATTGAGAAAGCGGGTCTTCAACTCGAGCAAGCTTTGAAGCACATCGACAACATTAACCATGCAAGTGTGTTCTACGACAGAACCGAAGGCGCACCTTATGTAGAGATAAAGCTCAACAGAGAGAAGCTTGCAAGATACGGAATAAAGGTTCAAAACATGCAAGATATCCTCATGACAGCCATCGGTGGCATGTCGGAAGGAACGACTGTTGAAGGCAGAGAGCGTTTTAATATAAGAGTAAGGTATGCAAGAGAGCTTCGAGATAAGCCCGAATCGTTGGGCAATGTGTTGATAAGTGCGTCGGACGGAACGCAGATTCCGCTCTCACAACTTGCCGATATTGAGTTTAAAAAGGGTGCAACTATGATTTCGAGTGAGAACACTTTCTTACTGGGTTACATCACTTTCGACAAGAAAGACAATGTTGCTGAAGTAGATGTGGTGAACAATGCTAAGAAAACGCTCGACGACTTGGTGGCTAAAGGCAAGATTGTTCTGCCTAAAGGGGTGACCTATCAGTTTACAGGAACATACGAACAAGAGGCTCATGCCACACAACGTTTGGCGTGGGTAATACCTATTACGCTCTTAATTATCTTGCTCATACTCTATTTTCAGTTCCGTTCTGTCACCGCATCTCTCATTCATTTCTCGGGAGTATTTGTGGCATTTGCAGGCGGATTCATTCTCATTGGGCTCTATTCACAGCCTTGGTTCATGGATTTTACTATCGCTGGACAGAATATGCGCACGCTTTTCGATATCCACACCATTAACCTTAGCGTTGCAGTGTGGGTAGGTTTCATTGCATTATTTGGTATTGCCACCGACGATGGCGTGTTGATGGGAACCTATATCCATCAGGTTTTCGAAGAAGAGAACCCACAAACCAAACAAGAAATCATTGAAACAGTGGTGAAAGCAGGTCTTAAACGCATTCGACCAGCAGCCATGACAACCGCTTCTACCTTAATAGCTCTCTTGCCAGTGCTATCTTCTACGGGTAAAGGAGCAGACATTATGGTGCCTATGGCCATTCCTACTTTTGGCGGAATGCTCATTCAAACTATGACAATGTTAGTGGTTCCCGTACTTCAATGTTGGTGGCGTGAGAGCGTTTTAAAGAGAGAACAGAAGAGAGCGACAAAGCTATTAGAACAAAGGGACTGAGACTTGGGCTACTAATAGTTGTGCTTTTGCACTGCAAACACAGCGCTTTTACAACCCAAAGTCATTGCTTTTACAAGTCAATAGCACTGCTTTTAAAAATGAACAGATCAACAAACAAAATACAATCGAAAATTAGTTATGATTAGATATCTTTTAGGTTGCATAGCAATGATAACCACTTGCTCGTTAAAGGCGACTGCAACCACCAACACTTCTCAACCCGATAGCCTTGCGCACTACATCATAGTAGCTGCCAAGAACAATCCCGAAGTGGCCTCAGGCTATCACAAATACCAAGCCATGGTGATGAATACCGAGGCAAGTGGGGTGCTACCCAATCCCGAACTCTCGCTAAGTGTCTACCCAAAGCCCATGACTCAGGTGAAATGGACGACAGGTATTAACTGTGGGAGTGATGCAAATGTTCCCTTGGTTTGGTACACTTAAAGCCACGAGAACAATGAAAGAGAAACAGGCTAACGCTGCTTTTCAACAGTGGAGAGAGGCTGGAATAGCCCTAAGCTACACGGTTCAGAAACAATGGTACACCCTTCTTGCCAAAGAAGAGCAATTGAAATACATCGCTCAAAATCGTCAGTTACTGAACAACATCAAACAAGCTATGCTCTATCAGTATAAATCTGCGCTTGCAACAAAGGGCTCAAAGATGAGCGATCAACTCAGAATAGAGGCCGAAGACGCTGTTTATCAAGAGAAGATAGCGAGTATTCAAGACGAGATTAATGCTTTAAAGCAGCAGTTTAACTTGTTGCTTCACCGCCCAGAGAATAGTTTTATTGCCCTACCCGACACGCTTTTGGCTCGTGAAACGCCTTTTATGCAATGGCAAGAGGTGCAGAAAAATCACCCTGTTCTTGAGCAATTAGAAGCACAAAACGAGGCTTTCGTGGCACAAAAGGAATTGGCTCAGCGCAAAGGTATGCCCTCTTTTGCCCTCGGAGTGGAGTATATGGTGAATCAAAAGAATCCCCCATCCGCTCTCAGGAGCAATGCCCGACATGAACGGAATGGATATGTTTATGCCCATGATGAAGGTTAGTTTGCCCATATATCGCAAGAAAGTGAATGCTGAAAGAAAGGCAGCTGAACTGCAAATACAAGCCACTCAAGAGGCTTATCTACGCAAAAAAGATGCTTTGCAAACCGAGTTTGTGGCACTTCAACAGCAAATGAGCGACGCAAAAAGAAAGATTGCACTCTACAATCATCAAATCTCTTTATTGAACAACACGCTCAACTTGCTTCAAACAGAATATATCAACGGATCGTCTTCGCTAACAGATGTCTTGCAAACGCTAAGAGAACAGATCGATAATGAGCGCAAACGCTCGGATAGTGTGGCTGCTCTTTGCTTGTTAGTAGCGCAATATGAGAAGATGATTTCTAAATATGATTATAGTTCACAACAATAAATTACATCGATATGAAACGTAAAATACAAGATATTCTACAACAAAAAACCTTGGTTAGGATATGCCTTTATGCTGGCAATAGGCTTGCTTTTTGGGCTTTGTTTTCTTTTCTAATTCAAGTAAAAAGAGGGTCATCAGCATACAGAAGCAGGCAAAGACGAGGTGTATACCTGCTCTATGCACCCCCAAATTAAACAAGATAAGCCCAGGAAAATGCCCCATTTGCGGTATGGATTTAACGCCTCTTAAAAGCATCATCGAATAGTCAAAAGCAACATAGATCCTAACGCAGTGATGATGAGTGAGGAAGCTATTGCATTGGCAAACATCCAAACTGAGGTGGTAGGAACGGGCAAAACGAACAAAGAAATACGTCTTTTTGGTAAGATAAGGCCCAGTGAACGCTCTCAACAAGCACAGTCGGCGTATGTCAATGGACGTGTAGAACGCCTCTATATCAATGCCATTGGCGATGTAGTTCATAAAGGACAAACGGTTGCTTTGATATATTCTCCAGAGCTATACACTGCTTCTCAGGAGCTTATTGCAGCCCTTTCGTACCCCGATTTGCAAAGGAAAAAGCTGGTAGTTGATGCCGCAATTGAAAAGCTTAAGCTGTTAAATGTGTCGCAAGGCGAAATCAATTCGATGATAAAAAGCGGTAAAGCCTCTCCTTATATGGCTATCAAAGCGAACGTATCGGGCACAGTTATCAGTAAAAATGTAGAGCAAGGAAGTTATGTTAAGCAAGGAGATGTGTTGCTACAAATAGCTAATTTGAGCTCGGTTTGGGCTGTTTTCGAGGCATACGAAACCGATTTGCCTTTCATTAAGGTTGGACAAACAGTGCAATTCACGGCAGAAGGGGCTCCAGGCACCACCTTTTCGGGTCGCATTTCGTTTGTAGAACCTGTGCTAAATGCCCAAACTCGCACCGCAGGAGTGCGTGTTGAGGTGAGCAATGCCAAAGGGAGTTTTTAAGCCAGAGATGCTTATTTCGGGCGTTATCACAGCCAATTTAAATAAGTATAGCGAAGACATTGTGGTGCCAAAGTCGGCTGTTTTATGGACAGGTAAGCGCTCTATTGTGTACGTTAAAGATGAAAGCGACGGCTATCCAATATTCACTTTGCGTGAAGTGACATTGGGTCCGACTCTTCCCGACGGCTATATTGTGACCGAAGGACTGGCTGATGGCGAGGAAATTGTTACCAATGGAGTGTTTGCTATCGATGCAAGTGCGCAGTTAGACGGCAAACCTTCGATGATGAACAGATAGTTATTCGACCCAAATTCGACAATAAATAAAGAACAAAAAAATATTTAAGATGGCATTGCAAAATGCCGACATTATTCATCAATAAAAACAATTATAAATATGAAAAAGTTAATTCTTTTTAGCGATTGTGGTATGCTCTTTTGTGGCTGCCAACGCAAAAACAGTGAAGAAAACCTTTAAAGTTGAAGGTAAATGTGAGATGTGTGAAGAACGAATTGAGAAGGCTGCAAAGGGCGTGAAGGGTGTTATTTCTGCCAACTGGAATAGCAAAACAAAGCAACTTGCATTGGTGTTCGACGACAAGAGCACATCGGTTGAGAATGTTCAGAAAGCTATTGCAGCTGTAGGATACGACGCTGGCAACGTGAAAGCATCGAAAGCAGCTTACGATAAGCTTCCTGGTTGCTGCAAATATCAAAAATAATCTGCTTTAAGAGCAAAAGAAAAGTCTTATGCCCAACACGGTTTCGGCATAAGACTTTTTTCGTTTTTCGATGTAAGAGAAAGGCTCTCGTCACTAAAAGGCAACTATTTCACCACCTTAAAGAACTGCTTTGCTTGGGCACGACTTCTGAAATTGAAGTGCCACCACTCTGTTCTCAAGGGCTTAAAACCTGCATATTGCATTACCAAACGCAAAAGTTCACGATTTTGTTGCGCCTCTTTGGTGATGATTCGCTTTGCCACTAAGTTGTTTTCATTATCGACATGCGATGCGAGTGACATGTGATCGACCTTCGTTCCCATTGTGATCGTGTCGCCATTGAGCTTACAAATGCTGATATCCACTGCCAAACCATAGTTGTGAAGACCTCCTCCATTGGCTGGATTACTTACATATATGTCTTTAGAAGTGTTCTTTACCTTGTCCCACATCTTTTGTTGTATGCTCATTGGGCGTGTTGCATCGAAGATAATCAGGCTCAAATCGGGGACGCAACTCTTTCAGCTTTGCCTGCGCCTTTACCAACGCATGGGCTGCAAGAGGGTGAAGATAAGCCTTTGTAAGGTCGGTATAAAGCACCTCACCTGTGAAGTTATTCGAGCGAGAATACATCAAACTCACTCGAATTGTCTTGTCGAGTGAATGAATATCTACCATTCCTTGTTGCTCTATCGAGGTGTTGGTGTCTACCTTCTTTTGTGCATTTCGCATTGATAACAACGAGCAACAAGAATAGAATTGAAATGATTTTATTTTGCATAAAGATGTGTTTTAATTGATTATTATTACGACTTTCGACGAGCAGAGCAACATTGAACGAGCACAACCTCTTGCTCTTCATTTTGCACACTCGCTTTTCTCTCTTTCAAAAGTAGCGTTATTACACCGCAATAGCAATGCTTTTTCGCCTCAAAATCAATGAGATTGCAAGCTAATTGCAGTGTTCTTGTAAGTCTTTGAAAATGAGATTATTCCTCAATAGAATCCTTTGTCACTTTATCTACGATAAGAGCTATGGCTCCATCTCCTGTTACATTGCAAGCAGTTCCAAAACTATCCATAGCAATATACAAAGGCGATCATCAACGCTTGAGCCTCACTATCGAAGCCAAGAACGCTGGCAAGAGGGGCTAAAGCTGCCATAATAGAGCCTCCAGGAACGCCTGGTGAAGCCACCATCATGATGGATAAGAGCAAAATGAAGCCGAAAAAGAGCATAAAATCGTGGGGCATACCATTCAATATGCAAATGGTGAGGGCGCAAGCGGTGATCTTCATCACTGAACCCGACATGTGAATGGTGGCGCAAAGGGGCACAACAAAGCCCGCAATGCCTTTTAGATACGCCGTTGTTGATGGTTTGTTGCAAGGTAACGGGTATGCTTGCTGCCGACGAAGAGGTGCCCAATGCGGTGAAATAGGCAGGAAGCATGTTCTTAAGTAGCACGAAAGGATTTTTCTTTACGATAGCTCCTGCAATGCTAAACTGATATAATAGAATGATGATGTGTAGTGCAAATATCACAACTATGATCTTTGCAAACACCAATACCATGTGATATACTTCGCCACTATAGGTCATATTCAAGAAAATACCGAAGATGTAGAGTGGCAAAATGGGGATAATTACGTTTCGAATAACGGCATCTACCACTTTAGAAAGGTCGCTAAACACGCCATAAAGGTTGTTTAAACGCTGCGAAGTGATGCAAAAGTCCGGCAATGAAAGAGAACACTAAACCGCTCATTATATCGAACAATGCGGGGATATTGATGGTGAAATAGGGTTCGATGGCGGTGGCACTCTTTCACCTGTTCGAAGGTTTCTTGGGTGTTGATTAAGCTCGGAAAAGAGCCACGAACCAACGCTATAAGAGAGCAATCCCGATAATACGGTGTCGCAATAGGCCAACAACACGGTGATTAAAAGCAACTTCTTGGCTCCTTTTCCCACATCGGCTATGGCTGGAGTAACGAGTCCTACGATGATTAAAGGTACCATAAAACCAAGAAACTGACTGAAAAGTGCATTGAAAGTGGTGAACACTCGAACTACCCCAAGGGGCAAAACGTTTCCTAAGGCAATGCCTACTATAATCGAAATAATAATGAGTGGCAATAAACCTAACTTCTTTATTTTCATCATATCACTATATTTTTCTTTTTAATTCTTGTCCGCTTTCAATGGGGTGGCTATGTGATGGCAACCAAAGGAATGGCTCTTGTCAAAAGAATGTCGGTAGATTTGTGTGGCAAGGGCTACACGTTTGCAAGCAAAATAGTGCCTCGTTGCGCTGTGAATGCAATAATATGCGCTGCGAAAAATATATGTTCTGCGCTATTGTTGCAAAGTGTTTTGAGCTGTTGATGCTATAATAAAAAGAGAGAAGAAAAGGTGATATGTTGCTTTATCACCTTTCTTCTCTATGCTGTTTTCTTAGCCTCTTTGTGCTATTAGATATTCAGCCATGGCTCTTCCCAATGCTTTACAACGCTCAGTTGAATCCTCATCTAAAGATTGAAGCATATCTACGGGTTCGCCTACTGGCTCGAATTTCAAATGGTTTTCGTTCCATTCTGCAATCTTTTCTACTGCCTTAGAAGCCCATCCATGGCTTCCAAACCAGCCAATTGCATGGTTCTTGATGTCTCTATTGGCGATTTCGCTGAGCAAAACATCCATTTCATGATACAAACCTGTGTTGTATGTTGGTGCACCAACAATCAAACCTCTGTATCTGAACACGTCTCTTAGAATGTAAGAGTGGTGAGTTTTAGACACATTGTATACCTTTATGTTCTTAATTCCAGCCAAAGAAGCTGCCTTTGCAATACATTCTGCCATCGATTCGGTGTGTCCATACATTGTTCCATAGCATATTACGATGCCTTCTTCTGTGTCATAGCGACTCATTCGATCGTATTCTGCCATCACTTTCTCTTTATATTGGTGCCAAACTGGTCCATGTGTGGGGCAAATGTAATCTATTTGCTCGTTAACAAACTTCTTTAAGGCGTTTTGAACAGGTATTCCATACTTTCCAACGATGTTAGAATAGTAGCGAACCATCTCTAACCAGAACTCTTCACAATTGATTTCTTCATCGATAATACCGCCATTTAGTGCGCCAAAGCAGCCGAAAGCCGTCTCCAGAGAACAACATATTGTCGGTTGTATCGAGTGTCATCATGGTCTCAGGCCAATGCACCATGGGGAGTCATAAAGAACTTTAAGTTGTGCGAACCCAAGTTTAATTCATCGCCATTCTTCACTTCTAACTCTTTATCAGATATACCATAGAAGCCTTTAAGCAAGTGGAATGACTTTTTATTACCCACGATTTCAACATCAGGATAATACTTTCTCATGAGCCCAAGCGACCCACTATGGTCTGGTTCCATGTGGTTTATAACGATATAGTCAATGGGTCTGTCGCCGATAACGGCACGAATGTTGTCTAAAAACTGTGGAAAAAATGCTACGTCTACGGTGTCAATCAAACACACCTTCTCGTCTACTATCAAATAAGAGTTATACGATACGCCATCAGGTAGTGGCCATAAGCCCTCGAAAAGAGCCTTGTTTCTATCGTTAACGCCTACGTAATAAACTTTATTCTTTATTTCAATCATATCTGTTATTTATTTAAAGTTAGATTCATTTGTGCGCCAAAATCCTTTGAAATATAGTTATATATATCCTCACAGCAATTGGCAGAGAACTTAGTTGCATAGTGCATCAAGTCGTCCCATTGTGCTTCTGTTAAGCCATTGCTAATCATTTGGCGAGTAATATGGTTTTTTATTAGTCCAAAAATGAAGCCTGCATTGAAATTATCGCCTGCTCCTATGGTGCTAACAGTATTTGTTTGAACAACAGGATATTCTTTTTTGAAGTCGTTTTTACCTCTTAGCACGATGTTTTCGCCACCATTTGTGTAGATAAAGTCTTTGCAATAGAAAGCTATTTCGGCTTTATACACGGTGTCGGGATTATCCTTTTTGTACACAACTTCGAAGTCTTCACGGCTACCTCGAACGATATCAGCATATTCAAGGTTATCAATTAGATTGGGAGTAATCTTCATTACCTCGTTACGATGCGAGCTTCTGTAATTCACATCGTAGTAGATAATCGCCCCATTGTTGCGTGCATGCTCTAAAAGAGCCATGACTTGTTGATGCACTTTGGGGTTTACGGCATAGAAAGAGCCAAATATCACGATGTCATCTGGTGCAATTTCTGGGAAAGAGAAATCGAGTTGATCGTGCGGTTGGTTCTTATAAAAGATGTATTCTGCATCGTTTTGCTCATCGAGAAAGGCCAATGACACAGACGATTTGCTATCGGGAAAACTACTAATATTATTGATGTTTACGCCATTATCTTGCAAAAAGTGTTTGATTGTCATCCCTACTCTATCGTTACCTATCTCACTTATGAAGTTACAAGATATGCCTGAACGACCTAAAGAGATAAGTGCATTGAACGTAGAACCACCTGGAACCGCCGCAATTGGTTGTTCGTTTCTAAATATAATGTCGAGACCTGTCTCGCCAATTCCTATTACTTTGCGCATAAATATCTTCGAAGATGTAGTGCAAAGTTCCGAAATTATCGGCACACTACAAAGCAATCGTTATTTATTTTAACGAAAATATGGTTTTAAATCTATTTCTATCGTTTTTTATTCAATATCGGGTTGTGTGGCAAAGACACGTTTTTTGCCCAGCTCACTACTGCTTTCTTAAAGCCAAAGCTTTATTCTCTGCAGCCTCCATAATTTCCCTTTCGCCAGGCCCTTTGTCGTTTATTCCGATCAAATGGAGCACTCCCATGAATAATCACTCGATAGAGTTCCTCTTCATAAGTCTTTCCAAATAGCTCAGCATTGGTGCGTACTGTGTCGAGAGAAATTACCAAATCGCCATTCAATTCATCGTCTTCACAATAGTCGAAAGTGATGATATCAGTATAATAGTCGTGTTGAAGATATTCCCTATTCACCTCTAATATCTTTTCATCATCAACGAACATATAACCAATGTCGCCCACTTTTTTTGCCATAGCTTTGTGCCACTTGTTTAATCCAAGCAGTGGTTTCTCTTTTTTTTATCTTAGGCATTTTCACCTTTTCGCTGTTATATGTTATCATATATCTTGTTTTTATGCGTTGTAACTATGTGTTGATTTCGTTTGCGCTGCATTATATCATCATGTCAGAAACATCTCTACCGAAGTGAATAAGTTCTCGAACAATGCTCGAAGAGATGCTTTCGTATTGTGGATCCGAGCATAAAAAGAGCGTTTCTATGCCGCCTATTGTCTTGTTTATTTCGGCTTGTTGGCGTTCATATTCAAAGTCTTTAAAGCTTCGAACGCCTTTAATAATCACGTTTGCGCCTACTCTTTTCGCCACATCTACTGTTAAATCGCTATACGCCACCACCTCAATTTTTAGGCTCATTGGCATAGTGTTTCTCAATACGTTCAACACGTTCTTCAACGCTAAACATACCTTTTTTTTGTGCTCGTTGTGCCCCACTGCAATAACAATAGAGTCGAAAAGGGGGAGCGCACGTTGCACTATTGAGGCGTGACCAACGGTGAATGGGTCGAAACTTCCTGTGAAAATGGCTTTTGTCATGTTATCTATTCAAAGATTTTTCTTTATCTATTTAAAAGCATCTTTCTATCTTTTCTAAAGTAGATGCAAGTAGAAAGGAAACGAAGATGCACCTTGCTGTGGACGAACGAGAGCGAGATACTGATGCACGCAGAGTGAGATGAAAAGTGCAACCCACCGCTTTGTCGTTTGCAAGAGAGCTATAAGCAGTTCAAAGAAGGCGAATTATTCGTCGAACAAGCCTGCTTCGCTACCCAAACCGCTAAACATTTTGCGCCCAAAGTGCCTGTATGCCAATTCTGTTGCCATACGTCCACGAGGCGTACGCTTAATGAATCCCTCCATAATAAGGAAGGGTTCGTACACTTCTTCAACCGTTCCCGAGTCTTCTCCGATAGCTGTTGCGATGGTAGACACGCCCACTGGACCGCCTTTAAACTTGTCGATGATGGTCAATAAGATCTTATTATCGATTTCGTCTAATCCATATTGGTCGATATTCAATGCGCTCAAAGCGTATTGAGCGATGTCGATATTGATGCGTCCGCTACCCTTCACCTGAGCAAAGTCTCTCACTCTTCGAAGTAAGGCATTAGCAATACGAGGCGTACCACGTGATCTTCCTGCTATTTCTGCAGCGGCATCGTCGTCGATAGGCACTCTAATAATCGATGCAGAGCGTTTGATGATGCGTGCAATAGTGTCGTTATCGTAATATTCGAGATGCAGATTAATACCAAAACGAGCACGCAATGGAGCTGTTAATAAACCGCTTCGGGTGGTTGCTCCAACAAGTGTAAAGGGGTTAAGATCAATCTGAATGCTTCGTGCCGACGGACCTTTATCGATCATAATATCTATTCGATAGTCTTCCATTGCAGAGTAGAGATATTCTTCTACCACTGCCGATAGTCGGTGAATTTCGTCGATAAACAACACATCATTAGGCTCGAGCGAAGTCAATATACCAGCCAAATCGCCTGGTTTGTCGAGCACTGGTCCACTGGTTATTTTGAAACCCACACCCAACTCGTTAGCAATGATGTTGCTAAGGGTGGTTTTTCCAAGTCCGGGAGGGCCGTGAAGAAGAGTGTGATCTAATGGTTCTCCACGATATTTTGCAGCCTCTACGAATATTTGAAGATTGTCTACAACCTTTTGCTGACCACTAAAATCGACAAATTTCGGTGGTCTTAACGCATTCTCAAAATCCTTTTCTGCTGGTGAATACTTTTCTTCTCTTATATCAAACTCTTCTGTCATGCTACAAAGATAGTGCAAAATTTTGATTAAGACCACCAAAACAACAAGTTTTTAGCCTTGTTTCTGCACCCCAACCACTGGCTCCACAGTGGCCCACCTTCAACCCCTTTCGCACAGCCTTTCTGCACACCTGCTCAACAAAGTGCATTGCTTTTACACGCCAACAACAATGCTTTTTTTGCCCTCAATAGCAATGCTTTTGCTCACCAATGTCAATGCTTTTCTTTTCGGGTAGTGGAACTATCGGCAAACAAGGGGTGAGCAATAGGAAAATAAGGAGAACACAGAGAGTGAAGAAAGGGTGTGAGAAAGAAGGGAAAAAGAGATAAAAGAAAAAAACGATGCATCTCCTTTCGTCGAAGAAGATGCACCGTTGTGTATTGTTAGAATGGTTGTTTAACCAACCAAAGTTCGATCTTAAAACAAAGCGTTTTACTTTTCCCATTGTTTCTTTATCGGGGATCGATTGCCTTCACAACAATCTCTCTGTGCTTAGCATTGTCTAACACCTTAGCCGCAACAGCTGCAATGTCTTTGAGGAGTTAGCTTACTAAACACGGGCTCAACAGCATTGCTCTCTTGTGGGGTTAGTTGCTCACCTGTTTCTGCATATACGTTTAACAAACCTAACCAAAGCGATGGATTAAGAGCCGCTTGTGGGTCACCTGCGTTCTCTTCATCTACTGCAAGTGGAACAAGAGCAGCCTTAAACTCGTCTGTTGAGAAGCGTTGTTGCTTGATGTCGTTTAGAATGTTATACATCTTTGTCAACACCTTGTCTACTTCAGGACGTGAGGTTGAAAGGTGAATACTGATGTTTTCTGTTGGAGCTGGTTGCGAAGTGTAGCTGGCTTTCACCCCAACTGTGTAGGTAAGGTGTTCTTTCTCACGCAATTCTTCAAAGTAACGGTTCTCTAAAATCGAACGCATCACCTCTAAAGCAGCTTGCTCGCTGTCGTTGAGTTTCACGCTATTGAGATAAGAAACCTCTATTTCTGCCATGTCACCATCGAGATCTGTTACGAAAGTATGCTTGATTTCTTTTGCAGGTGAAGCGAAATCGAGTGGTTGTATTTTTAGCCTTTTGAACGCTTGCATCGCCCTTTAACGAGCCAATATATTTCAACACGAGTTCTTTTGCGGTGCTTTCTGGCACGTCGCCCACTAAACAATAGGTGAAGAGAGCAGCGTTACCGAAAGTTCTTATCGAATGTTGCAGGTAACTCGCTCCATTGCATTTGATCGAAGAAAGCTTCGTTTTGCACTGGATTAGCTGCGCTTTGGTGGGAAAAGAAGCATTTGAATTGAATCTTGAATAGCTTCCATTCCTGCTGTACTCTTGTTGTTATAGAGGTACTTACTGCGTTGAACATACTTATCGAAGACGCTCTTTGAGAAGTTGTGCTTGGTTAAAATGAGGTGCACATACGCCAAAAAGTCGTCTAATTGCGCTGCCGATGTGTTACCACCGATGCCGTTTGAATAGTCTTCGAGTGCCAAAGAAAGATCGAAGTCTTTGTGTTGTAGCCACGCAGCAAGGTCGTTTCTACTATATTTATACACGCCCGACTGCATCAACAAACCACGCATTGCGGTGTAGTTGGCAAAGTCTTGTGGAGCAACAACAGAGCGACCACCTTCTGAAGACGCTGCAAAGAACACACGTCCCTTTGCTTCTGGAAGATATTTATACAACACTCGTGCGCCATTGCTTAGCTTCCATTCTTTTGCATTCAATTCTTTTTAGTTGCTTTTCTGCCACAACCTTACCCGCAGTGAGCGCAAAGTCGATGGGTTGAGTAATCTTCTTTGGAGTAGCAAGCAAACCACCAAGTGGGCCATTCATCACCTCTAAGGTTTCAAGGAAGTTGCCCATGGTGAGTGGAAGCTCGTTTTCTCGTTTCGAATAGGTTACGAACGACAAGTTATTGGTGTCTAAAAGACTGCGCATCCACGTATTGATATCTTCTACTTCTAACTCTACTAAGGTTTCGATATTGCGTTGAATTTGAGTTCTGAAATCGGCTATTGGAGTGTCATACAAGAAGTTTTGCTTAAAGAGGTTCATGATGTTGTCGGGGGTTCCCAAGCCTTTTGCCTCTAAAACCTCTTTCATTCCTTTATACATCTCTGCCTTTTCGGTTTCAAACTCTTCTTTTGTAAATCCAACATCGCACAAAGCTCCACGCACTTTCATCACTTGGTCTAAAGCTTCTTGCGCCTTGTTAGCGTAAGGAACGGCATCGAATGCCACCTGATATTGGTTGCGCACCAAACCAGAAAGGCTCACTTGTGCTGCAATATACGCCTCTTTGTCGGCATTTTTAATCATCGCAAAGCGACGAGGAGCAAGCTTATTGAACATCTGTGTGAAGAGGAAAAAGCGCAAACGGTCTTCTTCTGGGGCTGAACCCTTCATCTCTTTGCGTTGGTAAATACCAAAAGATGCCTCTTTATTCTCTTTATCTACGAAGCTATAAAACAATGGTCTGCTATTGTCTTCGATAGTTCTTTGAGCGGTATTGGGCGATGGTGCTGCCTTAGAAGGCAACGAACCAAAGAGACGTTTCACTTGTTTTTCGGTCTCATCTAAATTCACATCACCAATGATAGCAATGTATTGAAGGTTAGGACGATACCATTTTTTTGTAGAATGCACGCAACTCTTTTGCTGTGAAAGCTTTGATGCGAGCCTCTGAACCGATGACATTGCGGGTTGCATAGCGTGAATGATTGTAAACAACACCAGCGATGCTGTCGGTTAGTCGACGTTGAAGTCCTGCACGATGTCGCCATTCTTCTAACACAATACCACGTTCTTTTTCAACGTCTTTGGGCAATATTTTAATGCCATGACACCAGTCTTTTAGCATCAACAACATCTTTTCGTTGAGCTTTGGATCGTTGGTGGGAACGTTATGAACGGCATATTTTGTTTCGTCTAAGCCTGTATAAGCCTCAAAAGTCGTGTAAATTGTTTTCACGAAGGAATGACATGATACCCTTAGGGAAGCTTTTTGTGGCATTAAATGCAAGGTGTTCGAGGAAGTGAGCCAATCCTGTTTCGTTGCTTTCTTCGAGCACTGCACCCACATTTTGATAAAGATAATATTGTGCTTCGCCTGGAATACTGCCGTCGTTATATATATAATAGGTTAAACCGTTCGACAACTTACCTTGTCGAAGGACGTTGTTTTGCGCCCAAAGACTTTGTGGCAATAGGCTTATCAAAAAAACAAAAACACCAGCTAAAAGCCAATGATTTGCCAAATGAGATGTGTGTTGTTTGTTCATAAACAAAGGGATATTGAGAAAAAAGAAACGAGCCAATTAAAAAGAATAACATCAAGATGTTAGTGCTGTTCGATATAAAAAAGAACGCTTTTAATTGGCTCGTTGGTCTTAAAAATTATTTTTCGAGTAATTCAAGAGTAGCAAGTTTTTGCTTAATAGCACCTTGAACCATTGCTTGTGGCATTTCCATATTCTCCATTCTGAGCGACTCTGCGAAGCCTTGGTTATAGTATTCACGAGCCTTGTTGTAGTCTTTCAATGCACGATATGAGTCGCCAATCATCACAAGATAGTTCACTCTGTCCATCACTGCATCGTCTCCTTGAAGAGCTTTTGTTACCCATTGGATAGCTTGTTGATGGTCTTCGTTCTTCAAACTCTTTGCTGCTGCATTGTAAAGGTTTTGAGCTGCCTTACCAAAATCTGATGGTTGAGCTGCTGTTCCCATCTTTTCGAACAACTGTTGCATTGCCTTGATGTAGCCTTTAACATCTTTGTTTTTATAAAGGTTATACAAAGCGTCGTTGTAAAGCTGTGCATGTTCGTAAGAGTTGATGCCTGGTTGAGCTATAATGCTATAAGCTTTAGCATAAAGATTCTTTACGTTGTTGACATAGTCTTTATACTTTACGTTGGCTTCTTTTGCATAGTCTTCTGCAAAAGCGTCGTTTGCTTCTACAATATAGAAGGCTGGTGCCTTGCCAAGAACTTCGGTCCACTCGTCGATATTGCTGTTAATCATGTTCACAATACCTAACTTGTGCTCTTTATTATCTTCGCCTTCAAGAGTGAGAATGATGCGATAGTCGTTGGCATTGATAAGCTCTTTGGGGTTCTTTGTTGCCACATAGTTTTGGTATATCTTTTGAATTCGAGTCACCCACTTATCTGCTTCGATGCCATCTTGTGCCTGCAAGAAGCTGGGAGCCTTAAGAAGTAGTTCTTGTTGAACGGCTAAGTCTTTGTGGATTAGCTTTGTACTCCTTATACAAATCGTCGAAACTAACGCTCTCGCCTGCTGCTATTTGAGCCGCTTCTAATAGCTCTTCCTTGCCCAAAGCACCTACATTTACCGATAAAGGCTTTCCGTCTGCATCAATAAATGCTACAGTTGGATAGGCTTCTACCTTGTATTGTTTAGCTATTTCTACGTTTTCTGGCTTCTCAGCGTCGATCTGTAGACTAATAAAGTGCTTGTTCATATAGTCTCCAACCTCTTTTAATGTAAACACATTCTTAGCCATTTGCTTGCAAGGAACGCACCAAACGGCATAGAAGTCCACGAAAAGAGCCTTGTTAGTTTTCTTTGCTTCGGCTAAAGCTTCAGCGAAAGTACCATTAAAGAATATAATACCTTTGACGTCTGCAGAGCTTTTATCACTTGTGTTTTGCGCCTTTGCCACCAATGAAAGGAGTGCAAAGAGCATTAAAAATATCTTCTTCATATTCGTTCTTTCTGTTATGTAATTAGTTTATTAACGAGCCTATTGGGGGCTTATCTCTACCCTTTGGGCTTATTCATAGTCTTGAACTATCACCTTAAAGGCATTCTTGAGCACGCTTGAATGGTCGTCGTTATACACTTTAATGCTGATATTATATTTGCCATTCGTTAGCTTTTCAACTGCATCTTGGAAGACAAGAACAAGTCCACCGTCTACTTTTATTCTCTTTTCTTTCACTAATTGTTCGAAAACAGTAGCGTCTCCGCCTTCTGAAACCTCTACTCCTGCAAACTCATAGTTCAATGGATTGGTTCCAGCTACACCCTGAATACGTGTAGAAACCCATGGAGTTTTGTTGATATAGCGGTCGCTTGTGGTGTCGAGATTGCGAACAACAATCATCGAGTCGGGTGTAAATGAAGCACCAGTGGTGCGCAAATAGCCCACTTTTACCTTGCTACACGATGTGAAGCAGATAGCAAATATAGCGAAAAGTGCTAACAATGCGATGTTAAGAGTTCTCTTCTTCATAATTTAAAAGTCTTTTAAACTAAAGTTATAATCAAGTGAATGTACCACACCTGTTAGGGTTTGAATGTTAGAAGACGCCACATGTGAGGTCTTTGTTGTTGAACTTGAAACCAAATAGATTTGCAATGGTCCTGCGTTGGGTACATTATTATAATCTTCTCTAAATGTATATATCCACAAAGGGTTGTTAGATGCCATTGTAAATGTTTCGCCTCCTGTTCCTATTGGATTGCTTGCATCAGAAGACTTCACACCTGTTTTGAAATCATCTAACATGATTCTCTTTGGCAAGATGCTGTTAAGAATAAATGTTTTGCAGTCTGCCACAGGGATATCTGCCACACTTTTTAATCCATTAGCATACAAATAGCGACGTATGCTGTGGTTGGTTATACCAAAGAAGGTGATGTCTTTGCCATAAGAACTGGTGCCTTGGAACACCGAAACCAAGTCTGCTCGCTCTGCCATAACACGCAATGAGTCCCAATTATATGGGTCGGTTTTGAAGTATTCCCACATAGTTGTTTGATGATCTCCATTTGCTACGCCTGTATCTATTAAGTTATAATCGGTACAACTGGTTGCCATAAAGGTAGAAGCAACGAACGAAAGCGCACCAAAGAAATATTTCATACTTTTCATATTCATTTCTTTTAAATTCAAATGTATTAGTTATAAGCTTGCCAATAGGGCTTTTGACGGAGCAAAGTGTTGGTGATGTGTCCGTCTTTATCTTGCCAAGCGTCTTTAGGAAGTGGTAAGAATAGGGCACCATTCTTGATGTCTTGTGCTGTAAGAAGGGTGAACTTACCTTGCAATTCTTCCTTAATGTAATTGTTTCGCACGATATCTGCATAGCGAGCGTCGTTCTCTCCGATGAATTCTTTCACTCTTTCGAGATATATTGCCTTCTTTAATCCCTCTGTATCGTATGTAGATGGATAGGTTAAAGCACCCGCTCTTGTGCGTATTTTGTTCAAGTCTGTGGTGGCATCAGCAGTGTTTCCGAGCTTATTATAGCACTCAGCACGTAACAATATGATGTCGGCTAAACGCCAATAAACATAATCTGCGTCTACAGTTCTATAGCTTACGCCGCTTGCAGAATACTGATCGGGATCCATTATCGCCTTTCTGAACTTGTACATGATAGCATAATCAACGCCATCTACCTCGTGTTGTTGGTCAACCTCATAGAAAAAGGCTTTCAAACGCTCGTCGCTGGTGTCTGCAAACAAGTCTGTTACAGTTTGTTTGTATAGACTAAACTGTGTACTTGTGGGCAAATCGGCTAATTGTTGATCTTCTCTTACAGGCCAACTCACGAAGTTTCGAGCTATTTCGTTAGGCGAAGTTACATTCGAAGAACGTGTTTTGTCGAAGTAAAGACTGAATATTGCCTCTGGATTTGTTTTGCTTGGATCAGACAAATATTCGCATAGTGTTTCAGGACTGCTGCACAATTCGTAGCTACCTGCTTGGTTATTGATAATAATCGAAGCATAGTTCACTGCGTTTTGGTAATCCTCTTGTGCATTACCTTGTAGTGAATACAACTCTGTTACGCTACCTTTCCAAGCATACAAGTGCGCCAATAGTGCTGCAGCTGTACCCTTAGAAGCTACCTGACGATTGGTGATTACTGCCCCATTCATATCCTTTAGGTTTTCATGAGTAGGCAACAAGTCATACGCTTTCTTTGCATGTTCAATCGCAGTGTTGAGCACTTCGGTCTGAGTTGACAATGGATAAGGCTTAATTTCACTTGAGTTTTCAGTGATAATAGCATCTCCATAGCGTTGAGCAAGCATAAAGTATGCCAAACCTAAGCCGAATTCTGCCTGTCCTTTGTGGTAGTTTTCACGCTCAGTGGTTAGACCTTGCGTTCTATAAATATTGTCTAACAATAGGTTTGACTCAAAGATTATATCGTATAAGCCTTTCCATGAGTATTCACTATTCATGACAGTACGAGGGTTCCATTCACGAACTTGAGTACCATCTAATAGTGCATCGGCTTTAACTCCAGCCATAGCGAAGACCGAATTGTCTCCAATTGTTGTATTAATGTAATATAGAATTGATGAAGTAGTGGCATTTAGCTCACGTTCTGTTTCGAAAGAGTTTGAATAAGTCAAACCATTTTCTGGTAATATATCTAGATTACACGATGCAAGGGTTAAACCCATAGCACCTATAAGCAATAATTTCTTCATACTCTTTTAGAATTTTAGATTAACACCGAATGTCACTTTACGATTCAATGGATATTGTGTTCCATCGTCTTTACCGGTGTATGGGTTGATAATTTCTGGGTCTAAGCCAGAGTAATTACTTAACATAAAGAGGTTTTCACCACTTAAATAAAGGTTGATGTCTTTAATAAAGAATCCCTTTAGCCATTTCTTTGGCAACTGATAGCCTATAACAAGCTGTTTAAGACGTAAGAAACTGATGTTTTCGATGTTTGAATCTACGTTGCCATCGTGTTGTCCGATATAGTCTTTATCAGCGTAATGAAGTGAAGGATACTTCGCATTTGTGTTGGTAGGAGTCCAGAAATCATTCTCATCAAAGCTGTTCATAATCACACCAAACTCTTTAGTAAAGGTGTAAGAACCGCCTCTATACATGTTCATAACCTTTCTTCCGAGAGTGTAACTGAATAGAACATCAACATTAAAGCCCTTCCATTCGAGGTGAGAGTTAATACCTCCGTACACTGCTGGCAATGTACTTCCTGCATAGTAAAGGTCTTTTTCGTCGATAACACCATCAGAGTTTTGGTCTTTAATCTTTCTTCCGCCTACTCCAAGTGGGTTATTTGCCGACTGGAAGTATAGTGGCATCAACTTACCTGTTGCGTTATAGTAAGTAGGAATGTCCTCTGCTCTTTGCACAATGCCCTCGTCTTTGTAGGTATAAATACCATAAACGGGACGTCCAAGCACCTTATCATTAAGGTCTTCTCCATTATATGTCTTTCTTAACTTGTTGCGGTTGTGACTCAAGTTCAATCCAACCGACCAAGTAAGGTCATTTCTTCTAATCAAATCTGCTTGTACTTCGAACTCGATACCCTCGTTAGATATAGCAGAAGCGTTATCCCATACACGGTCTGAAAGGAAGACATTACCAGGGAGATAAGCTTGCATTAGCAAGTTACTTGAGTATTTATAATAGTAATCGAGTTTGAATTTAAGACGATAGTCGAGCAATTGAAGGTCAAGACCCAAGTCATATTGATCGCTTTCTTCCCATGTTAGCTTTTTATTAGCCATAGATTGAGGAATCAAACCCAATGAACCATTGAACGAGTTGCTTTCTTGCATCACACCAAGAGCGATGTATGGTTCTTGGAACTTTTGTCCTGATTTACCCCAAGAAGCACGAAGCTTACCGAAACTTAGCCACCAAAGCTTTTTAAACATGGGCTCTTCACTGAACGCCCAACCAAGACCTACCGATGGGAAAGTACCCCAACGCACATCTTTTCCGAATACACTTGAACCATCAGAACGAAGTGATAGCTCTGCAAGGTATTTCTTCTTGTAGTTATAAGCCACACGTCCAAGGAAGCTAAGCATTGCTTGATCTTCTTTGTTTGCTAAGAAAGTTTGAGCCGCTTTTGGTGTTCCCGAACCGTCGTTGATAAGAGTTGGCCAGCCTTCTCCAGGATATTTCACCTTATTTGTTGGTCCACCTTTAGCCGAACCGTTAGGGTTTTGAAGCAAATCGTAGTTATATGTCATACCAGCTAACAACTCTAATTTCTGCTCATGAGGCAGATTTAGGTTGTAGGTAAGCAAGTTTTCGGTTTGAATACCAGTCATAGCGATGTTCGAACCTTGTGCTTCAGACAACTTGTCGTATTTCAAGTAGCTTGGAGTGAAGGTATAAACACGTGTAAAGTATTGGTCTAACGAGAACGAAGAGGTAAACTTCAAGCCTTTAAGGATTTGATAGTTCAAACCTAAGCTCATTCTCATATTATAGTTAGAGTTGGTTTTATCGATATCACGCAACTGCTTAAGAGCTTCTTTTTCAGCAATACTTCCTTTACCAGGGAGCACTGTTGGGGTTCGTTTAGGGTCGAAAGTAAGACCTTGAACACGTCCCATATCCGAGCCAGCCTTTTGAGTTGTGTAGGTTAAGTTAATTCTTGAGTACAAGCTTAACTTTGTAGATAGGTTGAAATCCAAGTTGGTTAACAAGCTATATCTGCGGAAGTTAGAGCTAATCATGATACCTGTTTCGTCGTAAACGCCACCATTTACAAGATAGCGCACATTTTCTGTACCGCCCGAAAGCTGTACATCTGCCTTAGTAACACGTCCAACTCTGAAGGCATATTTCCACCAGTTGGTTCTATTATTATAGAAGGTGTTCAACGAGTCTTGTGCAATAGAAGGCAAACGTCTGTCACCTTCCACCACATTACCATTTCTCCAAAGATAGTCGTAAGCACCATCTCCGTCGATATCCCATCCGTATGAGTCTCTATAAGACTTGGGATGAACAAGGTTATCGGTGATATAATCATAGTGAGAAGTGCGTTGTTGCTTTTGCCATTAGCAATGCAATGTCTCTTTCTCCTTTACCTAAGATTTGCACTGGAGTACTTGGTAGCCACGAAAGCGATTGCGAAACGTTGATATTCACTTCCGACTTACCAGCCTTACCCTTTTTAGTTGTAACCAAGATCACACCATTTCCTGCTCTCGAACCATACAAAGAAGCTGAAGCAGCATCTTTCAACACTTGCACACTCTCGATACTTGAGGGGTCTAAGCCCGACAATGGGTTGATACCTCCAGTGCTTTCAGACGATCCACTCGTTACAGGTACACCGTCGATAACGAACAATGGTGTTCCATCGTTCACGCCTTTTTGGTTCAATGAGCTAAAACCACGAATCGTAATCTTCGATCCTCTACCACCAGGAGAGCCCGAAAGGTTGGTAACATCCACACCAGCTACACGGCCTTGAAGAAGGTTTTCGACACTTGGTGAAGGTGTTTTTTGTAGGTCTTCGGCTTTAACTGAACCGATAGCACCCACTTGTTCACGGGTATTTCGTTTACCATAAGCAATAACCGACACCTCGCCCACCATGTAAGCAGATGAAGGAAGGGTGATGGTTAATGATTTATTGGCGTCGTATTTAATGGTTTTTGTTTCGTAACCAACGCTCGACACAGTTACATCGCCATGCTCTTTGTCTACAAGAAGAGTGAAGTTACCGTCCATGTCGGCACTTGTTCCTACCGAGGTGCCTTTTTATTTGCACCGTTGCAAGTGGAATACCGCCTCCATCTTTATCTTTTACCAAGCCTTTAAGGGTGAATTTGCCCGCTGCATTCTTTTGCATTTTGAACACATTGATAGCCTTTCCCTCTACGTTGTAGGTAAAGGGTGTGCCCTTTAAAACGCTTTGAATGGCACTCAACTCATCTACGTTATCGAATGATATCGTAAGAGTTAGCGAGTCGTTTTTCACATCATCGGTGTAATTCACCTTGTACTCGCCCTTGCTAGATAAGAAATCTAGGATGTAAGCAACGCTCTTTTCTTTAAAAAGAAATAGAGAAATTTTTTGTTTAATACTTGTGCTCCCGCATTCAAAGGATTAGAAAAGGATAGGAGAACAGCATTAAATAAAAAAACAAGAAAAAAATAGATTCCTTGTTTTTGTTTGATGCACTCTTTCTTGTCATTAATGATTACTTTTTTTGTTACGAAGTCTTGGTTTATCTTGTGGTATCACTACGGAAAGAAAAAAACTCAAAGAAATTCTTTAATATTAAAAAAATTTTCGATTGCAAAAAAATACGAAAAAAACTACAACACCTTATTATTTTTTTAGTGAGAGATTATCAAAAAAATAGTCTTCTAACGTCTATTTTACACATTCTTAATACTAAAAAAGATAAGTTCTTGATTATTGTCCCCATTTTATTTATAATTTAACAACCTTTCAGCCTGCTCCCCAATAGCAGTGCTTTTTTTACTTCAATTTCATCGCTTTTTTTCAGTGTAAAAGAAGTGCTTTTGCGCCCCAAAGTCAATGCTTTTTCTGGCACGAGCAGATAACGCTCTCACCACAAGTGCTTTACTCATTCGTGGCCTTGCTAAAGGTTATCGCTCTTTTCTGTTGTGTAGCAAATAAAAAATAACTAACTTTGTAGAATTAAACCACGTCTTAACTATGGAACAACTGCTACACTACATTTGGAAACACAAGCTATTTTCGCTCTCGCAACTCGTTACGACTGAGGGCAAAAACGTTGAAATAATCGATCAAGGACGGCATAACACCGACGCTGGACCCGACTTTTTCAATGCGAAAATACGAATAGCTGGAACCGAATGGGTGGGCAATGTAGAGATTCATTGTAAGGCATCGGAATGGTTTTTGCATCACCACGACACCGACGAACGCTACGACAACGTTATTCTTCATGTGTGTGGTGAGATAGACGACATTGCAACAACGAGCAAAGGGCGACCAATTGAGCAGACGATTCTGCCCATTCCTGCCCCCATCGAGGCGTGTTATCAAGAGCTAATGGCGCCTCACAACTCGCCTGTTCCATGCTATCTGCATGCCGCCAACATGCCTAAAATTAAGCAAAGGGCATGGCTCAGCGCATTGCAAACAGAGCGGTTAGAGCGCAAAACGAAGGCGATCTTTGAGCGACTCGACAAGTGTAACAAGTCGTGGGAGCAGGTATTTCTTCGTAACACTCGCCCGAAATTTTGGCTTTGGCATCAACAACAACGCCTTCGAAGAGTGGGCTTTCAATGTGCCTCTGCACGTAATTGACCATCATAGAGACGATTTGTTGCAGGTAGAAGCTTTGTTCTTGGGGCTTGCAGGCTTGTTAGACGAGGGTCAGATGAACGACGAACAGCGTCAAAGAGTGGCGAATGACGCCTATTTTGCAAGGCTCAAGCAAGAGTATAACTATCTTTCGCACAAGTTTTCTCTCTCGTGTATGAGGGCTTCGCACTGGAAATTCTTGCGTCTTCGACCTCAAAATTTCCCTCATCTGCGCATCGCTCAGTTGGCAAGTCTGTATCATCTGCGCCAAATTGGGTTGAGATCGATGCTCGAAAGCAAGGATATTGCCTCTATTCAAAAGCTTTTTTGCTTTGAAACGAGCAGTTATTGGCAACACCACTACACGTTCGGAACACCCTCACAAAAGGGATCTAAGCAGCTTTCTAAAGGCTCGATAGAGCTCATTATCATCAACACCATCGTGCCTTTGCTGTTTGCTTACGGGCAAATATAGTAACAAAGCGGAATTGTGCAACACTGCACTCGACTTGTGGGAACAGCTCGAACCCGAACAAAAACCACATCGTTACGCAATGGAAAAAGAGTGGTTTTTGCATCGAATCGGCTGCCGACACGCAGGCTCTTATTCAGCTTCACAACGAATATTGCGCCACGAAAAATTGCTTGAGATGTCGCTTTGGCTTCGACTTTTCTGCGCTCTTGCACGGCAACCAACAACAAATGAGATATCAATTTAAATAAGATAAAAATGGAATATGTATTTACTATGAAGATGAGCGTTCGTGACTATGAATGCGACTTGCAGGGTATTGTGAACAACGCTAACTATCTTCACTACATAGAACATACACGACACGAGTTCTTAAAGCATGCAGGGGCTAACTTTGCAGAGCTTCATCAAAACGGAATAGATGCGGTTGTGGCTCGCATGAATCTACAATATAAAACGCCATTGCGTAGCGACGACACCTTCGAATCGTGCCTCAACCTCACTAAAGAGGGTATTCGCTACACTTTTTATCAAGACATCTACAATGCCACTACCCGTCAATTGTGCTTTAGAGCCAGTGTTGATGTGGCGTGCATTGTGAACAACCGACTTGGAAGGAGTGAGGAGTTAGACGCTATTCTCGAGCCGTTCTTACTCAAAAAACCATAAAATCGACCTTCAAACCCCACCCCACCTTCACATGAAAAACTACACCTCAAGAAACAATCAACGCCATAGCAGTGAGCAAGATGGGCTTTTACAAGCTATCTGAAACGCTCGAAATACTGCAAAAACTGGGCTCGGCAACTGCCATCATAGAACATCGAAACAATATAAAAGATGTGCTCCCCGATGCCTCAGTCAAACTGGTTGAAATGCTCAAAAATGCTGATCGCTTTTTAATTCAGGCGGAACAGGAATTTATGTGGACTCAAAACAATGGCGTAGAGGTGCTTTGCTGGGGCGACGAACACTATCCACAACGATTGAAAAGAGTGTGCCGATGCTCCCTCTAACGCTGTTTCTATAAGGGTTCTGCCAACCTCAATAAACAACGCATTATCTCGATTGTGGGAACAAGAAAGATGCACGCATTATGGGCAAGACCTCATTAAACATCTAATAATGGAATTGCAAAGGCTCTGCCCCGACGTGCTCATTGTGAGCGGTTTTGGCTTATGGTGTAGACATCAATGCACATCGCATGGCACTCGATCATCATTTTGAAACGGTGGGAGTGTTGGCTCATGGGCTCGATTATCTATATCCTCACGCTCATAAAGAAACGGCTTTGCAAATGCTTTCGCAAGGCGGTTTGCTCTCAGAGTATTGCACGAACACGAAAGCCGACAAGATGAATTTTGTGAGAAGAAATCGTATTGTGGCTGGAATGTGCGATGCTTGTATCTTAGTGGAGAGTGCTTTGAAGGGCGGAGGCTTGATAACTGCAGGTATTGCGAAAGGACTATTCGAGAGAGGTTTTTGCCTTTCCCGGGGCGGTAGGTGCCCCTTATAGCGAGGGTTGCAACGCTCTTATTGCTCAAAATGGGGCGGGTCTCATCACTTCGGCTAATGACTTGGTGGAGAATATGAATTGGGACAACATCGCCTTACTGAACAAAGCGAAGGAAAAGGGTATCGAACGAGACTTGTTTCCCACGCTCAATGCCAACGAACAACAGGTGGTTGAGGCCTTAAAAAAGCACAACAACCTACAAATTAATATGTTACTTGCCCAAACAAGTCTGTCGGTTGGTGAACTATCGGCGGTGCTCTTCGAGCTGGAAATGAAGGGTATTGTGAGGGCAATGGCGGGCGGAAGCTATCATTTATTGATGTTGTAGCCCAACAAAAGAACAGACTTTTAAGGATAACTCATTATATATCAAACTAAAGGGCGAAGGCTCTTACACACGAATAATTGAACAATGAAGATAAGAAATATAGACCTTGGCGAGAAACCTTTGTTCCTTGCGCCAATGGAAGACGTTACAGATATTGGCTTTCGAATGCTTTGTAAGCGTTTCGGAGCAGCGATGGTATATACCGAATTCGTTAGTGCTGAGGCATTGGTGCGCAACATTAAATCTACTATCAACAAGCTTTCTATTGCGGATAGCGAACGACCTGTGGGCATTCAGATATACGGTCGTGATGTAGAATCGATGGTTGAGGCGGCTAAAATCGTTGAACAGGTGTCGCCAGATGTGATCGATTTGAACTTTGGTTGCCCCGTTAAAAAGGTGGCAAGTAAAGGAGCTGGATCGGGAATGTTACGCAATATCCCCCTTATGTTAGAGATTACAAAGGAGGTTGTCAAAGCTGTTAAAACGCCTGTAACGGTGAAAACACGTTTAGGTTGGGACAGTGAGAACTTGATTATCACCACTCTTGCCGAACAATTGCAAGATTGTGGTATCGAAGCTTTAACCATTCACGGTCGCACAAGGGCTCAAATGTACACGGGAAATGCCGATTGGTCGCTGATTAAAGAGGTGAAAGACAATCCCAGAATTCATATTCCTATCATCGGAAATGGCGACATCACCACTGCCGAAGAGGCGAAAATGGCTTTCGAACAATATGGCGTTGATGCTGTAATGGTGGGTAGAGCGACCTTTGGACGCCCATGGGTGTTTAAGGAAATGAATGAGTTGATTCAGGGAATTGACGGCACAAGCACGGCTCTTACTATCGACGACAAAATCGATATCTTAAAAGAACAACTCGAAATCAATGTCGAAAAGATCGATGAATATCGTGGAATTCTTCACACTCGACGTCATCTTGCATCGAGTCCGATATTCAAAGGCATTCCAGACTTTAAACAAACTCGCATCGCTATGCTAAGAGCTAACACGGTAGACGAGCTGAACTCGATATTAGAAGACTGCCGTGTGCGCCTAAAGAGCATCGAATCTGCAGAATAAACCAAGTCCTATTGCAGAACAGTCTGAGCATAGGACGAATGAAAAATAAATTGTAAAGGTTCGATAAAAAGCACGTTTTCTGCATTATTTTTATTACCTTTGCACCCGATTAAAGCTTTAACCCACTCGTTGCAAGTGAGCAGAGATGGCGTTGAAGCTTTTGTTTAAATAGAAAGTTGAGCATATATGGTGTCATTATTGTGACGGGGACACACAAGATGCTCAAATAGTTTTAATAATAAAAAAAGAAAAATTTGAAGACATTTGAAATGTTAGGCATTAGCGAAGAGATTCGCAAAGCCATCGAAGAGTTAGGTTTTGAGCATCCAACACCTGTACAAGAAGAAGTTATTCCATATTTGTTAGGAGAAGGAAACGATGTTATTGCACTTGCACAAACAGGTACTGGCAAGACTGCAGCATACGGTTTACCACTCATTCAAAAAGTTAATCCACAACAAAAGCACACTCAAGCACTCATATTATCACCTACTCGTGAGCTATGTTTGCAGATTTCTGACAGCTTAAGCGACTTTTCTAAATATATAAAAGGCTTAACTGTGGTGCCTGTTTATGGTGGTACATCTATTGAAACACAAATTAAAAGCACTTAAAAAAAGGTACTCAAATAATTGTAGCAACACCAGGACGACTCATTGATTTGATTCATCGTGGGGTGGCAAAGCTCGAAAATGTAACCAATGTTGTATTAGATGAAGCCGACGAAATGTTGAACATGGGCTTCTCTGAAAGCATTAACGAGATCTTAGAGTGTGTTCCTAAAGATAGAAACACTTTGCTCTTCTCGGCTACAATGAGTAAAGAAATAGAGCGAATTGCACGCAATTATCTCACCAATCACAAGGAAATAGTGGTAGGAAGCCGCAACGAAGGAGCCGAAAGCGTTAATCATATCTACTATATGGTGAACGCAAAGGACAAATATCTTGCCCTAAAGCGCATCGTTGACTATTATCCAAGCATCTTTGCTATTATCTTCTGTCGCACAAAACGTGAGACTCAAGAAATTGCAGATAAGCTTATTCACGACGGATACAACGCTGAAGCATTGCACGGAGACCTCTCTCAACAACAAAGAGACCTCACTATGCAGAAATTTAGAAAGCATACAACGCAGTTTCTCGTTGCAACTGACGTGGCAGCACGTGGCTTAGACGTCGATGATCTTACCCATGTTATTAACTTTGGATTGCCCGATGACATCGAAAGTTATACTCACCGAAGCGGAAGAACAGGTAGAGCAGGTAAGAAAGGTACATCTATCTCGATTATACACACCCGTGAACGCAGTAAGATGCACGCCATTGAAAAGGTGATTAGCAAGGCTTTCGTTGAAGGAGAAATACCTGATGCAAAGGCAATATGCAGTAAACAGCTTTACAAGGTGATGGACCAAATATTGAAAGCGGACGTGAACGAGGAAGAAATTGCACCTTTCTTGGCGGAAATCAATCGTCACTTTGAATACGTAGACAAAGAAGATATCATCAAAAAGATTGTTAGTATGGAGTTTCGGTAAATTCCTTGAATACTATGCTAACGCCCCTGTTATTGAGAAACCAAGTAGAGGAAGAGGCGAAGACCGAGGCTCGAAAGGTAGCAGAAGAGATGGTAGTGGACAACGAAGAGGTGGCGAACGCCGTGCACCTCGTGCGGTAGAGTCGGGCTTCAAGCGTCTTTTCATCAACTTAGGAAAGGCCGATGGTTTCTATCCTGGAGAGATAATGCAATTCATCAACAAAAATGTTAAGGGTAGACAACAAGTAGGTCACATCGATCTTCTCGACAAAATATCTTACATTGAGGTTCCTGAAAGAGACGCAAACAAGGTGATGAAGGCTCTAAGCGGAAGCATTTACAAGAACAGAGAGGTTCGTTGTAACGACGCAGAAGAAGGATCTAACGGCAGAAAAGGACGCTCAACTGGTGGCAGAAACGCTGGTGGCGACTCGGACAACAGATACGAAAAACGCTCAAGACAACGCAATTCGAATGGCGAAAGACGTCAAGGCGGAAGAAACTCAAAGGGTTATTACACTGAAAGAGGCGAAGAATCGGGCGATTGGCGTCAGTTCTTTAACGATAAAAAGGTGAACTTAAGAGGTGAAGAACCAGACTTTAGCGAGGATGGTTGGGCACGTCGTAAACCCAGAAAGAAATAATATTATCCTTCACGACAATCCTGTTTGGCATTTAAATCCCCTGTGGTTTAAATGCCTTTTTTGTGCCCTTTTGGTTTCTAAAGAATACTCTTAACACTCCGTTTAAAACCTTTTTGAGACTATCATCAATCTCAAAAAGTCTTTACTAGCTAGAAAAAGAACAAACGAAACTGTTATGGAAGAAAAGAATAGAGAAAAATATTTGCCATGTGTTAAAGCTCAATGAATATGGGGCGTAACTGGCAAAAGATGAATGGGGAAAAACCAGTATTTTAAGGGGTGGGAAACTTTAGTTATTAATATACTTCGCCACTCATTATTATGTTGGAGCAAAGGATAATAGCCATTATTAATGGTTAATCATATAATTCAGGATCGCCAGTTGTTCGGTCTACAAATTCCTCATCGTATTCTTCTCCTGGTATTAAGTCATCAAAATCGGGGTTATCGTAAAGATCTTGGTCATCATTTAGATCATAGCCTTCAATGCTATGTGGATGTTGAAGTTTTCCACTAACTCTTATACTATCACGTTGTTTTTCCAAAATTTCACGATATTTCTTTATCTTTTCTCTACGTTCTTCTTCCTGCTTATGCCTTTCTTGCCTTTGTTTAGACTCCTGCAAAGAAAAATAAAGGTTAGAACCATAAATTATACCCACGATAATGATACTCGTAAATAGCCCCAGCAAAATATCTTTGTTGAGTTTTTTCATCATCCGTTTTAGTCTTGCAAGTTGGCAAAAGGTCGTTTGCCACCATGTTCTTTCTTGAATTGAGCGATCATTTCTTTCTCTACTACACGTGGATCTTCATCTGTTTCTTTCCAACATACCAATAGTTCACGTGAATCTTTTAACTGCCAAATATATCGTCCACCCCAGTGAGTGGCAAATTTTCCCTCACCAAAACGAAGGTAACTTCCAAGTCGACTCTTCAAAGATGTAGCCTTTCCAATATATATAATAGCCTCATTTGGCACCCAGTTATCTCTTAATTCAGCAATAGAAACATTTGGATTCCTCGGTTCTTTTTTTCTTAAAGAAGCCACCAGTTCCTTGTTCAAGAAATTCAGGTTCAGAATCTTTTAAGCGCAAAATAATATATACTCCACTATATGAGGGAAATCATTTTACGACTTTGCATGAGGTTTTCCACAGAAATAAATCCCTCGAAACCATCACTTTTTAATCTTTGGATAATATCATTCATAGGTCTTTTTGATATAAAGTTGTATCGGATACTTTGTTAAATTAGTAATCTCTAAACAACTAATTTTTTTAAAAATAAAAATAATAAATCTGTTATAAAAAGCAAAAAAATAAACAAAAATAAAGTGAGCAGTCCAAACTTTTGAGTATTAAAAAACCGAATGAGTGATAAATTGTTTCATCTTTTTTTGGCAGGTTTGGCATCGATCACCTGTTATCTCGACTGCCATTAGAGAAGCAATACGGAGTTTTCCACTTCATAACTGATTCTTTCTCTTTGCCTCTTCCGCATCGTGAATAAGAGCTCCATAGTATATGCAAGCATAAGATATATGAGCTTTCAAATTATGGAAAGAACTGATTTATTTTTCTTCTCACCCACCAAAAAGCAATGCTTTTTAGTTGCAAAAAGCAATCGAATTACACCCCTAAAAAGCAATGCAATTGCACTGAAAAAAAGCTATACTTTTTAAAAAAATAAATAATTTTACACTCGAATTGCTCTAAAATGCCCTATAAATGGGCTGTTTATGGGTGTTTTTTTGCAAATAGTTGCAATTAAGAGAAAATAGTAAAACAACAAATTACAACTATTTTATAAGATGATTTATATCTATATTTGCGACATAAATCAAATTTTAACATCACTAAATCAACTATTTCATTATGAAAAATCAAACACGCTTTACTTGCTGCTGCAGCGCTATTTGTTGCAACAAGCTCCTTTTGGACAAGAAAAAAATTAAAGATGTAAGAACTAAACCTGATTTGTATTTCCTACAAATTGGCGAAGTAGCTAACAGCTTAAAACTTCTTCCCCCACCACCACAACCAGGTTCAATTCTATGGTTAAACGACGTATCTCAATATCAATGGGGTAAGATGCAACGCAATACTGAGCGTGGAGATCAAGCAGTTGCAGACGCAAGAGTTAACGGCGATGGTGTGCCCAACGCCTTTTTCTGATGCTTTTCGGCATTCGTATTTCAAAAAGAAACAACACCCGAAATATATAAATTAGTACTTAACATGCGTGAAGATGCTGGTGACCTTGCTACACGTGCAGCTAAAGATCACTATATGAGAATTCGTCCTTTCGCATTCTTTAAAGAAGATACTTGTAACCCAGAACAACAACAAGAACTTTCAACAAACGGTTCTTATCCATCAGGTCACACTGCAATTGGTTGGGCAACAGCTCTTGTTTTGGCAGAGATTAACGTAGATCGTCAAAACGAAATCTTACAACGTGGATTCGAAATGGGTCAAAGTCGTGTAATTTGTGGTTACCACTTCCAAAGCGATGTTGATGCAGCTCGTATCGTTGCAAGTGCTGTTGTGGCTCGTCTTCATGCTAATGACGCTTTCAACAAGCAATTAGAAAAAGGCTAAGAAAGAATTTGCTGCACTTGTGAAAGCAGGTAAAGTGAAGAAAAAGTACTTTCAAAGCAAACTAAGAAAAAAGAAAGAATAATAGAACAACATTTTTTTCATTCTCTCAACTCACATAAACATGAAAAAGTAGTTGTAATGGGCACACTCTTTTTAAGCGGTTGGGGTGTGGCTCTTGCTCAAACAGACTCTACCGCAACTGAAAAAGGGGCTACTTTAGCAGCTGCTCCTGTTGCAGTTAGCGCACCTACAGAGACTGTTAGCAAGGTAAAAGAAGAACCAAAGTTGAGTGTTAAGCCAACAGGTAGAATTTTGTTCGATGCTGCTTTATTTGCACCAAAGAATCAAAAAGATCTGTTTAACGACGGATTTGGTGTCCCAGACGCTCGTGTAGGTGTGGCAGCAAAATACGATAAGTGGTATGCTAAGGTGGATATCGGCTACGCATACGGCAAAGTTGGATTGAAAGACATTCTTCTTCAATATACATTTAACGAACATCAGCTATTAAGAGGAGGTTACTTTGTGCATCAATTCGGTTTGCAAAGTGCTACAAGTTCATCTTTCAAAATCTCTATGGAAGAGCCTATGAGCCAAGGAATATTCGGCGATCCTCGTCTATTGGGTTTGATGTATGTTCACAACCTCGATAAGTTCTTCGGAACATTCAGTTTCTTCACAGAATCGAACTCAATGAAGATGCCTTCAGACCAGTTAGGAAATCAAGGCTTCGGAATGATGTCTCGCTTGCTATATAAGCCTTTCACAGAAGACGGAAAGATTCTACATATCGGTATTTCAGGCGCATTCGAGACTCCACAATACGACAAAACAGCAGCACTTAACCACAAAGTATATACTTTAGCATCACCTTTCCCAACCCGAGTAGCGAAAATCACGGCTATACAAGCAAGGGTAGAGAATGCTAAACGCTTGTTTAAAATAAGTCCAGAGATAACTGCTGCGAAGGGAAAATTGGGTATTGAGGCTCAATACTACTATTTAACTATCGCACGTGACAATGGCTTTCAAAACTATAAAGCAAGTGGTGCATACTGCAGTTTGCGTGGCTTGATTAAAGGACCAGACTATAGTTACACTCATGCAGATGGCGGAATTGATACTCCAAAGCCTGGTTCTATGGAGCTTGTAGCCGCTTATAACTACACAGATCTATCAGATCACAAAGCAAATATATTGGGTGGACGAGCAAATGACTGGTCGTTAACCTACAATTACTACCTCAATAAATACATGATTTGGCGTTTGCGTGCATCTTACACCAAAGTAACTGATCGTGCAGGATACGACAATAATCATGTGGGAATATTAGAAACCCGACTCCAAGTCAAGTTTTAATTAACTTATCCTACCAAACATCATGAAACGTAAGTACATCTTTCTATCATTATTACTGCTAAGTTTATGGCTCAACCCCATAACTTTAACAGCGCAAATCAAACGTAGCGATAGTTTCAAAGAAAAGTATTCGCTCAAAGAAGTCGTTGTTTTGAGTCGCCACAACATACGCTCTCCTCTATCAAATGGAGGGAAGTGTATTGGGCAAACTCACCCCACATCAGTGGACAGATTGGAGCTCTTCAGCGAGTGAATTAACCCTTCGAGGAGGTGCTTTAGAAACTATCATAGGTCAATTTTTTAGAAAATGGCTCGTAAAAGAAGGATTATTTCAAGAAAATTATGTACCTTTGCACGATGACATATTGGTATATGCCAATAGTATGCAGCGCACAATAGCTACCGCACGCTATTTTTCTGCAGGATTTATGCCTATCGCAGACATCCAAATTCACCATAGATTCTCGCCAAGTAAGATGGATCCTATCTTCTTTCCAAGGCTCACTAAGGTGTCAGAAGAATTCAAAAAGGAAGCTTTGAAGCAAATAGCTGCAATGGGAGGAAAACGTGGTATTGTTGGAATCAACGAAGAATTAAAAAGCAGTTACGATATCATTGAAAACACACTTGATTTAAAAAACTCTCCAGCTTGTAAGGAGGGGATTGCTTGTTCGTTTGATAATTACAATACAAAGATATTATTAGAGCTTGGAGAAGAGCCTCAAATGAAGGGTTCTTTGAAACTTGCAAACACTGCATCAGATGCTTTTATCTTGCAATACTACGAAGAGAGCGACGCAAAGAAGGCGGCTTTTGGCCACGATTTGACGCTATCGGACTGGGAAAAAGATTGCAAAAAGTGAAAGATGTCTATGGAGATGTGCTCTTTGCAGCACCCATAGTGGCAGTGAATGTGGCTCATCCTTTGTTGGTTTATATCAACGATGAGCTGAATGCAGACAAGAGAAAGTTCACCTTTTTGTGTGGACACGACTCTAATATTGCCAGCGTTGGCGCAGCATTGGGTATCGAACCCTATTCGCTTCCCAATACAATTGAAAAGAAAACGCCCATCGGATGCAAACTTGTTTTCGAGAAATGGGTAGACAAAAAAGGTGAGGTTTTCGTTGCATTGAATCTCGTTTATCAATCAACAGACCAGCTTCGAGGACTCAAACCGCTCGATCTTAAGACACCACCAATGGTGTTTGAGCTCAAACTTAAGGGATTAACGCCCAATAATGACGGTTTATATACGTTCAAAGACGTGAACAATCGATTTGTTGAGGCTATTCGTGCATATGAGAATATCAAATAAAATAAATCTGTTTTAATTATGTTACGTAAAGAATTCCGATGAGCTGTGAAGTTCGTTGGAATTCACTTTTTTTCATTTTTCTTCTACTTAAAATGTGCTCCTATGGACTACAAAATAAAGGGAAAGTGCTTGTGTAAGTACTTTCCCTTCTTCGTTATTTAGATAATCATCCTCGATTACTTTTATTTCAAGTAGAATGCTTTTGCCTTGTACTCCCACCGAGAATCGAACTCGGATCAAAGGTTTAGGAAACCTTCGTTCTATCCATTTAACTATGGGAGTGAGGCTTTTCACCAAACGCAATGATGCTGTTTGTTGCTTCAATAATGGTGATTTGCACCTAAATATTAATGAAATGCTATTACAACTTAATCTTTTCGCTTAGTAAACTCAAAAAGATTCTCTTGAAATAATTGTTCAACTGCAAAGTTAAACATTAATTATGAAATCCCCAACCGCAAACGTTTTTTTTTGATTGTCACGCTCCATAGATGAGAATAAAAATGATGTTGCAGTATTTTTGAGGTGCTTTATAAAGGAAAAATAGCCTTATTGAAAGCCGAAACCACCCTGAAACCGCCCCACTATTACAGGCTATATCCCAACTCAGCCACCTGCTTTTTCATCGCCTCATCATTGCATCTGCCCGTGATAAGTTGCCCTTCTGAAGACATAAACCACAGCTCTGGGTCGGCTTTTAAGGCGATATCGAGGTCGTGAGTGGATAGAATCACGATTTTATTGTATTCCTTTGCCAATCTATTGAGCTGTTGCATCAGTTCCACTTTACTTGGATAATCCAAGAAAGCACTTGGTTCATCTAACAGCATTAGCGGTGTTTCTTGAGCCATAGCCTTTGCTATAAAGGCCTTTTGACGCTCTCCATCGCTCAACATCTGCACCTTTTTATGTTTCAAATGCTCGATGTTTAAGAGCGAAAGAGCCTGCTCCACTAATTCGATGTCATGCTGATTCAAACGTCCAAAGAACCCAGTATGAGGCAATCTGCCCAACGAAACCAACTCAAAAACACTCATTTCGCCCGTGTCTATCTTGTCGGTTAGCACCACACTCACCAGCTTCGACAGCTCACTTGCAGTGTAGTTGCACACCAATTGGCCGTTTATCAACACCTTTCCCGCCACTGGTGCAATGAAACCTGCCAGCGTTCGCAATAGAGTTGTTTTGCCAACGCCGTTCTTTCCAATCAAACAAATCAGCTCATTGCGGGCTATCTCCACATCAAAGGCGCATTGATTAATGGGCACCTGCTTTCCTTTTGAGGCATAACCCACCTGCAATTGGTTCAGTTTTAGTTCTATCATCACTACAAAGATACGTCTTTCGTTGTTTTAATGCACTGCTTCGTTCAAAAAAGTAATGAAAAATAAATCGTCAATTGCTTTTTTTCTTATCTTTGTGCATCATGATAAGACAAGATTATTTTATTCGATTAGTAAAAGAGTTTGCGGCTGCTTTGCAACGAGCAATGGCTAAAAAAGACTATGAAAAGCGAAGAGAAGCCATCAAAGACCTATACACTCAGTTTATAGGAGACTATCAGTTCTACCACACTGCCACTATTGATGAGGTGATGAAAGAAGCTGAAAGCTTTCCAGAAAACGAGCGTTTGGTGAAGTTAGAGATGCTTGCTGAGTTGTATTTTGCCGAAGCAGACTACCTTTCTAACCCCTTTAAGGAAGTGATTTTGAATAAAGCTTACAGCCTATATCTATTCGTTGATAAATATAGTAACGACTACTCTATCGACAGAAAGCATAAGCTCGACACCTTAAAAGCACTACTTCCCTAACAAGCCGTTTTCTTTCACCAACACAAAAGTTTGGTTTCCGTCCCAATCCTCGTGCTCAATTAGTTTTGCATTAGCAGGAATTTGAGGCGCACGGGTGCCCTTTCCCACTGTGAAAGGAGCCGTTTCTATATGTATTTCGTCCCATAAGTCGGCCTCAATAAACGAGTTATGGGTTTTTAATCCACCTTCAACCATTAGCGATTGAATATTTTCTGCGTGCAAAGACGATAGCAGTTCGGGAATAGTTGTTTTGCTCGACAGCACCACTTTCTTAGGATCTTGCCCACTCCAGTGGCGCACATTCAATCTTGGACATTCTTTTTTCTCTGTATTATTGCCCACAAGTATGGCGTCACTCTCGGCTCTTAGCTTGTGAACCAACATCGAAGTAAAAGGAATAGAGATAGCCGTTGCCTCGCCATTGCAATCGATAAAGCCGTCGAGAGTTTGCGCCCATTTCAATATAATGTATGGACGTTGAAGTGTGTTTGATGTGATAAAGAAGCGATTTAAGAACAAACATTCTTTTTCTAACACGCCTACAAGCACCTCAACACCTGCTTTTCGCAAGCGTTCTATGCCCCTTCCGCTCACCTCTGAATAAGGATCTACACAGCCCACAACCACCTTTTTCACCCCTTTAGAGATGATTAAGTCGGCACAAGGCGGTGTTTTTCCGAAGTGAGAGCAAGGCTCTAAGCTCACATACAGCGTGGCTTTGGGCAAAAGATGCTCGTCTTTAGCCTCTACCGACGCAAATGCATTGACCTCTGCATGCGCCTTTCCGTATTCAATGTGATAGCCTTCGCCTATAATTCTGCCGTCAACAACAATCACCGAGCCCACCATTGGGTTGGGTTTAGCACCTTCTCTACCGTTCAAAGCCAAGTCAATACAACGTCGCATATAACGTTCGTGTGTCGCATTGGTTGTGTCACTGCGTTCTAACTGGGGCTGTTCGGGGTGGTTTACTTTGTTTTCTTGCATAATTTTATTACTTTTGCAACATGGCATATTATACGGAGTTATGGCGCCAACTGGTGCCTTTATATGGCGAAAACGAGGCGAAAGCTATTGCGAAACTGGTGTTCGAGGTGGCTTTTAACCTGTCTTTCACCGATATATTGTGCAACAAAGATACACAATTATCTAAAGAACAACAGCATAAGCTACAAAAAATAACAGAGCAATTGTTGACTGGCGAGCCTGTGCAATATGTGCTTCAACAAGCGTGGTTTGCTGGTTCTTGGTTCAAAGTCCATAGCGGTGTGCTCATTCCTCGCCCCGAAACAGAAGACCTTTGTTATTGGATTGCCGAACAACCCACCCTTTCTTCGCTTTCAAGTCCCAAGATATTAGATATCGGAACGGGCTCTGGTTGCATCGCCATCACCCTCTCTCAGCTCATTAAAAATGCCCAAACAACGGCTTGGGACATAGCTCCTGAAGCCCTTTCGTTGGCAAAAGAGAATGCAAAGGCGATGAATGTGTCGCTCGAAGTAGTAGAGCAAGATGCCTTAAATGCGCCTTGCGACAACGAGAAGTGGGATATCGTTGTGAGCAATCCGCCTTATATCACACCGAAGGAGCAAAACGAGATGGAGGCGAACGTGTTGCAGTTTGAACCCGATTGCGCCTTGTTTGTGCCTGAAAACAATCCGCTCATCTTCTATAAAGCCATCACCCACTATGCACAAAAAGGCGTTGGTGCAGGGCGGAGCCTTATTCTTTGAAATCAATCCGCTATTTGTTTCTGAAATGAAGAGCCTTCTTGCCGAGTCGGGATTCACTGATATTGAGGTGCTTATCGACCGCTTTGGAAAAGAAAGACATGTGAAAGGAGTGAAGAAATGACTGAATTAACTGAAAAAGAGATTATTAAGAAGCTTTCAACGGCATGCGTTAAACGTGAATATTGCACCCAAGACATGCAAAAGAAAATGTGCCTTTGGGGTGTAGATACCGACACACAAGCCTCTGTTTTGGCTTATCTCACCAAAAATAAATATGTTGATAACGCCCGTTATGCTCGTGCTTTTGTTTTCGACAAGGCTCGATATAACAAGTGGGGACGCAAAAAGATTGACTATTCTCTACGTTTAAAGGGTATCGACTATGCGCTATATGCCGACCTTTTAGACGAGGTAGAGGACGATGATTATCGTGAAACGCTGCTCCAAATACTCAAAACCAAACGCAAACAAATTAAAGATACCGACGAATATAAGGTGCGCAACAAACTCATTCGCTTTGCTCTTGGACGTGGTTTTCACGATGGATCAAACACTCAAAGCATTGAAAGAAATGGGACAAGAGGTCGACGATATTTTTTAGGTCGATAGCCCTCGCTCACTAAAAGCACCCCTATCACCTTTTTAAAAAGCGTTGTTATTACCTGTTAATAGCAACGCTTTTATTGTTCAATATCTATGCTCTTGCTCGTCAATGTCTGCTTTGCCCTGTGGCAAAGGCGTTGAGGAAGTGTAACAAAAACGAAAGAAGCGGACACAAAAAAGCCAGTGAACCCACTCTTTTTATATAGCAAGAGTGGTTCACTGGCGTTCTTCTTATCAAGAGAAATTTTATTCTTTTCGACTTACTTTGTTAACAACGAAGGTGTTGTTTTTTTGGTGTAAAGTCGTTTGTTGAGTTGTTAGTATCAACATATTTGCCATTCTCCATTCTACGAATAACTGCTGTTCCGTAAGCTGTTTTGTCGCCTAAACCCTCAAGACAGTAAGTAAATCCAGCATCAAGTTTTGGAGAAATAACATTCCACTTATATTCATTCTTCATACCAAGGTTCACTGCATCGATGATCCAAGAATTGGGAACGAGGTAGCCTTTGGTTGTCATTACCTTCTCAGTAGTGTTAAATTTGAATAGATAGCTAGCGTCATACTGATAGTCTTTCATATAAGTTTCTTTGCTAACAGGTATTCTTGCCAACGCATAAGTTTCAACACCACCGCTGTGAAGCACTGTGATTGAAGCCGATTTAGCAAACCAACGATCAAGATTAGGAACGTTTGGTTGGTCTTCGTCCACTACTCTATTGGTGCTAATATCGTAGATTTCGAAATTAGCTTTGCTCAAATCAGGACCATGAGGCACAAATTTTGAGTGGTCTTTTCCATTCAAAGCAAGTAAAATACTCTTGCCTGCAGCCACTGGAACGTCTTTACCTTTACCAGGAATCATAAACAATGAGCCTGCAAGCATGCTGTTAGTACGGAAGTCTTTGGTGTAGTCGTGTTTCAAACTACTGATGTTTGCACTTTGAAGGAATACCAAGCTATCTGCATAAAGTGTGTTATCGGTGTTGTTTGTAATGATAACATACTGGCCATAAAGATAAGGTTTGCCCTCATTTGTAAGCATTTGGGTGAAGAATACTTCAGAAATTACGAAGCCTTCTGTGGTGTTATACACCTCAGGAAGCAGTGTAATGCTGTTAGTTGTTGCGTTTTCGCCCACCGAAACATTGTTTTGTTGAGCACGAACTCGTGTTTCTAAGGTCTTGTTATCGAACTTGTAGCTTGCTTTACCTGTCATTACCACATTGTAAGTACCCACATTTAAAGTAGCATCAGCCACATATTGGTTTCCTTTTTGTGTGAAAGTGTTCAAAACAGTCTTTGCTCCTGTTTGCACATTCACAAGAGTTAGCTCGATATTTTGCAAGGTTGCATCGGTTAAATCGGCTGGAACATTCACTGCAAAAGTGGCTTTCGACTGAGAAATAGTTTCCTCGTTGTCAGAACAAGACACAAACATTGTTGAGCAACCAACGATGAACAACAATGCCATTAAAATTTTCTTTGTCATGATTTGTTTGTTTTTGTTGTTTAATTTGATATTCTATTGTTTTTAAATTGACTATAAACGTACACCTGCTTTGAGTGCAATGGTAGTCTGAGATATCTTTTGTGAGCTGCGAAGAAACGAGCCTTCGAGCTGTAAGAACAAGGCATATCCGCCCTTTTTCAAAGCATAATTGGCCTCAACCGATGCATTAACGCCCATGTAGTTGGCAGCTGCAAAACGATGATTGTGCTGCACATAGCTGGTGAAAGCAGGTGTCATGGTTCCGAAAGGCATGGTTATTTGCTTTTTAAGATTGTGCCAATAGAGGGCAGAAAGCTGTGTGTTGAGCGTTAACTGCTTGGTGGCAGGAATAAAAACCTGTGCTTTTAACACACTATTCCACATGGTATAGGCTGTTTTTCGCTGTGGATAAGCATAGTAAGACCTCACCGAATGAATTCCACTTTCTAACGAAAGATAGTGTGGAAGGCGGTTATTTCGACCTACAATAGCCGTTAGTTGGGCTTTAGAAGCATATTGATGAAAGGTTGAAAAAGTGGCAATAATAGGATAATCGCCCTTCGATCCGTCGCCAGGAACAGCCTCATCGCCTGTTGTTTTGGTAAAGTCGAAGGTGCCAAACACATCGTATTGCCATGCTCCCTCGTGCTTATAACCGCCCGAAAGCACCGCCTTTTCTTTGTAAAGTTGCGTTATGGGCAACGAATTAAACTCGTTGGCAATGCGCTCGTAGTGTCGTTTTGCGAGCAAGATGTCGCCATGCCAGCCCGTTGTTGCAGGTGCATCGAGGGTGAAACTCAAATCAACTCCACCGCCTTGGTAGAACGATCCCGTCTTTTTTCCACTGAAACGAGGTTGATAAGAGCCCAAACCTGTCATGAAATATTCGGGTGATTCGGTTGTTTCTCGATAGAAATCGATATTCACAGTCTGCTTATATACGTTCACTCCAGCGTGCATCGCCACTCGATAACGATTGAAGAAGCGAGCCAATCCGGCGTTGAGTTGAAGGTCAGAAACGATACTTCTCATGCGAGGGTCATAGTCTCTGTATTCTTGTTGCGCTCTAAACGCCATCTCTCCACCTGCATTCCACTTGCCAAACTGAGCCGAATAGCCTCCCTTAAACCAATATTTTTCGAGGCGGGTGTTGCCTCCAATGCTATCGGCAATGATGTGTGGAGCCAGTAATTCGTAGTCGGAAATAGAGTTCCAACGTATGTCTTTTTGTTGAGAAGTGGTGTAAGAAGCCTCTCCCCACGCACTACTGATGGGCGAAAGACGCAAGAATGTAGAAGCAAAAAGGGTGTGACTATTGGCTCCTTTGCCCTTTTCTAACACAAAAGCAGTGTTTTGTTGGCTGAAAGAACCTTGATAGTTAAACTGCGTAAGGGCGTGTTGATAAGCCATTCCGTGTATTGCTGGATTGGCAAGAGCAACGCTCGAGGCAGGCGTCCACATGCTGTTATGCTCTACAATGGTGCTGTCTGGGGTGGCTGCGGTGATGCTGTTGGCAGACAACAACAAGACTATGATGCTTTAAAAACGATATGCTTTCTCATTAATCTATATAAAAATAATGAAAGACTACTTTTTACTTGTTGGCAGACCAGTTATCTGCAAAAAGTCTTTGTAAACCCTAAAACGTCGAATGCGTTGTTGCCCTTGTTGGTCGGTAAGGGTCACCGTTCCTTGGGCAAAAACCTTATAAATACCTTGCAAACATCTAATGTTGAGCTGCGTATTTTGTTGTTCGGTGGCATTCACAACCTCGTTAGTATTGAGGTTAGTGAGCGTTATTGCCACTTCCATTTTATTGACTTGAACCGAGTCGCCCGCATCAATTGTGATCTCTGCAGTGGTAAAAAGCTCGTCTTGATCTTTGTGACACGATGTGAACAAGATGCCCGTTACCACACAAGTTGCGACCATCAAGAACAAAAAAAGGGGCGCAATTGACTTGCAAAAAGCAGTGTTTTTGCACTGCAATAGCAATGCTTTTATGCTCGAAAAAGATATGCTTTTGTTTCTTCATAATTTTACATTTAACTCTAAACCAAAGTAAGGATTGACGTGACGTCGAATGAGAATGGTTCCGCTTTTGTAGTCGGGTGTGTAGTCCCAAAGCTTATTACAGAACATAGCAATATTGAGTCGGTCTCTCAAAAGCTTTTTGGTTACTTTGAAATTGAGGTTTAAGCTGAATGGAACAACATCTCTGTTGTAATACGATTGATTGTAGTCTCGCACCAACCAACGCAAGGTTGCATCGTTTTTCGTCGCCTGCTTGCCATTGATGCACATTGCCACTGGCGTCCATATAGCTGTCGGGAATGTTGCTAAGCGGTTTTCGTTGCGATGCAGTGAACCACAAACACTGAGCCGAAATAGAGAAACCTAACTTTAAACGAGGTATGTCTGTGTCGGCAGTAAAGTTGGTATTGGCCATCTCTGTGGTTAATCTATCGTTGTCTTTGTATATTCCAACGTGTCCAATTTGGCGATTATTGAGCACCGCAGAGGGACGAACCATCACCGATTGAGAGTTCTCATAGGTGGTTTTAAACCACGCTCCGTTGATGGTTAAACGTGTATGTATGCTCTCAAAACGCTTTGTTGAGAAGGTGTATTCGATACCTTCTTTCAGCGTTCTACTACCATTTGAGGTGCGATCTCGTGAGAATAGCTCGCTCACAACGGTGTAAGGCAAGCCTTCGAGCGATGGAGGTGCTGTTAAAGTGTTAGGATTAATGCCCGTAGCATCGTATTCTTTGTAGCTATAAGGAGCGTAAGCGGGTACTGAACGGAAACCCGATGTCATGTTTTCTCTAAACAATGTAATCGAGAAACGATAGCCATCGTAGTTCACATCACTACTCACTTCCCACTTAAAGTTACGTGCTGGCTTCAAATCTTTATTCACTCTGTCGATGACATACGTGCGAACATTGATGCGACGATAATCTTCATTGCTGTGATAATAGTTCAACTGAGTGATATCTAAGTAGCCATTTTCAGGATAAAGCTGATCTATTGTAGGATTTTTGGTGTGCGAGCCGATACCAAAGGCAAGACGCACGGTACCGAACTTATCTGCTATTTTGAAGCGAGGGAAACGTCCAACCAGCATTAAAACGTACGTCGGGATAGAACTGTTTGGCAACAGTATAACTGCCATCGATATTGAACATGCGTGAAAAACGAACGCCACCAACCAGCTCAAGTCGGTTCTTTGCAATGGGAAGTTTGATGTTTTCTTCCATATACATAGCGAAAGTGTGGTTGGCAGGAATATCTTTTAGGGCACGTTTGCGCAACGATGTGAGGGGATAAACAGGCTTAAAGGGGATCGAATATCTGTCCTTCTCCATAGTTTTTATCCATATTCCAGTCGGCACCTAACAACAAACTATTATACCAACCCTTAACAGGTACGCTGAAAGTGGTGTTCACCTTCATGAAAAGGTTAAAGGGTTTGCCATCTACCTTTTGTGTTGCTGTGTATTTATAAGGCAACAAATAGGCGTCGCTTTCGCCATCTTCCATTAGATAAACAGCGGGAGTGGTGCGTTGAAGCTGTATAAATCGGGTGCGTTCTGATGTGTTTTTGCTCGTAAGACGATGCCAAAGTGGCTGTAAAAGCACGCCACCAGCCTTGCTGTTTGGCTTTTATTGAATAAGAAGAGCTAATGGCAAAGCGATTGAAACGAGTGCGGAAGGTTTCTTCATTGCCGTAGTTTAGCTCTGGATCGCTCTTCACTCCGTCGAAAGAACCACCATAATCGAGGTTCAATTTAAAGTCGGATAGGGTTTTATCGTTGTTCCATTTGCGTCCAGAACGAGCCGAAACGCTCAATCGTTTGTATGTTTCGAGCTTATTTCGAGGGTCGGTTTTCGAGTCAAGGAAAATCGGTACTTAAATTCAATGTCCATTTGTTTGCCCACTCAAAGCCCTTTGCAAGGTAGAAAAGTTTACTGCCCATATCGGCTTTAAGACGTGCATTGAGGTCGTTACCACCACGTTTTCGCTCTATTTTTACAAGTCCACTGGTTAAATCTCCATATTCAACAGAGGGTATTCCTCGCACAATTTCCACCTTATCTATATCGTCTGTCGAGATAGTTCGCATGTCAACGCCCTCGTTTACGTTCTCTCTTGCAGTGGCAAGTGTCTCCCATGCGCCCTTTAATCGTTGCATATTGGCATTCGTACTGATAGGTGCTCCATCTACAACAAAGCTTGTTCCTAAGGAAGAAGTGGCGTATTGACTGTTTGAAGGGGGTGTTGCTTCACGCAAACGAATTTGATTTGGGGTGTTTAAACGTGGGTCTTTAGAGCGTCCACCGGGCAAAAGTTCGAGCAAATCGCTAAAACTTGAGGGTTGAAGATGCTCCATTGCGTGACGCTGAATGACTGATGCTGCGCCCAAAGAGCGGCTTTCTTGAGCCGTAACAACTACCTCGCCCACTTTCGCTATCGTTGAAACCAAACGATAAGTGGCGTTGTTTTGGGCTTTAACTGTTAGCTTTTTAAAGCCTAAAAAAGATATGGTTATGTTCTTTCCAGTGGCATCACTGATGGTGAAATGCCCTGTGTTATCGGTAAAAGCGGTCGCTGTTTTATTGCCTTGAACGGTGATACTCGCCCCAATTACGGGCTGATTGGTTTCTTGTTCGACAACAAGTGCAGTGATAGTGTTTTGTGCTTTGACGATAACGGATAATCCACTTAATAATAATATGAGGTATACCTTAATACAATTCATTCTTCATTGTTCTTCTCGAGACTGCAAAGTTCTATATTATACCCATACTATACAATACCTACAAATAGGTATTTTGATTCTAAAAAAATGTTATAAATATACTATTATTATGCAAAAACGGCACCCTATCATTATGATTTAGAATTATAGAAACAATGCAATTAAACTTTTTAATTTCTTTGATATTTGTAAGTTTTTTTCTTTATATTTGCAAGGTAATAACATTTCTACTCTACTGAAGAATGTTATCATTGAGAGTATCATTTTTTTATTTGTTCTAATCAAAAAGAAAATTAAATGTTAATGAAGAAAAGGATTGAATTTTTTTACCTTATTGGCTTGTTATTATCGGTGCTTTGTTTAAGTTCTTGCTCGGATAATGACACCTTTTCGCCAGAGTTTAAGTTAGGTTTATCGACAGATACACTTAGGTTATATGTTGGAGATGTAGCCGAATTGAACACAACAGGCGTACCCAATGGAGCCACCACTCAATGGAACAACAGCGATAATAGCGTGGCACAGGTGAGCAACGGCTTTGTAACTGCCTTGAAAGCAGGCTCGTCTGTGGTTGAACTAACAGCTAAAAATAGGTAACGCAAGCGGTAGTTCTAAATGCTTAATAGTGGTTTCTGAGCGTGATGAAAACAGCGCAATTGTGTTTAAAGACGCTAATCTTAAAAGATTAATTTTAGAGAAATATCCTGCAATAGACCTCAATGGCGATGGCAATATATCTGCTCTTGAGGCAGAAAAGGTAACCACTCTCGACCTATCTCTCGAAGATAAGAACACAGCTCCTGCTGCTTCGGTAGTGAGAAGAATTGATGGTTTGCAACATTTTAAGAACCTTGTGACCCTAAACCTACGTCGCCAGAGTGTTACTAATGTTGCTCTTGTGAGCCAACTCACCAAGTTAGAGACTCTTAACCTTGGCGAAAACGACTTTGAAACCATCGACTTAAAACCTCTAACTCAGCTAAAAGACTTGCGTTTGTATAAGAACGAACGTCTTAAAACAGTCGATTTGAGTGCTAACACTGCGCTCGAACAACTCTATTTGCAAAATACTGGCTTAGAAAAGCTCGATCTAACTGGCTTAAACAGCCTCATCAACATCACTGCCAACAACTGTAATATCACCAAGTTGGTGTGCTCTAACCTTCCTAACTTAGAGCGTTTAGAAGTGGTGAAGAACAAGTTAACCGAGCTAAATCTTAGCAACTTGCCTTCGTTGCGTGAGCTTCATGCCAACAGCAACGCTATCACTGAATTGAATTTAACACAACTTCCAGCTCTACAAAGATTGAACTTGTATGGCAACCTCATCTCTTCTTTCTCTGCCGAGCTACCTACTTTGATGTTCTTGTTTATCTACGAGAATGTATTAACAAAGGCAGACTTCTCTAAAACACCGCTTCTTTTAGAGTGTATGATTGGTGGAAACAACTTGAAAGAGCTTGATTTCAGTACGAACAGTCATCTTAGAACGCTCGAAGCAACCAACAACCCATTGTTGGAAACCATCAACTTAAAGAACGATTATTTTGATGAAGAAGCTGAATACGACATCATTTCGGGTAACAAAGCGTTGAAGACTATTAAGGTTGACGCTGGAGCTGAAGAAGCATTGGTGAAGAAATTATATGGAATTAGTGCCAGTGTGAATGTCACAACTGAATAAATTGGAGCTGAAAGTCGTTAGTCAAACGTGCTAACGACACAGCCAAAGAAAAGAGATGAAGTGCTTAAAACACCTCATCTCTTTTTTATTGTATCTCAACTTGCTCTCCCTTTGTTCAACAACCCGTTCTCCTTTCAACAAAACAAGGCGTTGACACATTTTGAAAAAGCAGTGTTATTGCTATTGAAAAAGCATTGCTTTTAGCACCTTAAAAAAACATTGACATTAGCACCTAAAAAAAGATGGCTTTTTGTTCAAGGTTTCTTTCGACCTTCGCCAATACTTATTTTCTCTTTCTCCCCCACTTCTTTTTTTTCGACGTTGAGCCTTGTTGGGCGTACCATTGGTTGGAAAGAGAGGCGAAGATTGCCCCTTATTTCTTTCTTCCAAAGTCGGCAGGAACCTCTCCCCACTGGGCAGTTTCCCACTTTCTCACCTCGGCATGTTGTGGATGTGCTCTCAACCAGCTCTCTGCTCGTGCAATAATGTCAAACAAAGGAGCTGTTTTTTCGTTGCGTTCGAGCTTTGTTTTGCATTGCATCTTCTTCACCCAAAGAATGGCATTGTAGCTATCAGAATAGACAATTTTGCCCTGTTCTTTGTTTTTTTCGATGAGAGCCAACGCATGAACGATGGCCAAGAACTCGCCTACATTGTTGGTTCCGTGCATGGGTCCGAACTTAAAAGCAACGGCTCCTGTGGCAAGGTCGATGCCTTGATATTCCATTGGACCTGGATTTCCACTGCAAGCAGCATCAACAGCCACTGCATTGGCACTTACTTCGAGTGGAAGAGGCAACACAGTGTCGTGGCGATAGTCGGGCGGATTGTGCATAAACTGGGTGATTGGAGATTGAAAATGAGGGTGAATAAAAGGGGATTACATACGCTCTGGAACCTCAATTCCAAGTAGGCGCATACCGTTTTTAATAACTTTTGCCACACTCTTAGCAAGCACTAAGCGCACCATTTTCTTGTTATTGTCGGCCTCACCCAATATAGTGTAATCGTGATAGAATTGATTAAACTCTTTAGTTAGCTCGTAACAATAGTTGGCAATGCCACTTGGTGAATAGTCTTTACCAGCTTGTTGCACTGCCATTTCATATTCGCTTAGCTTTTGAATCAACGCTGTTTCCTTCTCATTCAATGGTGCATCTTCTGCAAGTGTTGCAGGAATGTCGATGTTTTCGGCCTTCGCTTTGCGCAAAATACTGCAAATACGAGCGTGAGTGTATTGAATAAATGGACCAGTGTTGCCGTTAAAGTCAATACTTTCTTCTGGATTAAAGAGCATGTTTTTGCGTGCATCGACCTTAAGAATGAAGTATTTCAACGCTCCTAAGCCCACAATACGAGCAATTTCGGCACGTTCTTCTTCGCTCATGTCTTTTAGTTTATCGGCCTTGTCGCTTGCTTCTTTAGCGTCGTTAATCATCTCTTCCATCAATTCATCAGCGTCAACGACAGTTCCTTCACGGCTTTTCATCTTGCCATTAGGCAACTCTACCATTCCATAAGAGAAGTGAACGAGGTCTTTTCCCCAGCTAAATCCGAGGCGATCGAGCAATATTGAAAGCACTTGGAAGTGATAATTCTGTTCATTTCCAACGACATAGATCATCTTATCGATTGGATATTCTTTGAAACGCAAGTCTGCTGTACCGATATCTTGGGTCATATAAACGCTGGTTCCATCAGAACGGAGGAGCAATTTTTGGTCGAGTCCTTCGTTAGAGAGGTCTGCCCACACACTATTATCATCTTTTCTGAAGAACAAACCCTTAGCAAGTCCTTCTTCAACTTTGCCCTTTCCTTCGAGATAAGTGTCTGATTCGTAGTAGATTTTATCGAAACTTACGCCCATTTTCTTGTATGTTTCGTCGAAACCAGCATACACCCAGTTGTTCATCTTGCTCCAAAGCTCACGCACTTCGGGGTCGTTTTGTTCCCATTTAACAAGCATTTGGCGAGCTTCTTTAATCAAAGGAGCTTCTTCTTTAGCCTTTTCTGCAGCTTGTTCCTCGGTTAATCCCTCAGCAATATATTGTTTTTGAAGTTCTTTGCACTCTTCTTTATAGTGTTTATCGAATGCCACATAGCAGTCGCCCACTAAGTGATCGCCCTTCTTTCCGCTTGTTTCTGGAGTTTCTCCGTTGCCCCATTTTTGCCAAGCAAGCATCGATTTGCAGATGTGAATACCTCTATCATTGACGATATTGGTCTTTACTACCTTGTTACCATTTGCCTGCATAATTTGCGAAAGCGACCAACCTAAGAGGTTATTTCGCACATGTCCTAAGTGAAGAGGTTTGTTGGTGTTAGGCGAAGAGTATTCGATCATTACAAGAGGAGAGTCGTTTTGAACGGCTTTTTCGCCGAAATGCTCTTCTGTTGCAATGGTGTTGAGTTGGCTCACCCATGCTTGTGGGGCAACAACAAAGTTTAAAAAGCCCTTCACCACATTGAAATCACTAACCAAATTGCTACAATGTTGTGCCACAAAGTCACCAATTTCTTGTGCAGTGTCCTCAGGCTTCTTCTTCGAAAGCTTTACAAAGGGAAACACCACAAGGGTTAAATGACCTTCAAAAGTACTTTTAGTCTTTTGCAACTGCACTTGTTCTACAGGCACTTCTTGCCCGTATAACTCTTTCACTGCACGTAGAATGCTACTACATATTTGCTCTTCAAATTTCATTGTTATGTGCTTTTTTATTATTCTTTTTAGGCAACAAAGTTACTAAAAAAAAGTAAATGAGCACCTTTTCATATACTATAATGTGTAACTTTGCCCACAATCAATTGTTTTTAAGAATGAAAAAACCACTTAAAAGGATAACCATTGCAGGCGTTTCGGTGCTTTTATTGCTGTTAGTGGCAGGCTCTTTTTTTATGACTACCTATGCTTTGAAAGCCAATTCGAACCGAGTTGAACAGCAAGAAGACACTTGGAGGATAATGAGTGACCGCTATCCCGACCTAAAATGGTGGTTCGACAGCGTTCGACAACATCGTGTTTTGAACGACACCACCATCGAAATGCCCTCTAAATATCGTGCTCACGCCTACTATATGCGTGCTCCAAAGCCCACAACCAACACCGCTATTGTGGTGCATGGCTATAAAGAAAATGCCCTTAAAATGCTTCATTTGGCCAAGATGTATAGCGATTGGGGCTACAATGTGTTGTTGCCCGACTTGTATGCGCACGGCTTGAGCGAGGGAGAATATATACAAATGGGGATGGAAAGACCGCTTAGATGTGATGCGTTGGAGCGAAGTGGCCAATGATTTGTTCCGCTCGTCGACCGCCAATTCACAACAAGTGTTACACGGAGTGTCGATGGGTGCTGCCACGGTAATGTGCGTTTCGGGTGAAAAAACACCCTCTTATGTTCGTTGTTTCGTGGAAGACTGTGGCTATACCGATGTTTGGAGCGAGTTTAAAAGCGAGCTAAAGAATCAATTTTCGTTGCCTGCTTTCCCCCTACTCTACACTTCGAGCTGGCTAACCGACCTGCGTTGGGGTTGGAATTTTAAAGAGGCTTCACCCCTCGAGGCGGTGAAAAGGAGCACAAAGCCCATGCTGTTTATTCATGGTGGCAACGATAGTTTTGTGCCAACACCTATGGTTTACGAGCTATACAAGGCGAAAAAGGGTGTTAAAAAGCTGTTAGTAGTGCCCAATGCAACGCACGCTCGCAGCTTTGCAGTGGCCAATAACGACTATAAAAACACGGTAAAGCAGTTTATTGAGGAGCAGAATTAAAAGGAAATGAAGTAACTCTTTTAACGAGAAAAAGCGGATTTGAAAGGCTGAATGCCTTTTGTTGCGCTTTTTATTCTATCTAAAAAAAGAAGGGGAAGAGGTGATTTTTGATTTTAAGAGAATCAATTTTTGATTTGAAAAGAGTCAGTTTTCGATTTGAGAAAGAGTCAAATTTCGACGTTAAAAAGCTGATTCTCGATTTGGCGTAAAATCGATTTTCGACCTGCAAACAAGTTCTAAAAAGGCACTCGGGTCACTCTCTTTTCATCTCGCACATCGCCCTCTTGTTTCACGATCTCACTCACCTCCATTACCACTCTCATAATGCTTTGAACAACAACCCATTGCAATCGTTCTAAAATCTCAATGTTTTTTTGGTCTGCAATAAGCCTCATTTTGCACCTCAATAGCAACGCTTTTGCGCCCCATTAGCGATGCTTTTGGCGAGCGAAAGAAAAGAGACGAAGGAACGAGAAGAAAGAAAAAGGAAATAAAAAGAAGTCGCCCTCTACCAAATGGAGGACGACTTTTTATTAATTAGAGTTCGATAATAATAGCACAAGACAATGCTGTGATTGTCTTTTTATCGCTGATTTTTCACTTCAAAAAAGCAAACATTTGTGTCTCAAAACAGCGGTTTAATCTACTGCTTCGCCTAACAATGTGGCACTGGTAGAGCTGGTTATCTTCACCATTACACGCTCGCCAATGTGGTGATTGCCCTTGTCGAACACCACCATCTTATTCTGTTCGGTGCGTCCGCACAATTGTTCTCGACTGCGTTTACTTGGTCCTTCTACCAAAACTTCAAACACCTTGCCTTCGTCTTTCTTGTTCGAAATAGCCGAAAGTTGGGTTTGTAGCTGAATCATCTCGTTCAAACGACGTAGCTTCACCTCTTCTGGTATGTCGTCGGGAAGGTGCTTTGATGCGTAAGTTCCTGGTCGTTCGCTGTATTTAAACATGAAAGACGAGTCGTAACCCACTGTTTTCATCAACTCAAGCGATTGCTGATGGTCTTCTTCTTCTTCACCATGATAACCCACAAAGATGTCGGTTGAAATGCCACAATCGGGAATTATTTCCTTAATAGCCTTCACTCTGTCGAGATACCACGCAACGGTGTATTTGCGGTTCATCAACTTTAATACCTTATCGCTACCACTTTGCACAGGAAGGTGAATGTGTTTGCACACGTTTGGCTCTTCTGCAATAACACGAAGGGTGTCGTCGCTCATGTCTTTGGGGTGCGAAGTGCTGAAGCGAATGCGCATGGTTGGCACCTCACGAGCCACTAATCGCAACAAATCGGGGAAGTTAGTTACTTCGCCTGTCGCCTCGTTTTTAAACGAATAGCTGTTGACGTTCTGGCCGAGTAGGGTCACTTCACGATATCCTTGCTTGCAAAGATCACGCACTTCTGCCAACACACTCTCTACATCTCTCGATCTTTCACGACCTCTTGTGTAAGGAACTATACAATAATGACAAAAGTTATCGCAACCACGCATAATGCTAACGAATCCGCCTATCTTGCTCAATGCAATGCGTTGGGGCACTATGTCTTTGTAAGTTTCTGTCTTCGAAAGCTCGATATCAATAGCTTTACTGCCTGTTTCGGCCTGCGCAATCATATCGGGAAGGTTGAGATAAGAGTCGGGTCCCGCCACAAGATCAGCGTGATGGTTATTGATTAAATCGTCTTTCACACGTTCTGCCATACAGCCAAGCACACCAAGAATGAGCTTTCTGCCCTTCTTTTGCTCTGCATGTAGGGTGTCTAAGCGGTTGTAAATCTTGTTTTCTGCATTCTCACGAACACTACATGTGTTCATAAAAATAGCATCTGCTTCGGCTTCATTGTCGCACATTTCGTATCCAGCCATCTGCATTACAGATGCAACCACTTCACTATCTGCCACGTTCATTTGGCATCCATAAGTCTCTATAAAGAGTTTTTTTCATTTCTTTTTTTACCTAATATTACAGCGTACAAAGTTAATAATTTATTTTTTTAAAAGATATTTTTTTATGGATAAATGTTGAATGTTCTTCGATAAATAATTGTATCTTTGCACACATATAAATAATAGATTTTTTTAATTCAATCATTAATAAAAATAATTAGCTATGTTAATTGAAAAAGTTCACGCAAGAGAAATTCTTGACTCAAGAGGTAACCCTACTGTAGAGGTTGAAGTTACATTGGAATGTGGTATTAAAGGACGTGCTAGCGTTCCATCTGGTGCATCTACAGGTGAAAAATGAAGCACTAGAACTACGTGATGGTGATAAAGCTCGCTACGGAGGTAAGGGTGTTTTGAAAGCAGTTGAGAACGTTAACACAATTATAGCTCCTGCTTTGGAAGGTCTAGACGTTCGTGATCAACGTGGTATCGACCATTTAATGCTAGAGTTAGACGGTACTCCTACAAAGAGTAAGCTAGGTGCTAACGCTATTCTTGGTGTTTCTTTGGCAGTGGCTCAAACTGCAGCTGCAGCATTAGATATGCCTCTTTATCGTTATATTGGCGGTACAAACACTTACGTTTTACCAGTTCCTATGATGAACATCATCAACGGTGGTGCTCACTCTGACGCTCCTATTGCATTCCAAGAGTTCATGATTCGCCCTGTAGGTGCAAGCAATGAGAGAGAAGCTATCCGTATGGGTGCAGAGGTATTCCACGCTTTAGCAAAGAATCTTAAGGCTCGTGGCTTGTCTACTGCTGTAGGAGATGAAGGTGGATTCGCACCTAACTTCGACGGAATTAAAGACGCTCTTGACACAATTATGAAGTCTATTAAGGACGCAGGTTATGAACCTGGCAAGGATGTTAAGATCGCAATGGACTGCGCAGCATCTGAGTTTGCTGTTGTAGAAAACGGTCAATACTTCTATGATTACAGTCAATTGAAGAACGGTGTTAAGAAAGATCCAGAAGGAAAGAAGCTTACTGCAGAAGAACAAATCAACTACTTAGAGCAACTTATCACAGAATATCCAATCGATTCAATCGAAGATGGTCTTGATGAAAACGACTGGGAAAACTGGGTTAGCTTACAAATAGAATCGGAGATCGTTGCCAATTGGTTGGTGATGACTTGTTCGTAACTAACGTTAAGTTCTTAGAAAAGGGTATTAAGCTTGGTGCTGGTAACTCAATTCTTATCAAGGTTAACCAAATTGGTTCATTAACTGAAACACTTGACGCTATCGAAATGGCTCATCGTCACGGTTATACAACTGTAACTTCACACCGTTCTGGTGAAACAGAAGATACAACTATCGCTGACATCGCTGTGGCTACAAACTCTGGACAAATCAAAACTGGTTCACTAAGTCGTACAGACCGTATGGCTAAGTACAACCAATTGATCCGCATCGAGGAAGAACTTGGCGCATCAGCTCGCTATGGTTACAAGAAATTGAGATAATCATTATTACGCAAATAATAAACAATTATATTCAAAAAAACAGAAGAGACATCTTGCAAAAGGTGTCTCTTTTTTTATTTGCTTATAATGCTATAAATTAGTGAGATATAAGAAAAAAAAGCATTATCTTTGTATGTATTAGTCAGAATAACAATAAACAATCAGCAACAAATAAATATGAAAGTAGCATTACTAGCAGCATCTCTTGCAGCTTCGTTGTTATGCCACGGGCAAACAAGAAATGAGATTTTACTCAAGAAATGGGATTTTTTTCTCGTGACAAAGTAAATTGGAAACAAGTTACTGTACCACACGACTGGGCTATTGATGGACCCTTTGATAAGAAGTGGGACATACAATATTTGGCAATTGTTCAAGACGGACAAGAGCGTCCTATCGAGCATACAGCTCGTTCAGGCGGTCTTCCTTGGATTGGAGAAGGCAACTATAAAACCACATTTAATATAAAGAAAGGTACCAAACACGCCCAACTATACTTCGATGGCGCAATGAGTGAGCCAATAGTGAAGGTCAACGGCAAAGAAGTGGGACGTTGGATGTATGGCTATAACGCCTTCCGACTCAACATTACACCTTATATTAAAGACGGAGAAAACAGCGTTGAGGTACATCTTAACAACCTTGAAGAGAGCAGTAGATGGTATCCTGGAGCAGGATTGTATCGTCCTGTGAAGCTTATCACCACCAATGAGAGCCGAATAGACGAATGGGAGACCTACTTTAAAACCGTTTCTGCCAACCACCAAAAGGCACTCTTAAAGGTAGACACACGCATAGAAGACGGCAATGCACTTAAGAATTTAACCACAAAGGTTGAATTGTTAGATGCACAAGGCAAACAAGTGGCAACAGGTCAACAAAAAATTAACCAACAAGGAGCCGCAAGTTTCAACCTCGAAGTAACCAATCCACATCTTTGGGACATCGACACTCCTTATTTATATACCCTTAAAACAACTCTTTTAAAAGGTAAAAAGCCATCGATCAAACCACAACTAAGGTCGGAATACGCACCATTGACGTGAGCAAAGAATATGGTTTCCGCCTCAACGGCAAGAGTTTGAAATTCAAAGGCGTTTGTCTTCACCACGACTTAGGCGCATTAGGTGCAGCATTGAATAAAAACTGCGGTGATTCGTCAAATCGAAATGATGAAGAAGATGGGTGTCAATGCCATTCGAACATCGCACAACATGCCTTCACAAATGCAGATGGACGTGTGCGACTCGTTAGGTATGATGGTGATGGCAGAGAGCTTCGACGCTTGGAAAGACCTTAAAGTGAAAAAAACGGCTACGGACGTATCTACGACGAATGGTGGCGCAAAGACCTCGAAAAACCTTATCAAAGGACACCGCAATCACCCATCTATCGTGATGTGGAGTATCGGTAATGAGATTCCAGAACAAAGCAACAAAGCAGGTGCTGCACGTGCTAAAAGCCATGACAGAATATTGCCATTCGCTCGATTCAACACGCACTGTAACTTGCGGAGTCGATGCTCCTCAACAAGCAGTAGACTGCGGTTTCTACGATGCATTAGACGTTCCAGGATTCAACTACCGCATACAACTCTACGAAAAGCTCATTGGCAAACTTCGTCAAGGATTCTTATTGGGATCTGAAACCACATCAGCTGTAAGTAGCCGTGGCGTTTATAAGTTCCCAGTGACCGTCGAAAAGATGAAAACTTACGACGATGGACAAAGCAGTAGCTACGACACTGAATTCTGTGGATGGAGCAACTTGCCCGATGATGACTTCGCAAAGATGGACGATTTACCTTATGATATAGGTATGTTTATATGGACTGGCCAGGATTATCTTGGCGAACCCACTCCTTATTACTCATATTGGCCATCAAGAAGTAGCTACTTTGGAGCCGTAGACCTTGCAGGATTGCCCAAAGATCGCTTCTATCTTTATAAGAGTGTGTGGAACAAAAAAGAGCCAACACTTCACCTATTGCCTCACTGGAACTGGGAAGGTAGAGAAGGACAAACCACTCCTGTGTATTGTTATACAAGCTATCCATCTGCCGAACTCTTTGTAAACGGCAAGAGTATGGGACGCATTCACAAGCAACCTAACACTCAATTAGATCGTTATCGTTTGCGTTGGAACGACGTGAAGTATGCTCCAGGCGAAATTAAGGTAGTGGCTTACGACGAAAACGGAAAGCAAGTGGCTGAAAAGACCATTAGAACAGCAGGCCAACCAGCCGTTCTCGATATGAAAGAAGAACGTTCGGTTATTGCAAGCGACGGCGAAGACTTGGCTTACATCACCCTTTCTATGCTCGACAAAGACGGCAACGAATGCCCAACAGCCAACCAATCTATCAGCTTCACCGTTGAAGGAGCAGGACAGTTTAAGGCTGCTTGCAATGGCGATGCTACTTCGTTAGAACCTTTCACACAACCAAGAATGAAGTTGTTTAGCGGTAAGTTGGTGCTCATCGTACAAAGCAATGGCAAGAAAGGCGACATCATTGTGAAGGCGAAGGCCGACAACGGAATCGAAAACAAATTGGTGCTTAAGGCTCAATAAAAAACGCTTATAAAATAATAGGGGTGTTTTTGCATGGTAAAAGCAACGACATTGCCCCTTAATAACACAGCTTTTAAACCCTAAAAAGCAATCCTTTTAAAGTATCACTCGTGCGCAAAGGCTCGGGTGATACTTTCTTTTTCTACCCAACCCACTTTCTTTTTCCATCTCATTCATTCTCCTTTTTCACCTCATTCACTTTCTTCTACAACCTCACTCACTCTTCTTTCCCATCTCGCCCACGTTAATTTTCCACCCCACTCACTCTACTTTTTCCATCTCACCCACTTTCTTCTACATCTCATTCACTCTCCCTTTTCCACCTCGTCCACTCTCTTTTTCCACATAAGAGCCCCCATTTTGCATTTCTTTGCACCTCTTTCGCCACGCAATGGCTGACCATTGTCAACCTATAATACTTAATATACATTAATAAAATAGAGGCGTTTCGGCAAAAATAAACTTTATTTCCTATCTTTGTAGAGAACAAGTTTAATCGTAATAACTAAAAAATAATGTTTAAAAAAACACTTTCGACTTTAGCACTATGCATGTGCTTGCTCGGTGCTAACGCACAAGTGGCAGATTATAACGTAGTACCACTACCTCAAAATGTAACCGCACAAAAAGGCAAAGCATTTGCCCTTACCCCACAAACCACTATCGTTTATAGTGGCAACGACCAAGCAATGAAAGACAATGCCAATTTCCTTGCTGAATATATCCAAGTGATAACAGGTTTCAAACCCAATGTTTCTACACAAAAGGTAAAGGGAACCAACACCATTTTGTTGACTCTTAACCCCAAAGTAGCAGGCAACGAAGCTTACACTCTTACTGTAAACGACAAGCAAGTGACCATCGCTGGCTCAACAGCAGCAGGTGTGTTCTATGGCGTTCAAACCCTTCGCAAGTCGCTTCCAATAAGCGAAACCAACCCTAAAACTCCACAAAATCTACAAGAAGTGAGCCTTCCTGCAGTTCAAATCAGCGATAGCCCATTGTTCGGATATCGTGGAGTGATGCTCGATTGCAGTCGTCATTTCTTCTCAGTAGACTTCATTAAGCGTTATATCGATATCCTTGCGCTTCACAACGTCAACACATTCCACTGGCACTTGAGCGACGACCAAGGTTGGAGAATTGAGATAAAGAAATATCCTAAGCTAACAGAAATAGGCTCAAAGCGTAGCGGAACTGTTGTAGGTCACAACTCTGACGTAGACGACAACATTCCTTATGGCGGCTACTACACACAAGAAGACGCTAAAGAAATTGTGAGATACGCTCAACAACGCCACATCACTGTAATTCCAGAAATCGACCTTCCAGGTCACACTCGTGCACTTTTGGCTGCTTATCCTGAAATGGGTTGTACCCAAGGTCCATACGAAGTGGGTCACAACTGGGGTATTTACGAAGACGTTTTTGTGTTTAGGTAACGAAAAGATCTATCCTTTCTTACAAGACATCATCGACGAACTTATTCCTATCTTCCCTGCTCCTTACTTCCACATTGGTGGCGACGAGGCTCCAACAACACGTTGGCAAAACTGCGATCGTTGTAAAGCTTTAGCGCAAAAGCAAGGCGTTAGCCCTAAACATCTACAAGGTGGCTTTACTAACAGATTGGAAAAATACATCAATAGCAAAGGAAAGAAGATCATTGGTTGGGACGAAATCCTCGAAGGCGACATCAATCCAAGTGCAACTATCATGAGTTGGACTGGCGTTACACCTGGAGTGAAGGCTGCAAAGGCTGGTCATGACGTTATTTTCTCACCAGGTGAGTATGCTTATATCGACCATTATCAAACCAAAGAAATTCATAAAGAGCCTAAAGCAATTGGCGGTTACTTGCCAGTTGAAAAGGTTTACAGCTTTAACCCACTACCCGATACATTATCAGTAGAGGCTCGTAAGCACATCATTGGCGTGCAAGCAAACCTTTGGACCGAGTATGTTCCCTACGAAACTCAAGCAGAATACATGCTTCTTCCACGTGTTGCAGCACTTGCAGAGGTGCAATGGTTGCCTGTAAACAAAAAAGATTACGACGCATTCCACAAGCGTTTAACTCGTTTAGCACGTCTATACGATCGTTATGGCTTTTACTTATGCACTTCATGCATGGCCTGAAAGATACAATCACCAACGCTCTGTTTGGTAATTTCGACGCATCAAATTTAGTGTAAAAATAAATCGCATCTGCTGCTCTCTGCGTGCTATTCAGCCGCAAAGACGGCAGATGTTTTTTTATTGCCCTTTCGTTTCCCTTTCAAAAGCAATGTTTTTGGTTCTCAAAAGCAACGACATTAGCTCGCAATTACAGCTCTTTTTCACTCTCAAAGCATTGCTTTTGCAAGCACCCCAAATGCCCTCTATATCACGTCGATGCTCGTTTTAGGGGTAATTTACTCATTGTCAAGGTATAAAAAAAGATAAAAAAACTTCTTTTTAGCGAAGAAAATCGATTTATTCTCGGCAAAAAATCGAAATAACTCAAAATCTTTTATGTAACTTTGTAACCAACAAAAAACCTACATTTTTTTATATCGAAAAAAATTGAATATAAAAACCATAAATTTAATAGTAAGTATAGTATATCATGATGCTTAAGAAACTCTTTGTGGCAGTATTGTTGTTAATTTCAACAGTCGCACAAGCACAACAACTTCCTGACATGCCTGTAGATCCTAAGGTAAGGATAGGAAAAATTGAGTAACGGATTAACCTATTACATCCGTCACAATAACTGGCCTGAGAAGCGAGCAAGCTTCTATATCGCTCAAAAAGTGGGTTCGTTGCAAGAAGAAGAAAGTCAAAGAGGACTTGCACACTTCCTCGAACACATGTGTTTTAACGGTACCGACCACTTTAAAGGCAACGACCTTATTCGCTATTGCGAAAGCCTTGGAGTTCAATTTGGTGCCGACCTTAATGCTTATACCTCAATCGACGAAACAGTTTACAACATTTCTAATGTTCCAACTACACGTCAAACAGCCCTCGACTCTTGTCTACTTATCTTGCGTGACTGGGCTACTGGACTTACATTAGACCCTAAAGAAATCGACCAAGAACGTGGTGTTATCCACGAAGAATGGCGTTTGCGCACCAGTCCTGAAAGCAGAATGTTCGAAAGAAACTTACCTGCTTTATACCCAGGAAGCAAATATGGTCTTCGTTATCCTATCGGTTTGATGAGCGTTGTAGACAACTTCAAGTACAAAGAGTTGCGTGATTACTACGAAAAAAATGGTACCACCCAGATAATCAAGGTATTATCGTTGTTGGAGACATTGATGTAGACCACACCGAAGCTATGATTAAAAAAAGCTTTTCGGAGGCATCAAAAATCCAGCCAACTTATCTCCTATCGTAAAAGAAAATGTGCCCGACAATAAAGAACCTATCGTTATTGTCGACAAGGATAAAGAGTGCCAAAGCAACTCTGTTATGATTTTCTTTAAGCACGATCCCTATCCAGAAGCAGAGAAAAACAACTTGGTGTACGTCATAACAGAAACCGTTAAATCGGCTGCAATGAGCATGTTGAACAGTCGTTTAAGCGAAGCTACACTTAAACCAGAATGTCCTTACATTCAAGCAAGCGTAGAAGATGGAATGTATATCTTCTCTAAAACAAAAGATGCGCTATCTATCAACATCGTTCCTAAAGACCCTTCACGCACCAACGAGGCTATTACCACTGTTGTAAAAGAGGTGAGAAAGGCTGCAGAATTTGGTTTCACAGAGTCTGAATTCGCTCGTTATATGGCAAAGATGCAAAGTGTTCTCGACAATATGTATAGCGAAAGAGACAAACGTTCGAACGATGCTTTCTGCAAAGAATATTACAAAAACTTCCTTGAAAATGAGCCAATTCCTTCAATGGAAGACTATTATGGCATCATGAAACAAGTTCTTCCAGGCCTATCTGTTGCTGCAGTGAACGAATTAATGGGTCAATTGCTTCCAAAAGACAACGAGAATTTGGTGGCAGTGAGCTTCAACAACGAAAAAAAGAAGGTGCAGTTTATCCAACAAAAGAGGGTATTCTTGGTGCTATCAACGCTGCTCGTGAGGCAAAAATCGAAGCTTATGTAGACAATACAAAGAACGAACCACTTATTGCTAAATTGCCAAAAGCTGGTAAGATCGTTAAAGAACAAAAGAGCAAGCAATTCGATTACACTGTTCTTACATTGTCTAACGGTGCGAAAGTGATTTTGAAGAAGACCGATTATAAGAAAGATAAGGTGTCTATGACAGCTGAAGGCCTTGGCGGTTCTTCGCTTTACGGTCCACAAGACTACATCAATTTGAACAATTTCGATGGCGTTATCGGTATCAGTGGATTGGGTAAATTCACCAGTCTCGACCTAACTAAGGCACTTGCAGGTAAGATTGCGAATGCAGACTTAGGTATTTCAGGTAAATATACCAACATGTCTGGATCTGCAACTCCTAAAGATCTTGAGACAATGTTCCAACTTGCATACCTCTATTTCACAGATATCACAAAAGATCAAAAGGCTTTCGACAGCATGATTAAGGGTCTTGAGGTGAACTTAAAGAATAGAGAATTGTCTGCAGACGTTGCCTTTGGCGACTCAATCTCAGCAACAGTATATGGTCATAACCCACGACTCAAACCACTATTGCTATCAGATTTGAACAAGATCAACTACGATCGCATCCTACAAATCGCTAAAGAACGCACCGCAAACGCTGCTGGTTGGACCTTTACATTCATTGGTAACTTCGACGAAACAGCTATTCGTCAATACATCTGCCAATACATTGCATCGCTACCTGCTAAGGGTAAGATCCAAAAGGGACACAAAACAGCCTTTATGGTGAAGGGCGAAGTAACCAATAAGTTCACTCGTAAGATGGAAACTCCTAAGGCAACAGCCTACATGGTATGGCACAACGAGTCGCTTCCATACACTAACGAGAACGCAATTAAGGCCGATATCGCTGGTCAAATCCTCGAAATGGTTTACTTAAACAAGATTCGTGAAGAGGCTTCTGCAGCTTATTCGGTTCAAGCAGCAGGTCGTTCAGAATACTCTGAAGACTATCATAACTTCTCATTCGTGGCTTATTGCCCAATGAAACCAGAGAAACAACAAGAAGCAATCGACATTATGACAAAAGAACTTCCAGCTCTTGCAACTACTGTTGACGCTTCTATGCTCGACAAAGTGAAGAAGACTATGTTGAAGAACTACGACAATGCATTGAAGACTAACGGCTATTGGAGCAAGGTTATCTATATGAACCAACGCTATGGATTCGACGTTCACAGCGATTATAGAAAACTTGTTGAAGCTCAAACACCTGAAACTATCAAGGCATTCGTAAAAGATTTCTTGAAGAGCAAGAACAGAATCTCTGTTATTATGCTTCCACAAGCACAATAAGCAGTAGTTCATTCAACTCTCAAACATAATTTGTGGCAACTTAACCTCATTGCAAAGGTTGGGTTGCCACTTTTCTTTGTCTTGCTCGCACTCACTTTTCGTGAGCTACCTCCTATCTCTTAAGCATTTATTTTCACCCTCTTTTCTTTTTTTCGCTATTCCCCTTGCCTACCTACTCCGTCTCCTTGTAGAGCATTCTCGCCACCCCTTATTCCTCTCTTCCGTCTTTCTTTCTATCTCTCGCACCTCCATTTCGCATCTCTTTCAAATGAACTTAAAAAGTTCTCATATTCTCCTTTTTCACTTACTCCTCACCTCTTTCCTCCCCCTTTCCGTGTTCTTTCAATCCACTCGCACGCCCCTCACATACTTGCCCACTTCAGTTGGGAAATAAAAGCAGCGTTCTTAGTATGCAATCATAATGCTATTGCCCCCTTTATCTCACCCACTTTGCGCATCAATAGCAGTCCTTTTTCAATCCTTTTCTCAAAACAAGCTCTGTATAAGAGAGTTATCAATCTGCCCCACATCGTATTTTTATGTGACATAATTCACTATGAAAAAAAGGAATATTTTTTTATACAAAAACTTCTTATTTTAGCATATATTATTATTTTTTTACACAAAAAAAGAAATTTCAATATTACAAAACACGCTTAACTTTGCAAAAAATATTGAAGCAGCTATACGAACAACACTTCAATAATATTTTTCTACATAAATAAAAAGACATACAACTAAATAAATTCAGGATAGTTGCTTCCATTAGAGTCTCTTTTATAAACGATTGAAATAATATTATTACTTCGATAAACAATAAAACACAGAACAACGGTTCTGCAAAGAGCAAATAAACGGCAACTAAACGCCATAAAAAATATGGCAAAACAAAAGACAAGAGAAGAAAAAAAGATTTAGACAACTATAAAAAGAAAGAAAGAATGAAACGTAACGTTATTGTAAAGAGTGTCATGGCACTCATGTTGCTTTTAGGAGTATCTTCTAAGGGTTACGCACAAGGACAAGACCACAATTATCAATGGATAGGTAACGACGTGTCTTCTGTTATCAACAACAGTAATGCAGACATGAACACCATTTATCTATATAATGTTGGCACAAAAAAGTATCTTAACATTGGTTCTTACTGGGGAACGAGTATCTCTGCATACGAAGTGGGTATGCCTTGCAAAATCACCAACAATGGAGATGGCACCTACACCATACAAGGAAGCTTGGCAACTTCAGACGGAAACATCTTAGGTTTCCCTGATGCTCCCTACCACACCAACTGATGCAAACAAGCCTAACTGGGATCGTGTTTATTGCGATAGAAAAACCAGAAAAACGCCAAAACCAAAATGGACTTTGGAAGCAGTAGGAAACAATAACTACAAAATTTATAGCAACAACGGAGCAGGTATCACTCTAAATGGACAAACATACTTAGACGGAAATCGTTATTTAGTTGTTGAATCGCAAACGGGTTCTAATCGTTTCAGCTACACTTATCCTCAAACTGTAAGCAATAGCAATACAAACGGCCTATGGAAGATCGTTACTCTAAAAGATATGAAAGATGCTTTTAAAGCGCAATTTGCATCAAACGAAGCTCCTGCAGATGCCTCTTTCCTAATTTCAGACCAAGATTTTTACCGCAGTAACGACAAAATTGGCGACTGGGTTGCTACAGGTTTCACCTATAAAACAGAAGGTTCTTACTCCTTTAATCAAGGATCTAACTATACTTATTATGTAGGTATGGGACAAAGAACAGCATACAACGATGGTTACCAACGTGTGTATGGAAGCTATTGGTTGGGTTCTATCCGAAACCTTGGCAACAACAGCAATGCCAACGGCAAGCTAACTCAATCGGTAACAGCCCTTAAAAAGGGTTGGTATAGAGTGTCTTGCGATGGTTTTTACAGTGCCGATGGCAACAGCAACCTATCTGCAAGCATCTTTGCAAAGGTAGAAAACACAACCGATGGTCGCTCTAACGTGTCGGCAAAGCTCAACTCTTTCGGACAAGAATTTACCTATACCAAACCAGAACTCACCAAAATATACGGCGCAAGCGATGTAGAAACAGAGAGTCCATACGTTAAAGCCGCTAAAATTTTCGAGACTGGAGCATATAATAACTCTATTCTTGTTTACGTTCCTGCCGACAACACCAAAATAAATATTGGTATTCAGGTAGAGAATTCAACTGCAGAACTCGACTGGACAGCCTTTGATAACTTCCAAATGAAATATTGTGGCGACAACGATATGGTGTTAGACGAAGAGCAAGAATCGCTCGACTATATCACCAAACAACAACTTGTAGCTACCAATGCCTACACGCTTATCTTGAAAAGAACTATGAAGCCAGGCCAATGGAACTCTATCACACTTCCTGTTGCCCTCACTGCAGCACAATTTAAAACTGCTTTTGGCGACAAAGCAAAGCTTGCTAAGTTGAAAGGACAAGACCCAACACTCCGCACTCGAATTGCTTTTGAATCAGTAGATCTAAGAAATGATGCAGCAATTGTTATCCAACCCAACAAACTTTACATCATGAAGTCTACCCGTTCGGCAAGTGTTACCGAGGGAGAATATAGCAAAACGCTCAGCGATAACTCTATTTTAAAGGTAAAAGCTCCTTATTTCACAATCAACAACGTTGTTTTGGATCAAACACCAAGCGAAACTTTTTAAAGAAGATCCTAAATCAACAACCACCGAATCGAACAAAAATTCAGTTCTGCGGAACCAACATTCACTACACAACACCTATCGTTCCTGCTCAATCTTACGTGTTAGGAGGAAAAAGATGGTAAATGGCATCACACGGTTTCTGCTCTGCCAATAAAAGGTTTCAGATGTTGGATTGCCACCAATGTAACCCTTCCAAGTGCAGGAGCTTTCTTAACTTTCGCCATCGATGGTAAGTTAGAAGGTACCCTAACAGCAATCAATGGTTTAGAACAAGATCAGTCTACAGCACGCATCAAAGATGCCGTTTATAACCTACAAGGCCAAAAAAAGTGGCTTCTAACGCTGCAGAGATCAATTCTTTGCCTGCTGGAATTTATATTGTAAACAACAAGAAGATTTTTATTAAATAACGAAAATATGAAAAAGATATATTACCAACCAGAGATCAAGATCCACGCAATAAGCTTGGAAGAATCTGTACTTTTCAATTTTTCGAGGGCAGATAACGATGGTGATGGCATCACCGATCAATACCCAATAGATGACGATAATCCTGAAGATAACGACATTGGATAGAATAAATATATTTACATATTAAATCAACAAAAGGCAGACGGGCTTTGTAGCTGGTCTGCTTTTTTTATACTACAAACGCTCATAAACATCTCTTTTTCACTGAACAACCAACCCACAGCACCTATTTATCTCCTGCTATTCCACATTGCAAGACCTTTAAAAGCAGCGTTCTTAGTATGCAATCACAATGCTATTGCCCCCTTATCTCACCCACTTTGCGCATCAATAGCAGCCACATTGCGCACCGCTTGTATACAAAGGGGTTTCAAGGGGTTTTAGATTTGAAAAAGAAGGAGAAAACTGTTCGGTTTAAAAAGGGTGATTTAAGGACATAAAAAGAGATGTTTTTAGGGCATAAGAGAGGTGATTTTAGGACATAAAAAAACCGCTTACACTTGCTACACAGCAAATATAAGCAGTTGTTTTATGTTTTTTTCTGTTGTCTGTTTCACGGCTATTTGGCTCAAAGAGGAACCATTGTGCGGTTAAGAAAGACTCTTATGTCGCACCGCTTTTGCCCCATCTTGCCCCTTAGCTGTTAACAACTCCAAGTCCTTTTCTTAGAAAGGAAGGTCGTCGCTACTTTCCTCTTGTGTTGCAGGTTGTGCTGGAGGGAATGGTGCAGCTGATGCTGTTGCTGCAGAAGCTGGTTGTGCTGGCGCTACATAAGGAGCACCTGCGCCCATCACTCCCACAGAGTTTGGATCGAGAACACGCACGTCAAAGGCTCTGATGTTGTTGAACCAACGACCGTTATATTCGTGTGCATCGATGTCGAAAGACACAGTAACTTCTTGTCCAACTTGTATATTAAAACGTTCTAAGCGGTCTGCACCAAATACACTAAACACCATTTTTGCGTGGGTATTGGTCGTGAGTTTCTACCACAAAGTCTTGACTTTTTCCACTCACCTCTTGCAGAAGTACCGCTTCTTGGTTCAAGAGCTGCAATAATCTTTCCTTGTAAATCCATTTTTATTTGTATTCTTTTTTTAAAAATTTAATGCTTATTAATTTCAATAATTATTGAATTGCGAAATTAAGAAAAATAGTTTCAATATATAAAAACTTTTTCCTTCGTTTTTTTGATGTTCAAGATGTTTTTTTCGTATTTTTTTGTAGAACATAGAAATTAAAGAAAAACAACATATAAAAAAACATATCGCAATGAAATTCAAATTATCGAGCACTTCCCTCAATAATAGCCTTCAAACTCTTGCAAAAGTTATTGCAAGTAAGAACACTTTGCCTATCCTCGAATCGTTTTTATTCGAAGTAGAAGGCAACGTTCTCACCATAACAGGTAGTGATAACGAAAACGTTATGCGCACCACTTTGCCATTGTTAGAAAGCGATGGAAACGGAGTGATTGCCATTCCAAGTCGCACAACCCTTGATGTTGTGAAAGAATTGCCTGAACAACCACTTGCGTTCGATATTGATACAAATACATTCAACGTTGAGGTTACTTATCAAAATGGTAAGTATAACTTCACAGCTCAAGACGGAACAGCTTATCCAAAGCCTGAAGGTGTGAGCGAAGGAACAAGTGTTATCACCATTCCTGCAAACATATTGAATGCTAACATCACTCGTTCTATGTTCGCAATTGGTAGCGATGACATGCGTCCTGTGATGAATGGACTCTACTTCGACCTACAAACTACAGGCTTATCTATCGTTGCAAGCGATGGACATAAATTGGTTCGCAACGTCATTAGCACCATAACAGGCGCAACACCCGCTGCTTTCATTCTTCCAAAGAAGCCCGCAACACTTCTAAAGAACGTGCTTCCAAAAGACAACAGCGACGTGGTTATCAAGTTTGGAACCAACAGTGCAGAGATAATCTTTGCGGGTGGAACACTCACTTGTCGCCTTATCGAGGGTCGTTATCCCAACTATAGCTCTGTAATTCCAGATAGCAACCCTAACCAACTCACCATCGATCGTTTGTCATTGCTTAGCGCATTGCGTCGTGTTTTGCCCTTTGCAAGCGAAAGCACACAGCTCATTCGTTTCAAATTAGAGGCAGGAAAGCTCGAAATATCATCAGAAGACATCGACTTTTCAACAAGTGCTAAGGAAGCAGTGAACTGCGATTACACTGGAAACAACATGAGCATTGGTTTCAAAGGTGGATCAATGACCGACATATTAAATAGCCTTGAGAGCGATGAAGTGACCATACAACTTGCCGATCCCAGTAGAGCTGGCTTGATTCTACCATCAGTTCAGCCCGAAAGTGCAGATGTATTGATGCTTCTAATGCCCATGCTATTAAACGATTAATTATGAAATTAAACCTTCAGAGACCTCTCATCGTCTTCGATTTAGAAACCACTGGGCTCGATCTTGTTAACGATCGCATCATTCAAATATCGTATATCAAGGTGCATCCAGATGGAAAAGAAGAGCGAGAGAATCTCTTTATCAACCCTCAAAAGCCCATTCCTCAAGAGGTAGAAGCACTCACTCACATCACAAACGATATGGTGAAAGATGCTCCAACCTTTGCAGAAATAGCCCCAAAAAGCTATACGAAAAGTTCACAGGTTGCGACTTTGCAGGCTTCAACTCGAACCATTTCGACATTCCAATGCTTGCCGAAGAGTTCTCAAGAGCAGGCCTTAGCTACGATTTTAGTCGTTCAAAGCTCGTCGATGCACAAGTTATTTTCCACAAGATGGAACGCCGTAACCTTGCAGCAGCATACAAATTCTATTGCGGACGCAAGATGGAAGACGACTTTAATGCACACCGTGCCGATGAAGATACAGAGGCAACCTATCGTGTTTTGATGGGACAAATAGAGCGATATAGCCCAGAACAGCAACAAGATCCAGACAGAATTCTACCCAATGACATTGGTGCTTTGGCCGAATTCTCGAAGAATAACCGCAATGTTGACTTCGCTGGACGCATCGTTTGGAAAGAAGTTCTCGACAAAAACAATAAGCCTTTGCTCGATAAAAATGGCGAACCTGTTTTGCAAGAGACCTTCAATTTCGGCAAATACAAGGGACATAGCGTAACAGAAGTGCTCAACAGAGACCCTGGTTACTATAGTTGGATGCTCTCAAGCGACTTCACCAACAACACAAAAGAAGTGCTTACACGCATTCGTTTGAAAGAATTCAACAGCAAACAATAAACATCATAGGGGGCAACAAATGGGCTTTAAAAGCCTTTGCAACGCCCCAATACAGAACAAGTGACAAGAGATGAGCCCCTCATCTCTTGCTTCATTAAATAGAGATAAAAAGCAATCGCATTTCTAATAACCATTATTTGCAAAACAAAATGCTAAAAGGAAAGAAGATAGTATTAGGCATAACAGGCAGTATTGCTGCCTACAAGGCTTGCCTCATCATACGAACACTCATCAAAAAAGGCGCAGAAGTGCAAGTGGTGATCACCCCTTCGGGCAAAGAATTCATCACCCCTGTAACCCTTTCGGCACTCACTCAAAAAGCCAGTTGTTAGCGAATTCTTTTCTCAAAAAGATGGTTCTTGGCACTCACATGTCGACCTTGGACTGTGGGCAGACGCCATGTTGATTGCTCCTTGCACCGCCTCTACACTCGGAAAGATGGCCAACGGCATTGCAGACAACATGCTCATCACCACTTATCTCTCGATGAAAGCACCCGTTTTTGTGGCTCCTGCAATGGATCTCGACATGTATCAGCACCCCACAACCGCTGCTAATATCCAAAAAATAGAAAGCTTTGGCAACATCATTATCGAGCCAGGAAGTGGCTTTTTGGCAAGCGGTTTAGAGGGAAAAGGACGCATGGAAGAGCCTGAAGCGATTGTAGAAGCCCTCGAAAAACTATTTCATCACCCACTCCACTAACAGCGAAACCACCTCGAATCTCTTTGGAAAAGAAGTGTTGATCACCGCTGGCCCTACCTTCGAAAAGATCGATCCCGTGCGCTTTATCGGCAACTATTCGAGCGGAAAAGATGGGCTTTGCCCTCGCAGAAGAATGTGCCAAACGAGGCGCAAAGGTCACTCTTGTAGCTGGTCCTGTGGCTCTTTCGGCCTCAAAACGCATCGAACGCATCGACGTTGAGAGCGGAGAAGAGATGTACCATGCCGCTAACAAGGCGTTTAAAACAGCTGATGTGGCTATTCTTTGCGCTGCCGTTGCCGACTACAAGCCCCTAAACGAGGCGAAGGAGAAGATAAAACACAGCGAAGGCAATATGCAGTTGGAATTGATTTCGACTCGAGACATCGCAGCAGAGTTGGGCAAACAAAAGACCAACCAACAGCTTTTGGTGGGCTTTGCGCTCGAAACTCACAACGAAGAGTTTCACGCTAAGGAGAAATTGAAGAAGAAAAAAATCTCGACTTTATCGTCCTCAACAGCATGCGAAACGAGGGCACTACCTTTCAAACAGACGACAATCAAATTAACATTATCAGTGCCACTGAGAACAAAGCATTTGAAAAAGAAGCCTAAAAACGCTCGTGGCAAAAAGACATCATCGACGAGGTGGAAGTACAGCTACAACGCAAGAAGTAGACTTGCCAACCCTTCTCATCGATAACCAACTCGTGCGCTTTTAGCTCACAACAGCAGTGCTATTGCACCCTAAAAGAATTGCTTTAGACACTCTATATCAACGCATTTTCGTGGCCAACGCTAAGCACCTCGCCCACAAGCGTTTACACTTGGCAAGGCAACATTAACCATAAGCACTTTAACGACATGAAGTTTCACATTTTCAAACTATCGCTTTTTAGCTCTTTTGGCAATCATTTTGCCTCACAAAGCGCACGCCCAAGAACTTCGTGCCCGCATTGTTATCAATCACAATCAAATACAAGGAACGGACGTTAGCGTGTTCGACAACCTGCAAAAAAGTCTCGAGCAGTTTGTGAACAACAAGCAATGGACCGACTTGCAGTTCCGAAAAAACGAGCGCATTCAATGTGTGTTCAACATCACCGTGCAAGAATACGACAACAGCTCGAATCTCTTTAAATGCAAAGCGTTGATACAAGCCAATCGACCTGTATTCAATTCGAGCTACAACTCGGTGTTATACAACAACTACGACAACAACTTTGAGTTTACTTTCGCACAGTTCGACCAACTCGAATTCAACGAAGAAAACGTCCAAAATCAGCTCACCACGCTCTTTGCATACTATGCTTATCTCATCATTGGCATCAATCTCGACTCGTTTTCGATGCTCGGTGGCGACGACATTCTGCAACGTTGCATGAACTTAACCAATGCTGCTCAAAACCTAAACTACACGGGTTGGAAGGCATTCGACAACGATCGCAACCGCTTTGCGCTCATCAATGAATACTTAGATCCTGCTATGCGACCCTTTAGAGAGTTTCAATACAATTATTATAGGAAAGGACTCGACGAGATGGTGACCAACCCTGAGCGGGGAAGGGTGAACATTTCGCAAACCATTGAAGAGCAATTGGCCAAGTGCAAGGAGAACAAACCGCTGTGCCAATGGCCCATTATATGGAGCGATTACAAAAAAGATGAATTGGCAAACATCTACCAAGGCAAGGGAACGCCTAAGGAAAAGGAAACGATATACGACATTTTCTTTAAAATAAACGCCAGTCAAAGCAACTATTGGGACCGCATTAAGGAATAAAAATGGCTCCCTTTTTCCATCTAAAAAGATATTTATCAGTCAACAAATAACAACAAACGGCAATAAAGATGTTAAAGCATTTATACATTAAGAACTTCACTTTGATAGACGAACTCAATATTGATTTCTTCCCTGGATTCTCTGTTATCACTGGAGAAACGGGCGCAGGAAAAAGTATTATCGTTGGAGCTGTGGGACTATTAAAAGGTAACCGTGCCGACATTAAAAGCATCAAGGCGAACAGAGACAAGTGTATTGTTGAAGCAACATTCAACATCTCTGCCTACGACATGAAGTATTTGTTCGACGAATACGATATTGATTACGACGAAAACGAGTGCATCATTCGTCGAGAACTGAACAACAACGGCAAAAGTAGGGCGTTTATCAACGACATGCCTGTGCCTTTAACCACCATGAAAGCTATTGGTGAGTGTCTTATCGATGTACATTCGCAACATCAAAACTTGCTGCTTAATCAAGAAGATTTCCAATTAAACATCATAGATATCATTGCTCAAAGCCAAAAAAACAATTGGCTCTTTACACTCAAGCCTACAACCATTATCGTGAGGCCAACAAGCAATTGGCTCTGTTTAAGGAGGCTATTGAAAAGAACAACGATAACAAAGACTTTATGAGATTTCAGCTCAACGAGTTGGAAAACATGCAGATTAAGGAGGGAGAGTTAGAGAGTATTGAGCAAGAGGTAGACCTATTGGGTCATGCCGAGGAGATTAAAGGGGCGTTATACGATGCCTATTCGAACCTGTCGAACGACGATTCGGGCGTGGTGAACAACCCTTAAAAGCGGCTCTAAAGCGTGTGGAAGACATTGTGAATGTGTATCCCGACTTGAGCGATACCTCTGCTCGTATGGAGAGTTGTTACATCGAATTGAAGGACATTATGCAAGAATTGGGTAGAAAGGCAGACGACATCGAGCACGATCCTCAACGTCTTGCGTCGCTAACTGAACGTTTAGATGCGCTCAACAACATTCTGCATAAATATCATGTAACATCTGAAAGCGAGCTATTGGCTATTCAAGCCGACCTTTCTAAGCAGCTCTCTATGATTGATAATGCCGATGAGGAATTGGCTGAACTGGAGCAAAAAGCGAACGAATTGCTCAAGAAATGCACCGAACAAGCGGCTCTGCTCACTCAACAACGCACAAAGGCTATTGCCGAAGTGGAGCAGAAAATGCTCGAGAAGTTGGTGCCATTGGGTATTCCTAACGCTCGTTTTAAGGTGAACATCGAGCCTAAACCGCTCTCGAACGATGGTTGCGACAAAAATCACTTTCTTGTTTAGCGCCAACAAAAGTACCGACCTTCAGCCTGTAAGTCTCGTGGCTTCGGGTGGCGAAATTGCTCGTGTTATGCTCTCGTTAAAGGCTCTTGTGAGTGGTGCTGTGAAGCTTCCTACTATCATTTTCGATGAGATCGACACGGGTGTGAGCGGTAGTGTGGCTGAAAAGATGGCGCAAATTATGTATGAGATGGGTCAAAACAACCGACAGGTAATCAGTATTACGCACCTACCTCAAATCGCTTCGATTGGCAGTAACCATTATAAAGTGCTGAAGGAGGAGACTGCTGAGGGCACAACGAGCACGATGACGCTCCTCAATATGGACGAACGTGTGGAGGAAATTGCGAAGATGCTCAGCGGAAGTAATATCTCGCAAGCGGCTATCGACAACGCTAAAATGTTACTATCCCCATACGATGGGGGGCGGAGTGCACAATAAGCTTCAATAAAAAACTTATACAATAAGGGATAAAAAAACACCCTCCACCGTGTGGAGCTCGTACGATTGGGGGCGGAGTGCGCAATAATTCTCCTTGTCTATTATCAAACAATGAACCATGCTATATTGCTTCTCTCTCAAACAGTATCTCTGTAAGGAATATAAAAAGGCTATCGATGGATGGGTGAAATATTATAATGAGAAAATATTTCATGAATCGTTGGATAATCTTACACCTCGAAACATATATTTAGAACAAGGGGAGAAAATCAAGAAAATACGAAACCTAATAAAGCAAAATTCAATCAACATATGTAAAGTCAGGATACAAAAAAATACCGCTAACTGTTAATTGCAAGCGGTTCAACCGCCCTTTGAAAGTGAAATACGTCGCAAATATAAGCAATGTTTTTTTGATTATGTAAGTGTTTTTGCAAGAAATTAAAAAAATCGTTGCTCAATTTCATGATCTCCACTAATCCTTTGGTCGTATCATCAAGCGATATAATCCATCGTCTAAGCACTTCGTTAAAGATTAAATTTTCTTTTATTTATCGCTTCAATTCTATAGCCAGCTCTTTTTTTCGCTCTTTTCTTTGATATATTTGTGTCTTGCTCTTGTTCTTTCAACTTAATCAACTCTCGATTGTTTTCTTCTAATACTTCATAAACCTTAGAAACCTCCCAATCAAGAATTTGTTGAAAAATGTTTTTTTTGAAATAGACTCTACGGATTCAAGTTCAGCAATAAAAGGCTTCAAGTTTTGATGTAGGGAGATATTCTGTTTCAATGTTGTCATCAGAACCAACTAACACAGATGGATTAGATATAATGTACCTGTACTTGCCATCTTTGCAGTCAATCTTCACAGAAAAAAACGAAACTTATAGGTTAAGTAAGAAGTTTGAGAGTTTTTCTGAAGAATAATTGTTAATCAATTCGGACTTGGCAACAACACTCCCATTTTCGCTGTCCTGAACTTCGACTTTCTTTTCTCACCTTTGGGTCATTTGAAGATGCCCATTGTAGAGCATTTGTGTATAAGACCGATTTATTAACACTTACTTCTACGACCTTTTCAAGTTCGCCAAGTTTTTTTGATTGCCTGTGCATTCGCACCCACCGTCATTGCCACAAAGGCAATCATTGTAAATAGAAATTTCTTCATTATTATTTTTATTGATAGTTTACTTTTTTTACGCGTGCAACGGCAAGGAAGTCCTGAACTTCCTTACTTATCTTTTTCGCACTTTTCTGTCATATTTTGTTTTGAAGTGTTTACTTTTTTTCTCTAAACTTCTTTTGCTTGTCTATTTATTTTCCATGCAAAGACCGCAAAGTTCAAAGTATGCCAACAATAGGTAGATAACAAGAATAATCAGCCATGCAGACTCAATGAAAACTTCAACACTCGTTGGCAAAAGAGCATAAACAGGTGGACAGATTGAGGAGAACAGCAAGATTACAATAAAGCAGATAAATGAATGCCTTAGTGATGAAAAATTAAGGACGTTACATGGCTTTTTCTTTTTTTCACCTAATATCCATGCAAGTAGTAAATATAGTCCAGAAAAGAAACAGTAGGCAGAGAGAAATTTGTGAATGTAGTTTGCCCATTGTACCTCAAGGCTTGCCGCCCAAAAAAGTACAATGCCGGATAGGAATACATAAAAAAACATGTGGATGAAAGGCTTTTAGCTTGGCTTGCTTCTACTATTTCATTCTTTAGTTTTGCTTCCTCCTCGCGTATTTCCTTGTGTAAATTTTCATGTTCAACTTTTAGCTTTTCAACAGCATCAATGGTACTTTTCCCGTCAACATCAACAGCTTCAATATGGGCAAGAGTGTCTTGGTCTGTCAGTAATCCCCGGCATTCGTCGTATGATTTTGAAATGAAACTTACATACTGAAATATCTTCTCACACAGGATACTCGTGTAAGATTTTACGTACTCTACCGCAACAAAGCCTATTGATATTGTCGCAATAAGTTCTATCAAAGAAGAAAAATCATCTATCTGCATCATAGAACAAGCCCTTAATATCAATATCCCTGGATCCTTCTGCGTCAAATAGCCCATCAAAGAAATCAGCAATCCCTTTTGCTACTTGAGGACTGTTGAAATTGCATTCGGCAGTTCTTTTTTCTATGTCCGTTTCCATACGATAGGACACATGGTCGCCGATAGTAAAGTGGATTTCTTTTCTGTCAATATCACTTGTCCTATAAGGCTTTGCATTCGTTTCTTTTATAAGAATGTTCTTGCCTTGTGCGATATAGTAAGCTAAACGCTTGAACAAATTAGAATTTTGGACACAACCGGCGTTGTAGTTATTCAAAAGGATTTTTATCATCCCGCCACGTTCAACAAACTCACTAATCGCAATTATGTAATCAGGATTATCTCCAACTTGGTTGCAAAGATTGCCCGCAAAGATTCTCAGTTCTTGCTTAGCATTTTGGATTAACTGTACAAGTACAATAATTGCTTTATCCTCATCTGTATTGAGAAAAATTCTATCCTCGCTATTTTTTGCCAATGTGTGTACGAAGAACTTATATTCAGCTATATTTTTCATCACTTGAATTTAATTTCCTTTTGATACTTTTATTTTGCAAAGATAACGATAATTGTGCAGTTTTGTTGTGTTTTGAGGCAACAAAATAACTTCTGTAACGCTATTTCCTTGTTGTGTGTGGAGAAAAACTTTGTTTTTCGACACTACTACATAATACTATACTTTCCTTTGGATATACATTGCATTGCTCTTGCAATGCAATTGCATCGGTATTTGATGCAAATGCAAGACATCACGCAAGCTGAAAATTAAGCCCGCCAATTTTCATATTAACCCCGAATATTGATAAGTCGCGGCTAACTGAGAAAACAAGAATATATCACTATAAAACAAATTAATTTTGTACTTGATTTGTAACAAATAAATATTTGACTATGAACTTTCAACAGATTCTTGCACTACTGATTGCCAAATTTTTCAGGCGTGCGAAAAAGACGGATTGGAGCAGATGGCACGCACACTTGCGTTACAATGCACCAACGAAGATGAAGCGAAAAACCCTTGTCGAAAAAGATTACTGATGCGCAGGTAAAACGAATTTGTCAAGGAGTATCGTAAGATTGTAGATAAAGAGGTTTCAGACGGCTGCTGTACGTTGTCAAACAAAAAGTGCACAACTTGACCTCCAATTAAGTTTGGGGTTTTTAGTTATAATTATTAATAAAAAAAGTATATTTGTACTATGACAACAAAAAAAGAATTCTCCTTATCTGTTATCAAACAATGAACCATGCTATATTGTTTCTTCTCTCAAACAGTATCTCTGTAAGGAATATAATATCAGGCATATCCATGTCAAACCCTTGCATCCGCAGACGCAAGGAAAGATAGAACGATATCACAGATCGATGAAAAAAATGCAATTAAGCTAAATCATTATTTTTGTCCCTCTGAATAGGAAAAAGGCTATCGATGGATGGGTGAAATATTATAATGAGAAAAATATTTCATGAATCGTTGGATAATCTTACACCTAGAGACATATATTTAGAGCAAGGGAGAAAAATCAAGAAAAACACGAGACCTAATAAAGAAAAAAATTTCAATCAACAAAAAGATTTTTTTAATAATAAAACTATAAAAATTTCAAAATAAATAGCTATATTTGCAGTTGTACACTTTTTGCTTGACAACGTACATAAAAAACATACATATCCTTAATATACTCATGACTCCCTAATGAAGCAAAACAGCTTGCAAAAATGGATCTCCAACGACAATGTTGGAAGAGCAGTGGCGGTGTTGAACAAGCCATGGTTTCATAGCGAAGACGAACAAGTTTACGCCGCACAAACAATATTGCTGATGGTTTCAGATGTACCATTGGCACAAGAGGTGTTGGAGTTGTTGAGAAACGAGAACTCCATTCAAAAATATGTGATTGACACACTGATCTCAAAAGTCCTTCATTGCCCAACAAAGTACTATTCGAATAAAGAATTACAATCGATTGGACTTCAGAATTTAGCACTGCTGGTAGAGCAATGTGCAATAGAGCCCGTATATGACCCTTTAAAAAAATTGAGTACTGATCACAACAACAATGGAACAATAGTAGAACTGAAAGTCAAAGACTATAAATATCAAAAGGGTTTTCACTACTATCAAGTAGACTACAATGGCTCGCCTTGTCTTGTAAAAATAATGCCTTATGAGGCTGATAGGTATGAGCGTGGCAGAGGAAAGAAAACTATCATTTGCCGAGACCTGAGTTCCGATGATAATGGTCTACCATTTCTTGTAGAGGATAAGGGAAGTCTCATAGAGGAACTATACGAGGAAGATACTGTGCGAACATTTACGTATTGTTGCTCCAATACAACAGACGAAGAACTGGAGTATCACGTTGTTAGAGATGAATGTGGTTTGACACATAGGTATTATGGTAGACTACATGTTCAGCAAAAAAATCAATCCGGCAAAATAGATTTCTATATAAAAGGTATTGACCCCAAGTCTAAAACACTTATATTGGCGATATACGACCCAACCATAGAACGAAAAGTCAACGAATGGTATGATGCAGATCGTATTTTCGGCGAAATAGAAGAAGCAGATAGCAAAGAAGATTTGTTTGGGAATGTTTTATCTAAGAAAGATAATCTTGGGACGGTTGATGTTACAGCAGGTGATGAACCTAACAGCAAAGCTCATCACGTTAATTTAGACGTAGTATTCTATAGTAACAATACTCTTTCTCTGGAGGAGCGACGAAACTCTAATATTGAGATTGATGATTGCTGCAGAATACAACTCCCAGAATCAGATGACAATTGCTCTCTGGTGTTGTTTATGACAGACAATAGTTTCAAAGGAATCCCATTATCAGAAATTACTTGTATGCGCGAAGGTGAGCGCATATCCACAGATGTGCACTTCTATAAAATCAAGAATTGGTTCGTAGCCCCCAAAGACACTATTGTTGGCGCAAGAATAGTGATGTCAGGGTGTGCCTATGCTGCGTTCCTCCCAATTGATAATAACTATGAATCAACTTTAGCAGATTCATCTTTAACAGGCGTGGAAAGTTGCCAACCTTTTATCATTCCTAAAGAATGCCTTGGAAAAGATGTAAACAAGTTATTGGGTAGGATGGTGCAGGTTGATGAAATTCAAGACAAGACTGTCCGTGAACTTCAGTCGTATGGTGTTTTTATAAATTAAGATTATGGCACAATTTAGCAAAGGCGATAAAGTAATAAGGATTAGCTCTAAGGACAAGGGTATAATTGTGTTAATAGGGCCATGTGGGCGTGGAGGTCGACAGCTCTACAAGGTCAGCTTTAGTGGTGTTGAGACTGATGAACTGGAAGGTAATCTAATGCCAGACTACAATATGAACGATCCATTTGAGCGTTGTAGGAATCGAATATATGGCTCATTCAGCGAGTTCTCTAAAATCAATACCACTTTCAAAATTCGCAACTCAAATGTTAACACAATTTCTTCACTCAAAGCATCGAAAACGCTTTTCAGAGCATACCAATTTAAGCCCTTGTTGAAATTCCTCAACTCAGACAACAAGCGCATTTTGGTTGCTGATGAAGTGGGTCTCGGTAAAACTATCGAGGCTGGCCACATCATGCTTGAGCAAAAGGCAAGGAAAGAGTTGAGGAATGCGCTTATCATTTGTCCTATCTCTCTGCAACAGAAATGGAAAGAGGAACTGGAAGACAAGTTTGGCCTTACATTTACCATAGTTGAGAGCAATAAGGAACTAATCAGAAGGCTTCAAGATAACGACGGACTGGTTAGGGTTATAATCAACTATGAGAAAATACGTTCTACTACGCAAGATGATGGTGCTGGCGAGGGGAACAAATTGCTAAAGTTCCTGACGGAAAGCCGCAAGTCGTTTAGCTTCATCCTTTGCGATGAAGCTCACAAGATGCGAAATGAAAACACTCAAACATACAAGGGTGCAGAACAGCTTATGCGTTTGGGAGATGCTGTCGTGTTTTTGACAGCGACACCTATAATGATAGGAGAGCGCAATTTGTATAATCTACTTCATCTTTTTGGACGACCAAAGATATTCGAACTACGCTATCTTTTGAGCAGGGGTTGCGTGAAAATGCACCTTTCGTAAAAAGCTCTTAGCGAACTCTCCTCAAAGAAGTCTCTTCACCAAATTGTAAAAGAGCTTTGTGAAACAGACATACTCTATCGTCAGGAGATAAATGAGCGAATCTATACGGAGACAATAAAAGTAAAGGATTATTTCAAGGACTTTCCATTATTCAAACGTATTGTTGAACGCATGAATAATGAGGAAGATTCATTAACACTTAGGTCTCAACTGCAACATGACATCATGTCTATGAGCCAAATGAATCAAATATTCTCACGTACTCGTAAACGTGAGGTGACAACAGACTGGTCTCAAGCAGAACGTCATCCATACCCTTGCATTATCTCATTGCACGAAAATGAGCAGAAAGCATTTAATAAAGTCATAGAAGAGTATGTAGACTACAATTCTTATACTGACTTTTGGGGTGATCAGAAGTTGACACAAGGTGGAGCGTTGGGGTTAGTGCAACGCAAACGCCAAGTGGCAAGTAGTGTATATGCATTTCTCAATACAGAATCCAACCTCACAAAAGGCATTGATGTGTATGCTAATTTTCCTGACGCAAAGGTAGACCAACTTCTTAAGATAGTTCGTGAGGTATTTAATAACGGACCGAAAAAGATAATTGTATTTGCCCTATTCAAGAGAACTCTATACTATTTGTCTATCAGGCTAAAAAAAGCTGGCTATAAGAGTGTAATGATACACGGAGACGTGTCAAATAGGCAGACTGTCATTAACCAATTTCACTACAATGATAACATCAACATATTGTTGTCATCAGAGGTAGGAAGCGAGGGCTTGGATATGCAGTTTTGTAACTCTATGGTCAACTATGATTTGCCATGGAATCCAATGGTTGTTGAACAGAGAATTGGTAGAATTGACTCGTTTCGGTCAAGAGTCTCCTATTGTACATATCTACAACATGATAGTCAAGGGATCCATTCAAGAAGACATATATATACGCTTGCTCAATCGCATAGGTATATTTCATGAATCTATCGGTGAAATGGAGGCTATACTGGATGTAGAGGTAGAGCGCAATGGTGCTAAGGATGTTGTAAGCTTGCAGCAACTGTATACTGGTATGGAAAAGGAATTCTTCTGCAAGAGCCTTAGCCGTGAGGAAAGATTGAAAAAAAGATAGATGAAATAGCACAGGCGTTTATCAACGAAAAAGAAAAATCTTAAACACATTGAGGAGGGACTCACAAATGCATTGACCAATGATGCTTATTTCAGAAATGAAATAAATCGTATTCTCAACAATAACGCTTATGTTACACCACAAGAATTGCAAAATTATGTAGAAATGCTTCTAAAGGAGAGCCTTCCAACTTGCCAAATGGAACAGGAAGGAGATGGAGTGTTTACGCTTGTATTGCCCCAAAGCAATCCAAAGGTTCTTTCAAATTTCTTACTACAATATCAACCAGCAGGAGATGAGAACACTATCTTGTTCAAGCAATTTAGAAAAGAAATCACTGGCAAGGAGAAACTACACATAACTTTTGACCAGGAATTTGCGTACAAACGCAAGGACCTAATTTACATCAACATATACAGCCCCATTGTGTTGGCTGCTCTAAATTGTTTCCTTCAACAAGATGGAAGTCAGGCAAAGACTTTCTCTTTCAAGATTAAACAAGACAAGCTATCTGTACCTGTCCGTGCTGGAATGTACCTTTTGGGCATTTACCAAGTTGAAACAACCAAAACCATAATTCATCATCAGTTCTTTATCCCATCCTCTATTCAAAGAAGGATAATGCTGTCATAAAAGACGCTGATGTCGTCGCTGCATTTATGGGGCAGGTGCAAATTGCTGGAGAATATAGTCGGTTCGATATTTCTGAATATCCTGACACCGAATGTATCACTAACGCTCAGTTTGAATTTGCTGATGCTATCGACCTATATCGGAAGGAATATCTTGGAGAAATGCAATTACAGGCAGAGAACTCTAAGTTGATGATGATACAACAGACCGAGGCTTACTTCAAGTATCGCATTGACAGTATGAAGGCTTTTATCAAAGAGACTGAAGATAAATTGATGTTTGCAAGAATCCAAGGAGATGACAAAGCAATAAGAAATCAAGAAGGAGCATTGCGTCTACAAACATCGAATTTACGCATTCTCGAGCAGAACTTTGCAGAATGAGAAGCAGCGTGTGATTAAAGGGCAAGACTTAACTGTTCGTACAAATTTGCTATCAATTAATCTTGTAAAGGTAGAGTAACAATGGATAGAATAACGATAGGACTTGATTTCGGCACTCACCAAACCAAGGTGTGCATCGAAAACAAAGCAGATGTAAATAACCCTGAGTATAGTTTCTTCCCCTTTAAGGATTTAGAGGGTAATGACAACTATATTCTTCCATCAATAGTGCAGATTAATTCTGATAACACACTTAGTTATGGCTTTGTGGATGAAAAGCGTGCTAAATATGGTAAGAAATTTATCATAGGTGGAATGCCCAAATTCCCACAAAAAATTTCTGTTACCACAGAGGATTTGGAGCCGATGCCTACCAAGCCAGCTATTCTACACTCTGCTCCTCCAACAAGTGGAGAGCAACTTGCGCGATACAAGAAAGCTCAAAAGTCATACGATACACAATTAGATTTGTGGCGCAATAAAAGCAATTCTTTGAAGAAAAAACATGAGTGCGCCATGAAGGATGCTGAAGCTACATATCAGGCAGAGCTAAAGGAGTGGTATCGCTGGCAAAATACTTCTCAAGTAAACTATCGTATGATTTACAGATACTTTAAGCAGAATACCTTTCTCCGACTACAAGTGGAACTGCTCTTTATCTTCCTCTTATCTGTCTATATGGTATTTATGCTATATTATCTTTTGCTTAGAAGAAAAATATGGACAGAATTTTGCTATCCAGATGGGTATACCTACTGGATCGGATAGATTTGTACAGAAGAAGCGAAGGGCTGTTAGCATCTTACTAACAGCATACCATCTTGTAGAGGATGTGTTTAATAATGACCTTGAAAGATTCTTATCTACCCCAGTAGATGAATTAGAGAAGCTGACAAAGACAAATCTTATACAGTTTTCTGAAGAGAAGAAACAGGAATATGGATTGCTCGTTTTTCCTGAAGCATATGCTGCATTAAAGTCTCTTACGGCACAAGACAAGATTGAGAAAGGAATGAATATTATGGTCGATATCGGAGGAGGTACTACGGATATTACTTTCTTCACGATTGAAAATAGTTGTCCAAAAATTTCATGATTACTCGTCTATCTCATATGGATTGAATTACATAATTGAAAAAGCAACCCCTCATCTAAAGGACAAGTTCGACATAGATTTGAATCTAAAGTATTATCGATTCTCAGGAATTGTCATCTGTCATCTCAAGTTATTACCAAAATCTGAGAGGAAGCTGTGAGGATTTAGTTGAAAAGCTCGTAGAAAATTTTCCTAAAACGGGTTATCCAACTTCTACATTAACTGCTGCTTTAAAAAAACGCCCCATTATATATTCAGGTGGCGGTTCAACCTATGATTTCCTCAGAAAGCCCGTATCACAGTTTACTGACGTAATACAGATAAACCCTAAGCTATGGCAAGGTATGAATATAAAGGAAATATCTAAACTTTATTGATATTTGCCCAATTGTCTCTACAGCCTTAGGGCTTGCCATTAGTGAGATTCATGATGACGTTGAATTAGCCACAACAAATGACATATTCAAAAAAATACTAAAGCTGCTGATTGGAAAAAAAGGAAAGACCGTGCCCAAGATGG